>Ga0209930_1000059_pt1 | contig 613295 bp, 495 predicted proteins | sample ThiBiot_500_biof_2_FD_183948 | JGI IMG/M metagenome (GOLD analysis project Ga0209930, IMG submission 183948) | Wastewater bioreactor microbial communities from Cape Town, South Africa - Thiocy_cont_500_biof (SPAdes) | ecosystem: Engineered > Bioreactor > Thiocyanate-remediating >...
CCAACCGTGGCAATGCCTGCATCCAGAGCTTGGGCAATCACTTCATCACCTAGTTGTTCATCAGCCTTAAGCAAGATCCGAGCGCGGGTGATAACTCTAGCGGAGTGGTTACCGCTGCTGATAAGTTCTTGAAGGTGAGTTTTATCAGCATCATTCAAGGTTATAGTTTGTTTTTTCATAATGACACTTTACCACTGTGTCATCTATCTATCAAATCTAACGTGACTGAGTACTAGCTATAGACCTAAACCAGTCCGCCGAGTTTACATAGCTAAAGCTAACGGCAAGCAGCGCCCGCTAGGTATACCCAGTTTTCAGGATAAATTGTTAATGACCGTCCTTAAACTAATCCTGGAAGCCATCTATGAGCCAACATTTTCTAATTTCTCGCATGGTTTTAGACCACACCGCAGTTGCCATACGGCTTTGGATAAAATAAAGAAAATGAGCGGCATCAGATGGTGGGTAGAAGGCGATATCGCCAGCTTTTTCGATACGGTCTCGCAGACTACGTTGCTCTCAATCCTGAGCAAACGGATAACCGACCAAAGATTTCTGCACCTAATTGAACAACTACTAAAAGCAGGTTACGTTGAAGATTGGAAATACAACCGTACTTATTCAGGAGTCGTTCAAGGAGGAAATCTTAGTCCGGTACTTGCCAACGTGTATCTCAACGAATTAGACCAGGCTGTAACCCTGAAGATAGCTGAGTTCAATAAAGGAGAAAAGAGGACCTTACTAATTCACTACTCCACGTTACACACCCAGGTTTATTTAGCCAAGAAGAAAGCCAGGGCAACCCATAACTGGGCTGAATACAAACGGCTCAGAAACAAGAAACTAAATACTCCCGCCACTGACCCCCAGGACGCTGGTTTCCGGCGTCTAACCTACATACGTTATTGCGATGACTTTCTTTTGGGAGTAATAGGTTCTAAAAAGGATGCCGAGCAACTTAAAGATTGGCTGAGTAAATACTTGCAAGAAGAACTTGACTTAGAACTCTCACCCTCAAAAACGTTAATAACAAACGCTAAAGACCGGGTACGCTTTCTTGGTTACGACATTCGACGCTGGCCTAAAAGACGTATTCTAAGGATTCACACCAAACAAGGCGTGAAAACTCAGCGAACAATCGAAGCAAAACTAGAGCTGTTAATGCCCTACGACAAAATGGTTAAATTCGGCAAGGAATACGGAGATACAACTTGTTGGCAAGGCAAACACCGAAATGAACTGCTTAATCTCAGCGAATTGGAAATCCTCAAAACGTATAATGCCGAGATCAGAGGATTTACCGGCTACTACTCGCTGGCCGACAATCTAAAGACCAGTGGAGGTAAATTACTACATTTAACAACAGGAAGTTTTCTGGCGACCTTAGCAAGCAAGTATAAAAGCTCAATTACTAAGGTAGGCCACCGTCTCAAAAGAGGGCCAGCCCAATATGTAGTCAGCCTGAGAGGAAAAGATGGAGAAGCCATCAGGGAATACGAACTGGTAGCATCAACCAGGCAACTCAAAAAGGATGAAATAAACTACAATCAGCCTGACCTAAAACCAAATACCGCAATGTACCGAACCAGAACCGAACTAGGGAAAAGACTATTAGCCAACCAATGCGAATGGTGTGGAACCGAGCAAGGTCAAATGGAAGTACACCACATCCGAAAACTGGCCGACCTGAAAGGTAAAACCAGATGGGAACGCCAGATGCAGGAGCGCAAGCGGAAAACGATGGTGCTATGCCAGAACTGCCATGTCGAATTACATACAGCCCGGTTAAGAGAAAAGAAAAAGCAGACTAAGGGAAAGTTGGAGAGCCGAATACCCTTAACGGGGTAAGTTCGGTTCGGGAGGGGGCTTACAGAAAAGTACCTGTGAAAACAGGCAACTCGCTGGAAGCCTACCTCACGGGTACAACCGGCAATTACGCAAGGTAACCAAGACCAAAGGGTCCTTTCCGACGGATGACGCGGTGACCAAGATTTTATTCCTGGCCCAAAGTGACATCACGGAGAAGTGGACGATGCCATTGCCGAATTGGGCCGGAATTTTGAACCAGTTAGCGATATATTTTGAGGAACGTTTTGTGGCTTAGTAAAAGGATGGCAAGCTACTGACACTCAATTTATTTCAACACGGATATTGACATTCTCGCTTAAAAAGAAACATTGAGGGCAGTTTTAGAACTGCTTATGCCGTATGCTTTCCCAAAACGGTCAATAATTGGTCAATATCAAAAGGCTTTGCAATGGTTGCTTTAACCTGGTGGTGTGGTTTTAGCTTAATGAGATTTGCGCTAAGCACTACCACCGGTAATGCCGGATTAACCTTAGTTAGCTCCTCTAGAAATTCGTTACCATCCATAGCGGGCATTTGAAGGTCAAGAATTATAAGATCAAAATTAACACTTTCTATAAGCTCCAAGGCTTTAGTGGCACTTTCTACCCCAACTGCTTTGTAATCAGGTTCATCATTTATCAAAGTAACTATTAAGTCTTTGATTGCATTTTCATCATCTATAACCAGTACAACCTTGTGCATTAACTTCTAATCCGCAATATATAAGCCAAATTACAATAACATTTAGTATATAGTATTATCTTTAAATATACCCCTGGTCGTTTCCCTCAGCAATAGGAATTGCAGCACCTGTACTTCAACACTATTTAAACCGGCCGTCATAACGATGTAGAAGTTATTTAGGAAACCGGCCTCTACAACCTTTTCAAACCCGGCCAGCGCTGCTCTATCCTGATCGGTTAGTTCTACGCCATAGCCCCCGCTCTCCGCAACCTTTTTCGCTAACGGTTTGCAGTTGTGCAGAAGCGTCACCGCTTTTCTACCGTCCATATTAACAACCTTTGTTCACCCTTGCTTATATTAAAAAAACACAACTTTTTATCTGCCTCAATAACCGTACCAATATCGCTAAAACTACCCGCCGAATAAACGAACCCACCCGCCCCGTTTAGGCCGGACTCAGCAGAAACCGCTGGAAGCTCACTAACAGGAGCTCTGTGATGGGTTCCGTCAGAATTTGGGCCAGTAACACCAATACTTAGAATAAACGAGTGTTCTAAATTGCCTCCCACTGTTTTGTCTGGTCTCGTTCTAAGGCTTCTTCAACTCTTTTACGTTCAGTTATATCCTTGAAAAAAACCGAGAGGCCCTTAACGGAGGGGTAAGCATGGACTTCAAACCAGCTATTCAAAGGAGCATAATATTCCTCAAAATTAACAGCTATGCCTTCTCTCCTGGCAAGTTGATACATCTGTGAAGAAATAGAACCTGCTTCCTCTGAAAACTTCTCCCAGATACCCTTCCCCAAAAGTTCTTCCCGGTTGTGCTGGAGTAATTTCTCTGCCTGGGTATTTATATAAGTAAACTTCCAGTTATCATCAAACGAAATAAAAGCATCGACTATACTCTCAAGTATTTGTGATAAATGGGCCTGCGACTCCTCTAAAGCTTTATTTGCCCGCTTAAGGTCGGTAATATCCCGGCCGATAGAGAGGACTGAAACAACCTCTTTACCATCCGAACTAAATTCAGGTATCATTTGCACCTGGTAAAATTCTTTTTCCTGGTTTAAGATTTTGGGAGCTATTTCAAAACTAGCCGGTTCCCTTGTCCCTATAACTTTTTTTAAGTGGCCCTCAAAGCCATCCAGTAGTTCATTTGAAAATCCTAACTCTGAAAGGGTGTAACCCTTTACTGTTTCAGCCGTAAGCTGCCCGCCTGTATTTTTTTCAAGGGTAGGGTTAACATAAAGAAACCGGCCGTTCCGATCAAACTTCGCCACTATATCCGGTGAATTTTCTACCAGCGCTTTGTATTTTTGCTTACTCTGGGTTAGAGCTAGTCGGGCTTTAACCTGATCGGTTACATCGTTCAGAATACCTACAAAATATTCTACCTTACCCGGCCGGTTCCTTAGCGGAGATATATGCAATTCATTCCAGAATAAGCTTCCGTCCTTACGGTAGTTTCGTAATGTTACCAGGCATTCCCGCTCATCTTTGATGGCCTGACGAAGCTCTTCCAGGTCTGGTTGAGGCCGGTCATCACCTTGCAGAAACCGACAGTTTTTACCAATAACTTCTTCTCTTAGAAAACCGCTTATTTTCTCAAATCCTTTATTGGCATAAATTATGGGATTATCTACCTGGTTGGCGTCCGTAATTAAAACACCGCTGCTGCTGGCGTCAATCGCCTGTTCCAGCAACCAGAAAGACTCCAGGCCACTGTTAGCAGCTATACTCGGACGGGTTGAGGAGTGCAAGGGGTTTTTATCCAGAGTATTATCTTTGGCAACAGGGTCTATTAAGGGCAGGCTTACCGTGAAAGTAGTGCCCTGACCTTCGCTACTCTCTACACTTATCAGGCCCTTATGCGCCAGTACACTTCGCTTGACAATCGCCAGGCCAAACCCGGTCCCACTAATTGTTCCAACGTTACTTGCTCTCTGAAATGGCTCAAATAAGTTCGGCTGATCGCTTGCCGGGATACCGATACCCTGGTCTTTCACTTTAAAGATTACATTTTCACTCTGCCAGGTTAGCTCCAGTTCTACTGTTCCACCGGAATAGGAGTATTTAACGGCGTTGGAAAGTAAGTTATTTAAAATAAGACCTAACAATTTTATATCCAGATAGGCTTCTGATTTACTGCCAAGTACCACGAACCGGACAGTTTTACTATCCCCGGCATTTAACTGATAACTTTTTACTAAATCCCGGCAAAAATTAGGCAGATCTATTCTGGCCCTGCTAAATTCTATTTTCCCAGCTTCCGCCCGGTTATAAGTTAAGATGTCTTCAATTAAACTGGCAAGTTTAGAAGCCGAATGGCTAATCCTGCTTAGAATTTCGCCTTTCTTTTCTTCACTCCACCGTTGGCTATAATGTTCCAGTAGTTCGGTTGAACTGATAATTGCGCTTAAAGGGGTGCGGAACTCGTGTGATATAGTAGAAATAAGACGATTTTTTATTTCACCTAATTCTTTTTCTTTTTCCAGCGCCCGCCGCAATTGCTGTTCACTCTTTTTCTGGTCGGTTAAATCTGAAATAACTACTACAATCCCGGTCAGTTCCCCATGCCGGTGGAGCGATTGGGTAGATATTTGAGCATGAAATATGCTTCCATCCTTACGGACCAATTCACTTTCAAAGTTTGTGCTTTGTTCAGGCACTTGTTCCCAGTCTATTTTCCCAGTCTTTTGAAAAAAGCAGGCGGCAACGAGATCGAAAGAAGCCTTTCCAACCAATTCTTCGACCAAATAGCCACTCATTTTAGCGAAGGCCGGATTTGCATACTCAATTGTGAAATCAGGCTTGAAAACAACCAGCCCCTGGCCCATATGGTCCATCACCTGTAGCGCGAAGTCTCTTTCGGCCTGGAGAGCTTTTTCCACTTGCTCCAGGGCTAACTGGCTGGCCGTTTTCTCGGACAAGGCCCTTTCCAATTCGGCATTTGCCCGCAGCAATTTAGCGGTGCGCTCCTTCACCCGGTTTTCCAATTGTTCATGGGATTTTTGGAGCGTTTCTTCCGCTGCATACCTGGAGGTTATATCTCGAATAATGGTGAAAAGTAAAGGAGGCTCGGTCCTTTCAATCAACCCGGAATAAATCATAACAACCCTACTTTCGCCAGAGGCCAGGTAATGGGTTTTTATAAAATGGCAATCATTGTTGAGCCTGCAGCGGTCTATGATGGCGCGGTTTTCGGCTTCACTGTCGTGAGTAATTTCGGTAATTTTAAGTGAGATAATTTTGGAGTAACAGTAACCATAAAAATCGCAGGCGGCCTGATTAGCATCCACGATTCGCAATGATTCAAGGTCAATTAATAGCTTGATAATATGATTGTTTTCAAACATTTCCCGGTAGCGTTGTTCGCTCTGCCGGAGTTTTTCTTCTGCCAACTTCTGCTCGCCTATATTATGGGCAAGCATAACCTTACCCAGCACCTGTCCGTCTTTATCGAAGATCGGTGAAAGGGTCAGGGAAATATCAATGAGAGTTCCCGCTTTGTGCAAGCGAACAGTTTCAAGCTGTTCTATGGCTTTCCCTCTCTGAAACCATTGATCGATTACGGTTATTTCATGCTTACGTTCCTCTGGCACCAGCCTTGCAATAGTTTCTCCCACCATCTCAGCACTTGAATAACCGAACAATTTTTCAGCGGCCGGGTTACATAAAAGAATCTGGCCCTGTAAATTAGCTACAAAAATGGCTTCTGTTGAAAATTCTACGATGGCAGCAAGTTGTTGAAATTGGGCCAAATGGCAAGATAGCTCATCTTCCAAATCATGGCATTTATTCAGTAACTCCGCTTCTCTTTGTTTTAACCGGTTGATTTCGGTCTGAAGTACGTAATTGGAAGAATTCGATTCATTCATTATCATATAGTTTCAAGCTAGGCGGGGAGGGCAGTACCCGTAATATTTTCTAAAATCTTTCAATAGCGATTGCATGAACTTAAAAGGAAGATATTACAAGAAGGAGGTAGGTTTTTGAACTGCTACAAACCTTTTTGCTACAAGCCAATTTAACCTAAAGCCTATTTTGCTTTAGTAGTATCTTTCAAGCTTCTTGTTTAATCTTAAGATCTGGTTAATTACTATACAAGGGCAAAATGACTGATCTGGGTATCACCAGAATAACCATTTTTCGAGTGATTAATCCAGGTCAAAGGTAGCAGAGGCTACGTCAAATGATGTAGAGGTTAACTAAAAGGGTTTACCGGAGTCTCGGGAGGGTCAATTTTGACAACACCTTTTCTAAGAGCATAAACGATTGCCTGGGTCCGACTCGCCACTTGTAATTTTTTGAGAATGTTGCTTACGTGTGTGCGTACCGTCCGTTCACTGATTACCAGGCGTTTAGCAATATCATGGTTAGATAATCCCTGAGCTATCAGGGTTAATATTTCTGACTCCCTACCGGTTAAGGTGGCAGCATCATTGGATTTTTGTTTGTCCGTCTTTGGTTGGCTCACGCTCTGTTGATTTAATTCACGGAGAATTTTACGCGCAATGACAGGATGTAAATGAGATTCCCCGTTATTTACATCGCGGATAGCCTTTAGTAATTCACCCGGTAAAGTATCCTTTAGCAGATAGCCTAAAGCCCCCGCTTTAATGGTAGCTAATACCTTATCGTCATCGCCAAAACTGGTCAATACCAAAATCCTGGCCTGGGGATTATCTTCCATTATATCGCTAATAACCGCCAGGCCATCTTTTTGAGGCATCTTTAAGTCCAGTAAAAGCACATCCGGTTTAAGTTCTTTGATTTGTGGAACAGCCTCTACTCCATCTGCTGCCTCGCCTACAAAAGTCATTCCCGGTTCCGAAGCAATTAAAGCTTTTAATCCTTCTCGAACGATAGCATGATCATCCACAATATAAATACGTATCAATTCAGCCATGCTTACCTTTTCTTTTAAAATGATCAAGCCCTGTTAATTTTTACCCTGACAGTGGTGCCCTGTGTGGGTAAAGATTTTATGGTAAAGGAGCCGCCCATTAGGGCCGCCCGCTGCCGCATACTGGTCATTCCAAGTCCACCGCTATCTTTTAAAAGGGCTGGATTAAATCCCACTCCTTTATCACGTATTTCTAAACTCACCATTCTTTTTGTTACCTTTAGCCGGACTGTCACTGCTTTAGCGCGACTGTGTTTAAGCACATTATTAAGGGCTTCCACCACAATACCATAAAGATTCTCTTCCCATTCTAGGGGTAAGGTTGATGTATCACCTTCAAGTATCAACCTGGGTTCCACCCCTGACCGTTTTTCGACTGCATCAAGTCGTAATTTAAGAGCGCCAGCTAAACCCTCCTGCTCCAGTAAAGGCAGGCGTAGTTGATAGGCCAGTAACCGCACTTCCTTCAGAGATTTATAAGCGGTCTCACCTAAAAGGTCGAATAAACCTTCAAATTGAGCAAGCTTATCATTTTGTAGTTGGCGGCGACCGGCTTCAATTAGGAGGGTCAAGCTGAAAAGCGATTGTGTTACTGAATCGTGCAAATTCCGGGCCAGACGCTGGCGCTCTTGGATTGCCGCTGCTTCCTGGGCCTGCTCATATAGCCTGGCATTAACGAGGGCCAGCGCGGCTTGCCGGGCAATACCTCTAACCAGATCGGCCTGCCTTTCGGTAAAGTAGCCCGCTTGAGAATGGCTGAGAAGGAGCATCCCGATAGGACGCCCTTTTACTTCGAGGGGTACAGCCAATAGTGCGCGAGTGTTTTCCAGCTTTTCTTTAAGGTCCGGGCTGGCATAGTTTTGGAAGGATAGTGAATAATTGGAAGCTTTCCGCAGGTCATGAATTATTACTACCTCTCCTTCGGTAATTCGATTCCAAATTGCTCCAATAGTTTCCACCGGGAAACATGTATAAGGCTGGTTTATTACCGCCAAGGCTTCGGTCGAGGGAGGATTCTCCAGGATTTGCAATTTATCTCCCTCTAAAATATAGAAGCAAGCTCCATCGTAATCAACAATCTTTTTAAGCTGCTCCACAATTAAGCTCAGAAGCGGTTTCAATTCAATGGTGCTGGCGATATTTCGCGAGATTTCCAGCAAAGTGGCAAGTTGTTCGGTACGCTGGGCTACCCTAATTTCGAGTAGTTGAGTATTTTGAACTCTTTCGATGTTCCAGGCGATCCCATCTGCTACAATAGATAAAGTAGTCAGGGTAGCCTTGCTCAGAGGATGGCGTGCAAATAAACCTATCACCCCAACGGTCCTATCCTGGGCTATGAGAGGATAACCTGCGAAGGAAATCATACCCTCCTGCTTCGCCCATTCCTGATTTTCAACCTGGGTATCGCCAATTACAGAATTAGTGAGATGGGGTTGGTGGCTTCTGGCAATGTTTCCGATTTTTAATTCCCCAAAAGGAATGTGGCTGTACAAACCATTCAACCGGGTATACATCCCGGCACTGGCGACCAGTTCGAGCTCTTTGGAAGCTTCATCTAGCAACCAGATCCGGGCAAAAGCTGCGTCCAGGTGGCGGACCACCGCTTCGGCAAAACGTTGTAAGTTTTCTTGCAGAGAGTAGTTGTGAGTCAGTATAAACCGAATTTCAGATAGGAGGCGATCCAAAAATACCCGTTCGGGTTCTTCTTCAGAACTAGAAGGGGCAACCTGTTCTGGCTGATCAGAGGGATAATTGGACTCTGCCATTGAAAGGCCCTGCTATTCTACTAAAGGTCCTGGAATAACGGGTCTACCAGCCCGACAAAGTTACTCTGTAAGCCTGGCGGGACGTTTTCTAATTGCATACCACCAAGTTTTTTTAGCTTATCTATACTATTATATATTATTAAATTGAGAAATTAAGCCTAATTGTAATAAATCCCTATTTATAGAATTACCAGGCAAGCGGTCGTATTCAGCTTTGACGACCGCATAACACTCGCATGCCCGTGCTTCCAGGGCCTTGCGGTCAAGGATGGTCAGGTGGCCGCGACAATAATGGATTAGCCCCGCTGCTTGCATTCGCTCGGCCGCCAGGGCAACTCCTTCCCGGTGTCCACCGGCCAAATTACCCATGACCTGTTGGGTCATTTCCAGGTGATCTCCTTTAACCCGGTCGTGACTTAAAAGTAGCCAGCGACACACCCGCTGTTCAATCGTATGAAATCGGTTGCAGACGGCTGTCTGGGTGATCTGGGTGATGAAAGCCTGGGTATAGCGGAGCAGAATCCGGTGAAAACCCCCACCCAGGTCGAGTTCTTGCTGGAGTAGCCGGTCTTTAAGCCTGATCGCACTGCCGCTATTTTGGACTAACGCCTGGCAGGTAGGGCCAGGGCCGCCTAGAAACAAAGAAAGGCCCACCATTCCTTCATTACCGATTATACCGACACCTGTAGAAACACCTTCTTCGGCAGTGTAAAGTATCGAAACTACCGCTGTAGTAGGAAAATAAACATAATCAGGCTTGATTCCGGGCTGATAAAGAAATTTACCTAGTGGGAGCATAACCGGTTCCAGGTAAGGTAGAAATTTCTGATAATCCTCTTTAGACAGAGCCGCAAATAAATGATTTTCCGTTGGATAATAAGGCAATGTGAAGTGAGACATACCTTCCCTCTTGTTACTCTCACAAAAAACGATTTGAGTTAACTTGCAGCAAGTCCACTACAAAAAAATATTATTAAGGTAGTATCAGCTCAAAACGATTACAGGATAATCAGAAAAGTACCTATATTTGATAATAAAAGTTCTGGTTTGAAGCTGTTAAGGTTACAATTGGTGTAGGATGGGATAGGGACAGGCAAGTTGGATGGACCACTAATCTGAGGTTATCAGGCCCATCCGGGTGGCATAACCCACCAGGCCGGCTACATCGTGAATATTAAGTTGTTCCATTAACTGGGCGCGGTAAGTATCAAAAGTTTTGACACTTATGGTCAATTTCTCAGAAATCAGTTTTCGGCTATAGCCTTTGGCGATCAATAGCAGGATTTCAAACTGGCGCGGTGTCAATCTTTCCAGGGAACTGGCCTCAATATTTACGGGACCGGTATAATCGGCCATGAGGAATTTGGCTATCAGCGGGCTAAGATAAGTTTCGCCGCGTATGGCCGCTTTGAGAGCTAAATCAAGCTCAACCAGGCTAGAATTTTTCAAAAGGTAGCCCGAAACCCCCGCCCGTAAGGCCCGCCGGGCAAATTCGGCGCTGGCATGCATGGATAAAATAATAACTCGTACTGACGGATCTTCCTGCCTTAGCCGCGCTGTCGTTTCTAAACCATCCAGACCCGACATTGCAATATCCATTAGCACAACATCCGGTTTGAAGCGTTTAATCAAAGCAAGAGCTTCGGTCCCATCACTCGCTTCCGCCACTACCTCTAACTTCAACTCTCGCAATAGCGACCGAAGGGCAGTACGTACAAGAACATGATCTTCAGCCAACACCACACGTATAGCAGCCATATTTTAATTCCTTTTGGTTTATAAGGTTATTGAGTCCGGCTGATATTCCTCAAGCATTTTCCAAAGTCAATACAATTTTAACCTTTCAACTACAAGATGTCAGGCTCACATCGGAAAGGTAGCCACTACCAGCGTGCCCTGGCCGACCTGGCTGCTAATTTTTAACTTACCATCATGTTGGTTGGCCCGTTCCTGCATTGAGCGCAGCCCAAAATGTTCTTGCGCAACTTTATTCAGGTCAAACCCCAACCCGTTATCTTTGATACTCAGCTCAATTTCACCTGTAACCAGGGTTTTTGTGAAAAGAGTTAGCTCCACTTTGCTGGCCCCGGAATGTTTTATAATGTTGTGGAAGGCTTCCCGGGCTATCCAGTACAAAGCTTCCTTTATTGCCAGGCTGAGGTCAGGTTCGGGACCAAGAAAGCTAATGACCTGTAGCCGGTACTTGGCCTTTAGGAATTCGATAAAATTTAGCAATCCGGCCACCAGTCCCTGCCGGGCAATCGCCTCGGAACGTAAATCGAAAATAAGGGTGCGTAACCCGGCTATGCCACCTTCAGCCTGTAACAGAATTTCGCCTAAATGGGTGTTAATTCTCGCTGTCGAACGAGTTTTAAACTCTCGATTCAAAATAGTCCGCATGATATTGGCCTGGAGTTGAATAAAATAAAAATCCTGCTGCAGCGAGTCGTGCAAATCTCGTGCAATCCGGTTTCTTTCTTCCAGAACAGCCGCCAATTGAGCCCTTTTATAGAGCCTGGCGTTTAAGGCGGCCAGCCAGACCCGCTCTAATATCATCGTTACCAGGTTTATTTCTTCATTTTGCCACTGGTGGGGCTGATGGTGGTACTCGGCTACCACGATTAGCTGCAACCCATTTTCTTTATTCTCACGCAAAGGCACCATTAAAATTGAGCGTAGATTTTTGGGCCGGTAAAACTCACGGTAAAACTTATAAGGAATTTCCTCTAACGAATTATCATTAATAATTACCGGATCATGCCAGGCAAGCTCATCAATCTGTTGGTAATCAAGCAGGTTGTAAATTTCGGCTGAACTGGCGGCGGTTATACCGCTATCCATATAATAACCCTGGTGATGCGTCAGTTGTTTAGTTGCAAAATTAACTTCAGCAAAGTAGCAACTGTTTACTTTGAGATACTTACCAAGCATTTTAGCCGATTGTTCAAATACACTCTCCTCACCCCTTAACGGCCGCAATTGTTCGCCAAAATCAATTAGGAACCGGGTCCGGGCTTCTTCTTGCTTGCGACTGGTAATGTTGACCATCGACCCTACCATTCGCACCGGGCTGGCTTCAGCGGCGGTTTCAGAACGGATCATACAACCGGCATCGGCTACATAAACATAAGAGCCGTCAGCGTGCCGGAAACGATATTCAGCAGACCAGAAATCGCCGCCACTATCCTGTAATTGCTGAATACTTAGCCTGATCCGCTCCTGGTCGTGCGGGTGAATATTGTTGTACCACCAGTCAATAGTAGGGCCAAGTTGCTCGGTTGTATAGCCAAATAGGGAAGTTACACTCTCGCTCCACCATACAGTATTGTTATTTAAGTCCCAATCCCAGATCACATCGCTACTTACCTGGGCGACCCGCCGGAAACGTTCTTCATTTGTCCTGAGTTCTTCCTCTATTTGCTTGCGTTCGGTAAGCTCCATTACGACACCGGCTATCCGTACTGGTTGATTCTGAGGGTTAAAAACCACCCGTCCAATTGAATAAAGCCAGTGGATTGAGTTGTCCGGCCACTTTACTCGGTACTCCACCCGAAATTGGCCGCTCCCATCGCTGAGTGCTTTATTAAAACACTCCTCTACAACCGGTCGGTCCTGGACCAGCACGTTTTGCATTAAAAGGCGGTAGCTCCCCCCCATCGGGGGCTCGGTATACCCGAACATTTGAACATAGCGAGCCGAATAGCGAGCCGCATCGGTGATTAAATCCAAGTCCCAGCTACCTAATTGGGCCGCCTCCAGGGCCAGGCCCAGGCTTTGCTGCATTTCGGCAATTTCCTGGCGCATGCGAGTTAGCTTGAGGTGGTTCGCTACTCTTGCCAGCAGTTCACGAGCCGAGAATGGCTTGATCAGATAATCGTCCGCTCCCGCCTCAACCCCTTCGACAATCGCTTCTTCTCCGGCCCGTGCCGAAAGTAAAATCACCGGCAGCCGGGTGGTATTAGGGTCGCTTCGCAACTCCCGCAATAATTCAAAGCCGTCCATTTCCGGCATCATTACATCGCTAAGTAACAGGTCGGGCAGTTTTTGCCGGGCCAGCGCCAGGGCTTCAACGCCATTTTCCGCTACTACCACCCGATACCCCTGCCCGTTTAAGAGCCGCTGCATGTAATGGCGCAAATCGGCATTATCGTCGGCCAGCAGGATATAAACGCCGCCAGCGTTGCTTTCTTGATTTATCTGAGTTGAAGATTTATCTGAATCGGGGTGGTGCTTTTCACGGGTAGTTTCATTGTCACTAAGTAGAGGGGAACCGCCTTGGGTCGCTTCATTCCCAATTAGTTCTTCCGGTAGCCAGTGAAAAGCTTCGGCCAGGTAGGCTACACCCGAAATGGCAGTTGAAGGCAGCTCCGGTTCATTACCCAGGCGGTCGGCCGGGAGATGAGTTTTGCCCTTGGGTAAAATAACCTTGAAAGTGGTACCCTGACCGTATATGCTCCTGACCTGGATTTTACCCCCGTGTAACTTGACGAGTTCTTCTACTAAAGCCAGGCCAATCCCTGACCCTTCGTAAGTCCGGGCCTTTGCGCCCTGGACCCGGTGAAAACGTTTAAAAAGATACGGCAATTCTTTGGCGGGAATACCTGTACCACTGTCCTCTACTTCAAGTTCAACATGATCTCCAAAATCCCCTAACCGCAGGGTAATCTGCCCTTCAAAAGTGAACTTGAAAGCATTTGAGAGCAGATTCAAGACAATCTTTTCCCACATATCCTGGTCAACGTAAACCGGCTGGCGCAGGGGCGGGCAGTCCACCACATAATTTAGCCGGGCTCGTTCGATGGCGGCCCGGAAAACGCTGCCCAGTTCCACGGTTAAAGCGGTCAGGTCGGTGGGTTTGTATACCGCTTGCATCCGGCCCGCTTCAATCCGCGAAAAGTCCAACAAATTATTGACCAGTTTCAACAACCGCAAGCTATTTCGCTGGACCAGCTCCAGGCGTTCGTGTTGTTGAGCCGGGCTATCTTTAGTAACATTAGCCAGGGCATCTTCGAGTGGGCCGAGCATTAAGGTGAGAGGGGTGCGAAATTCGTGGCTAATATTATTGAAGAAGGCGGTTTTAACCCGGTCCAATTCCGCCAGGGCCTCGGCCCGTTTGCGCTCGGCCTCGTAGGCGCGAGCGTTAGCAATGCTGGTAGCAATACTTTCGGCAACGAGCTGAACAAAACTTGCATAAGTACTGTTCAACTCTCTAAAAGGGCTAAGGCCTACCACCAGGAAACCAGCCAACCGAGGATCACCGGAACGGCGCAGGGGCATTACTAAAGCTGAATCCGGCGTAACGATTTCTCCTAAAATTTCAAACTCGCCAACGCTCTCTTCAAGAGCGGTCACCAGCTGGGCTTCCCCGCTGGCAATTACCCGCGCCAACGGCCATTTTATACTTCCGGCGAGGTGTCCCTCTAAATCAAGCCGGGTGGGACTAAAGGGTCGGCCCGGGGCAAGCCCAGCCGAACTGACTAGCGTGGCCTGTTTGTCGTCTTCGCTGAGAAGATACAGCATTGCAAAAGGTATATCCGCCTGGTTATCTTCCAGGATACGGGTGGCAATCCGACACGCCTCCTCAACAGTTTTAGCCTGATTGGAATTAGCGCCTAAATCGCGCAGGGTGTTCAAACGCCGTTCACCCAAAACCTGTTCGGTAGTTTCGGCCACCGCTGTAAAAACGCCGCTGACCTTGCCGCTTTCATCACGGATAGGGCTATAGGAGAAGGTAAAATAACATTCTTCTTTGTAGCCGTTGCGTTCCATAAAAAATACCTGGTTGTCCGACCAGGTGGCCTCCCCGGTAGCAAGCACACCGTGGAGCATCGGCCCAATAATGGGCCAGATTTCGTAATAACACTCCTGACCTTTGTGACCCAGCGCCTTGGGATGTTTGACGGTGCCGAGGCTGGGCCGCCAGGCGTCATTATAGTGCATTATCAGGTCCGGTCCCCACCAGATAATTATTGGAAAGCGCGAGTTCAGACAAATGTTGACGGCCAGCCGCACACTTTGCGGCCATTCCGATACCGGACCAAGCGGGCTGGTTGACCAGTCGAAAGCCCGCATGAGTTCACCCATCTGACCCCCGCCCGCAAAGACATCTTCAATTCCTGGTAAAGGAGGTTGTTCGTAGGAATCAGCCATTTTGAATACTCCTGGCTACTACCATTTATTTATTTTATTATTTTTGTCAGCCTTAACAAACTTTTGGGGTAGAAATCTTGGCTTGTCAGCTTTAGATATTTTTCAAATAGGAGAGATTCAGGGGGTTAAAGGCTAATATGGAAACCCAATTAAAGGTTTAATAAGTTGGCAGTTTTGGGAAATTGTAAGTATGATGAAATGCTCGAAAAATACCCTGGCAAGGATTATTTTTTGTTTCCGGTTAAATCCACTGAAGAAACCCTGGTTTCTTCAGTGCGTCCTTATTGTGACCTAAGGCTTTGAAAATTCCTAATTTTACAAAGCTTTAACTCCCTATGTATGAAAGAGTACACTAGCCCATTACCGATTACAATAGACTAAAGTAATAGACTAAAGTAATAGACTAAAGTAATAGACTAAAGTGATAGACTAAAGTGATAGGCTTCAGTCATGCAAAGGAATGCCTCAAGTTAAGACCTGGCAAAACCTTTGGATCCAAATTACTTTATTAGGGGTTTCGCATGAAACAATCATATTGGGTTTGGTTTTCTCGTATCCGGAAGATTTTCAGGTTCAAAGCGAAAGTCATGTATATGTAAGGTATCGAACATACAAGGGTTTTAAGCTTTATTATAATTATTACGACAAAAAGCCCCGGTTGCACCGGCGTTTGTCAGCTATTTATCGCTGGTAAGTTTGTATCAAGGACAAATTTGGCTATATGTCTGTAGAAAATTGCGGCTCCTGAAAGTAACTTATAACCTTTATTTAGCCCCTAAACAATAATATAGTCACAAGTTTAATTTAGTTTCAGTTTCCGTGTAGAAATTCCCGGTAAGCAGGAAACCTTAGTGGAATGGAGGTAACACCGATGAGTATGGAACGCTGGAACCCCTTCAGAGAACTGGTTACAATGCGCAGGATGATGGACCGCTTGTTTGATGATCGCTCCCCGGAAGGCATTTCATGGTTGAGCGGCCCGGACCAGAATATGGCTGTGGCGGTAGATTTAAACGAAACCGAAAAAGGTTACGAAGTAACCGCTTCCTTGCCGGGCGTACAACCGGAAGATATTGAGATTACCATCAACCGCGATACCCTCGCTATCGCCGGTAAAACCCAACAAAGCGCCGAGCGTAAAGAGGGTAATTTTCTTTATCGCGAACGTCAGGCCGGTTCTTTTCGCCGGGTCATTACCCTACCGGAACCTATCAATACAGAACAGGTCGAGGCAACCATGGATCAGGGCGTGTTAAAAGTAATTTTACCTCGCCTACAGCAAGCCCAAAAACGCCGGGTCCAGGTTAGTTCCGGCACCCCCGGCAGCCAATCAACTACTACCACCCAGACCAGTGGCACGGCGAATAGCCAGGCTGCTACTACCACCCAGACCAGTGGTACGGCGAATAGCCAGGCTGCGACGCCCAATTCTCAAAACGGCGGGGCAGGAACAACCAACAACCAGGCCGCCACCGCCAGTAAATAGGTCGGCCCCGCCGGGGCGCCAGCCGAAACCATTGAGCAACCGGCACAAATAGAGCAACTCGAAACTCGTACTAATGGAGAGAATAAGAAATGGCCGAAGCAACTATTTATACTACCCCGACTTGTGTCTATTGCCGGGCTGTGAAAGAATTTCTGGCGCGGGAAAAAATCACTTACCAGGAAAAGAATGTCGCAGCCGACCAGCAGGCCGCCCAGGAAATGATAAATCGTACCGGCCAGATGGGCGTACCAGTAACAATCCTGGCCGGTCAAACTATAATAGGGTTCAGCCAGGCCGCCTTAAAGGCAGCGGTAGCCCGGTTGCGCCAGCAGCAAAGCCTGTCCGCCGCTGACACCATTAAACTGGGGGCGGCGATAGCCGATGCCAGCCCGATTTCGGGACGGCCAGGAGCAATCATCGGCAAGATAAAACCTGGTTCGCTGGCAATGCAGGCCGGGTTACGCGAAGGAGATGTTATCACCAAGCTAAATGGTCAGGCTATTGCAAATACCGATAGCCTGGTGAGTGTTTTGCAATCCATTGCCGCTTCCAAAATCCCCAATCCAGTAGTAACTTTCTGGCGCGAAGGCCTGGAACAGGTTAGCCATCTACCGGTGCATTTAGATGTTCCAAAAAACTAGGTCCAACTCTTATCCCGGTGAGCGCTCACCGGGATAAGAGTTGGAGGTAGAGATTGGAAGTGGCTATTTATTTGGCACCTTATACAGGTTCTCAAGCGCCTCTAGCACACCGTCTGCCCCAGGATTTACCCCGATAGGCGAAAAATAACCCCAGGCAATAGTGCCATTTTCATCAATCACGTAAAGCGCCCGCTCTGCTTCACCATCTTCTTCACGGTAGGCATTATAAAGTTGGGAAACCTGGCCTTTTGGGTGAAAATCAGCCAGCAGTGGAAACCGCAACCGGCGCTCTTTGGCGAAAGCCAGGTGGCACCAGACATTATCTACCGAGATACCGAGCAGTTGGGCGTTATATTTCTGAAACTCTGGTAAAACTTCATTAAACAGAGCCATCTCATCGCCACAAACCGGGCTGAAATCAGCCGGGTAGAAAACCAGGATTACCGGCCTGCCCTGAAAATCCGACAGGGAAACGTGCTGGTCGGGTGTATCCTTGAGGTTAAAGTCCGGGGCTAAGGTTCCGGCGTCCAGGGGTTGTTTTTGGTTTTTCATAGGTATACCTGCCTGGTAGCTCTTTCAACCGCGGCAAGCAAACCGGGTAATTGAAACGAACCATCATGCCGCACGCCATTAATGAAAAAGGTAGGAGTACCGTTAACGCCACTTTTAACCCCGCTTAAGAAGTCATCCCGGACCCGTTTCTCAATTTCGGCCATCTCGAAATCCTCAATAAACCGGTCTATATCCAACCTTAACAGGCTGGCATAGCCAACCAGATGGTCATCTTCCAGTCTATCCTGGTTCTCGAAGAGTAAATCATGCATTTGCCAGAACTTACCTTGCTGGGCGGCGGCTTCGGCAGCCAGGGCGGCGTTAAAAGCATGAGGATGAATTTGGGTCAGAGGAAAGTTGCGGAAAACGAACCGCACAGTATCGCCAAGTTGCGCCTGAAGCGCCATGACAACATTATGGGCCTGGCCGCAATAAGGACATTCATAATCGCCATACTCCAACAGAGTTACCGGGGCATGGTGGTTTCCTCGAATATGATCCTTGCTTCCTACCGGGATAAATAATTTACTCATAGTTTCTCTCTCACATAAATCCGTTAACATAAGGTTTTTTCAAAATGCCCTGGGAAAGAGTTCAGGCTGCCACAAACGTAGCCACCTCATTCCCCTGGTTCTCGGTCATTATTTTGCCTATTTTTTCTACCTCTTCAGGGCTGGCATGGGCTACGACTAATAGCTTACCCTTCTTGAGTTCTTCCACATACTTTGGAATGCGCTCTTTCTCGACCGAAGCCCCCATAACTAAACCCACTAACCCGCCTATAGCGCCTCCTTCCAGGGCCCCGGCCACCCCGCCTACCAGCGGCCCCAGGATCACCAGGGGGCCGAAAACAGGCACCCACAAAAAAGCTGCTCCTGTCAACAGGCCAAACAGACCGCCAACCCAACCGCCGGTAACGGCCGTCTCACGCACTACATCTCCAGTAGTCACAAAACCTTCGATATTCTTTTTAATCTCGAAACCCTGGGTTACTATAGAAATATGTTTGGCCGGGATGCCCGCTTCAACCAGGCGGCGAATCACCTTTTCGGCATCTGCCTGGGTATCAAAAATACCGACTACCATATCCTTAATCACAGGATTATGCGTAGTACTGTCCTCAACTGTCATCAATTACCTCCTTTTTTTCCAAAGCGTCTTGTTAAAGTCCCGCTCAACCCTCAGAAGTAACCTTTAGTAGTTCAACTAGAACGGACCAACCTATGGTGAAGCAAATATAAAAACCGGCTTAATCATAATCAAAAGGATAATTCGGCCTATAAAGTTTGTATGTTCTATATCGTACATATAGCTAAAACTTTAACCGGTTTAACTATTTATGGTGGTATGTACTGTATCGAACATACGACAACCTTAAATCGGTTTAGAATAACGGCGTTAAAACTGATAGAAATATGCGAAATAGTTGAAGGTCTGAAAAGTTTTCTTTCACACTTGACCTATTATATTTTGACCCAACCCTGCCACAGAACCCGCTAAAAAACCCCGGTTGCTCCTCCAAAGAGGGGTAATACTTTTTCTTTTGGTCCTTAACCCCTGGCAAGTGAATCGTAGCATTTGCAATTTTATTTAAGAATAGGGAGGGCGCAAAGCAAAATGGCAACTATTGTTGGAATTGATCTGGGCACTACTAACTCGGTAGTGGCTGTCGTGCAAAGTGGTAATCCCACCGTAATCCCCACCGCTGAAGGAGGCAATCTCTGCCCTTCGGTGGTGGCTTTCGCTAAAACTGGCGAAATCCTGGTCGGGCAGGTTGCCAAACGGCAGGCCATCGTAAACCCCGAAAACACAGTTTTCTCCATTAAACGCTTCATCGGGCGTCGTTATGATGAGGTAGAAGAAGAGCGTAAAATAGTTCCTTATAAAGTGGTGCCAGGGCCGGATAACGATGCGCGGGTTTCTATTCTACAAACAGGCAAAAATTACACTCCCCAGGAAATCTCCGCCATGATTTTGCAAAAGCTAAAACGTGACGCCGAGGCATACCTGGGGGAGCCGGTCAAGCAGGCGGTGATAACCGTACCGGCCTATTTTAACGATAGCCAACGCCAGGCCACCAAAGACGCCGGTCGAATTGCAGGGTTAGAGGTACTACGCATCATCAACGAACCTACCGCAGCGGCCCTGGCCTATGGCCTGGACAAAAAAGAGCATGAAACCATCCTGGTCTGGGACCTGGGCGGCGGCACTTACGATGTTTCGGTGCTCGAAGTCGGCGAGGGAGTGGTAGAAGTCCGTGCTACCAATGGCGATACCCACCTGGGCGGTGACGATTGGGACCAACGAATTGTACAGTGGATGGTCCAGGAATTTAAAAATGACCAGGGAATTGACCTTAGTAAAGACCGAATGGCTTTGCAGCGCCTACGCGAAGGGGCTGAGAAAGCCAAGATTGAACTCTCTACCACGACCGAGACCGAAATTAACCTGCCCTTCATCTCCGCCGATGCCAACGGCCCCAAACATTTGCAACTCAAGCTTACACGGGCCAAATTCGAGCAGATGACCGATGACCTGCTTAAAAGATGCATCGGCCCGTTTGAGAAAGCTCTGGGCGATGCCAAGATTAAGGCACAAGAACTGGACGATGTGGTGCTGGTAGGCGGTTCCACTCGTATGCCGATGGTCCAGACTATGGTGCGCCGTCTGACCAACGGCAAGGAACCTCACAAAGGGGTTAACCCGGATGAAGTGGTAGCGATTGGCGCGGCCATCCAGGCCGGGGTGCTGTCAGGCGAGGTAAAAGATGTTTTGCTGCTGGATGTGACCCCTCTGAGCCTGGGTGTAGAAACCATGGGCGGGGTGATGACAGTATTAATCCCGCGCAACAATACTATCCCTATCCGCAAAACCGAGGTTTTTTCCACGGCTGATGATAATCAAACGGCGGTGGATATTAAAGTCTACCAGGGAGAACGGCCCCTTGCCGCCGATAATATGCTGCTGGGACAGTTCCGGCTGGAAGGCATCCAGCCTGCTCCGAGAGGTGTCCCTCAAATTGAAGTAACTTTTGATATTGATGCTAACGGCATTTTGAATGTCAGCGCCCGCGACAAAGCCACCGGCAAAGAGCAGAAAGTTACTATCACCGCCAGTACTAACCTCTCTAAATCAGAGATAGAACGGCTGGTAAGCGAGGCCGAACGTCACGCCAATGAGGACCGCCGCCGCCGCGAGTTAGCCGAAGCCCGCAACCAGGCTGATAACGTCATTTACCAGGCTGAAAAGCTGACGCGAGAAAACAATTTCCGCATGTCTCCGGCCGACCAGGGCCGCCTGGAAAGCCAGATTAATGACTTGCGACAAGCCATGAGCAGCGACGAACTGGACCGGATTCGCCAGTTGACAGTGACATTAGAGCAGATTGTGGCTTCAATGAGCCAGCAACCGCAAGACGGGGCGACGCCGGGTGACACCGAAAACTATGCCGGGCAGCGCGGTCCGACGGGGTATGACAATACGGTTGAGGGAGATTTCCGCGAGGTATAGTTTCTATAGGGGGCATGTAGGAGGACACCATGAGCCAGGTTGGTCAAAATAACAGTGGGGGTAGTGACTATCCGGCTCCCCCGGCCCAGGGTACCCAAACAGAGCTTTATCTTGCCCAGCTTACCGAGGCCCGCCGGGAAGCCGAGGAATACAAAAACCGTTACTTGCGAGCAGCCGCCGAAATCGAGAATGTCCGCAAGCAGGCCGAGCGGGACGCGGCAGTACGATCCAGGCAAGATAGGCGGCGTCTTTTGCTTGGTTTCCTGGAAGTAGCAGATAGTCTGGAACGGGCTTTAGCCCAGGTTGGAGAAGCTTCCGCCCTTCAACAGGGAGTCCGGCTTGCCTTAAATCAGATGTTACAGGCTTTAGGGCGGGCCGGGGTCGAGCGGATACCGGTAAAATCTGGTGACCAGTTCGACCCGGTTTATCACGAGGCTATCGAGGTACGGGCGGGCGATGTAGCCAACGATACCGTGCTAGAAGTGGTCCGGCCAGGTTACCTGCACGAAAAACTGGTATTAAGGCCAGCCCAGGTGGTTGTAGCGCAAGGAAAACCCTAATCCTAATAAGGAAGCTGGTAAGGAATCAGGCAAAGGCTAGTTATGGATTTTAAAGACTATTATCAGGTCCTGGGTGTCTCGCCGGATGCTTCCGCCAAAGAAATCAAGCAAGCCTATCGCAAGTTGGCCCGTAAACACCATCCTGATGTCAATCCGGAAGACAAATCAGCCGAAGAAAAGTTCAAGGAAATTAATGAAGCCTATCAGGCCCTCTCTGAGCCGGAACAGCGCAAAAAGTACGACGCCATGCGGGCCGAATACCAGCGCTGGCAGGCCAGGGGCGGGCGTCCCCAGGATTTCGATCAGGGCCGTTGGCAAGCCCAGCCGGGCCAGAGCGCCCACGTCCAATATGGCTCGGTTGATGACCTGAACGACCTGTTTGGTGAGGACAGTCCTTTCTCGGATTTCTTCACCTCAACCTTTGGCCGATCCCCAGGTGGACGGGCCGGCGGTCGCCGGCGCGGGCGAAACCTTGAACAAGAAATTGAGATTACCCTGGAGGAAGCTTTTCACGGAACCACTCGACGGCTCAAGATTGGCGACCGGACGATAGAGGCCACTATTCCGCCAGGAGTAGATAACGGCTCGCGGGTGCGGCTGGCCGGTCAAGGCAGTCCGGGCAGCAATGGTGGTGAAAACGGGGATATTAACCTGATTATTCGAGTTTTGCCGCACCCGAATTTCGAGCGGCAAGGCCGCGACCTTTATACGGACATAGCAGTGGACATCTATACGGCCGTGGTAGGTGGTGAAGTCAGGGTGCCAACCCTGGCCGGGGCAGTAATACTTAAAATACCAGCCTACACCCAGGCGGACCGGACGTTCAGGATACGGGGCAAAGGTATGCCCGAAGTGGGCGCTCCCACCAGGAAAGGTGACTTATATGCGCGGGTGAAACTGGTCTTGCCTGAACCGATGAACGATCATGAAGTTAAGGTAATTGCTGAGCTGGCGGCGGCCAGACAAGGGGTGCAAGCCAGGGCTTAACGAGGGGAGACCAGAATGGTACAAAAACAAAGGCATTATAAGCGTCCGGCCCAGGAAATTACCGGCCAGGAGGAAGCCGACCAGCGTCGGGCCCGCCGGTTGGCCTCAGACCTGGGAATCAATACCGCCGGAGTCCAGGTCATTATCTACCTGCGCGGCCAGGTAGTCAACCTTACGGCCAGGGTAAATCAGCTTGAAACCGATTTAAGGATTGCCCAGCTTAACACGGGAACTCGCCTTGCCCGGTTTCGGCAAGAGTATAGCGAAGGAATATGGGAGGATACCCCCTAACACCAAGTACGCTTAGATAATTGTCATCCCGAACCGTGGTAAGAAATCCGGGTACCCCCTGGGTGCCGTTGGGCAATAGCTGTGACATGCGCCAACGCCACTGGGATTCTTCACTTCGTTCTAAATGACATTTAGAGAGTCTCAAAGCGTACTTGGTATAAGTTAGCCGGGGCCAGTTCCTAAATTTCTAAGCCAACCCGGGCTAAAGGTAAATGAACTTTCCAGGCTCAGTTAGCCGGAAAGGAGGATATTGTGGAGTTCGATTTCAAGATAGGTACACCTGTATTTTGTCAGGATAAAGAGGTCGGTCGGTTGAAGTTTCTCGTGATAGACCCCCAGGACGAAACCATTACTTCGCTGGTTGTCGAGCATAACACCTTGCTATCAAAATCTGTTGTTGTCCCGGTATGCTGGGTAGAAAAAGCCACTGATAAGCGGGTGGTAATAAATGCTTCGGCCACCGAGTTGAAAAATCTGCCAGAATATCACGAAGTTGAGTTCCGCCTGCCCGACTCGACCGTTTATCCCCATCCCGGCCAGCCTGCCCCACAAACAAGAGTCTGGATCGGGCCTTATCCCAACCTTAACCTTAGCCAGACTGAACGGCCTACGGTCCTGCATCGGGGCCATGTGGGGGTAAGCGGAGACGAAGTAATGCTCCGGCGAGGCCAGCCCGTTTATGACAGGAACGGTTATCGGATTGGCACACTGGACCACATCCTGGTGGGAAAAGACGGACACCATATCAGGCACCTGGTAATCGAACACGGGCAATGGTTGCAACAAGGCGAAAACCTGGTGATACCTGCCTCGGCGGTTGAGTCCATTACCGACAAAGGAATTCAATTTAAGTTGAGCAGGGAAGAATTTGACCGGCTGACCCACTTTAAACCACCCCTGAACGACCGCCAACTGGAAGATGTTATCGAGAGAGGTTTACAAACCCAACCCCAAACCAAAGGCCAGAACCTTAAAGTCCAGGTTGAACGGGGCCTGGTGCGTTTATATGGCAAAGTATCCGGTGCCGTAGCCCTGGCCGCTTTTTCGATTGTTAGAAAGATTATGGGTGTACTCGGTATCGAAGACCACACTACCCACCCAGAAAATACCGGGTTAACTAGAGGAGGGAAGCAAAGTCCTATGCAAGATAGTGATAACGCAATTGCAAACCAGATAATCGAGGTTTACAAACGCCAGCAGAATGCGGAATTAGTGAACGTAACGGTGTATGTGTTCGAGGGTGTCGTAACTTTGAGCGGCACCACCCGCACCATTGCCGGTAAAGCCCTGGCGGAAAAGGAAGCCCAAAAGGTGCCCGGCGTCGTTTCCGTATTCAACAGCCTGGACGCCGATACAGCCATCCGGGCGCGAGTCGAGGCGGCCCTGGCCGAGGACAAACAAACTGCCCTGACGCCTATTGAGGTACTCAGCCAGGGGGGTGTTGTTTCTTTATTTGGCAAAGTTCCTTCCCCGGAGGTAAAGCAGGCCGCCGAACAGGTTGCAAGTAAGGTGCGCGGGGTAGTATCTGTCATCAATGAATTAGAAGTGCGTAATGCGGAAGAAGAACCTAAGCCACTAAAGCTGGCCTATTATCCCCTCCCCCATTCCGGCTAAATTTCCTTAACAGTCCCAGACAAAGGTTAACCAATAATCGGTGCGCTACTTTCCAGGCCACCTGACAAATCTCAAAGAAAGGAGATAAAAATTGAGAGTTGAAGATGAAACGACCGGAATCTCAGACGAACACGAGCGGATTTACCTGGAACTGGACACCTTTTTAGCTCAAAAATTGCTAAAAGAGGAAGCAATGTCGGTTGCAAAGCACTTCACCGAGTGTAATAAATGCCTGGAACGGCTGGTGGAACTAATGGAAGTAAAAACAATCTTTTTCGTGGTGCTGAACACCAAAGAGCTAACTCTACCTTGCAAGCTCGACTATGCCAACCAGGCGACTTATATTTCTGCCTGATTGAGTTATCTGGTTGAAGCCATTTTGCGAAGTTTAACTTTGGGAGTGGTATGAAGACTTATAACAGTTACCCAGGAGGCGAAGGTTATGTCCTTCAACATTAATCGCTTTACTGAAAAATCACAGGAAGCGCTGGTTTCGGCTCAACAACTGGCTGAGAAATACAACCATAATCAAATAGAACCGGAGCATCTGCTGGCGGCTCTTTTGCAGCAGCCGGAAGGTATTGTACCGCAAGTCCTCCAGAAGGCGAGCTTCGATCCCCGGTCCCTGCTTCAAACAGTTGAAACCGAGCTGGATAAGTTACCAAAAATCACCGGCCGGGAGAGCCAGGTTGGCATTTCAAACCAGTTGCGGCAAGTGCTGGTCAAAGCCCACGAAGAGGCCCAGCAATTCCGGGATGATTTTGTCAGCACCGAACACCTGTTATTGGCCCTGTTACAGCCCCAGAGTGGCCGGGCTTTTCGGCTGCTTCAGTCGGCCGGGGTCAGTCGCGAACAAATTCTCCAGGCTTTAACCGAAGTGCGGGGCAATCAGCGCGTGACCAGCCAGAACCCTGAAACTACCTTTGCCGCCCTCGAAAAGTATGGACGCGACCTTACCCAACTGGCCCGGAGCGGGAAACTGGACCCGGTTATCGGGCGTGACGAAGAAGTCCGCCATGTTATCCAGATTCTTTCGCGGCGCCATAAGAATAACCCGGTGCTAATAGGCGAGCCGGGGGTTGGAAAAACGGCTATCGTGGAAGGGCTGGCCCAGCGAATTGTGCGGGGCGATGTGCCCCAAAGCCTTAAGAACCAGCGTTTGATTGCCCTGGACATGGCGGCCCTGATTGCCGGGGCCAAATACCGGGGTGAATTTGAAGAGCGCCTCAAAGCCGTCCTCAAGGAAATAGAAGAGGCTGACGACATCATTGTCTTTATTGACGAACTGCATACTGTAGTGGGCGCTGGGGCCGCCGAAGGATCTATGGACGCCTCAAATATGCTCAAACCTTTGCTGGCGCGGGGCGAATTGCATCTGATCGGTGCAACCACCCTGGATGAGTATCGCAAATACATCGAAAAAGATGCCGCCCTGGAGCGGCGGTTCCAGCCGGTTTATGTCGGAGAGCCCTCGGTAGAAGATACTATTTCGATCCTACGCGGTTTGAAGGAACGCTACGAGAACCATCATGGCGTCCGCATTACCGACTCGGCCATCATTGCGGCGGCGACCTTGAGCGCCCGTTATATCCAGGACCGTTTTCTACCGGACAAAGCAATTGACCTGATTGACGAAGCGGCGGCCCGGCTGCGGATGGAAATCACCAGCGACCCGGCCGAACTGGACGAGATCAAGCGGCGAATGATGCAACTGGAAATCGAGCGCGAAGCCCTGAAGAAAGAGAAGGACGCCGGTAGTAAAGCCCGTCTCGAAAAAATTGTCCGGGAACTGGCTGACCTGAACGAAGGCCGCCATGAACTTGAAATCCGGCTGGAACGAGAGCGCAGCCTCTTGCACAAAATGACCCAGCTTAAAGAGCAGATCGAGCAACTTAATGTTGAAATCGAACAGTCCCAGCGCAGCCAGAACTGGGAGCGGGCGGCCCAATTGCAATATTCCGAGTTGCCCAGATTGCAACAGGAATTTAACCAAACCGAGGAAGAACTCAAAAGGATGCAGGACCAGGAAGGCGGCATGTTGCTCAAACAGGAGGTTGAGCCGGACGACATCGCCAGGATGGTGGCCCAGTGGACCGGTATACCCGTCACCAAGTTAATGGAAGGCGAACTTGAAAAACTCATTCACATGGAAGACCGGATTCACCAGCGCATGGCCGACCAGGAGCAGGCCGTGCAGGCCGTGGCGGACGCCATTCGCCGGGCTAGGACCGGTATGCAAGACCCCAACCGCCCAATAGGTTCTTTCCTGTTCCTGGGCCCGACCGGGGTGGGCAAGACCGAACTGGCCCGCGCCCTGGCCGTGTTCCTATTCGATGACGAAAACGCCATGGTCCGAATGGATATGAGCGAATACCAGGAATCCCACTCAGTGGCCCGGTTGATTGGGGCGCCGCCCGGCTATGTCGGGTATGACGAGGGAGGCCAGCTTACCGAGGCGGTGCGACGCCGTCCTTATTCGGTGGTACTGTTCGACGAAATCGAGAAGGCTCACCAGGATGTTTTTAATGTATTTTTAGGCATCCTGGATGACGGACGCCTGACCGATGGAAAAGGCCGGGTAGTTAGCTTCCGCAATACCGTCATCATAATGACTTCCAACATTGGCAGTCAGTTGATCAAAGACCTCGGCCCGGAGCAAGCGCGAGAGATGGTCATGGACCAATTGAGTCAAACCTTCCGGCCTGAATTTTTGAACCGGATTGATGAAATTATTCTTTTCAGGGCTTTGAGTAGAGAACACCTGGACCAGATAGTAGACATTCAAATTCGTAAGTTCCAGGAAATCTTGGACCAAAGGCATATTACGATTGAACTGACCCCGGCCGCCAAACAGAAATTAGCCGAAGAAGGCTTCAACCCGGCCTTTGGAGCCAGGCCGCTCAAACGAGTAATTCAGAAGCGGATTCAAAATCAGCTAGCCCTGAAGTCGCTGCAAGGTGAAATAAAAGACGGCGACCACGTAATAATTGACAGTGACCCGGCCGGTGAATTTGTGTTTCGCACCCAACCTGTAGCGCAAGCCGTGGCCTCCTGACAAGGCAAAGTTCCAGGCGTTGCTACCGGCTGAAGCCGCTAGGGATAGCTTGTATTAAGAAAAAGGAGGTTCAAAATGATTGGAATGAATTCCCTTTCAACTACCAACTGGTGGGTGCTGGTACTGCGTGGCGTCCTGGCAGTAATTTTTGCGTTTATTACCTTTGTCTGGCCCGGTATCAGCCTGGCCGCCCTGATTCTTCTCTTTGGCGCTTATTCGCTGGTTGATGGAATTTTCGCGGTGGTGGCTTCTTTGCAGCGCGTCGGGAGACAGCCGCGCTGGTGGGCCATGCTGCTCGAAGGTATTCTGGGCATTATTGCCGGGATAGTTACTTTTTTTTGGCCCGGCATTACAGCCCTGGTGCTGCTAATTATCATCGGAGTCTGGGCGGTAATGGGCGGTGTATTTGAAATAGCCGCCGCTATAGAGTTACGCAAGCAGATCGAAAACGAATGGATGCTAGTACTCAGTGGAGTTTTCTCGATAATCTTCGGCCTGATAGTCCTTATTTTTCCAGGGGCCGGGGCTTTATCTCTTCTCTGGTTGATTGCGTCATATGCCCTTATCTTTGGTATTTTACTGATAAGTCTTGGAGTGCGAATGCGGAGCCTGCAGCACGACGGCAGACAGGGCCTGGCCGTATAAGTCAGCTTTTTATTATAGCGAGCAATGACAAAAGGTATAAGAAAATGGATGGTTATTATAGAATTTATCGAACTGCTCTGTCTGGCCGGTGGGGCTTGCCGCCGAAAAAACAATGGTTAAGTATTTTATTAGTCCTGCTATTGCTGCTGCCAGGGCTGGCCGCCTGTGGCAGTGATAACCCTACCACAGTCAGTACTACGGCAGCAAGTACAAATGTAGCCGCAAGCACTTCAGCTGCAAGCACTTCAGCTGCAAGCACTTCAGCTGCAAGCACTTCAGCTGCAAGCACCACGACCGCAAGTACTAAGGCTGCGTCAGCAAGTACAAATGTGGCCGAAAGCACCACCACGGCAGCAAGTACCACGGCTGCGGCAGCTCAACCACTGGCGGCAATCACGACCGCGCCGGCCGCCAATACAAGCAATGCGCTTGCTACCGGCAACCTGGAAGGTGATGTTATTAACGTGGTGGATCAGGTTAAAGCGGGCGTGGTGCTAATCTCGGTTACCTCGTCCCAGGCTTCAGGCGTTGGTACCGGTTCTATTATTACGCCGGATGGCTTTATCGTTACAAATTTCCACGTAGTTGCTCTTGGCGGAACAACCGTCGCGCCGCAAAGCCAGGTTGTCGTAGTTCTAAATAATGGTAAGAAATATCCTGCCAAAGTAGTGGGCGCGATAGCCAGCAACGACCTGGCGGTAATAAAAATCGAAGACACTAACCTGCCTACGGTCAAGATGGGTAGTTCCGGGGCCTTAAAGATTGGTGAATGGGTCGTAGCTATCGGGAACGCCCTAGGCCTACCGGGTGGACCTACCGTTACGGCTGGGATTGTTGGGGCGAAGGGGCGGAGCATACAGGAACCGAGCGGGGCCCAACTGGTTGATCTGGTCCAGACCAATGCCCAGATTAATCCGGGCAATAGCGGCGGTCCTCTTTTGAACCTGAAAGGCGAAATTGTGGGGATTAATACCGCCGCCCCGGTAGATCCCGAAAGTGGGGCCGCCGCCCAGGGTATCGGGTTTGCCCTTTCAATTGACCAGACCAGGCCAATAATTGAAGCTCTTATCAGTGGTAAAGGCTACAGCCCGCCGTACCTGGGAATCCTTCCTCAAGAGGTGACACCTGGCCTGGCCGCTCGCTATAATCTGCCCAGTGATAGCGGAGTACTGATAACGCAGATTGTGCCAGACAGTCCGGCCGCTAAAGCTGGCTGGACTGCCAACGCAATTCTAACCGAATTGGATGGCACCCCGATTAACGACCTGGGCGACCTTCAAAAAGTCTTGCTCAAGCATAAACCGGGTGACACGGTACAGGCCAAATTATTAACGCCCGATGGGCAGCAGAAAACGACCTCAATCACTTTCGGGACGGCCCCCAATTCTTAATTTTTCCGCACAACTCACGAGCCGGACTTTTATAAGAGTCAGACTCGTGAATTGTCCCTATCCACCAGAGATAAAATTTGTGAAACTAAAATTGCCGGTTTCTGCTATACCTTTATTACAGGGTGGAGTAGATAATAAACCCCTGTATGACTTTAAATTTACGCGTATTCTGGTTACTTTAGCCGCCATAATTTTTGGTACGGTCCATCTTTTTCTACCCCAATTGCCAATTGATGCGGTTATGATAGCCCTACTGGGAATAGCTTTTTTCCCCTGGTTAAACCCGCTTATCAAGAGCATTGAATTGCCCGGTATCGGACGCCTCGAACTCAACGAACTGAGGCGTCAGGTAGAGGAAGCCAGCGGCGCGGCCGAGAGCGCCAATCAAAAGGCAGACTTTGCGGTGGCCCAGGCGATGGAACCCGACCAGATTGATAGCAGAAGAGCCGGGCGGGCTTCCGCTTCCATCAACCAGGAATTTAGCGAACTGGCCGCAAAGTTTGACCAGGTTGGAGAGCCTACCACCACAAATCCGGTAAGGGCTGCGGAGATGATTGATTTTATCAGCAAGATGATTTCAATCGCGCCTTATGTCAGAGATTTTGATGTTGAAAAAAACTTAAATGAATCTGCCCCGGGCAAGCGTTTATTAGCTTACGCTTATTTATTAGCCCGGCCGGACCCAAAAATACTAATGCCCCTGGTAAATACGCTTACCCAGCTCGAAAATAAGGATTTTAACCAGTATTGGGCCATTCTGGCAGTTGAAAAAATAATATCAATATCTGATATGGATAAATTAGACCCGGCAATTTACCGTAAATTACAACAATACCTGCAAGAATTACCCTATGGTACAGACCGGTTTTATGAATTGTCCGGCATTGTTGAGTCAATCAGTAAAGCTAAAACGGTTCAGGCTAATCCGAACGGTTCAGGCTAATCCAGCATAAAAATAAAAGAACAGCAATTTGCTTGTTTAACCGGCCTATTGCTAGTTGAAGGTGTATTGGCGGGTAGTGGCGAGAGGCGAGATATAAATCGTCAAAAAGAGATGATAATAGGTTTTAGGGGAGGGCGATAAGATGAGGTACATAATTGATAATAGCCATTTTCTGGCTGAATTTTCGGTTAAGCATATGATGGTAAGTACGGTGAAGGGAAAATTCACGGCTGCAAGCGGCGAGATTGAATGGGACGAAAATGACCCTACCAGGTCCTGGGCCAGGGCCACCATTAACGCCAGAAGTATCACCACCGGGGATGAAAAGCGGGATGCCCATCTTTTGTCAGCCGATTTCTTTGATGTTGAGCAATATCCGACCATTACCTTTGAGAGCACCAAAACAGAACCAAAAAACGTTAACAAGTATAACGTGACAGGGAATCTGTCTATGCATGGAATAACCAAACCGATCATCATGGAGGTAGAGTATAACGGCCAGGCTAAAAATCCTTGGGGGCAGGTGGTGGTAGGGTTTAGCGCCCGGACCTCAATCAACCGTACGGATTTCGGTCTGAACTGGAATGTAGCCCTGGAACTGGGGGGAGTGCTTGTTTCGGACAAGATTGACATTACCCTGGAAGTTGAGGGTATCGCTCAGACATCCGCCCCATTTGAGGTTGAATCTAGCGTTTCAAAATAGGAGGCTGACTCCATTTTACTCTAGTCTAACTTGTGTGAGCAGCGTTAGGCCGGGGTAATGATGGCCAGGCCAGCCGAATTTCAGGCAAAACAGGCTATAAGCCGGAAAGTAACTTTTATGGGGCTAGGTTCCATTCAAAAAAGTACCAATCAGGCCGAAAAAGACGAGGAGATAGAACCTCATACCGAAGTCCATAATTTGTTGCCTGGCTTCGTAGAGAGAGTTCAGGATGTCATTGTGCTGGGCTTATGTATTGTCTTATTTCTGATAATGGCCCGCGCCCTTTGGGATTTAGGGCTGGGGACGGTAGTAAATGAGCAAGTAAATGTAAGAGACTTAATTTAGCAAGTACTTTTCGTCACGCTATTGGTTAAGGTTTACCGCTTGCTCATCTTATATTTAAGAGAACACCTGTAGCCGTGGATACGGTAGTTGAAATCACCCTCGTAAGTGGGCTGCGCGAAGTGGTGCTGCATGGAGTGACAGAAATCGCCTGGGAGCGGTTACTGGCGGTTAGTGCCTTTGTACTCTGCCTGGGGTTATTGTTGCGCTTTGCCATTCATCGTTTACCGGAGCCTAACCGTCCCGGTAGTAAAGGGTTTTGGAATTATCGTGAGATTAAGCAAAGTAAATCCCCTGAATAAAATCTTCCTATGATCCTAGCGCGGATAAATTTTCTCACCCAACTGTTGGGCACAACCACCGAAAAGAAAGGGCCAATGCTATGACTAATCTAGTCGTAATCACCTACGACAATCTGGACAATGCCCATGAAGCTCGCAAAGCCCTGGGCAACCTGGAAAAACAGGGTCTGCTTAAAGTAATCGACGCGGCTGTGATCCACAGGGGCGTTGATAACAGACTGCATGTGAATAACGAACTGGAGAGCAGTACCAAGACTGGAGCCCTGGTGGGTGGGCTGCTGGGATCGCTGCTTTTCTTCATGTTCCCTCTGGCAGGTATCCTGGTGGGAGTTATCGGCGGCGCCCTGGTAGGCAAGTCCATTGAGCCGGGGATTGATCAGAAATTTGTGAGAGAGGTGAGTGCGGGTTTGAAGCCGGGAACCTCTGCCCTGTTTTTTATGTTCGAGGCGGAAGACCTGGATGCTACCATGGCGGCTCTGCGCCAGTTCAAAGGCAAAATCTACCAGACCACTCTCTCATCAGAAACAGAAGAATCGCTGCGCCAGTCCCTGGAAAAAAGCGCAATGGAGCGCCATCCTGTGCTGGATACTTTAACCAGCACTCAAATGGATGAACTTGAAAACCAGGTCAGCGAAAACGATAAGGAGGGGTTTCGCAGGCGGGCTGAGAGTTTTGGCTGGGATGCGGAAACTACCGAGCAGGTCTGGCGCTACATGAGTCACAAACCTAATCAACAAGAAGTTCTAGGGGCTTTTACCAGCCAAGGTGAGAATACAAGCCAATCCCGTTAATTATCCTTCGTGGTGGCTAAATAGCTTATCCGCCTCAGCGTAAGGTTCGGACGGTCAAAGTAGCCACCACAGGGGTACTTTTTATGCTAGATGATGTATTTAGGTAATACCACACTATAGCGTAAAAAGCCTCATACTATTCTAATTGAATCACACTATCCTGCGGTTGTACGTGTAGGTAAGATTGGAGATAAAATATGGTAACTGTTGCTTTACTCGTCACTCTGGAAGCCAAACCTGGCAAAGAGGCCGAAGTAGAAAGCTTTCTAAATTCGGGCCTGGCGCTAGTACAAGAAGAACTGGACACGACAGCCTGGTTTGCTATCCGAATAGGGCCAACCACTTTTGGCATTTTCGACGCTTTTCCCGATGAATCAGGCCGCCAGGCTCACCTGGCCGGAAAAGTCGCAGCGGCTTTGATGGAGAAAGCCCCTGCCTTGCTTGCCCAACCGCCCGACATCAAATCGGTTGATGTCCTGGCCGCCAAGTTGCCCGGCTAAAACTTTGTGAATACTAAAACAGCTTTACCTTCATGGTAAGGCCGTTTTGGTGTATAGTGCGGGAATCTTGTTTGAAAGGCACCTGTGGTGGCTACCACACCGATCCGGGTTATAACGAAGACCTTATTCCCTAAATAAATCTACCAGCATCATTATGAGCGTGTAACATAGGCGCGGACCAAACGGATGGGTGATGTAGCCCACCACACAGATTTCTTAGCCGCATAATTCAACCGGAATTACTTTTGTTACTCTCGCTAAATTCGGCTGACTGGTACTTGTTCTGCTAAAACCGCCTTAAGTTTTGTAGATTTGTAGAATGGAAGAAGCTGAAAAGTTATCTCAATCCTCTCAAAGAGTTAATTGGCCGAAGGGCCTTCCAGGTAGTCGCTAGTGAGTTTGAGGAGTGGTAAGCTTCTAGATCCGCCTTTGTGGAAGCAGCAGATTGAGAATCAAGAGGTCGGGTTGGGTTATGCCAGCAGTCAAGGGTCTGATCGCCTTAAACACCTCAACCAAAAACCATTACCGATTGATGGAAGGTATTGATTTGCAAAGTGGCCTTATCGTAGTCGGCCACCAGGATTTTGATGCCCTCACCCGGTATAGGTCCTTATTTGCCATTAAATTTTCCTTTGTCGCACCAGTTCCTCAAAACTGGCCGCCGGTAGAGGCGGGCTGAATAAATAACCTTGCATCAAATCGCAGCGGAATTGCTCTAAAAAGGCCCGTTCGGCTTTTGTTTCCACCCCTTCGGCCACCACCTTTAAATCAAGGTCGTGGGCCATTTCAATGATCGCCCTGACAATCGTGGCATACTCTGGTTTACTGGTAATCTGTCGGACAAAAGACTGGTCTATTTTCAAATTATTAAATGGAATATTCTTTAGATTGCTGAGAGAGGAATAGCCGGTCCCGAAATCGTCAATTGAAACCTTGATGCCTACGGCTTTGAACCTGTTCAGGGTCTTGATGGTCTGCTCAAGGTCATGTATCACCGCACTCTCAGTGAGTTCTAGTTCCAGCAGGTCCGGGTCAAGACCGGTTTCCTTCAATATTTTCTCGATAGTATCACCCAGGTCCGGTTGATTGAACTGGTGCGCCGATAAGTTAACGGCTACCTGTAGCGAACCAAGGCCGCTAAGTTGCCAGGCTTTGGCCTGGGCGCAGGCCTGGCGCAGCACCCATTGGCCGATAGGGATGATTAAGCCGGTTTCCTCGGCCACCGGGATAAACTCGGCCGGGGATACCATGCCTCGCAGGGGGTGGTGCCAGCGGACCAATGCCTCCATCCCTACCACCTGGTTTGTCGCCAGCGCAACCTGGGGCTGGTAATATAATTCCAGTTCGTTGCGTCCCACGGCATGGCGTAAATTGCTTTCAAGCAACAGGTGTTCCAGGGATGAGCACTCCATCGTTTCATTGTAAATTTGTAGGTTTGGTAAAACCTTGCGCAAGGTCTGAGTAAGGGCTACTTCGGCCTGTTTCAACAGGGTTTCAAAATCCTTTTTCTCATTATTTGACAGGGCAATACCCATGAATGGAGTTATGTAAACTTCCTGGCCTTCTATCACAAACGGCTCGCTCAAATCCTTGAGGATCAGATTGGCTAAATCCACGATATGCGCTTGCGATTCGCTCGTGCTTAAAATGGCAAATTTGCCGGTTTGGACCGACGCTACAATTTTCAGGTTCTGGTTGTGACTTTCCAGGAAATTAGTCAGCCGCCTGGCCACCGCCTTCAATAGCTCGTTGCCGCCGCCAAAACCAAGCGCCTGGTTGATCTTTTCAAACCGCCCAAGCCCGATTAAAATAAGCGCTAACTTATAACCGGGGCTGTTCAGATTTGTGACCTCCTCTTTGAATGAATTTCTAAAGGAGTTGATATTCGGCAAGCCGGTTAGGCTGTCGGTATTTATCAGGTGGCGGAACTTTTCCTCCAGGGTTTGAAGTTTCTGGCTGTACATGTGCGCGGCGGCGGCCTGGCGGTCGAGCCGGGTGCGAATAGCCTGCCGCAACTCTTTAATGGATGCCGGTTTAACCAGGTAGTCGTCCGCTCCGTAGTTCATACCCTGGCGCCAACTAGGTCTATCCTCTTTAGCTGATAGAAAAATAAAAGGTATCGCCCTGGTTTTTTCGTCCTGGCGCAAGTTAACCAAAACCTGGTAGCCATCCATCCCCGGCATCATAATGTCTGAAAGAACCAGGTCCGGCAGCTTTTCTTTGGCTATTTGTACACCTTGCGCGCCGTTTAAGGCTTCAAACACTTCAAAGCCTTCAATTTTTAGCAGATCCAAAATATTTTGGCGAATGTAGTAGTCATCTTCTATAACTAGAATTTTTGCCATTCAATACTGCCCCTTCTAGAAAATTTCTCCTGAATTAAAGAATGACAAATTTAAACAGGCGGTGGTATGCCTGAATTTCTCCTCGCTCTCCTGTAAAGTTAATTTGTTTATTGCTAACTCACAATAAACCTGCCGCAAAACATGACTTATAATGTTAAATTCCTTGGAATAAAAGGGTTACAAAACGAAACCTTCGCTTTTGGTTATAATCGAATAATCAGGTGGCTTACGTAACCGGGGAAATTCCTATTTTTTATCGGGACATTTTCTGGTGTTATCGTACCAGGATAAGGGTTTAGTAAGGCCCCTATCTTTAATCTACGCTTTCCAGATCACTTAAAATTAAATTATTTATGCTTTCCGGTCGGTTGGTTTTTGGTATCGGCTTTAATTTGTTTGCTAGTTGTTAAAGAAATGAGTAAAATAGCCCTATCTTATGGACTAAAAATTTACCGCCAGGGAATCCGGTTCTGAGCCAGGACCCGGAAGGAATGAAGAAGTAAACCATATCCATACAGCCTTTTAACAGAATAGGTGCAGCTACTATGAGCTATAACTAAGCTCACCTGCTTCCGCCGGTTTGAAGAACCGCCCCTTTTTTATTATTATTTTAGTTGAATTATTAATGATAGGTTGCAAGTCTATGAATCCTGAACAGGCCGGGAAAGGGCCGGAAAAAGAAACCGATCAAAGGCTTACGCAAAATATGGCCGTGCGAGCCAGGGAATTGGAAGCGGTCAACGAAGAACTGAGAAAAGAAATTGTCGAACGCAAACGGGTAGAGGCCGAACTGCGCAAGCAAAAAGAAATTCTCCAGAAAATTTTTGACCATATTCCTGTGATGATAAATTTCGTCGGTGCGGATGGCCGGATCTGGCTGATCAACCGGGAGTCCGAGCAGGTCCTTGGCTGGTCTTTGGAAGAAATCTTGAACCAGAACATTGATTTAATAAATGAGTGCTATCCCGACCCGGAAGACCGCCAGAAAGTGCTCGATTTTACGACCGACTCCAAGGGCAAATGGGTTGATTTCAAACCGGTGGTCCGAGACGGGCGGGTCATTGAGACCTCCTGGGCCATGATCCACCTTTCGGACGGCACCAGTTTTGGAATCGGGGTAGACATCACCCAGCGCAAGCAGATTGAAGAAGCTGCGCGTGAACAACGCGCCCTGGCGGAAGCCCTTCGCGATACCGCCGCGGCCCTTAACAGCACTCTCGATTTTGAGATAGTGGTTGAACGTATCCTGGAAAATGCCGGGCGGGTCGTGCCCCACGATAGCGCGGTCCTGCTGCTGGCCGATTCCGGCTACCTGCGGGTGGCCTGCCACAAAGGTGTTTCCGAGCGGGGATTAACGCCCTGGGTCGAAGGCTTGAATATCGCGATTGACTATCACCCGCTTTTCCGGCAAATTATGGAAACCAGGCAATCCCGGATCATATCCGATACTTTGACCGACCCGATCTGGGAAACTATCCCTGAAATACCCCACAAATTACCCTGGATTCGTTCTTATATGAGCACCCCGATTTTTATCCAGGGCAAAGTGATCGGCCTGGTCAATCTGCATAGCGCGGTCCCCAACTATTTTAATGAAATTCACGTCAGCCGCATGCAGGCTTTTGCCGACCAGGCTGCTATAGCCCTGGAAAACGCCCGCCTGCTCCAGGAAGTCCATAGCGGGCGCGAACGGTTGCAGGTTCTTTCCAACCAACTGCTGGTCGCCCAGGAGGCCGAGCGCCGCTTTATTGCCCGCGAGTTGCATGACGAAATCGGCCAGGTCTTGACCGCCATCAGCACAAATTTGCGAGTAATCGAGCTATCGTCCGACCGGGCCAGACGGGCCGAACGACTGGAAGATAGCCTCAACTTGGTTGATGATGCTCTCAAGCAGATTCGCGACCTGGCCCTCGATCTGCGGCCTTCCCTGCTCGATGATTTTGGCCTGGTTCCTGCCCTTGAATGGTATATCGAACGGCAGGCTCAACGGGCCGGCTTACGGATTGAATTTTACAGTGAGCCGTCGGAAATTCTGCTGCCTTCCGGCCTTGAAACTACTTGTTTCCGGGTGGTCCAAATTGCCCTGACTAACGTGGTCCGCCATGCCAGGGCCAGCCAGGTTTGGGTCGAATTGTGCCGCCGGGAGAAGACCCTCGAACTGGTTATCCGGGACAACGGCAGCGGCTTTGAAGTGCAGGCCGCCATGGACCGGGCTTCCCAGGGCGCGACCTTAGGTCTATTGAGTATGGAAGAAAGAATCCGGCTGGCGAACGGCAAGCTTAAAATTACTTCCGCGCCCGGCCAGGGAACCGTGATCTGGGCCCGTTTTCCCCTGGATGGCCGCTAATGCGAGAGTTACAGGAATTTGTGCTAGAAAAAGAAGACACCATGGAAATAATTCGAGTCTTGCTGGCTGACGACCACGCCCTGGTTCGCGCCGGGTTTCGTACTTTATTGCGGGAATTGGGTATTGAGGTGGTGGCTGAGGCCAGCGACGGGCTTGAAGCTCTCAATTTAATTGCCTTGCACCGGCCTGATGTGGTGCTGATGGATGTGGCTATGCCGGGCCTAAACGGCCTGGAAACGACCGCCAGGATTGCCCAGGAATTTCCAACTGTGCGGGTAATCATCCTCTCGATGCATGCCAGCGCCGAGTATGCCAGGCGAGCTTTGCGGGCAGGCGCGGTTGGCTACCTGTTGAAAAACTCCAACCCGGTCGAACTGGAAATAGCTATCAAGGCCGCTACCAGGGACGAGACCTATCTCAGCCCGGCTGTCGCCAAGTTTATCGCGGCTGACTACGCTACGCGAGGCAACGGCGAGATCCGGCCGGTTGAACGCCTGACCCCGCGCCAGCTTGAAATTCTGCAACTGCTAGCCTTGGGCTATACCCGCAAACAGATTGCGGAAAAATTGAGCATCAGTGTCAAGACCTTCGATACCTACCGGGCACAGCTAATGGAACAACTCGGTATATCCGATGGGGCCGGGTTGGTCCGTTACGTTGCTCACATGGGGTTATTCAGTCAGGACGAATAGAGTTTAATTGGCCGTAAATTTGGCGAATCAAAGCAAAGATTTACCCTCGAATTAGCGATTCCCGCCCCTGGTTTTTTCAATTCCGCAAAATTTATTTCCTAATACCGGAAAATGTTCCTATAAAATTCAGAAATCTCCCTATTACATCCCAAAGGTTTAGACCGAATAATATCCCTGATGAGCGATGATGGATTGCGGATTTGAAACTGGCCGGAAAAACTTTTCCTGGGACATATGCAAAGAGAATGATTTACTGGAATGGCCGGGGGTTATTTCCCGGGCATTCAATTGAGGATCTCTCCCTATCCTGGTGCTGCACTAACTTCTCAAAAACAACCAATCTCCTTTCCAACTGAATTTAAAAACTACAAGCAACCTAAAAAGTCCTGGAAAAAGGGTTATAAAAGTGATGAATTTAGAAAATCATAAAAAAAAGGAAGCGGCCAAACCAATTGGTTTTGCTGGGCTATCCGTCGATAATTGCGAACCAACGCAAATCGAGCAAAGCTTGATCCGACTGGCCGCCATCGTCCAGTTCTCCCAGGACGCCATCATCAGCTGGGACCTGGACGGCAAGATCGTAAGCTGGAATAAAGGGGCCGAAAAGCTTTATGGCTACAGCGCCCAGGAAGCGATTAGCCGCCATATTTCCTTTATCACTCCGCCGGAATTGAAAGAGGAAATCCCGGCCATTTTAGCCCGGTTAAAACAGGGTGAGATTATCGAACAGCACGAAACTGTCCGCGTCACCAAAGATGGGCGGCGGGTATTTATTTCCCTTAGCGTCTCTCCATTGAAGGATCGCACCGGCAAAATATTTGGTGCTTCCGTGATTGGGCGGGACATTACCGAGCGCATAAAGGCCGAGAAAGCCCGGCGTGCCAGCCAGGACCAGGGCCAGCTTCTCCTGGAATCGACGGCAGAAGGCATTTATGGGGTGGATCTAGCGGGGAATTGCACTTTTAGCAATCTGGCCTGCACCCGGCTCCTGGGCTATAAGGACCCTAGACAGCTTATCGGCAAAAACATGCACGCCCTGATACACCACACCAAGCCGAACGGCACCCCTTGTTCCCAGGAGGAATGCCAGATTTACCAGGCTTTTTACCGCAATGAGGGCTACCACATCGACACGGAAGTGCTGTGGCGGGCTGATGGCACCAGCTTCCCGGCGGAATACTGGTCCTACCCGGTCAGTCGGGAAGGCCAGGTCATTGGGGCTGTGGTTACTTTCCTCGACATTACCGAACGAAAAGCGGCCGAGGAATTGCTCCGGCAGACCAAGGAACGCTTTATCCTGGTGGCCCGCGCCACCAGCGATATTATCTGGGACTGGAATATTCTGAGCGGTGAAATCTGGTGGAATGAAAACATTCAAAAATTTCAACAGCCCGGCAAGCACGCGCAAACTGGGACCGGGATACTTTCGCAATATGAGTGGTGGCTTGGCTTCGTTCACCCTGCCGACCGCGCGAGAGTAGCCGCCGGTATCTGGCAGGCTATCGAAAAAGGAGATGAGTTCTGGTCTGCCGAGTACCGGTTTGCCAGGGAAGATGGTTCTTACGGCTATATCCTCGACCGGGGCCATATTATCCACAACCAGACAGGGATACCGGTCAGGATGGTCGGGGCCATGCTGGACCTGACCGAACGCCGCCAGTCCGAGGAAGCTTTGCAGCAGACTCGCGAACAACTCCGGCAGGCCCAGAAAATGGAGGCTATTGGTCGGTTGGCCGGGGGCGTCGCCCACGATTTTAACAATATCCTGACCGGGATAATGGGCTATACCGAGCTGGTAATGAACCAACTCGACCCTGCCAACCCGCTGGCGCAAAGCCTGGAGGAAATCCGCAAAGGGGTGGACCGGGCGGCCGCTTTAACTCACCAGTTGCTGGCTTTCAGCCGCAGCCAGGTCTTGCAGCCTAAGCTGGTAGACTTGAACCAGCTGGTCGAGAATATTTACCAGCTTTTGAAAAGGGTTATTCGCGAAAATATTGAGGTGGTTGTAAAATTGCAACCAGCCATTGGTATGCTGAAGGCCGACCCTATCCAGCTTGAGCAAATCCTGTTGAACCTGGCGATAAATTCCAGCGATGCCATGCCCCACGGGGGCCAGCTAATTTTGGAAACCAAGCAGGTAGAACTGGAGGAAGCTTATGCCGGGAACCATTTCGAAGCCAGACCAGGCCATTATATTATGCTGGCCGTCACCGATAACGGCTGCGGTATGAGTAAGAAAACCCAATCCCACATCTTCGAGCCGTTCTTCACCACCAAAGACCTGGGCAAAGGGACCGGCTTGGGCCTATCCACAGTCTACGGTATCGTGAAGCAAAGCGGCGGCTTTATCAATGTCTATAGCGAAGTAGAGGTCGGCACCACCTTTAAAATTTACCTGCCGGTGGTGCATGAAACGATCGTGGCGGAGGAACCGCCATATAAGCCGATCGAAATCAGCCACGGTTCCGAAACCATTCTACTGGTGGAGGACGATGAAATGTTGCGGGAGGTAGCCGGTTCGTTGCTGGAACTAAGCGGCTACCGGGTGCTGGCGACGGGCCGACCGGAAGAAGCTATCTCGATTGTGAAAAATCAACCGGAAACAATCCATCTCGTCTTGACCGACATCATAATGCCCGCCATGAGTGGGCGCGAGTTAGCGGCCCGGTTGCGCCACCTCCGACCCGACCTACGGATTGCCTACATGTCCGGCTATACCGGGGAAATCGCCAGGTGTGACAGTGACAACAACATTATGGATCCCAGGACTTTTATCGAAAAACCTTTCACCAGGAAAACCCTTTTGACAAAAATCCGTGAAATTCTAGAAAGTCCCGCTCCTACAACCTGATAGTCAGCAGGCCAATTTTTTAAGGGTGTTAGTCTGCTATGATAATAGATATTCCCAAAATTATGGGCTATCTTACCCCTGGTTTTGAGTACTTTCGCAGCCGCGAATAGTTTCCAGGAATGACTCCCTGAAGTTACGCCTACCGGCCTGGTCAAAAGAAGCCGGCCCAGGTGTCAACGGCCAGGAAGTCTCCTTTGAATTAAACAAAGGTTATGCCCTGGTTAATCACCTGTGGCAGAACGGCAACAAGGTAAGCCTCGAACCGGATAGGGCGGCCTGAGGAACTTACGCGCACCCGAGCGTCAACGAGGACGCCGGGTGCACGGCTTTAGAACGCGAACCGCTGGTTTTCTACCTGGAAACGGCCGACAATCCGCTGCCTTCGTAGCAGCGGCTTGCCCTGCCCCTGAAAAGTGAGTTGCAAAGCCGCTTTGACACGGCTTTGCTGGTTGGGATGGTTCCGGTTGTCGAAGGCACCGCGACTGCGCCTGACCCGGTCGGTTGGGACGAACCACTCTACCGGAATACTCCGCTCACCCCGCCCGAAAAGTTATTCCCTTCACCGCTATTCCCTACTTCGCCTGGGACCAGCGCGAAACAGGCGGAATGCGGATCTGGATCAGCGAATAAGCTTTCTTAGTTTAAGTTTCTCCATTTATCCGAGTACACCTGGAGAATTGTCTCTCCGAGCTAACGAGGAGTCTCCCTGCCGTTGTCCAACGGGCCAGAGTTCCTTCAATTCGTTCGGGATAACATTCCTTTTGGGCTTACGCGACGGCGAAAGATTGGGTAAGCGCTTCCGGCAACGCCTTGACCAGCAGCTTACCGCTGCTTAACAGGTCGCGCAGGGCGGCTGGTTTATCCTGACTGGCAATAAAGGACCGGGCGCTGTCAAGGTCGGTGAACAGGCCGATTGAGCAAGGCCCGTACGTCCGGTCCGCCCAGGTTACCACCTCTTTCGCGATGGTTTCCCGGTCGTCACGGGTGGCAGATAATTGGGAAGGGTCAACCGTGGTGACAACCGAAGCCTTGTGGTCGGCATCAAAGTGCAGCACCAGGGTAGCCCAGAGCGCCTCGCCCTCGAATACGCCAAAGACGACCGTCGAGTCGGCCGGGATGAAGTTGTTGACCGCCGCCTGGACCGCGTCATAACTGGCCCCGACCCGCCACTGTAAGCCGAGGGTTTCGCGGGCCGGGCGCGGGTAAGTCACGATGCCGTCCTGGTATTGGTCCAGCAGGGCGAACTGGCGATGCTCGAAAGCGTCGAGGTCTTCGTCAGGGTTCCAGCTATCCTGGAACTGGGCGGTGTAGCGGTCAACCGCATTCCGCTCGAAAACCAGCACAAAATCGGCTTTACCTTCGTTGTCGTGGTAGACCTGTTTAGCCACGGCCTGAGGGTCGTCCACCCGTTCAACCTGGCAGACAATTTCGGCCCGCTGGGAGTGGACCGCTTTGAGCAATTCGCCGTTTTCGTGAATAAGGATGATCCGGCGCTTGCCTTTGGCCGATTCAAGCAGCAGCGACTGAAAGTTACGCCAGTGGTTTACGTCTATATCGGACATCAACACATTTGAAAATAGCATAAGTATTTTTCTCCAACTCTAGCTACGCTTCGCAGGCGTAAATTCTGATTGTGTACGCCGGTAGGGTCTCCCGCAAGGTACGGCCATCTACCCGCGCTTTCCGGCCTTCCCAGACTTCCCGGACACCTTTAAGGTCAAAATCCAACGTTATTTCAGCCTCAATCTGATCGGCCGTGGGGTTGGCAACAAAGACGAGCCGCCGCCCGGAACCGTCCACCGGCCGATGAATAGCCACGTCAAGCCGGGCATCATTGCGCGTAAAGCGGGCCAGTTCCAACCCTTGCAGAGCGCCTTCAAGAACTTCGGCCATCTTAGCCTGGCTGCCCAGGTGGACGACCTGGCCCTGGCCCAGCCGGTAAATGGTCGCGCCGCTGGCCGCTTGCTCTCCATTCAGCTCTTTGAGGGCCGAGGCCAGGGTGTTATCCGGCTGCATCCGTTCGTCCAGTTCGGGCAGGCGGGGGCCAAGCACCACCGTCCCACCACTTCGGGCAAATTCCAGCAGATCGCGCTGCAAAGATCCCCTCAAATATTCATACGAATTCAACACGATCACCTTGTATTGCTGCCAGCGGTCCGGCGCAAGGGCCGTGTCCGAAATAATAAAAGCGTAGCCGGTAGCGGTCAGGCCGTTATAAGCCTCCTCGAACCAATCGGAGCGGACCAGTTGGACCGGCTCCTGGAAACCGAGGGTCTTTTCGGAAACAGTCATGAAGGTGGGGTACTCGGAAAAGGTGGTCGGCGTCTCCAAAAAGTCGCCGGGGAACGAGACCAGTACGCTGGCAGCGGCCAGCCGGTCGTAATCACGGTTGGCCAGCAGCAGCACATCAGCCTGCCGCCGCACTTCAGACCAGCCGGTTTCTTTCAGCACCCGGTTAGCCGAGCCGAACATTGCGGCATGGTCCTGCCGGACCCGACCGTCCCGCCGGATCGGGGAATCGAGCCAGCGGTCCCGCTCTACCAGCATATAGCGGCTGAAGCCCTTGATGCCGTGCATGAGAGCCGCTTTGGTCACGAACTCCTCGTCGTACAACTCGCCGGGATTCAGATACCAGGGCCAGACGCCGGCAATAAATTCGGGAATATAGGGAAAGCGGCTGGTCCCGGTAACGTAGGAAGCGACCGTCTTAACGTGGTTGTAGAGTTCTTTGCGCGAATAAATGTCGAACCCGACGAAATCTACCACCTCTTCAAGTCCCATCAGGTTAAAGGGGGTAGTGAACCCGCTGACTGCGCCGCCCGGCCCCAGCGGGTGCGGGTAGTTGTGGAAGAGGGCGATGTCCTGCAAGCCGCGCTCTCGCAGCATCTTAGCCAGGCGATCAATACAGTTCACCAGGTAAACTTCCCGGTATTCCACCCAATCGGTATAATAAGGAATTTCTTCCTTTTTAGTGGCTCGGAACTGGCGTGGGGCATCTATCTCGCTAAACGAAGGGTAATTCTGGCGGTAAGTCTCGTTCAAAGTCTCGATAGAGCCGTACTTTTTTTTCAGGAAAGCCTGGAAGTTTCTGATCGCAGACGGGTGGAAGTCGCAGGCGTAGGCGTTGACGTGGAAGAAGAAGGCCATCTCGTTATCCACCTGGGCTGCGACCAACCGGCCTTTGGGGTAAGCGTGCCGGGCCAGGATTTCGCAAATGGCGTCATACCAGAGGGCCGTTTCATCGAAAAACTTGTCGGCCGCGTAACTGACGGCCGGAATCGGGCGGGGCACCTGGGTTAGCACCGCTTTAGTGCCCTGGGCGTTAAGGGCCTGGATTTCCGGGTCGGCCAGGATGCGCAAGGGGTAACCGAACCAGGTCAGTTCCGAGTTGATCTGAGGGCCGGGCCGCACCACGATATTCATATCGCGTTCCTCGATCATGGTCAGGAAGGCGTCAATATCTTTGTTGCCGCTAAAATCGAACTTGCCTCGCTCGATCTCATGGACTTCCCAGGGGATATAGATCGAGATGGTCGTAAATCCCATCGCGGCCACTTCATCCAGGATTTTGCCCCATTTTTCGCGCTCCAAACGCCAGTAATGAACCGCCCCGCCATAGACCTCGGCCACCTTCCCGTCAATGCGGAACTGGTGATTACCGGCCTCAATCGGTTTAGCGATACGATTATGTAAAGCTGTGGCACCAACTGCTTGCTGGTGTGTCATCTGAACCTCCTCAAAAATCCTCAAAAATTTGAAAATATTACCCCGGTTATTCCTTGGGGCACCGGGTCAGCCCTGGGTGACCGACCTTTCCTACGACCCCGGCCGTCGCCGGGCCAATGCCACCGCCAGGATGATGATTGCTCCGCGAATGATTAATTGCTGGCTGAAATCCAGCCCCATCAATATCAGGCCGTTGTTGATCAAGCCGATCATTAACGAGCCGACCACCGCGCCGACAATCGAACCGCTGCCACCGAACAGGCTGGTGCCACCTAAAATAACGGCGGCGATTACCGATAATTCGTCGCCCTGGCCCCACTGGAAGCGGCCGGAGTGCAGCCGCCCGGCGTAGAGCATGCCGGCCAGGGCTGCTACCATGCCGGAAACCGTCAGGGCAATCAGTTTGATGTTGCGGGTCTTTACCCCGCTGAACCGGGCCGCTGCCTCGTTGCCACCCGTGGCAAGGACCTGGCGGCCGTAGGGCGTTTTTCGTAAAACCAGGTGTCCAATTCCCAGGGCGACCAGGGTCCAGATCAAAAGCGCCGGAATCGGACCAAGTTGCCCCGACCCAAAAATACCGTTGTAGGTGTCGTTCAGGATCGGCACCGGGGCAGTATTAGTAATCCACTGGGCGAAGCCGTTCGCGATGCCGAGGGTACCCAGGGTCACCAGAAAAGAAGGAATACCGATTCGGGTAACCAGGGTGCCGTTGAAGGCGCCCACTAAAGCCCCGGTAGCCAGCCCGGCCAGGATTCCGGCAAAAAGGCCGTAATCCCGCACGGCCATGGCGGCTGTCACCGAAGCCAACCCGGCTACCGAACCAACCGATAAGTCAATCTCCCCGCCCGAAATGACGAAAGTCATGGCAACAGCCATTACCGAGATGGTGGCTGTCTGGCTGACGATGTTCAGCAGGTTGTTACTGGTTAAGAAACCGGAACCGCCCAGGGTAATCGAAAAGACGATAAAAATGATCACGAACCCGAAATAGACCACGTATTGGCGCCAATCGAACCGGTTTCGCCAGGCAGAGAAGCGGCCGGGATGTAACTGGAGGGGAGCCTGGGTACCAGCTACCGGCTGCTCGGTAGTGACCGGGCCTGCTCCCAGGCTTTCTCCGGCTCCTTTTTCGGGTTCAGGCGCTCTGGACGACATTGTGTAACTCCTGTTCTGTATGAATTTCCCGGCGGGCAAGCTCCATTTTGGACCGGCCGTTGCGCATAACCAGCACCCGGTCGCTAACGGCGAGGATTTCGGTTAGCTCGGAAGAGATAACCATCACTCCTTTGCCGCTATCGGCCAGCTTGCGGATAATGTCCAGGATTTCAGTCTTCGCGCCAATGTCAACGCCCGCCGTCGGTTCGTCCATGATTAGAATGTCCGGGTCGGCTGCCAACCATTTGGCGATTACCACCTTCTGCTGGTTGCCGCCCGATAGAAAACGCGCCCGCTTGTAGATCGAATCGGTTTTGATGCGCAGGCTTTTAACGTAGGACTCGACCAGTTCATTGCCTTTCTGGTCGTCCACCAGGCCAAAACGGTCTAACTTTTTAAGCAGGGGTAAGAGCAGGTTGTCTTTAACCGTGTGGTCGAGGACCAGCCCCTGGTTGCGCCGGTCTTCAGGGATCAGGCAAATGCCTACATCAGGATTAAGTGCGGTTTTGGGGCTGCGAATCGTCACCGGCTGGCCGCGCACCAAAATTTCGCCGCTTTCCACCGGGTCAATTCCGAACAGGGCGCGGGCCAGCTCGGTCCGGCCGCTCCCCATCAGGCCGGCCAGTCCCAGGATTTCACCCGGATAGAGCTTAAAGCTGACATCCTGCAACCGGCGGCCCCGCCGCAGGTGGCGCACTTCCAAGAGCGGCGTGCTGTCGTAGTTAACCTGGCGCTCCTTCCACTCGAAGGCTTGCTCCATTTTGCCGCCGATAATATGCTCGATCAGTTCGCGCATGGGTAAGCGAGCGGCTTCCTCGGTGATAACCAGGCGGCCATCCCGTAAGACCGTCAGCCGGTCCGCAATCTGGTAAATCTCCTCCATGCGGTGCGAGATATAAATGATCGAAATGCCCCTGGCCTGAAGCCGCCTGACCAGGGCAAAGAGGGCCTCCGTCTCCTGGGTGGTGAGGGAGGCGGTCGGCTCATCCATAATCAAAATGCTGGCGTCGTGAGAGAGGGCTTTGGCGATTTCGGTCAACTGCCAGTAGCCGGTGCTGAGGTTGCCGACCAGGGTAGCCGGGTCAATCTCTACGCCCATTTCCTTAAAAATTTCGCTTGCCCTCTTTTCAGCCTCGCGGTCGTTCAAAAGCCGGAAGCGGTCGCGCGGTTCGCGGGTAAGAAAAATATTCTGGGCCACGGTTAGGGTCGGAATCAGGCTAAATTCCTGGAAAATCATGGCAATACCCAGGGCGCGGGCGTCTTCAGGCGAGTTGATCCGCACGACCTGGCCGTTTACCTCGATCTGGCCTGCGTCCGCGAGATAGACCCCTTCCAGGATTTTCATAAGGGTAGATTTACCGGCCCCGTTACCGCCGACCAGGGCATGGACTTCACCTTTAAGCAGCGAAAAATCTACATCTCGAAGTACCGGGATACCGTTAAAACCTTTGACAATCCCAGTCATACGCACCGCGTAAGGGTTCGTACTCATGTCAGTTCTTCCTGTCCACTACAAGGCCCTTCAACCAGGGCCTGGGGCCGCCATTAGCCGGGCCGGTGGGTGGGGAAGCTTAGCCCCACCCGGCCCAGGCCTCCAAACTAACCGGATCATAAAGGCTCCGGGTTGGATTGAAAATACCTACACCTACTTATTCGCGCTGACCAGTTCCTGGGGCGGGTCGGCGTGATAGACGGTTTTCCAGGCGTCCAGGACATTGTCCTTTGTAACCGGAAGGGCGTTCATAGCCACATAAGGTGGTGCCTGCTTGCCGAGCAGGGCATAGCCGGCTAACTTGGCTTCGGTAACTCCCTGGTCAAACGGCCGCTGGGCACCGAGTCCTTTCACAATGCCATCCTTGGCGATTTCAATCGCCACGTTCTTGCCGAGGTCACAGGTGGATACGATGACGTTATTGCGCCCGGCGGTCCTGACCGCCGCCATCACACCTTCGGCCGGGACATCCCAGACCGCCCAGATGCCATTGAGGTCGGTGTACTTGGTCAGCATGGCCGAGGCGACCTTTTCGGCGTCACCGGCAAAGTCCGGCCCGCCAATGCCCTGCTCCTGCACGATCTGAATGTCTTTGTAGTTGTCCTGGATAGTCTTTTTGAAAGCGTCATAACGCTGTTTGGTTACGAAGAAGTCGGCCGAGTGGTAGATAATACCAATCTTGCCTTTGCCGCCCAGCTTGAGGGCCATAATGTGGGCGGAAGCGACACCGTTGCCGTAATTGTCGGCCGAAACCACGCTGACATAGTCTTTGCCGGCCTGAAAATCTTTTGGCACGTTATCCATAAAGACCAGCTTTACGCCCTGGGCGGCGGCTTTTTTGTAAGCATCGGCCGTTGCAACCGGGTCGGTGGGGATCGAGACAATAATATTCGGCTTCTTGGCAAGAACCGTTTCGATGTCGGAGACCTGTTTTTCCGGTTTGAAGCCCGCGTCGGTGACGGCCACGACGCTAATACCCATCTGGGCAAACTGGTTTTTAAGGCCGTCAATCTGGGCGGTGGACCAGTCGTTGCCGCCGTAGTGCATGACAATAGCGGCGGTAGCATTCATACCTTTGATCTTGGCTAATTCGTCGGCGCTGAGGGTAACGGTGCTGGCGGAAGCCGGTTTCTCACCGTTTGGGCCGGTGCTGTAGACCTGGTTTGCCAGGCTCGCCAGGGCTTGCTTGGGGTCGTTAGCGGCGGTGGCCGTGGTCGCGCTGGCCGCAGTGGTGCCAGCCGCGGTAGTAGCGGCAGTGGTGGTATTTGCCGCCGTTGTGGCACTAACGGCGGCGGTAGTTGGCGCGACGGTGGGAGCAGGGGTGTTGGTGTTGTCACCGCAGGCGGTAAGTAACAGGCTTACCACCAGGGCCATCCCACCCCAGATTCTCCAGATACTGAAACGCTTCATCGTGTAGTATCCTCCTATTTATTGGTCTTGCTATAACTTGGTTTATTTCAACCGGTGACACTTTGGTATTCGGTGCTGCATCACTTCTGATGTGAGTGTTGCATGAGGAGCGCGGCCTTCTGTTGCAGCATTTCCTCGATTACGGCGAGGAAATCAACTGCCCGGAAGCCTTTGAGTAGCACGCCATCAATCCCGGGATCGCCTTCCAGGGCTTGCTTTTGCTCGATACTGTCAACCAGCACCAGCGAGGCGACCACCGGGGTTAACCTTTTAACATTTTGTAAGGCTTTGATGACTTCCTGGTTTGTGATATTAGGACTTTCGGTTAGCGTGAACAGGCTGGCATCTACAACCAGCAAGGTTGAAGCACCATTTGTAACAGGGTGGATAGCTGAATTGAACTCATCCACCTGGATTACCACCTGAATTTGAGGTAGAGATCGCAGGAGAGCGGCTAACCCTTCGTTCAATGTTTTATTTTTGGTATAGACAATTGCTGTCCCTGGCGCGGTCATTTTCTTTTTTCTCTCTTATCCTTGGCCGATAAGAACTTGTGACAAGCACTTAACTCAAGCTACCGCCCGGCCTTAATTTACCCTTCAGGCCCGAACGGTAAATCTGGGTATCTTTTATTTTTCAGGACCAGCCTGCCCTGGCAGCCTGATTGGTTTTGCTTTGAGTCTTGGTGTTATTGCTTGAATTGTAAGCAAGAGCTTCAGTGGCAACAACGGCTTTATGTTTGCAAAAGGGGGCAACAAAAAGACCACTTTAACAGTGGTCTTAATGGGTCAAATGTCGGAGGGAATAGGTCAAATGACCTATATGGCTTGGCTCAGGAGGGACTGAGGTCGCTAAAACCTTCCCGCAGGGCATAGAGAGTGGCCTGGGTCCGGCTCGCCAGGTGCAATTTATCAAGGATATTGCTGACATGGTGACGGACCGTCCGCTCGCTGATCGATAGCCGTTCACCGATTTCCCGGTTAGTTAAGGCTTGAGCTACCAGGCCCAGGATTTCCACCTCGCGGCCGGTCAATGGCTCGGCGGTCGGTTTCTGGTTGGCTGTGGCCGGTTTGCTCAACTCGCGCATTACTTTACGGGCGATAGTCGGGTGCAGGTGCGACTCGCCGTTATCAACATCCCGAATTGCTTGCAGCAGTTCGTCGGGTGAAGAATCCTTGAGCAGGTAGCCTAAAGCCCCGGCCTTAATTGCCGCAAAGACTTTCTCGTCTTCCGCGAAACTGGTCAGGACCACAATCCGCACAGCCGGATCTTCCTGGACGACTTCGTTAATGACGGCCAGGCCGTCCTTGCGCGGCATTTGTAAATCGAGCAAGATAACATCGGGCTTGAGGGCATTAATCTGCTCGATGGCTTTAACACCGTCCGCAGCCTCTCCCACCAGTTGCATGTGTGGTTCGGTGGCGATTAAGGCGCGTAAACCTTCCCTTACAATCGGGTGGTCGTCGGCAACAAGCAGGCGGATCGGATCATTCATGGTGACTCGCTCTTTCAGGGTTATTCGGATTTGCAATACTAATCTTGATCGTGGTCCCGAATTTAGGAATTGATTGGAGGTCAAAAGAGCCGCCCAGGTGGGCTACCCGTTCTCGCATGCTGGTTATACCCAGCCCGCCGCTCTCCTTCAAAATAGCGAGGTCAAACCCTTCCCCGTTATCGCTGACCTCTAATTCGACTCGCTTTTCCCTGACAACTAATTTCACCATTACCGCGTTCCCGCCACTATGTTTGAGGGCATTATTAAGCGCTTCCATGGCAATCCGGTAAAGGTTTTCGTTCCACTGGGGCGGCAAAGTCCAGGTGTCGCCCTCGACAATTAACCTGGCCTCGATCCCGGACCGCTTCTCAACCGAATCCAGGCGCATTTTCAACGCCCCGGCCAGGCCGTCCTGTTCCAGTTCGTGCTGGCGTAACTGGTAGACCAACAGCCGCATCTCTTTGAGCGATTGGTGGGCAATATCGCGCAGCCGTTTAAGCTGGGCTTCGAGCTGGTCCGAGGTAGTAGTGTGAATCTGGCGGCGGCCGGCCTCAGCCAAAAGACTTAAACTGAAAAGGGATTGGGTAACAGAGTCGTGTAACTCACGGGCCAGGCGCTGGCGTTCTTCCAGGGCCGCTACTTTTTCGGCCTGTTTAAGGGCTTCCTGCACCTCACGGTAGAGCCGGGCGTTATCAATCGCCATCGCTGCCCGCCGCCCCAGTTCTTCGGCCAGGATCAAGTCATCCCGGTCAAAATGCCTGCCATTACCCAGCAAGGCCAACGATAAAGCCCCGATAACCTTTTCCTGACGTTTTAAAGGCACTAGCAGGTGTGATTGAACATTAAGCGGTTCGAGGAGCGGCAAATTTTCAGGGTTGCCGGTTATAAGGATCAGCGTCTCCCGGTCCACTTTTGGGAAAAGCTGACTTTGACCGTTGTCCAGCACTTTATTTAGCAGCGAGTTCTGGCCGGGCGAGTAGTGGGCTAAAATCTGGCGCAACTGGTTGCTAATAAGCGGGGTGCGGCCCGCGATCCTGGCTACCTGGATTTCATCGTCACTTCGCAGCCAGACAATGCAATAGTCGGCCAGTTCGCTAACGGTCAGGTCGCACAGGCTTTGCAGCGTTTGTTCATAATCGAGGGTGGCCGCCAGGCGGATGCTGGCCCTGGACAGGAAAGTCAGGCGGGACTGGACCGCCTTGACTTTACGGAAGGCGGTCTGTTCTCGCTGCAAGACTTCCTCACGCAAGCGGGCAAGTTTGAGGTGGGTTTGGATCCGGGCCAGCAGTTCGCGGGCTGATAAAGGTTTGACCAGGTAGTCATCAGCACTGGCTTGCACGCCTTCAATAACCGCTTCTTGCCCGGCCCTGGCCGATAGCAAAATGACCGGCAGGCGGGTGGTGCGGGGGTCTTTTCGTAACTCCCGTAAAAGCTCAAACCCGTCCATCTCCGGCATCATTACGTCGCTAAGTACCAGTTCGGGCAGGCGACTCCGAGCCATTTTCAGGGCGGACAGGCCGTTCGAGGCAACATCAACCTTATAGCCCTGAGCGGTCAGCACCCGCCGCACATAGTCGCGCATATCGGCATTATCATCCACCAGCAAAATATAGCCGCTACCTTTTTCTTTAGGGCTATATTTTTTAGCCGCTAAAGCCTTTGACGAACCTGGCGCAATTTCCAATTCTTCCGGCAAATCAGCACCGGCTGAGCCTTCGTTGCCATCCAGGGGCAACCAGCGCTTTGCTTCTTCAAGGTAAGCCGCCTCAGAAAGGGCCGTCGAAACCAGGGTGGTCTGAGCCTCAATCCGGTCAGCCGGGAGATGAGCTTTGCCCTGCGGGAGCAACACCTTAAAAACCGACCCCTGGCCGAAGATGCTTTCGACCTCCAACTTGCCGCCATGCAGCTTGACCAGTTCGTGAATCAAGGCCAGGCCGATCCCCGACCCTTCGTGAGTGCGGGCCTTCGCGCCGCGGACCCGGTAAAAGCGTTCAAAAAGGTGGGGGAGTTCCTGGGTATGGATACCAATCCCGGTATCCTCTACCCTGAGTTCGATCCAGGCATCTACGGCCCGTAGCCTGAGGGCTATTTGGCCTTCAAAAGTAAACTTGAAAGCATTGGAGAGCAGGTTAAAGACAATTTTTTCCCACATTTCCCGGTCTACGTAAACCGGTTCGGCTAAATCCAGCGGCGGGCAATCTACAACATACGCCAGCCCGGCGCTTTCCACGGCTGCCCGGAAGACGCTGCCAAGTTCAGCCGTATAGCTGGATAGGTCAGCCGGGACATAGACCGCCTCGATCCGGCCCGCCTCAATTCTTGAAAAATCGAGCAGATTATTGACCAGTTTGTGCAGGCGCAGGCTGTTGCGTTGGATTACCTGCAACCGGGCTAACTGTTGTTCGGGGTTGTCTTTAGCGACATTAGCCATAGCATCTTCGAGTGGACCGAGCATCAGCGTAAGCGGGGTGCGAAATTCGTGGCTGATATTGCTAAAAAAAGTTGTTTTGGCCCGGTCCAGTTCAGCCAAAGCTTCCGAACGCCGCCGCTCGGCTTCATAGGCCCGCACATTGGCGATACTGGTAGCGATACTTTCGCCGACCCTTTCTAAAAAGTTGCGATAAGTATCATCCAGCGCACGAAATGGGCTGACCCCGGCCACCAGAAATCCGGTCGGGTGTTCTTCACCGGGCCGGAGCAAAGGCACAATTAAGGCTGGACCGGGCTTAAAGGTCTGGCCAATCGCGGATATAGTAATTTCGCCAAGTTGTCCTTCAAACCCGGTCAGGAGTTGGGACCGGCAATCGGCTAAAACAGGAGCGATCGGCCAACCCTTCGTTGTAGCATCCGGCTCTTCCAAATTTATGTGATCCGGGCCAAATGACTGGTCCGAACCAAGCCCGACCTTGCTGTATAAATTGGCCTGTTTACCATCCTGGCTCAAGATATAAACCAGGCCAAAAGGTATATCAGTCTGGTTGTCTTCCAGGATAGTAGCCGCAATCTGGCAAGCTTCCTCAACCGTCTTGGCATGGCTGGACTGCGCTCCTAAATCGCGTAAAGTCTTCAAGCGTCGTTCGCCCAGAACCTGCTTGGTAGTTTCGGCTACGGCTGTAAAAATCCCTTTAACTTTGCCATATTCATCCCAGATGGGGCTATAGGAATAAGTAAAATAGGTTTCTTCTTTGTAACCGTTGCGCAGGTGAAAGAGCAGTTGGTTATCCGACCATGTCGCTTTGCCGGTAGTCAGCACACTTTCCAGCATCGGGCCGATAATCGGCCAGAGTTCCGGCCAGACTTCATGGCCTCTTGACCCCATGGCTTGAGGGTGTTTGAGAGTTCCGAGGACCGGCCGGAAAGCATCGTTATAATGGATGATTAACTCCGGCCCCCACCATAACAGCATGGGAAAGCGCGAGGTCAGGCAAATTTTGATTGCCAGCCGCATACTGGAAGTCCATTCGCTCACCGGGCCGATTGGGGTAGTTGACCAGTCAATTGAGCGCATCAGCTCACCCATCTGGCCCCCACCCGCAAACAGGTCTTCCACTTCTGCCTGTTCGGCTGGTTTGATTAGTGTATCCATATAAATAAGCCGTTCCCTCTCCTCTCAGCACAGATTAGTTGAGGAGAAAACTACGATTCTTTGGTTTTTTGTTTGTTTAAAAGGATGGTATAAACCCTGGATGTCGGGTAACCTAAGTTTATTGTATGGCTATAGGTGAGTCAAGTAGAGAACAAACCTGAAATGACAAAGTACCGGCCCGTTGGGCCCGCCAAGATCATTCGCTTCAGTTCAGTTCAGTGTTATCTTCATCAAGCTGAGGTTCCGGTTGAGCTTATTCCAAACCTAATAGCGATTATTTCTTAAATCTTACTCACCATTATTAGAAAGTAAACCCATCTGGGTAGCATACCGGATCAAACCGGCCCCATTTTGGATGTTTAATTCTTTAAATAGTTGAGCGCGATAAATATCAAAAGTTTTCGGACTAATCATTAGTATTTCAGCTATTTCTTTACGGGTATAGCCCCTGGCAAGCAGTTGCAAAATCTCACGTTGGCGGCGAGACAAACGTTCAAAGTTGCTGATTGCGCCACTTCCTGGCCCCTTAAATTCAGCAGTCAAAAACCGGGCAATAACCGGGCTGAGATAGACTCCCCCGGTTGCCACCGCCTGGATAGCTATAACCAATTCGGAAGGAGTAGCATTTTTCAGAAGATAGCCGGAAGCGCCCGCCTGTAAAGCCCGGCGAGCGTATTCGGCATTGGCATGCATGGATAGAATAATTATTTGAATCTGAGGATATTTTTGTTTCACTTGCCCGGTCGCTTCAAGCCCATTTACCCCTGGCATAGTTATATCCATCAAAACAATATCCGGTTGGTGAAGCGCGATCAATCTGAAGGCTTCTTCGCTTTCGGTCGCTTCAGCCACCACATCGTGGCCCAACTCGTTTAGCAAAGAATGAAACCCGGCTAACACCAGCTTGTGATCATCAACCAACAGAAACCGCTTACGACTCATTTTCTAATCCCTGCCTGCCCTGTTAAACTAAACGGCACAACCCTTTTATGTATTTATGCTTAGAAACCCGGTCCCGATTTCGGTGCCTTCCCTGGGAGTGGAGGCGATTTTGAACCTTCCGCCAGCCAGGCGGACTCCTTCTTCCGTGCCCAGTAAACCGATGCTGCCTCGCCGTGAAGCTTCCCACAAAGTGGAAGCTACCTCAAAGACTTTGCCATCGTCCTCGAATGTTATCTGAATAGCGGCTTCAGTCTGAACCAACCGGACTGTCAAACGCGTGGCCTGAGCATGGCGTACTACATTGGTAACTGCCGGTTGAATAACTCTAAAGCAGGTGATTTCCAGGGTAGGATCTAATTTCAAATCCAGGGATTGGGCGATAAAATCGATAGCTAATCCGGAACGTTGAACCTGCCGGTTGAGGTGCCTTTCCAGGGCCGGGATCAACCCAAAATCATCGAGCAGGGAAGGCCGCAGATTCAGGGCCAGGTCACAGACCTGTTTGAGGGCGTCACCCACCAGTTTAAAACTGTCGGCCAGTCGGGTCGCCCTGACCTGCCGATCGGTTGCAAGTTCGAGCAGGCCCAGATTTGTATTAATCGCTGTCAGCACCTGCCCGATTTCATCGTGCAGTTCGTGGGCGATAAAGCTGACCATTATCGGAATGTGGTCAAAATCTTTTGAAGAATTTCCTGGTGCTGCCGAAACTCCCTTTCAATTTCCTGGCGCTCTTCAAACAATTTAATTAAATCAATATCGCTTTGCACAAACTTCTTGTGATGTAAATTCAGATCTGACTCTGAATTACTTTTCAAAATAGCCGGAACTTCAATTTATGGGTTTCTAAATCCATAAATTTCACAGCCTCTTGAAGGGTTTACCCTGGCTGGCGTGGTTACTTCCGGTTTATGGTGTTAACTATCGGCCGGTAATATTTATGATGCATTAAGCAAGCTTAACGGTTTCCCCATAATACCATAATTTTTTACCCCCGATCCAATTTCCCCACTAGGGCTGCAATTAAACCAAGTGCTTCCACTTTAAATAAACCAGGTGAAAAGATAGGGGAATTTCCCTATCTTTTATAGGTAATTTTCTGATTTTGGAATCGCCTTAGCTGGGTAATAATCATTTTAACGTTTGCGTAATCGTTTGCGACAACGATTACGCAAAATACTAACTTTATCAACTTAATTTCGATAATTAAATGGCAAACATAAAAGATGTAGCAAGACACGCCAATGTTTCCGTTACCACGGTTTCCCATGTCATAAACAAGACCCGTTTCGTGAGTGCGGATCTGGAACAGCGGGTCTGGGAAGCCGTGAGGGTTACGAATTACCAACCAAATGCGTTGGCCCGGAGTTTACGCATCAAACAGACCCGGACAATTGGAATGGTCATTCCAGATAACGCCAACCCCTTTTTCGCCGAGGTGGCGCACCAGATTGAAGACCAGAGCTTCGATCTCGGCTATAACGTGATCCTTTGCAATACCGAGGGCAGCCTCAAAAAAGAACAAAGTTATGTAAATGTTTTGCTTGAAAAGCAGGTGGATGGGGTTGTGCTGGTCGCTACCAGTTACAAATCCGAACACCTTCGCCAGATCGTAGGGGGCGGTTTGCCGGTAGTAGTGGTTGACCGCGAACTGGAAGACCTGCATTGTGATGTGGTCATTGCTGATAACCTCTCGGTTGGACAAAGGGCTACCCGGTATTTGCTAGAGATAGGCCACCAGGTAATCGCCTGCATTACCGGCCCGTCCGATATTACGCCTAGCTGGGAGCGCGTCAGGGGCTACCATCAAGCCCTGGAAGCCGCCGGACTGCAATACCAGGCGGAGCTTTTAGAACCGGGCAACTTTCAGGCCGATGGCGGCTATAGCGCCATGCGAAAATTGCTGGCTAAAAATCCCAGGCCGACCGGGGTATTTGCCTGTAACGACATTATGGCGATTGGCGCTCTCCGCGCTATCGGGGAAGCCGGGTTAAAAGTGCCGCAGGATATAGCCATAGTAGGGGTAGACAACATTCCGTTAGCCGAGTATACCACCCCACCCCTTACCACGGTCGCTTTGCCCTATAAAGAAATGGGGCGTTTAGCTACAGAATTATTGATTAGCCGGATTAATGGCGATAAAAGCACGCCGCAGCGGCATGTCCTGGGTACAAAGCTGGTCGTTCGGGCCTCAAGTTAAGGAAGCGGGGAAATGTCAAAAATTGCCGTCGTTGGAAGTTTAAACATGGATATGGTTGTCCGTGCCTCTCGCTATCCCGGACCAGGCGAAACAGTTATCGGCAAGGATTTTAATACTATCGAAGGCGGCAAGGGCGCTAATCAGGCTGTTGCGGCGGCCCGCCAGGGCGCTAACGTGGTGATGATCGGCCGGGTTGGCGATGATGACTTCGGCGATAATTTGCTCAAGTCCCTGCGCCGCGAACACATAAACACTGAATTTGTCCGAGCGGACGCGCAGGTTGCTTCGGGTGTAGCTTATATCGGCGTGGATGACCAGGGCGAGAACCGGATCATCATCATTCCGGGGGCCAACGGCGCTTTATCCACCGCCGATATTGACCGGGCGGCATCGGTAATTGCTTCATCTGATTTTCTATTGCTACAGCTTGAAATTCCTATGGCCGTGGTCACGCACGCTATTTTTCTGGCCCAGCGTAAGGGGGTAAAAATTATCCTTAACGCCGCCCCGGCCCAGAAAATCCCTGGTGACCTGATTCAATACCTGGACTATCTGGTGGTAAACGAGAGTGAAGCAGCTTTATTGACCGGCCTTACCCCGGAAGACCCTGCCAGAGCCGCCTTAAAGCTGCTGGAACTGGGCGCGGCCTGTGTCATTGTTACCCTGGGCGAAAGGGGGGCTTTGCTCGCGGAGAAAAACGACCTGACCTGTGTACAAGGCTTTAAGGTTAAAGCCGTTGATACCACGGCGGCCGGGGATTCATTTGTGGGGGCGCTGGCTTTTGCCCTGGGCGAAGGCAAGCCCACCAAAGAAGCGGTTTCCTGGGCCAACGCCGCCGGGGCTATCGCTACGACCAATTACGGGGCGCAGCCTTCCATCCCGGACTACAAGTTGGTCGCTAGTTTTGTTGAGAAAAATGACTCCGGGTTTTCCTGCTCTAAACCAGTAGATTAGGGGTCCAATCTACCGGTTTGAAAACCCGGTAATTGCAGGTATTTCGCAAATTCAACTCTAATAACGTTTCAGGTTTACATCCTAATCTACTGGCCGCTGCGTGAAAGCGACTATGTTTCTTAAAGTTTGAGTGCCAAAGGAGGACACACATTGAGTAAGATTGATTTCTGGGTTAAACCGGCCCACGCCAGGTTAGCGGCGTTAGGCATTGTAGTGCTTTTGCTAACTTCGCTGCTAGGGGCCTGCGGCGATGCGGCAACCCCCACCAGTTCAGCGGCCGTAACTGCGGGTGCAGGTCAGGCCGGGGCAAAACGCTTTGACGGTCAGACCGTCACGGTCGCGGTGGGTAGTTTCATGAGTTCAGGCGTCAATATGTTCAAGGCGGACTGGGAGAAGAAGACCGGCGCGAAAGTCCAGGTAGTCGAAATTCCATTCGGCGACCTGTATCAGCGGCTTTACACTTCGTTTAGCACCGGGGCCGGTGAATTCGACATCGCTATCTACGCTTCCAACTGGATTCCAGAATTCGCCCAGGCAAATTACATCCTCAATCTTGAGAAATACTATCCTGAGAAAACTAACTGGAACGATGTAGTAGACAAGACCAAGAAGTTGATGTACGTGAACGGCCAGCGCTACTCGGTCCCGTTAGATGGGGACGTTATTATCGGCTACTACCGTAAAGACGCTTTCGAGAACGACCAGAATAAAGCCAAATTCAAAGCCAAATATGGCTACGATCTGGCCGCTCCTACCACCTGGCAGCAATACCAGGATATTGCTGAATTCTTTACCGGCTGGGATTGGTCCGGGGACGGCAAACCGGATTACGGCGTGCTGGAAGCCCAGGGGCCTAAAGATGTCGGGCCGTTTATCTTTTCGGCCAGGGCCGCCGCTTACGCCGCCAATCCTAAAACGCCCGGCTCGCTTTTCTTTGACCCGGACACTATGGAACCAAGCATCAACAACCCAGGCTGGGTGCAGGCGCTTAAAGACTGGATTGCTATCAAGAAATACGGCCCGGCTGAAATGGCAACTTACGGTGGCGGCACCATGCGCGGTAACTTCGTGGCCGGTAATTATGCGCTGGCCCTCGACTGGGCCGATGTAGGGGTCCAGGCCCAGGACGAAAATTCTTCTACTATTAAAGGCAAGCTGGGTTATTACGTCCTGCCCGGCAGCAAGAAGGTCTGGAACATTAAGACCAAAGCCTGGGATGAATCGAGCGAGGTAAACCAGGCGCCGTTCCTGGGTTGGGGCGGTTGGCACGGCTCGGTCGCGGCCAAGAGCAAAGTGCCGGATGCAGCCTGGGATTTCCTGAACTACCTGGACAGCACCGAGAATTCGCTTAAAGCGGTAACTACGCCCGGCACGGCTCGCAATCCTTACCGGACCCAGCACTTTGAGAACCCCCAACTCTGGGCCGACTCGCCTACCAAGTACATGGATGCCGGACCGTATTTACAGGTCTTGAAGCAGTCTAACTCGCTGCCCAATACCCAGTTCGACCTGCGTATACCAAAATCGGGCCGGTATTCGGAAGTGCTTGATAACTGGGTCCAACAGGCGCTCGCCGGGACTATCACCCCCGAAGAAGCCCTTAATAAAGCGGCCAATGACTGGAAACAGATTACCAACGAAGCCGGGCTGGAGCAGCAAAAGAAGCTCTACCGGGAATTGGAAGGTCTTTCCTAGTGAAAAGCCCGGTAGCGGGAGGCTTTACCGCTTCCCGCTACCGGCCTAAAGAAGTTTTAGACTAAAAATTGTTAGGTATCAAGATTTAGCAGGCTGTCTTAATCCGGCAGTCCTTGGCAGGAAAAACGGCAATGAAGCACTTACTGATTGCGCCACCTTTATTGTTCTTTTTCGCTATCAGCGTAATACCGCTTTTATTTACGCTGGGATTGAGTGTTACCAATACCTCCATCGGTGGCAGCGGTTCATTTATTGGACTAAATAATTACGCTCAATTATTTAGCGATCAATTTTTTCTAAGAGGGTTTTTAAACACCATCCTATACGTGGTGCTGGGAGTAACTGCCCAGTACTGGCTGGGCCTGGGTTTGGCCCTGTTAGTTAATAGCATGGTTCACGGAAAGCGGTTAATCCGGTTACTGATATTGCTACCAATGATGATTCCGCCGTTAATTGTGGGTTTTGTCTGGCAGACTTTGCTGGACTCGCGCTACGGCCCGGTAGCCGGGCTTTTTACCGGCCTGCACCTTAAACCGGTCCCCTGGCTGACCGACCCGACGCTGGGTTTTGTCTCGATAGTGATTGTAGATACCTGGCAGTGGACCCCTTTTATGTTCCTGCTGCTCTTTACCGGCCTGCGTACTTTGCCCAAAGAACCCTTTGAAGCGGCCCGTGTAGATGGCGCGTCAAGCTGGCGGATTTTCTGGGACCATACCTTTCCTATGCTGCTGCCTGCCAGTATCGCGGCAATCCTGCTCAGAAGCATTGAGAGCTTCAAATTGTTCGATATTGTGTTTTTCATTACCGGCGGAGGGCCGGGTGGGGCCACCAATACCTTAACTCTGCTGGGTTATTTTACCTCGTTGCGTTCGGGAAACCTGGGGTATGGCGCGGCTATGTCCATAATTTTACTGCTAACGGTAGTTGTCCTGGCGACCCTCATCCTGATCGTGGTGCGGCGGTTGATGGCTCGCGCCGATAAAGCCGGACAACAGGCGCTGGACCAGTTTTTAGCCGAGCCGCTGCCGGTTAAAGTCGCTTAATCAAGGAAATTTGATAGGGTGAAGTGATGCAATCCAAGTTTAATCTTCCAAAAATAACTCGCTGGGTTTTGCTGGCAGTCTGGGGGCTATTTGCAATATTCCCGGTCTACTGGATGATCATAACTGCTTTCAAGAAACAACGCGATATTTTTCAGGGACCATTCTTGTTTCCTTTCCTGGATTTTACCCCTGCCACTCAGTCCTGGGAGCGGGTCTTCGGTCAGGACCGGGACGACATTTTAAAGGGCTTGGGCAACAGCCTGCTATTTTCGTCGGTCAGCGCCCTGATTGCGGTGGTGCTGGGAGCTTTTGCCGCCTACGGCCTGGCCCGTTATACCTATAAGTACGGTCCCTACCGCAATAACGATTTGAGCTTTCTAATTGTCTCGCAGCGAATTATGCCGCCAATTGTAGCCGTGATTGCGCTCTTTACCATGTTCAGAACGGTCGGTTTAATTGATAGTCCCTTCGGAATGATCCTGGCTTACACCTGGTTTAACCTACCGCTTACTGTTTTCATCCTGACGGACTTTATGAAGCGCATTCCGCTTGATATAGAACATGCCGCCGCCATTGACGGATACAAGAAGTTTGCCCAGATCTGGAAAGTCGTTTTACCGTTGGCGATGCCGGGTCTGGCCGCCGCCTATTTGCTGTCATTTTTCTTTTCCTGGAACGACTTTATTCTGGCTTTGATGCTGACTTTTCAAAAGTCGTCAACTTTGCCGATTGTTATAACCAATATGAGCGCCCAGATGGAGCCGCGCTGGTGGCTGATTTCAGCGGTAGGAATTCTAGCCATCATTCCGCCAATGCTGGCGGTGATCGTGCTTGACCGCTTTATGGAACGCCAGGTTTTACACGGTGGAACAAGATAGTTGTAGAAAGGTCGCTTGTTATGAGTAGTGTAAAGCTTGAAGCTTTAACCAAGAAATATGGCGATAACCTGGCAATTTCAAACCTGAACCTGGAATGCCAGCAGGGTGAGTTCATCGTCTTACTGGGACGACCGGGGGCCGGTAAATCCACTACCCTTAAATTAATTGCTAATATAGAAGAACTTTCGTCAGGAAATATCTATTTTAACGACCAGCTTATTAATAATATTCCTACCGAAAACCGCAATGTGGCGATGGCTTTTGAATCCTATGCCCTTTATCCGCACTGGACGGTTCGCAAGAATCTCGAATTTCCTTTAAAGGCGCCGGGCCGCAACATCCCAGCCGCCGAACAGGAAGCCCGGATCCGGCGGGTAGCCGAACTGCTGGAAATTGCCCACTTGCTCGACCGCAAACCGAGCCAGCTTAGCGGTGGGCAGCGCCAGCGGGTGTCGCTAGGCCGGGCTTTAGTCCGACCAGCCAGTGTTACCCTGCTCGATGAGCCGATTGCTCACCTGGATGCCCGTTTGCGCCACTCGCTGCGGGGTGAGTTGAAACAGTACCAGCGTGAGCAAAACGCCACCACTTTTTACACTACCCCGGACTATGTTGAGGCGACGGCTATCGCAGATAAGATTGCGGTCTTAATTGACGGGCAAGTCCGGCAGTTTGCTACGCCGGAAGTCGTTTATGATGAACCGGCCGATATTGAGGTAGCCACTATTGTGGGCGACCCCAAAATGAATATTTTGCCGCTTGCGCCTGGGGCGACCCGCCTTGAGATTAACGAAGCCTGGTTGCAACTGCCGCCGCTCCCCCCGGAGGCCGGTTATATCGGTATCCGGCCGGTTAATATTCAGATTTTTGAGAATGCCCACCCGTACGCTATCCGAGGGACCGTCTATGTAACCGAGCCGATGGGCTATGAACAGGTAATCCGGGTAGAGGCGGGCGAACAACTGCTCAACATCAAGACCCTGCTCACTACCGGCACTTTTAGTATCGGCCAAACCGTCTGGTTACAACCGGATTGGACTACCATACATGTTTTCGATAGAAGCGGGCAGCGCTTGAAGGGAGGGTTTCACTAATGGCTTCCATTACCCTGGATAAAGTTGTTAAGCTGTACGGCAAAGTTACGGGGGTGGACCAGATTTCCTTGAAGGTAGCCGATGGTGAGTTTGTTTCCTTCTTAGGTCCATCCGGCTGCGGCAAGACTTCCACCATGCGGATGATTGCCGGTCTGGAAGATATTAGCCGGGGCTCAATCTTTATTGACGATAAACGGGTTAACGATCTTCCCCCGGCCGGGCGTAACGTAGCCATGGCCTTTGAAAATTATGGCCTGTATCCCCAGATGTCGCTTTTCCGCAATATCGCGTACCCGCTCTATGTCCGCAAGGTGTCGCCAACCGAAGTCGGGCGAGAGGTAGTGCGGATCGCCCGGCTCTTACACATTGAGGACTTGCTGGATAAAAAACCGAGTGATGTGAGCGGTGGAGTCAGGCAAAGGGTTTCCCTGGCGCGGGCGCTGGTCCGCAAGCCGACGGTCTTTTTGCTGGACGAGCCGCTGTCGCACCTTGACGCCGATTTACGCAGTTCCATGCGAGGCGAACTCAAGCGGTTGCACGACCTGAACGGGGCCACCACTATTTACGTTACTCACGACCAGCTTGAGGCTATGACCATGTCGGATCAGATCGCGGTGATGAACCTGGGTAAGTTGCAACAGGTCGGCACGCCCAGCGAAATCTTCAACCGCCCGGCCAACCGGTTTGTTGCCTCGTTTATCGGCGAACCGGCCATGAACTTGCTGCGGGGCCGGGTGGCAAGTACACCGGAAGGGGTTTTAATCACCCTCCAGAATACGCCTTTTGTCACCTTAAACAGGGAAACCGGCCAGGCCGTCCTTGAAACAGCCCGGCAAGAAGATGGTGTAATTGAAGTGGGGGTGCGACCGCCGGACTTTACTGTTGCCAGCCCCGAAAAATCTGGCTTACAGGCAAAGGTACGCTTCCGGGAATTTTTAGGAGAAACCGTCCTGCTTACCCTGGATACCGGGGCGGAACGCGTCCGGGTAGTTGCGCCCCGTGATACACAGGCCAGGGAAACTGATCTGGTTAGCCTGGTCCCCCGGCTGGACAGGCTGCATTTCTTTTCAATTGAAAGTGGAATGGCAGTTGCACATAGCGACTAGCAGGATCAGGCTGTTTTATTATTTATTTACCTTTATTCTACAACAAGGGAGGTTGTAATGGCTCAGAAGGTTATTATTGATACAGACATTGGCACTTATTATGACGATGCTTTCGCAGTTTTGTTGGCGGTGCGCAGCCCCGAATTAGAACTAATGGGAGTTACCACCTGCTACGGCGATACCGACTTGCGGGCTAAAATTGCCCGTAAGGTGCTTGACGTAGCAGGTCGGAGCGACGTGCCGGTCTTCAAAGGTATAGGCGAACCGATGAAAGGTAACGCCCTGATGTTCGGCTTCGAGGGCCAGAATATCCTTGAGCAGAACGAACAACTCAAATATAGCGACGAACACGCCGTAAACTTCATTATCCGCACGATCATGGAGAACCCAGGAGAAGTTACGGTAGTAACACTGGGTACGGTGAGTAATATTGCCGCTGCCTATTTGCTGGAGCCCAAAATTGCTCAGAACATCAAAGAACTGATCATGATGGCGGGGGTAGTGGTGCCAATCGTGGACGTAAAAGGGGTGCGCCGTTCCCCGGTGGAGGAGTACAACTTCAATAACGACCCCTTTGCCGCCCAGATTGTAGTCAACTCACCCATTCCTAAAGTGATGGTCCCGATTGATGTTACACTCAGGATTCCGCTCAAACCGGAGCAGATCGAACGCATCCAGCAGTCCAAAGACGAGGTTGCTAAGCTGGTAAGCGGCATTATCGAGGTCTGGCCGCCGCAAGAACGCCAGATTTATCTCTCGGTGGGTATTCCGACAGAACATACCGGGTTGTGGCTGCACGATCCGCTAACGGTGGCGGTAGCGCACGACCGGAGTTTCTGCGAGTTCACCAAACTGCATATTGCGGCTGAGTTTGCCGACACTACGGTAGAGCGCGACATGGTGATCAAACGGGACATCCTGCGGACTTTGCCCAGGAAACTACCCCCGAACATGGAGGTAGCGGTTGATGTGAATGCCGACCGCTTTACCGAACACTTCACTAACCGGATCACCAACCACACCTAAAGTAATACCTTTAATGGCGCATTCTTAATCCTAACCAAGCAGATAAAGAATGCGCCATTAAAGTGTTTTAGGTTGTGTGCTTGTACCAGTTTTTCAGGGTATTAATGGATAAGGCTACAGTAGTTTCTCTAATCGTAAATTCCAAACTGCTAAGATAAATAGCAGGAAACAAAACTGATGCAACCTCGAGATAGATGTCTACCGAATTTACATGGAAATAACGGTAGCCGAGTTTGTGGGCCTGCTGCCGCTCTCTATAGCATCAGCACAAAACCCCAACCAGGAGTGGCGTTATCGGCCAGGAACCGGACCGTTATTGACCTGCCCGGTAGATTAGCGCTCCAGAAATCTCGCTACTGCCCGCTAATGACCTGGATCTGCTTATGCCCAAACAATTTAAGGACGATACAGGCCTGGGCCGGGTTATTATTGCCCAGGTCTATCCGACTGAAATATAACCGGTTCATCTGCTCTTTTCTTCGTCCGGTTTGGGTTGCCTACTTTATAATATTGACGGGTGATTGTTGGGCAAGGATGAGGACTCTCTACCGTGATGGTCAACCGCGGTTTACCCTGCCAAATATGTCACCCTGGCTGGGATAGATCCTACTCTGCGGCTGGCTTTGTTCGACCAAGAGTCAAGTACCTGAACTGGTGCGACGTTGGAACTCGGTAGTGGGCAAGAAGGATATTGTCTGGCACCTTGGCGACTTCTCTTTCGGGAAACACAACCCTGTTATCCGAATAATGAGCGTAAGTACAGGGCTGACTTCGAACGAGTAACCACGGGAGTTGGAATCAAAATCGTAAAACTCCAATTGAAGCCCCGAAAGCAAAGGCGCTATACCAACGGTTGCTTGGAAGTGTAACAAGAGAAAATCTGGACCACTTTCGAGCGGCCGCTTTAGCGGAGTTTGAAGTCAAATCGAGACTATTACAACCTACAAAGACCACATCAAGGAATAAATCAAAATCTACCAGAGCCACGTGCCTGTTGTGTTAGTGGAAGCGGAGAATAATTTAAATTCCAGTATTTGGGTGGCCCAATCACGTTTACTTTAGAGGTGCCTGAGGCAGAAATTAAGGTTTTAGCTAACCTGGATACGAAAAATATCCATAACAACCCCAAAAATAGCACCAATAGTGTTTGACCGAAAGTAAATTACCTATAATTTCACAATAATCTAAGACATTGGGTTATGAGAAATAAATCACTTGTAGAGATTCTTCAAAATTATTTTCTGTCCCATTCGTTTTTAATTTCAATATGAGAATAACCTAAAACATTCAGCAATAAATCTAAGTAAGGGTGCCGTAACAATTGTGACTTAAATTTAATTTAGAGTCACTGGTTCCACTATGCCTATATTTCCCTCAAATTGTAAGGAGATACAACCCAAGAATATGTTGACTTGAAAGGAGGTTGATCTAAGAGAAAAGCTCAAATGAAAGATTGTTCGCTCCATCCGATAGACCAACGTTTGAAAGAAATGGGGAGAACCCGTACCTGGTTAGCAAAACAAATCGGGAAGACACCTCAGTGTATTGGTCTATATTGTAACTATAAAAAGCTCATAGTTCCTGAAAGTGGCTTTGCTAACTTAATTGGCCGGGTGTTATATGTCGATATAAATTATTTTGTCACCGATGTGTTTATGTGTCAAGGGGGTAAAGGCCTATATTACCTATACCTGTATCATTTTTACTAACGTCAGTGTAAAGCTGATTTGAAATCAGCTTTACACTGACGGATTAGTCGCAGACTAATCAAAAACTGCTCTTTAACAAACAAATACAAATAGTTCCCAGCTTTGCAACTTCAAAGCTGGCGTAAATGCTCTCTTGCAAGGTCAAGATTTATTTTTAACTGGACGCCACCATCTGTGTGGGTACGGTTGTCAACGACCCATCATATCTTAAACTACTCGGCGGCAGGTGTAATTTTGGCGTACTCGGCCAGCCTACTTCCTCTAACTCTGCTCCAAGTCCTAAGCGGTCTAATCGGCTTCGGACAAATTCGGCCGTACTCTGGCCGTGTCGCCCTTCAGGCTTGAGCTTACGCGACCAGATTATCAGCTTCAAGGCCACTTTTTCTGGAACAGCTTGTCGGTCAACTTCTCGCTTAAAGAGTACGTGCCAGACGGTGACCAAGAGTTTACGAGCTATCGCTACAATCGCCTTCTTTTTACCCATGCGCCCGGCCAGCTTGTCAAATCGTGCTTTCCAATGAGGATGGTGTTCGACCGCCGACCAGGCCGACTCTACCAAAGCTGTTCTTAACTCGCGGCGGCCTTCTTTAGTAATACCGCCAGTCTGATGAGTTTGGCCGCTAGAATGTACACTAGCTCCAAGACCGGCATAGCCCACTAACTTTTCAGCTGCGGCGAAACGGGTAATGTCGCCGATAGCAGAAAGGATGATCATGGCACTCACTATTCCAAGGCCTGGCAATTGTACCAGGTAAGTGGCAGCCTCAGCCCACTCGGTAGCCTGGGAAAGCTGGATCAGTTCGGTTTCCACTTCAGTAATTAACGGGCCGAGCGTGTCTAGCAGAGTTAAGTCCTGGCGCACTCGCAACTTTTCACACGGGTCAAGTTTCAACTCTAACCACCACTCCCTGTAACAAGCCGCAAAGGGAGTGGCCTTAGGTGGCACCAGGTTGTGACGATGTAACACGGCGTGTAAGCGATTGCGAGCCTGGGTCCGTTGGCTGATGAGGCGTTTACGGTGAGCGACTAAAGCTCGTAATTCGCGAACGTGATGTGGAGGCACCCAGACTTCAGGTACCATCTCAGCCTGCAGCAAGCGGGCCAATTTGTAGGCATCTTCCTTGTCAGTTTTAACCCTGGCGGCGGTGATAAGGCGAACCATCAAGGGATGAGCAACCGTGACAGAGCCGACCAGCGGTAAAATGAGGTCATAAAGATGCCAGGTATTAACGCTGGCTTCCATAACCACAGCATCGTCACTTTTAAGATTAGCCAGACACCAGCCTTCGAAACGGTCCAGGCTGATGCGAACAGGACCGATTACCGTTTTTTGTTTAGGATCCAGTCCGATCACTACCACGGTGCGTTTATCTATGTCCATGCCGATAAAACGCTGAGGTTGGAAGATAGCTGGCGGATCCGGGTCAAGTAAAGGCAGCATTAGCAGTAGTCTCCTTTCTAGCTCCAGACTTATTTTGAGCTGAGAGGCAAAACAAGAACCAAAGGCCTACGATCAGGATGAAGAACCGAGGGCAAGTGATTGCACACACCGATGCGAGCTTGACCATTTGAAGGTCATCTCAGTTAAGTACTTAGATTTCGGTTCATGCGCACTTTGCGTGAATTTGGCATGCCACCCTGGTTTTTCTAGGCTACATTACGGTGAAGCACCCGGGCCTTCAAAAGCTCAAACTTCCCTCGGCCGAACATGTCTCTTTTTATAGTTTTCAAACGATTCACCTGCCCCTCCACTTGGCCCTGGCTGACTTCTAAAGTCAAGCCGGCTTTCACAGTGGCAAAATCCTGTTTGATCCCTTTTGCAAAGCTGCCCAGTTCCATCAATTGCTCTTGCTGCACCTGCTGTTCGACGGCTAACAACCATTCTTCCAGTTTGTGGCCCTGCCGCTCTCGAACCATTTGGACAAATTCCAAACTCAACTGGTAAGCCATTTCTACTTCACTATCAAACGCTCTTAAATGGACCAGTAGTTTTTGCTGCTTTTCGGTTAAATCTTGTGCTCTTTTCAATATTACCCAGACCGCCTCCCGTGCACTCAACATTGGTTGGGGTTTTAGCTTCCGATTGGCCGCTGCCCCTTTTGTGGTTGAACCTCCTGAACCTGCGCCTGGTGGTCTGCCTGGCCCAGCTTTTTGTGGTTTAGGCACAGGATTATCGCGCCGGAATTTCGCCAGATACTGAGCTAACAAGGCCCACGACCCGCTGTAGCCTCGCTCCCTAATTTCCAGGAAAAGCGTTACTCCTTTGTAAACTCCTTCTTGCCACCTGGCGGTAATATAGGGCTTGTACAAATCCAGCTTACTAGGCCGGGAAGGCCGGGGAGTGTAGCGGGGCACTTTCTCAGAGTGCAAATACTTTTTTACAGTGTGCCGGCTGATTCTTAACTCTATAGCAATTGCTCGCTGGCTTAAACCTTCCGCGTTCAGGGCCTTAATATGTTCAAATAAGTAGTGCTTTCGGCTAGCATATTTGACCGGTTGTAGCGGAGCATCCTCAATTTGCTTTTCTTGTATTTCCTCTTTGCACTCGAGAAGGGTTAAGTCACAGGCCAGCCCTTCTTCATTTATTGAAATTTCCTCAACCCCCTTTTCAACTTCCAGCGGCACTTCTTCCGGCTGAATTAACATTTCCTGGCTGACACTACCTTTGAGCGGAGTAAGCAAACAGGCATTTTTACGCTCAAACATATTCTTGAGATGCTCTCCGAGGTTCTTTACGAGATGGAATTTATCAGCAACCTGAATTGCTTGGGGTGCCCCTCGACGGGCTCCATCGGCATAGCTGCTGGCCCGGTCTCGACTGATAATTTCTACTCCTGGATGCTTCTCCAGCCATTTGACCAAAGTTTCGGCCTTTCGATCAACGAGCAAATCTACCGGGCGGTGTTCTTCCAGGTCGACGAGTATGGTGCCAAACTCTACTCCCTTGCGGTACGACCAGTCGTCAACGCCTAAAATGCGAGGAGTAGCATATTCAGGTTCAGGTGTTTTGCGAATAAGGCGTAACAAAGTATCGCGGCCTACTTTTACGCCTTGCTTTAAGGCTAAACGGGCACCTGGTTTTCCTCCTAAAGCGAAAGCTAACTCTTTGAGAAAGCAAGATTGCCGAGTGGTGCGCCTGGCTTTTGGAGCAAGTAGGACTGGTACTTGTTCGGCGAATGTTCGTTTACTACATTGTGAATTGTCGCAAAAGAAGCGTCGTACGGTTAAACCAACCTCTACATTATGACCTGTAATAGGTAAATCAGCGGGATGTCGCACATACCGGCTATGGACACGTCCCGAGGTAAAACCGCAACTGGGACATTCACTATTGATGGTTGTGAAATGAGCTTGAAGGAAGAGACCACCCTCCTCTTCTATTTCATACCTATCAAGTTGAACTTGCCAGCGGGTAGGTAAAACAATTTCTTCCAACACCCTTTTGTATTTCTAGGAATAAGAACACATTTACTGCTTCCTAGATTATACTCTCGTGACAGTTCTCATCCTATTTGCTGGTACTTTCACGCAAAGTGCGCATGAACCGGAAAAGCGCACCGGTTTGTTTTAGAAAGTATTGAACCGGCCCATAGTTCCAATTCCGATCCGGAGACCGGTTCAATAGGTTCAGGCACAAAGGTGGTGCTTCACCGGCAAAAGAGAAGGGGACGCCAATATGTTGATCACATAAGCGCTGACCTCTCCAGGGTCGAAGGGGTCCACGCGTTAAAACCGGGAGAGTTTTATCTACGTGATTACAACGAGCGGGATTTAGTTGATGCCCTTGTCGACCAGGAACTAATTGAGCCGGTGGCAGATTACAGCCCGGTTATTAGTGGTTATGTCAGTTTCTGGGTTTACCGTATAACCCACAAAGGTTTGAAACATACCATCCAATCAGCGGAGTAAATTAAAATACCTGAAGAGAGTAAACTGGTCGTTTTGTTGCTTTAGCTAACAATCAATTTTTTCAAGCTAGGAGAGTTTTAGCATTGATTAGGGAAAACTCTCCTTATATTTAGATAATCACAGATTTTGTGGTTTCAGTTATTATCTGCCCAGGGAAGTCCGACCTTCAAACTTTAATCCGCTTTTACTCACCCGGCGGCTGATCCGCCTTTATTTGTTCTAACTTTGTCCTGACCGTTTCAGCGTTTCTCTGATCCACTGGGCTAAACTTTGCCGGGCCTATCGCTTCATAGTTTCGCAGAGTTTCCTGGTACAGTTTAAGATCTCTGGGATCGATCTTTTTCCGAGCACCTGAATTAAGAATTGAAATAACGGTTGCTACGGTCATATTCATCATAGCGATTGTTGTTACTCCTTTGTTGCTGCTGCTAACATACTTGCAAAGGTTGGCTGGGCGTTATTCAATACTTATACCAGCTACTTTTTAAAGATAAGTATACCTTATAGCTTCTTTCCATACTACATAAAGGCGCTTCAAGCGGCTAATTTTCGCTATTACGGCCGAGCTGAATTTGGATAAGTGTGCCGGCTTAATTACTTAGGTAAGGCAGAACCTAATGGTGATTAAGTATAGTTGAGTATAGGTAGAAAGGGTTCCTTTTATCCATCTCTATAAATCCTTCTAGGGCCAGGAAAATTGTGAACAAAATGGCAATAATTTTCCAGTAAGTTTGTAAAGAGTTATACAAGGTACGATTAGGATTCCTTTCGAATATCTTCTGCTTAAGCAAAAACCGGAATCATTGAACCAATTTTGCAACAATTTTCAGTTGAAATTGGTTCAATACCGGCAAAATAGGCTGTTGGATTTTTAAAACCCCCAAATTTTCTGTAATCGATATTCTTCCTTATAACAAAATTACTAATTGACAGCCTTGTTCGCTCCCCGTAAGGATCCGGTAAGACTTGAGGGTTAGAGTTAAGTTGCCCATGATAATAGATTGGTTTATCAAAGAACTTTATTGCAACCAATCTAACCCTTTTAAAAGAAAAGAGCTTTTGGTAAGAGTAAAAGGGACCAATCAAACCCGGAAATAGAAAGAGCAATGTTTATCTCTACTAACAATATCTCCATTATTCCTTTTTCTCAAAACCCTCCTGGTACCGGTAGGGCAAGGACTATACCTCGTGGGCAGAAAGGAGGCACCCCCTTTCAGTCTAATCAACGGAATAGGCTGAAAAATAAAAAAAGTGTATTCGTCAAAGGAGAACATCCTATTGATGTGCGGTTAAAAGAACTCGGGCTAACCCGTCATGATCTTGCAAAAAGAGTTCACAGAACCGCTCAGACCATCAATCTTTATTGCAACCGCCGCTTAATGATTGACCCGGATAGCTATCTCGGCCGAGAGTTCTGCCGGGTTCTTCAAACCGATTTTAGTTTTTTAATAATGGGCGTACGCAACAATCCAGGCTCGTAAAAGGGAAAAACAAATAACCAGCGGCGAATAATTCGCCGCTTTTATTTTCTAAAGAAAGAGCACTTTTATTATCTAAAAGTAAAAGCATTTGAAGAAAGAGCATGTGGGTTTATCCTGTTTCAGGATAAAGAGAGAGTTTTCTAAGTATCCCAACCTCAATAAACCTCTAAACTTGGGTTTTAAAAGGCCGCCCTATGAAAGCTGGGCCATCGAACCGATTTTTAAGAAAAAGTAATTCACCTATCGCAATTACCGGTTTCCAACATAGCATAAACCGCTTTCCAGTTAATAATAGCTAAATACGCTGCCTGGGGCGGCCTCGGCCGCGCTTAATTGGATGCTGGAGTGGAAGAGTCGCCAGGGGTGAATTGACCCGCTGGACCTGGGCGAGATGTTCGGGATTTTGCTGGACGTAAATCTGGGTCGTGGTAACCGAAGTGTGGCCCATCAGCTCTTTTAGGTCAAAGACAGATACCCGGCTGGCCATAAGGGTAGCAAATGTATGCCGGAGACGGTGAGCGTGAAACTTCACTCCGCTCTCTTGAACTATTTTCCGTACCACTTGGCTAAAACCGTTATAAGATAGCTCTTTGCCTTCATGGGTCAGCCAAAGGGCTGTTTCAGCCGCTTTAATACCCTCGGATCGGGCTACCCCGGGATAGAGCGAATGCTGCAAATAACGCCTTAAGGTGTCACGGCAGGGCTGGCTGAAAGGCACCAGGCGTTGACCAGTCTTTCCTCTCACCACACAGCGATTTTGATCCAGGTTCAGGTTACCCAGTCGTAAAGATAGCAGTTCGCCTTTTCGGATACCGGTATCCAGGAGGAAAGAGATCATCGCCAGGTTGCGGATACCCGGGAAAGTCTGGCAGAGGTCAGGGTCGGCCAGGTAGTCGAAAAGACGGGCCAGCTCTTCGGTCTCTACTCGCTTGATGATACGGTCCTGTTTGTGGCGGTTTGTGAATTTGACGCTCTTATTAAAGGGAGTTTGTTCAATATACTGCTCGCGCTCCAGCCAGTTGAAAAAGGCTTTTATGGCACGACCATAAGAATTAACCGAGAAAGGGGAGAGTTCAAACTTATTCTTTGCTCCTTTCTGAGCAATCCCCCACCGAAAGGCTTGCGGTTCGCGCAGGTAAGCCGCAAAAGCCCGGGCTTCTTTGGTGGTAACGTAGCGGGGATGGACGCCCAGTTTCTCGGCGTTTTTGGAGTAATCAACCCACCACCACCGAAACTTGGGCAACTTTGAAGTGTAGTCGGAAAGAGTTTTAGGGCTGAGGCCATCGGCCCGGCACGAGATCACAAACTCATCAATCAGGCGGTTAAAAGGACACTCCTGGGTAGCAGGGAGCGGTAAGACTGCCAGGGCCCCTCTTGAAGCGGGAAGGGGGGCTGAGGAGGAAGCGGTTGAGGAGGAGTCAGTCTTTACTACCTTAGTTGAGGTAGCCGGGGAAGGGCTGGCGGAAGAAGGGCCGGCACCACAGGAGGCACCGGGAATTGATGTGGCAGAATCAGAAAAACCCTTCGAATTCCTGGTATTTTTCGGAGGGATTTTTTGAGAGACATTTGCTCTGGTTATCATTTTTCACCCCTTTTTTGAGGGGCGACGCAACAAAACAGTCTCTATTCAGGGCTTTGCAAAAGGGAAAAATGGATCGCCAGAGACTCGAACTCTGAACCCACTGATTAAGAGTCAGTTGCTCTGCCAGTTGAGCTAGCGATCCATAAAGGCAAACGGAATTATACAGTACCCCGGCCCTAAAGTCAACGTTATTTAGGGCTTAACTCTAAAGATTTTAGCGATGTTTGACCACCGTTAGCGCCTGCAAACCCAGCCAGAGACCCAGCATTATCGCGGTAGTGACAATAACGTAAGGCATCAGGGTCCAAAGCCCGGCCTGTTCGGCCAGGTTCCCGGCTATCCAGGGTAGTAAAGCCGCACCCATGCTCCCCAGGCTGATAACAAATCCAATTGCGCTACTCCGCAGCGAAACCGGCAGCAGGTCTGAGATTATTGCGATAGTGGTCGGAAAAATCGGGCCAAGGCTAAACCCGGCCAGCAACAGACCAAAGGCCGAGACCCAGGTTGCGGGGAAGACCCAGATGATTAACACCCCGGCGACCACCCCGACCAGGCATAGCTGAATCAGCCGTTTGTTGCCCAGCCGTTCGGCCAGGTTAGCCAGGGTTAGCCGCCCGATGGTCAGGCCCAACCAGTAACCCGTAATAAAGTAGCCCGACAAAATGGTCGGTTCGTGCCGCCACTCGGTCAGATAGCTATACGACCAGTTGCCCAGGCTTACCTCGGTGCCAACATAAAAGACCAGGAAAAAAGCCGCAATCCAGATAAGCCGCATCTTAAGGATCTGACCCAGGGGGTTCCCAACCGGTTTTGCCTCTGTTTCGGTTTGGGTATCACCTGTACTGGTGTTGTATAGAAGGGCGAAACCAGCCAGCGCTAATAATCCCAGGGTTATCCAGACCAGGTAAGTTAAATTCCAACTCAGGTTGAAAGCCAGGATGGTCGAGGCCACCGCCGGGCCGAGGAGTGCCCCAATCCCGTAAAAGGCATGCAGAAAATTTAGCAACCGGGCCGGGCGGGGCAGTGAGGCGACATATGAGTTCAACCCGGCATCTATCATGGCAATACCGCACCCTATCAAAAGCCAGATAACCGCCACCACCGCGAAAGGTGGGGTCAGGCTGACCGTGACCGCCCCGGCCAGGAAGATGCACACCCCCAGCATCAAGAAGGCTTTGTGACCGAGCCGCTCGGTGAGTGGTCCACTGCTGAAGGCCGCCAGCAAATAGCCGCTGGTCCCAAACAAAAAGATGAAACTAACCGTTCCTTTGTCAATCCCGTAAAACCCGCGCAGGCTGGGAATAAGGACACCCACGCCCCCTTCCGCCGCGCCAATCAGGATAAAGGCGAAAAAGGCCAGGGCGATTTGAAGTTTGAGGGAAGTGGTCCGTGCGGAAGTGGTCGGGCCGTTGATTGTTTCTGCCATCGAATTTAAGTTACCCCTATTTTTCGACCTGTCAGGTTGGGTTGTGAGAAAACCTTGACCGGGCAGGTTTGCTTATTTACAATGCACCTGTATATAATAACCGCAAAAACCAGAATAATCAATGGGTTAAAAACGCATATAAACGCAGAAAGACGCTAAATCTAAATGCTTAAAGAAGAAAGACAGCAACGTATCCTGGAGATTTTGCGGCGTGAAGGCAAGGTAATGGCCTCGGCTCTCAGTGATAAACTTGAGGTTTCGGAAGATACCATACGGCGCGACCTCAACGACCTGGCCGAAGAAAAATACATCCAGCGCGTCCACGGTGGTGCCCTGCTGAGAGCGCCCGAAACGGCTAATTTTATAGCCCGCCAGCACCAGGGGGCCGAGGTTAAGGCCGGGTTAGCCCGGGTAGCCGTACAGTTTATCCGGGATGGGCAGGTTATCATCCTGGACGGGGGCACGACCAATTTACTGGTTGCGCAAAATCTGCCGCCCGGTCTACAGGCGACCATTATTACCAACAGCCCACCTATAGCCGTGGCCCTGGCTGATTATCCTAAAATCGAGGTGTTCATGCTGGGAGGAAAAATCTATAAGAATGCCCAGGTCACGGTTGGTCTTGATCCTGTTGATAAATTGCGTAGCTTTCGAGCTGATATTTTGATTTTGGGGATATGTAGTCTTCATCCTGAGGTTGGCATCAGCGTGCCAAATATGGACGAGGCCGAGGTCAAACGGGCCATGCTTGCCAGCGCCACCGAGGTCGTGGCCCTGGCTTCCGAGGAAAAACTCAATACCGCCGCCCAGTACATTGTCGGGCCTATCGGTGAAATTACCCACCTCGTCACCGAAAGCGGGGTTTCGGAGGAAATATTAGACCCTTACCGGGCCATTGGCCTCACGGTTTTGCGGGGTTAAAATGGAAAAGGTCTTGCCAATAATATAATCAGCAAGACCTTATTCCAAACTCCTATAAATTAGGAGTCTTTATCACGGGGCGGGTTTGGGTCGTTACCGTAGCTATCCCTGCTCCGAATCTGGCCGTTCTGACCGTGGATTAAGAGCTCAGATTGCTGGTTCCGAGCAATCTCACGAGCCGCAGCAATAGCTTCTCGTTGAGTATTGTGAAGGCTACTAGCACGGCTATTTCCTTCACCCTGTACTGCCCATTGTTCCCCACCATTTCGAGGAACTACATGTTGATTTTTAGCCATTTCTTTTTCCTTTCCTAAAATGGCTATTAAGAAAAGCCGTTAAGAGACAAACTAAAGTTAGGCATTCTAAAGCTTGTCTTCAAAATTGCTATTCTTATTGCAGATAAAAGGAGGAACCGTCAGAGTGGGTACGACTCAGAATAATAAAAAGAATTGCAGTAGTTCCGAAGTTGTGACATAATTGATATGTTCCAAATATCAAATTAACACAAGGGTATTCGACTTAAAGAAACTCTTTGTTAATTTCCGAGCCGCCTTGCCTATAAACTCTATGGGCATGCTATCTTTAGCTACTAACTAATGATAGCAAGGGCGGTTCTTTTTGAGTAACTGAAAAACCTTCGTTCAAAATAAAGTTTCCTATTACTCAAATAGAGTATACTTTAGGCTTATTTCTCTGTCAACTCTATATTTAGTATTGGGCAAGGACATCTATATACTCTATATGTATTATAGGGTTTCTTTACGGGTATTTAAATAGATTATTTAAAACTTAATTTAAGGACTTGGCTACATTCAGCAAGGGCGACATAGCTGCGGTCGATAACGGCGGTCATCCGTACAAAGCCGTGAATCTGCCCGTCATAGCACGAGACTTTTACCGGCACCCCGGCCTCGGCCAGCCGTTCCCCGTAAATCTCGGCTTCATCAACAAGCGGGTCGAACTCCGCGGTCAGGATAAAGGCCGATGGCAAACCGGTTAAATCGGCAGCCAGCCCCGGCGAGACCAGCGGGTTTTCGATGTCGGCTTCGTCGCGAATATACTGCTCCCGGTACCATTCCATGTCCTCTTCGGTCAGGGCGTATCCGGTACCGTTGCGCGCCATCGAAGGAGTTTCCAGCCGCAAATCGGTAATCGGGTAAATCAAAAGTTGCAGGGCCAGGTCGGGACCGCCTCTATCCCGCGCCATAAGGGCCAGGGCCGCTGCGAAGTTCCCGCCCGAACTGTCCCCACCCACCGCCAATCGGGCCGGGTCAACATTTAGCTCGGCGGCGCTAGCGGCCAACCAGGTCAGGACCGCGTAACAATCCTCAAGCCCACTCGGAAATTTGTACTCCGGTGACTGGCGATAATCCACCGACACCACGATACATCCCGCCCCGTTTGCCAGGCTCCGGCAGATAACCTCATGCGTATCCAGGTCACAATTGACCCACCCGCCGCCGTGACTGTAGAGCAGGGCCGGGAAAGGTCCGCTCCCGGCAGGCGTATAGACCCTGACCGGTACCTGCCCGGTTGGGCCGGGAACAACCAGGTCTTCAACTTTGGCTATCGCGGGCGGCTCACCGGATAGGGCAAAACTCCCCGCCCTGGCTTGCTGGCGCACTTTTTCGGGGCCGAGTTCGTATTTGGAAGGAATATTTAGCGAAGCCAGCCTTGCAAGATAAGCCTGGACCTGGGGGTCGAGTGACATGGGCGTTTCCTCTGTTTACGGATAAACATTGTTTGGTATAAAGTAGGACCATAATAACAAAATCTCTAAATCTTGGGAAAACTTTTCCCTTATCGCTCAAAACAAAAATGGCCCGGCGTTATACCGGACCACTTTTTTATATTGAAACGAGACTATTTTAGCCAGGTATTGAAAGCGCCCGTATCGAGCGTGCTTTGCAGCACCTTACCATCCTTCGACCAACCCAGGTATTCGACCTTGCCGGTCTCTTTTAGGGTAGCGACTGTCTGGCCGGTCTTGTCAACGACCAGGGTATTCTGACCGCTGGCCGCGACCGCCAGGAGGTTGCCATCCGGCGACCAGGCTATCCCGATTTCGCTTAACTGACCGACTTTGATGGTAGCCGTAGAGTGGCCGCTTACCACATCCCACACCCGCACAGTGTTGTCAACCGAACTGCTTGCCAGGGTCTTGCTATCGGCGGACCATGCCACCGCCAGGACGATGTCCATGTGGCCGACCAGGGTCACGTAGGGTTTGGCCGCTTTAGCAAGCAGTTGCTGCCGGTTAAAAATCCACAGGTTGTCGCTAGGAGCCGCCAATCCGACCGCCAGGGACTGACTGTCCGGCGACCAGGCCAGGCTGTTGGCGGAAGCCTTGGGCAATTGGTCATAAGTGGCGACCACTTTGCCATCCGGCTGCCACAGTTGCAAGGAGAGCGGCCCGACCACGTTACCGTTCTCGACTGTCGCCGCAATAAGCTGGCTGTCCGGCGACCAGGCAATCCGAATGGGTGGAATAGAGGCATTTTGCATCAGCCGCTGGACCGGCTTGCCGTTTTTGTCCCAGAGTTGCAGGTTAAAAGCGTCATTCTGGCCGTTATAACTGTGGCTGGAAGTCAGGAAATAGTTGCCATCGGGCGACCAGTTGATAATATCCACTTCCTCGGTCAGCCCGGCCAGCTGGGTCTTTAACTCACCCTGCGCGGTCCAGAACTGCACCTGTGACGTTACACCTTCCGGCCCGGCTTTCTGCTGGTAATAGTAGCTTACAGCCAGGGTCTGGCTATCCGGCGACCAGGACAGCAAAGCCCAGGTAACGCTGCTTTTGTACTGGGCCGGCAGGTCAACCGTTTTAACGAGGCTGCCATCGGCGGTCTTAAAAAGTTTTACCGTCCCTTCCTCACTAATAGCGACCATTTGGCTGTCCGGGGAAGCGGCTACATTGGTATGGCCGGGGACTTCCGGTACGGATGGGTTGGCCCCGGCGTTCGGATTGAATTTGATGCTGCTGACAAGTTGGCCGCTAAACCCGGCAGAATTAGCCGCGGCTGCCGCCGTGGTAACCTCGCCGGTCGGTTTGGCCGGGACAGTGGGGGTCGGTACTGCCGTAGGTACAGCCTGGGTGGCCTTTGCACCTAATTGGCCCTGCGGCTGGCTGGCGGTGTTCGGTGAGGTATCGGGCCGGTTGGCGATGGCGAGAGCCAGCACCAGCACCGCTACCAGGCAGGCCGTCACCAGGCCGCCGACCAGAGCCCGGTAAAAACCGCGCTGCCGGGTCGGGGGTAGAGTTACCAAATCTTCTTCCTCACGCGTGGAGTATTCCCTCATAAAAACATTCCCTTTCTTTGCCGGGTTTGGGGCCAACCTGAACCACGCAGCCAGCCTATCGGTCAGCCGTTCGGTCAGGGTTGGGGTCCGGTAAACTTCATGGTGGGCGGGCAAAGTGGGAGAGGCTGTGCGGCTGGCCGCCCGGGTCGGTAGGGGCAGTTTGAGCGGCGGCAGTTCAAGCTGGCGCTGGTAGGCGACCATGACGGAGCGCACGTTCCGGCCTATTTTCTGCCACTCCTGTAACTCGCGCTGGCAGACCAGGCAACCGGGCAGATGAGCTTCCACCAAAACTCGGTCGGGCAGGTCAGCCGTCCCGGCAGCGTAGAAAGGCAATAAATCCGTCACCTGGGTATGGTCGTTTTTCACTCAAAATCCTCCCTTACCTTAAAAAACTTGCGTAAATTGGTCCTGGCTCTTGATAAACGGCTCTTGATGGTGCCGGGCGCTACCCGCATGACCTGAGCCACCTCCGCCTGGGAAAGCTCCTGGAAAAAGAGCAGTTCGAGCGTTTCGCGCTGCTCCTCCGGCAATTGCAAGAGGGCTTCCTGCAAAGTTGCGCCGTCCAGGCTCCTTTCCAGGAGTTTCTCCGGCGAGACTCCGGCCAGGCCGGGCATTTCCGGGTCGAGTGGGTCAGGTCCGGGCTTGCGGCGGGTGTAGGCATTCACGGCCTGGTTCCGGGCGATTGTAAATAGCCAGGTCTTGACACTACTTCGACCCTGGAAGTTACCCGCGCCGTTCCAGGCGGTCAGCATAACATCCTGCAATACTTCCTCGGCCCACTGGCGGTCGTGCAGCCTGGCCGTCAGGTAGACCAGGAGCAAACTGCCGTAGCGGGCGTAAAGTAGATTTAGCGCCTCGACCCGGCCTACTGCCATCTCGCGCAGTAAGGCCAGGTCGGATTCGTCAGGGTGGTCATTTAACACAAGGGTGGTACTGTTTTTTTCCAAGCCTTCTCCTTATTACCCTGGATTGTCGTAGGAAGGGTAGCTACTCCTCACCAGTATAGTCACAAAAAAGCGCGAAAGGGTTCCCAACTTTTATAATTCAATTCTTAAAATTAGTTCCGGTTTTCACGAAATATAAAAGGTGGTGTTAGTTCCTTGATTTTTTAAGGCTGGCTTTAAGCTGGCTATTCAAATTGATTCAAACTCAATTTTAGTGTAAAATAGCAACTCGGCGGCAAAGGCCCGCCAGGTTTATTGCCGTGAAATTTAAAAGGTTAGGATTTAATGGACACAACCAAAGAAACAACCTTGAAAGTAACGCCGGAGCAACTGGAAAAACTGGTGGAATTCGTCCGCCGTAGCGGTCGTCCCCAGACCCTGGAAGCTCTGACCAAACGTTACATCGAGTTACTAAAGGATGAAGCCAGCCACCGCTAATAATCGGATGACAATGAGGGTGGGGCTTTCCGTAGCTTTATTTTTAAGTGAAAAACCAGTGAGCAATCCGGGCGGCAGCCCGCTCCGGTCGCAAAACGGTTGTTTACCACAAGCAGTGAGACGAGAGGATAAACTGCCTCTATGATGCAAACAAATATGCCCAAGCTTGAGTTGGGTGGCACCAAGGAAGAGCAAGAGTTGGCCGGTCAGGTTTGGAACTTGATGCGGATGCGCGGTTTCTCCTATGCCGTAACCCGGCCTATCTCTTTAACCCTGGAACAACTGGCCGAGTATTATGCCGGGCAGAAATACCAGGGCCTGGATAACCCGGCTGAACTCGCCCCGCTTATAGACAAAGCGTTATCGGCCAGCCCGGTGGTTTTCTTGCGCGAGGAAACCGAAACAGACGATGCTTCCGAAGCGGAAGATTCCGCCGCGGCCAACTCCCTGATAACCTTTAAGACTACCAAGAGCGGCAAAGCCCCGGTTAGCGAAAACCTGGACCAGCATAGCTTCAAGACGCGCCTGTTCCAGGATGCCAAGCCCGTTACCCAGGAGACCGACGAGGAAGCCGCCCGCCCGGCGGAACACCCGCAGCCGACCCATTCGTTGAACCTGCCGGTCGCTGCGACCCAGCAGCCCGCCCCGGCCACTCCGGTCCAACAACCGGCGGCTCGCCCGGCGACCCCGGCACAGCCTGCTCCGACCGCCGCTCAACCGGTCCGCCCGGCCCCAGCGACCCCGGTCCCGGCTCAACCGCCTGTGGTCCAACCGGTGCGCCCGGTCGTCCAGCCTACTGCGGCCCAGACCCCGCCCCCGGTGGTGGCCCAACCGGCCCGCCCGGCAGCCTCGGCCCCGTCTATCCAGGTTACGCCGCCCCCGGCCCTGGCCCCGACCCCGGTTTCGAGCGGACCTATCGAAATTACCGTGGCCGACGGTGTGACGGTGGACCTGAACCGGCCTTCCGCCGATGTACTGGCAGATGCTGGCGATTACTTCGCCTCAGCCCTGGCCCCGGCCCTGGAAGAAGACTTCCGGTTTATCAATTTTGCCAATAGCTACTACCTGGAAGACATCACCGGGCGTTACAACAAAGGCGACTTCCGGCGTATCCGCGAATACATGCAGGATAACGAAGGCCCGGTCAGCGATACCGCGATGCTGGCCGACCTGTGGGGTAAACGCACCACCGACGCCGATTACGAGGCGACCCGGTTCGCCCTGAACTTCCGGCTCTTCCGGGAAAAGAAAGACTTCGAGTTCGTAGGCGCTGCCGACGACTTTGTCTGGACCGCTCCCGGTCTGCCTCAGATTGGCAACCCGCGCCACAAAGCGACCGAAATCGGCACCGATTACAAGTTCCTGGAAGACCCCCAACTGGTTGATCCTTCGGAAGTTACCGAGGAAGACGGTTACAAGGTCTGGCGGCACATGCTGACTTTCTACGAATATGAAAACGGTGTGCTACCCTACGACAATTCTTCCCGCGACATGTTCCCGGCCCCGCTCCTGGAGGAGCAGAAGTCGCTGGTGCTGCGTTTCGAAGCGCCCCAGTTGTACTTCACCTACACCGCCGAACTGCGCTACCCCACCGGTAGCCGGGGCGGTTGGGTTGGAGGCCTGGAACAGTTCTTCGAAGAAAACCTGGTTCCGGGCGCGGTGCTGGTTATCCGGCAGGGTGACAAGAGCAACCACTTCACGATTGAGTACGAACAGAGCGACGAGCAGAACGCCAACGTCCTGTTCTACGACGAGCGCCGCCAGAAGTTTGTCTTCCGGCCCATCGTCTTCGCCTGCGAAGTCATCGGGGAAGGCTTGCTGACGCCCGACCGCTACGCCAAGTTAAACGGCCAGAAACGGTTGGAAGATAGCGACCGCAAGAAGACCGACCAGGTTGTCGCGCAGTCGTTTGAATACACCGGCCAGAAATCGTCCCTGGGCTTCTACGCGTTGCTGGACGACCTTTACCCGGTCGCCAACATCGAACGGCCTTTCAGCCGCAACTACCTGCGCCAACTCCTGGCTCACGGTAACTCGATGTTCCAGCCCGACGAATCCACCCCGGACGCTTTCTACTACAAGCCTCCGCAGTCCGGTTTCCGCCGCTAGGAGTAAAATATGAAGGGCCGCCCAACCAGGCGGTCCTTTTCTTTACACAAATTAATTTATTCTTATTCAATTCTTAAACCAATCCTAACTTTTCTAATACAAAATCTCGCATTAAGTAGTAAAATAGACAAACTGGTCTTCCTTTGACTGGTGTTAACGTAGGAGTAAAATAAAGCGACTGGTCTTTTCTTTGACTGGTGCTAAATTCCTGCCCTGTTGCCTTCCAGAGGCAAGCCGCGCAGTAAAAACGAAACGAAAGAGAATTTATGGCCACTGCAACCCTACCCCGCAGAAGTGAAATCGCCCTGGAATATACCTGGAACCTCGAAAGCATGTACAGCGACAATTCGCTCTGGGAAAAAGATTTCGAATTGGTCGGCGAACGCCTGCCCGGTCTCGAAGCCTATAAAGACCATCTCGGTGATTCGCCCAAAACGCTCCTGGGCGCCCTCAAAATGCAGGATGAACTTGGCGTCAAACTCGAACAGTTGATAGTCTATGCCAACATGCGCAAAGACGAGGACAATACCAATCCCGAATACCAGGCCCTGACTGACCGCGCTATTGGCCTGTGGTCGCAACTTTCGATGGTGGCATCCTTTATCACACCCGAAATCCTGGCCCTCCCTGACGAAAAACTGACCGAATTACTGGATGGCGAACCGGGACTTCAAGTTTACCGCCAGTATATTGACCAGTTGCGCCGGGAGCGCGAACACGTCCGCTCGGCGGAAATCGAGGAAATCCTCGCCCAGACCCTCGAACTCTCCCAGGGACCGAGCAATATTTACGGGATGCTCTCCAACGCCGACCTGAAATTCCCGACTATCATTGACGAGGATGGCGACCCGGTCGAGCTGACCAAAGGCCGCTACATCGAATTTTTGGAAAGCTCCAACCGGCGGGTCCGCAAGGACGCTTTTGAGGCTTTCTACGACACCTTTGGCAAATACAGCAACACCATAGGGGCTACCTACGCCGCCTCGGTCAAGAAAGACATCTTTTACGCCCAGGCCCACAACTACAAAAGTTCGCTTGACGCGGCCATGAGCCCGGAGAATATCCCCCAGGAGGTCTATTCGACCCTGGTCGAGACGGTCAACCGGAATTTGCCGGTGCTGCACCGCTATATCCGGTTGCGCAAAAAGCTTTTGGGTCTGAACGACCTGCAAATGTACGACTTGTACACCCCGCTGATTCCTAACGCCAAAAAGAAGATTCCCTACCAGGAATCGGTCGAAACGGTCCTCAAAGCCCTCCAAATCCTGGGTGACGACTATGTGGCCGAGGTAGATAAAGGCATCAAATCGCGCTGGATTGATGTTTACGAGAATGTCGGCAAGACCAGCGGAGCCTATAGTTCCGGTTCTTACACCTCCCAGCCCTATATTTTGCTGAACTACCAGGATAACCTGGACAACATGTTTACCCTGGCCCACGAACTCGGCCACTCGTTGCACAGCCTGTATACCAACCGGACCCAGCCTTTTGTCTATGCCAACTACAGCATCTTTGTGGCGGAGGTCGCCAGCACTACCAACGAGGCCCTTTTGACCCACTACCTCCTGGACCGGACTACCGACAAAGAAATCAGGACTTACCTGATTAACAATGAGCTGGAAAAATTCCGGGGCACCCTGTTCCGCCAGACTATGTTTGCCGAGTTTGAACTGGAAGCGCACAACCGGGCCGAGGCCGGGCAAGCCCTGACGCCAGATGTACTCAACGACCTGTTCTTCGAGCTTAACAGCCGCTATTACGGGCCGGAAGTCCTGTACGACCGCCGGATAGCCACCGAGTGGATGCGGATTCCGCACTTCTACAACGCTTTCTATGTCTATCAGTACGCCACGGGTATTTCGGCGGCGACCGCGCTCTCCCGCCAGATTATCCAGGAAGGTGAACCAGCCCGGCAGCGTTATCGCCATTTTCTGACTACCGGCGGCTCGGACTACCCGACCAACCTCCTGTATAACGCCGGGGTGGATATGACCACGCCCCAACCGGTCCAGCAGGCCATTGACTATTTTGGCGAATTGCTCGACGAAATGGAGCAGCTTACCGCCTAACCGGCGGCAGCCGAACGGCCCGGATAATTTCGTTTTCCGGGCCGTCTTTCATGTTTAAATAATAGAGAAATCTCATAAGAAAAGACTTTATAACTAAGGTTGGTATTTTCTAGAAAGCAAAACTGGCTTGGCATCACCTGAAAACTGTACGACCGCCGTTATTTATCACCCGATGTACGATGGCCGGGGCTTTTCCCGCATAGACCGGAGTTGGGGCCGCTACCGACTGGGCACCGACAAATTTGCCGAACTGGGCTTTATCCGGCCCGGTTCGCCCGACCACCCAATCCCTTACAACCCTGTTTCCTTCCGGCCTGACCTGGACGAACCTTTTCTGCCGGTGGTTTCCAGCCGCGAGGCCAGCGAGGCCGAGCTTTTAATGGTCCACAGCCCCGAACATGTCCGGCACGTCAAAGAGATGGATGCCCAGGGGACCGGCATGTTCGACCGCAACGATACCCCGGCCTGGCCGGGCGTCTACCGTCGGGCGGCCCTGGCGGTGGGCGGCACCCTAGTCGGGGCCGAACTGATTGGGAGAGGCCACGCCAACCACGTCTTTCACGGGGCCGGGGGTCTGCATCACGCCCACTACGACCGGGTATCGGGCTTTTGCATCTTTAACGATATTGTCGCGGCAGTCCGATACTGGCAAAAAAACTTTGGCTATGAACGGATTGCTATCCTGGACGTGGACGGCCACCACGGCGACGGCACCCAGAGCTTGCTCTACCAGGAACAAGTCCTGAAGGTTTCCATCCACCATTACGATGGGCGCTTTTTCCCAAAGACCGGGGCGCTCGGCGAACGAGGAAGTGGACCAGGTTGGGGGTATACCGTCAATTTGCCGTTACCCCGCTTTTCCACCGACGAAGAATACTTGCCCTTACTGGAAATTGCCTTCGAGCAAATCGAGGCTTACCGGCCCCAGGCGATTATCCTGCAATACGGCACCGACGCTCATTTTATGGACCGCATGACTGGCCTTAAAATCTCCACGCGGGCCTACGAGCAAATATCCGAAGGAGTCCACGAACTGGCCCACCAATTGTGTGAAGGGCGGTTGCTGGTCGTGGGCGGAGGCGGCTACGAACCGGACATGGTCGCGCGGTGCTGGGGGATTTTGCTGGCAAACCTGAGCGGAAAACGCGCTCAACTCGGCCCACGCTATTCCGACCTCTACGACGACCCACCCAAAATACCGGAGCCCGTTCCAGAGGCGGTAAACGAGGTAACCCGGCTATTGCAAGTAATTAAACAGATGCTATAATTAAAACACTTTCTTTGGTGCGATGGTTTCCCGTATCTTTCTTAGTTAAACTCATAATATTCAGTCCCCCAAGTTAAGGTATGGATACTACAATGACGAGCCATATTGCTATCATGAGTCATAGGAGCCTTCTGGATAAAATCTTTGCAGGTGAAAAAACCATCGAATCGCGGTTTAGCCGGGTCAAAAGTCCCCCTTTCGGCCAGATAACCGCCGGAGATAAAGTTTATTTCAAACTTAGCGGCGGCCCGGTGTTGGGTTACGCCAGGGTTGCTCAGGTGGAAGAGTTTGAAAATTTAACCCCTCAACAGATTGAAGACCTTACGACAAAATACCGGGCTGAACTGGCTTTATCCGAGGACTTTCTAGCCAGGAAAATGGAGTCGAAATTTGCCAGCTTGCTTTTCCTGGAAGATGTGACAACTTCCGAACCCTGGACCTTCAAACAGGAAGGCCGGAGCGGTTGGATTGTCCTCAATACAGACGGTAGCGAGGAAGGCGAACACCCTTTCGCTACAACCCATCTCGCGGCCATTACCAAACAAGATAATCTAAATGGTAACCCACACCGGGTTAACAGGCTGGGCATGGCCGATTTTTAAGGTTGGTTTGCAAAAATGCCGGGGTAGCTTAACCGGTTATTTTTTCCATTTACCTGTCCTGGACCCAGAACTTTTAGTGCCCCTAACCGTTTATTTATTTAGCGGTCTGGCACAGTTTTGGTCTGCCTATTTCCTGCCCGCCAGACAGGTATATCCGGCCTCGCTGGTTAAAAACTTAAACAGGTTGAAATCTCAATCGAGTAAAAAGTAAAGGACAAGGCTTTGATAAAGTTTTATCAAGAAAGGACTGGCGCTCACCATGGACTGGGGCAAATCTGGTTGGCGCTGTTGCTGGCAAGCCTGATTTGCGGGGTTGTCGCCGGCCCGGTCGTCCCGGCCCGCGCCGAAACCTCCATCTATTTCAAAGAAACAAACCTCACTCTTTCGGACGAGCATCATTTTCTGAGTTACTGGCAGAACCACGGCGGCCTGGCCCAGTTCGGCTACCCGATTACCCCTGAAATCCTGGAAGTCAATCCCGCCGACCAGAAGACCTATATCGTGCAGTGGTTCGAGCGCAACCGTTTCGAGTATCACCCCGAATTCAAAGGCACCCAGTACGAGGTCTTGCTGGGGCTGTTGGGGCGCCAGCTAACCATCGGGAGGGAAAACGAACCGCCCTTCAAGAGCGTGCCGGACCCCCACGCTCCCGGTTTTTCCTATTTCCCTCAGACCGGACACACCCTGGCAAACTCGTTCAGAGAATACTGGGAAGCCCATGGAGGTCTCTCCCTCTTTGGCTACCCCGTCACCGAAGAATTCCAGGAGATGAGCACCAACGGCCAGGTTTATACAACCCAGTGGTTCGAGCGAGCCCGGTTTGAATATCACCCGGAGAATAAAGGCACCCCTTACGATGTCTTGTTGGGTCTCCTGGGCAACCAGATTGTGGGTGGGTTTGCGTATCCCGACCCCCTGCCAAACAACGTCTCTACCAAACTGGTGGTGCCGAACCAGTACCGCACCCAGCCATTCCAGCAGGACCGTTACATTAACCTGCCGCCCGGTTTCAAAATCAGTGTCTTTGCTGGCGGGCTGACCGACTCACGCCTGATGGCCCTGGCTCCGACCGGTGATATTTTCGTGACCGAACGCTTCAACGGCGGCGGCGGCGTTGGAACCATTAAAATCCTGCGTGACCTCAATAAAGATGGCATCGCCGACGAAATCCGGGTCTACGCCAGTGGTCTCAGTCCTTATCCCCACGGCATCGCTTTTTATGGAGGCTATCTATACGTGGCCCTCGAAACAAAGGTCATTCGCTACCCATACGTGGCAGGTGACCTGACACCCCGCGCCCCGGCCCAGACCATCATAAACAACCTGCCACAAGGCCAGAGCGGCGTCGCCAACGGGCACAACACCCGCACCATCGTCTTTGGACCGGACGGCAAAATGTATGTCCAGATAGGCTCGTCCTGCGATGCGTGTATCGAAACCGACCCCTTGCGGGCCTCGGTCTGGCAGTATAACCCCGATGGGACCGGGGGGCGGCCCTATGCCACCGGGTTGCGCAACGCCGTAGCGCTCGGTTTCGATCCGAAAACAAACCTGTTGTGGGCCGGGGTGAACGGGCGTAACGGCCTGGGCGACGATTTCCCGCCCGAACAATTGACTCCCTTACGGGACGGCGGCAACTACGGCTGGCCTTACTGCGCGGGGACTTACCCTCCCCAACCTGACCCCCAATTCGGCGCGGGCAAGGCCGATTTCTGCGCCAACCAGGTGGACCGGGCTCTCCTGACCATGCACGCCCATATCGCTCCGCTCGGCCTGACCTTCTATAACGCCACCATGTTCCCGGAAGTCTACCGGGGCGGCCTGTTCGTGGTCACCCACGGCTCGGCCCCATCGGAGACACCCCAGGTCTTTGGCGATGGCATCTGGTTTGTCTCGACCCGGCCCGGCAAACTCCAAAAAGGGGTCACCCCCTTCGCAAACGGCTGGATTAACTCCGACAAAAAGAGTTACTGGGGCCGGACGGTCTTCCCGCTCGTCGGAGCCGACGGCGCGCTCTACGTCAGCGACGACACGGCAGGAGCCGTCTACCGCATTAGCTACGGCAACTAACAAAAATCCCTCTATCCTGGAAACCGGGTAGAGGGATTTTTAATTTTAATTTACCCTTGCACGGACAACCCACCTTTGAAGGTGGGAAACCAGTTTGACCTTAATAAAATTTTCCAGTTGGAAAATTTTATTAAGCGTGTCCCTTCATTTCGCGGTAGCGCAAGAAAGTCTGGCGGACCGGCCCCAGGAAATGCCACATTCCGCCCCGGTATTCGGAGAAGGAGGCGGCCCGAAGCACATCAAAAAAAGGTTCGGCCTGGGATTTCGGGTTGGTGTACTTGCGAACCGTTTCGAGGTTAAAGCCGTCCGGCACGGCCATTTCCAGGAAACCGGCCCGCCAGTCCGGGTCAACTTCTTCCAGCAACCGCTCGGCCAGCACCTTGATAATCGTCGCTTCGCTGTTGAGATTGGCCGCCAGGTGCAGGAATAACGGTAAACCCCCGGTCAATTCATACAAATTGGCGACCCGCCGTGGTTCGGTAATCCCCAGCTTATAGAGATATTCGGCGGTTTCGTTATAGTTAAAGGGTTGCAGCCGGAAACTGCGCAGACTTCCCTGGAACTCCGACCAGCGCGAGTCGTAGGTGAGCAGTTCGAACCGCCCCGCCACCAGCACGACCGGCTCCAGCACCCGGAAGGCGGGGCTTGCCAGCAAGACCGTCCGCAGCCACTGGTCAATCACCGGCCCGGCCTGCTCGTAGGTATCGAATACGAGTAAAGGCCGCCGCCAGAGATAATATTTTTCCTGCTGCTGGTTTACGAACCTGGCAACGTCCTTGATAAGGGTATGGGTTAAGTCCTGGACCGGTTGGCTGCCCAGGAGGGTATCAATTTCGGCCTGTTGCTCCTGAGTCAGTTGCCCGAACAGTCCGAGCCCAATTTCAATTACCGACGCCCCCACCCCGATAATCCCCGGCACGTGCTTGACGAACCAGAACTTGTTAAAGGTCTTGCTCAGTTGCAGGGCAATCTTGCGGGCGGTCGCCCCACTCACTACCTGCCCGACTTGCCGGGCGAAATCAATTTTCTTACGCTTTTTCTCAGCCTCATCGGCAGACTGGGTGAGCTGACGGTACAATTTGTCAAAACCGGGCGTCGGGCAACCGGCCTGGCGAAACCGGGCTGCTACCAACCCAAGCAGGTTTAGCAAATCGTTATTGGCCTCGCCGTAATCGAGATGGTCGAGCCGGACCGATAGCAAGCGGGGCGCGTAAGTCTGGCGGATTAAGTTGAGAAGATAACTTTTACCGGCCCCACCCACGCTGCTAAGGGAAAAAAGCCAGGGCAAACCCTGCCCGGCCAGGTCGGTCGAGAGAAGCGACCGCGATATAACATCCAGGATTTCCCCGCGCCCGGTGAAGGTGGCGTCAGGGTGGGCCGGGGCGCGATGACGAGGCTCGTCTTCTAGCAGGTCGCGCTTTTCGAATTGCCGCCCGGTCAGGTCTACCAGCCAGGCCGATAGATAATCGGCAGCGGCCCCACCTTTGCCCAGCCGGGCGCTATCACACCAGACAAAATAGCTCCATTCTTTTTCCAGGCTGAAACGCCGCGCATCCCAGGTTTGCAGGACCAGGGCTATCCCTGAAAAATCTTTAGCGCCTGTCTTCTGGGACCGCGCATAAGCATCCAGGGGCGGGGTGTTGGTAGCAGCGAAGATAAAGAGGTAGGTGCCCCCCAGGAACCCACTTTCCTTGAGAGTTATCTGGAAGACAGGCAAGCCTTCGACCGTCAAGCTCGAAGTGCTAACTTCACCCCGTTTTTGTTTTTCAAGCCAGCTTCCAAAAAGCCCGGCCAGTTCGGCCAGTTCGTAATTCGGCACCTCGCCCCGGTGAAGTTTCCCGGCCAGAACCAACCCTGCTATCTGCCCGGTCGAGCCAACCGCGTTTGCCAGGGTTTGAAAGGTGGTCCCGGCTACATTCCCGGCCAGCGTGCCCCCCTGGCCCACTTTGTCAAGGATATTGCGAGTCAGGCCCGGCTTTTCGGAGATGGTGGCCGGTTTTGAATCCAGGGGCGACAAATCTTTTTCGGAATTTTCTGGCCCATTTGTTGATATGTTTTGTAGTGGCATAGGTCTTTTCTTTCTTTAGGACCTGGTTTCAGGACCAATCTTGGCAGACCGGTAAACTTTATAATTTACTTTAGGTTATCTTTTTAACAGGTACTTTTTAATTTATAGTACAACCGGGGGGTCTACCCGGTAGCAATTTGCGGTTATAATTACCTTTGAAGGCTGATTTATGACCTGGCTTGGATAGTAATACTTTTTAAAGTTCTTTACCAGCTACCCGGCTCTTATCTTTTGCCGGGTATTTCCAGGGGTTCCAAACACAACTAAAGCAATAGCCATACCCTGGATTTTTCGGAATGAGGTTTGTTTTTTATAGATGACTTCAAAGTCAGATGAATTAACCCGCCAGGAACTGCTGGATGAAATCAACCGGTTGAGGACCAGGGTGGCCCAACTGGAAGTTTATTCGGACCTTTTTGTCACGGCGCCCGTCCCAATGGCCTTTACCGACCTCGAAAACGGCGACTTTCTGAACTCCAACAATCTGTTCCAGCAATTAACCGGCTATTCTCAACCCGAACTCGCCCAGAGGGTAACCCCCGAAGGCGCTCCTATCAACCCTTTATTACGCCTGCAACTCAGCAGTTTATTAACCGACCTGGACTCAATTCAAAAATTTGAAACAATCGTTTACCACAAAAACGGTGAAATCAGGTTTGTGATTGTTTCCAGCCAGGTAGTAATGCTACGCCAGAAATATTATGCCCTCAGCGCCTTTCACGATATTACCAAAACCAAAGAGGACCGCGAGGTGCTACTTAGGAGCGAAGAACTCTATCGCACCCTGACCCGCAACCTGCCCGACTCAGCCGTTTTCCTTTATGACACCAATTTACGCTTTTTAAAAGTTGATGGCTCCCTCATGAAATCGGTAAACCTTTCGATGGATGGGATGGAAGGGAAACTGCTGAGTGAGCTTCTTTCACCCCAACGCTACCAGAAACTAGCCCCCTATTACCGGGCGGCCCTGGAAGGGCGAGAGGAAAGTTTCGAAGACAATCCCGGCAACGGCAAGACATACTGGGTTAAAGCTCTCCCGGTCCGCAACGACGAGGACGAAATCGTGGCCGGGATGGTAATGATTCAGGACATTACAGACCGCAAATTGGTAGAAAAACTCAAAACCGAATTCGTCTCGACCGTCAGCCACGAACTCAGGACACCCCTGACCTCTATTCGAGGTTCGCTTGGGCTGGTGCTGGGCGGGGTAGCCGGAGCCATTCCGGAACAGGTCAATTCAATGATTGAAATCGCTTATAAAAATAGCGAGAGATTGGTCCGGCTCATCAATGACATCCTCGATATAGAGAAAATCGAGTCGGGTAAGATGGTTTTTGAAGTGGTCCCCCTGGAACTCGGCCCGGTCATCGAACAGGCTCTTGAAACAAACCAATCTTATGCCGCCCAGTTTGGCGTAAAGTTGGAACTGGTCAACCCGGTGCCCGAAGTTAAAATTATGGGCGATTACGACCGGATTTTACAGGTCTTGACGAACCTGCTTTCAAACGCCGCCAAATTCTCACCCACCGGGGATACCGTCCAGGTCGAGGTCACCAGTCGCAACGAGACCGTCCGGGTTAGCATCAGCGACCACGGGCCGGGCATTTCGGACGAGTTTCGCAAGAACATTTTCCAGAAATTCGCCCAGGCCGACGCGTCTACCACCCGCCAGAAAGGGGGCACCGGGTTGGGCCTTTCGATCTCGAAAGCCATCGTCGAGAGACACAACGGTCAGATTGGTTTCGATACCCAACCGGGAGAAGGCACCACTTTTTATTTCGAACTACCCGAATTAAAGGCCAGTTCACCCCTGCTCGACCCCGCTACCCCGGTCGACCAGCCCCGCATCCTCATCTGTGAGGACGACCCCGACGTATCCAGGGTATTAAAAGTCATTCTCAAAGAGGCCGGGTTTAGTTGCGATATTGCTTACAATACAGGGCAAGCCCGCGAACTGCTGGCCGCCAACACTTATACAGCGATGACCCTGGACCTTGTTTTACCGGGCGAGAGCGGCCTTGATTTATTGCGCGAGTTACGCCGGTCCCCCCAAACCGGGCACCTGCCGGTAGTGGTGGTATCAAGCCAGGGCCGGGACACCAGCCGGGAAGTACCGGACTTGCCGTCCGGTCCTATCGAATGGCTCGACAAACCGGTAGACCAGGACCTGCTAAAAGCAGCCCTGTCGCGTTTGACCGGATTGACCCTGCCCATGAAGCCTGCCTAGTTTTGTTTATTAAACCATTGAAAAGCCTCAAAATAGATAGTTGCGCCACCCGGCAAGTTATGATACATTTCCGGGGACACATCCAAAATCAAAACAATTTACTTACCTGTTAACCGTAAAAACCGCCATGCCCCTGGTTGAAGAAGATAAACCCTATATTGCCGGTGACGAAAAATACTGGCTGGCTTTTAGCCGGGTTGGTGGCATCGGGATAGTCCGGTTACGGCGACTTTTCGATTACTTTGGCAGTCTCGAAATGGCCTGGGCCGCCCGCGCCGGAGACTTCATGCAGGCTGGCCTCGAACCGAAACTCATCGAACGGGTAGTAAACTTCCGGCCCGGCTTCGACCCCGACCGGGAACTGGAAAAACTGGCCGCCCAGAATATCGAGCTTGCTACCATCGGCGCGCCCAATTACCCCGAACGGCTGGCCCAAATTTATAACCCACCACCCATTCTCTATATAAGGGGCGCCCTAACCCCGCAGGATAACCTAGCCCTGGCCGTGGTCGGCACCCGCCAGGCGACCGGGTACGGGCGGTCTGCCACTGCCAGCATCTGCGCTGAACTGGCCGGTCAGGGCGTGACTATCGTGAGTGGCCTCGCCAAGGGAATTGATACAGTCGCGCACGAAGCGGCCCTCAAAGCGGGAGGCCGGACCCTGGCCGTACTTGGCAGCGGTGTGGACGTGATATACCCGCCCGAAAACCGCCACCTGGCCGCTAAAATTACCGACCCAGCCGCCCAAAACGGCGCGATAATTTCCGAATATGCCCCCGGTGTCCAACCGGAAGCGGTCAACTTCCCGCCGCGCAACCGGATTGTGAGCGGCCTCTCGCTAGGGGTCTTCGTGGTCGAATCAAATCTAAAAGGTGGCGCCCTAATCACGGTAGATTTCGCTATCGAGCAGGGCCGGGAAGTTTTCGCCTTACCCGGCAGCATCTATAATAATGCCAGCGCTGGCGTCAACCGGCTAATCCGGCAGGGTTCAGCCCGGCTCGTCACCAGCGCGGAAGAAATTCTGGAGGAATTGCGGCCCGGCGGGCTTTTCGATGCCCAGGACCGCCAGACTCAACAGGAGCTTTTGGGGGCCGGAGATACCGAAATCGAACGCCAGCTTCTAAAAATTTTGCGCCAGGCCGGGGAACCCGTCTTCGTGGATGAAATTTGCCAGGAAAGTGGGTTGCCCGTCGCCGAAGTTAATAGCCAGCTTGTAATGCTTGAACTTAAGGGCTTTGTTACGAGTATGAGTGGTCCGCGCTACGCCCTGACCCGCCTCGGCCAGTAGAAAACAGGAATTCGTCTTGAACTACGTCCTTTTCAATCGCAAAAAAACAGCCAGGTGGGCAAAATTCGTCCCGGCCCTACTCCCGACCCTGATACTGGCCCTGCTCCTGGTCGCCTGTGGTGGGGATGTTGTAACCGCAACCCCTGCCCCGGCTACCTCTACCACCGGTAACACCATCCAACCTGTGCCCGCCACGACCCAGGAAGCCGACCCTATCCATGCGCCGACCCCGGCGGTGACTTTTCCAAACCAGCCCGCCGCGACAGCCACGACTACCCCCAAAATAACGCCTGGCGGTTATGGCCCCTTACCAACGCCACCCTCGACCCTGAACCCGACCACCACGCCCTTCCAGGCCGCGCCTAACCAGACCCTACCGAAAGATTCTTTAGTGGTGGGGACTTCTACAGGGCTGTACCTGGTAAACCCCAAAGACGGAGCGGCAGCACTTATTGCGGGCAAGGCCGGGTTTAGCGACCCGAAAATAGCTCCCGATGGCACCCGTATCGCGGCTTTCCGGCAAGACCCCATTAGCCGCCTGAGCCAACTGGTCGTGGTCGATCTCGCAGGTAATACAAAACCGGTCAACCTTGATAGTGGCGGAGTCGTCCTGGCCGCAAGCTGGTCGCCGGACGGTAAAACCCTGGCCCTGACCAGGGCTACCGATACCAATAGCGATGGCCTGGCCGACGAGTTCGACCAGACGACCCTGGTCCTCTATGACGTGGCAACCGGCAAACAGCAAAGTCTCGGAGAAGGTGGTTGGGCCAGTTGGTCCCCCGATGGCGTCAGGCTGGTCTATATTATCCCCGGCCCGTTTGGAACCACCCTCGACCCGACCACCCGCCAGTTGGAGCGTGGCCCGAACGCCCTGGCCGTCTATAATGTCACCAACAAGGGCAAAAAGACTTTGCTCGAAAGTAAAGGGCAAGCGCTGGGGCTGGCAAACGCCGGTTTCGCGCCCATTCCGCCCGACCAGAAACTGGATTTACGTTATTTCAAAGCGGTTACCTGGCACCCCGACAGCACCCATATTACGGCGAGCGCCGACTTGACCGGGCCAAATGGTTTGCGAGCCGGGGTCGTCCTGACCCTGACCCTGGATGATTCGACACCCAGGGTGTTGACAGCCGCCGGGGATGCCGCCGGGCGGGTTACCTGGGCTCCGGACGGCAAAGAGTTGGCTTTTGAAACCCAACCCCAATACCCGGTGACGGCCAAAAGCGCCAACCAGGTCGCCGTCGTAGATGACATCAGTCTGGATAACAGTTTCCCTGTGAAGACTTTGCTGGGGCAGGCGGCCACACGCAGCGAAACCCGCCGCCCGGCCTGGTCGCCGGACAGCCAGGAGCTCGCCTACCTGGGAAGTGATGCTGGAATATTATTCGTGGCCGACGCCAGCGGCCAGCAAGCCCGGTCACTATTGGCGGGCTGCCTGGGTTTTGATTGGTTTTAACAGGCAAAAATATAGGTCTGGGGAATAAGTAAAATTACTATAACCAAAAAAGCTATGTAAAATTACATAGTCACGGTTTGCCTGGGTTGAATTTTTCTAAGTATAATCCACTTTTGGGCCTGTAAATATGACTTATGTCACAGAAACCCGCTGCGATATAAGGCATCATGTAGTTAGAATTAATTATCCAACTGCCACGACGTTAGACATGCAAAGCTTCCTGACGTATCGGCTGATAACATCTGACCCAGGAGCCAGGTTGTGTGGTCCAAGTCTGAATTGCCTAATTTAACTACCCGGTTAATAGGTAGGGAGCGTGAGGTAGCCGAAGTTTCCGGCTTACTTATGCACCCCGATATTCGGCTGCTCACCCTCACTGGCTCGGCTGGCACCGGCAAAACCCGTCTCTGCTTGCAGGTCGCAAACGAACTGCGCGATATTTTCCCGGACGGGCTTTTCTTTGTCTCGCTGGCCTCCTTGAACGACCCGGCCCAGGTCGGCCCGGCTATTGCCCAGGTGATGGGGGTCAAGGATAGCGGCAACCTCCCGGTCGACGAGAACCTCAACCAATTCCTGGAAGAAAAAGAACTCCTCTTAATCCTGGACAATTTCGAGCAAGTTATAGGGGCCGCCGGGCTGCTGGCCGATTTGCTTGCGGTCGCGCCCGGTCTTAAAATCCTGGTCACCAGCCGCGAGGTGCTGCACGTCTACGGCGAACAGGAATACCAGGTCCAGCCCCTCGCAATTCCACCGTTGTCCCGGGTCAACGAGTACGAACCATCCGAATTGCTCCGCTTTGAGGCGATTAACCTTTTCGTGCTGCGGACCCAGGCGGTGCGTCCCGACTTCCAGTTAACCAGGGAGAACGCCCCGGCAGTGGTCGAAATCTGCGCCCGGCTGGACGGATTGCCCCTGGCAATCGAACTGGCCGCCGCCCGTGGCAAATTTCTCAGCCCCCAGGCCCTCTTAAACCGGCTGGACAAACGGCTGCAAATCCTGACCGGGGGCGCTCGCGACCTGCCCCGCCGCCAGCAAACTCTGCGCGATGCTATCGGGTGGAGTTATGGCCTCCTGGACGAACGCGAGAAACGGCTATTTGCCCGGTTGGGGGCCTTTCTGGGCGGTTGGACCCTCGAAGCGGTCGAGACTATCTGCCACGAACCGGGCGAAGACAACCTGGCCGTCCTCGAATGCCTGGGCTCGCTGGTTGACAAAAGCCTGGTTCGTCAGCTTGAGCCACCCCAGGCCGGCGCGAAAAACCTTGAATCGCGCTTTGGTATGCTCGAAACCCTGCGGGAATACGCCCAGGATAAACTGCTGGAAAGCGAACAGGCCAATACCATCCGGGAACGGCACGCCCGCTATTTCTTGAAGGTCGCTGAGGCCGCCAAAAAAGGTTTGCAAGGGGCCGATCAACTGGTCTGGTTGGAAAGGGTCGAAGCCGAACACGATAATGTCCGGGTCGCGCTGGATTGGCTGCTGGAAGTCGCCCCTGCCCAGGCCCCGGCGGAAAAGGCCGGGGAATATTTGTTGCTAGCCGCCCGCATGGGGGTAGCCCTCGGCTGGTTCTGGTATACCTACGGCTACCTGGGCGAGGGCCGCCACTGGCTCGAGCTCATTTTAGAAAAGACCGGGGCCCTGACCCGCTGGGATAAAACCAGGCTTCACCCCGTCCAGGCCGAAGCCTGGTTCTTTGCCGGGATGATGGCCCGCAACCAGGGTGACTTCCGCCAGGCCGAAATTTATTGCGAACGCAGTCTCGATTTTTGCCGGGCCCTGGACGATAAACCAGGTATCCTCGATGCGCTCTACGGGGTCGGGGCGGTAGCCTGGGCCCAGGGCGATTTTGTCAAAGCGCGCGGCTACCTGGAAGAAAGCCTGGAAGTCGGGGCCGAACTTAACGACACCTGGAGCATGGCCCGTTCTTATCACGGCCTGGGCGAGGTCGAATCCGGCCTGGCTCAGTACGACCGGGCCGCTACGGCTTATAAAGGTAGTTTGCGGCTGTTCCGGCAGGTTGGCGACCCCCTGCACGGCGTCTTCTCGATGCTGCGGCTAGGCTTCCTGGCCTGGATCCAGGGGAACTGGCCCGAAGCCAGCGAAAGACTCCAGGAGAGTTTGCAGTTGTTCAGGCAGGTTCGCAACAACTGGGGTATCGCCTATTCGCTGATGTATCTCGGTGGGATTGATTTCGACCAGGGTAAACTTCCCGAAGCCGAAACCAGGTTGACCGAAAGCCTGGTCCGGTTCCAGCAAGAAGGCTACCGCCCCGGTATTTCCCGCACTCTCAACTTCCTCGGCCTGACGGTCTTTTCGCAAGGCCGCTGGCGCGAAGGGGTCCGCCACAACCTGGAAAGCCTGGAACTGCGGCTAAGTGGCGGCGACAAACTGGGGACGATTTATTCTATCAACAGCCTGGCCCTTCTCAGCGAGGAACTCGGCCTGTATGAACAAAGCGCCCGGTTACAGGCGGTGATGGAGACCTACCAGGAAAAAGTCGGAACCCCTAACGGAAACCTGTACAACGACAAGTTCAACGACTTGAACGACAAGCTGGTTGCCCGGCTGGGCAAAGAAAGATTCGAGCAAATCTGGGCTGAAAGCGTAAACCTTTCCCCCGAAGAAGTCGCCGAAAAGCTCGATTTTGAGAAAGCCCTGACCGAGCGCGAAAACATCCAGACCGGCCAGGCCAAAAATATGCAATTACCCTGGTTCAGTGGCGATCTCCCCGCCGAAACCGAAGCTCTGCCCGAAAAACGCGGGCGCAATCCTCAGAACCGGGCCCTCGACGAGTTGACGAGCCGTGAAATCGAGGTCCTGGGTCTGGTTGCCCAGGGTTTGAGCAATACCCAGGTAGCCGATAAACTCAGTATGGCGCCGCGCACCGTGAATGTGCACCTAACCTCGATTTATAGCAAAATCGGCGTGACCTCGCGGACCGCCGCCACTCGCTATGCCCTGGAAAATCACCTCGTTCCTTAAACCTTCTTGTGACCTAATGGGGCCTAAAAAAGGGCCTATTTTTTTACCCGGTAAGTTCGCTAAAAACAAATATCCGCAATTTAATTTAATTCAGGCACAACATTTGCAATTGATTTTTTAACTTCTTTAGAAGTCTTTTAGACTTCTTTAAGAATTTTGAGTGTGCCAAAATTTGGGCAAATAACTAATGAGCTTGGTAAAGGGTTGGAAAAGGGTTAAGAAAGTAGGGCTAGATGGATAAAAGAGAAGCCAGGCGGCTTCCTCAAATAAAGCCTGGCGCGCTGGTTGAAGCCACCGAAGGCGACCTTGGCGAGACGGACGTTTCCAAACCACGAGTGGAAGAAGTGGTTGAGAACGAAAAAGGCGAAGTTGAGAAGTTAATCGTCAAAAAAGGGGTTATTTTTCAAAAAAAGGTAGAAGTGCCGGTCGAGCGGGTCAAGGAAGTTGTAACCGAAAACGGAAAAAACTCCCCTGAAATAGCCCCTGCCCACGGTGAAGAATCTGCCAAGGTTGTTATCGCCGCCAATGAAGCCGAAACCGAAGCGTTAGGGGCAACAGGACAGGAAACCCTCGAACCTGCCCCAAAACCAGCCGAAGGCAGCGATGTCCTGGACAAGGTCGAGGAAGCCCTCCCGACCGATGCCGGGTTGCGCCGCCTGGAGCAGCAAAACGACCAGGAAAACCAGCCGTCTGACGGAAAAAAGAAAAATATATTGAAAATGCTGGGGCCGGGCTTCCTGGCCGGGATGGCCGGAAATGATGCCTCGGCGGTCACTTCTTATTCGGTGGACGGCGCTTCCAACGGCAACGGTCATCTCTGGTTGATGCTGATTTCGACCCCGCTATACCAGGCAGCCCAATACGCCTGCGCCAAAGTCGGGCGTGTAACCCAAAAAGGGCTGGCTGAAATCCTGAAAGAACATTACGGCCTGGGGGTAGCCGGGCTGGCCTCAGTTATTTTAATCGTAGCAAACGTCGCCCTTATCGCGGCGGACCTGGTGGCGGTCGGGAGCGGCCTCGAACTGGTAACCGGTATCAACTGGCTCTGGTTCGTGGTCCCGGTAGCCCTGTTGCTCTGGTATATCACGGTCTTTCAAAATTACGACAGCATCAAAAAGATATTCCTGATAATGAGCCTGGCCTTTGTTACCTACCTGGTAACGGCAGTAATGTCCGGGGCGGACTGGCTGGGGGTAGTGAAAAATACCTTTGTGCCACAGCTAGATTTCAGCTTTACCAGCATCAGCAGCGCCGTGGCCTTGCTCGGCGCGACCATTTCGCCCTATAACCTGTTCTGGCAGGTCCAGGGCGAGAAAGAGGAAAAGCGCGAAGGCTCGACCAAGACCAAGCTCAGGACTGCCGCCCTGGATATTGGGAGCGGGGTTATCAGCGGCAACCTGGTAGCCTATGCCATCATTGTCTGCACCTCGGCCACCATTTTTACCCATCACGGCCAGATTACTACTGCCGCTGACGCCGCCCGGTCTCTCGAACCGCTGCTTGGTTCATTCGCCAAGTATTTGTTCGCTTTCGGCCTGATTGGGGCCGGGTTAATCGCTATCCCGGTGCTGCTGGCAAGCGTATCCTATGCCATTTCCGGCACCTTTGGCTGGCCCGGCGGACTATCCAAAAAACCCTGGCAGAACGAAGGTTTTTATATCATCCTGACAGGTGCGCTGGTCATCAGCCTGATTATAGCCCTGCTAGGGCTCGACCCGGTCCAATTGATGTTCTGGGCCAATGTCCTCAACGGCGTCCTGGCCCCGGTCATGGTGGTCTTCCTCCTCCTGGTTGGCAATAACCGCAAGATTATGAAAAACTTCCGGCTGGGTTGGCCGACCAACCTGGGTCTGGTGCTGGCCGCGATCATTATGTTCGCGGCTACCGCCATCCTCTTTTATGGCTTATTTACCGGGCAGGCTGGCTAATAATCGTCACCTGCCTTTTCTTCCCCCTTTACACCCGGCGCAACCGCACCCTTCTTTGCAAAAAAAGGATAGTAGTAGTTAAATTAGGCCAGGCCCGTCTATAATCAGACGTTCCTGGCTTATATTAAAAAATTTTGTAAAGAGGCGAGGATTTTATAAAATGCCATCACTTAAAATTGCCGTGCTTGGCGGCGGAAACATTGGCGGTAACATCGGTCGAAAATGGGTAGCCGCCGGGCACGAGGTGGCCTTTGGCGTGAATGACCACAACGGAAAGAACGCCCAGGCGCTCCGTAACGACCTGGGCGCTGGCGTAAAAATTGGCAGCGTGGATGAAGCCCTGGCTGCCGGCCCCGAGGTAATCTTGCTGGCTGTCCCCGCCGTCCGGGTGGGCGACATTATCGCCCGGCACGCCGCCCAACTTGACGACAAAATCATTATTGACGCTACCAACAATTTCGCTTCTCCGGATAAAAGCGCCTTCAAGGCCCTCCAGGAACACACCCCTAACGCCAAAATCTACCGGGCCTTTAACAACCTGGGCTGGGAAAATTTTGTAAATAGCGATTACAATGGGATACAGGCTGACGCCTTTTATTGCGGCGATACTTCCGCTATCGAGACCGCCGAACAGTTGATTGCCGATACCGGAGTCAACCCGGTCTACCTGGGAGGCCCCGAAAAAGTTGACCTGGTCGACTCTTTCCTGGCCCTGTTTGTAGCCCTGGCGATGGAGCAGAAACGAGGACGTTTACTGTCTTTCAAATTACTAACCCGCGACTCTTTTTAGAAAGGATTTCCCATGCGTATCCTGTACCTGGACATTGATACCCTGCGGCCCGACCACCTGGGCTGCTACGGCTATCACCGCAACACCAGCCCGAACATTGACGAAATTGCCCGCCGGAGTGTGCGTTTCGACAATTTGTACGTTACGGACGCGCCCTGCTTGCCGTCGCGGACGGCCCTGTGGAGCGGGCGGACCGGCTACCATACCGGGGTTGTCGGGCACGGTGGCACTCCCGCCGACCCCTATATCGAGGGTCCGACACGGGATTTCACCGATGTCTTTGGCAAGACAAGCTGGATGAGCGCGCTGCGTAAGGCCGGGTTCCACACCGTGACGGTCAGCCCGTTCGCGGAGCGGCATTCGGCCTGGCACTGGCTGGCCGGGTACAAGGAAGTCTACAACCCGGGGTTCGGAGGCCTCGAACGGGCCGAGATGGTTACTCCGCTGGCCCTGGACTGGCTTAAACGCAAAGGCGCGACGGATAACTGGTTCCTGCACGTCAATTTGTGGGACCCCCATACGCCCTATCGGACCCCTGTCGAATTCGGCAACCCCTTCAAGGATGACCCACTCCCGGCCTGGCTGACCGAGGAAATCTGGCGCAAGGGCTGGGAAGGCTACGGCCCTCACAGCCCCCAGGAACCGCACGGGTTCGATAATAACCCCGATATGGCCCAGTTTGATACACCCTTGATTCTCGATTCGATGGACGCGGTTAAACGCTGGATTGACGGCTACGATACCGGCATCCGCTACGCCGACGACCACGTGGGCAAGATTATAGAGGCCCTGACGGACCTGGGCGTCCTGGACGACACGGTTATCTTTCTCAGTTCCGACCACGGCGAGACCCAGGGCGAACTGAATGTCTGGGGCGACCACCAGACCGCCGACGCGATTACCTGCCGGGTGCCCCTGCTGGTGTCCTGGCCGGGCCTGACCGGTACGCCGCGCGTGGACAAGGGCCTGCATTATCATTTCGACTGGGCGGCGACCCTTCTTGAACTGGCCGGGGCTACTGTCCCATCTAACTGGGACGGCCAGCCGTTTACCGCCGCTTTCCGGGAAGGGCGGGAGGCCGGGCGCGATTTCCTGGTGACGAGCCAGATGGCCTGGTCCTGCCAGCGAGGCGTCCGCTTTGGCGATTATATCTGCTTGCGGACCTATCACGACGGCTATAAAATGCTCGAACCGGTCATGCTCTTTAACCTGGCCGAAGACCCCCACGAATTGAACGATTTGGCCTCGCAGAAACCGGAAATCGTCAACCAGGCGATGGCTTTCCTGGTAGATTGGCAGCAACAGCAAGCCCTGACCAGCCTGGTCGGGAATGACCCCATGCTGACCGTTTTGCGCGAAGGTGGTCCCCACCACACCCGCAACCAGTTACCGGCCTATCTCGAAAGGTTAAGGGCGTCCGGGCGGGCCCACCACGCCGAAACGCTACTCAAACGGCACCCGGCGGATGTATTGGCCCGTGTCTAGCAACTTTTAATTTTTGAGTAAAGATGTAGTTGAAAACAACAGAAAGGTTCAGGACCGTTGAAGCAACCGTTTCGTTTTAGTATCGCCTTCCAAAGCAACAAATCGCCGGTCGAATACCAGGCGTTAGCCGAACTGGTCGACGTTTATCCTTTTGACGTGGTTAGCGTCTACAACGATTTGCTTTTCCAACCGGCCCTGGGCCCGTTAATCCTGATGGCGCAGCGTCTTCACCGCGCCCAGGTTGGGTTCGCGGCCCTCAACCCCTATACACTGCACCCGCTCGAAATAGCCGGGCAGGCGGCGGTCCTCGACATGGTCAGCGGAGGCCGGTCGTATATGGGGCTGGTCCGGGGAAGCTGGCTGGACCGGCTCGGTATCGAAGGCAAGAAATCTTACCAGACTCTGCGCGAGGCGACCATGCTGGTAAAACATCTGCTGGCCCGCGACCCGGCTCCCTTTGAGGGTCAAATCTTCCAGCTTGCCGCCAATTCGACCCTGAATTACCAGCCCTTACGGGCCGATGTGCCGATTATGATTGGCACCTGGGGCAAATTGACCGCCCGCATGGCCGGGGAAATCGCCAACGAGATAAAAATCGGCGGGTCGTCCAACCCGGCGATGGTTGGCGTCTTACAACCGGAAATAGCGGCGGGGGAAGCCAAAGCCGGGCGGGAAGCCGGGATGGTCGGCGTCTGTCTGGGCGCAGTGACGGTGGTAGACGAGGACCGGGAGGCGGCCAGGGCTTTAGTCCGGCGGGAAGCGGCGTTATACATTCCCGTTGTGGCCGAACTGGACCCGACCCTGCAAGACCCCGAATGGCTCCAGCGGGTCCAGGAAGCGGCGGGACGGGGCGACTACGACTATGTCAGCCGCCAGATTTCGGACGAAATGCTCGACAAGTTCGCCTTTGCCGGGAACCCCCAGGACATTATCCGGCAGGTGGAGAAACTCATTGAAGCCGGGGCCAGCCGGGTGGAGTTCGGCACACCCCACGGTCTCAACCCTGAAGTCGGCATCAACTTGCTAGGTGAGAAAGTGCTGCCTTGCTTCAAATCTTAAAACTGGCCCAATTAAAGGGCTAAAGGGCTAAAGGGGCGGATAAAACCGCCTCTTTTTTTTATTGGTTTGAAATCACCGGGTTGTTTGAGGATTTTGTTGAGTTTGCGAAAAGTCACAGCGAGAAAAGACCATAAAGGTTACCATAAGCTCAGTAAATTTATCGGAAATTATAATAAATGAGCCTGGAATGAAAAAACGATTTTACTTATTTTCCCGGACCGTCGGATTTTTACTGGTTTTGAGTTTCTCTCTGGCCGCCTGTGGCTCCCCGGTGACGGTGGGTTCCACCCGGACCGGTCAATTGATTATGCCCGTCCCGAACGACCCGACCGGGCCATACAACCTGTCCTTGCAAACCCACCAGGCCACAATCAGCTTCGGGACAACCGAGAACAACCTGTACGAGGGCAGCTTTCTTTACAATGCCCCCGAACTTAAACCGGGGGTCCAAACTGAGAGCAACCATACCCGCATCACCGAACCAATTTTCCAGGGTGACCTCCCTGAAGGAGCCAAATCCGAATGGAAGTTAAACCTCAACCCGAAAGTGCCGCTAAACCTCGATTTTGAGACTGGGAAAACCTCCGGCGCGTACAACCTGGGCGGCCTTTCCCTTAAAGGTTTGAATTACACCCAGGACGGCGGAGACTCCCGGCTTTATTTTAGCCAGCCAAACCGCCTTGACCTCGAAAACCTGGCCGTCGAAATTACTTCCTCAAAACTCCTGGTAGCCGGGCTGAGCGAGGCTCACCTCCAAACCGCCACCTTTATCTGCAAAGAGGGCGATTTGTCCCTCGACTTCTTCAAGGATAACGGCAAGCTCGAACGGCCAGTCCAAAAAGTGCTGGTTAAAGGTAAAAACTCGAACCTGACCCTCTTTACCGCGCCCATCCCGGCGGAAATTGTCCTCGATGCGGGCGAGCAAAGCCAGGTTTCGGCGGGTAATTGGACCAAATCAGGCCGTACCTATCGAAACGCCGCCTGGGGTCTGGCCGGACCTGACGACTTCAAATTAACGATTCACGTCGAACTTAACGGCGGGCACCTCTATCTTTACTAGAGCTTGAGTTAGCAGCACGCCCAGTTAATGGGCGTTTTTTTATTTTCTACCCGGAAAATATGACTTTAGACCAAAGTCCAAACGAAAATTAAGTAGAAATGCTTAGCTTTTTCTAAGGAATAATGGGCCATTCTGGTAAAAATTTTCGTCTAAATACTATGAGATATTTCCCGCAAAAATGTCTCATATTAAATCGCCCGGCAATTTTTCTAAAACTCTCTTCCCACCGGGGGATTTTAACGGGAAACAAGTTCCAAAGCATGTAAGGAGAAGAGTATGCAACTTAACAATCAAAAATTTGCGGGGGTACGGGCTGGCTTAAGATTTCAGTCTTTAACGGTGGCCGTGGTTTTCCTGGGGCTGAGCCTGCTGGTAAGCGCCTGTGGTGACAATACCGCGACCACCGCACCCACCACGGCAGCCTCCACTACCACACCTGCCAGCACCACCGCACCCGCGACTACTGCCGCTGCTACTACCGCCGCTATGACGACCGCAGCCGTAACCACCCCGGCGGCAGCGACGACCGGGACCGCCACGACCGCTGCTATGACGACCGCCTCGGCTACTACCACCGCCCCGACCGCAAGTGGCACCACAGCCGCCGCTGTGGCAAGCACCGGCCCGGCTAAACTCTCGCTGGACAATCCCACCGCCCAGGCTGGCACTACCATCCAGGTTAAAGGGGAGGGCTACCCGGCCAATTCCTGGGTCACCATCGAGTTTGGGCCTGGTACCACCACCCGGCAGGTAGCCTCGCTGGCCCTGGTCGACAGTACGGGCAAGTTCAACAGCCCGCTTATCCTGAGGGCCTATGGTGACGGCTCGGACATCGAACCGGGTGCTAACCTTATCAAGGCCACCACCCAGGACGGCTCCGTAACGGCCAATATCACCTTTAACATCACCCCGGCTACCGCGACGCCAGATTCTTAAAACCTGGTAGCGGCAAATTTATTCCAAGACAAAACCTGACCTTTCTTTCAAGAGAGGCCAGGTTTTTTAATTCGCTATAGAAGCCACTAAACGGCTTTCAATTTCACCAGGGTGCTGGCGAAATGGCCCGAAAGCTCCGGCAGAATTCCCAGGCTCATCAGGCTTTGCCCGCTTACCTTAATCTCCTGGCCCGCTTTAAGACCCGTAACCCGGTAACGCCGGGCCGGGTCGAGACCCTGCAAGCGAATCCGGGTTGCGGCCTGCCAGTAATGCTCGGTGTGCCGGAAGACAAAGACGACCGCCTCACTCCGGTCCGGCAAGACATATTGGAGGGCCGCGATAGGGCCGCTCCGGGGTGATAAAAGCCGGTAAAGAGCCCCTTCCTGGACGATGGGCCGGATTTCCTTGTACTCCCGCACAAATTCGATGACCGCCTGCTCTCGTTCGGGCGTATAACGGGTCAGGTCGTCGCCCAGGCCAAGCGCCCCGGTCATAGCCGAGTGAAACCGGAAAGGCAGGTTCAGGGCCTGGTTGTTTATATCTCTGGAACCGTTCGAGTCGGTCACCCAGGCCACCATGGTCTTGGGGGCGTAGGCCAGCGAGTAACCTTCCTGGATGAACAGCCGGTCGAAAGGGTCGGTATTATCGCTCGGCCAGGTCTGGTCGAAATGGCGCATGGTGCCGAGGTCCAACCTGGCCCCGCCGCTCGAACAGGCTTCCCAGACTACTGCCGGGTATTTAGCCCGCAGCCGGTCCACCAGGTCGTAAACCGCTCGGACGTGCCGGACGTACATCTCGCGCTGGCGTTCGGGTGGGGCATCTAGCCAGCCCGGTTCGGTGATTGGGCGGTTAAAATCCCACTTGATATAAGAAATATTATTCTCACCAAGCAGTCTATCGAGGCAATCGTAAAGGTAAGCCACAACCTCCGGTTTTGCCAGGTTCAAGATTCTTGCCCGCCGGACCTCGTTGTGAGGCCGTCCCGGAAACTGGTAAATCCAGTCAGGGTGCTGGCGGTAGAGGTCGCTATCGGCGTTGACCGATTCCGGCTCGACCCAGATACCAAAGTCCATGCCGAGTTCGTTGACTCGCCGGATGAGAGGACCAAGCCCGTTCGGGAACTTTTCAGGGCTGACATACCAGTCGCCCAGGCTGACCCTGTCCGAGAAGCGGTGGCCGAACCAGCCGTCGTCAATCACGAAAAGCTCGACCCCCAACCGGGCCGCTCGCTCGGCCATTTCAAACTGTTTGGCCTCGTTAAAATCAAAAAAGGCGGCTTCCCAGCTATTGTAGACGACCTTACGCGGCTTATTAGCGTGGGCGCGCGGCAGGAGATAATCCAACTGGTAGCGGTGCAGGTTCCGGCTGGCCTGCCCGAAACCTTTAGGAGTGAACCCGGCGGTAAAGGGCGGTGTCACAAATTCCTCGCCGGGAGCCAGCTGCCAGCGAAAGTCAAAATCGTTGATACCCCCGGCCACGTAGACCCGTTCAGGCTCGGAGGCCCGTTCGAGGGTTATCTTCCAGCTACCGCTCCAACCGAGCGCCCCGAACCAGACTTCGCCCGTTTCTTCGGATGCGCCACCGTTTTCGGGGTCCCACCAGTCGAGCGCGAAAAAAGGATTGGCCTCGGCGCTCGTGATGTTCCGGCGGCTTTCCAGGGTCGTTTTGCCATCCGGCAGGAGGGCGCGCCTCACCCGGCTATCGGCAAACCAGCGCCCGGTCAGGTGGGTGAGGCGATAAGACCCCTGGTTCCGGGTCGGTAAATGCCAGCCCGCCGATAAAACTGTTTCAAGGTCTATTGGTGAGGAACCGGTGTTGCGGACGACCGACCAGCGTTCGAGCAGGTCGAGGCCGGGCACGACCCTGTGAAAAAGGTCTACCTCAAGCGGGTAGAGGGTATCTTTAAGCGTCACTTTCAGGAGAGGCAAACCTTCCGGCCCGGTTTCCTGGCTGTGCGAGGCGTAGACGAGATGCAGGTCGCGCACACCGTCGGCAAAAGTGGCTTTCAGGCAGGGCTCGTTGTAGAGAAAATCGCCCCAGGCCGGGTATTCCTCGACCGGCAGACTGCCCTTGAATTGAAGCCGGACCGCAATGTCGTCATAGTCGCCGCTTGGGGCCGTCTGGGTTTCAAGGCCCAGGGCGGCGAAGTCGTCCGGGTCGGAGAGAGTTTCGCCCCAGTAAAGGTGTTGCAGACGGCCATCGCTGGCCCGGCCAAACAGGTAAGATGTGTTTTCGGTCGAAAGGAGCCAGAACCCGGCTTCTTCGAAATACCGGATAGGTTGAAAAGTCTTTTCGTTTTCCATGGGCCCAGTTCTACAGTTCCACGACCACGCCTTCAGCGGCATCCAGTTCGAGACCGCTCAGGTTCACAATACCTTCCCGCCCGGTACGGGTCGAAATTACTATCCGGCCCTGGCTTGTCTCGGCATCATTTATAGAAACGGTCTGGGGCTGGTCCGAGAAATTGAGAGCTACCAGGAACCGCTTCCCGGCCCCGGCCCGTTCGTAAACAAAGCAAGCCGCCGCCGAGCTTTCAATCGACCGATAAGAACCGCTATTCAGGGCCGGGTTGGCGTTCCGCAAAGCAAGCAATAGCCGGACAAATGCCAGCATCGAAGCAGGGTCTTCCTTTTCGGCGTCAACATTGACCTTTTCGTAATCGGGAGCAAGCGGGAGCCAGGTCGTCACACCCGGCGCGCTGAACCCGGCGTCAGGTGAAGCGTCCCACTGCATCGGGGTCCGGCCAGGGTCGCGGCCAAAACCTGGCGAGCCTTTTTCCTGGGGGTCGCGGGCCAACTCCGGCGGTATTTTTACATCAACCATACCGAGTTCGTCGCCATAATAAAGGGTCGGCGTCCCCCGCAAGGTCAGGAGTAACATCTGGGCGAGTCGAGAGCGAGTCTGGCCCAACCGGGTTGCCACCCGCGACTTGTCGTGATTACCGAGGACCCAGTTCGGCCAGGCTCCTTCAGGGAGCGCCGTTTCATAGCTCTCCACCAGTTGCCGGACGCTTTCGGCCTGCCAATCATCCAGCAAAAGTAGCTGGAAGTTGAAGGGCAGGTGCAGCCCGTTAAGTTCCGCCCCGTAATAGTGGACCAGCCGTTCGTAGGGCAGCCAGATTTCGCCAATCAGGACTCGTTCGGGGTAGGCGTCGGCTACCTTCCGCATTTCCAGGATGATGCCGTCCATATCGGGCAGGTCTTCCGTATAGGTCCGAAGTTGCTGGTGAAAACCGGGGTCGCCTTCTTTCCAATTGGGGTTAGGGGGATTATCCCGCAGGGCTTCGTCCTTAAAGAGCAAATTGACCACGTCAATTCGCAAACCGTCCACGCCCCGGTCGAACCAGAACCGCATCACGTCAAGCATCGCCTGGACGACTTCTGGATTGCGCCAGTTCAGGTCGGGCTGCTTGACATCAAAGAGATGGAGGTAATATTGCTGGCGGACCTCATCAAACTGCCAGGCGCTCCCACCAAAATTGCTTATCCAGTTATTGGGCGGGCTGCCGTCCGGTTTGGGGTCGGTCCAGATATACCAGTCGCTTTTGGGGTTATCCCGCGACGAACGCGACTCTTTGAACCATGCATGCTCGTCCGAGGTGTGGTTCGGTACGAAATCGACCAGCAGCTTGATGTTCCGGCTGTGGGCCGCTTCGAGAAGCCGGTCGAAATCGGCCAGGTTGCCGAAAATCGGGTCAACATCGACATAGTTTGAAATGTCATAGCCAAAGTCGGCCATCGGGGAGGGATAGAAAGGCGACAGCCAGATGGCCTCAACTCCCAGCCAGCCAAGGTAATCGAGCTTTGAAGTGATACCGGCCAGGTCGCCAATTCCATCGGCATTACTATCCATAAAACTGCGCGGGTAAATCTGGTAAACGGTGCCTGACTGCCACCACAAAACGGTGTCTTCGCTCATTTTACCTCTCCTGAAACGGATAAACTTTTAAATTTAGGTCGGTTTCTCTTTACATTGGGCCGGACCAGGTTAAATCATAAATTTTGTTAAAAGACTTCCCCACGTTGGAAGGCCATGCCTCTCACTATTTTACCTGCAAAATTTAGATCAAGTCTGGCAAATGATTATACTATTGCCTCACCCGATTTGCTATCTTGTATCTAGGTCTACCGGCTTATTCCCTTCTTTTATCTTGGGATATGTATTGTTGGTAATTAGCAGTCCTACTTTTCCACATTTTAATATCAAAAGCATCTCTTTCCTATACCATACCTTCCCGGCCATCCGCTACCACCCTATTTACAGACCCGGCAAAACGTGGTATTTTTTTGATGCAACACTACAGGGGATTTTATCGAAACGGTCAACCTTCTTATGCTTTCTTCAAGCTTTACTAACCTGAATAAATAGAAAAGAGCCGCTAAAATGCAAACCCGGCTTTATATTCCTCCTGAGTTGAAGGTACCTTTTGAGGATTTCTGGAAAAAGATCGAACCTACCCTGCAAGCCGACCTCAAACTTTCCCAACGCGATTGTGACATCTTCTGGCTGCGCCTGGAGCGCTACTTTAGCGATTTCTACCGGGCCTTTTCCGCAATCTACGGTCAACACCCGGACTTTGATAAAGAGGTCGAAACTATCGCCCTGATGCTGGCGAATTATTATCTCAACCGGCCTGAAGACCTCAAAATATTAGACCTCAGCCGGGAAATCACCCCTGATTGGTTCCAGTGGGAAACTATGGTCGGTGGGATTTTCTACGTGGATAAATTCGCCGGGAACCTCAAGGGCGTCCAGGAAAAACTCGACTACATGGGCGAACTTGGCCTGAATTACGTCCATCTGATGCCCCTTCTCAAACCCCGGCCCGGCCAGAATGACGGCGGTTACGCCGTCATGGATTACCGCGAGGTTAACCCGGACTACGGTACCATGGGCGACCTGCAACAACTGGCCTCGGCCATGCACGAACGGGGTATAAGCCTGTGCGTGGACCTGGTCGTCAACCACACCGCCAAAGAACACGAATGGGCTCAGAAAGCGCGGGCGGGCGACCCCTATTACCAGGATTACTTCTTCTTTTACGATGACCGCACTACCCCCGACGCCTACGAAAAAACGTTGCCGGAGGTCTTCCCCGATTTCAAACCGGGCAGCTTTACCTTCTATCCCGAAATCGGCGAGAAGGGCAAATGGGTCTGGACCACCTTTTACGAATACCAGTGGGACTTGAACCTGACTAACCCGGCGGTCTTCCGGGAAATGCTGGAAAATATGCTTTACCTGGCGAACAAGGGCGTCGATATTTTGCGGCTGGACGCGGTACCGTTTATGTGGAAACGGCTCGGCACTAACTGCCAGAACCAGCCCGAAGTCTACCAGATTTTGCAGGCCTACCGGGCGGCGGCCCGGATTGTTGCGCCGGGCGTTATCTTCAAGGCGGAGGCGATTGTCGCGCCCCTCGACCTGATTCACTACCTGGGGACCGGGCAGCACACCGGCAAAGAATGTGAAATCGCCTATAATAACTCCCTGATGGTGCAGCTCTGGAGCGCTCTTGCCAGCACCAGGGTTGACCTGATGAATGTCACAATGGAACAGATACCGGCCACCCCCATTCTGACGACCTGGGTCACCTATGTGCGCTGCCACGATGACATCGGTTGGGCTATCACCGACGAAAACTCGGCAGCAGTCGGCGAGAACGCCTTTGCTCACCGTAAGTTTCTCAATGAGTTTTATTCCGGTTTGCTTCCCTATTCCTACGCTACCGGGGAGATTTTCCAGTATAACCCCCGCACTGGGGATGGCCGGATAAGTGGCATGGCGGCTTCGCTGGCCGGGCTTGAAAAGGCCGTCCTCGACAATGATCCCGAAGCCATCCGGGTCGCTATCGAACGGATTGTACTGCTATACAGCGTAATTTTCTCCTTCGGCGGCATCCCACTTATCTATATGGGCGATGAAATCGGGCTTTTCAACGATTACACCTACCTGAACGACCCTCAAAAGGCCCTCGATAATCGCTGGATGCACCGCCCCGCGATGGACTGGGACAGGGCCGCCCAACGCCACGACCCCACGACCATTCCGGGAAAAATTTACCAGCAAATCCAGGTGCTGATACAGGCCCGCAAAGGTATCCGCGAGTTGCACTCCGGTACACCATCCGAGATAATCAGGACCGGCAACCCGCACGTCCTGGCTTACGCCCGCAAATATCCCGGCAGCACTTTTGTAGGGCTGGCGAATTTCTCGGACCAGTACCAGGCCATTTCGAGCCGCGAGATTGAGCAGCTTGGCCTGTGGCCACTTGTAAAAAATTTACGCTGGGGCCTGGACAAAGCCACCTCCTGGGACTTGAATAAGGACGGCAACCAGGTTATCCTGGCTCCCTTCGATTCGATGTGGCTGGTCAAGGGCTAGGCTCGGTCAAACCTTTCTGGAATTTTTAGATTAATTCGATGAGGAACTTAAAACATGGTACAGCCGGAAATTATTTGCCTGGGCGAAGCATTAATCGATATTCTACCAATGGTTTACGGAAGCAGCATCGTGGCGACCGGGGAAATGAAAATGGCCGCCGGGGGTGCCCCGGCCAATGTCGCCGTCGGTCTGGCCCGGCTCGGCACTAAATCGGGCTTTCTGGGGCGGGTCGGGGACGACTTCTTCGGCCACCATCTCAAAGAGGTGCTGGATACCAACGGGGTCGATACCAGCCACCTGATTATGGACCCGCGCATCCATACCGGGTTGGCCTTTGTAAGTTGGGACTCGCTTGGCGACGCCACCTATCTTTTCTATCGCCAGCCCTCCGCCGACACCATGCTCTCGCCCGAAGATATTGACCAGAATTACCTGGCAGGGGCCAGGGTTTTGCAATTCGGTTCGCTTCTGCTGGCGACCGAACCCTCCGCCAGCGCGACCTTCCAGGCTCTCAAAATCGCCACCGAGGCCGGACTACTCCTTTCCTACGACCTCAATTTGCGCCTTTCCTTCTGGCCCGATGAGGAACATGCCCTCGCCACAGTCAACCAACCGCTGGCCTATGCCAATATCATAAAACTCAATCGGCATGAACTCGGCTTTCTGACCGGCGAAACCGACCCGGAAGTCGGCACCGCCCGGCTCTGGCAGGAACATTTCAAGCTGATTGTTATCACTATGGATAAGACCGGATGTTTCTACCGCACCGCCGACAGTCACGGTTTTGTCCCTTCTCGCCCGGTCCAGGCTGTAGATACCGTGGGCGCGGGCGACGGCTTTATGGCCGGAATATTGGATGGTCTGCGCCGGGCCGACTTCGCCTTTGACGACCAGAGCGTCCAAATGGCCTGCCGCCAGGCGGTAGCAGTGGGAGCCCTGACGGTATCCAAACCGGGAGGTATCCCGGCAATGCCTTTCCGGCAGGAAGTAGATGCCTTTGGCATTTAGAGTTCACCCTGTCAAACTTTTATTAAGATGTGATTTAAGGCATACCATCTCGCACTATGACCGACTAAAATGGTCATGTTACCAATCAATCGCCAATTATCGTTTGTGGTTAGTGTGGGAAACCTTCTTAAACAAAGGTTTTATATAAATAGGAGTACAGGTATGGAAAATCATTCTGAAATAAAAAAAGAAGAGGTTTTGGAAACCGAGGTTGACGAAACCGAACTCAGCGACGAAGAACTCGACGAGGCTTCCGGTGGAATAATCGTCGTGGGCGGCAAGCCGGTAAGCGGCTTTCAGTCCAAAATTAACATGGTAGCCTTAAACCCGCAGCCCCTTCCGCCAAGAATCCTGGGCAACCAGGGCAGTCACTGATAAATCTTTGTTTCTAAAAAGAGCCGTACCGGTTTAGAAACCGGTACGGCTCTTTTTGTTTTATAATTTTCTCAAACTTGGGATTTCTCTCTTGACAAACCGGGGACATATGCTAAAATTCGATTGAATAATCATTCAATTTGAGGACGTATGGCAAAGGTAATTGATAAAAGATCGGCCATCCTGAATACCGCACTCGATTTACTGGTGGAAAACGGCTTCCACAATACCCCGATGTCTTTGATTGCTAAAGAGGCAGGGGTCAGCGCCGGGATTATTTACCATTACTTCGAAAGCAAGGAAGAACTTATCCTGGAACTTTACCGCGAGGTAAAACAGAAAATAATAAGCCTGGTACTCGAAGCTGATTTTCAGAATCTAAACGGGCTGGGGGTTTTGAAGCAGGTCTGGCTGAACACCTATCATTATTACGCCAGCCATCCCAAAGAAACCCTTTTCCTGGAACAGTTCGAAAATTCACCCTATATAAAGATGTGCCTGAACGAATTTAACACGCAACTGCAACCGTTGTTTGTGTGGACCGAGGCCGAAAAACGGGCCGGGAATATAATTGACCTGCCGATAGAGGTTCTGTACGAGCTTTCGATAGGGGTCGCGGTATCCCTGGCGAAACAGCAATCTGCCGGGATTATCCATATAAATGACGAAATCCTGGACCAGGTTAGTGCGGCTATTTTTCGCAGTATCCAACCGGCCCGAACCTGATATTTTTTTATTCCAGATAGAATGAATGTTCAATCTGGAACTGTGGTTAACTTATTGCTGATGTTTGAAAGATAAAACCCTGGAAGCACCGGCCAGGAACTTTGGAAGAGAAGAAAGGATTTTTATTATGCCTGCACCAAAATGGACCGCTAACGATGTGCCCGACCAGACCGGCAAAGTGGCGATTGTCACGGGGGCTAATAGCGGGCTGGGTTTCGAAACCACCCGCGGACTGGCTCGTAAGAACGCTACCGTGATTATGGCCTGCCGCGACCTCAAAAAAGGGCAGGCGGCCCTCGAAAAAATAAAAAAGGAATTGCCCAATGCCAATGTTGAACTGATGCAGTTGGACCTGGCCGACCTCGACTCGATTCGCCATTTCACCGAAGATTTCAAACAGCGCTATTCCCGGCTCGACCTCCTGGTTAATAACGCCGGGATTATGGCTATCCCGTACCGCCAGACCAAGCAGGGCTTCGAAATGCAATTCGGCACCAACCACCTGGGCCACTTCGCCCTGACCGGTCTGCTTTTGCCGGTTATGCTCGAAACGCCAGGCCAGCCTCGCGTGGTTACGACCAGTAGTGGCCTGCACATGATTGGCGACCTGAACTTTGCCGACCTGAATTGGAGCAAAGGCTATACTCCCCAGAAAGCCTATGGCCGGAGCAAACTTTCCAATCTGCTGTTCACCTACGAATTGCAGCGCCGCCTCGACGCCCAGGGCGATAAAATCTTGAGCGTGGCTTCACATCCCGGTTACGCCGCTACCAATTTACAGACTGCCGGGGCGATTATGGAAGGCAAGAAATTCCGGGAACGCATGTCTTTGTTAATGAACAGTATTTTTGCTCAGTCGGCGGAAATGGGAGCCTTGCCGACCCTCTACGCGTCGACAGCACCGGATGTCAAAAGCGGGCAATACTTTGGCCCCTCCGGTCTTCTCGAAATGCGCGGCTACCCCAAAGCGGTCGACTCCAATAAGAAATCGAATGACCCGGAACTGGCCGCGAAATTATGGGCCGTTTCGGAAGAACTGACCGGGGTAAATTTTAGCAAGAGCCTGGTCGGGCAGCGTTAGAGCCTGGCCGGAAGGATTAACCGGAACATCCTGGGCGGATTTGCATAACCGCCCAGGATGGTTTTTTTCCGAGAAGAATAGAGCTGGTGCTCTATTCTTCTCATTTAATTTTAGTGAGCTTTTGGCAGGTAGACCGAGAAAACGGTCCCTTCGTTTAGCTTACTCTCGACGGTGATTTTGCCCTGGTGCCAGCGCACGATTTCATAGGCGATAGCCAGCCCCAACCCGGTTCCGCCGCTGCTACTGGTCCGGTCGGAGTGGACCCGGTAGAACCTTTCGAACAGATGGGGCAGGTGTTCTTTGGGGATACCCTGGCCGTTATCGGCTACATCTATTCGGGCAAAACTACCTATCTCTTTTAGTGAGACCGTAACCTTACCGGCCGCCGGGGTGTATTTGAGGGCATTATCGAGCAAATTCATGAACAGACGGGTAAGCTGGTCGAAATTCCCCGATATTATCGGTCCGCTCGTGAACTGGCCGGAAAGGGTTATATCCTTGGCTTCGGCCAGGGGCTGCATCGTTTCGACCAAGGAATCGAGCAAATCACTCAAATCGACGTTTTCCCTGGGAAACTTTTGCTGGCCCTGGTCCATCCGGCTCAGACTTAATAGCGAATTGGAGAGACGAATCAGGCGGTCCACTTCCGTGTTCGCGTCTTTCAGAGTATCAATATACTCCGTCTGAGTGCGCGGCTGGTCGAGGCTTACCTCGATCTGGCCTTTGAGGGCCGTTAGAGGCGTCCTTAATTCGTGGGAAGCGTCGGCGGTAAAGCGGCGTTCGCGCTCGAAAGCGCCCTGCAAGCGGTCCAACATATCGTTAAAGGTGGTTGCCAGGCGTCCAATCTCGGCAGTAGAACCGGTCAGTTCAATCCGGCCCGCCAGGTCGGTCGAACTGATAGCCTGGGCGGTGCGGGTAATCCGGGTAATCGGCCCCAGCACCTGCCTTGCCAGGAACCACCCACCCAGGGCCGCTAACAACAGGACAATCGGGATTGCCAGCAGAATCGGCTTGTAGGAATCGGCAAGAGCGTCATAAGTCAGGAAGGTCGGCCACCCTACCTGGATCCAGCCGACAAATTCCCCCCCCTGACCGCCCGAACGGGGTTGCCGCCATTCGAGGGCCTGGGTATAAATACGCCAGGTGGTCTTATTGTCCTCAGCGGGAACGGTGGAATAACCATTTTCCAGCGGTAAATTGAGCGGGATAGGGGTATTTAACTGGTTGAGACCGCCCACCACCTTGCCGTCCGTCCCCAATATCCGCACCATATAACCTTTAGAGCGAAGGTCGCCGGGAGAATTTTCGTTGCTGTCCTTCGAATCATCGTATTGCCGGAAGTGGGGCGGGCCATTATCCAGGTCAATCGAGGGGATAATCTGAAGGACTGCCGTTTCCAGGTTGGCGTCAACCTGGTTTTGTTCGTGTTGTTGGAGTTGAAAGTAAAAATAGATACTAAAAGTAAGCAGGGTTAAGCCCACTAAAACAATGTAGAGGGCAATCAGCCGGAACCAGAGGGAGCGCCAGACCCATCCCACCCAGTTTAAGATTTTCCGGTTAACTCTGTTTTTCATTCGTTTCCCGCTTCGGCGCTGATGCGGTAGCCCATCCCTCGCACGGTTCGGATAAGTTGGGGCGTAAAATTGCGGTCAATCTTGCGGCGCAAATAACCGATATAGACATCGACAATATTTGAGTCGCTGGCGAAATCAAAGTTCCAAATATGTTCGGCAATCTGGGTGCGGGTAAGCACCTGGTTGGGATGGCGCATCAGGTAATTCAAGAGCATGAACTCGCGCTGGCTCAACTCGATTAGCCGCCCGCCTCGCCGCACTTCCCGCGTTTTGTTATCCAGCTCAAGGTCGCTGATCCGTAAAATATTCTCATTTTGGAGAGGGGGCCGCCGGAGTAAAGCCCTGACCCTGGCAAGCAGTTCCGGGAAGGCGAACGGTTTAACCAGGTAGTCGTCCGCGCCGGTATCGAGCCCTTCCACCCGGTCCTCCAGGCTATCGCGAGCGGTAAGGAGCAAGACAGGCGTCTGGATGCCGTTTTTACGCAGACGCCTCAGGAGACTTAAACCGTCCAGGCCGGGCAGCATTATATCCAGGATAATAAGGTCGTAATCTGCTGCCAGGGCGTATTCAAAGGCTTCCAGGCCGTCATAGGTCGCGTCAACGGCGTACCCGGCCTCGGTCAGACCCTGGCAAATAAATTTTGAAATTCTCGGTTCGTCCTCTACAACCAGTAAACGCATCGTATACTCCAAAAACTTTTATTTAAACTCTATCATAAAACTATAAGAATTTGATGAAAATTTAGGTGTATACAAATCTTGTTTTGATGAATTGCCGGTAACCAACTTTTAAAATGCAAAACCCAGGACTCACATTTTGAGTCCTGGGTTAGGGTTAGCCTGGAATAGCCCGGCCTGGGTTTCACTGCGAAAAGAAAAGCCTACATCACAAAGATGACATTACCGGAGCCGTCTACCGTTACCTTGTAACTCGGTAAAGGCTGGCGGGCCGGGCGTCGCAAGACCGCGCCGGTATTGGCATCGAACTCGGCCCCGTGACAGGGGCAGGCAAAGACCTGGGCGCTCTGGATGAAAGACACGTCGCACCCTTCGTGGGTACAGGTCCGGCTAAAGGCTTTGACCGAACCGTCTTTGGCGTGGACGACATAGGCATTTTCCCCGGTAGTGGGGGTCTGGAAGGCCAGGGCGTTACCCACCGCTATATCCGAAAGCTTTGCGATAACCTTACCATTGACCACGGGAGCGGCAGTTGGGGCCGGGGCTGCGGTCGGTTTGGGTTGTGCTGCCGGGGCGGTCGTCGCGGCGGAAGCCTGGCTCGTGGCCTGAGTCTGTTGGCCTGTAGCCGCCGTGGCCGGGGCGGCACCTGTGGCTGCCGCCGTAGTAGCCGCAGCGCTATCCTGGGTGGTCGGGGCGGCGGTTGGCGGTAGGGTTAGTTGAGTATCGGCGGTAGACTTCGTCTCGAATTGTTCGTGCAGACCCTTCAACCAGGCTACCCCGGTAAAGCCTCCGGCCAGGATAATGCCACCTGTGATGACCAGGAACTGGCGGCGTGCTACTTCATGCCTGTGCGCTTCGGCGGCGGCATAGCCTCGCCGGTCATTGGTCCAGACAGGTGTAACCGGGTTGGCAGGTCCGGCGTAGGGAAGCGGGGAGTCGACGAAGGCGGCGTTGGCCGGTTGGCCGGTTTCGCGTTCTTTGAGGACCGCGTCCAGGCTCAACACCGGGTGCGCGCCGGCCATGAACAACGTCAACCAGGCCACGGCGTAGGGTAAATCCGAGCCTAAAAAGAAGGGCGTAACATTCCAACTGGCGGATAGCCAGAGGGTCACACTCAGGATAAACCCGGCCAGGGCGGCCACCCGGCTATAAAGCCCTACGAGGGTGCCCAGCCCGATTGCCAGTTCTCCTACCAGCACAACCCCACCCACAATGGAAGCAATTGGCGGGTTAGATAGTGATTTCAGCATGAAACCGATAGGTGACTGGCCGCCAAATCCACCAAGCTGAGCCCCGATGTACCCGGCAGCGGTCGAGTCAAAAAACTGGGGGTCCAACAATTTGTCAACCCCGGCGGCCAGGAACGAAATCCCCAGAAATAAGCGTAAAGGTAAAAAGATATTGGCCTGGTTGAAAGAAAATAACCCCCTCGAAGGAGCCGGGTTAATCATCTCCGGTCTGTTCGTATCGGCATAGTTATTTGGTTTCTTTAATGGAAGGTTCTGTTTCAAAACAATCTCCAGTCTCACAAAGAAAATCTACAAGCCCTGAAGGACTTCTCCGTACCCCAGGCGTATTGTTGCCTGAGTTCATCCCTATCCTAAACCCGCTCTTTAAGAAAGGATTAAGAGGATTATGAGAATTTTTTTATTTTCGGAAATTACCCGGCCAGGAACCCTTTTCTTCAGGCAGAGGTGTTGAAAATACAAAAGATCCTGGGCCTCCACCGTTTAACCCAGGATCTTTTGCTTCCCTCAAATTACCGTTAATTTCTAAAAATTTACAGTTGAATAACTTCACACTCAAGGGTGACAAAAACAACTCTACCCAGCCCGGCTTTCTGAAAAAACCCGGCCTCTTTGAACCTGTCCGGCCCCAGGATTAAAGCTACTTTTGCCATCACATCGGCCACCTGGACCGAAGGCGCTTCGACCGTCACCGAAGCGTAAGGACTGGATGCCGGGCGGTTGGTGCGCGGGTCTATCAGGTGATGCTGGCGTTCCCGCCCCAGGTACCACGACCGGCCCATCTGGGACGAGGTGGCAATAGCCCGGTTAGTCACTACCAGCGAGGCTACCGGGGCATTTTCTTTATCCAGGGGATTATCCACCACGATTTTCCAGCCCCGCCGATCCTGGGGCGGACATCCTTCCAGGAACATGTCACCCCCTGCCCCGACCATAAAAGATTTAAACCCGGCCTGCCTGAGAAGTCCCGCCGCCTGGTCCACCGTGGTCCCTTTGGCGATGCCGCCCAGGTCCACCCGGACGCCCGGCGCCAGTCGGATACTTTTCCGGGCATAATCCAGTGTAATGCGTTCCAGGTTCCGGGGCTGCCACTGCCCTGCCACCACCGGAGGTTGAACCGTCAACAGGTGTGGGCCAGGGCTGGAAATCAGTTCGAAGCTCCGGTTGTACCCGGCAGCTTCAAGAGCCTCAAGTAGGGTCGCGTCAAAAACCCCGCCGGTAAATTCGTGCATATCGCAGGCCGCCGCGACATTTCGGAAAAGCAATTCCGAGGCATTTTCCGCGTAGCCGGTACGGTTAAGCTCGGAAAGTTCGCTATCCGGTTTGAAACGGCTCAAGACCGCTTCGTTATACTCGAACAGGTCCTGGATTTGGTCGCAAACGCTGGCCGCTTTCTCGACTTCCCCGGTGTAGACCAGCACTTCCACGTGAGTATTCATCGCCCTGAAGTTCAGAGCCACTTCCAGCACACCGGGGTTTTCTTCAAGTTCAGGGCCGGGTAATTCGGTTTTCATATACAATTACCTCAAACCTTCCCCCTGCTAGGATCCCCCGGTGTGAAAGGGTCCGGAATTGCCTGAAGGCTGGTTTACCGAGGCTCGGCCCCTTCGCGAACCGCCAAAGCCACCGTTAAAAGGATTGCTGTTAGAACCTGCCACCGCATTCGACGAGTTGTTATTGCCATTGTTATACCCGTTATTAGCCTGGGAATTTGAACCGTAGTTAGGGGCGGCAAAGGCCGGGGCAGGGTTGTTATCATCATTCCGTTCAAAAGTAACGGAATTGGAAGCATTGGCCGAATTGTTGAGCAGGTTGAAACCCAGGAACCCCACGATTAAACCCATCACCGCTGTTACACCGAAAGCCGCCGCCATTTGCCCGTTGCTGTAATCCCCCGTTTTCGCGAGGGGTGGAGAGACAAACGGGGCCGGGCGTTGCGGGGCCTGGGACACTTTCAGGTAAGGATTCGCCGGACGAACAGCCTGGGCAGGGGCTGCAACCGGGCGCGCCGTCGCGGGGGCAGTAGCCGGTTTGCGCAGGGCTTCCCGTTTACGGTAAATGTTAAACCCGATAAGCTGGCCGGCCAGGACCAGCAAAACCCCACCCAGGACGGCGCCTACCAGGAGAATGCCCCGCAGGTTGTTGATTTGCTGGGTAAAAGTGTGCAGGAAAGCGACACCAAAAAGCAGGTAGTTAAACCGCTGCATAGCCTTCCAGCGTTTGCCCTTTAGCTTTTTTAAAAAGTAGTTGTTCGATAAGACCAGCAAGAAAATGATGACCAGGGCCGCCGCCAGCCCGATAAAGTTGCTGATGCCAAACAGGTTTAATTTCAGGGAACCTTCTTTGTTGAGAAAGAACCCTAAAAGGGTGCCGCCCCAGTTAATTTCGACCCCGAAGGCCAGCAACACGTGAGCAAGGGATGTAATCCCGGCCCAGATACCCACATCCCGCCGGAAATTCATATTTACCGGGTTCTTGCGGACTTTTAACATGTTGATAGGCCCAATTAGGAGAGTGGCCGCAATCAGGACCAGGCCCACATAGCCGGTCCCGATGGATAACATTTCGAGGGGAGATTGACTCGGAGTCGCCATCATCAGGGCGATAATACAACCGGCCAGTGTCACAAGCCCCATCAAGAGATGATTGGATAAACGAGGATAACTTTTCCTAAATGTTGCTAACATTCTTAACTCCCAAACAGAAAATTTTTCGCTATTTCTACCGGGTCAAATTACTTTTTGATGATTTTATTTGGCCGAGTTTCCCGTGGTGTCCGGGAACCAACTTCGTTTTAACCCTTTATTTTTACAACCATATCTTAGTCCTCTATTCTGAGAAAGGAGTTAAGAGTTTGTAAGAAAGTTCTTAATTTTCTGATAATTATAAAGAGTTGAGCTCCTTTACACTTCCATCACTATTTCTTGCGAAAACTTTACAAGTGGTTGTTAAGCTGGTTTTGAAATGTATTGATGCCAGGGTTTAAACCGTTAAAGGAGAAGAAAATGAGTAAACGGCTTCTAAAATACGCCATGTGGGTAAGTCTGCTGGGGTGCGTGATGACCCTTTCCGGTCTGGGGATAGACGCCTATTTACACGGACAAGACCCTGGCCTGGCTGCCCACGAAGGCATTTTTACCCTGAGCAACCCCGGCCACCTGATGCTGGTTGTCGGTATCGGCCTGATTGTAGTGGGGTCGGTCGCCTTCCTGGTGGGTAAAGCCTTACAAAGGCGGCCCGACACCGATTTAAGCCCGGCCCGCCTTTTTTACGGCGCGGGGGCAGTTGCGGTGGTGGCCCTGGCCCTGGGCGCGGGAATCCTGGCCCTCAACAGCGAGGGCAGCCTGTTTAACGAAGACCACGACCACGCGGCAGTGGCCGGGTCGAGCCCGGTTCCGACGGTTACTTCCGGCGCTAGTACAGGTAGCACAACCCCTTCCGCTCACAATCACGGCGGCACTTCCACCACGCCCGGCACGACCATCACGCCGACCACTGACCAGCAGACCGCCGCCGGCAAACTGGTCAGCGACACCAAAAGCGGGATTGCCCGGCTTGAAGATTACGATACCGCCGTTGCGGAAGGCTACAAACAAATCACGCCCTACGTCCTGGGACAGGGCGCTGCCAAGTACGGCCCGGCCCACTTTTATAACGCCGCCTACGACAAAGACGGCCAGTTGCTGGACCCATCCAAACCGGAAGCCCTGGTCTATTTCAAAATGCCGGGTGGAAAAATGGTATTGCTGGGGGCGATGTTTTTAGCCCCAATCGGGCAGGGTCCGACGCCGGGTGGCCCCCTGACGACTTGGCACACCCACGACAATTTATGCGCCGGGGCAGGTGGTATCACGTTGAAAAACCAGCAGGGCGATTGCCCTGCCGGGGCGAAGGCGGTGACAGAGAAAGAGGAGATGATGCACGTCTGGATTTTCGATAACCCGGACGGCCCTTTTGCTCACAATCTAACAGTGGCGGATTACCGGGCGGCTCTGAAACAATTAGCCGCCGTTTAACCTCTAACTTAAATCCCTCTCATGCTTACAAGAGCTTACCCGTTTTTCGCGGGTAAGCTCTTTTAAGTATCTCAGTCTTTTTTGAACTGGTCGAGCAGGAAGGCCAATTTATCGGCCAACTCGGCGTTTACCTGGAACCGGGTCGAGCCCATACCATGCCCGCCATGCTTCTCCACCCGCAATAGGATGGGTTTGCCGGAAGCGCTGGCCGCCTGGAGCCGGGCCGCCATCTTGGTCGCCTGCCAGACCACTACGCGAGGGTCGTTCAGGCCGGTCGTAATAAAAGCCGCCGGATAATTCACTCCGTTTTTGACTTCGTGATAAGAATCGGCCTGCTGAAGGGCCAAAAACCCTTCCTCGTTCGTAATGGTCCCAAATTCAGGGATGTTGGGCGGACCGTTCTCGGTAAACTCGAACCGTAAGAAATTGGTTACGGCCACCTTCATGACCATCACCGCCCACAGGTCGGGACGCTGGACCAGAGAATTTCCGCTCGGAATCCCACCTCCGCTGACACCTTCCCCGGCCAGGTAGGGTTGAGACGTATAGCCTTTTTCAACCAGGTATTCGGCGCAGGCGATAAAGTCGTCCACGTTTTTCTGCTTGTTGAGGTTTTGCCCGGCCAAATGCCATTCTTTGCCGTACTCACCGCCGCCCCGGATATGCCCAACCGCCATAACCCCACCGAGTTCGTACCAGGCCAGGTTAACCGGGTTAAAAGCGGAGGGATAAACAATCAGACCGTAGTTGCCGTAACCCATTAAGAGAGTCGGGTTGCGCCCGTCCAGCTTTAACCCCTTCTTATGAATGATAGAGAGCGGGACCTGCACCCCGTCCTTCGAGGTAGCAAAGACTTCATGGGCCTCAACTCCGGAAAAATCCACCGCCGCCGGGGCCAGCCAGCCGGTATCACCGGGAGTACCTTCGGCTATGTCCAGCCGGTAGACCCTTTGGGAAACGGTCCAGGCGGTTGTTACGAAAAAGGCGACCGGCTTTTCAGCCTCGGCGGCCACTTCCAGGATAGTCCCTTCAAACGGTAACTGGATTGCTTCCGGCTCCCCGGTCGTACCGTCCGCGTTAAGCTTTACCCGGCGCAGTTTGCCCAACCCGGCGTCAAGGTCTTGCGAAAGGAGGTAATCCCCACTCACGAAGATGCCCCGGATAACCGCCTCAGACGGGGGTAGGACCAACCGGGCATTTGCCAGGTCGGGTTGGGCCAGAGAAGTGGCGATAACCTTGTAGCGAAGGGCTCCTTTATGGGTCCGAAGATAGACGGTATCGCCCTTGACCGCGTACCCGGTCACTCCCTCCTCGATGTCGCAAAGCTTGACCCAGGCTGCTTTCTCCGGAGCATCTAGTTCGGCCAGCGAAGGCAGGGCATAGATGGTCAGTTCATTAAGCACGCCGTGGACGGCTACTCCCAGCACCCAGTCGCTATTGGCGAAAGTTGCCAGGTAGGGGAAATCGGTAACGGACAGTTCGAAATTCGGGTTGAGGCCATAGCCTAAAACCACCTTGTCGCTCTCCGGGTCCTCACCAAGGCGGTGCAAATGGACCTTCATTTTGTGGTAACGTTCGGTTTCGGGAGTTTCAGGCGTAGTTTGAGGGTTGCGGCGATAGAAAAAGCCCCCGCTGTCTGCCAGCCAATTAATCATGCCAAACCGGGTCCGGCTAATCGTTTCAGGCCGGTTTGCACCGGTCTCGACCTCTAAAATATACAGGACACTTTCTTCCGAGCCGCCCTGGGAAAGACCATAAGCAACGAGCTTACCATCCGGGGAGGGGAAGAACCAGTCGAGGGCAGTATGGACTTCACCCTGCATCGTATTGGGGTCAATCAAGACCTTTTCGGTGCCGTCCAGGCCGTCCCGCACGACCAGTTTTGCCAGCCCCTCGCCGCTTTCGTGCCGCAGGTAGAAAAAGCGGTCTTTCACCGGCTTGATGGCCGAAATTTCGGCTCCGCCCATCTGGCTTAGCTCGTTGATGCGTTTGAGTAAGGCTTCGCGTTGGGGCAGGTTATTCAGGTATTCTTCGGTATACTGGCCCTGGGCGGTCACCCATTCTTTTAGTTCGTCGCCGTGCCAGTCTTCCATCCAGCGGTAGGGGTCATCCCAGGTAAAGCCGTAGTGGGTTTCGCGCACGACCTCAACCCTGGCAACAGGTTGTTTAGCCATAAATTCTCTATATTCCTTTCTCCAAAGTTTATTTCAAATATCCAAAAGGACCAATTTATGTTAATCCGGGCCGGTACACCCGCTCAACTTTGGCGGGTCCAATCAGGGAGCAGAGCAGTTTGAAATAGAATAGCATGCCGGTAACCCGGGCGCAAAGAAAATCCTTTGTTCGAAAGCCGCTTTGAAATAGTGACCGGGCTTAGCCCACAATCGAAAATCACTTTATCAGAAACCGGTTTAAGGTATCGTCGACCCGGTTAGCCGTGAAAATAGACTGGCCGTCCGGGGAAAAACCCATCTCAAAGCTATTATTGGAATTTGCCACCGGTCCGATACCTGTTTCGGAGATTTCCTTCCCGCTGGCCGTATCCCACAAAACCAGCAGACCATCCTGGTAGGCTCCAGCCAACCGCTTGCCGTCCGGGCTGAACTTTATTGAAGTTAAGGGACTGTCATCCAGGGGTCCGGTCAGGCTGGCTTTCTGGCCGCCGCTGCTTAAATCCCACAGGCGGATAGAGCCTTCATTTCCAACGCTGGCTAGAGTTTTACCGTCCGGGCTGAAAGCGATTGAAAGCACCGGCCCGGTATGTCCCTTCAGGCTGGGCCGCTCCTGCCCGCTGGTGACATCCCACAGCTTTACCGGGTAAGCCCCGGTTTGAATATCACCGCTCCCGGCCCCGGCTATCGTCTGGCCGTCAGGGCTAAAGGCAATCGTGTAAATCGTAAAATATTCGGGGATTTTGCCCCGCAGATAACCTGTTTGCTTACCTGTGGCAATGTCAAATAACCGGATGGCCCGGTCGGAGTTAGCGGCGGCAATGGTCTTACTGTCGGGCGAAAAAGCCAGGGTTGTTATATTATCAAAACTCCCCTTTATGACAATTGCCGGGTCGGAAGTAGCCGCCTGGGTATCCCAGAGCCAGATTGAATTGCTGGCGTTGGGGTTATGATAAAAGGCGACCGGACTGTTTGCGGCCAGGTAGCGCCCATCCTGGGAAAAAGCCAGGGTAAGGACATAGCTTTCCGGCCCTTTGAAAGTTTTTACTAATTTGCCATCACTCGCTAAAAAGAGGTTTACTCCTTTATCAATCCCGGTGGCAAGATATTTTCCGGTGGGGTCCAGGGCGAAAGAAAAGAAGGAGGAATAAGGTTTTGAGTTGGCCTGGACGCTATAATCCCTGGTCAGCAAAGAAGGGACACCTGGATTTAGATTTGGAGGTGAAACTTTATTGGAAATACGCCCACTCGATTTATTTGCCAGGTCGGTGAGTATTTCTTTGTGAAGATAGGGAAGCAGCAAACCGTAAGCCGTATAGGCGGTTGTATCGGTCCCGGTAAACTTCTGGCCCTTATAATAAAACGACCAGGGAAAGAACCCCTTTTGTTGGGAGGCGCTGGAAACCTGTAAAAGCCCGGCGTCGGTCTGGATAAACATGAACAGGCTGGGGAAGGTATCGGTCATAGTCGGCAGGTAAGGCCCCCGGTAGTCGCCTTCCTCAACCGGCATAGCGACCAGGGTTTGCCAGAAATTCTGAGTAACGCTCAGGGGTATTGTAATCACCCTGGCTGTCTCCAACAAAGGGCTCGCCCTGAAACCACCAGGGTTGTCACCGCCCGTACTAAAGACCCCCTCCCCGGTCAGACCATCATTCATTATAAAAGAATAGTGGGCCTGGATAGGCGTTACTCCCGAAAGACCATTCCAATCATCGTTGATTTGGAGAGCTTTCAGGGTTTTTAGGTCGGTGAGTTCGGGGAAAAGCTCGGTTACCTTGCCTTTTTTAATTCCGTTGAGAGGTGGTGTTATTGCTGAATTACTTTCAAAGGTGTTGCCGGTTTGGGCCTGGTTGGCTGCTGAAACCGCTTTATTCTGAAGGGTGGAAGGCGCGGTTATTTCACCACAACCAGCCAGTACCAAAGTTAAAAGAGTAAAAATTGTAAGTAGCGTCAGACAGCAAGCATTTCTCGAAAAGGGTTGCATAACTTTTCTCCCACGGCTGGAATAAATACCAGGGGATTTCTTATTGGAGATGTAAATAGGGCCTGGAAACCGGGCTGATTTCCAGGCGCTGTAAGATCATTTATTTTATTTGCCAGCGTTTAAGCGCGGTATCCTGTTGGTGGCCTGTGATGAGGAAACGGCCATCAGGACTAAAGGCCAGGTAGAAAGCCCCACTATAAGATTGAGCTATGGTATTTGAGATTTCCTGGTGGGTAACGGTATCCCAGAGTGCCAGCAGGCCGTTTTGATAACTCACCGCCAGGCTTTTACCTTCCGGGCTGAAGGCTACCGAATAAACAATGCCTTTCCCGGCCTTAGAATCGAGCCGGGCCAACTCTTTCTTCCCGGCTATATCCCATAACCGCACCGAGCCATCTTCGCTGCCGCTGGCAAGCGTTTTACCGTCCGGGCTAAAGGCCAGGGTCAGGACGTTGCCGGTGTGGCCCTGAAGCGAGGCAATTCCCTGCCCCGTAGCTATGTCCCAGACTTTTACAGGAAAATCCTTACTATCGGGGTCGCCACTGCCCGCCCCTGCAAGCATCTTGCCGTCCGGGCTAAAGGCCAGGGTGTAAAACCGGAAATATTCAGGCACCTTACCCTTGAACTCGGCAGTTTGCTTGCCCGTACTTAAATCCCACAGGCGGATAGTCCGGTCATAACTGCCACTAGCCAGTTGTTTGCCGTCGGGGCTGAAAGCTAAAGCCTGGACCGGCTCAAAATGCCCGGTCAGGGTCAAAATTGGGGCCGCGTTTTTAGTAGTGGTATCCCAGAGCCGGATAGCATTATCCGTATCCGGGTAATAGCTGACCCCGCCCGTCCCGGCCACCAATCGCCCATCCGGGCTATAAGCCACTGCGAAGATTTCACTTTGCGACCCCGTAAAAGTGGTAATCAGGTTTCCGTTGGCGCTATCCCAGAGTTTGACCTCCTTGCCCTGGGTCCCGGTAACAAAGGTTTTTCCGTCAGGACTGAGCGCCAGGGCATTGATTTTGGAACCGCTATTGGCGTTTTTGAATATTTGTTTGCCCTGTAAATCCCATCCCGATATTGAGGTCCCGGTTATATACAGCCGCTGGCTGTCCGCGCTAAAGGCTATTGGAAGGAAATAAGATTTATCGGCCGTAACTATAGTTACTTCTTTACCGTCCGACTCTTGCCAGACTTCGACAGTGGTATTACCTGTCCTGGAAGCGGCCAGGTATTTACCGTCCGGGCTGAAAACCAGGTAAAAGATTTGTTCAAAAAATAAATCTTCTGTTTTGGGCAGGCTGGTAGAAAGGGTCTTAAGCTTTTTACCGCTCGGAACTTCATAAAGTTCAATATCGTTGGCGCTATTTTCGAGAGCCAGGGTTTTACCGTCCGGGCTAATGCTAAAAATCCCGTGAAAGCTCAAAATATCATCACGGTACAGGGTTGTTTGATGGCTGGTCAGGTCCATCAGTTTGATAATTTGCCGGTCGCTATAAATAATGGTGCTGCTACCAGGTAGGACAATCGCGTTGGTGCCTTCCAGCGAGAACAAAAACTTATAGGCGGACACGTCCCACAACCGGACCTGGCGACTTGAAATGTTGTCACTACTAACCAGGGTTTTACCATCGGTACTAAAGCTTAGCAAACTGGCCTGGTCGCCATTAAGGTCGAAGTTCGCCAGTTGTTTGCCATTGGAAACTTCCCAGATTATTATTTCGCGCCCCGAACTGGCAAGCATTTTCCCATCGGGGCTAAAACTCAAGCCGCCTACGTTGGAAGTATGGCCGTTCAGGACTTTTAAAAGTTGCCCGTTCTTATCCCAGAGGCGGACGGTCCGGTCAGATTCGTCCCCGGCAGTAGCAAAGATTTGACCGTCCGGGCTAACCGTCACATTTCTAATGCTTCCCAAATGGCCGGGCTGGGAGAGGACACTGAAACCGGGTGTAACCAGCGAAGCTAAGTTGGAACCAGAATTTGTCGGGGCAGGCGTCAGGCCCGGATTGGGGGTGAGGTTAGGAGTGGCGTTAGGGGTATAGTTGTCCCTGGCCGATTTCAGCATGTCTTCCAGGACATCCTTTTGCAGGTAGGGTTTTAGAAGTTGGAAAGCTTCAAAAGCGGTCGCATCCGTCCCCGTAAAAAGGCGACCGGCAAAAATAAACGCCCAGGGGTAAAAATTGTCCTGCTGGGAATTGCTGACAACACCCAGGGTGCCAGACCCGGTATCAATATAAATCTTCAGGCTGGGATAATCATCGGTATGGGTTGCAATCGGGGAGCCGTTGTAGTCTCCCACATAGACCGGAGCCTCGGCCAGTGTTTGCAAAAATTTCCGGGCGACATCCAGCGGGATATTGATAACCTTACTGATTTCTTTATAGTTGGGGTCTTGTCTTTGGTTTATAGAGTAGAAATAGCCCTTGCTGAAAAAGGCCTGACCTTCAAAACCGTTGGGCTGCCGCACAACCGAGTAGTGCGCCAACTGCTTATCTGCTCCCGGGTATATTGATAACCCGCTCCAATCATCGTTTATCCGAAATGATTTGGCCTCGACTAAACCGGCCAGGACCGGGTACATCTCTTTGAGTTGGCCCTTTTGCAAGCCTGAATAGACCGGTGGAGTGATGGTTGCCGAGGTAGCGGGTTGCGTAGCCGGGGTTAAAGCGGCAGCCGAAGTTGTCCCGCCTGAAGAATTGGTCGGGGTATTCAAAGCATTGGTCTGCGCGACCGGGGTCGGTTGGAGGGCGGTCGGCGTGAGGTCGCCACAGGCCGCCACGAGCAAACTCAAAAGCGTTAAAAATGTAAGGAACATCAAACAGCAAGCATTTTTCGAAATTTGTCGCATGACTTCTTCTCCCATCTGCGAGCGTGTAACAGGTGAGCACCGATTTTATTTAATTTGCGACAGAGAGATTATTTGAATCTTATAACGCTAACTTAACCGGGAAAATTACAACTTTCCCACAAAAAAGCCGGGTATCCTTCTTTCTGGAAGGACCACCCGGCCATACTTCTTTATTTATCTTATAACTTCAACCTGGTCCGGTTTAAGCCCAGGTGTTGGTCCGGGCGCTTTCGAAGACCCGGTCAATGACCCGCATGTTGGCGACACCGTCCTCGATAGGGGTCGGGACCGGCGTGTCATCGAGGACCGCCTGGGAGAACAGGTCGCCCTGGATGGTGTACTGGTCGACCGTCGGCAAATCTATCAGTTCGGTCTGGCCGCCGGTAGTCACCCAGACTTTGTTAGGACGGTCTTCCGGGGCGTTAAAGGGAATCTCGATTTCGATGCGCCCGGTCGTCCCAAAAATATTGACCCGCTGAAAAGGCACAAGCTGGGTGCTACACGTAAAGGTCGAGCTTGTCCCGTTGCCAAAATCGAGGATGACCGAAGCCAACCGGTCGGTTTTAAGGTTCGGGTCGAAATCTACCAGCCCCAACACGCGCTCCGGCTCTTTACCAAAGATAAAGCGAGAAAGCGAAATGTTGTAGCAGCCAATATCGAAAAGGCCGCCGCCGCCGTTCTCAGGGATATTGCGGATATTGTTCGGGTCGTCCAGGAAATAAGAAAAGAACGATTGAATAGTCTTCAAATCACCGATACGGCCTTCCTGGACCATTTTCCTCGTAGCCTGCCACTGCAAGTTGTGGCGGTACATAAAGGCTTCCATCAGTTTGAGGTGGGGATATTTCTGCCCGGCATCGGCCAGAAGCTGCGCTTCATCGGCATTCAGGGCCAGCGGCTTTTCACAAAGGACATGCTTGCCCGCTTCCAGGGCCTTGATTGACCACGAGATATGCAAATCGTTGGGGAGAGGATTGTAAATTGCGTCTATTTCGGGGTCGGCCAGCAATTCTTCGTAAGAGCCATAGGCTTTCGCCAGACCCAGTTTTGCGGCTGCCGCCTGGGCGCTTGCCAGGTTGCGGGAGGCCAGTCCCACCACCTCGCTATACTGGCCTTTTTGCATGGCCGGGATAACCTTATTAACTCCGATGTTGGCCGTACTCAATATTCCCCATCGAACTTTCGCCACAGTAAATCTCCTTTTATGGTTTTGAGATTGAGAATTTCTTAAAGAACCGGCAATCCAGGGCATAATCCGCCCAAAAGCGTCCTGATTATATAACTTTAGCCTTTTATGTTAAAATTTGATAGACAACACGCAAACCACTTCCCTAACCGAATAATTAAAGGCTTAGGCACCCATTTTTATGCTTTGGAGCCTGTAATTCCCGTTTTTATAACAGGATTACTCTATCTTCCTAACTTTTTGCTACTTTAAAATTGATCAAGGAGGATCACCATATGGATACCCTGCAAAGCAACATTGTCCAAACCCGCCAGGGCGCTGTCAGCGGCACTACCGAAAACGGCAGCCTGGTCTTCAAGGGAATTCCTTATGCCGCGCCACCGTTTGGCCCCAACCGCTTTCAGCCACCCCGGCCCCACGAACCCTGGCAAGGCGTCCGCGATGCCAGCCAGTATGGCCCGACGGTGCCCAAACCACCCTACTTCCCTCCCTTTGATACCCTTTTGCCCGAACCGGTTATCCCCGGCGAGGATTGTCTTAACCTGAACATCTGGACCCCTTCGACCGCCTCGGCGACTCTGCCGGTATTGGTCTGGATTCACGGGGGCGCTTTCGCCAACGGCACCGGGGCCATTGACATATACGAAGGCGGCAAATTTGCCCGTGATGGGGTCGTGTGTGTGACCATAAACTACCGGTTGGGCGCGGACGGTTTCCTTTTTGTCGAAGATGGCGGGGGCAACTGGGGCATCCTGGACCAGGTGGCCGCCCTGGAATGGGTCCGGGATAATATCGCGGCCTTTGGTGGAGACGCCTCCAACGTTACCATCGCCGGTGAGTCGGCGGGCGCGTTCAGCGTGACCACCCTTCTTTCGCTGCCACAGACCCAGGGGCTTTTCCGGCGAGCTATTTGCCAGAGCGGGGCCGGGCATCACGTTATTTCCCCGGCCTCGGCTAAACTGGTCGGCGGTTACCTGGCCGAACTCCTGCACGTCCCGCCGACCCTGGAAGCTATCGGGGCCGTACCTTACGAGCAACTCCTGGCGGCCCAGGTGCAGGTCAGTGGCGAAGTTTTTGGCAATCCCGACCCGGCTAAATGGGGCGAGGTGGCTGCCAACCTGATGCCGTTCGAGCCGGTGGTGGACGGCACAACCATCCCGGCCCGGCCCATAGAAGCCATCCAGGCCGGGGCAAGCCGGGACGTGGACATCCTGGTCGGGACCAATACCGGCGAGGAACGCCTTTTCCTGGTGCCGAACGGCGCGATTGACTATTTGTCCGAACCGATACTGGCCGGGACCGCCGCCGCTTACGGTCTCGACGTAGAAAAAGCCCTGGCGGCCTACCGGGAAGCCCGGCCCGGCGCTTCCTCCGGTGACATTATGGAGGCCCTGGTAACCGATTGGTTCTTCCGCATCCCGGCTATCCGCCTGGCCGAAACCCACAACCAACAGGAGGGCGGCAATACCTTTATGTACCTGTTCGACTGGCAATCGCCCCGGTTTAACGGTCGGCTGGGAGCCTGTCACGCCCTCGAAATCGGCTTTAGCTTTGATACCCTCGACAAAGCCGACAATTTCCCCCTGACCGTGCCCAACCCGCCCCAGGAGTTGGCCGACACCATGCACGCGGCCTGGGTGGCTTTTGCCAGGACCGGCCAGCCCGGTTGGCCTCAATACGATACCACCACCCGCGCCACCATGGTCTTCAACACTGTCTCCACCGTGGTCAACGACCCGAAGGGAGCCGAAAGAGCCCTCTGGGAAGGGCGTCGTTAACCTTTAACTAACAAAAAGCGTCTCAAGCTCGAATTGGGACGCTTTTTTGTGGTAAACTGATTCCAGGGGAAAAATTGCGAAAGGGAGATTGCAATTGGACAATTTTTACGCGCGCACAAACGGTTTTGTTAGCGAGATGGTCCGGGCCTGCCAGGGTTCGACCGGGGCCCAGCAAACTATCAGCCTGCTTATCGGCCAGATTATGCGTGACGAGGCCACCAAACCGCTCGGTATGAGCCTGATGCAAATCGTGGTCGGCGAACGTGACCGCGACCTTTTGACCAACAACCTCGAAGGTGAACCGCTCCTCCTGATCAACCGCATCCTTGACGAACTGGAAGCCTCTCCATTTAAGGGCCAACTTTATTAATTAAAGGGCCGACTAATCTGATTTTGAGTTTTTCTTAATTTTCACTTCACAATTAGATGTTAAACTGAATCTCGAATTAAAATTACAGGCGGTGGCTTTGCCGAAATTTGGTGCGGTAAGGCCGATTGCCATTTGGGAGTAAAATAAAATACATGGAAGGTGTCCAAAGTTTGGGCTTACTGGCGGTATTGCTGCTGGTAGCCCTGAACGGATTTTTTGTAGCAGGCGAGTTCGCATTAGTAAAGGTTCGTAAGACCAGGATTGAACAACTGGTTGAAGAAGGAAAAAGAGCCGCCAGGACGGTTCAAAACGAAATAAATCACCTCGATAATTATATCGCTGCCACTCAGTTAGGTATCACCCTGGCGAGCCTGGCCCTCGGCTGGATTGGTGAACCGGCCCTGGCGCACCTGGTCGAGCCCCTTTTCGAGGGTATCGCTGGTCCGGCAGCCATAGAACTTTCTCACACCGTCGCGTTTGCCTTCAGCTTCGCACTAATCACGATTTTCCATATCGTCCTGGGTGAGTTGGTGCCCAAGTCCATCGCCCTGCAACGGGCGGAAGGCACGGCCCTGTTCGTCGCCCGACCTCTCTACATCTTTGCCCAGGTTTTCAAACCGTTTATCAAATTGATGAACAGCATCGGTAACGCCATTGTCCGGTTGCTTGGTATGAACGCGGCCAGCGAACACGCTTCGGTCCACTCGGTAGCTGAGCTTGAAATGCTGGTTACGGAGAGCCGCGAGGCCGGGGTGCTGGATAACCAGGAAGAAGTGATGCTGCGGCGGGTCTTCGACTTTGGCGAGAAAGACGCCAACCAGGTCATGCGGCCCCGGACCCAGGTCTACGCTATCCCGGTAGATAAAGACCTGGATGGGGTAATGGACATTGTTACCCGCGAGCATTACACCCGCTTCCCGGTCTACGATGGCACGATTGACAATGTCATCGGCGTGCTGCACGTCAAGGACCTGCTCGACACCGTCCACAAAATAAAAGACCAGGAAAAATTTGTCCTCAAGGATATTTTAAGACCGGTCCTGAAGGTGCCGGAAAATATACCGATTGAAAACCTGTTGGAACAGATGCGGAGCCGCCAGATTCACATGGCCCTGCTGATTGACGAGTATGGCGGGACCGCCGGTCTGGTCACCCTCGAAGACATTCTGGAAGAAATCATCGGGGAAGTCCGTGACGAGTTCGACACCGACAAAGAGGATTATCGCCCGGCCCTGGAAGTGCGGGAAGACGGGTCTTCCTCGATAACGGGGTTGCTCACCATCGGGGAGTTCGAGGAACGTTTCGGGGTGACCTTCGTTGACCCCGAATACGAAACGATTGGCGGTTATGTCTTCGGACAAATCGGGAGCAGCCCGACCCTGGGGGACAAGGTCGAACTTGACCCCTATATCCTGGAAGTGATCGAACTTAACGATTTACGGATTGCCCGCCTGGCGGTCTCTCGCAAAGAGACAGGGACAGGCACACCGGAAGGTGTCGGGGAACCGGTAAAGGTCAGCCAGTCGAGTTAACGGCAAACCGGAACCTTAAGCTTTCCACTCAAAAAAAAGAGGCGTGACGGGTTGCTGTCACGCCCTTTTTGTATAGATAAATCAGTTCTTATCGCGGGCCCGCTGTTTGGCTTTTAACAGGCGGTCCGCCATATCGTCGGGAGTTTCCGTCCGCTGTATCTTTGGCGGTGGAGGCGGTGCGGGGGCCGGTTTGGTAGCCGGGGCCTGGCTCATTTTAGCCTTTGGTACATCCGGCGAACCGCTCTCCGCGGGCGGCGAACTCGCCCCACCCCGCCCGAATTTACCTACCAGGCTTACCAGGGTTTCTTCCTCGGTCGGCACCACTTTGGAGGTTTTATCACCCGCTACTTTTGCAGTTTTAGCGGGTTTTCCGCTCTTTCCCTCAGAAGCAGGTGCATCTTTGCTCTTTTTGCGGCCAAACAGCCCTTTGGATTTAGGAACGGTCCCGGCGTCCCAGGTAGCCGCCGCAGCCTGTTCGGCGGCAGTGGGCTGGTAATAACCCGGAATAGCCTGCGGCGCGTTGCCACCTGTCTTCCCGGCAGGTGGGCCTTGCTCCGAACCGTTAACCGTAAAGTTGTGGCGGTTGTTGACCCGTTGCTTCGCCTCGAAGAGCCTGTTTACCGGACTACCGGGCGAACCACCCACACCACTACCAGCCCCGGCTCCCGCCACAGCCAGTTTATCCGGCGACTTGCCCCGGAAACCTCGCCAGAGGTCAGTGATAGAGAAACGAATTCGGCGGGCCGCAATATCGAACGGAAACAGCAGGATTGCCAGGAGTAACAGCCAGGGCCATAACTCCTCCTGCTGGGTCGTATTCCGCAAATCATCCCGGAAGGCGTCTGCCGGGGCACTCAGGACGTGCCCGCCTGTCAGGTCGGCTACATCCTTCAAGAGGGCTTCGTTGCTTCCTAACTGTTTGTATTCGGGCGAATATTGGGCCACGGCCCCGACCGTCTGGGTAAGGTTGATGTCCTGGTCACTGCCTGTGCCGCCGCTACTGCCCTGGCCCTGGACATTCACGATATATGACCCGGTATTTTTTGGCGTGAAATACCCCTCGTAGTGACCGGGCGCGGTCTGGGTCAGGGTCACATCTTCCTGAGAGTCAAGTGACGAAGAAACCACTTTAGCCTGGACATCGAGGCCGTTAAGATACTGGCTGCTGGGGCTAATCGCGTCCGCCGTCACATATATCCGGTTACCCACGGTCTTGGTCTGTACCTGCAAACCGCCCGCCTCGTTTTCCGCGACAGTCCAACGGACCATCTGACTCCAGAATTTGGGGAAATCCTTCCAGCTCAACCAGTCGGTGGCCCACCGGCCCTTGGCGTCACTTGTCCAGGCAGCGACCCGGCCCAGGCCGTACTGCCAGGTTGCCAGTAGCGGCTCGTTGCGGTCGGTGACAAGAGCCTGGGTAGCCGTGTTCTTGGCGATAGTCGCCACGTAACCCTTTAGCTGGGGCGTACCCGTAATTCCCTGCAAAATCGGGCTGGGGTCCGCTACCGAGGGCGTGAAGTTCTCCTCGACAATATAGGAGCGAGCCGCGAGGTGGGCTTCCTTGGCAAAAATCTTGGGCAGATTCGTCGGGTCGTCTACAAAGGTATACCGTCCGCCGCCCTGTTTTGCCATCTCCTGCAAAAGGCTGGTATTGACATCCTCGCCCAGGCCCACCGTACTGATGGTAATGCCGGACTGTTGGGCCTGCTGGTAGAGCCCGTGATAGTCAATTCCTTCTGAATCCTGTCCGTCCGTCAGCAGAATGATATGCTTGTTCTTGGCCGTCGAATTCTTGAGGGCTTCAATGGCGGGAGCCAGGCCGCTATAAATATTGGTACCGCCACCGGGGGCAATCCGGCCAATCGGGCTGACCAGGTTGGAGGGGTTCCCCATCGGACCCAACGGCACCTGCCACTGGGACTGGGTATCAAAAACCACCACGCCGACCTGGTCGGTATTACTCAACTGGGTAGCGGCGAGGTAGGCGGCATCTTTTGCCAGTTCAATCTTGGCGATACCGGACGCGCCCGCGCCCGGCCCGTTATAGGCGTCCGCCATCGAGCCGCTCCGGTCAATCACCATCACCATCGCCACGCTGGGGGTCTGTAGCTTGGAGGGAAGTTGCAGTTCGACCGGCAGCATATCTTCGATAGGGGTGCGGAAATAACCGCCTAACCCGTAGCTTTCCTCGCCGCCGACCATAATCATACCCTTGCCAAGGTCTTTGACGTAGGCCTGTAACACGCTCATATTGGTGGAGGTGAGAGTATTAGCCGGGACGTCAACCAGAATCACAGAATCGTACTGGGTGAGGTCGCTCAGGCTGGGGAATTTATCGGGCGGGATAACTGTCGCTTCGATACCGCCCTGGGTGAGCGCGGCCTGGAGGTTGGAGGCTTCGTGCTGGTCGGGATGGCCCTCTACCAGCAAAGCGCGCGGCCCACCCTTGACCAGGCTATAGGCGTTCGCCTCGTTATTTTGTTCGAGAGTATCTTTGTCCGTGACAATTTTGGCGGAATAGTTGGCAAACCCCTTGGATTTCGCTACCAGTTGTTGGGTGAAAAGGTTCGAGCCCTGTTTCAGGTCGACCGACTTGTCGCTGATAACCTGTCCGTCCTGCAAAATCAACAGGCGGGCCGACCCGGCGTAATTGCTATCGACCGCCACTTTGAGAGCAAATTCTTCACCCTGGCGGAGGTTACTCGGCACCTGCAAGTTATCTATGGATACTTCCGGTCCTCCGCTCCGGTTGAGCGGCACCACGTCAATCTGGACCCCGTTGGCAGCGGCTATCTTGGCGGCGTTGCGCACCTCGTCAATATTCTGGTTGCCGTCACTCATCAACACCAAACGCCGCTGCGAATCGCCGGGCAAGAGAGCCGTGCCAAGCCGGACTGCTTCGGCCAGGTCACTATAGCTGGTCGTGGGGGTGCTCTCGAGGTTGCCGAGGGTCTTATCCTGGCTCACCAGTTTCTCGACCAGCGCTTCCTGCCCAAAGACCACCACCCCGGCTTGCTGGTTCTCGGTCATGGTCTGGAGAGCTTTACGCGTGAAATCGAGTTCCTGGCTTTTGCCGTCCGCCCCGACGCTATCCGAAACATCCATCAGAAAAACCGTCGAAAGGCGGTCGCTGGTGGTGACGAATTGTAATTGGGCAATGGACAGGACCAGCAGGGTCACAATTAACAGGCGGATAGCGATGGACAGGCGCCGGGAGCTTTTGCGCAAAACCGCGCCGCTACCCCCCTTTCGGGCCAGCACCACAACTACAGGCAGCAAAAGCAGCAGCCACAGGGCATCTATATAGCCAAAACTGAAAGAAAAGGGCATGGGCGAACTTCCTCCACCCGCATTATATCATCGAGATTAAACCTGACGCTAGACCCACAAAGCTAAGCCGCAACCTGAACGTTTAACCTTTGATTAGAATTTATTAAAAAATCCTTTTACCTTTAAAACAAAAAGCCGCCCCCGGTTGCGGAAGCGGCTTTTCGAGTTCTGACCCTTCTACTTACTTGACGAAGTAGAGCGTACCTCCCTGGGAAGCGATTACCAGGTAACCGCCATTAACCACAGGCGAGATGTTGCCAAAGGCTGCATCGGCGGTAGCCAGGACCAGGTAGTTAGCCTGGTTGGTGGTTTCCACCCGGTAAACCTTTTTGTCCTCGGTCCCGAAGTAGAGGTAGTTACCTACTACCGCGACACTGGAGCGGACTTTAGGCGCACCCGGTACCACGAAAGCAAAGATAGGAGTGGCCGAAACGTTGTTAGCATCAACGCCGTAGACCAGGCCATCGTCGCTACCGACAAAGACCACAGTCTTGGAGCCAACCGTTACAATCGCCGGGGTAGTGTAAATACCGGTGTTGTTCGTGAATACGTGCGGCGGCAGGGTCGAGCCGTCAGTGTTCATCGAGTAAAGGCGACCGGTCGAGGTCGGCACATAAATGTGGCCGTTGGCGAAAGACGGGCGGGCCGAAATCGTACCGTCCAACGTGTTGGAGGTAAAGTTCGTAACAACCGTACCATCTTTGTTGAAGGCGTGAATCTGGCTGTCCGAGCCGCCAACGTAAAGGATACCGTTGTTGTCCTGGATCGGGCCGGTAATCAGGTCAACCGTGGCCGAGACCTGAACCGGGTCAGTCCATTTCGCCGTACCATCGCTGAGGTTCAACGCGTAGAGCATCCCGTCCTCGGCGACAAAGTAGACGCCGGTGGAGTCAACCAGCACGTCCGAGGTAACCGGGCCACCTGCCGCAGCAGACTTCCAGACCAGGGCACCGGTCAATTCGTTGATGGCATAGACGCGATTGTCACCACCACCAATATAGACAACACCATTGACCAATTGAACGTTGCTATTAAAGTTGACACCGTTCAGGGGGTCCGGGTAGCTCCATTTCTTCTTGGGGTTCACGAAATCGCTCACGTCAACCGCGACCACGCCGGAACCGGCGGTGCCAATGATTGCCAGCTTGTTAGCCGAGTCGTAAACCGGGGAAGAATTGCTGGAAGGCCCAGCCGCGTAAGAGTTCACATTACCGGTCGCGCCGTTGAAATTACCGGTCGGGGTGCCCGTGCCCAGGTAAGGGTAGCGCAACTGGCTGTAGTTCAGGTTAGAGCTGCCGCCCGAAGGAGTGGTCGGGGTCGGGGTAGTAGTGCCGCCCGACTGGCTCTCGACGTAGCGCCACTGGTAGTAGTGCTGGCCCAGGTTGCCCATTTCCACCTTGGAGGAGGTGAGAGCCGGGTTATAGGTCAGGACGCGCCGCTCGAACAGTTGGACCAGAACAAGGCGATCCACCCCGGCTACCTTGGTGCTAACCCAGTAGGGCTCGCTGATAGCCAGACCGAAGACGTTGGTAGTCGGGTCATTGGTGTAAATCTTCTGGTTCTGGAGAGTGGTGCCGCTAATCGGGTCGGTGGTCGGGCCGGTCTGGTTCATGAAATCAAAGAACGGCTTGGCAATATTGTGGCCGGTATTGGCTTCATAAGCTCCGACTGTGACCGCTTCAGGCGCGGTAATAGTGGTAACCGTACCATCTTTAGCGATGTAAGCGTTGATAGCAGCCCCAGGAGTACTGGACTTCGAGCGGCTATCGGGGCCGCCCAGGGTCACAACCTGATTAAACGAGGCGTAGACAGGGGCATTCGGGTTGACGGAAACCGCGTCACCCGCGACCTGAGTTTTGGATGGGGCTAGCTGGGTAAAGGTAGTGTCGCCATCCTGGCGGAGACCGCTTACAAGCTCTTTGACCGCCAGGCCGGAAGTGACGATGCCGTTGGCGGGGTTGTTGATTTCCATTCGAGCTTTGTCAAAATACTGAACCTGGCGCTGCCCACCGGGGGAACTGTTATAAGGCTCCATCCTGGCTACAGGCGCTTCCGGTACCGAGGGACCCCAGGTGTAAGGGCGAGTGATACCGGCGCTTCCGACCAACCGGTCCTGCTCAATCCACCTATTTTTAATCAGTTCGTTGCCAAAGGTGGGATCTGCGGCCTGCGCAACCATGGTCATCAATGGAATGATGAGCGCCATTGCGCATAGGGCCGCAAAGATATACTTTTTCTTCATTGTGCCGTAATCCTTCCATTCTGTTGTTCGAATGCACTGTAAATGGGTCAGTTAAGGCGTGACTCTCCCTTTGAGCGCCCACGGCTTAACCCTTTCCTGCTGTGGAAAAAGCTGAAAGAAAATCTATTGCAGGTATTCGAAGCCCAGGAAATTCTACTGCAAAAATAAACTTGTGGTCCCAGTATATTATACAATATATTGGGTAAGAAACAACTACCTACCACTGCAAAATGTTCTTTACGATTTGCCTGGTACCGATAGATAATGGGCCTGTTCTGCTGCTACAAACCGTTTCAAACCTCCGCTTTTATAACGAACCGCTCCCGGTTTAGTTACACCTCATTTAAAGTTGATTTGCTAGACCCGGCAAGGTGGTACATAATCGTCTATTCGGTAACCAGGCAGGAGGCTACTTTGTTTCCAGCAAGATTGATTCCCTGAAAAATTTTAAAAAAATTACCGCCCGGTTTAATTCCTTAAAATAAAGACCGGGACGGTATTTTACCTGGCTATCATACCTGATTTTAAGGAGCTCCCTTGTTAGAGATTCTCCTTAAAATAGTCGGTGACACGCTGTTCCAGGTAGATCAAATTGGCCGGTTTGCGCGGCATGTGGCGTTCTTCCGGGAAAACCAGCAGATCGAACCGCTTGTTTTCCTCGGCCAACCGCTCGATTAAAGCCGCCGAGTTGCGGAAATGGACATTTTCGTCCACCAACCCGTGGACCAGGAACAACTTCCCCTCTAAATTCTCGACCAGCGGCAACACCGAAGTCAACCGGTAGCCTTCCGGGTTGGACTGGGGCGTCGAGAGGTAACGCTCGGTGTAGTGGGTATCGTAAGCCTCAAAGAAGGTTACCGGCGCGCCCGCAACACCCACCTTGAAGATTTCCGGCGCTTTTAACAGGGCGATAAGAGTCATATAACCGCCGTAGCTCCACCCGAATATACCTACCCGCGCAGGGTCGGCCAGGCCCTGGTCGGTCAGGTATTTGACCCCGGTAATCTGGTCCTGCAATTCGACTTCGCCAAAGCGTTTGTACAGGACCCCTTCAAAGGCCAGGCCCCTGGCGGCGCTCCCCCGGTTATCCACTTTGAAAACGATAAAACCCTGCTGAGCCAGGTACTGCGCCCGCATATCGACAGTCAGGTCCCAGGCATTCTGGACCCTTTGGGCCCCGGGCCCGCCATAAACCGATACTATTAAAGGAAAGGGCTTCGCTACGGCAGCGTCATTATCGGGGTGGTAAATGGCCCCATACAGCAGGGTGCCATCTTCCGCCGGGAAGTTGACCAGTTCAGGCGGTTTGAGACCCAAAGCCGCCGGGCTAACCGAACTATCCTCGTATAAAGTGACGACTTTTTCCAGTGTACGAACGTTCGTTACCCGATTAAGGGTGACTGTAACCGGGTTTTCGAGGCTGCTAAAGCGGTCCACCACCCAGTTGCCGTCCGGCGAGACCTCGGTGATATGCCAGCCCGCTTCCCCGGTCAACCGGACAATTTCACCGCCATCCAGCGACACCCGGTAGAGATGCCGTTCCAGGGGGGTGTCTTTGGTCGCCGTAAAATAGACCGCCCGGTTCTGCTCGTCTACCCGGTTAACGCCTGTCACCAGCCAATCGCCGGATGTGAGCGTGCGGGTCTCACCGTTGTTAAGCAGGTAGAGATGCCGGAAGCCGGTCCGCTCGCTGCCAAGCAGGGTTTCGCCGCTTTTGAGATGATAGGTCAGGTCGTGCAAATTTATCCAGGGCTGGTTTTGTTCTTCGAGCATCACCTGGAAACTGCCCTCTTCGGGGTCGTAGGTCACCAGTTTCAGGTTTTGCTGGTTGCGACTTTCGAGTTGGGCAATAAGGTGGCCTTCGGGCTGCCAGGCCACCCGCGCCAGGTAGCCATCTTCGAGCGGAGCCGGGCGCTCGGCCCCACTCCGGCGCAGATTAAGGTTTACCCAGTAAGTGGCGGGCAGGGCATTGTCCGCGCCCGGTTCGGGCAGGTAAATCACGCCCAGTTCAACCTTATCGTTGGCTTCTCCGGTAAAAGGATAGCGGTGTTCCTCGATTTCGCCGGTCCCGGCGGACTGCCCCTGGTGCAAAATTGTATAAACCGGGATGTGGCGGTTGTCGACCCGCTCGAAGGCAATCCGGCGGCTGTCGGGGCTCCACCAGAAGCCTTCCAGGCGGTGCATTTCTTCCTGGGCGATATATTCGGCCAACCCGTTCGTGATGCCTGCCTCGGTATCGGCGGTCAGGGCTTGCGGCCCGGCCTCCCCGCTTAGCTCCAGCACATACAGGTTATTCTGGCGGACGAAGGCGACCCGCTGCCCGTCAGGGCTGAGCCGGGCGTTAAGCGCCCCTTCGGTCCCATCCAGCTTCCGAAAATGGTTCTCGCCCTGCTTCAAATAAAGCCAGCCGCCGAGCGAAACCAGGATGGTCAGGGCCTCGGCCTGGGGTGCGACTTGGAAATCGGTGATGCCGAGTTCACGGGTGCGGGTGCGTTCACGCCGGAGTTCTTCCTCGCGGGAAAGCGGTGCCGGGTGAGGACCACCTATTTCGCTTAGCTGGCTGCGCTGACCGGAAGCGAGGTCGTAGGCCCAGAGTTGTTGGACCAGCGAACCGGGCGGGCTGTCGAGATATAATAAACTGGTGTTATCCGGGGTAAATTCAAACCGGCGCGGGCCTTCGGTGCCGGGCCGGGGATATTTTGCTACTTCCTGGATAGTTAAGGGGTTTGTCATAATTGATGTTTCCTGTGGCTTATCCTGTGCTTTTAATTTTGAAAGCGGTTTTTACCGGGCGTTTATTGTAACACGATAAAAAAGAACGTTAAACGTTGAACGGATATACTTTTTGTGTTATTGTTAATTTGACTAAAACAGATTTTAGGTTTAGGATACCCATGTAAGATGGTTATAAACGGCAAATTTGGTGGAGGTGTCCTGGTAGATGCGTAAACCTTTTAACTCGATTTATTCGCACGGTTTTGTGCGGGTGGCAGTCTGTATACCCTTTGTGAAGGTGGCCGACCCGGTCTTTAATACCGGGCAAACCCTGGGCCTGGCCCGGCAAGCCTCCGAGCGCAAAGCCGCTGTGGCCCTTTTCCCCGAAATGGGCATTTCGGCTTACTCCAACGACGACTTATTCCAGCAAGACGCCCTCCTGGACGCGACAGTTGCCAGCCTGAATACTATAGTTGAAGAAAGCCGGAACCTAACCCCAGTGCTGCTCGTCGGCGCTCCCTTGCGGCTCGAAGGGAAAATTTTCAACTGCGCGGTAGCGATTTACCGGGGCAAAGTCCTCGGCCTCATTCCCAAGACCTTTTTACCAAACTACCGCGAGTTCTACGAAAAACGCCAGTTCACTTCCGGGCGGAACGCCGTCAGCCGTGAAGTGGAATTTCTGGGTCAGCTGGTACCTTTTGGCAACGACATAGTTTTCAACGCCGCTAACGTGCCAAACTTTACCCTCCACGCTGAGATTTGCGAGGATGTCTGGACCCCCATCCCGCCCAGCACCTATGCCGCCCTGGCCGGGGCTACCGTCCTGACCAATCTTTCGGCCAGCAATATCACGATTGGCAAGGCCCAGTACCGGCGGGACCTCTGCGCTTCCCAATCAGGGCGCTGCATCTCCGCCTATCTCTATTCCGCCGCCGGACCGGGCGAATCCACCACCGACCTGGCCTGGGACGGCCACGCCCTTATTTATGAAAACAACGAACTGCTGGCCGAGGCCGAACGCTTCCCAAGCACCGAACAAATTATTCTGGCCGATGTAGACCTCGAAAGACTGGTCCAGGACCGCGCCCGCCTTACCAGCTTTAACGACACCGTGGGTGTTCACCTGGAAAAAATCCGCCAGGTCCGCAGGATTGATTTCAAGTTCGAAGTGCCCGAAGGCGAAATCCCGCTCGAACGAGGCGTCGAACGTTTCCCCTATGTGCCCCACAACACCAGGGAACGGGACGAGCGCTGCTACGAAGCCTATAACATCCAGGTCCACAGCCTGATGAAACGGCTGGTCAGCACCGGGATTAACCGGCTCGTTATCGGTGTTTCGGGCGGCCTCGATTCGACCCATGCCCTGATTGTCGCGGCCAAAACGATGGATCGCCTGGGGTTACCCCGCACGAACATCCTGGCCTACACCATGCCGGGGTTCGCCACCAGTAACACGACCCTGACCAACGCTCACGCCCTGATGCGGGCGATGGGGGTCACGGCCCAGGAGATTGACATCCGGCCCTCCTGCCTGCAAATGTTGCGCGATATGGGTCACCCTTACGCCAAGGGTGAACCGGTCTACGATATTACTTTCGAGAATGTCCAGGCCGGGGAAAGGACTTCGCACCTTTTCCGGCTGGCAAACTACCACAACGGGCTGGTGATGGGGACCGGCGACCTGAGCGAGCAGGCCCTGGGCTGGGCTACCTATGGCGTCGGCGACCAGATGTCCCATTACAACGTCAACACATCGGTGCCAAAAACCCTGATTCAATATCTCATCCGGTGGGTTATCGGCACGAAGCAGTTCGACGAAACCGCAAATGCTATTTTACAATCTATCCTGGATACCGAGATTTCGCCCGAACTCATCCCGGCAGACGAAAACGACAAGGACAAACCGGCCCAGAGTACCGAGGCGAAAATCGGCCCTTACGAGCTACAGGACTTCAACCTTTACTACATCACCCGCTACGGTTTCCGGCCAAGCAAGGTGGCTTTTCTAAGCTGGCACGCCTGGCACGATAAGTCCACCGGGTTGTGGCCAGAAGGTTTGCCCGAAGATAGACGCCACGAGTACGACCCCACGACCATTAAAAAGTGGTTGGAGGTCTTTGTCTTCCGCTTCTTCAAGACGAGCCAGTTCAAACGCTCGGCGGTGCCCAACGGTCCCAAGGTCGGCTCAGGCGGGTCACTCTCGCCCCGAGGCGACTGGCGGGCCCCCAGCGATTCCGAGGCGACAGTCTGGCTGGATGAATTGAGGGAGAACGTGCCGGGGTAAAACTCAATGCCTGGTATTTCTGTAAAAAGGGAATCTCTAACAAATTGCAAATGTTCAAAGCGGCATTCTGGCACACTCTATGCCGCTTTTTTTATTGCCTGCGAAAGGTTAGAACTGAATTGAGTAAAGGAGAATAACTTATGAGCATGGAACGGTGGAACCCTTTCCGAGAGTTTGAATCAATGCGCCAGGCTATGGACCGCTGGATGGACGAACGCGGTTTCAACAACCTTGGCTTTTCTTCCAGTAACCAGCCCGCAAGCACAAGCCTGGCCGTGGATGTCCACGAGACTGAGACCGGTTACGAACTTAACGCCAGTCTGCCGGGGGTAAAACCGGAAGATGTCGAAATCAATGTAGACAAGGATATGGTCACCATCCGGGGCCGCACCGAGCAGAAAGAGGAACGCCAGCAGGGCAACTATATTTATCGTGAACGCCATGCCGGTTCGTTCCAGCGGACCCTCCGCCTGCCGGACCAGATTAACGCCGAGCAGGTCAAAGCCTCACTTGAACACGGCGTGCTGAATGTCACCCTGCCCCGTCTTCAACAGACTACCCAGCGCCGGATTCAGGTTAAGACCGGTGCAAACACAGGCACCCAGCAAATCGGCACCGGGTCTACTTCCCCTGTAACCGCGCCGAACACCGATATTGCAGGGTCGACCGCTTATGGCGACGCCGCAACCTATGCCGGGACGGTCTCCCCTAACCAGGCTAAAGAAGGCCAAACCGCCACTACCGAAAGACCCGCCATTCTGGAGAATTTGACCAGTACCCAGATGGATGAACTGGAACGCCACGCCAGCGAAAACGACCGCGAGGGCTTTGGCAACCGGGCTGACGGCTACGGCTGGGACCAGCAGACCACCGAGCAGGTCTGGAATTACCTGACTCGTCGGGTCAGCCGGGATGAAGTTGACCGGGCTTTTGGCAACCCCGGCTAACTCCAAAATCAAATTAGAGGAATTATGTAAATTCCCCACTGCTATGGGCGAAACCTCTATCTGGATGAGGTTTCGCCCGTTTTTATTGTGATACAGGACCTTTTTAGGAATTTTCACCTTTGGAATCATAAATTTTTGGCTCCAAAGTACTATGGGCCTTTCAAGAGAAAATTGCTAAAATTTTTTTAGCTTAACTATCGTATAGTCTATGTAACTTAACGTCCCAACCCACGTCACATCAATATACCTGGCCCAGTTTATGCTATTGGGTTAACTAATTGGGCAAAATTTGGTATTTTTTCGTTTAAGGGCTACTCTCTTTTTATAGAGAACCCTATCACTCTTGGCTTTCCACCTTTTTTTCCAACTCACTGCCGTTGTTTGGAAGGAAGAACGAAATCGTATGTCGCAACGTTTTAGCCTTTTCAGGGGTAATAATTCTATTAAACAAAAAGTTATACGCCTTTTACTGGTCTTTATGCTGGCCTTTGGTCTTTTCGCCAGCAGTGGGGCCGGTCCTAACGTCCCCGCCGTCCAGGCTGCCGATTCCACGAACCAGATTGTGGTGCAATTGCTACCGGGCCAGGACATTTTGGGTTTAAAGACACTACTAAACACCCTGGTAAATAATGTTGTCATCAAGACCCTCAGCCTGGATGACACTTACCTGCTAACCCTGCCCCTTGGCGCTCTTTTGGGTCCAATTCTGACAATCCTCAATCTTAGCCCGTTGGTAGTCTTCGCCGAACCGAATTATAAATTATACGCAACGGAGGCCCAGCAAGCCTTTATCTACTACGATACGGGTTCGGCCCTCCAGGGCGGTAATTCGAATCCCGATGCGGTCCAGGCGGCGCAAGACCAGTGGGCCTGGCAGCGCATTGACCTGGCCCGCTCCCAGAATGTCAGCGAAGGTCAGAATGTCACCGTGGCGACTTTGGATACCGGCGTAAATGCAAATCACCCGGCTATCAAAGACCAACTTGTCCCCGGTTATAACGCCCTGACAGGCAGCACAGATGCCACCGACGACAACGGGCACGGTACTTTCGTGGCCGGGGTAATCTCCCAGGTCGCGCCGGATGCCTCGATTATGCCGGTTAAAGTCCTGAATAACCTGGGACAGGGAACGGTGGCCGACGCCTCGGAAGGAATTCTCTGGGCGGCCAACCATAACGCCCACGTCATTAATATGAGCCTGGGGCTGTACACCAATTCGATTCTGCTGCAACTGAGCATCAACTACGCCCAGGTTCGCGGCGACCTGGTGGTAGCCTCGGCGGGTAACTCCAATACGGGCAGCAGGCGTTACCCGGCATCCTACCCAGGCGTTATCGGGGTCGCCGCCACCGACAGCAACAACCACAAAGCCTCTTTCTCGAACTATGGCAGTAACGCCAAAGTCAGCGCGCCGGGTGTCCACATCTACAGCGCCTATTATACCGGTGGTTATGCCTATGGCGATGGCACCAGCTTTGCCGCGCCCCAAGTAGCCGCCCTGGCCGCCCAGGTCTGGGCCACCACGCCGAATAGCACTTCGAACACGGTGAGCAACCAGATTCTCGGCAACGCGGCTTCCCTGGCCGCTTCCGACCCGACCTATGGCAGTAAACTAGGAGCAGGGTTAATCAATAACTTCAAGGCCGTGGGCGGCTCCTGATAGAGATTTAAAGAATTACAAAAGCCGGGTTTGAGTTGAAAACCCGGCTTTTTTGTTACTCTTTTACCCCCAGGAGTGGGGTTTTAAGTCAAGGAAGACTGCCCTATTTCGCCCCGGCCAGTTGGGGTTTGTGGTCGTAAACATCTTTCAGGTAATTACCCCAGGTTTTAGCCCGTTCCAACTCGCCTGAAACCAGCGGCCCTTCCGATTGGGTTACAATAAACTTCTGAGTCGGGGCCAGCTGTGTACCCCCGGCTTTTTCGAGCATCTTCAAAATCTTGGGTGCGGCGTTACCCGCCATCATCGTCTTATAACCGGTATCAAAAGCCGCGACATAAATACCCTTGAGACACTTATTTTCCAGCCGGCTCAGGAAATGAACGGTTTCCGCCGAAGGCTGCCAGCCGTGGATAGGGCTGCCCACCACCAGTAAATTCACATTCGTTAAATGGTCCAGCTTAAACTCGCTGACATTGAGGATGGTCCCACCAAGCTCGGCACAAATAGCTTCCGCTATCATTTCGGTGTTGCCGTATTTCGATTCATAAAGAACCAGCGTTTTCATAAACTTGCTACCCCTTTCAAGACCGCTGGGCTTTTTACTAAATCGAAGAAGCCCTTTCCCGGTCTTACCTTTAAGGAATCCAGATTACTCTTTCAGCTTTGTATTTTGATGATAATTTGAGGAAGTGAAATTCAAGGGGAAAACAGGTTTAAGCCCGGTAAAAATTTAACCGGGTAATCTGAAATCAAACCGGACCGAATCAGGTCCGGCCCAGTTCTTCGAGGGTAGATTCCAGCCAGCCAAGCTCGGCTCGCTGCATGTGCAAAACGTGCTGTAAGGCCAGGTTTACGCCGAGGCCGTGTTCCTGGCCAGGCTGGTAATCGCTTGACCCACCGGGTACGGTTTCCCGCTCTAGCCCGGCGTGCTGCTCGGCCAGTTTTTTCTTTAGCAGGGCCAGCCGGTTGGTTAAACAGGTGATAGCCTCCTCGCGGGGAAGCCGTTCGATAAACATCAGGCCAACGTCTATCGCAAAAACCATCCGCTCGGAATGGGAAAGATTATTACGCAACAGGTCGTAAAAACGGGCTTCCCCGGCAGGAGTTATAGAATAAACTTTTCGCTGGGGCCGGTTGCCTTCCTGGGTAATTTCGAGGTTGATATTACCTTCTTTGGCAAGGCGACCCAGGGTCGCGTAGGCGTTACCCTTCTTCATATTTGTTACATGCCCCAGGCCCCGCTCGATAAATTCGTTTAACTGGTAACCATGCTGGCTATGGTTAATCAGGAGTCCCAGGAGAAGTAACTCATTCTCGTCCATCTGCAAGAACCTCTTTCACAATTTTATTGGAATATTATAGTTTTTAGTGAGCGGGGAAGCAAGATTTGGCAGAATGAGACCAGCCTTTTAGAATATAAAAAACAAAAACCTGCTCCCAAGAAGCAGGTTTTTATTAGTTACAATGCCAGGCTTACTGGCGAATTGGCTGGCGGGTAACGGCCCGGTAAATGGCAACCACCACAATCGCGCCAAGGATGGAAAGCAGGATGCTGGGAATGTTGAACCCGGTAACATCCGCACCGAACAGAATAGAGCCAAGGAAACCACCGACTAAAGCGCCGACGACACCCAGGAGCAGGTCAGCCACGAAGCCGCCACGCCCGCTGCTCATAATCATGTTCGCAATCCAACCAGCCAGAAAACCAACCACCAACCAAGCAATAATGCTCATTTTCGTAATCTCCTTTAGTCTCTAAATTTCTTCTTATCTCAGTTTTGCGCCCCCTCGGAGCGCCCTTTCCTTTTCGAAATTCTTATAATGCAAAAGCTATGCCACAATTTGGCCGGATTTTGGCCTTTTTTAAAAATGTTTTTAAAATTGGTTTAGAGGTTGGGAAAATTAGCTTAGCTGGCGGGTTGCCAGTTCTTTAAAGGGGCCTTCGACGGCAATAAGGTCCTTATAGGTGCCGGACTGGGCGATTTTGCCGCCCTGGACCACATAAATACAATCGGCGTTGATAATCGTACTGAGGCGGTGCGCAATCACCACGCGGGTCGCTTGCAAGCTTTCCAGGCTGCGGCTGACTATGGCCTGGGTCTGGTTGTCGAGGGCGCTGGTCGCCTCGTCAAAAAGCAAAATGCGGGGCCGGGAAATAATGGCGCGGGCAATCATCAGGCGCTGCTTCTGCCCGCCCGAAAGGGTGCTGCCCCCTTCGGAAATAAGGGTGAACATCCCCATCGGCATCGCTTCCAGGTCTTTTTCCATCCCGGCGAGGCGGGCCGCCTCTTTCGCGTCCTCGATGGTAAAGGGGGCGTTACCGACAATATTGTTAAAAATGTCGCCCGGCATCAGTTTGCCGCTCTGGATTACCACGCCCATCTGTCGCCGGATAGCCTGGATGTCCAGGCCGGAAAGGTCCTGGTTGTCGTAGTAGATAGAGCCCGCCTCCGGCTTCTCAAAGCCCAGGAGCAGCCGGAAGACCGAGGATTTCCCGGCCCCGGACGGCCCCACGATGGCGACAAACTGGCCCGGTTCTATCTTCAGGGAAACATCATCGAGGACCAGCGGCAAATCAGGCGCGTAGCGGAACGAAACATGGTTGACCTCTATGGCACCGCTCAACTCGCCGGGGTCGGCCTTGTTCAGATTTACTTCGGGCAGGGTTTCCAAAATGGGCCTGGCGCGTTCGAAAATCGGTACGGCCTGGAAAATGGTCGTCAGCGACCCGGCCATCGCCAGCATCGCGCTCAAGAACTGACCAAAGGCCGCCACAAAAGCCAGGAAAGCCCCAACGGTAAAGGTGCGGTTGTTAAAAACGTTATAGGCGCTAAAAATTACCATGTAGACAATTATGGGTAAGACCGCGCTAAAGACTGCCATGTAGTTGCCAATCGTGCGCGCCTTGAAGGCCAGTTTGCGCTGGGACGCGAATTCCCTGGCCCAGACCGCGAAAGCCCGCACTTCGGCCCCGGCCACCCGCAGTTTGGCAATCCCGGTCAGGAGTTGGAGGACCAGGCCGGAGATTTTACCCTGGTACTCGGCCAGACGGCGCTGATAACGCAACTGCCAGAACTGGAGACCCATATAAATCGCCACCACGATTATAACCAGTCCGACCGCGACCAGGGCCAGGAGGGCATCGTAGGTAAACAGCAAAAACAGGCTGAAAATGGAAAAGATAGTGCCAAGGACGGTGGTTATGACACTGCCGCTAAAAAGCGCCCGAATAGACTCGATGCCGTTGGCCCGGTTCGCCAGGTCACCGACCGAATACTGGCGGAAGAAAGGCGCGGGCAGGCTGAGCAAGCGGTTCCAGACCCCCGCCTGGATAGAAAGGTCCAGGCGGCTTTCCAGGCGCATAATCGCGATACCCTTGGTTATCTCGAAAGTCATAATCGAAACCGCGACGACTATCAAAGCCAGCAGGATTTGCCACAAAAAACCCTCGTTATTCGAAGGGATAATAGTATCGAAGGTTAGGCCGGTAATGACCGGCACCGCCAGGTTGAGCAGGCCCCCGGCTATGCCCAGGGCCAGGGTCGCCAGCAAATCCTTGCGAGTGCCCCTGAACCCGAACCGCACCAGGTCGCGGACTTTAACCGCCTTATCCGGGAAAGAGCGGTAAAAGATGTAGGCTTTCGGCGAAAGTTGTTCCGACAGGGCCGGGTTGACAGGCTGCCGGGAGCCGTCCTGCGGGTTGATGACCTCGTACGATTGCGGCGAAGTGGGGAGGAGGGCCACCGGAACAAACTCCCCTTCGCTAATTAACGACCCTAGCATCGGCCCGCTATCCTGCCGCCACCACTTCGGGTCAAGGGTAATTTCCCTGGTCCGCATCCGGGAATTGTTAGCAATGTCTTCCAGGGCGTTACGCCGCGAATCAGAGTCTTCGCTAACAACGGCAGATTTACGTATGTCAATGCCCTGGTAGGCCCCGACCAGTTTACAGGCCTCCAGGAGCAAATCGGTCTTCTCGCCGGTAGGTATGGAACCCCGTTCCTGGTCCGGCTGCATTATCGAAACGAGGTCTTCGAGGGCGCGTTGCCCGGCGGCCCGGTCGAACTCGGCCCGTTTGCGGAGCCGGTTGATTTCGTCATAAGTCGCCAGGCGAATATTAGTGAACTTGACCCGGAAGAATAGCTCATAGAACAAATCCAGGCCCGGCCAGAAACCCGGCTGTTCAATCGCGGAGAGGGCGCTGTAGGTCACCAGGCGGGTGCCGGTGAGGGCTTGCAGCCAGGTAACGCCATAGAGGGGAAAGAGGGCGTCGTCATAGGGCGAGGCCATGTCTTCTTCGCCCAGGAACAGCGTTTCGCCTTCGATGGGTTTGACCCAGACCCCCTCTTTGCGCGGGCTGGCGGTCTGGCGGGGGTCGAGGGCCGCTTCAACGTTGGGGTCGAGCAAGACCTCGGTCCGGTTGGCAAGGGCTTCTTTGGTAATATCCTTCGAAAGAGCTTCCAGCCAGAGGGCCAGCAGCCCGGTGATTTCCAGGTTGAATATGCCGTTACGGGCCAGGCGGCGCAGCCACGATACAGGTACTTTGACCAGTTCGGTGCTGACCAGCGCCACCGCCAGCAAGCCCAGACCTTCACCGTAACGGTTTGAGTCGAGACCGAAAAGGGCCTCACCGGGGCCAAAGCTGCACACGTGGTGGCGGGCGGCGGCGGGTTGCCCGGCCTTGACCTGGACCGCGAATGTCTCGACTTTACCGGAGCGGACCAACCAGAAACTGGTCGGGTCGTCCAGCAAAAATGGCTGGTTGCCGCCAACCTGCATGGCAATCCCGTGACTGACCAGCAGTTCGTCCAGCGTCTTACCGGCGATTTCGTGAACATCGAGGTCGAGGTCTTCCTGCGCGGCCTGGGCTTGCACCAGGGACGACAAAAACTCCGAACGGGCGGCCAGGGGTGGCGTCCCGGCCACGATAGAGCCTTCGGGTAAAACATTGGGCGTCCCGGCGGCAACCAGGTGACCTTCCGGCCCGATTTCAAGCTGAAGGGCGACCGGCCCACTGAGCGGCACGACCGACTCGGCGGCCAGGCGGGCGGGCAACCATTCCTCGAAGATGAATTCAAATTCACCGATACCCAGGCGGTCGCCCGGTTGCAGAGGATGGCCCGGCTCGACCGCGAGACCGTTTACCAGGGTTCCGTTGGCCGAGCCCTGGTCGAAAAGTAGAAAACGGCGGCTATCCGGGTCGAACTGGATTACCGTGTTCTGCCGGGAAACCGAGGGGTCTTGCAGGCGCAGGTCAGCCTCTTTCGAGCGGCCCACCAGGATGGGCCGGTCCACCGGCAGACGCACACTGCGAGGGCCCAGGTGCAGCATCCAGCGAGCGGCGTAGGTTAAGACCGGGGCGGGGCCGGTCGGACTGCTTTCCGGGCGAGCCGTAGGGCCTCCGGTCAAAGGGGTGCGAGCGGCCCTGAACCGCAAGAGCGTCGAGCCAATCTGGAAGCGGTCGCCCTCTTTGAGGACGCTGGGAGCCACCAGGGGGCGCCCGTTAAAAATGGTCGGGTTAGAAGCGCCGGGGTCGCGCAACTGGTAATTCGCGCCGTCCCACCGAATCTCGGCCTGGCGGCGGCTGATAAAACGGGCTTCTTCGCCGTCTTCAATCAGCCGGAAGTCGCTCCCGGTCTGGCGGCCAATCGTAAACTGGTGGCGCGGGGTCAGACGGCAGAAAGACCCCACCCGCAGTGAAGGAATTTTGGTGGCGATAACTTCCAGGCGAGCCATCCCTGGCTCGACATCTTCGAGAAGCTGGCGGGGCGGGAGGTTAGGTGGACGCCGCAGGGGTATTGCGGTCACGAACGGCACCACAAACAATACATCGACGTCCCCACAACTTATGATGTCGCCGGGTAAAAGCGGGGTCGGCCCGGCGATAAACTGGCCGTTCAGGCGGGTCCCGTTGACCGACCCGGCATCGGAGAGAATCGCCAGTTCGTCGTCCGAGCGGTAGGAAATAAAGGCGTGCCGCCGCGAGACCGAGTGGCGCGGGCTGGGCAAAACCACTTCGGCCTCCTGGGGGCTGCGACCCAACACCAACGGGGTAACTTTGAGGCGTCCAAAATCGAGCGGCACCACCGGGTGACGGGACAGGCCGTTCATAATATACAAATGGGGTCGAGTGGTAGCGGCGGAAAGGTCTTCGCCGCCGGACCGGGTTATCGTCGCCATAATTTAGCCTGGCCGGTTATAAAACCGGGGTTGCAACTAAAAATCAACTGATTGCTTAACTGGTTGCCATCAACTGGTTGTAAACGCCCTCGGTGTCGCGCAATTCCAGGTGGGTGCCGCGCTGGACGATTTTACCGCTCTCCATCACGATAATCTCGTCACAATCGCGGATAGTGCTGAGGCGGTGGGCGATTATCAGACAAGTGCAACCGCGCCGCCGCAGATTTTCGTCAATCATTTTCTCGGTAATCGGGTCAAGGGCGCTGGTCGCCTCGTCCAGCACCACCAGGGCGGGGTCGCCGGTCAGGGCGCGGGCGATTTCAAGGCGCTGGCGCTGCCCACCGCTAAAGTTGCTCCCTTCCTCAGCGACCCGGCTATGATAACCGCCGGAGCGGGCCGCCACCTCGTCGTGAATTGAAGCGTCACGGGCGGCCTGGATAACCTGTTGCTCCGGGATAGTTGAATCCCACATCGTCAGGTTTTCGCGGACGGTCCCCTCAAAAAGAAAAATATCCTGGTCCACCACCGCCAGCGAATTAGTCAAGGTGGTACGCGGCAGGGCGTGGCGGGGCTTGCCGTCAAAAAGTATCTCGCCCTGCCAGGGGTCGAAAAGGCCCGAAACCAGCTTGGCGATCGTTGATTTGCCGCTCCCGCTCCCGCCGACCAGGGCCACCCGGCTGCCCGGTTTCAGAGTCAGGTTGAAATCCTCAATCAGGGGCGGGGCCAGCTTGCTATAGCCAAAACTGATATTTTTAATTTCGAGCAAACCGCTCAACTTGGGCAACCGTCGCGAAATCTCGCTGGTTTCCTCGTCCGTCTGTAACAGGGGGTCTTGCCGGTTACTCAGGACATCATCCAGCCGCTTAAGACCGCCTTCCATCTCCTGCAAGGCCGCGCCCAGGTTCACCAGCGAGTTGACCGGGGCCAAAAAGCTTGCCATCAAAGTCTGGAAAGCCACCAGCAACCCAAGGGTTAATTGCCCCTCCATGACCCGGAAACTGCCCAGGGCCAGGATAACCGCCGTATTGAGGGCCGTTAAAAGGGGCGGCACCGCCGTGAGAAACTGAGTATACAACCCTATTTCCTGCTCGGCCCGGTTAATCTTGGCCTGGTGCCCGGCCCAGCGCGCAAAGAAGTCCGATTCGCGCCCGACCGCCTTGAGCGTTTCAATCATAAAGAGGCCTGACATTGAGACCCCGGCCATTTTACCGGCCTCCTGCTGCAAACGCTGGTTTATGTCGACCAGTTTGCGAGCCACATAGCGCAACGCCACGATATTCAGGGCGGCAAAGACAATTCCGACTACCGTCAAAAGTGGGTCGTAGAGGAACATCAGGATGGCGTAAAAGATGATGGTAAAAATATCGAGGATGGTCGAAGCCAGCCTGCCGGAAAGGAGCGAGGCCACCTGGTCGTTGATAGCAACCCGCCCGCCCAGTTCCCCGGCGAAACGCTGGTAATAATATTCCATCGGCAACCGGAGGGCGTGCCAGAAGAATTTGCCCGACATGCTGGCTGAAAGCTTGGTTTCGAGCCGCAGCAGGAAATATTCGCGCAAATAGGTCAGGAGCCCGCGCAAAATTGCCGTAAAGGCCATGCCGATTAGCAGGGGAAAGAGCCAGTCTTTAAGCTGGCGGACGAGGTAAAAGTCTACGAAAATACGGATAAAGCTCGGTATAATCAGCCCCGGCACGACCAGGCTCAACCCGGCCAGCACCACGTAGAGCAGGGCCTTCTGGGACCCGGTCAACCGGGTCCGCAGCGAGGCGATAGTATTAAACTTGGCGCCGCCTCGCGTAAATTCGGCGGTCTTTTCCAGCACCAGCACGACCCCGGTAAACGAGTCGTCAAACTCTTTGGCGGTGACGGTATAGGGGCCGCTGGCCGGGTTATTCAGGTAAACTTTGTCTTTGCCAAAACCCTCGACTACCAGGAAATGGTTGAACTGCCAGTGGACAATCATCGGCAGAGGCAAAGACCGTAAGCTCTCGGGTTCCTTGCGATACCCTTTCCCGCTAAGCCCGTATTTGCGGGCCGCTTTCAGAATATTGCTGGCCTTGCTGCCGTCCCTGGAAACGCCGCAAGCTACCCGGAGTTCTTCGAGCGGGACGAACCTTCCGAAATAGCCGAGGACGATAGCCAGCGAAGCCGCGCCACATTCCGCGCCTTCCATCTGAAGGACGGTCGGGGTCTTGACCCGGCGTTTACCTTTGGTTGACACCGGTTTGGGGACGGCGGTTTTAACTGCCTGTTGGGTCGTCATCGGTTAACTCCCACCCTTAAATACCGGCAGCACCAGATCGAGCGGACGCTGCTCCCCGACTACGAGGTTGGCGGTACAGAGCGTGCCGTTGGATAGTTTGAAAGGTGGGCCATTGGGGGTAGTCCACTTCAACCCGCTGGGTGTCGAAGGGTCGGCGTCAAGGGTCACGTCCACCTCGATAGCAGGGGCCCCGCCACTCAGGGCCGCTACCAGTTCGGGACTTTTTAGCTGGTTTAAGAGGCTATCCGCCGACACCGGCAATTGCGACACAAACGAAACCGTCCCCAGCAACTGGCCGAATTCTTCGGATTGGACGGTGGTGGGGGAAAGTTGGACCCTGGTACCGGGCTTGATTTGTTTGCCGTCCGCCAGCGATAACAGCAAAATAGATTTCAGGGGTTTGTTATCCTGCTCGATACGGACAACGGTGCCTTCCGGTTTGACCGGGGTGTTATTCGAGACGAGGACTTCGAGGACGGTCCCGGTAAAGGGGCTGGTGAGGGGTTGGGTTACACCGTTATCATCTTTAACCTGGGCGATAACCTGTCCCTGGTTGACCTGGTCGCCTGGTTGGAGGGTTAGATTTGTGATTAGGCCGCCGTTTGGAAGGACAATATCCTGGATACCGTCCTGGCGAATAAGGACGCCCCCGGCTTTTACGACCGTCGGCAGACTCCCCAAAATGCTCCAGGCCAGGGCTGCCACCACAATTAAGGTCAAGCCGCCCAGGGCAATCCAACCTCGCAGGTTTGTCACCTGGATCATTTTATCTAGTTCTTCAGGGGTTGCCAGTTTGTCCAGGGCCGCCTGGCGAAAGATTTTTTGTGACATAACCTGCTCTATCCGCTATTACTCGTTGAAAACCAACCGCAACATTAACTTTCAAAAATGTTTAAGAGAAATTGCTCAAACGGAAAGCACAATAGAAAAATGACCCTTGTCTTTTATAAACCGATTTATAGGTCAATTTAGCCTGAAAGGAGCCTGGCCTTAAACTATTTTATAGGAAAAGAAACCAACCAAATGTGAGGTAGGACACATATTTGAGAATTTCAGATCCAACCGTATTCCTGAAACCATTTGCCCTCGAAATAGTTGGAAAGAGCTTGCCGTACGTAAGGAATCAAATTGGCGGGTAGAGCTTCCAGCGAGAACCAGCCAAGTTCGCTACATTTTTCCGGCTCCCGGTTGCTTATAGAGCCTTCCCAGGTGCGCGCCACCATAAAGAAATCAACTCGCTCGTCTCCGGCCCGGCGGTGCATTACCCCGGCCATCTCTAAATCCTGGGGCCGCAGAATTACCCCGGCCTCCTCGTTTGCCTCCCGGATGGCCGCCTGGGTAAGCGTCTCCCCGGCTTCAAGGTGGCCCGCTACCACGCTATAGTTGCCATCCTCGTAGCCGGTCTGGTGCCGTCGGGCAAGTAGAACCTCGTTTTCGCGCAGAAAAAAGATGTGAACGGCTACCGGGTATTTTGAGTGCATTTTTTGGCCTGAGTTAAATGATTGCTTACTAATATTATTGCATAGCTGTTTAACCCTGACAAGAATTTTGTGGGAGAGCGAGGCAAAATATGGCCGGTAATTTGAAAGTATTAAGCCGGAATAAAGCTTTGCCAGGCGGTAAATCAAAACTTAATAAATCTTATTCTAAAAGCACAAAACTGACCGTTGCGCCTGGCCCTCGAATAAATTATACTTGAATTACAATAAAATGGTTAATATTGACCAGACCGGTGAACAGCCAACCCCGGCTGGATGGAGGATAATCGGCTACCCGATTCGCCATGGATATTTATGTGAAAGAAGCAGGCAAAGTAACACTGGCCGAACTGAGCGGTGAGGTCGATAGCAAAGCCGCTGCAGTTGCCCAGGAAAAAATTCTTCCCTTGATAAAGGATGATTGCCGCCTGGTGCTAGATTTTAGCCGGGTCAGCGCAATGTCCGGGAATGGATTGCGGTTCCTGCTGACTTTGCGCCGTCAGGTGCCTTATAGCGGGAATATGGTACTTGCCAGCCTGCCCGAACAAATCAAAGATTCTATGGCAATTACCGGCTTTTTAGACCTTTTTACCATTTTTGAAACCCAGCAGGAAGCCATTAGATTTTTATCTTGAAAATGATACGTATTTTTGGTGGTTTTCTGTTAAATTTTTACGAATTTGGGGTTCTTACAAACGCTAAAAGTTTCTCGCAAAAATAGAAAAGACCAGGAACGTGGACTTACTTCCGGTCTTTCCTTGACTGGTTTCCATCCGACCCGTTTTCCAGGGTTAGCCGCTGCTCAAGATTGACCCACCCGGAAAACCCAAAAATAAAAGCGTTAACTTGAAGTAAAATTTTCTGTAGAAGAATAAAAAGGACTGCTCGAACTGAAAAAGGTCGCGGTGGCCGCACAAAAGGGCCTGTTTGCCTTATGGTTTTGCATCCTACCAGGCCCTGCAAATTAACCGGCCCTCCAAACAAAAATTAAAAACCTTAACTATTCGGCTATTCCCACAACTATCACTTAGCAAAACCGAATAAAGAGGTGGTCACTTTGGCTTATTTCTCGCGGGTATTTTAACAATTTTGGGTTATATTATAATATAATGGCAGTACTTATTATATCTTAACGACTATACTTTAAGATATAATAGTATATACACAATTTATTTGTGTGGGTTAAAAGCAGGCGTCCCTGTAACAGAGGCGGGGCACGCGTTAAGTGCGAAGCGATGGATAGTTCCATTCTAATAACCAAAATAACCCCGCCGCAATCACAGGCCCTACTACACAGGCCGCGCCTGCAGGAAGCCCTTGAGTTGGTATATACCCAAAACCTTCTGGTTATTTCCGCGCCTACCGGCTATGGCAAGACCAGCCTGCTCCTCGATTTCGCCCGCACTACCCCGACCCACCTGGCCTGGTATACCCTCGAGGAAACCGATCGCGACCCGGCGGTCTTCTGTCGCTACCTGTTGCAATCCGTCCGGCGCGCTTTTATCGGGTTTGGCCAGGGCTTCGAAGCCCTGCTTGACCAGAACGTCAACGAGTTACAGTCCGAAGCGTTCTTGCGGCGCATGGCTGACGAATTCGCGCACGAACTGGAATTGTTACAGGTCCATACCACTAAACCCGCCTTCCAGATGCTACTGGTTCTTGACGACTTTCAATTCGCCGAAAGCCAGCGGGTTAGCTGGTTCTTACAGCGTCTGATTGGGATTTTACCGGGCTTTGTCCACCTGATTATCGCCTCCCGCACCCAACCTAAAAACTTAATGCTGGTCCGGTTGCTCGCCAAACAAAAGGTAAGTTTTCTTAGCCCGCAAGAACTGGCTTTTACCGAGGAGGAAATCGGCCAACTCCTGGCAAAGTTTTATGATATCGAGCAGCCCGAAAAACTGGCCGCGACCCTGGCGGGCTACTCGGAAGGCTGGATTACCGCCATAATTTTGCTATTGAACGCCCAGGGCTCGACCCGGTTGAACTGGGCTGCCCGGAACCAGGTCGAACTCCGGCCCACCGAACTGGGCTTCGAGGCTTTGTTTGATTACCTGGCCCTGGAAGTTTTCGAAAACCTGGAACCGGGCTTGCAAAATTTCCTCGTCAAAAGCGCGGTCCTGACCTGGCTCACCCCTGAAAACTGCGCGAACCTGTGGGATGAGCAGAACCGGGCCGCGGTGATTGAACGCTGTCGCCACTACTTACACCAACTCAACTCAATAAACCTGTTTATTACCCGGCACCAGCTTGAAAACGGCGACCTGGCCTACCAGTATCACAACCTCTTCGGGCGATTCTTGCAGGCCCAACTGAAAAAAGACTTTGCCGAATATCGCAAAACCCACTACCGGGCGGCCCTGGTCGAGCAGGAGGCGGGTAATAATGTCGAGGCCGTCCGGCACCTGGGAGAGGCCGGGGAACCCCTTAAAGCCATCAGCCTCCTTAACGAGATTGCCCAATCGCTGTACGCGGCGGGCCGGACCGGGCTGCTGGCCGAACTGCTGGAACAACTTCCCCAGGTCGAGCAGGAAGACTTCCCACACCTTCTGAATGTAAAAGCTCGCCTGTTACTGGAACAGGGCGACAACCAGGCGGCTCTTAAAAAATATAGCCAGGCGGTTGAAGCCTACGAAAAGGCCCGCCTTTTCGACTGGGCGGCGAAGGCTACCGCCGATAAAGCGCAATTGCTCCTGCGGATGGGGCAGTTCTGGGAAGCCCAGGCCGAAAGTCACCGGGTAATCACTAATTCCGCCCGGTTGATGCAGACCGACCAGGGCAAACAGGCCGTCGCCTCCGCTCGCCTGGCGGCAGGTGTCGTGGCTATCGAGCAAAGCCGGGGTATTGACGCCGAAAAGAATTTGCGGGAAGCCGTCGACCTTTACCGGGAACTGGGGGATACCTTCCGGCTGGCCGTGATTGATACCTATTTCGGCCACCTTTATCACCACCAGGGCCGCATGGTCAAATCTACCATCTATTACGAGCGGTCGTTACACGAATTTATCAGGAACGGCAACCGCAGCCGGGAAGCCTACAGCCGGACGAACCTGGCGAATAACTACTATATCCAGCACCGCTACCAACCGGCGGAAGAAATGTTACAGGAAGCCCTGGCCCTTACCGCCGAACTCAAAGACCAGTATTTAAGCCTGTTTTTGCAAAATATCCTGGCAAATATTTTCCGGGATACTTCGCGCTACTCCAAGGCGATGCACCATTACGAAGAAGCCTTGAAATTGGCCCGGCAAGGCCAGGTCCGCAAAATGGAACTTATTATTTTGCACGACCGTGCGACCAGCCATATTTTGCAATCGCATTTTGACGAGGCGGTCAGCCAGATCCAGTACACCCTGGAATTAACCGCCGAATACAGCTTGCCCAACCAGGCCGGTTACAGTTACCGCAACCAGGCCTGGCTCGAATACTGCCACCGGGCCTACCGCCGCTCGCTGCTTGCAAGCGAAAAAGCCCTGGTTATATTTGAAGAAAGCAATTCGCCCCTGGAACAGGCCAGCGTGCTTTTAAGCCAGGCTGCGACCTGGCACGCCCTCCTGGAACAGCGCAAAGCCCTGGCCGCCCTTAACCACGCTCTCGAAGTGGCCGAAGACCTGGGGTTTGAGCCTTTTTTACCGTTCGAACTGCGCTGGGCCAACCGTCTGCTCGAATTTGCCGCCGGTCGAAAAGTGACCCCCCTGGTCGAAAGTTTCCTGCGCCGTCACGGGTTCATTTCAAACCTGGAGTTACCACCCCAAATCCAGATTGGCGATTACATGGAAGCCCGGCCCGTCCTGGCCGTGGCAAGACCGGCCCCCACCAGGTTCGAAGAAGAATTCCAGGCGCCTACCGGTGGCCTGACCATTTTCGGATTGGATGGGGGCCGGGTCTGGAGAGGCGGGGAAGAAATAAAACACTGGCGCAACGCCAAGTCCCGCGAGGCTCTTTTTTACATACTCGAACACGCTTCATGCAGCCGGGACGAACTTATTGACGCTTTGTTCGAAGACGACGAAGAAATTGATACTACTCACGCCCTCCACAACATCCTCTTTTTGTTACGAAAATCTATTGCACCGGTAGAATTAAAATTACAGGCTCAGCGTTACTTCTTAAAGGGAGAAGTCTGGTACGATGCTAAGAAATTTACCACCGAGGTAACGGCGGCTCTTGCCAGCCGGGAATTGCAGCCGGAGAGGTTGGCGGCAGCGTTACAACTCTACCGGCGGGATTACCTCGACCAGTTATATTCCAATTGGGTCATTGAAAGACAACGGTATCTTTTGGAATTATATCTCAAGGGCTTAAAACGATTGGCCGAATATCACCAGGGCACCAGGGATTACGCCCAGGCGGTCCTGCTATGGAAACAAATTCTGCTCAAAGACCCCTACAACGAAGAAGCTTACCGGGCGGAGATTACCTGCTTATTGGCCCTCAATAACAAGCCTGAAGCGCTGCGCCAGTACACCCAATGCGTCAAAGCCTTAGAAGAACTGGACTTGCAACCATCCCTGGAAACGCGTTCTTTACTACAAAAACTCGCCTAACAACTAACCGATTACAATCTCTTTTCTCTTAATATTTGGTGATTTTTTCGTGAGAATCACTTGCTATACTCTTGCCATACCCAACGAAATCACCCTCGGTGATGAAAATGGTAGATATTGTTCAGAATAAATAATAGACGATGTCACGGCGACTTGGCTGCGCCGTTGGCGGTAGAAGTATACGGAGAAAAGAAAATGGAAGCTATGGTTATGGAGTTTGTTGCGGCTGAAGCTCAGGTTGAAGAAAGCAGCAAGTTGGTCATTACTCTGCCGGAAGACGGCCCGTTGACCCCTTGGTAATTCTTTAACCATTGGGTTTCATTAAACCCCTTGGAAATTTTCCAGCAAGTTAATTCTAGAGGCAGGCAAATGATTTCTCTATCTACGATAGACCAGTTGACGGTTGCTATCGCAACAGATGGTCAGTTGCGCGGGGAATTTATGGCGAACCGCCTGGGAGCTATTGAATCCTACAATCGCGGTTACGCCCGGCGCTTCGGAGAACAGCCCATCATGTTGAATGACGACGAGCGTCACCTGATTGCCAACGTGCCAGCCAGTTCCATTCAGTAATTTTACGAGGCTATGGCAGCAGTCCTCGAGCAAATTGAAGCGGTCGAATTCAATCAGAACTCTCTTTTGCTCAATGATATGCTACCCAGTTGGCTGGTTCTCGAACCAAAGCATACCGAAGTATTGCCCACTATATCGGCGGCTTAGTCGGTTTCTATTCTCGGGTTACTATTAGAAAGTCCTTTATGGCGGTTCCTAAAACAATATTATTACTGAGTTCACCCAACCCCGGCGCTTCTCGGTTAAAAGCGACCCTGCGCAGGCTTGCCCTTGATTTCGAGCTCGATTTCAAAAGCCTTGAACAGATTGAGGATGTGGACTTTGAAAAATATAGCCTGGTCATGCTGGATGCGATTCAACCCGGCAAGTTTTACCTTGACCAGTGCAACCAGATTAAGCAGAATTGTGGACAAAAAGTACCGGTTGTAATGTTGGGCCAGGATGATTCACTAAAGACAATGGTTGACGCCTATAAAAACGGGGCCGACTATTACATCCCCTGGAATGAAACCGGGGAAGAAGTCCAGATTTCAACCATGAAACATATTATCCAGCGCGTTGCCAGTCAATTTGGCAAAGTTTCTGCATAGACTATTTACTCTAATCTCAAAACCCATGACTGCCCCTAACCCAGGGCAGTCTTTTTTTGTCTTTTTAAACCAAAGATTTAGCCGGATAAACTCAACTTTCGGCAGCTGATAAAAAGGCCTGGCATAACCTATGCGAGTTCTTTTCCCCGGCAGATTTATGCATAGAAAGTTGATAGGATACCGTGACTACTACACCTGAATCTATAAACATTACCACAAAAGACTCCCCTGGTGAAATTAACGAAGAATCTCAATCCAACAAGCCCACCGCTTCGATTGAGTTCTATCTTTTTGCGCCAACTATTAAATGGGCGGCCTTGACCGGCGATTTTAACGGCTGGCAGGATACCGAGATGATAAAGGGCGATGACGGTTATTTTCGGACCAGGATAGACCTGGCCGACGGCAAATACGAATACAAATTCCGGGTCGAATCAAATAGCCCCTGGCAGGCCGGGCAAAGAGTGCTGGTGGCCGACCCCCAGGCCACCGCCGTCAACGAAGCGAACTCGGACAATTCGATAAGATTTATTAAAAACGGCCAGGTTATCACCGATGAATACCAGTGGAAGCACGATGACAAGCCCCTCCCGCCCAACCCGGACGTGGTGATTTACGAGCTACACGTGGGTGATTTCGCCAAAGATTTCCAGGGCTTGATTAAGAAACTCGATTACCTGCAAGAGCTTGGCATCAACGCCATCGAACTGCTGCCGGTCCCTGCCAACCCCGGCAATTATAGCTGGGGTTACATGCCCCGCCACTTTTTCGCGCTCGAAAACAGCTATGGCAACTCTTCCGATTTCAAACAGTTGGTGGACGAGTGCCACGGGCGCGGCATCCGGGTGATTGTCGATCTGGTCCTCAACCACGCCGAACCGGAAAGCCCCCTGGTCCATATGGACCACAACTATTGGTTCATGGAGAAAAACCCCGACCAGTTCCAATACGGCCCCAAGTTCGATTATTTGCATTACGACGAGTGGCGCAAGTTCTTCCCGGCCCGCGAGTTTGGCAAGCTGGTCACCCGCTACTGGGTTACGGAGTTTCACCTGGACGGTATCCGCTTTGACGGTACCTTCCTGATAAAGAATTTTGATTTCTTGCGAGAGGCCGGGCAGGTTGCTCGTGACGCCGTTCCCATGAAACCGCTCTTTGTGATTGCCGAGCATATCCCGGTCGACCCCTCGGTCATCCGGCCCGACATGCCCTTCGAAAGCCTCTGGAACAACAACTTCCTCTACCCAATCGGGGCTAACCTGGTCGAAAAAGACTTTGGCGGCTGGAAAGTCTGGGACTGGGAAAGAGTTAAACAGGCCCTCCAACCGTCGCTGATGGGGTTAAACGGCCCGCTCGGGTCGATTGACTACCTGGCAAACCACGACCAGCACCATTTCTGGCACGAACTGGAACTTAACGGCATAACCGGCGACAAGGCTTTCCGCAAGGCTAAACTTGGTATGACCATTGAGTTTACGGCGGTGGGACTGCCTCTACTCTGGATGGGAGAGGAATTCGGGGAGTTTAACGACAAAAGCATGGACCCCCGGCCACTCCATTTCGAGTTGCTTGAGCACCCCAAGAACAAAGATTTGTACGAGCATACTCGCAGGCTTATCCGGTTGCGGCAGACCAATGGGGCTTTGAAGACCGACAAAATCGAATTCTTGCACCTCGACGAGAAAAACAGGGTTATCGCCTGGAAACGTTGGGATGAAGCGGGCACGGTAGTGGCAGTCGTGGTCAATTTTAACGACCAGCCCTTGAAAGGTTACGTGGTGCCGAACTTCCCGAAAGAGCTAAACCACGAATTTATTTACGACTACCCGGTCCAGGTCAACGAGCAGGGCAATCTGCTCGACGACTTCGGGCCGAGCGAGGCCAAAATTTACCAGAAAATTTAATTCCAGCTCTATGAAATACCTAAAAGTCTCACCCTTTCCAGGAGTGGGACTTTTTTGATTTGTGCTACATAAACCGGGGCTTAAGCCTTACCGCTCAGACTGAGAGGCGCGGGTAGACCGTCCAGGCTGCAAGAGTTTTTGGCTTCCTGGTACTCGGCCAGCTTTTCCTCACCCAGGTGGTCGGCCCATTTGAAGTGCTGGTCACGTTCGCCTTTATATTCGTAATAGGGCACGCCAAACCCGCAGGAACTCTGGGCCATGGAAATATCGGCCACGATAAGCTGGCGGGTACTGGGGTAAATAGTAAAATGACGGCTCAACTCGTCCCATTCGGGCGTGCCCCGCAGGACGGTATAGCCAGTGCCAAAGAGCCGGACAATATTAGGCGCTCCTTCAAAGGCGCAAAACATAAAAGTGATGCGGCCATTTTCCAGGAGATGGCACGAGGTCTCGTTGCCACTCCCGGTCAGGTCGGCATAAGCCACCCTGTTTGGCGACAACACGCGAAAGCTGTCGGTGCCCTTGGGCGAGAGGTTGACGTGCCCTTCGCCACTGAGTGGAGCGCTGCCCACAAAAAACATATGCTGCTTATGGATAAATTCTTGTAGATAATCGGTGATGTGGTCGTAAAACTTTGCCATGGGAAAATCCTTCCAGGCCCTACGCTGGGAAAACCGCGCCTTTGCGGCAGCCTTTGAAAATGAGTTTAACACTTTGAATAATAGCCTGATTCAAAACCATTCTTCAACAGTTTATTTTTATAAAAATTTGAAAAAGGGATTACCCTGCCTATATGTGTTATTTTTGTTGAACTTATACAATAAGTATCTTCTATCGAAGACAGTGGTAAAAATTATTACTTTGTACCAAAATATCCCGGCCCGAAGCCTGGCTGATATGTTAATCTATAATCGGAAAGATTATTAATATCCTTTGGGAAAGAAAATAGAACATACAATAAGTGGAAAATAAATCCTCCGGCAATCGTTTCTCAGGGACTTCTTCCCCTGAGAAAATCGCTCCGCCAACCAAAAAAGTCTCGAATTCAAGCCTGGCAAAAAGTATCGAAATCGAAGAAAAGACCCTACTGAAAGAGAAAAGCGCCCCCATCCCGGCCAGGTTCGGGGCGGGTGACTTGCTGGCCCTGCTTTGTGTTGCCATCTGGTCGATTAACACGCCCTTCGTCAAACTACTGCTGGGTAACGTGGCCCTGCCGCCCTTCGAACTGGCCATTATCCGCTATGGTAGCGGGGCCGTTTTCTATACGCTTTACGTCCTCCTGCGGGAGAAAAGCTTAAAAGTAAGTTTGAAGCACCTGCCGCTCCTGGCCCTGGCCGGGTTTATCGGGATTGGGCTGAACCAGATTTGCTTCGTCAATGCTCTCTCGAATAGCACTTCCTCGGAGGTATCCCTCCTGATGGCGGTCTCGCCATCGCTGGCGGTCCTGTTCGCCTGGGTAATCGGGCAGGAAAAGATGAACCTGAACTACTGGATAAGCCTGCCGCTCGCCCTGGGTGGTGTCATCCTGATAGTAATGACCGCGCCCGGTTCGAATGTTAGCGGCAACCTGGTAGGCGTCCTGTACGCCCTGGGGATGGCCCTGACGTTTGCGATTTACACGGTCCTGCTGCGGCCCCTGTTCGCCTATTACTCCGTGGCAAAGCTAAGCGCGTACGCCCTGGTGGTCGGCGTGGTGACGATGATACCCTATGCGCTGGTGCAGCACACCAATTTTAGCTTCGACCAGTTTACGACTATTTCACCTCTAATGTGGCTGGTGTTGCTCTTTACCTGCCTCTCGGTTATCGTGACGAACTTTTTCTGGTACGCCGCCATAAAAATCCTGGGAGCATCTCGCGCCAGCGTCTACAACTACCTGCAACCATTCGGGGGAGTGGTCTGCGCGGCGATTTTCCTGGGCGAGGTGCTGATTGCCCTGCAAATCCTGGGTGGTGCACTCGTTGTGCTGAGCATGATTTTGTACCGGAGCGGCTTATCCGGCTTAATAGCGCCCCTGCAAAAGTTCCGGGCCAGAAAACTGGTTGTCGAAACGACCGAGGCGATTAACTCTAACGCTTGATTTAAGAATTATGCCAGGGTGTGAAAATCCGGGTTTGAAACCAGCCCGGATTTTTTAGATTTTCCGGCCAATTTGTTGTAAGCTATCCGCACGATTCCTTTACAAAAAAATACGATTTTTAAAGCGTAATTCTGCTCAATTGCGCCCCCTGTTTTTGATGGAGATTTTTAACTTAACTTTAGAAAGGACGCTATGACTTCCCCTACAGATACAAGTATTTCGGCCCAGTTTGAAAAGGTAGGTCCGTTTGTGACCGAGGCCATGGAGCGGTTGGGTGTACCGGGCGCGGCGGTCGGTATTTTCTACGACGGCCAGGAATATACCGCCGGGTTTGGTGTGACCAACCTTAACCACCCGCTCCCCGTCACCGATGAAACCCTCTTTCTGATTGCCTCTATCAGCAAAACTTTCACCGCCACGACCACGATGCGGCTGGTAGACCAGGGCCTGGTGGACCTCGATACCCCTATTAAGACCTACCTGCCCGAACTCCAACTCAAAGACCCCGAAGCGACCGAAAAAGCGACCCTGCGCCACGTCTTTACCCACCACGGCGGCTGGACCGGCGACTATTTTGGCGATTTCGGGCGCGGCGACGATGCCCTGGCAAAAAACGTGGCCGACATGGTTAACCTTGAACAACTAACCCCCTTGGGCGAGACTTTCTCGTATAACAACGCCGGGTACGCCCTGGCGGCCCGGATTGTCGAGGTCAAGACCGGCAAGCCCTACGAAACGGCGGTCAAAGAACTGGTGCTGGACCCGCTGGGAATGGAACACACCTTTTACTTCCCGGAAGACGCCATGACCTACCGGGTCGCTGCCGGGCACCAGGTCCATTTCGACGGGCGTCCGACCGAAGTGGTACGGCCCTGGGGTTGGCCCCGCACCTCGGCAGCCCTGGGCGGCCTGATTACCAATGTGAAGGATTTGCTCCGCTACGCCCGGTTCCAGATGGGCGACGGTTCCTGGACGGACAAGAATGGTAAGAAAATCCAGCTTTTGAAGCCGGAAACAGTTCAATACATGCAGTCGAAGCAGTCCGATGGCGGCAGCATGACCGAGGCGGTTGGCATTGCCTGGATGCTGCGCCAGGCCGGGGAAGTCCGCCTGATTGGGCACGGCGGTGCGGCACACTGCCAGATGTCCATCCTGCAAATCGCCCCGGACCAGCAGTTCGCGGTCTGTGTCACCACCAACGCCAGCATAGGCACGAACCTGTGCGGCGAAATCGTCAAGTTCTCCCTCGAAACCTTCCTGGGGGTGTCGGAAGGTGAAGCCGAACACCTTCAACTCGATTCGGAACTGCTGAGCAGCTATACCGGGCAATACGAAGCGGTCCTGGGCAAGCTTGTAGTCGAACTGCGCGAGGGGCAGCTTTATTTGCAATCGCTCCCGGCCCGGCCTTTCCCCAGCGCCGACTTCATGCCGCCAACTCCGCCGGAAGTGCGCCTGGCCTTTACGGGGCCGGACCAGGTAGTCTCGCTCGATTACCCCTCTAAGGGCGGTAAAGGCGATTTCTTGCGCGATAAGGACGGGGCGATTGTATGGTTCCGGCTGGGAGGCCGGATTCACCGGAAAATCAACTCCTAAAAGTTAATCTTCTCCACCGATATAGGAGCGCTTGTTAACATGAAAGCGCTCTTTTTATTTGTATAATTTTTATTTCTTTCATTTTTAAATTTGTTTGATATAATAAATTCAAGGAGTGCCTGACCGGACCCAAACGCCAGGTTTGGGGAAAGCGGCGCCGCTACGCATAAACTTTCGTATAGTGACTTCGTAAAACATAATATTCGGCAAGTGACAGTTAGCTCAACTCAGGCACACCGTTGGAGCGTCCTTTTAATATCTTGGGCTTCGTTAAATAAAAGACGCTCACTGGCCCCTTCAAAGCTCACAACTTTTAGCTCGCAAACCTCATATTTTTAGCCTTTCAAGGAGGAAAAGGTCATGGCAGACACAAAAGACCGTGCCCCTTTTGCCAGTAGCGGGGATGATATTCCCGCATCCCAGGAGTTAGAAAAAGAAAAGGTTATCGAAAACCTTGAAGAGATTCCCGAATTCCAGCAGTTAGAGAAGTCGAAAGCCCGGTTTATCATTCCGGCGACCATTTTCTTTCTGGTCTACTATTTTGCCCTGCCGGTGCTGGTAGGTTTTTTCCCGGATACCATGGATACCCGGCTTTTTAGCGGGTTCAGCGTGGCCTACCTGTTTGCCCTTTCCCAGTTCTTCATGGCCTGGATCCTGGCTTTTCTATACCTCCTTTACTTTGCGCCAAAAATCGACCAGATGGTCCGAAATATCATCAAGGCGGTTGAAGCCCGGCATATCAAAGTGTCCAGGAAAGGAGGCCGCTAATGCTTCACAGCGTTTTGGCCGCCGGAGCGGCCACCTCGAAAGACCCCAGCGTCATCGCCATTGTATTTTTCGTTATCTTCGTGGCAATTACGCTGGTTATTACCTACTGGGCCAGCAAGCGGAATAAATCGGCCAGCCAGTTTTTTGCCGCCGGGCGAAGCATCAAGGGCTGGCAAAACGGAATTGCCGTAGCCGGGGACTATATGAGCGCGGCCTCTTTCCTGGGTATTGCCGGGATTATCTCGACCCAGGGCTACGACGGGTTTATGTACTCGGTCGGCTGGTTGGTGGCCTACCTGACCGTCCTCCTAATCGTGGCAGAACCGTTACGCAACCTGGGTAAATATACGCTGGCTGATGTGCTGGCCTACCGCATGCACGACAAGCCGGTCCGGGCGGTGGCGGCTTTTTCGACCCTGACCGTCACGACCTTTTACATGATTGCCCAGATGGTAGGGGCGGGTTCGGTCGTAAACCTGCTCTTAAAACTCGATTACAACCTGGCCGTAGCTATTGTCGGCATCGTAATGGTCTGCTATGTGGTCTTTGGCGGGATGGTAGCAACCACCTGGGTCCAGATTGTCAAAGCTTTACTACTTATCGCCGGGACGATTGTTTTGAGTATCCTGGTGCTATCCCAGTTCAACTTTGATTTTGGCAAATTCTTCGACCAGACCACCAAGGTCCAGTTGGGCAAACTTACCGCCCCCGCCGCTGCCGGGGCGACCGAGGTGACCCTCTCGACCGGCGCTACCAAAAACCAGAATATCCAGATTGGGGCGGACGGTGGCACCTACGAGACGCTCAAAGTGACGGACGTGGTAAATAACGCGCCCTGGGTTTACACCCTGGCCGATGTTTTGAATAGCGATGTGCCTGCCGGGGCTACCGTCACCGACAATACCGGGGCCCAGTATAAAGTAGCCGCCCTTGCGAAAGCCAACACCAAGGCCATCCGGCTGGATAAAAATCTGCCGGTTGCAGCGGGAACGTTAGGCCTCTCCCAGAAACCGGAGCTAAGCATCAACGGGCAAAACATCAAGGTGATTTCGACGGCCCCGGCCAGTATCACCGCCAAACTCGACCACCCGCTGGCGAACGCTTACCCGGCCAGCACTATCGCCGGTTCCCCGACCGACTTTATGAAACCGGGTCGCCGCTACGCCAACACCCAGGAAAAATGGGGCGCGCTCGACCTTATTTCGCTCGGTATGGCCCTGATTCTTGGCACCGCCGGTCTGCCCCATATCCTGGTGCGGTTCTACACCGTCCCGAATGCCATTGAAGCCCGCAAGAGCGTGGTCTGGGCCATGATAATCATCGGGGCCTTCTATATCATGACCACCTTCCTCGGTTTTGGGGCGGCCACCCTGGTCGGCCCGGCCAATGTCGGCACGGTCGACGCGAACGGGGCTTTCGTGGCAAATACCAACCTGGCGGCCCCGGTGCTGGCCGATAAAGTGGGCGGCGAAGTCTTTTACGCCTTTATCGCCTCAATCGCGTTCGCGACCATCCTGGCAGTGGTGGCCGGGCTGACCATCACGGCCTCTACCACCTTCGCCCACGATGTCTGGTACAGCATCATCCGCAACGAGCAGGAAAGGCCGGGTGAGCAGGTGCTGGTCGCCCGCATAACCGCCTTTGTGGTGGCAATCTTAGCCATCCTGCTGGCAATCGCCATGCCGGGGGCTAACGCTGCTGCCCTGGTCGCCCTGGCCTTTGCCGTAGCCGCCTCGGCTAACCTGCCGGTAATCCTGTTCACACTTTTCTGGAGACGCTTTAACACGGCGGGAGCGGTCGGCGGCCTGGCGGGTGGGTTAATTTCCTCGCTGTTCCTGATACTTATCAGCTTCAACGGGCCGCTGGGTGCGAACGCACCATTCCAACTGGAAAATCCCGGCATCGTCAGTATACCGGCGGGCTTCCTGAGCGCCTTTGTCTTTACTTTCTTCAGTAAAGAGACGCTTTCGAGCCACAAGTATCCTGAAATGCATTTCCGGGCCGAAACCGGTATCGGGGCCGAAGTGGGAGGAGAACATGGCCTTGGCGCGGTCCCGGCAGGAGCAGTGGCGGCGGCTTCCCCGGCTCCCGAAGATTAGTTAGTCGCATAAACTAAAAAGGCAGACCGCTTTCGGGCAGTCTGCTTTTTTTGTTGTGAAAGAAATCAGGCGGTAGGTGCCGAGTTCAATTCATCCGGGGTGAAAGTGCCCTGCTCCTCGACAATATGAACGTTGTTGTTCATCAGGCGAGAAACGGTAAACGACCCCCGTGTGGCCCCGCTCCAATCGGTGTCAGGGTTTTCTTGTACGATACTGGCAAGGACTTGCTCCCGCGAAGGAAGGGCCCCCTCATACTGGAAACTGCCGTTAAACCTCTGGGCGTTTTCATCTGAAAACAAGACATGGTATTCGACCTGATAGACTTCATGGGTAGCCATATTATCCGCCCCGGTATCATAATTTTCTACAGTCATTGTTTACTCCTTTCAACAATTCCTAAAACCCATACCCAATCTTTTAGTCTATTTATTCTATTAGCAAGAATCGTCCCACCCCACCCCTAAAATGGTCCGATTCTTAACGTTTGGTTAAAAAGACAAATAACACGCGCCTTTTATGGGTCACTCAAAGGGCGCGTTGTTTCTTTTTCCGTTCAAAGACTTAATGTGCTTTCTGGCAGGAGTCAAAATGTTGGTCTGTGCTAAAATAAGAGCCGGTTGGTTTTTCACTCGGATTTTTAGCCAAAAAGGGGTCTGCTTATGACTACTATTGCCCTGACCGGCGCGACCGGTGAACTGGGCGGGCGCGTGGCCCGGCGGTTGGCTGCGCTCGGCCAAACCCAGCGCCTGGTTGCCCGTGACCCTGGCCGGGCTCCCCAATTGCCGGGGGCCGAAATTGTCCAGGCCAGTTTTGAAGATATTCCGGCCTTAAAACAGGCTTTTTCCGGCACCCAGACTCTTTTCCTGGTGCCGGGAAATGTCGAAGGCCGCCTCAAAGGGCATTTCGCGGTGGTGGACGCGGCGGTCGAAGCCGGTGTCGAGCGGATAATCTATCTATCGTTCCTGGCCTGCGCGCCCCATCCCACCTTTACCCACTCCCGCGAACACTGGCAGACCGAAGATTATATCCGCTCCAAAGGGGTGCGTTATACCTTTTTGCGGCCCAATTTTTACATTGACGCGGTACCTGGCTGGTTCTCACCTGAAGGGATTATCCAGGGTCCGGCGGGGAACGGCACTATCTCCTGGGTCAGCCGCGACGATATTGCCGATGTCGCAGCTACTGTCCTGACCACGGAAGGGCACGACGGTTTCGCCTACGCCCTAACCGGGCCGGAAGCCCTGACCCTGGACCAGACCGCCGCCTGGTTAGCCGCCGCATCCGGCAAAGCCGCTTCCTACAAAGAGGAAACCTACGAGGAAGCGCGGGCTTCGCGGGCAAAGTACAACGCCAGCGAGTGGGATTTAACAGCCTGGATTTCCACTTACCAGGCGATTGCGACCGGCGAGCTTTCGCTGGTGAGCCATACCGTCCAGGTGCTGGCAGGGCATTCCCCGCAATCGCTGGCCGAGTACCTGAAACGCAACCCGGCTAGTTATAAACACATTATTTAATATTTCATTTATAGGGGATATGTCACACATCTACTCCATTGAGGGGGCCAACGCCTGTCAGCAACTGGCCGACCTGGCCGAGAAAATCGCCGGGGAAAGTCCTTCCCTCTCACCAAAAGAATTTATCCTGACCCTGGGTAAACAGGCCGCCGGGATTAGACACGCCTTCTGGGGTCTTTTTGACCTGTTGAAGGGCGGTTCAAATTTAATTCCGGGCGGTGGTTTCAAACCCGAATATGATGACGGCAGCGGAGGACAGGCCCGGCACTTCGTCGGGATTGCCGTGAGCAACCTCCGGTTCGGCCCTAAACTGACTACCTGGCTCTCTGAGACGGTCCGGCGCGACCCTGCCCACTCCCCGGATGGCCGCCTGACCCTGGCGGCGGTGGACTTCTCTCAAAAACTTCTCAAAGGCGAACTGGCTATCACTGCCGCCGGACAGTGGCTGCGCAACCAGCTCTGTCAGCCCCAAAGTTAGCCTAACTTATCGAAATGGCGTGGGTGAATTGGCCGGGGGAGGCGTGGCGGTGGGAAAGCCGCACTTGAAATCGTTCCAGCCGGAATTGCCCGCTCCCTCCCTTATCGTAAAGCCGGTCTCACAATCATACCGCCCCGCAAACCCCACATTTTGGGCTGTCACATTGTTGAAAGTGGCCGAACCCCGCGTCTGAACCTGGACCGCAAAGGTGCCGGTCTTGTCTATTTTCACCTTATCAAAGGTTATATTGGTGATTTTCTGGTCGAAAAGATGGATGGCCGAGTAAGTGCTATCCTCAATCTGCAAGTCACTGACGTTTACATTCCCACTCAGGGGTGTATCGAGGGCATAAAACCAGATAGCTCCGACCCCAAAGTGCAAACCGGGAAAATATGACCCGGTACGAACCAGAGTGTTGCGGGCAATCGTGGTGGTCCCGGCCAGGGCGGTCGCCTTAAAGCGGTTGCCCACGTGAATCCCACCGCCCTCGGTGACGGTATCCGAAACAAGGTTGTCGCTAACGGTGTTATCCCGGCCCCCGTAGATAGCAATATTGTTGGCAAGAATAGGCAGTTCAATCGTGTTAAAGCGGAAAATGTTGTCGTGGTCCGGTTCTTTCTCGGCCCACATCGCCAGGCCATCGTCGCCGGAGTTACGGACCTGGGTCTGCTCGACAATCGCGTTACTTATTCCGGTGTGAAAATTCAGGCCGTCCGCCGTCAGGTCGCGCAAACGGCAACCCGTCACGGTCAGGTCGCTAAAAGGGCCGTCCAGCCAGATGCCGACCTTGGTGTGTTCGATCCAGATGTTTTGAATGACCGACCCACCTCCCAGCGCCCCGCCTATCCCGTTGAGCGCCGCCTTGTCGTCGCGGTCCATGACCTCCCCGAAAATGGCAAAGTCGTAAAGCTTGACGTTCTGGCTGGGCGTAGGGTTGAACTTGCCATACACCCCTACTCCTTTGCCGCCCAGGGTGGTATACCACATACCGGCCCCGCGAATGGTCACATTGTCTACGATTATGTGACCGTTGACCGCGAAAGTGCCACGGGGTAGCCAGACCCCTTTGCCCTGGCTTTTGGCCGCGTTGATTGCCTCGGTTATGGAGTTAAAGGCGTCGGCCTGGCCGGTCGGGTCGGCCCCGTAATCGGTAATCGAGAGATACCCGGCGGGCATCGTCAGGGGCGGCGGCACTTCCTCGAAATCGGCCAGGTCAATCACGTACCAGGGCGCGGTGCTGTTCGCGTCCACCTGGACCCTTACTTTGGTCCCGGCAGGCATTTCATCAAGCAGGGTGTGGACTTCGTCATAAAAGTGATGGGGCGTCCCGGCGGCAGGCACGTTCACAAAAGGATAGGTGCCATAAAACCAACCGTATTTTGAGGTCAGCACTAAATCCTGTTTGCGGACCCCGTTGATGTAAAGACTCAAAGGAGCGGTTAAACCCTTACCGTCTTCGGTGTCGGGGATGCTGTAGCGCAGGACCAGCGAATTGGCCGGTCCGGTCAGGGTGAACTCGACAAACTGGCCCTGGCCCGCCAGTTTAACCGCCATGCGCCCGGAAGCTTCGGCTGGGAGATGGGTAAAGACCCGGTCAGGCCCGATTTTAGTGCCATTGGTGGCGGCATCCTCGGCCTGGTATTCGACATAGGGTAGGGTTGCGCCCGTTCCGGCGGGGGCAGATTGGGCGGTGGATGGGTTGGGTGCAGGAGCGTTGGTGGAATTGGAGAGAAAGATTAGAACAACGACCACTACCAGGCCAAGTAGGACCAGGGCAAGTGGTAAAGCCAACCATAGCCAGCGCGGTCGAGAGAGGGATTTTCCCTTCATTAAGGCTCCTTCATCCTCCATTTTCGACATCTAATTTTGGCTCGTTTCAAATTTCACTAACCTGTTCAAATTTGAACAACTGAAAATCCTAAATTCGAACCCAATTTAGCCCGAGTAAATTCAAAGGTGGAATGAGAAATCTTTGAAACGATACAAAAATTATATATGCAAAAATGAAAAGCTGTCAAGATATGGTTAACAGATTAGCCAAAACGTTTTCAAGTCTCCTTCCAAAACCTTTTCCTGTTTGAAAATAGAGCCAACATCCTCAACAAAGGCCATATCTACCGGTAATAACTGTTAAAGTTTATTGGAAACTAGAATTAAAATCAGTATAAAATCTTTTATTTTTACCCCTTGACAAATTTTATAACCCGGTGCTAGAATAAATTTGTAACGTTTCAAAAATGGTTGCGCGGTTTAAAAGCTTTGTTCAAATCTCCGGTTCGTACATTCAAAAGGAGGTTTAATAAAACTTGTCCGGGCGCATAAGCAACGTTAAACCGCATTTAAATCCTTTCCCAGCCTGAACCCAAGCAGGGTAATCGGACCAACCACCCATTTATTAAGTTGGCGTGGTATTAGTTTGGTTTGCCCGGAGACGGTCGGCGGGAGTAACCATTCAAAAACCGGCGTTTGTTTAGTAAATTTTTGTAGTTTGCTTGCAAGAGGTGGTCTCTTAGCTTTATTTCGTTTTGCCTTTTTCTGGCCCGGTTAGCCTGGCGCAACCTGCTTTGACGGTCGCGCTCGCCGGGGACAGATCCAAACTCAGAACCAAAATTTATCAGGGAATTTCCAGCACGAAAACAGGCAACCAGGACGGTTGCAACCGGTGTCTTTTCAGAGCAACGTCTACCAAAGAAGGAGGAAGTGTGTTATGAAGAGAAAGATTCTAGGATCTGTTCTCGTAATCCTAACAATGTTAATGGCCCTGGTGTTGAGCGCCTGTGGCGACAATACCGCCACCACGGCCCCGGCCCCTACCACCGCAGCAGCCACGACTGCCGCCCAGGCTGCAACAACCGCAGCGGCTACGACCGCCGCTCCCGCCGCAACTACGGCTGCGGCCACCACCGCCGCCCCGGCAACTACTGCGGCAGGTACAACGGCTGCGGCGTCCAATAACGGTCTCCCACCGTCCGTTATCAAAATGCCCGCCCAGATTGCCGGGGGCCGCCCGGTAAAAATTACCGTCTCGGAAAAACCGCTCGAAACCAATCCCGACGCCGTTAAAAAATGGAACGAACAGGTCGCGCGCTTTACCAAACTCTACCCGAACGTGACCATTGAAGGCAGCGAGTATACGTATGCCCCGGATACCTTCGCCACCCTCGTCGCCAGCAAACAGGTCCCGACCCTTTTCGCCGCTTACCTGACCGACCCCGGCAAACTGGTGGACCAGGGCGTCGCCGCCGACCTGACCACGATTATTGATGCCAATAACCTGCGCAGCGTCTACAACCCGAATGTCCTTTCGCTGACCGTCAAAAATAACAGGGTTTACGGTATCCCGCTCTTTGCCTACGGGATGGGTCTCGCCTATAACATCAACATGCTCAAGGAAGCCGGTATCGCCAAACCGCCTGCGACCTGGGACGAACTGGCGACCGATGCCAAGGCCCTGACCAAACGCGACCAGGGCCGGGCCGGGTTTACCTTTATCAACGACGGCACCGCCGCCACCGGCTGGATGTACACCACCATGGCCTACACCTTTGGTGCGACCCTCAACGACTTTATCAAGGACAACGGCAACGGCACTTTTAGTGCCGCCTTTAACAAGGGCGCCCCGGTGGACGCGATGAAGTTCATCCAGGACCTGCGCTGGAAATACGATGTGCTGCCCCGCGATAACTTGGACTGGGCCCGTAACGGCCAGGCTTTTGCCACCGGTCAGGCCGCGATGGCGGTTATGGCAGGCGACCAGTTTAGCTGGATTAAAACCACCTACCCGGACGCCGACCTCAAATCGCTCTATTTCGCGCCGTTACCGGCCAACGCGGGCGGCAGCAGCGTATCCCTGATTGGCGGTAACGTGGCGATGGTTAGCGCCTCCGCAACCGCCGACGAGCAGGAAGCCGCGACCTATTTCCGGCTCTGGACCACCTTCGACCCGGCGGAAATCAAGGCTTCGCTCGACCTGCAACAGGTTACGACCGGCACCGCTATCGGTATCCCGACCCTGCCGTTGTACGTTGGCTCTTACCAGGAAGCCCTGACCAACTTCCAGAAGCCCTACAACAACATGCCGACCAGCAACTACCAGGAGTACATCAGCGCCGTTACCGGTGGCAAAGTGAAACTCCAGCCCGAACCGAACCCGAACGGCCAGGATTACTATTCCGCCGTCGGCCAGGTCGTGAGCGCGGTATTGACCGACAAAGGCACCGACCCGGCAGCTTCTCTCGACAAGGCCGCCTCGACCTTGCAGAGCAATATCCTGGACCGGCTCAAAAAGTAGGGGTTAAACCCGGTCAACTGGTTAATTATGGGCACAAGGAAGGTGACGACGGACCGCTGTCACCTTCCTTGTGCCCATAAAATCCCAGGTTTTACGAAAACGGGAGTCTTAACATTCTTTAAAGGTCTTTATAAAGGATTTCAAGTCGGAATGAGCAGAACGAGAAGCGTTTCGATTGCCAGGGATAGCGTGGTCCCCAGCAAGCACCAGGGCAAGACCAGCAAGACCAGGTGGGCCGAGCAGATACCGGCCTATTTATTCCTATTACCGGCCCTGGTTTTATTCGGGCTCTTTGCCTGGTACCCGATGATAAACTCGGTCATTATGAGTTTTCAGAGCGTCAAACTGAACGGCGAGGACAAGTTTGTCGGGTTCGATAACTATGTGCGGATGTTCCAGAACCCTAACTTTGGTCTGAGCTGGCTCAACAGCTTGCAGTTTGCCCTGCTCAGTATTGTTATCGGGTTTATCGTGCCGATTGCCGTCGCCATCGGGGTTAACGAAATGCGCCGGTCGAAGGGGTTCTTCCGGCTGGTTTTCTTCTTACCCAACCTGATTCCGGTGGTTATTTACCTCCTGGTCTGGCGGCTTATCTACGCCTCGGACGGCGGGTTTCTCAATTCCTTTCTCGGCACCTTCGGGGTCGAACCGCAGCTATGGCTGCAAAACCCGGCCACCGTCAAAATCGCGGTCGTGGTCATCCTGACCTGGGCCAACTTTGGTGGCACCATGCTGATTTACCTGGCCGCGCTCGGCGACCTATCGCCCGACCTCTACGAAGCCGCCGAGATTGACGGCGCTTCCATTACCCAGCGTATCTGGCACATCACCGTGCCTTACCTGCGGACGACCATGAAACTACTACTGGTGTTGCAATTCCTGACGGTGGTCCAGCTTTTTACCGAGCCTTTCTTGCTCACTTCGGGCGGTCCGGCCAACAACACCCTGACGCCCGTCCTATCAATCTATCGTATCGCTTTCACCGACAACGATTTCGGCCTGGCCTCGGCCTGGAGCGTCACCCTGGTAATTTTCCTGGCTATCTTTTCGGCCATTTACCTGCGCCTCTCCCGGAGTGAAGCCGGGGATTAGGCACCAGTGCAGGCACCAGTGCCATTTACCAGTTTCAGTTTTACACCAATTTTCTTTTACTGACTACTGGATACTGACTACTGACTTCTTTTTAAGGAAAGTAAAATGGAAACTTTTGACCGGGGAATAATTTCAAAAATCGAACTGACCACCATGGGCGGGCGGGTCCGCTACTATGTCATCCTGGGCGTTTTGTTCGTAATGGCCCTGCTCTTTTTCTTCCCGATTTATTTTGCCTTTGTCGGCGGGATGTTCAACTCGACCGAGCTTTTCAAACCGGGGATACACCTCTGGCCGGACAACCCCCAGTGGCAAAATTTCTGGAACAGCATCGTAAAATATAACCTGCTCAAACAATTCCTGAACACCTTCATAATTGTCGGTGGCGGGGTCCTTCTCCAGATGACCGTCTCTACTCTCGCGGCTTACAGCCTGGCCCGCCTCAAACCAATCGCGGGCAAATACATCCAGTTCGGGTTACTCATTACGCTGCTCATCCCGCAGATAGCTTATATCATTCCGTTGTACCGGACCCTGGTCAATGTGCCGGTCTTGAATATTAGCCTGGTCGGTAGTTACTGGGGTTTGTGGCTGCCTTATAGTTTGAGCGCCTTTGCCATCCTGGTCCTCAAAGACGCTTTCCAGAAAATACCCATCGAGTTGTTCGATGCGGCCAAAATCGAGGGGGCCAGTGCCTGGGATATTTTCCTAAAATTCACGCTGCCCCTGTCCCGTTCAATCCTCGCGGTGCTATCCATCCTGGCTTTTGTGAACCTCTGGAAAGATTTTCTATTACCTTTCCTGGTGTTGCAACGCACGGTAGATATGCAGCCGATAACGGTCCGGCTCTGGGAAATTACCCGCTACGAGCCGTTAAACTTACAGATGGCGGCCTCGTTTGTGGCGATTATCCCACCGGTCCTGATTGCAATCATCCTGCAAAGGTTCATCCTGCGAGGCGTCTCGATTGGTGCAGTCAAGGGTTAAATGCGAGTATAATTGTAAGAAACTGTCCTTTTTCAGCAATTCAGGCTTGAGGAATGGCTGGTGCAAACTCACCATTGGGTTGTGGCAAGCTTTGTTAAAGCGCCCGGAAGTACCCAACCGAAGTTTTACGGAAGCGCCTGCAATATTGCGCTTGAAATTTGGTATTATAAAAAGGCCCATCGGAAAGGAGGCAGTGCGTCAGGGTTTGAAGTTAGCGCCGGTAAGGGTTAAAGAGTTTAAAAACCGGCCAGCCTGGACGTACACATCTTATGGCAAGTCTAAAGACAGTTGCTGAAAAAGCCAATGTTTCGGTCTATACCGCTTATCAGGCGCTGAACAACTCCGCCGAGATAGATGCAACTGTCCGTTCTGCGGTTTCAAAAGCAGCGGATACCCTCAACTATAATTTTAATATCACGCTGCGGGACGTGGCGGCTTACGCCGGGGTGTCTACCACGACCGTTTCGTACGTGCTGAACAACAACCCTCTGGTGAAACCGGCCACCCGAGAACTGGTCTTGCGGGCCATCAAGGACCTGAACTATCACCCGAACACGAACGCCCGCAATCTTAAATCCAACGAAGCCCGCATGATTGGCTACGCCTGGCATGTAATGGAAGACCCCATCCGGCGCAACGCTATCCTCGACCGCTTTCTCTATGATATGGCCCAGGCCGCCGAGTCTTATGGTTACCACGTGCTAACCTTTACCCAACCGGCCCAGCTTGGTGTCAAACCTTACGATGAATTAATCAGCACAAACCGGGTGGACGGTTTTATTTTGACCGATACCACCTTCAACGACCGGCGGATTAAGCACTTGATGGACAAGAAGGTGCCATTCGCAGCCTGGGGCCATTCTAACCCGGACTGGAATTACCCTTATGTGGATGTGGACGGACGCCGGGGGATGGAACTGGCGGTGGAACACCTGGTTTTAAGAGGGCACAAACGCATCGCCTTCCTGGGCTGGCCGGATGGGACGGTGGTCGGAGACGCCCGGAAGAACGGCTATTATTCGGCCATGCGGGCGGCGGGCATCGAGCCGCCACCGGATTGGATTGGCTATACCCCCAACATTGTCGAATACGCCTACCGGGCGGCCCAGCAGGTGTTATCGGCCAACCCCCGGCCTACGGCGGTGGTCTGCGTCAATGACGTGATGGCGTTGGGAGTGCGGAGTTATCTCGAAAGCGTCAATTTGCAAATTGGCGAGGACGTCGCGGTCATCGGTTATGACGACACCCCGATTGCCGACCTGCTCGGCCTGACTTCCATTCGCCAACCGGTTAACGAGGTCGCGGCCAGGGTGATTGACCTGTTAATGGCTGAAATCCAGGGCGGCACTATCACCAAGCGGCAAATCGTGCTGGAACCGAGCCTGATAGTCAGGATGAGCAGCCGGGGCCGCCGTTCCGCCTAAGGTTTTTACCGAGGCAACTTTACTTTTACTCAAAAGGCTTACCTGACCCTGGGTAAGCCTGTTTTCTTTTGGCGGTTAAAAGGAAAAAGCATTTAAGCTAAATCAACTTTCTCAAAGCCAGGGTTCTCTCGTTTGTCATTCCGTAAGCCGCTATTGAAAGACGACTAGCTGCTAACGAACGGCGGCTTACGGAATCTCGCGCGTTGCGTACCGTACAAACCGAGACTTGCCCACATCCCAGGCGGAATCAGGTTTTGACCTGGCATCTGTTGAACCGGGTAAAGTGTTCGCCTATAGAGTGTGTGCGGAATAAATAGACCCTTTTTTCATAGTTTTATAACTCCCCCTTATTAGGACCGTGATATTGTCCAACGGACCGGAGATTCCGTACCTGCGGTACGGAATGAGAAAGGGAACGCTTTCCTACATAAACTCATATTTTTTCAATGGATGGATTTAATACAAATTGGTAAATTAAAAGGAGTCACCCAAAAAGCGACCCCTTTTATTCAAACGTCTAAAGATAGAGAGGGCTGGCCTCTAGAATTTGGCGCGGCTGAAAACCTTGCGGGCGTTGCCTTCGAAAATCTTGGTGCGGTCCTCGTCGCTCAACCAGGAGATTTGTTTTACAAAATCAACCCCGACCTCGTCAAAGCGCTGGCCCGTATGGGGGTCAACCGTCTGAGCCGTCCCGAACATCTCGGTAGCGAACAGGACGTTATCGACCCCCATTTTGCGGATTAACATCTCGAAGGAGTCGCCGTCATAGATGGCCGTATCGAAATAGAGATGTTTGACCGCTTCCTCGAAAGAATGTTTGGCCCCGATTTGCAAAGCCCGGTGGCGGTTCCACTGGAAGGGTGCTGCGCCCCCGCCGTGAGGCACAATCAGCTTGAGGGTCGGATAGCGGTCGAATATATCCGAGGAGCAAAGCTCGTAGACCACCATCACATCTACCATTATATAGTGTGAGCCGTTCAGGTGACGGGCCGGGTCGCAGGTCGAGGTGCCGTGGAGCATACCGGGCATATCGAGTTCGACCAGTTTTTCCCAGAGCGGGTTCCACCATGGGTCGCCCAGGCGAGGGGTAAAAGGCTGGCCGCCGCCTGCCACGTCGGGGTTAATGTTGCAGCCGACAAAACCCATATTGGCGCAGCGTTCGAGTTCCGCCGCGCAGTTGGCCGGGCTTATTCCCGGCGATTGGGGCAGGGCACAGACCGGGATAAACTTGTCGGGATAGAGCGAGCAGACACGGGCAATCAGGTCGTTGCAGGTCTCGGTCCAGTAGCGGCTGACGAGTTCGTTGCCGATTTCGTGACCCATACCGCCAGCCCTGGGTGAGTACATCACCTTATCAATGCCCATATTTTCGAGTTGTCTGAGCTGCCCTTGCAGCGAGGCGTGGATTTCATCGTCGCTTATTTTGAGCGACCCCTTGACAGGCCGGTTTAAATTAGTAAGCTGGTTACCCCGGTAAGCGTCAAGTTGAGCAGGCGCGGTGGTATAGTGGCCGTGTACATCTACTATCAAAATTTAAACTCCTTTGTTAAATTCCCTCTTAAATCTTTTTGGCAGCGATGTATTTAGTATAATTGATAGTTTGAAAAACGAAGCCCCCTGACGGATTAACATTTTTTAGGAAAGCTATCAATATTGTCTAATATTAGTTTAATGTAGAAATCAAAAGAGGCTACTTTGAGGCGGTATATAATAAAAGAGGCTTGCCAAAAAGGTTAATAAACTTTATTATATGTTATATATGTACACCTCCATACTAGCGAAATATGTACTGCTGGGAACGTTCTAACCAAACAGAAACCCGACCAGACCGGCCAAACTTTTATAAAGTGTGACGAAGGTCAATGTTTTATTTCGGGCAAAGCTACATAATAGTCCTTAAGAAATGCGTTCACTTATGTACGGTATTCACAGGCTCAATCAATAAACACCCTTGAACCGGCTATGAATACTGGAAGTAGGAAGGAAGAAGTGCAAATCAGATGAGTAACGAAGCGGCCAAAAATGCCAGGAAGAGCCTCGAAGATTTAAAACGGCAGCTCCAGACAGCCCAGCCGGTTTTTGTCGACTCTCAAGGTCGGCTGACTACCCCCGAAGAAGAGCGCCAGAAAAACGAAGATGACGGGGAAACCACCAAAACGGGTTACATGAAAGTAAAACCCAGCCGCTGGTTCTAATTTTCCCACCACAGGGGATTTTTTAGACCGGCCACGGCGCACCGGGCAGAGATAAGCGCAGTTAGTGTTTCAAAAATAGTTTAGGAAATAATCCACAGAGAATAGGTGCCAAGTTATGGCCTGGTACGAATACGATCCACAGCGACTTTTAATCGAACGAAAAGCAATGGCGCTCAAGTTTCCGCAATTTCAACTCTTAAAACGGGATAATGCCCTGTGCTGGTATGGCACCCTGGAATCCAACCGGGGAAATAAGTACGAAATCCTGGTGGAATACCCGGAGCATTTCCCCAATATGGCCCCGTCGGTCTTCCCAGTCTCACCGGATATAAATTCGACCGACCTCAACGGCCAGTTAAAACACCAGTATCCGAACGGTAAGTTATGTCTCTATTATCCGGGGGACCGGACTTTCTCACACGATACTACCGCCGCAACAGTGGTAGCGGTGGCGGCAGCCTGGTTCTTCGCGTATGAAGCGTGGTTGGAAAGTGGTAAACAGGTGTGGCCCGGCCAGGAGCTAGACCACATGCAAATATAAGGCATAATAAGATGTATTTGCTTATCTCCGACGAGTTTCTAGCAGCCCTCCGGGTTTTGCCTGGAGGACAGGGCGACCTTTGGGGCAGCCGTGCCGACCACGGCAGCGTCGTCCGCCTGGTAGAACCGACGCGCCAGGAAGGCCAGGAATCCCTGGGCCGCTGGGTACGGCAAACCGGTAAAGCGGAAGATATTGGCAAAGATTTAAAAGATGTAACAGCAGGCCAGTTGATCCTCATCCTGGATGGTGACGAGACCCGTTGTTTTGTGGTCGAGCCGGATAAAACCCTGCAACCGCAACCGTTCGAGCAGGTCAAACTCTATACCGATTATCACTCCCGCATCGAAGGACTTTTCGACCCGACCCGCCTGCCCGAAAAACGGGTGGTTATCGTTGGCCTGGGGAGTGGCGGCTCCGCGATTGCCTCCGAACTGGTCCGGGCGGGAGTCGGCCACTTCGACCTGGTAGATTTCGACCGCCTATCGGTGCCCAACCTGGCCCGGCATATCTGCGGTCTCTCCGACCTGGGCCGTCTTAAGGTAGACGCCGTGGCCGATTTCCTGCGTAACGCCAGCCCGGTGGCGAAGGTCAAAACCTACGACATGAACGTGACCACCGACCCGGACCGCTTGCAGGAAATTCTTCAAGGGGCTGACCTGGTGATTGGCGCGACCGACTCCGAAGATGCCAAGTCCATCCTGAACCGGATAGCCTGGCGGTTGAAAATCCCGGCGGTCTACGCGGCAGCCTATGACCTGGGCTTTGGCGGGGATGTCTTTCTGGCCGAGCCACCCGACGGCGCTTGTTACGAATGTTTCCACCGCTCGACCGGCGACATGTTCAGCCCGCCTGACGACGTGACCCTCGACTACGGCAAGACTATTTCCCAACCGGCCCTTGGTCTGGATGTCCGTTTTGTAAGCCTGATTGCGGCGCGGGTCGCCCTGGCTTATCTCCTGGCAGGCGATACCACCAGTCGCCTGCACAGTTATTCGACCAACTGGGTCCTATGGGGGAACTGGCCCCAAAGCGGGTGGGTCTTTAACCAGCCCTTGATGAGCGACTTTATCCAGATTGATCCCGACCCGGTCTGCCCGGTCTGTCACCCCGACGCCTACAGCCAGGCTTTCCTGGGGATTTCGAAGGAAGAAGCAGCGGCAGAAGTCAAAGATTTGCTGGATTCACTGCCTTCTTTTTAGTCTCGACCGGCCAATCTATGCGTTAGTTTTTGTTAAACTCAGTCCTTTTGTTAAAGTCGAAAAATTGGTTTGACCTGGAACATTTTGACCCGGCCCAGGTGTAGCGCTAGTCCAACTTTAAAAGACGCGAATATCAAAGAGTAGTCAAAGTGAGCCAGAACCCCGACGATGCCAGGAATAAGCCGCGAAATTCCCCGCCTCCGCGCCAGGACAACCCCGATTTGCCCGGATTCGGCCCTGACTTCGCGGTGCCGAGCCTGATGTTTGACGAATACGGCGAAGTTAAACCCAATGTACCAATCCGGCCCGGCCAACCGCCCGCCAACCGGCGTCCCAACGACGAGCCGCCTTCGATACCGAGTCTTATCTTTGACGAATACGGCGAACTGAAGCCAAATGTGCCAGAAGTGCGCCGCCAGGCCGCGCCGCCTCCGCCCAAACCGGCCCCGGCCCCGCATCCTCGCATAGACGAGACGCCATCGGTGCCGAGCCTGATGTTTGACGAATATAGCGAGCTAAAATCGTCGGCCTTGCGTGCTTTCAAACCGGCCTTACCACCAGTTCCACCTGTGGTGGACAACCGGGTCCAGCCCAGGGACCAATCCAGGAGCCAGGGGCCAGCCCAGGGTCCGGTCCAGAGACCCATTCAAGGACCAGGGCAGGTTGCGTTTAATCTGCCAGGACCAGGCCAAATGCCCGTAACCCGGCCACCGCTTGACCGCCCGGCCAATCTGAACCAGGCTATGCCGCCTTTCGTAGCTGCGGCCCCGGTCAGGCCCGTTACCCCGGTCCAGCCGGAAAAAGCGGCTAAAAAAAGCGGTTCGGGAGGTTGGATGGCCCTCTGGCTACTCCTGGCGATACTGATATTAGCCCTGGCCGGGGGCGCGGTCTGGTTTTTGGTCCTGAACAAACCGGCCACCTCACCGGCCAACACGACCCCGGTGGCGCTTGAAAGTTTGGTCCCGTTCCGGGCCCTGACCCCGGCAGCCTCGACAGCAGGTAACACTGCGAGTGCTGCCACGAGTGCCACTACCCAGGCCCCAGGTGACCTGGATACCCTGTACAACCAGGCTACCACCCAACTGAACAATAACCAGTTCAAAGAGGCGGCGGAGACTCTGGAACAGTTGCACGACCGGCAAAACCAATCGGGCAATATCAAACACCCGGATGTCCCGGCCTTGCTTTTCAAAGCCTATGTCAGCCTGGGCGACCAGTTAAACAAATCGGCCCAGTTGGCAGACTTCCAGGAGAGCCTGGTCAATTATCAAAAGGCGCTGGACACGGCCAAAACTCTCGACGGCAAAGACCGCAACCAGCAAGAAGAATCGGCCTTGCAGACCCGCCTCGACACCGGCAACCTGTACGTCAAGGCGGTCTCGGCCTATAACGAAAAAGAACTGGAAGCGGCTATACCCTTATTCAGCCAGCTTTATACCAGGGACCAGAATTTCCGCGACGCTTCCAGCCTCTACTATGACAGCCTGATACGCGTTGGGGACGGCCAGTTCGCGGAAAACCTCCTGACCGACGCCTACAAGAGCTACGCGCGGGCCGCCCTGTTAAAGAATGTGGCCGATACCCGCTACGCCCAGGCCAGGGCGTCCAGCATCGAAAATCAACTCAGGCAGGCAGGTAAAGCGGTACCGACCGCGCCGAATCCCTGACCCACCGCTGAGCAACAGGCCAACGGGCGAACCAGAGAGGCTTTCCCACCCGGCTAAAGCCGACACTCTCCAAATCGAGGTAAGAATGAGTCACGAAAGACCTGAGGACAAGTGGAAACGGGAAAAGCAATACCAGGCTCCCGGCCCCGGCCAGCCTAATCCTCCCGCCGAGGAAGCCCAGTGGATGCAGGAAAAACAGGGCCGGGTCGCGGCACGGCCTAACCAACCCCAGAATCCCCAGGAAGCCCAATGGATGCGCGAGAAACAGGGCAATTTCGGTGGTCAACCATCTGCCCCGCCAACAGTTCAAGGGCTCGCCCAGGGCCGGGACCAGTGGATGCGCGAAAAACAGGGCAATTTCGGCGGCCAATACCAGGGGCTGGTCCCGGCGCCCGCCCCACCAACCGTCCAGGGGCCAGCCCAGGGCCGGGACCAGTGGATGCGGGAGAAACAGGGATTAGCGCCCCAACCAACTCAACCGGGGCCGCAACCGGCCAACCGCACCCCCGGCCAGGACGAACTGGCCTGGCACCAGGAAAAGAATTTTAACCCGGCCAATTCAGCCCAGAAGGCTAAGAGCGGCAACGGCAAACTTTATATTATTCTCGGTATTGTGGCTGTGTTGGTGGTAGCCGCGATTGTAATAGTGGTCATTTTACTGTTGGCCCCTAAGAACCCCTCCAGCCCTACCGCCACCACAAGTGCCGGTGCCACCACCGCAACTTCCAGTACAACCGCCCCGGTCACGACCGGCAGCGCCGCAGTGACAACGACTCCCGTGACGACCGCCCCGGCCACCGAGGTTGCCAGCACCACCCCCGCCGCTACGACCACTTCAGCGGGTGATTCGGCCCGGTTATTGAGCCTGGCCCAGGACGCCGCGAACAACAGCCGCTGGCAGGACGTGGTCAATTCGTTGGAGTTGCTTTCGCCTTCCGACCCGAATTTTAGCAAGGCCAAACCGCTCCTGGTGAAAGCTTATGTCGAACTTGGCAGACAGGCCGTAGCCGATAAGACCAACTCCCAGGCTTCGGCTAACCTGGCCCTGACAAACTTCCGCAAGGCGAACGCCCTCGACCCCAGTTACCAAGGGCTGGCTAAAGATTTGCAACGGGCCGATACCTACGCCCAGGGCCTCCTGCAATACCAGTCCGAGATGTACAGCCAGGCCGTAGACACCATCAAACCGCTCTACGATGAATCACAACTGCAAACGGAAGGCACGCACTTCCGCAACACGGCGGACATTCTCTACGACTCGTACCTGAAACAGGGCGATAAAGTCTTTAACGCCACCAATGCCGAAGCCCTGGCCCAGGCCCGCAATTTCTATAGCCTGGCCCTCGCGGTGGACGCCCCTAACAAAGACGAGGCTAACTCCAAGTTGCAGCAAGTGGCCGCCGCTTTGAAACTATTGAGCGCGACACCCAAGAAATAACCGGGGAACTACGACTATGTTTCTGGAAAACGCCCAGTTCGGGGGCTACAAACTTAAAAGCATGATTGGTAAAGGCGGGGTTGCGGAAGTGTGGCTGGCCGACCAGTTGGCGTTGGACCGCGAGGTAGCCGTTAAGGTCATTTCTTCCGAACTGGTTAACGGGGAAGACGCCGATTTCGTGGACCGCTTCAAACTGGAGGCCCACTCGGTCGCCCGGCTGGACCATCCGGGAATTTTGCCCGTCTTCGATTATGGCGAATCGGGCGGCTATCTTTACCTGGTGATGCCCTACGCGAAAGGCGGCAATTTACGGAGCCGGGTCCGCCGTAACCCGCCCACCAGGGAAGAAATCGCCGGCATCTTCGAAAATATTACCGGCGGTATCGGGCATGCTCACAGTCACGGCCTGATTCACCGCGACCTGAAACCGGCCAATATTTTGTTGAACGATGAAGGCCGGGCTTTTATCGCAGACTTCGGCATCGCCAAAACGATGGACAATAATACGAACTTGACCCAGGCCGGGATTATCCTGGGTTCGCCCTCGTATATGGCCCCCGAACAATTCCTCGGTCAGGCCGACAAACGCAGCGATATTTACTCGATGGGCCTGATTTTGTTCTTCATGCTGACCGGGCGCAAACTCTACAACGGTCGCCTGCCCTTTGAAATCGGCAAACGCCACCTGGAAGAACCGATACCCCTGCCCGACCCGCAGGTCCCCTCCGATTACGAGCCGTTCCTCTATAAAGTGCTGGCTAAAAACCCGGACGACCGTTTCCAGACTGCGCCTGAAATGCTCAAGGCTTTCAAAGAAATCAACCGGGGTCTCCGTTCGGCTCCCTTGAGTTCGTACAACGTCGGGCCATCCCCAAGCGCCAATCAAGCGACGCCAGACCCATCCCGGACCACCCCAACCCCAAACGACCCGGTGGCCCGCTGGATGGAAGAAAAACGCGGCGGAAGCCCCGCCCAACCCGCTCCCGCTGGCGAGGCCCAATGGATGCAGGAAAAACGGGGAACCGCCCAACCTGCCGCGAACCAGGAAGCCCAGTGGATGCGCGAAAAAGGGGGAGGCCCGGCCAAAAACTCCCCGGACGAGACTATTTTCAACTCGTTTAGCGAAATCAAAGCGCCGCCGCCTGCGCCCCCCGCTAACCAGGCCAAAGCGCCCGGCCAAATCCCCGGTGAGACCCCAGGGCAAGCCCGCTGGATGCAGGAGAAACGGGGCGAGGTGCAGCCCTCACCCGAAGGGACCATGTGGCGTGAGTTCGACCCTTCGCTCAATTCCTTTGGCGAGTTAAAAGACCAGGTGGACCAGACCCAGCCCGCCCCGGAACAGTGGATGCAAGAGAAACGGAGGAACACCGCGCCTGCTCCCGCGCCGAACCTGCCAAATCAATGGATGCAGGAAAAGGGAGGCGTTCCCCAGCGCAACACGCCCCAGCAATACAACAACCCGGCCCAGGCCCCAGGTCAGGCCCAATGGATGCAGGAGAAACAGGGTGGCGCCACCCCGCCGAACCCTAACCCGGCCCGGCCCGATGCCGCCTACGAACGCTATTCGCGGGAGAAAAATCTACCGGCCCAGCAAGGTCCGGCCAACGGTCGCCAGCCCGGCGCGGTCCCCAATGAGCAAGATCGCTGGATGCAGGAAAAACGAGGTGGTGCCGCCGGGACTGCTCCCGCCCAGGCCCAACAGGCCCCAGGACAGGCCCAGTGGATGCAGGAAAAAACCGGAGTTCCAGGCCAGGGTCAGGCCGCCCAGTGGAGGCGAGAAAAAGAAGGGATAGCCGCACCACCACCCGGCCAGGGCAATTTTGGGCCGCAAGGCTTCGCCCCGAACCAACCCGGCAACCCTAACCCGCCCCAGGTCACCAAAGCCCGGCGCAAACAACCCATCTGGTTGTTCGTGATAATTGGCGTGCTGGTCGTCGTTATCCTGGCGGTCGTGGCAGTGCTGGTAATCAATCCCTTCGGCAAAGGAACAACCACACCCACCGCCCAGGCCAGCATAACTACCACCGCGACCACCGGGACCGGCCCTACCACAGGCGCAACCACGGCGACAGGAACCTCCGCCGCAAATACGACCGGGCAAGCCACTACGACCAGCGCCGCCCAGACTACCCCGGCCATTTCTAGCAGCGCGACTACCGGACCCGCCACCACAACCACGGTGGTAGGCACCACGGGTGCGGCTACCACGAGCGGTAACGACCGGGGCACGCCCCAACCTTCGGTGGGGGCCGGGACCGGAGCGGTAGCCTTGAGCGGTCATGCCGGACCGATAAACATGGTGAGTTGGAGCCCTAACGGCCAGTTGTTCCTGACCGCTTCGGACGATAAAACTATTAAAGCCTGGGACGCCGCCACTAACAAGGTCGTTAAGACCCTCGATGATAAGGCCAAACCCAACAGCGACCGGGTTATCTCGGCGGTCTTTAGCAAGGACAGTCAGTTCGTGGTCGCTACCCTGGCCGACAAAACGGTCAACGTCTATTCTTATAACAACGGCAACGTGGTGGCCCAGGTGAAAGGCGACCTGGCAGTCCCGGCGACTATTTCGGGCGACCAGACCCTGGTGGCCTACGCCGGGTCGCGGACCATCCGTACCTTCGACCTGAAGAAAAATGCCGCCGGGCCGGAATTCCCTTATTTCGACCCCAGCATCCAGGGATTGGCCCCGGTCGCGCTGGCCTTCTCGCCGGACAACTCGACCCTGGCAGTCGGGCTCAGCAGCGGGCGTATCATCCTTTACGCCACCTCCTCCGGCAAGCCGGTAATAGAACTCGAACCGTCACCCGACACCAAAAGCGGCATCAAACAACTGGCCTGGTTTGGCAACGGGGCCAGCCAACTGGCAGTCGGGCGCGAAGCCAGCGTCGAAACGCTTGCGATTGACCTTTCCAAAAAGGTTGCCACCAATGCCCTGACCGCCCAGAGCCTGACCGCCCCGGTCTCGAGCCTGGGTATCAGCGCTGACGGTAAACGGCTGGCGGTTAGCACCGAAAAAGGCGATTTACAACTCTGGTCCCTGGAAAACAACGTTATCCTGACACGTAGTTCTATCGGCACCAACCCGGTCATCGGGTTGCATTGGAGCCAGGACGACCAGAAAATTACGATAGCAACCGGCGGTGGCAGTCCCGCCCTCAATACCGTGGCGGCCCAGCAAACAGCCCGTAGTACAACTATAAACCTGACCCCACAGAACGGGACCAAAGTTAGCGGCACTGCCCTCCTGACCGAAATCCCCGGCGGTTCGGTCAGAGTAACGCTGGACGTTGCAGGGCTCGACCCCGGCCAGCACAAAGTGCATATCCACGCGGGGACATGCGCCAACCAGGGCGACATCAAATTTGACCTTGAAACTCTGAGACCTACGGCAGACGGGAAAGCTACTTCAGTCACGGTGATTAAAACCGATTACAGCGCTTTAATCACCGGTAGCTTCTATGTAAATGTCCATAACGATCCCGGCACGCCGACTTATATTGCCAGTTGTGGAGAAATTCATGTCTGATACACTAAAAAATGACCGTAATGGCAACCCCAGGCCAGGGAAAGATAATGTGCTCAGCATAACCGTGCTGGCAGCACCCAGCGTCCTGAGTTTCATCAGCCAGGAAACCCTTCGCTATGACGACCAGGGTCTCGAAACCGGCGGCATCCTGGTAGGTATCTGGCTGGACCAGGATACCTGTTACCTGGTCGGGGCTACTGGCAGCGGGCCCCAGGCTGAACACGCCCAGTACAGCTTTGCCGTGGATACCGATTATGCCAACAACGAGCTTAACCGGATTCGCCAGAGTTTCCCCGGCTCCGACTATGTGGGGGAATGGCACAAACACCCCGCGACCCTGGAAAGACCCAGCCAGGGCGACCTTATGACGGCCCGGCAACTGCTGGCCGACCCCGATTATCCTATCAGGCTGATAAACCCGATTATGACCGTCAAAAATCACCGGGCCAATTTCCATCTTTTCTACCTGGACCGCGACCTGCCCGACTTTGTCCGGCTCCAGGAGCACGGTCAAATCGAAGCTCAGAATGACGACGAGCCCTGGGACGACGGCAGCGCCATCTATCACGCCAACATCGTCCTGGTGCCTAAAGATAAAAAGACCCTCCAGGCCGAGGCTGCCGCCGCGCCCGCACCTGCCGTCACGGTCATCAAACCAGCCAAACAGCCGCAGCCGCACACTATACCGGCCTCTCCGCTCGACATACCAAGTCCTTTCACCGGGGAAGCCAGCGATATTGACATGAATACCGTCAAGAATTATTCAAAATTGTTCGAGCCGATGCCGCCAGCCCGCCTATCCTCGACCTATCAGGAAACAAATGCCGGGAACAGAGGAAAAGAAACGTTTTTTGACCCGATACCGCCTGCCCAGTTGTCGCCGGACTACAACCCGGCCAACTTCAAAACTCGCTCACCCCAGCCCCCCGGTAATATGGCTCCCGGTGCTACCTCGGACGACGAAGACCGGACGCTAACGATGCGCCAGCAAGTGCCCGCCACCACTCCATTGGCACCTGGCCGGTCCACCTCAGCGTCCCGGATTTCACCGGCCCTGGTTATGATTGTGGCCGGGCTGATTCTGTTACTTATTATTTTGGTGGTCGTCCTGTTAATGACCCGCTAGTTAAGAGGGGGATGTTTCCGCCCTTCCGGTTGTCCTGGTTAGCCGGACCTGGGTCACAAGTGTCTCACTTGTGTACCAGTTTTGTCCCTTCAAAGCCAACTCGACTACCTTTACAATCAAAATGTCTACATGGAACGCGCCGGAAGCAATTTGCCGGGTAGCTAACCTGAACTAGACATATGATTGGCAAACCCGGAATGAACAGGAGTCCCTAAAATGAGCGGCGGAAGCATAATACTAGAGCCCCGGCAGATGTTCCAGACCTTGCAGGACATGGAAAGGGCGACCCAGGATGTCCTCAAACTTATCCAGGAAATAACCCACGTCCTGGAAACGGTCTCGGTGTTGACCTTCGCTATCGGTTTCGGTGAACTCATCAAGGCCGCCGAAGCCGCCATCAACCAGGTCGGTAACGCGGTCGTCGCGGCCAATAACGCCTTCAACAGCGCCTGCCGCGAGGTGGTCAACCAGCTTGTCGAGAAATTCGCCCCCGAAGGAGCCAAGAGCGATTACAGTTCGCCGCCTTTTCTCGAAATCAGTATTCGCATCAACGTGGCGGACCGGGCGCAAATCCTGCCCTCGATAATGCGAACGCACTTTGACGAGCACCAGCAGAAGAACTACCAGATGCTCAACAAGACCAACGATATGCGCGACATCTACCGCAACACTTCGAGTTTCTGGATAGGTTCGGCGGCGGAGAAGACGCGGAGCAGTTTCGAGAGCCGGATAGTGCCGCAGTTCGAGGACTTGCTGGACGTGTTGAAAAAGATAGTCGAGATGGGCTTTAGCTGGGTGGACGAGGCCGTCAGGTTTGAAGCGTCATTGGGCGTTTAGCCTCAATTCAAAGTTAAAAGCCAGTTTCGACAAACCGGGCTAGAAGTGGTATCCTCCGGGAAACTATAGTCAAAACCCACTTAAAAAGAAATCGAAAGATAATATGCCCGGTCGGTTAGAACGACTAAATCAAATATTGACCCAGGTTGAGCAAAAAGGCTCCGCCTTCCTGGAGACGCTGGCCCGCCTGAACGACAGCCGGGTGGTGCCGGGGAAAATCGAAATTTTGGGGGCCAGGGAAGGCCGGGCCTACTTTCGCCGCCACTCAACCGGTTTGCCAATTTGGTCCGATTTAGCGTTAATAGATACAGCGAACGGCGAAAAAATTTTCTGGGTTAACCTGGATTTTTCGGAATTCAACGAGGAATATACCGGCCTCAAAGCCCGCCAACTGGCCGCCACCCAGGACAAACTGCCCCTGGACGAGTCGGACGCCCTGGAAGCCCTGACCCTGGCGGTCCTGACCGGGGACAGCCCGGCGGCGGGGGCCTTGATTGAGCGGATAGCCCGGAATTTTCCAAAGTTGCCCGCCATTATGGATAGATTGGCCGGGCGGGGCAATTCCCGGCTGCGCAGCGCCTTTGGGCGAGCCCTGGCGCTTATCAACACCGCCGCAAGCTGGGAAATCATAAACGCCTATCTCGATAAAGAGACGGCGGAAGGAGTCCGGGCCGACATCATAACGGCCACCATCCTGAACAGCCGGACCAATCCCGACGCCCTCCCGGTCAATGTGCTGGAAGAATGGCTGACCGGCGAACGCCTGGTTGACCCTTTAAGTTGTGTCCTGGCCCTGACCGGGTTGGGGCTGCAACTTTCGCCGGATATTTTTGAACTGATTCAGCCGCAGCACCAGAAAGCCCTCAAAGCCTGGTTCGAATAGGAGAGGCGGCTAATAACAATAGTTGAATCTACCAAACCTTGAAAGTTGTGACCCGTTAAAATGGCAGACGAAATACTCTGGAATGTAGCTATCTGCGCCAGCACCTACGCCGAACTGGGCGAAGCCTGGATTACTTTGAGGACCGTCAATTCGCTTATGAACGAACCGGACGGCGGCAGAGTCCTCCAAGAAAGCGGCGCAGCCCCGATGTACAACGCTGCCCACGAACTGGTCGAAGGAGCCATGCGAGGGTTGGACCTCTTTTTGAATATTCAGGGCAACTACCTGGAAGGTATCCGCAAGGGGGTCCACGTAGACCTCTCCGAACTGGAAACGAAGGCCAAAGAAGCCACCGAACCTTATTTCAAGATTCGCCGGACGACCGGCTCGGTTATAGCCCGCGGTCAGGCCCGCTATACCGCGGATAACCTGACCAGCGAGACCTATCCGGGCGGAGAAATCTACCCCGGCCTCTACGCTTACGAAACGCCACCGGACTGGCTTGACGGCTGGTTGCAGTACGTTTCTTATGGCGGAGGCTCCGGGCAACCTAAAACCGAAGCCACCACCCCACCCTGGACCGATAAAGTCCGGTACGCCGGGGCGTGAGTCAGTTTTTAGTTTTAAGTATTTAGTCTTTAGTATTTTAGAACCGAGCGAGTAGCGGAATCATGGCTGATGTTGCACTATTGGATATGGCCCGCCAGGCCGAACAACTGGCCGATTTTTGCCAGGAGATGCAGGGCCGCCTCCGGCTGACCGACATCAGTATTGATGCCGAAATGGACCGCTTCTTCCTGAACCACAAGGGCGAGACTCCCGAAGTTTTACACCAGATTTATGACGAATGGGGCGGGAAGATATTGGAAAGTCAGCCCCAGTTCTCGGCGGTCATCCGACAATGCCGTAAACAGGCTATCGAATGGCGGGCCGAATACAATCGCCAGGAACAGACGGAAGCCCAGGCCCGGCGTGAAGAAGAAGAAGCGGAAGCTAAAGCCAAAGAAGAAGCCGCCGCTAAAAAATAACCGTCGGGCGCGCTGCCTTTGTCCGACCTAGTGTAGACCAAACAAGAGAGTATGAGGCGAAAAATTACTCCGGGCACCGCCCTGCTTTTATCCTCGTCCGCCGTCATGGCCTTCCTGTTGATACTGGGTGGCCTGGGAGCCTATTCCGCCGGTTTTAACAAACAGGACGGTATTTCGACCCAGCACGCCCTCGATACCGCCATTGCCCTGGGTAAGATTACGCCGACCATCACCGACTCGGCCCTGGAAGTCTTTTACCAGCGTGGGGTGGCCGCCTACAACAGCAAAGATTATCCCACCGCCATCACCCAGCTAAATACGGTCGTAAATTACCGGCCCTATAAAGACGCTGCCGCCGTGTTGTTCCTCTCCTACAAAGAGCAGGGCGACATCCAGTCCACCCAGCAAAGCACCCTGAACATAGCGCCAATTACCTATAACAGCGCCCTCGACCTGGTCAAAAAAAGACAGCCGGAAATCGAGCAGGGTTTCCAGCGCACCCCGGCTTTGCTAAAGAATACGACCTTCCCGACCCTGTTGACCGATTTGAAAAACAGCCAGGTCTGGTCCGACCTCTACGCCAAGGGCAATACCGCCGCCAATTTCAACAGCAACAGCGATTGGTGGAATACGGTTATACCCGAATGGGAGCAAATCTATCAGCAGAACCCTGGCTACCTTAGCAACGTTCCGTCCCTGGCCCTGAACCAGCGCCTGGCCGATTCCTACAAGACCAGGGCCCTCGATTTGTGCCGGGTCAAGGGTGATTACGCCGGGGCGCTTTCGTCGGTCAACCGGGGCCTGGAAATTAGCATCAAGAGCAAATTACCCGCCGCAAAGCAGGCTGTTCTACAAAATCTTTATTACTTCATAACTCAGAATCAGTGCCAGGTCGGATAAAAAGTTATGCTAATCAGCCTTTTCTTTTTTGTCTTGGTAGAAGTGACCACCCTCTTTAGCGGATTAGGCTGGCGGTTCAGTGAATATGTCAATCCTGATAAGACCGACTGGCTCATCCGGGGCGGCAGCATCGGCTGTAGCATCTTCCTGGGCCTCATTTGCGGCTGGCTTGCCATCCGGGCGGTCAACAAAGCGCCGCATTTTCTCTGGCTGTGGGGAGGAGGACTTATCGGGGCTTTGCTCGGCTGGGCCGCAACCGCCCAGTTGTTACATCTACAACCTAGCCTCATATTAGCCATCACTCCGGTTGTTTCAGGCCTCGGGGGGATTATCGGGGTGGTAGTGAGCGCCCTGGTCGGGAATGCGCGGCAGAGCCAGGGCCAGCGCCAACCCAAACAGAAACAGGCTCGCCAGCCCCAACAACCGCCCCAACCCCAGATGGCGATGGCAAATTACGGCCCCGGCCCTGGGCCGATGCCCGGTCCCGGTTATAGCGGTCCGCAGCAAATGGGCGGACCACCCCCGCAAATGATGGGCGGTCCCCAACCTCAACCGGGCCAGGACCCCGAAATCGAAATCAAACGGCTGCGCAAACGGCTTTACCAGGAGGCCGTCCAGATGGCCCAGAACCCGACCAGCGTCAGCCAGTCGGTGGCGGGGACGCGCTGGCCCGAACCGCAACTTTTCGTGGTGGACCCGGCCCACGTCGCCCTGGTAGTGGTTATTCCGTGCTACCTGGGGCAGCTAACCTTTTTCGTGGTCTGCCCGGTCGGCTATCCCGAAAAGGCCCCGGTAGAGGTGCATATAGAGCTATTGCGGCAGGGCAATCCCCCGGTGCAGCTAAATTATGACGGGCGCCGCCTTTCCACCTGGAAAACCGGCTCCAATCTGGCAGGCATATTCAAAGATGGTTTTCTTCAGATTGAAGAAGCCGTGTTGGGTTAGGAAGCTATGTTTTTATCCGGTAAGAATCTAAAAACTACCGCGCGGGAAGTCGCCCGCAAAGCCCTCAATGTGTGGGTAATCCAGGCTTTCTTGGCGACCCTTGTCATCTCTTTGATTGCCTGGCCGCCGGTCACGGCCCAATCGACCTGTACTTCCCCGGATTTTGCCACCAAGATAGCTATCTCGCCGGATTTCTGCCAGTTCTGGTTCGATAACGGCGGCATCAGCATTTTCGGCCAGCCGATTACAACATCTAACAACGAAATCAGCCCCGAAACCGGTCAGAGCGTCCCGACCCAATGGTTCGAGCGGGCCCGTTTTGAACTGCGCCCGAAAGCGGGCGGCGGCACCGAGGTAGCCCTGGGTAAACTCGGCACTGAGTTGCGCCAGGAAGCCCTCAATAAGAACAGCAACAACCAGGAGATTGACCCCAACTTCCGGCCCGCCACCCCGCTGGTGGACCCCGATTTCCCTCTTGAAGAGCAAAAATTCTTCGACCAGACCAAGCACAATGTCCGGTTCAAGTTCCTCGATTACTGGAATAAAAACGGCGGTGAGGCCCGGTTTGGCCTGCCTATTAGCGAGGAACACCTCGAATTCGAACCTGAGACCCACCGCTTCTATGTCGCCCAGTGGTTCGAGCGGGCCCGGCTGGAATTTCACCCGGAAAACCCGCCCGAAACCGAAATCTTGCTGGGGCAGTTGGGTTCGCAAATTAAAAAGGCCGGTCTTGACAACGCCCGCCAGAAACGGCTCGACTTCGACTGGAAGACCGGGCGCAACGGCTCGTTCCTCGACCAGCCGAATAGCGTCTTTGTGGACGGCACCGGTAATATTTACGTAAACGACCGGGCCAGTGGGCGGGTCAACAAGTACAACTCCAAGTTCGAACTGGTCAATTACTGGTACCTGGTCGGTGGCGGCACGAAGAACCCGGCCCTGGAAGGCGGCACCCAGGCTATCGCCGGGCTGGCTAAAAAACCCAACGAGAATAACAATGGCAACGGGACCACCCCGGCCCCGACACCCACCCCGACGCCAAAGCCAACGGCCAGTCCGACACCCAATACCGGCCAGGAAAAGCCGCCGATTTTGTATAGCCTCGCGCCTGATAAGACCGACGTGGTCCGCAAACTGACGGCGGAAGGCAACTGGGAAACAATTCAGCTTCAACCGGCGGGTGATGCTGACGCCAACACACCCAACATCGGGCTGGCGGTCGGCTCCGGCGAAAGCCTTTACATCTTGAAGTCGGCAACCTACGCGAACTTCCTGGTCTTCAAGTACACCAACAAGGGCGAATTTATCACCAAGTTCGTCCGGCGCGGCGACGTAAACGACCCGACGGCGATTGCGGTCAGCGGCGACAAGATATACCTGGCCGATGGCAGTTCCGGGAAATATTTTATCTTTGATGGCAGCGACAAGAGCAAAGGCGACATCCTGACACCGGGCGGGATTAGTTTGCCCAATACCGGCGGGCCGCATAACATCCAATCTATCGCGGTAGACCCCAGCGGCAACGTTTTAGTAGGCGAGAATGGCAAAATCACCCGCTTTGATATTAACAATAGCGGTCCCGCCAGCTTCCCGGTTACCGCCGGGCGGGCGGTCGGCCAGCTTCTAAACCCGGTTGGCATGACAACCGACCTGAAGGGCAACCTCTACGTGGCCGACCCGGCCAACCACCGGGTTATCGTGGTAGACCAGGCAGGCAACCCGCGCAACGTCATCCAGTCCGACCCCTATAACCTGGAAGGTAACCTCGGCTCGGCCCGGTCGGTGGTTATCACTTCCGGCACCAACGCGGTTATCCTGGTGGCCGACCCGGTCAACCAGCGTATCGAGAAATTCGATATTACGGGCAAATACCTGAGCCAGTGGACCTCAAACGGGGTCTCGGCCCTGGCGATTAGTCCGGCGGGAGAGGTCTATGCCCTGAACACCTCCCAGGCCCAGGTTACCAAGTTCGACCTGGACGGCAAACAACTGGCCCAGTTCGGGAAGTTGGGCAGCGGCAACGGGGAGTTTCGCTTCCCCAACGCCCTGGCGGTCGGCAAGGATAACAGCCTCTACGTAGCCGATACGGGCAACCAGCGCATCCAGAAGTTCGATGATAAAGGGACCTTCCAGAAAGCCTGGGGCGCGAAAGGGGCGGGCGACCAGGAGTTCGGCGGGGACGGTCTGAGCGACCTCTATAGCGGCCCGACCTCGATTGCGGTCGAACCGGCCAGCGGCAACCTCTACGTGGTCGACTCGGCCAGCGCCCGTATCCTCAAATTCGACCCGAACGGACAGTTCCTGGGCCTGCTGACCCAGGCCAATATCGAACCCAACCGGACCTTCGAGCCGGTCGCCGTGGCGGCCCCGGCCCTCCAACTGACCAAACAACAGTCCGGCAGCAGCGGGGCCACCCCTACCCCAGCCCCCAGCACGGTCGACGATACCGGCCTGACCAGCGGCATCTATATTATGGCTCTCAAAGGGATTTATAAGCTGGATGCCCAGGACCAGTTCCAGTTCAGCTATTTCGCGGACGCGCCTCTCCCCGGCACTGATGGGGGTGACGGCAACGTCGAAAACCTGACCGGGATTGCCGTTGATAATAACGGGAATATCTTCACGACCGACAATTTCTCCCGGCTCTCGAAATTCCACTATAAATAGGAGTACGTATATGCAGGAAAATCGTGAAAATACCGGGCCGGAAGAAGGCCACGAACTCGATGAAGCCGAACTGGACGAGGTTAGCGGCGGCCAATCCGGCCTGGACTCGATGAGTGAAATGGGTGAAATGGAGTCTATGCGGATGCAGATGGCAATGGACCGGAAATCAAAATTTATTGAGACCCTCTCAAACATAGAAAAGAAAATGTCTCAAACCAGTAGCGACATTACCAAAAATATTAAATAAAACCCAGGGGCTAAAAAACTAGGCCAGGGAGTCGCTCGCGCCGTCTGCGGCAGCAGAGCCATTTTCACCTGGGCGTGAGGGCAGGGCCGGGTGAAAATTGCCTTCTTTTAGTATGCGCCGGGCCCGCCGCAGAATGACCCTGGCGTTTTCAAAATAGACCAGGGCAATCGCTTCGTCAAGGTCGCACCAGATAGCGTCGTGGGTCTCACCAGGCTGGGGGCGCGGTTTTTCCAGCTTGGGATTGAGGTCGCGCATGAGATACCAGCGCACCTGTTTGCGCAGGTTCCCTCGCCGCGAGTCGGCCAGGTAACGGGCATCGCCCAGGGGCATCACGATTTCGCCGTGTAGGCCGGATTCTTCCTCGACCTCACGGATAGCGGCCTGCTCCGGGGTTTCGCCTTTTTCGAGATGGCCTTTTGGCAAATCCCACCACCCGCTCTGGCTGCGTTCGATAAGCCCGACCAGGAAGCTTGGTTTGCCATCTTTTTTGCGAACATAGGGGCGGAAGACTACACCTCCCGCCGAACGGTCCTGCGGCGGCAGAGAAGCGTCCCAGCCGTCCAGTATTTTATTTTCCTGTTCCTCAGTCACTATTCTTCTTATTCTACCTGTCGGTAAGCGTCAAGCAGCATTACCACACGAGCGCGCACAATTTCGGCCAGCTCGTTATCTTTTACAATCAAATGAATCCGCCGGACATGCCGGTGAAACTTTCGCATATCATCATTATTCAGGCCACTAACTTCGCCCCACGGGACCGGGTTCGGCCAGCCGTGCGGGGGCCGTTCACAGACCACGTTCAGGACAATCTCAAAACCTTTGGCCTCAGGTATGTCGAGCAGAATCTCGTGGCCGCGCAATTCTCGCCCGGTCCACTGGCTGACCATCTCACACCAGAGTTCTTCGAGGCGTTTGCGACGGGCCGGGTTGTATTTAAGGACGGCCAACCGGGCGAACATACTATCATCTTCAGCGAGCGACAAAGCTCGCTTGTAGAAACGCCGCTCCTGCAAATCGGTTATCAGTTCGTGGGCGACCGAGTCGGGGGGCGTGGTCTGTTGAATCAGGGCGATAACCGAGGCATCATCGCTCCGCTCAAGCTCTTTCCCGCCAAAAGCGCCGTGGCTGAGCGCCTCCTGGACCGAGCGCAAAAACATGACCGTCGCAATCCGGTTGGTATGATGCCAGTAGACGTTGTAAAACATCAGGTAGCGGGCAAAGATGAGCGATTGCAGGGCTCCGACCCCTTTTTCGTCAATCACCAGTTGGAGGGGCGCATCCGGGCTGGCCGGTTCCGGTTCGGGCCAGATTCGCAGCGAATCAATCAGGCGCTGCACGTCCACGCTGCCATAGGGCACGTTGCAATAACGCGAATCGCGGGTCAGGTAATCTAGTTTATCGGTATCGAGAGCCCCACTGATAAGCTGGCGCAAGACCAGTTCACGGTTATTAAGCGGCACATCATCGCTTTTGGTGATAAAGGAGGCCACTTTAGCCGGGTCCACATGCCACTCGTCGCGCAAAATCGGCCCGATTTCCGGCCCCATCACAATCTCGCGGCCAATCGTTTCGTGGTCGCGGACGATAGTCAGGTCCAACTCTTCAACGGCGTGGCTGTAGGGATAATGGCCGATGTCGTGCAACAGGGCCGCCGAAAGAGTAGTATTAACTTCCTCGCTGGTAAAGTTAAAACCACCCCGTTTGAGAAGATGGAGAATTGCCAGCCGGGTCAGGTGATAGACCCCTATACAGTGTTCGAAACGCGTATGGTGGGCGCCCGGCCAGGTCCAACTGGTAAAACCAAGTTGCTGCACCCGGCGCAACCGCTGAAAGGGCTTGCTGTCGAGGATACTCATAACCTCACGGGGTAAAGGAATATCGCCCCACACGGTATCTCTTATCATGCCTTCCGGTTGTTCGACCAGTCTTAGAATCAGTTGTTCACGAGCATTGGCGCTATTTTCTAGCTGGGTCATTGGCCCTAAACCCTCAAAAAATTACCATTCCACATAATTATCCTAATTTTTAACCTGTAAATTATACGCTTTTTAACCCGGCTTTGACAAGAAACCCGAACTTAAAATCGGCATTTGTTTTACAAATTGGTGGTCCTGATCTTGAAGATATGCTAGGGGCCTTATGAGGACTTTTATTTTTAGGCTGGAAATTGTAAAATAACGACTTGTTGGCGAAGTGCCGTTTTGGAAAGGTGTTTTAGTTTGCCCCAGATAGATGCGATACAGGAGTTAGGCCAGGTTTTCTTACCGATGATGTTGAATAACCGCCCCGAACCCTATTATTTTATTATGGATACCGGCGCCGGGATGAGCGCGGTGGAAGAAAAAGTGGCCGAGGAACTCGGTTTACCTACTATCGGCAAGACCGAACTGGCCGGGACGGCCGGGGTTTTGAATGTTCCGATTAAACAATTCGACTCGGTATCGCCCCGGCGGCGCGGCTGGCCGGTTTCGATTTTAACCCATCACGGGTTGCTGGCGACGACCCAGGACTTGAGCGCCTTCCGGGTGCCCATTCCGGCCCCTTTCGAAGCAGGTCTTTTAGGTAACGATTACCTGCGCCATTTTGTAGTCGAGGTAGACTTTTTGCCGCCGAACGTGCAGCTTTCCCGACCCTACGGTTATATCCCGGCAGGGGTCAATCCCGACAAATTTTTACCGTTCACGCTCGACCGAGCGAAAATCATGCGGGTTAAGGCTAAACTGGACGGCTGGATGGACGTGGAGTTGCGGGTAGATAGCGGCGCAGGTACCCTTACGTCTGTGATGTGGCCCTATGTCAATATCACCACCTCCACCTGGAAACAGTTGTGCGAGAAAAACCCCGGCTATAGTGTGACCGGCACCATCGGGGCCAAGGGCATGGGCGGGAGGGTCGAGTTGCAGGTCGCTAAAATTGCCTCGCTCGACCTGGGACCGCTCCACTTTGATTTGCCCAGCGTGGTCATTCAGCCGGAGCAGGGCATCTTTGCCAGCCCCCACGCAGTCGGATTTATCTCGCTAAACCTGTTCGAGCCGGGCGGGTGGGTCACCTTCGACTACCCGGCAGGGCGTATTTACGTCCCGTAGGCATAAAAAAACAGGCTTTCCCCTTTAACCAACCCACAAAGCGGTTAAAGGGAAAGCCTGTTTTTTATTGTTAATAAGGTTGCTCCTGGCCGTAGAAATTCTGGTGAGCCCGTAGGTAATCCTCGAATTTCTGGTTTTCATCCGCTTTAAGACGGGCGATATTGTTGCGCAGGTCGTAGATATGCCCGCCAATCTCGTTAGATGCCACTTCGCGTTTTACTTCTTCCAGCGCCTCGGTTAAATCCCTTGCCGACATAGTCCAGCTTTGTAAAAGCTCGTTTAATTGGGCCGAATTCATAAACATTGCCTCTTTCTCTTTGGGAGTTGTTAAAGTGAAAGTACCACAAGCGTGTCCGGGTTATTAATATAATTCCATACCGTTTCAAGACTATCTGTTAAGTGCGTAACTTTTTCTCAAACTATGTTGTTATAAAGAATTGGAGTAGTCATAAATTCGGAGAAAAAGCCCGCATGAAAAATCCTGTTGCTAAAGTATCTATTCGTGTGTAGAATATTTTACAGACTTGCGGAGATTAACAACAAAATAATAATTTAAGAGTAGATAACTACGATGGAGCTTTCGTTATCACCACGGCTATCTAGCTTACGGCGTTGGAAACCCCTACCCTTCTTACTGGTGGGGTTATTTTCGTTGGGCGTTTTGCTGTTGAGTATGTATCGGATGCCTTCATTTGGAAGAGGTATCGAGGAAATCAAAAAGACCAGCGTCTTCTTTAACATTTTCCCGGTCGAACAGACCAATCTTTTCCCAACTGACGACGGAGGCTACTATGCCTGGACCCAACCGGGCGATAGTTCGGATAAAACCGCGCCGCCCACAACCGTCCTGCGCTTGCCTCAACTCCAACGGGTCAACGCTTTTTACCTGACGCTGGAAATGTCGCTCGACCGGCCCGGCGAGGCCCCACCCGCCAGGGTCCAGCTAAGCCTGCTGGACGAAAACGACCGCTATTTAAGCACGCTGGCGGTCCTGGTCTACGACCCAGCCCATCCCGGCTTTAACCGCTACCAGGTGGTGATTCCGCCCGACGAAAAAAGACAGGGGTTGGGTATCGAGATAAAAAGCAACGCCTTCCACCTGAACGGGCAAGCCGGTGAATATGGGGTGCGGCTGCGCAGTTATACTATCGAGCAGAAAGACAACCCTTACCTGCGCTATATCTGGCCGGAGCCTTATATTCCCGCCGCGCTCATCCTGGGATCGGGCATCCTGGCCTGGGCCGCCCTGGTCGGGTTGGCCTGGTGGGAAACCTTACTGCTGCTGGCCCCGATGGCTTTTGTCGTGGGGAGCATGGCCCAGTACAACCACTACTTTAGCTGGCAAGCCCTGGGTGCGGGGTTGGTGGTGCTGGGCAGTAGCTTCTGGTGGCAGCGGACCAGGATTCCTTTTACAGGGATAAGCTGGCGACGCCCGGCGGAATTGGGTCCGCTCCTGCTGGCGCTGGTGGGCGTGTGCGGGTTTTTCCTCTACGGCTTTACCTATTCGAGCGACATCTGGTTTTATAACAACTGGATAGACTGTCTCCACACCAACGGTCCCATCAACGCCTATTCCAAATGCACCTACCTCGATTATCCGCCCCTTGCGCCCTATCTTTTCTACGGCTACAGCGCGGTGGCCTACACCTTTCATTTCGTGGGGCAATCGGCTTTCCTGAAGGGCTTTTTCTCGCTCGGTCTGCCCATCGTAGCCGCCTTGATCTGGAAGATGGCCCGCCGCCGGGGAGATTTCCTTACCGCCAAACGGCGTGGAGCAGTCCTGATTCTTTTCAGCTTTAACATCGCCCTGGTTTACAACCCGGCTATCTGGGGTCAAATGGATATTTTTCCGTGCGTCCTGCTGATGGCGTCTTTCGTGGCTATTTACAGCGATAAACCCATCCTGGCGCTGGTCAGCCTTGCCCTGGCCCTAATCCTCAAACCTCAGGCCATTTTCGCCATACCGCTATTGGGTTTACTCCTGACAAAGAAATACGGTTTCAAACGGACCGTCCTGGGGAGCGCGGTTGCCAGCCTGGTAGTGTTAATCCTGGCCCTCCCTGCCTTCGGCTTCGATTGGAACAGTTTTTTAAACAACTACTGGTCGCGCAATGAACTGGCCGGGGATAAAATGGACTTCTTCTTGCTCCGGGCCTACAACTTTTCGTATCTGCTGCATTTTGCCGAAAATCACTCTTTCGTGGTGGTCGTGAGCGGGTTCGCCATTATCGGGCTGGTCTATCTGGCGCTGGTGGGCCTGACCTGGTTCAAGGCAGCCTCGGAGGCGCATACCAGCCTGGCGTTGGGCCTGACCGTGCTGGTCAGCTTTACCTTTGCCATCAAGATGCACGAGCGCTATACCTATTACGCCATGCCTTTCCTGGCGCTGGCCGTCCTCTACAACCGCCGGGCCAGCCTGGTTTATCTGCTGGTGAGCTTTGTGTCGCTTTACCAGGTGGTCATAACTCCTTTGCCGACCTATCGCTCCAACCAGATACCCAACACTTTCTACCTGTGGCATTCCATCCTGCAACTTAACTGGCAGTGGCTGCCCGATGCGCTTTCTTACCTGACCATCGGGGTCTTTTTGTGGCTGCTGGTCTTCTACCTGAGGCAGGTTTATGCCACCTCAAAACAGGTGCCGGACCAGTTATCCACCGAACATGGGGATAACTATCCAAAAGTACTGGAAGTGGCCTAAAAGGATTTTCATGGTCTGAAAACTGCTCTAAAATAGGTACAAGCTTTTGGAAGTCTATGGAACACGACACCGGGTAAAAGACTATGGAACTCTTAATTGTGATGTTACTTTTCGGAAGTTTCTCCGCCTCGACAATGTTTGTTAACCGGGTCAAGACGGGCCTTTTTAAAGGCTCCCGCCGGACCTGCCAGAAATGTAAACTTACCCTGGACCCCGGACGTTCCATCTGCCCGGTCTGCGGCACCTATCTTTCCCGGCCAGGTCATTAATTAAAATTAAAGAAAAAGTCTGCTATAATAGAATTAACGCCCATTTGCGCTGGCGGAAGCGTCCTACTTTAATTTAGTTACCATCCAAATATGGAAGTTTTTTCTAAATGCAGCTAACCTCGCTCCGGCGCTGGTCTATTTTCTCGCTGGTCGTTCTACTTTCTACCCTGTTTTTGCTGGCCCAACCCTTCGCAACTAAACCCGCCCTGGCCGCCGGAGAAATTAACTACGACCAGAATTATTTTGCCCCCAACCTCCCGACCGGGGCCGCCAACCATAAATTCGGGATTGTCACCCACCCCTGGTGGCTTGACATGCATCTCGATACCTTTATTTCCAATTTTAAAAATTTACAGGTTGGGGTCGTGCGTATCCCGGTAGAGTGGAAGACCATCGAGCCAAAACCGGGCGTCTACAACTGGCAACTGAACGACCGCCTGCTAAACCGGCTGGCCGACGAAGGCTTCGAGGTAGTGGCCGAGTTCGTGACTATCCCGGTCTGGGCCAGCAACAACCCGGCGGTCTGTGCCAAAAATGACCTTGACTGCGGGTTTAACCCCGCTTACCTGGACCATATGCAAGCGGTGGCCGAAGCGTTGGCGCGACGCTACCCTTTTATCCGCCACTGGGAATTCTGGAACGAACCGGAACAGTGGTCGAACGCCGGGCGCGACATCTGCAAGTTCAGCAACTGGCTCGAACAATTCTACCTGGGCATCAAAAAGGCCGACCCAACCATGCTGGTGGCCTTTAACACGCTGGCCGGGATAAACTATCTTATCGGCATGTACGGCTGTGTCGAGAGCGCCGCTAAAGAGGCCGGGACCAAGCCTTTCTACTTCTGGGACGCGGTCTCGCTCCACCCCTACAACCTTGACGGCGAGAAGACGCCGGAGGGGATTTTTGCGCCTATTTCCACCAAAACGGTCGAGCAGGTCCACCAGGCCATGGTCGACCGGGGTGAAGGCAACAAACCGATCTGGATTACCGAAATGGGGGTGCAGAGTGACCCCAAAAGCCAGGCCGATTTGCTAAAAGTAGCCTGGGACTGGCTCGGTGCGCAGCCTTATATCACGATTATCACCCTGCACATGCTTCACGACTGGTCGGAGGAGCATTACGGCCTGATGACGACCGAACCTGAAACCTACCAGTACAAGGGCGATATTACCCCGCAGACCAAATTTATACCCAAACAACCTTACTACGACGCCTATAAGAACTACCCCAAAAGCCCGCCGGTTAACCAGCCCCTACCGACTGACGATATGCTGGTCTTTCCACAGACCGGGCACACCGTGCGCGGCATTTTTAAAAAGACATGGGAAACCAGGGGCGGCCTGGCCCTGTTCGGTTACCCTAAGACCAGCCAGTTCTATGAACGCAACGAGGCGACCGGACAATACTACCTTGTGCAATATTTCGAGCGCGTCCGCATGGAGTATCATCCTGAACTGGCCGGAACACCTTACGAGGTCCAGTTCGGCCTGTTAGGGACCGAAACAATGATGGAACAGGGTTTGCTGGATAAACTGGGGCAACCGGCCACCACCGCGACTTTGCCCGAAAAACCGGTCTTAAACGGCACAAATGTTGTTTTCTTTCCCGAAACAGGCCATAATCTGGAAGGTCTTTTCCTGGAAGCATGGCAGCAAGAGGGCGGGCTGGCGGTTATCGGGTATCCCCGCAGTTCGGTTTTTGAGACGACCGGCGATGACGGCCAACCGCTAACGGTCCAATATTTCGAGCGGGCCCGCATGGAATTGCACACGGCCCCGGACGGTCACCAGTTTGTGTTATTTGGCTTGCTGGCGAACCAGCGCCTGGTCCAGGAAGGCCGCCTGGCCCCCAGTTACCAGCCGAATTCGAATGATTATTACAACCCGGCCAATTTCGAATTTATCCTGACCTCCTGAGTTTCCCGGCGCCCCAGGAAAGGTACAGGAGCGACTGCCGGAACGCAACACAGCACAGCAGGTTTAATGGCATTATTTGGCAGTAAACAGGACACTCGTCGCCTCGGAACCCCGGCCCGGCCCGCCCATTCCGTTTCTTCGGACCGTCCCCGGCTGCTCGGCCTGGGCTGGTTGGGGCTCAAGGCCGCCGACACCGTGGCGGAAGCACGCTTCCTGGAAAATGTCCTCAAACTAAAATTCGTGGACGAGGTTACCACGGCGGACGGTCACGTGGTGCGCTACCGGGCCGGGCAACTCGAACTGGAATTGGTCGCAGGCGGGGCAACCTGGGCGACACGCCCCAAACCCCGGCACGGCCAGCCCGATATTTCGCTCATCCCCAGCCTCCAATTCAACCATTTAAATGATTTTGTAAAAAATCTTCAAGAACACGAGGTGCCTGAAACCCGCGTTTTCGAGCAGGGCTGGGGCGCCTCGGTCCTTTTCTTCGATCCTGAACGCAATCTGTGGCAGGGGGACGAAATCCGGGTCGAACCGGACGTCGCCCAGGATAATTTACCCGGCATCGGGGCGCTCTGGCTGTCGGTGGAAGATTTTGCAGCCCAGGTCGCTTTCTACCGGGACGTTTTGGGCCTGGAAGAAATCAACGAAGGAGATTATCACCCGCCAATTACCGAGGCCGTCGAAAGCTATAATGCCCAGCACCCTGTCATCAACCCGGCTACCACCGGAGGGGAAACCACCGTCAAGGAACCCACACTGCCGACCGGGGCGGTCTTCCGGGCCGGGAATATCCGCCTGGCGCTCTCGCCGGGCGGGCAACGCCTCGAAGACAACCGGGGGCGGGTCTGGGGCCAGGATACGGCTTTTCTGCCCGGTTTCCAGACCAGCGACCTCAACGGGTTTGCCCGTCTGCTCAACGAGGCTGGTATCCAGACTACCGGACCTCACCCGTTTTTTTATGTCAACCCAACACCACGCGGACCTCAGCGCCGGCCCGGCTCGGCCTTACGTTTTTGCGACCCGGAAGGCCATCCTATACAGGTATACCAATAAAAATGTACAAACTGATTGCGCTTGACGTTGACGGCACCCTGCTCAACCCGCAGGGCCGGATTACCCCGCGAGTAAAAGAGGCGGTCAGGGCCGCAACCCAAAAAGGTTGTATCGTAACGCTGGCAACCGGGCGCAGGCTTCGTCCGGCCCGCCAGATTGCCCAGGAGGTCGGTATCGAGGTGCCATTGATTCTCTATAGCGGCAACCTGATTTATGACACAGCCCAGGAGAAGCCGCTCCTGCACCGCACCCTCGACCCTGCTTTTGTAAAGACGGCCCTGGAATTTTTAACCGAAATGCGGGTGGGAACGGCCCTCCTGCAAAGCCCCCTGCACGGCGAACGTATATTTATCGGTCCGGGCGAGGATACCGACCCTTATTTACAGGCTTACGCCGCCCGGCCCGACCGGGCGGACCTGATTGTGCGCTGTACGCCCGGCCAACTGCTAGAGGTGCCCGACCCGCTGGTGGTCTGCGGGGTGGGACCCGGCCAGCTGGAAGAAACCCTTTTCACGCACCTGAAAAAGTGGGACCATCTTGATAGCAACCTCTACAGCTACAGCCTGCGGACTTCCCCCCTGGCGGACCTGTACGGCTTCGACTTCCTGCCGCCCGACCACAACAAAGGTTACGCCCTCACATGGTTAGCCAATCACTACGGGCTGGAACTGGCCGAAACCCTGGCGATTGGCGACAACCGCAACGACCTGGATATGTTGCAGACCGCCGGGCTGGGGGTCGCCATGGAAAACGCCGCCGACATTGTTAAGGCCAGGGCCGACGTGATAACGGCCTCGAACGCCGAGGACGGCGTGGCCGCCGCCCTGGAGCGCTACGTCTTATAATTTCAAAGGTGAAGTTTATGCCGAAACAAAACCGGGTGACCCCAGCCGGGGAAATTATCGCTACGCCCTACCGGGGCACGGTCATGGGAAACCGGGGTCGCCTCCACGACGAGGGCGAAAAAATTTTGCGCCCTTTCGCGGTCAAACGCTGGATTATCTGTAAACTTGAATTTAACGGGCGGCACCGCCAGGTGATGGCCCCCAACCGGTACACCGAACTTTTCTTTCTCGATGAGGCGGTCGCCCTGGCCGCCGGGCACCGCCCCTGCGCCGAGTGTAACCGGGCCAGGTATAACCAGTTCCGCGAACTCTGGGCCAGGGCCAACCCACAGGCCAGCCTGAACTGGGGCGGTCAGGGCTTACCCACCGCCAACGAACTCGACAACATCCTCCACCGCGAACGCCTTACTTCAAACCGCGAGAAAGTGGTCTACCGGGCCGAACTGGCCGAGTTACCGGACGGCGTGTTCGTGCGCTTCCCCGGCGAGACAACTCCTTACCTCGTAGCCGGGGCCGAACTGCGACCCTGGACCCCGGCGGGTTACGAAAAGGCCGTTCCCCGTCCCGCCGGGGTTACCGTCGAGGTGCTGACTCCGGCCTCGACCGTCCGTACAATCACGGCGGGCTACCGGCCCGGTATTTACCTCAAATAAAATCCGGCCCGGAGATTCTCTCTCAGGCCGGAACATTCATACCAATTTGAATATTACTTGCGAATATCCCTGGTTTCCTTGAGGAAGCGGCGGGCTTCTTTCAGGTCACGCTGCTGACGTTCTTTTTCCCAGGTGTTTTTAGCCCAGATGTAAGAGACGACCAGCATGAGCGGCCACAGGGCCGGGGGCAGGTCCATAAAGTTTTTGCGGACACTCTGGACTTTTCTGAGGGCCAGGCGAGGGTTGCGCTCTTTAGCGATAGCTTTAGCCGCTATCTGGGCCGGTTTTCGCTCGATTTTGGGGCGGCTCAACAGCACCTTGACCCGCTGCTTTTCAAGGGCTTGCTCGGCTTTGCGACTCTTTTTTGTCTCTTTCTCAACTTTTTTGGCTTCAAGTTTGGCTAATTGCTGGGCGGCTTTGTCCTCGGCCCTGGCGCGCTCTTTATCAGCCTTTTCCTGTTCTTTAAGGAGCTTCTGCTCGGCCTGCCGGGCGGCCTTTTGCTCCTTTTCCTGCTGTTTTAGCTGCTTTTTGGCCTCATTTTCCAGTTTAGTCGCCATTTATCTCCCCTTTTCTGGTCTATTCCGGTTGGGCGCTCTCTTTGTTGACGACCCAGCTCTGGCCGTTGGCCGCGCCGGTCTCCCAGGACTCTTTTTTCCAGATTGGTACAGTTGCTTTGAGAGTATCAATCGCGTATTCGCAGGCGTCAAAGGCGATACCCCGGTGCGGCGCGCCGACCGCCACCCCGACCGCCGGTTCTCCGATTTCGAGATGGCCGACCCGGTGGGCCATCGCAAGGCTGGTCAGACCCCATTTTTCCTCGACCTGCCGGGCAATATCGCGCATAACTTCCTCGGCGGCGTCTATGTAGGCTTCGTATTCGAGCCAATGGACTTCGCGAGGCCGCCCCTCCGGCCCATCGTTCCAGCGCCGGACCACTCCTAAAAAGGCGACCACGCCGCCGTTGGCCTCGGTTGTAACATCGTTAATCAACTCTTGCAGATTAAGGGGCTGGTCGGTAATCTTGATAATCATCGAGAGACAATCCTTTTAGGTTTGGTTTAGGCGTTTTGCGGAGCCGGGCGAAAATCAATCAAAATCTTAAAGAAATAAGAGTAACGCACCAGCACCCGGTCACCCACCTGGAAGCGGTCGAAGTCCTGCCGGGTGACGTTATAGGTCAATTCGGGCCGCGAACTCGGCTCGACAAAATCAAACTTTAGCTCGTAGACCGGGTTTCCGCCTTGCCGGTGGTTCGAACGCGCCGTCACCAGGGCGATTTCCTCGCGGACCGGGCCGGTCAGGTCACGGGCAGCCAGGGCGCAGACCCCTATCCCGGCCAGGGTTATCAGGCCAAAGAGGAGCAACCCGGCAAATGAACCCCCGGCGACACCGAGCATCACCAGGAAGCCCACACCTACCAGCAGCAGAGCTAACCCGCCGAGAAAAATCATCCGGGCAATCAGCACGCCGTAGGCCGGGATTTCCTTGGCAGGAGTGCGAGCCTGGTCGCGCCTACCAAACACCCTGGCCGCCTCCCACGGGCGGCAGAAACGCCACCTCGTCGCCCGGTTGCAAGGCGGTCTGGCGGGTCGCGTAGCGGCGGTTGACCATAACCAGGGCACTTTTCGCGCCACCGGCCAGGGCCGGGTACTCCCCGACCAGGCTGTCCAGCACCTCCCCGGCGGTCTGGCTTGACCCAAGCGGCCAGTCCAATTCGCCCTGCCCGACCGTTTCTCGGAAGGCCGCGAACAACTTCAGTTTTAGTCTGTCTTTTTCCATTGGCCTGACCGGGTCTAGCCTTTCCAGAACTGCGAAGCGATAAAGAACAGGTTGGCCGGGCGCTCGGCCATCCGGCGCATCAGGTAGGGATACCATTCCGAGCCATAAGGGATGTAAGCCCGGACATTATAGCCCTGGTTCGCCAGCTTCTTTTGCAGGTCGCGCCGGACCCCGTGCAGCATCTGGAACTCGAAACGGTCGGCGGTAATCCGGTTACGAATCGTGTAGGAGATAGCATGTTCGATGATGCGTTCGTCGTGGGTCGCCAGGCCGGGATATTTCCCTTCGCTCAACAGCCGTTCCATGCAGCGGATATAGTTGCGGTCGACCTCGGCCTTTTCCTGGTAGGCCACCTCCGCCGGTTCCAGGTAAGCCCCTTTACAGAGCCGCACTCGGACCCCTAGCTTTATCATGTCCTCCACATCTTTTTCGGTGCGGTAGAGATAGCTTTGCAGCACCACGCCGACATTGTGGTGACCGTTGTCCCAGAGGTTACGGAACAGGTCGAGGGTCTTCTGGGTATAGTCGGAGCCTTCCATATCCAGCCGGACGAAAATATCGCCGTAATCCTGGGCCTTTTGGACCACCTTGCTGATATTCTGGTAGCACAGGTCGTAGCCGATGTCCTGGCCCATCGAGGTCAGTTTAACCGAGATATTCGCGTCAAGGTTTTCTTTTTTAATTACATCGAGAATTCCGAGGGCCTGACCTGTAGCCTTGTTAGCGTCTTCGACATTGGTGGTATTCTCGCCCAGGTGGTCGAGGCTGACGTGAATACCGAGTTTATTCATCTCACGGACGGTTTTAACGGCATCGTCGACGGTTTCCCCGGCTACAAAACGGCGGGCCACCACCCGGCCAAGCGGGTTGTGGGTGACAAAGCCCTTCATCTGCGAGCTTTGCGAAAGTTTTAGAATGGGTTCTTTCAGACCTAAACTTGCCACAAAGTCACCTTATTTCTAGTGGGTCGGCCCGGTGGAAGGGCGGACAATTCCAAAGGTATAATGCGCGAATTATAACATAACCAGTTTTTCGCTTGAGGTATTCCTCCGGGTTCCTTTACATCATATTAAGGTGAATATCCAGGTTAAACCGGTTAAAATTACCTGTTTAGCCCTGGGGTTTGCGCCAGACCCGCTTGATATAAATCCGCTCCTTGATAATGGTTTCTTCCACGTCCGGCCTGTCATCGACGGGCGCGGGCCGGTTGAACTGGTCTTCGATAGCCTTGATGAAGGCGTCGGCCATGTTGGTCGGCGGGCGGGTCGCCAGTTGGTTGTTTTTGGATTGCGGGTTACTCTGGCTATTGTTCTGTGCGCCTTTAACCAGTTTTCCGGCAGCCTGGTTAGCCAGTTCGACTCCGATAGCCACCGCCAACGCGGTCGCGCCCTGGGCCAGTTTGCGGCCCTGCTCGGTCTTGAGCGCGTCCGAAACCTTCGAGGCGGCCTTTTTGGAAAGATTGTAGAGGGCGCGGGCCCCGGCACCGGTCTTTGTCAGGTCATGGCTGTTTTCCGGGCCGACCGTGATTATCTCGCCGGTCCTGACTTCCGGGGCCGAACGGTCAACTTCCTGCCCGATGGTCTCAATAACGGTGGTGTCAAAAGCCAGCGAAGCGCCACACTTCCGGCAAAAAACGTCGTCGGTATCAACCGGGGCGTGGCATTTACTACAATTTTGCTGCATGATTTTCTCCCCTTGAGATTAGTGAATAACCGGAGGTGTCCCGCTATCTTTCAGAAATTTAGCAAGTTGGCGGCTGGTTGGCAGGGCCGGGAAGGCGCCCGACCGGGTCGCGGTCAGAGCCCCGGCGGCGTTAGCGTAAAGGCAGACTTGCCGCACCAGCTCTATATTCTCAAAATCGAAATTCTCGATTTTACCCTCGGTCCGCGTGGCCCTACTGGTAGCCCCACTGGTGGCTCTACTGGTAGTCCCACTGGTGGCTCCATTAGAGGTCTCAGTGCCAGTATAACTCAACCTCAAAATTTGGGCCACCAGCGCCGCGAGAAAAACGTCCCCACAGGCAATGGTGTCGGCCACCCTGACCGGGAAGCCGGGTAAATAGCCCTCACCTGTCCTGGTGCGAAAGTAACAGCCCTCCCGGTCCAATGTCACGACCAGCAGTTTGAAATTGTCGCGCCATAATTTCTCAACGCCTCGTTCGAGTTCGGTTTCGCCGGTCATGAAAGCCAGTTCGTGCCGGTTCATTTTTACGATAGTGGTAGCTTCGAGCGGTCCAAGCATGTCATTACGGGCCTTTTCCCGGCTCGACCAGGCCGGTAAACGCAAATTGAGGTCGTAAATACAGGGAATCCCGGCCTTTGAGGCAATCTCCAGGGCTTTGCGGACCGTCGAGGCCGAGGGTTCGACGGAAAGCGGGAGCGAGCCGAATTGAAAGGCGGTCGCCTGCTCCAACCAGGCCGGGTCGAGGTCTTCCGGTGCCAGGGTCCGTTCGGCGCTTAGATAACGCAATGAGAAATAGCCCGGTTCGCCGGTCTGTGGGTCCGTCACCCAGGCAAAAGCTACCCCGGTGGGAGCTTCCGAACCAGACGCGAGGTGCGATACATCAACCCCGGCCCCGGCCAGGGTTTCTTTCAGGAAGGTGCCGAACGGGTCGGTGCCGACTTTGCCCAGGATAGACGACTGCAACCCTAACCGGGTCAGGGCCACGGTTACGTTGGCCGCCGCCCCACCCGCGACCCGCCGGAGAGTCGAGGCCACTAATAGAGTCTGTTCGCGCCGGGCCGGTTGGATATCCACCAGGGCCTCGCCCAGGCAGACGATACCAGGCCCGGCCATTTCGGCAGAATTTTCTTTGATAAACTTGCGCTTTCTAGCTCTGAACCAATTTTGAGTTCATTTTAGCAAAAATCGTGCATTTTGTACCGGATACAAGTAAAAAAACTTAAACAAGTCAACCTGAATAATTTGTTAGCAAAGTTCTGGTAGAGTAATGAATTACAAAAACGGGTAAAGTCCTCCATCTTGTCATTCTGTGAGCCGCTGTTCCAACGAACGCTGTTCCAGAGCTTTGTGCGGGTCACACACCCTAAGGGGCGTCTCACGCCGTTGGCGAAACGCAAGACCGAAGATTTTGCTAGATCCAAAGTGCTTCAGGTCAAGGCCTGATTCTGCCTGAGATATGGGCTAGTCCTGGGCTGTACGGTACGCAACGCGCAAGATTCCGTAAGCCGCCATTCGATAAAGGCAAATCGTCTTTCTTGAAGCGGCTTACGGAATGACAGGGGAAGGACTTTATATAAGAGAAAGACCTTGCTGATGAGAAAGCGATTTAAACTCACCACCTGTTGACTTCCTTTCCTGGACACACTACTCGGAATAACAAGAGAAAGACCCACCGTTGAGCCGTTATGGTTGCTTCACTGGCGGGTCTTTTGGTACCTAATTTTTTAAGCCTTAGTGCTGCTTCTGCAAGACAATCCGGCGCAACCATTCCTCGCGGGTGGTCGGGAAGTCGAGGCGATAGTGCGCGCCTCGGCTTTCCTCGCGGATAAGAGCCGCCCCGGCCACCAGCCGTCCGACCGTGACGAGGTTGGCTAACTCCCGCCCGGCCCGGTCCTGACCTTCCCCGTCAGCCGGTTGCTTTTCCCAGGCATCGAGGGTCGAGAAAGCCTCGCTCAGTCCGGCAGCAATCCGGGCCAGCCCAACCTTTTCCCACATCAAGCCCTGGACCCCTTCGAGGGTCGCGGCTCCGGCCTCGTTTTCCACTGAAAGGTCCGGTTGCGGGAGGGCATAACCGGTCAGGGGTATCTCGGCGGTCTGGCGGTAGGCGGGCAGGTCAAGCGCAGGGGCCTGGCCGCTGGCGGTGTAGTCGTAGAGGCGCTGCCCGAAGACCAGCCCTTCCAGGAGCGAATTACTCGCCAGGCGGTTCGCGCCGTGGACACCGCTGGCCGCCGCTTCCCCGACCGCGTAAAGGCCCGGCAGGGTCGTTTCACCCCAGCTCCCGGTCAACACGCCGCCCATAAAGTAGTGGGCTGCCGGGGCTACCGGTATCATGTCCTCGCTGATGTCAAGGCCGTAACCGAGGCAGAACTCGTAAATAGAGGGGAAATGATGGCGCAACTCGGCCTTACCCAGGTGGCGAATATCCAGGAAAACTTTGCCGGTGGCGGCAAGTTCGCTGGCAATCGCCCGCGCCACCACGTCGCGGGAGGCCAGTTCCAGGCGCGGGTCGTACTTTGCCATAAATGCTTCGCCGTTGGCGTTTTTCAAAATGGCCCCCTCGCCACGCATGGCCTCGCTGATTAAAAACGAAGGCGCGCCGGGCAGATTGAGGGCCGTCGGATGAAACTGGAAGAATTCCATATCGGCCAGGGCCGCGCCTGCCCGCCAGGCCAGGGCCATACCGTCGCCGGTCGTCAGTTGCGGGTTGGTCGTGTAGCGGTAGAGTTGCCCCGCCCCACCGGTCGCCAGGACCACGTGCCGCCCGTAGACCTCAAAAGAGCCGCCGCCCGCAACTTCGGGCTGAATTTTTACCCCGGTCACCCGGCCCGCCCCATCTTGCAACAAATCCGTGGCAAAGTACTGTTCGAGTTTCTCGATATACTCGGAGCCCCGGACGGCCTGGGCCAGGGTATGTTCGAGGTGTTTGCCGGTGGCGTCCCCACCCGCATGGAGGATACGGTTGGCGCTGTGGGCTCCCTCGCGGCCCAGCGAAATCTCGCCGCTTCTGGCGTCCCGGTCAAAAGGCATGCCCAACCGGATTAACTCGTCCATGCGTTTAGGGGCTTCGGTGGTGAGGGCTTTAACGGCCTGGGGTTCGCTCAACCCGGCCCCGGCTACCAGGGTATCTTTCAGGTGGGACGAGGGCGAGTCGGTCGGGGCATAGGCGGCGGCGATACCGCCCTGGGCGTAACGGGTGTTGCTCTCTTCGAGATTGCTTTTGGTGATTATAAGGCTGCGGCGGCCATTTTTGGCGGCGGCGGCAGCTACACTCAACCCGGCCACTCCACTTCCCACGATTATATATTCATATTCCGGTTTCATCTTTGCCTCGGTTTCTAACTTTTACTCTTTTAGTAAAAAATTTATCTCACTACACCGGCCAGTCCTCTACCTGACCCTGCGCTTTTTCTCCACTGGCTCCAAACCCATCACATAAGTGAGTTATTGTCAAAACTACTATAACTCATTTTACGCTAAAGTCAAGTTAGAAATATGCTATAATCGGGCCAAATAGATTAATAAATAGGACCCGGCCAAACGCGAATAGGAAAATGGATTTATGACGATTTCCACCGAAATGAGCCCGGCGCGGCAGCAAAAAGCCCGCGAATATGCCCGGATACGTCACCGGCTTTTCTTTGTGAATACCGGCCTGGCGGTGCTGCTGCTGGTCCTCTCCCTGGTTACCGGGCTCTCCCTCGAATTGCGTAAAATGGTCGAAAGCTGGACCACCAACCAGTTGCTGGCGGTGCCCCTCTACCTGGCAATTTTTGGCGCGGTCTACGCCATCCTGACCTTTCCCCTCGACATTTATAGCGGCTTCGTGCTGCCGACGCGCTACGGCACCCTCAACCAATCCTTCAAGCTGTGGCTGCTGGACCTGCTAAAAGGCGGGCTGCTGGCGGTGGTCCTGGGTCTGCCCCTGCTGGAAGCCCTTTATTTCGGTTTTAGAAACCTGGGCGAGTGGTGGTGGCTCGTCGGAGGGCTGGCTTACCTGCTCTTTGTGGTCCTCATGGTCAACCTCGCCCCGGTAGTGATAATGCCGCTTTTTAACAAGTTTATTCCGCTTGAAAACGAGGAGCTACAGGACCGCATCCTGCGTCTGGGCCAGAAGACCGGAGCAAAGGTCAAAGGGGTCTACACGATTGACTTCAGCAAGCGGACTTCCTCGGCCAACGCCTTTGTGACCGGGATTGGCAACACCCGGCGGGTTGTGCTGGGCGACACTCTCACCTCAAACTATACCCCCGACGAAATCGAAGTGATTATGGCCCACGAGTTAGGGCACCACGTCCACGGCGACATCTGGCGAGGCATCTTCCTCGACAGCGTGATTACCCTGGCCGGGTTCTACCTGGCGAACCTATTTTTGCAGGGCGGCATCAGCCTCTTTGGCTTCCGCGACCTGGGCGACGTGGCAGCCTTCCCGCTCTTTGTCCTGGCGATGATTCTTTTTGGCCTGGTTACCATGCCCCTTACCAACTGGCTCAGCCGGACCCGCGAGAACGCCGCCGACGTCTACGCGCTCGATATTACCGGCAACGCTACCGCTTTTATCAGCGCCATGAAAAAGCTGGCTAACCAGAACCTGGCCGACTCTACCCCCCCGGCCTGGGTAGTCTGGCTCTTTTATACTCATCCCCCGATTGGCGAACGGGTCCGGCGCGGCGAAGATTTTATCGCCCGTCACAGTTACAATTGAGCGGCTGGCCCCTGGGCGGGCTCCTGCTCCTGGCCGGGCTGATTATCCTGGCGGGAGCGGTCTGGCTGGCCCGGCGTTCCTGGTTGGGCCAACAGGCCAGCGGCCTACCGGCCAAAGTGTCCGTAGTCTATAGCGATAGCGGGGCCTGGGAAAAGGTCGCTGAGCCGCTTTTCTCCGCCACTTACGGCCTCACCGGCAAGCCCGATTACGTCCTCCAAACAAAAAAAGGGCTGGTCCCGGTCGAATTGAAACCAACCCGCCAGGCCGCCCAGCCCTACGAAAGCGATATTATGCAACTGGCAGCCTACTGCCTGCTTTTGGAGGACGCCTGGCAGGAACAACCGCCTTACGGTCTCTTACGCTACCAGGAAAAGACCTTCCGCATCGACTGGACCGCCGAATTGCGCCAGGACTTGCTCGATTTACTCGACGAGATGCGCGAACTCTACACCTTTCCGGCCTACAAGGGCGGCCCCCTGCCCGACCCTCACCACGATATGACCGTGCGCTGTCACGGCTGCGGCTTTCGCTACGTCTGCTTTCCCGACGCCGAAGCGTAAACCTCTAGCAACTGGCGATGCACCCCTACGTTTCCAAGAAAACTTTCCCGCAGGTCGGGATCTTCTATCCCGTCGGCGGTTGCCAGTAGCTTCTCATGGCCCGTCGAAAGAGCGGTGGCAGCTTCTTCGTCCAGGCCCAGCCTTTTCAACCCATAATAAAAATTCAACCAGATTCCGGCTGGACGGGTATAGAAAGGCAATTCGTTAGTCGAAATATAGTCGCGTATCTCGTTGACAAGCGTCTCGATTTCGTCCAACCGGTCCTCCTTCAAGGCCAGGTCGAGCAAAGCCGATTTAGCCTCGATAACGCCGTCCTGCTGGCCCAACTTCTGGCGCAAGGCCAAAGCTTCCCGGTAATGGCCTTCGGCGGCGGGAGCGTCCCCGGAAGCCAGTTCCGCGTAGCCCAGGTAAAGCAGGGCGTTCGACATCAATATTTCCTGGTTTACAGCGCGGGCGACTTCGTAGCTCTGCCGGTTGTAATCCCGACCTTTAGCATTATCGCCCAGGTCGTAGTACAACTGGCCCAGATTGGAATAAACGGTTGCCGTCACCATCGAGTCGCCGTACTGGCGGGCTAACCGTAAACCATCTTCGTAATACTTAAAAGCCTGGTCGAACTTACCCAGGGCATAATATAACGAGCCGAGGGTCGACAGGGCGGTATAGACATAGTTGGTATTATTGAGTTCCTGGTGCAGCGTCAGAAATTCGGTGTAGTACCGGATAGCCTGTTCGTAATTCTCGGCAAAGGCTTCCATAAAACCGACTTTACCCGGCAAGACCCTTTTCTGGGAGGGAGTAAGTTGGTCCGACAACTCCTCCTCAACCCGGCGATAAATTTCGCGGGCCCTTTTGCTTTTGCCGGTCATCAGACTCAAATCGGCCAGGTTCATCAAAATATCCACCTCGTCGGTATTTTCCTGGCCGGGTGGAATAAAGCTCAGGGCGGTTTCCAGGGCCTGGATGGCTTCCTGGTGTTTGCCAAAATCCTTTAAGACCGTCCCTTTCTGGTTCCAGGCGGTCAACACCAGGCCGGGATGATTAAGTGTGGCGGCGTTCTCGATTATTTCATCCAGGTCCTTGACGACTGTTTCAAAATTGGCGGTCCGGTAAGAAATTTTGATTCTACGCAACAGCAACCGCCCCAGGATTTCTTTTAGCCCGTCAGGTGACAGCCCTACAGGAATATCGTTTGCGGCAATTTTTACCCGTAACTTTGTGATAGCCTCGTCCAGGATATCGGCCTTGGTACTCTGGCTGCTGTAATTGCGGTAGACATAGAAAAGGGGCTCGGCCAGTTTCAACCATAAATCCATTCGTTCGTGCTTTACCAGCCATTTCCAGGCGGCCAGGCCGTTTTCAATTTCAAGCTGGGCCTGTTTGAGAGTAGCAATATCATCCTGTTTGAAATCGGTGCTGATTTGCTGGAAGAATTCCAGGTAATAAAGCGCGAATTTTTCTAATGTCGCCTCGTTAATGGCGGGTTGGGCGGTCAATTTATCGGAGAGATACTGGCGCACCATTTCGTGCATGGTATAGCGGTTGCCCTGACGGTAGAGCAGACCACGCAGGACCAGACCTTCCAGGAAGAAGACCGAGGCATCGGCCACTCGCGACCCTGCGGTCCGGTCAAAGCCACCTGCGAAGACGGCCAGTTTGTAGAGGACTTCGCCTTCGTAATGGTTGAGCAAACCCCAGAAGGTATCCAGGACGTTTCGCAGATCAGGCCGGGTGTCTTCTTTTTCCCTGGTGGACAACAGTTCAAGCCCTTTGCGTTCCAACTCGCCCAGGATTTCCGCCGGGGAGAAGGCGTCAATCCAGCCCGCCGCCAGGTTTATCGCCAGGGGCAGACCGCGCAACAACCGGCAAATCTGGTTGACCGCCGCCCGGTTAACCTCGGTAAGCTCGAAGTTGGGGCTCAGGTTCCGGCTGGTCTGGATGAATAACTGGACCGCCGGGGTCAGACGTGCGGATGACTGCGACTCAATCGGGTAGACCAGCCCTTCCAGGGCCACGGTTATTTCGCCGGGTAGTTTAAGCTGTTCGCGGGAAGTAACCAGTAACCGGACGCCGGAAGCCTGTTGAAGAATGGTGCCGAGCAGGGCGGTTTGTTCCAGGAAATGCTCGAAATTATCCAGCACCAGGAGTAAATTCTTCTGGCGTAAATGGTTGAATAAGGTCTTGTCAGGGTCTTTGACGGGGGCCTTTAAGCCAAGTACCTGCCCGATAACCGTGCTTAAAGGCGTTTCGGGGCTAACCCCGGTCATGGGCACCACAAAAACGCCATCCTGGAAAAGGCCGTAATTTTCTGCCGCGACCTGCCAGGCCAACCGGGTCTTGCCCATACCCCCGGCGGCGACTACCGTCAACAGGCTGCTGACCGGGTTCGTGATAAGCTCTTTTAGGCGTTTTAGTTCGGGCTCTCGACCGACCAGCGCCGGTAAGGTGTTAAAGTCGGCCAGACCGGGCGGCAAATCGTGGTTGAACTGGCGGAGCCTTTCGGCCAGGGGGTAATTTTCGAACCCGACGCTGGTTTCCCACCCGGTCGGGCCGGGATACACCAACCCTTGCTCGACCATTTCGATGATGCCGCGTTTGACCAGGGCCGGTAAACCCCTGGTCTGCCCGAAAAACCAGTCTACCAGCCTTTCGGACGGCTCCCAGTTAAAAGCCTGGCGCAGCCAGACCCACACCCCCGCCGGGGTCAGCGGAGCCAGGTGAATCACTTCGTGGTGCGAAATATTTTGCCACCACCGGGAATACTGCTCCGCCGGACTCTGGTTTGACGTTACGGTAGACCAGACCAGGCCCATTTCCAGGTTGTGCCCGGTGGCTTCCTGGACCTGGGAAAAGGCAAACCGGCTAAGCTGGGATATAAAGTTCAGACTTTCATTATCGAGAAAAGAGGCGTCCTCCACTGTCACCAGCAGACGGTATTTATTGGCCTGGGCCAGGTACTTATCGAGGGAAGCGAGGCTGAGTTGAATGTCCTGGCCGGGCATTGTTACCTGCGGCCAGTTTTGCAGGGTTTCGTTGATAGCGCCAAGGTAACGGCCTCTCAGGGCCACGCTGGCCTTGATTTCGAAAGTCGTAAAATTTTGCAACTCGGCCTGGGTCTGAATGGAATTTACAAAACGGCTATGCCCGGCCCCGGCCTCACCCTGCACCACCAGGATACCCGGCGATTGTTCGGCCAGCTTGTTCAGAAAATGTCGGGCCGTTTCGAGCAGCGAGTCTCGCTCTATCAGGCGGTCGGGAGAAAGTCGGTAGGGCGGTAGGGCTTCCTCGTTGTCGGGTTGGTTAGCGGCGACGACCCGGCCCCGCCCGCCTCGTTTGGCCTGGTAGTGACGCTGGTCGGCTATCTCAAAAAGGGTTTGCTGGTCGGTACCGTCTTCAGGAAAGGCCGCCACGCCGATACTGAGGGAAAGGGCAATCGGGGGGTCGCCGGGCAAGAGCTTTTCCTGGATTACATCGAGCAGCCGCTGGGCCAGGACCGCGCCCTGGGTCAAATTGGTACCGGGCACGAGCATTGTGAACTCGTCGCCGCCAAAGCGGTAGAGAGCATCGGAGTTGCGGACCACTCTTTCCACCCGCCGGGCAAATTCAACCAGCACCTGGTCGCCCCGGCTGTGGCCGAATGCGTCATTGATACTCTTGAAATGGTCGAGGTCGAGGATTAATAACGCGAAAGGTGTCTTGTAACGCCGGGCGCGGTCGATTTCCAATTGGAATTGAGTCTGAAAAGCGGCCCTGGATAGCGTTCCGGTCAGGGTATCACGGAGTTGAGCAGGAGCAGTTTGACCAGTTGGGAAACTTTCTTGCAGCATAAATAATCAATACTCCACTTTTCTAGGCGGCTTATTAATTGGTCGTCGGGGTAGGGTGGGAAGGAAGAAAGAAAATGTAGGATTGGTTGTAGTTAACCCTGACCGCGCCGGATAATTTTGGTACCTAACCACTTTGCCAAGACTACACTAAATTAACCTGACAGTAAATATTACGAAAGTCCTAGCATCCTTTAGGGGAGCCTTAAATTTACCTTTTCATTCCGTAGGTCGCTTCTAGAAAAAGGGCCGGTTGGTACCGAGGTTAAATTATTGAGGGAAACCAAAAACAGGAGGCAACCGTGGTGCGGCTGCCTCCCGTAATTAGGACTCAGAATTTATTGTTAGCGGGAAAGGGCCAATTTGAACAGGCGGCCCAGGTTGGCCTTCTGACCGTACATCAGCACCCCGGCCCGGTAGATGCGTCCGGCCAGCCAGGTAAAGACGATGATAGAAACCAGCATAATCACGATGCTAAGGGGCACTTCCCACCAGTCCAGTTCAGAAATCCCGGCGCGACTGAGCATCAGGGTCGGGGTAAAGAAAGGCACGAAAGAAAGAATCTTTACCCACAACGTATCGGTTGCGCTCAGCGAGAAGATACTGACAAAGTAACCGGCCATAAACAGGAAGGTCAGGGGAGCCAGGGCGGTCTGGACATCTTCCTGGCGGCTGACCAGTGACCCCACGGCAGCATAGAGAGTGCCGTAAAGCAGGAACCCCAGGATGAAGTAGAGGACCACCAGGCCAAGCAAGCCCACCGATAACCCGGTTATATCAATCTGAGTGCCCCCGGTCGCGTTATTCAAGAGGACCTTTTTTAGCGGGTCTTGCGCCAGGACAGCAACAATCCCGGCCGCCGCCAGGGCCGCCACCTGGGTCACCCCGGCCAACCCGATACCGATGATTTTGCCAATCATAAGCTGGAACGGCGTGGCGGCATTAATCATGATTTCCATGATGCGGTTACTTTTTTCCTCTACCGCGCCCTGGGCCACCGTCGCGCCATATTGCAAAATCGTGGTGAAAATCAGGATAACCCCCAGCGTTACTACCAGAGTTGCCGCGGCGGATTCTTCCGGAGTCCGGCCCGATTTTTCATCGGACACGCTGGTAGCGGTCAGGTTAGGCGACTGGAAAAGGGTGGATAACTGGGTCTGTGAAATCCCTAGCCGCCCCAGCTTGTCAAGAAAATTTAACTGGGTCGTAGCTGCCTGAATCTGGGCGGCGGTAGTGCCTGTCGGGCTGCTGTTGCTAAAATATTCGAAGTTTAAATCGCCCGCAGCAGCCCGGTTTATCACCAGGAGGGCGTCCAACTTACCATCCCGGACCTGCTGGCGCAAAGAGCTGATGTCGCCAGGCTGGCCCGACTCTACGGTAAACTTGGGCTTGGAAGAAGGGACCGCCTGGAGTTGGCCGGTGCTACTGATGGTAGTATTTAGCTGGGTCGAGATATAATTTACCGGGTCGAGCCCGGCCACCTGGTTAGCCTGGTTGACCACCGCGATTTTCGACTGGGAGTTCGAACTGATTAGCTCGATGACGGTCGGGACGCAGGCCGCCAGGATTACCAGCACCACCAGGATAATAGTGCCAACCACAAACGAGCGTTTCTGCACCCGCGCCTTATACTCTCTCTCGATAATCAAAGGAATGTTGCGGGCGTTCTGGCTGGCGGCGTGATTGGCTGCCGTTATCATAACTGCGTCATTGCTACGAGCTTCATCCTGAGAGGCCGGGTCTTTCCGTCCGTTTCGATTTCTTAAAAAAGCCACTGTCAAGCTCCTTTTCACGGAACGTTTTCCTGGCAAGTCCGGGGCTATTTACCCGAACCTTGCCCTTAAAAGCTTGTTCCCTCGTTCAATTAACCTTACACTATTTTCTGTTTAGCGGCCCGGAACGGTACTGGTTGCCGCCGGTACCGGCACATCGGGCTGGGCAATCCCACCTACCCGCTCGATGAAGATGTCGTTCAAGGACGGTTCGCCCAGTTCAAAAAGGGTGATATGGCCGCCGCGCTGTAAGGCTGTTTGCAAAATCTGGTCGGTCGTGGCCGGGGCGGTGAGGTTGAATTCCACGTAATCCTGCCGCCGCTTGGTAACGGTCACGCCCGGCACCTGGTCGAGCCAGCCTATTTGTGGGTCGTTATCCAGGGCCAACCGGACCACGCTCCGCCCGGCGCTACGTTTGACCTGGCGCACGCTGCCTTCAACCACCACCTGTCCCTTGTTGATAATCGAAATATTCTCGCACAGTTCTTCGACCTGTTCCATCTGGTGGGTCGAGAAAATAATGGTCTTGCCTCGCCGGTGCATTTCCAAAAAAGCGTCTTTCAGCAAATTGACGTTTACCGGGTCGAGGCCGCTAAAAGGTTCATCCATAACCAAAATTTCCGGGTCGTGCAGGATGGTTGCCAGGAATTGAACCTTTTGCTGGTTACCTTTGGAAAGTTCTTCGACCTTTTTCTTGCGGTAAGTCGTAATCTGGAAGCGTTCCAGCCACTCATCCAGTTCTTTCTTGACGGTGGTCTTATCCATCCCGTAAAGGCGGGCCAGGAAGATAAGCTGGTCATCCACGTTCATTTTGGGATACAAGCCGCGTTCCTCCGGTAGATAGCCCCAGGCTTTGCGCGGAATCTCCCCGACCGGCTTACCGGCCCAGGTAATTTTGCCGCTGTCGGGCCGTAGAATATCGAGAATCATGCGGATAGTGGTGGTCTTTCCGGCCCCGTTCGGCCCCAGAAAGCCAAAAATTTCGCCTGGCTGGACCTGCATCGAAAGATTGCGGACGGCCTGCACACTGGCAAAACTTTTACTTATATTTTCGATTAGAAGTGCCATTAAAGCTTTCCTCCTTTAGCGCTTACTTCTATCTTCATTTTATCTTTTCCGACCCATACCCAGGTCAGCTTTTCTTCAAATCAGCACTTTGCAGGCTTTGCGCGGTCCTGGCTGGCGTCCTGGCAGAAGTGGCCGTCGCCAGGAGAGCTATCACGGCCAGGGGCAGCAGGACAGACCAGAAATGCCACATCGAGACACCAAAGGCCCCGCCTGCGGACCACAGCAAAAACCCAGGAGCGCATTCCCGTAACGCCGGATTCTTTTGATAATTTGGTTCGTATCGTCTTTCGAGCGGTGACTGCTAAAAAGATTTCGTAGCAGGTTCGACAGGTCTATCGTAAACTGGGTAAAATTGCCTGTCATCATATTGGTCGCCAGAAAAGTCGTAAAAGCCTCACGCATCAAAGCATTCTGGATACCTATCGCCAGCACCCCACACCCGCCAACGATAAGCGTGCGCATTTCATCAAACTCGAACCGTCCCGGCGGTGTCAGCAAAACACCCGTAACCAGGAAAGCGCTAAGTAAAATCACCTCGCAGACCAGTAACAAAGGCGCGATTTCGAGCTTGCGCGACCGGCCAAATCCGGCAACAAAACTCAATAAAAAACTGCCCGGTGATTCTGAGGTCAGCCGGTCAGCCCAACCAGGATTATTTTTCCCCACGGAAGTTACAGAAACCGCCACCCTGGCCTCCCCGGTCCGCACTCACGCAATTTTATTTGAAATTTGAAGCTGCGCCTGTCAAGTCCTGCTAATCTTATTACGTTTCCGGTGTTAAAAAAGTCGCAAAAGTTAAATTGATGATTGCGATGTTTCCCAGGTGCACCTTTCGCAAATAGTCTCTACCTATTATAGCATCCGGGGAAGCAACCTTTAGGAAACCTTTATACTATGTTATCCATAATTTATAGCTTTTTTAGGTTTGAGCGGTAAACTAAATTTGTAGTATAAACGGGTCAGAAAAAGCGCGACCCTGGCCCAAAATTTGTGATAATCACCATTGTCGCGGGAGGTCCGGTCTGGTATTATGAGGGGCCGTTGCCGAGATAGGGCAAAAACCGGCGAAAATTGAGGCCGGGTAGCGCGAGAAATTATAAAAAAATAGAACTAATTCGAGGTAAAAAACTTAACAAATGTCTGTGGAAACTGAAGTCGGTCAGGCCCGCCGGGCGACCCTGGCCGACGCCCCGGCGATTGCCGCCATCTATAACCAGGGTATCGAAGGCCACCACGCCACCTGTGAAGTCCGTTTAAGGGAAGCTTACGAGATTAAGAATTGGTTTGATGGAATCCATCCGATAGTGGTAGTCGAGCGGCGAGGCCGGGTTATCGCCTTTGCCTCTACCGCAACCTACAGCTATCACGAGTGTTATGCCGGTATCGCTGAATTTTCGGTCTACGTTGACGCCGAGTTTCGCGGGTGCGGGGCCGGACGGCTGGCAATGGAAACCCTTATTGCCCAGGCTGAAAAGGCCGGTTTCTGGAAACTGGTTTCGCGGGTCCTGGTCCAAAACCAGGCCAGCCGCCACCTGCTGGGGTCGCTCGGCTTCGAGGAAGTCGGTATCCACAAAAAACACGGCAAAGTGGACGGGGTCTGGCAGGACATGGTAATTGTCGAGCGGCTAATCCCCTCGAACCAGGACTAACTTAAAAAGAGGATAAAAAAAGCGCCCGTCAAAGGCGCTTTTTTATTTCAAAAACTTTACTTGGTGAGACTGGCGGCTTCACGCAGGGATTTGCCGGGATCGAGAATTTCATCAATGATGCCATACTCTTTGGCTTCTTCCGGGGTGAAGTAGTGGTCGCGGTCGAAGTCGCGGCTAATCCGTTCGTAGGGCTGGCCGGTGTGCTTCGCCATAATCTCGCGGACCTTGCGCTGCATATCGAGCAGGTAGCGGGCCTGGATTTCTACGTCCGGGGCGTAACCCTGCATACCGCCACCCGCCGGGTGCTGGTGGATGGTCGAGTTCGGCAGAGCAAAGCGTTTGCCGGGGTTCCCCGCGCAGAGCAGCACGGTCGCCATCGAGGCGGCCAGGCCCATGCACATCGTTACCACGTCCGGCTCGACAAATTGCATCGCATCATAGATAGCCAGGCCAGCCGTAATCGAGCCGCCGGGGCTATTGATATAAATCGAAATATCGCGTTCCGGGTCTTCATAGGCCAGGAAAAGCAACTGGGCAATCACCACATTGGCAATCTGGTCGTCAATGCCGGTGCCCAGGAAAATAATACGCTCGCGGAGCAGGCGGCTGTAAACATCGTACTGGCGCTCGCCCCGGTTGGTATTTTCAATTACGTAAGGAATAACCGCTTCCGGCTTAACGATACCAGTATCAATAGCCCTTTCGTAATATTCGGGTAAATGTATCTTGCCCATGATTTTCCTCCCTGGTGTTTACCGTCGTTTGGTACGGCAAACCTGGAAATTGTTATTATTGGTTTGGGCCGGTCCTTTTGCCAGGGGCCGGCCCGGTAAAATTATTCGGTGGCCTTTTTACTTTTGCTGCGGCCAGACCTGGGCTTTTCCTCGGTCGCGCCCTGGTCAGCCGGGGTTTCCACCTCGTCAGCCGGGAGCGCTTCGGGAATATCGGCGGTCTCCGGGTTGTTGGTAGCTTCTTCCAGCAATTGCTCCGCTTCGGTTTCGCGGGCGCTATCAGCCGGGACATCGGCGAACTCGACCTCGTCAGCCGGTTTTACACCGGTAGCGAGTTCAATCAGGCGGTCAGTCAGCTTGGTGCTAAAGATAGTATCGCGGACCTGCTGCTGGGTCTGCTCGTTCGCCAGGAATTCACGCATGCTGGCGGCCTGGGCCTCGCGGCTTTCTTCCGGCAGGTCTTTGGTGAACTGCTCGACCATTCGCTCGATTTCCTTGTCGAAATCGGCTTGCTCAACCGTAATACCTTCCTGGGTAGCAATCTCGCGCAATACCAGCACGGTCTTCACCCGGTCCTCAGCCTGGGGACGGAGTTCTTCGTGCAGGGCTTCGTGGTCTTTGCCGGTGTACTGGAGGTATTGGTCCAGGGTCAGCTTCTGCTGTTTGAGCCGGTTAGCCATGTTTTCTTCAAGCTGGTGAATTTCGGCGTCAATCAGGATAGGCGGGACGGCTACCGTGGCTTGCTCCACGGCCTGCTTGACAATCTTTTCGGTCAATTCACTCTTGGCCTTGGACAGCTTTTCGGCCTTGAGCTGTTCGCGGATACGCGCGTGCAGTTCGTCCACCGTCTTGACGCCGGGCAGGACGGACTGGGCGAAATCGTCGTTAACCTCAGGCTCATGTTTGACCTTGATGCTGTTCAGTTTGACCTTGAAGGTCATCGGCTCAACAGCAGCGGTTTCCTCGGCGGCGGCTTCAGCAGCGGCTTCACCTTCGGCGGCATCAGAGGTTTCTTCACCTTCAGCGCTCTGGGCCGGTTCGGCGGCTTCGGTTTCCTCGCCTTCGCCTTCGGTCGCAGTTTCGGCTTCCGGGGCAGCCGCCGGTTCAGGCCGCTTTACCTCGATAACCTTTTCCTCGCCAACGCTCAGACCCTGCACCTGGTCGTCAATCTGGCCCAGGAGTTCGCCCTTGCCCAGGACGCCGGTCCGCTGGAAGGGTTCGCCGGTAGTTTCGCCGTCGCGGACGGTCTGCATATCCAGTTCGACCTGGTCGCCTTCCTGGGCAGGGCGCTCGGTATCGGGCTCTTCCCAGGTGCTTTGCTGGTCAATCAACTGCTGTAAGACTTTTTCTTCTTCTTCGGCGGTAACTTCAGGTTCGTCCAGGTCAAACTTGATACCTTTGTAATCGCCCAATTCGACGGTCGGCTCAACCGGAATAGTCACAATAAGAGTGAGCGGGTCGGTCGATTCGACATTAAACTGAGGGTCGGCAATAGGTTTAATATTTTCCTGCTTGAGGGCATTTTCGTAAGCCTTGGGCAACAAATCACGGGTAGCCTGGTCGATCAGACCCTCCTGTCCGACGAAGCGCTCTACCAGGGCGCGCGGGGCCTTGCCGGGGCGGAAACCGGGAATCCGCAACTGGTTGGAAAGTTTCTTGGCCGCTTTGCCTTTGGCCTCTTCCAGTTCCGCCGGGTCAATTTCGATACGAACGATATACTGGCTTTGCTGGTCCTTTTCAGAGGTTATTTTCAACCTGTTATCTCACTTTCGTATTTCAAAATTCTAGTTCTTCTGTCTATCCGGTCGGTCAGATAGAACTCCTTAATGTTCTTCTTTAAAGGCTGATGGGGATTATAACAAAAATCGGCGTCCAAGGAAATAGCAACTGTGATTTTAGGCTAAACTCTATTGTTTCTCTAACGTGATGAGGCAGAAGCAAGTAGCCAGAGGGCAGAAGTCAGTAGTCAGAGGAAACCGGGTAGTTTGGGTAGATAGCGGTGAAGATTGGGTTTAACCTGCCTCAAAATCTTAGCTTTTTCTGGCTACTTTTTTAACTGCTCCTGAGTTAAATGTTGTCGCGTTGTCTTGTTTCCTGTTGTCTGATTTTTACTGGCTACTGCCCTCTGACCTCTGCCTACTAGTTCGGCATAATCTATGCTGAAAAGAGAACCAAATTTGGGCCAAAAGCCCTTTGATGAGTTAGGTTATGACTACGAAAATTGAGGACAGACCCCGGTCCGGCGACAAACCAGGCCGGGCTAAACTTAGCGATAAAATAAAACATGGCCTCGATGAGAGCCTGATTCTGATTACCGGCGCGCAAATCCTCATTGGGTTCGATTACCAGGGCGTCTTCAATCCCGGTTTCGACCGCCTGCCGGAATTTTCGCGTTACCTCAAACTGGGCTCGCTTGGCTTACTTTTAATAACGCTTTGCCTGGTCCTATCCCCCGCTCCTTACCATAAACTGGTCGAACATAACCATAACACCCGCCGCTTTCACCGCTTTATCCGCAAAGTGATAACCCTGGCTCTGCTGCCCTTTGCCCTTGGCCTCGGAATAGATATTTACCTGGCAGTTGAAAAGGTTTTAGGAACAGTCCAGGCAATCGTGGCCGGGGGCCTGACCGCCCTGGTGGCCCTGTTCGCCTGGTACGGGCAGGGACTGGTCTTCAAACCGCTTGAAAAGGAGGCCGCAATGCAAGAAGACGAGAAGGAGGAAAATGACGGCAAACTGGCCGATAAAATCGAGCAGGTGCTGACCGAAACAAGGGTAGTCCTGCCGGGAGCGCAGGCTTTACTCGGTTTCCAGTTTGCCGGGATATTAATGGATGGCTTTGAAAAATTGCCGGAAACCCTTAAATATGTCCACTTAGCCAGCCTGGGTCTGATAGCCCTGAGCGTTATCTTTTTGATGTGCCCGGCGGCTTTCCACCGCATCGTGGAGCAGGGCGAAGATACCGAGCGCATGCTCAAATTCTCCAGCGTGATGGTACTGGCCGCCCTGGTGCCGATTGCACTCGGTATTGCCGGTGACCTGTTGGTGGTAGTCCAGAAGGTTAGCGGGTCTACCATCTTGAGCCTGGTCTGCGCCGCCACCGCATTGACCCTTTTCTACGGTACGTGGTTCGGTTACACCCTCTACCGCCGGGCCAGAATAAAGCAGCCAAGTCCTGAAAAGTAAGCCTTTTTGCCTGGCCTGGCGCAGGGAACTTTTATATAGCGACTCGTCGAAATAACCCCATTATGCTAAAATAGAATAGACGTTTTAATTCTTCTGTTTTCCCATATATGGGAGCGGTCAATGGCCTGGTTACGCTGTATCTTGCATATAGACCTCGATGCTTTTTATGCCAGCGTCGAAGAAGTGGTCAATCCGGACCTCGCCGGGTTGCCTATTATCGTGGTCATGGGCGAGGCTAACACCCAGCGCGGGGCCGTCGCCACCGCTTCCTACGCCGCCCGGCGGTTTGGCGTCCATAGCGCCATGCCGGTCGGACAGGCCCGCAAGCTTTGCCCGCAGGGGGTCTATTTACCGGTTCGGCACGGTCTTTACGAAGAACACTCCCAAAAAGTGATGGACCTGCTCCGCCAGCAAACGCCCCTGATTGAACAGGTCAGTATAGATGAGTGTTACGCCGATATAACCGCCTTGCAGGGCGAACTGGACGGTCCTCAAATCGCGGCCCAGTGGCAGGAGTTGGTGAAAACGCAGACCGGGCTGGGTGCTTCGGTGGGCGTAGCGGCCAACAAGCTGGTCGCGAAAATGGCAAGCGGCCACAACAAACCGTCCGGCCTGACCGTGGTCGAGCCGGGTTACGAGGCGGAATTTTTGTCACCGATGCCGGTAGGCGACCTCTACGGGGTCGGGCCAAAGTGGGCCGCTCGTCTCAACAGCCTGGGAGTTATGACCGTGGGCGACCTGGCTGCCGCCGACCTGGATATTTTGCGCGAGAATTTCGGGCCGCACCTGGGCCAGGATTTGCAGGAACGGGCCGCCGGGCGCAGCAGCGAGACGGTCATTACCTCCCGCGAGACCAAATCGCTCTCCGCCGAACGCACCTTTTTCGAGGATACCTACAACCGGGCCGAACTCTGGCGACACATCCAGCAGATGTCGGAAGAACTGGCCGGACGTCTCCACAAACAGGAGTTACTGGCCCGGACTATCGCTATCAAGTTGCGCTTTAACAACTGGCGCACCATCACCCGGGCCATAACCCTGGCCTCCCCGACCGACCTGGCCGACGAAATCGCCTTCGCTGCCGGAGGCCTGATGCGCATGGCCTGGAAACGCGGCACTCCCCTGCGCCTTCTGGGGGTGCGGGTCTCCAATTTCAGCGAGACCGGAGCTCCCCGCCAGCTTCTTTTCCCTTATTCCTACAGGACGCGTTAAACTTTTAACGAAATAACGTTCAACGTGATTCCTAAAAAGCCAACGTTTTTAAGGTGCAGTTGATATTTGCCATAGGCGTGGCGGGGGGCCTTGGCTGCGTTCATAACTTCGAGTATGTACTATTAATTAAGTTACCGAATTACTAAACACTGAAAACTAAAAACTAAAAACTTACCACGTTAAACGTTTAACGTTTTTTATGCCCTTTCCAGGGGTTGTATACTTAAAGAAACCACTCCTTAGCTGGCTTGATGGGATGAAAAGAATATGGATAAAAAAAATTACGAGGTTGCCATCATTGGGACAGGCTTTGCGGGACTGGGGATGGCTATCCGCTTAAAACAATCCGGCCAGCACGATTTTGTAATCCTGGAACGGGCTTCCGAGCTTGGCGGAACCTGGCGGGATAACTCCTACCCCGGTTGCGCCTGTGACGTACAATCCCACCTCTACTCTTTCTCCTTCGCCCTTAACCCGGAGTGGAGCCACGTGTACTCGCCCCAGGCCGAAATCTGGCAATATCTCCAGAAGACCGCCGAGAAATTCGGTATTATGCCGCATATTCGCTGGAATAGCCCTCTGCTCGAAGCAAGTTGGGACGAGGCCGCAAAAGCCTGGCAAATCACTACACCCCAGGGTGATATAACCGCCCGCGTCTTAATCCTGGGGAACGGGCCACTTAGCGAACCATCCCTCCCCAATATCCCCGGCCTGAACAGTTTCAAAGGCAAGTTTTTCCATTCGGCCTGCTGGGACCACGACTACGATTTAACTGGCAAGCGGGTCGGTGTTATCGGGACCGGGGCTTCCGCCATCCAGATTGTCCCTGAAATTCAACCCCAGGTCGGCCAGCTTGTCCTTTTTCAGCGGACGCCACCCTGGATTGTGCCACGGCAGGACAGGGCTATCCCCGAATCGCACCGCAAGCTTTTTAAAAGATTTCCCCTGGCCCAGCGCTTTGTCCGCACCGTTATTTACTGGCAGCGCGAGTTGTTGGCCTACGGGCTGACCCGTTACAACCCGGACCGCTCCAAAATGTTTGCCCAGCTAGCAGCCCGGCATCTCCAACGCCAGGTTGCCGACCCGGTCTTAAGGGCTAAACTGACCCCCAATTACGCCTTTGGCTGCAAGCGAATTTTGCTCTCCGACAATTTCTACCCGGCCCTGACCCGGTCTAATGTCGAGGTCGTTACTGAACGGATTGCCACAATCATCCCCGACGGAGTCACGACAGCGGACGGGAAAGAATTCCGGTTGGATACCCTGGTCTGCGCCACCGGCTTTCACGCCACCGACTCGCCCCTTTTCGGCAAAATCAAAGGTCGTGGCGGGCAAATTTTAGCCGAAACCTGGCGTGAGGGGATGCAGGCGTATCTCGGCTCGACCGTGGCCGGTTTTCCGAACATGTTTTTCTTGATCGGACCCAACACCGGGTTGGGCCATTCCTCGATGATTCTCATGATTGAATCCCAGTTAAATTATATCGTCGGGGCCTTACGCACCATGAAAAAAGAAGGGCTCAAAGCGATTGAGGTCAGGCCGGATGTGGTTGCCAGCTACAACGAATGGCTGCAAGACCGGTTAAAAAAGACGGTCTGGAATTCCGGCTGTAAAAGCTGGTACCTGGATAAACAGGGGCACAACACTACCCTCTGGCCCGGTTTCACTTTTTCCTTTCGCCGCCTGACCCGCCGCTTTAAGGCCGCCCGCTATAACGCCACCCTGTAGAACCCGGTCCGGCCCTAAAACTCGAATTTGGCCCCGGTCTATTCCTTAACAAAGAAATCGAGACGAATGAAAATCAAATTGTGATATAGTAAAATATATTCCGGAGTTGGTGCTTTTAACTGCTCAAGGATGTTGGAGAATAATTAAAGGATTATCGAGGAAGATAAAAATGACAAGCGCCCTGGACATTCGTAATATCGAAGAGACCGAATATAGCAAGTTTTTCAAAGAAAATGGCTTCCTGGTCGTACCCGACGCTTTTAGCCCCGAAGAAGTAGCGACCCTGCACGCCGAAACGGTCCGCCTGTGCCGGGGTGAAGCGGGCGACATCGACGGCGTCATCCCGGCCAGCCCGGACGAAACCGACGACGAGGTTATCCGCCGCTACCTGTGCATCCATTTCCCCCACAAGCTTTCCCGCCCGATGTACGACACCCTGAAGCACCCTAAGACGGTCGAAGTCTTGCAGCAGGTTATCGGGCCAAACGTGAAAGCCATGCAGTCGATGCTTTTCATCAAGGCTTCCGGCAAACCCGGCCAGGCCTGGCACCAGGATGAATATTTCATTCCTACCAGGGACCGCTCCCTGACAGGAGCCTGGATTGCCCTGGACGATGCCACCACTGAAAACGGCTGTCTGTGGGTCATTCCCGGCTCGCATAAACGCGGCATCATCTACCCGCAACAGGCCCATAACGACCGCCGTTTCGACTGCACCGGCGAGGCTTATCGCTTCCCCTATAAAGACGAAGACGCCATCCCGGTCGAGGTTAAGACCGGCTCGGTGGTCTTCTTTAACGGCTACCTGCTGCACCGCTCCCTGCCCAACCGGGCCACGGGAGGCTACCGGCGCGCCCTGGTAAACCACTTCATGAGCGCCGAGTCGTTCCTGCCCTGGCAGGCCCCCAAGCGTGGCGAAAACATGGGGACACTCGACTTCCGCGACATTGAACTGGTCTGCGGCGAAGACCCCTATAGCTACCTGGGCGTGGAAGACATTAACCCGCCGCACGTCCGGCCCAGCGGCGAAGGCGGTTGCGCTACTCCCGCTGCAATGATGTCCACAATGATGTAAGAATCTATAAAAAATAGGACTGCCTTTCCAGCAGTCCTATTTTTATTTTTGTAATTTGTAATAGGTTGAGAAATTAGAGCGAGGTCTTAACCAGGGCCGCCCGGTCAAGCTTGAGATAAGCCGGGATAGGGCCGCCGATTAAAGGCAGGGCGTAATCAATAAAGTCCTGGGTCACAAAATTCCCGGCGGCGTTGATATAGCTCACGGGCATTTTATGTTCGGTATTGGCGATATTTTCCAGGGCCGTCACGCCGTACTCGCATTTGTAGCCGCCATTTTCGTCCTGGCCGCGCAGAAGCGTGACCATCAACCCGGTCTCGCCCCCGATAGCTCGCCGGGCCGCAACCGCCCCCGCTTCCCAGGCTTCGTCCAGGTCAACCGGGCTGGCGCAAAGCATGCTCATGCGCTGGATGGTACCGGGCTTATCGTACCGGGCCGTTATCCCCAGCTCCTTGATTATCAGGCCCATGAGATAGTGGGCCGGGCCGTGATAATACTTGTGGCCGAACGAATCTACCAGGTAAGGTTCGGCCTGGGTGCCGAGGGTTTTACCGTCCGGGCCGCGGACGGTCTCGCCAATCACCGCCACACAATAGCCGTATTTTTTATAGACCTCCTGGACATCTTGGAGAAACCTGGCCGGGTCGAGGCGGCGTTCCGGCGTATAGATGAGGTGGGGAGCGTCTTCCTCGCGCCTTTTACCGAGGACAGCCGACGCCGCCACCCAGCCAGCGTTCCGGCCCATTACCTCAATCAATTTAATGGGATGGACCAGGTGGGCCGCCTGGGAGTCTATCCCGCTATCCTGGGTGGCAATCGCCAAAAACCGCGCTATCGAGCCGTAGCCGGGACAGTGGTCCATCTGCGGCAAATCGTTATCAATCGTTTTTGGAATACCGATGGCGTGCAGTTCGTACCCGGCCTCCCGGCTCATCAGGTCGAGACGGTGACAGGTGTCCGCGCTGTCGTTGCCCCCGGCGTACAAAAAGTAACGGATATTATATTTCTTTAAAATCGCCAGGATACGCTCGCGTTCCGAGTCGTTCAGTTTGTAGCGGCACATTCCCAACGCCGCCGAGGGAGTATGTTTTAGCTCATCTAATTTTTGAGGGGTGCCGACCTGGGCGCGCAGGTCAATCAACTGTTCCTGTAATAAACCCTGGACACCATCCAACATCCCGTAAATCTCACCGACTTCTTCGTGGCGTAAAGCCTCCGCCACCGCCCCGGCCAGGCTGCTGTTAATTACGGCAGTCGCGCCCCCGGACTGTCCGATAATCAGGTTTCCCTTTATTTTTGGCATCGTTTCTTTCTAAATTATCTTGCGGCCTATAATCTTCTGTACCCGGCCTGATTTTACTACGTTTGGCCCAGATTCAAAAGGATGCCCCGCCCCTTCCGGTATTTATAATGAGATTTGGGAACGTAATAACAGCTTAACAGAGGCTTAACACCCTGATTTTAGAATATATTCAAGTTAAAAAGCACTCCTGTTTGTACGGCTCTCACCAATAAAAATAGGGTTAAGGCGTGCCATCCAGAAATTAAGCCCTTAAAGGACTCTCTTATGATTCAGAAAGAATTTCGTTTAATCTGCCGTGGTATCCAACTGATTTCAGTCCTGGAAATCGACGAGACCACCAAAAATGTTACCGTGACCCATATTCGCAAAGAGGAAGTTAATAAACAGCCCTGCCCTGACCCTAAAAATGAGGTTTTCCTTGACAAAAAGTTGGAAAAAGGGAGCGCCCAGGAAGAAACAAACGAGGTGGAACCACAATAGGGTGACTTTTGGGTGAAGGTTTGAGTATCTTATAGGACTTTCTTACTAGATTGAGAGGGAAAAGCAAACCCTGGCACGGCCTATGCTTTATTAATTGACAGGGAGATAAGTCAAACGAAGAATTGTTTATTAAAAGTTTGACTTCCCTAAACCACTTAAAACCTCTATGAAACCGCATTTTAAGGCGAAACGCGAAAGCGTATTGCTCTCTCAGATAAAAAACAATGAGCCTGTTAGCCCGAAAACTAGCAGGCTCTTATTTTTTATAAAATTCCAGGGTCGCCCTGGCTCCCTCTATAATTCTTTCCCTTAATTCGTGCGGCTCCACGACCTCGGTTTGAGTACCAAAACCCAATAAGTGTTCGCAGGCTTCCTGCTCGGTCTGGAACCGGATAATCACTTCTTGCCAGCCGTCCTCCTCAATTGGCCCGGTCTTCTCAATCCGGGCAAACCGCAAACTGAAACCCAACCGCCGGATAAATTCCGGCGCCACCCGGACCGTCACCCGGTAAACCGGCAGGGTGGCCTGGAACTGCCCCGCCGACGCTTTCCAGTAAGCTTCGAGGTCGAAATCAGGGGGTCGCTGGCAAGGTGTCGGCACCGGGACAGCCTCAATCACCCTAGATACCCGGTAGGAACGAATTTCGCCATCCACGCCCGCCACCAGGTACCAGATATTGCCCTTTGCCACCAGCCCTAAAGGGTCTACCACCCTCTCGACCTCGGTATCGTCGTTGCGGCGATAGACCAGTCGGACCTGCCGTTCTTCCCAGACCGCTTCCTGGAGAGTGGGCAACCAGGCGTTTGTTTCCCCGGTTTGCCGCCACCCGCTGGTATCAATATAGATGCGCTGGCGGGCATATTCGGCGCCCTGGCGCTGAAAGGCAGGTAAGGCTGCGAACAGTTTGATAAGGGCGGCTTCGGCGGCCTGGTTCAGACCCAGGTCAGCGAGCAAACTGGCCGGTTTTGCCAGGAAAAGGGCCTGGATTTCCGCTTCGTTGAGGCCGGTGAGGTTGGTCTGGTAGGGTTCGAGCAGACTCCACCCGCCCCCGGCCCCACGTTCGGCGGTCACCGGAATCCCGCTCACACCCAGGGCTTCCATATCGCGGTGAATGGTCCGCTCCGAGACTTCCAGGCGGCGCGCCAGGTCGCCCGCCGTCAAACGGCGATGGGCCTGCAAAAGCAGCATTATCGAAAGCAATCGGTCGGCCCGCATTGTTTCCCCTTTCTCCACACCCTGGTTAATCGCTTTGAAACTGGTTGTCCACCTCCATTTTAAGTATAGATCCCAAATATGACAATGGTTGTCATATTAAGAAGGTATACTGATAACAGAAGGTATAAGAGAAATTCCGAAACAAAAATTTTGAAAACCCGATTATTTTGAAAAGGAGTAAACCGAATGGCGGAAAAACCTTTGAGCGGGAAAGTAGCAGTTGTAGCCGGGGCCACCCGTGGGGCCGGGCGAGGTATCGCGCTGGGGTTAGGCCGGGCCGGGGCCACGGTCTATTGCACCGGGCGAAGCGTGCGAGGCCAGAAAGGCGTGGGGATGGGCCGTCCCGAAACCATTGATGAAACCGCCGAACTGGTTAGCGCCGCCGGAGGGACCGGGATTGCCGTCCAGGTGGACCACCGTGACGAAGGCCAGGTCAGCGCTCTATTCGAACGGGTAAAGGCGGAGCAGGTCGGCCTGGATATTTTAGTCAATGACATCTGGGGTGGGGAGCCTTTCACCGGGAGCCAGATGGGCAAACCGTTCTGGGAACTTCCTGTGCAAACGGTCCTGCAACTGCTGGAAAATGCCGTCCATACCCACATTATTACGGCCCGTTATGGCGCGCCCCTCATAATTTCGCGCGGCAAAGGTTTGATAATTGAGGTAACCGACGGCGATACCTTCCGCTACCGGGGCAACCTGGCCTACGACCTGGTTAAAAACTCGGTCATGCGGCTGGCTTATGGAATGTCCGAAGAACTAAAACCGCACGGGGTAGCCGCGCTTTCGCTAACCCCAGGCTTTTTACGCTCGGAGGAAATGCTCGACTATTTTGGCGTCACCGAGGAAACCTGGAAGGATGCCACTAAACAGGAGGAGCATTTCATCGCCTCGGAAACCCCCTACTATATCGGGGAAGCCGTCGCCGCTTTAGCCAGCGACCCAAATATCATGGCGAAAACCGGCACCTATCAAAGCACCTGGAAACTCAAACGCGAATACGATTTCCGGGATAAAGATGGCTCTCAACCCGATTGGGGCCGCTACTTTGAAGAACATTTCCCCGAACTGGCCGCGCAATCGTAAGACAAAACCCATATCGAAAATACCCGGCTGGTGCGGTTATCCCCGGTAACAATCTCGAACAAGGCACGCTGTTAGCGGTCTTCGGGGTTGTTACCGCCGTTTATCCGGCCAAAATTCCACGCCGTGAAAAGACCGCCGAGCAATAAGGCCAGCCCCAGGGTAATAGCGTCGGCCCAGGAGCGCAGGTCAAAATTCCCAACCTGGCAGACAAGGACATACCCAAGCACCAGGTTGATAAAAGCCCACACCACGTTCAGGGTCGAAGTGGAAAGACCCACGCCTGACGGGTGGGCGAAAGGGGTTTGAAAAGGCCGCCCCATCAAGCCGGTAACAAAGTGGGGGATGGCATTGGTTAGAAAAAGACCCCCAAAGAAATAAGCGACGTGGTAGAGCCACTCCATTTTTATGATACTCCCTCCATTGATAAAAAACTAGCGGGTGGCTTTCCAGGGTATCGCCCGGTCGAAGGCCACCATCAAGAACACGATAATACCCAGCACGCTAAAGGCGTAGGCGATATTGTGCAGACCGCCATCGGTGGCCGCCTTGCCAAAAGCCAACGCGATAATACTGGAAGAAAAAATCGCCCCCACGTTGGTAGACGCCCGCAATAACCCCGCGGCCACCCCGATTTCGCTGCTGGGACTTTGCTGGTAAAGGGTTAGCTGGTTGCCAATGTTCCCCAGGCCGCTCGCCAGGCCCATTATGATACTTAGCCCGACCATTACCGCGATACTTGTCTGCGAATTCACGAAGATGAGAGTTACCCCGCTGGCGATAATACACACCCCGGTGATAAGCAGAGGCCCGCGCATCAGGTTGCGCCGGGAGACGATAGCGGTTATGGCAATTGCGACCAGGGTCAAAGGCAGCAAGACCAGGCCAACTGTGGTGGCCGATAGGGCCAGGCTTTGCTCCATCCACTGGCTCAGACCGTACAGGGCCAGGTAAAGCGCGGTCAGGGCTAGAAAGTTCCGCAGGTAAGTACGCTGGAGCGGGCGATTCCGGCTCAGCATTGGAATATCAACAAAAGGGATTTTGGCCTGGCGTTCCCAGGCGATAAAGGCCCCCAGGAAGACCACAACCACGGCCCCAAGCCACCAGAGCGGCTCTTTCAGATTCTGCAAAAAGACCAGCAGACCGATGATAGACCCCGCGAACAGGGTAATACCGAGCGGGTCAAGGGCCTGGAGCAGCGAACCCCGCCGCTGCCCCGGTTTAATGACATCCCGCGGCACCCACACAAGCGTCCCGGTGATGCCGATAAGCGCAAGCGGGATATTGATAAAGAAGACCGCCCGCCAGCCAAATAAACCGACCAGGACACCGCCAAGCGGCAGACCGAGTGCGGTCGTGACCTGCCCGGCAATAGAAAGACTCCCCAGGACGTTACCTGGTACCCCGGTCTGAAAAGTATCGACCCGCTGGCGTATCATAGTCATCGCCGTCGGATAACCCGCCGAGGTTCCAATCCCAATCAGGAGCCTTGACACCAGCAGCCAGGCGATATTTGGGGCCAGCCAGCCGACCAGGCCCCCTACTGCTACCACCGACATCCCGCTCACAAAGACTCGCCGGGGTCCAAAATGGGTTGCCAGTTTCCCCATGGTCGGTTGACCGACCGCGCTTGCCAGGTAAACGGCAGCCACCAGAGTAGTCGCCTCGGCCAGGGTCACATTAAGACCGGTCGCGATACCCAGCAAGGCCGTCGCCAGGATGGAACTGTTTATCGGGTTGAGGGTAGAACCCCACATCAGGGGCGCTACGAAACGCCAGGTGAAAGGCTTCTCAGAGACAGGGGTTTTAAGAGGTTGTGTTTCAGTTTCCATTATCTTTGCATAGACCCGTTTTCCGGCAAAGCCGGCTGCCTTAAATTTGTGAAAAGGCCCCTTATTGGGCCTGGGCGCCCCGCGTGGCTTTTAAGACTGTCAGGATTTCCGCAACGGTCCCGGTCTCACCGAGGCGAGGAAAGATAATCTTGACACTATTTTCGTGACCTGCCGGGTTCGAGTCGGTCATGGCGTCCACCGCCAGCGTGACGTTGTAGCCATGCTCATAGGCGGCGCGAGCGGTCGTTTCGACCCCGATGCTCGTAGAAATCCCGGCAAGCACGACCTGAGTAACCCCCAGTTCTTGCAGTCGTTGGTGCAGGCCGGTATCGTGAAAAGCGCCCCAGCGATACTTGGTAATTTTGAGGTCGTCCGGTTGGGCATCGAGTTCCGGCACCAGTTCGGCCCAATCGGGGGGTGGGATCATAGAGGGGCGTTTAAAGTCGGTCCGGCCCGGCGCGCCACCCATCACATTGACCAGGACTACCGGGAGCCGGTAGGAGCGGAAGGCAGCGGCGAGTTCTCCGGCCCGCGCAAAAATTTCTTCGACCGGGTGGGCGGCAGGCACATTCCGCATTCCTTTTTGCAGGTCAATTATTACCAGGGCAGTCCTGGGGTCAAGCGTGGTAACAGGCAAGTGATTGCTCCTTTTCTTTTCCCCGGCTGTTTTGGCGAACCTTTCCGGGTGTTCCTAATAAACCTTCTTAATTCAAAGGCCGGCCAGTTATAAAAATTTCTAGCGGCTGATACGGCCCAGCAGTTCGAGACCGCGTTTTAATTCCTGGCGTTCGGCAGGCGACAACTGTTCGATTACCGAGTGCAACCATACTTGTTTCGCGGCCAGGCGGTTTCGCCGGGCTTCGAGACCTGCCTCGGTCAGCGAAAGCACGATGCGCCGCCCATCCGCCGGGTCGGGTTGGCGCTGGATAAGCCCCAACTTCTCAAGAGAAGCCACCGTCGAACTCATTGACTGCGGCTTTACACCTTCGGCCCGCGCCAGTTCAGCCCCCGTGAGGCCGCCCGGCACGTCCAGCTTGGCAATAACCGAAACCTGCGACATGGAGAGGTCGTAGAGCGAGACTTCCTGGCGCATCAGGCGCAAGAGCTGGCGCACCACATCGTGCAATTCGTTTACCAGCTTATCTATCTCTTGTTGTTGGTTGTCTTTATCTTCCATTTAACCGAAACCATCAAATGAATATCAGGTAAACTTATAAGTTTACCTGATGAATATAGCACTCTTTCGCTTGAAAAGCAAGGATCAATTATTTCTTGGAGGCAAAACCTGAGATATTTTTAAATTTGAAGCATTTTAGGCAACCAACCTGCTTTTGGTTTTACCAATCCCTAATCTAATTTTTACCTTTTTTTTACCTAACTTGTTTAATATAACCCTACCGCTACCTTGCGGTGGTGATGATAAGCGCTGGTGTCAATTTTCTTCAACTGCCTACTTGACGATTTTTCAAAACAAACCCTTTAATTTATGGTTGCCTGATGCGACCCTTCTCGCCGGAGATGATGTTATGTCTGATGAGATGGAGCGAGGACAGATTGAGAAGGCCCCTCAAACCTCGGACCATACCCGTAATTCTGCAACGGTCCGCTATAAACCCCCTGTAGTTTCCAGCCGAACGCTGCTGGCCGAAATGCACGCGCAACCGCCTGCCCCCAAACCGGTTGCTAGCGTCCACCAACAACCTGCCCGGCCCTGGGACTTTCTCAAACGGCTCAGCCTGAACACCCATAGCGGCTGGCTTATAACCACCCTCGTCCTTATCCTGGTCATAACCATGACCCTCAGTTTTGGCTTTACCAAGGGCTGGTTTGACGCCAAGATAACCCTGGGCGCTTCGGTAGTCTTCTTTGTAGTGCTGGTCGGGGCCATGGTGATTGCTCACTGGCCTTACCGCAGCCGTTAATTAACCCCGCCCTATCTCAAATTCCCGGTTGGAACATTTAGCTCGTTTATGAGATACTACCTCTTGTTCTGCTTTTGGGGGGGACATGGTCTACAGGTCAGTATCTTTATTTATAGGACTTTCGCATAAAACACTCCCTTTGAGATGGTTTAGCGCCAATACCCGGCCTTTTCCAGGCTCAAAACGAAAGTCGCGATTTATAAACTTTTTCAGGATGAGATTATTTACTGGGGAGCGGGTTACACCGGAGACTCCGGGACCAAACCCGCCCGAATCCAAACCGCCGCGCTGGCCGTTCTGGCTAAACCTGGGCCTGGTGGGGCTTTTTCTGGCCGCTCTGGCGGTCCAACTTGGCCGGGGTAAACTGTGGGTGGCCGGACCTGCCGGGGTCTGGGCCCTTTTTGGCACGGCCCTGCTGGTAACGTTTTTGCGCCCGGCCCTTGAGAAGCCCTCACAAACCCGCCAAAAATTTTCTGTCTGGAGTCACCGGGTTTACGGCAGGTTCACGCCCTTTGGCCTGGCTGTTGTTTTGCTGACCCTTTTCGGTTTATGGCTGCGGGTCTGGGGTCAGAAAAACGGTTTGCCCTATATCATTCCCGCCGACGAAAACCTGACCGTGGACGTAGGTACGCACCTCTTAAAGACGGGCGACTTCGACACCCAGATGTACTACTATCCAAGCTTCTATCTTTACCAGGAAGCTATCGTTGGAGCCTTGCAATTCTTATGGGGCAACTTTACCGGACTCTATAACGGCGTGAGCAGCCTGCCCGACAAAACCTATGCCATCACCACCGCACCCCAGGTCTTTATCTGGGAGCGGACCTATACCGCTCTCTGGGGAGCGGCGGCGATTCCCCTGGCCTACCTGGCCGTTAAGAAAATCTGGCAGGACCGCCGGACCGGGCTGCTGGCGGCGGGGTTTGTAGCCTTTTCAGCCCTGGCAACCGAACACTCTCATTATGTCACCGTGGATATGCCGATGGCGACCCTGACCCTGGCGGCCCTCATCCCGGCCTGGAATATCGTTCAAAAGGGCCGCCTGCGCGATTATATCTGGAGTGGCGTGATAGTCGGGCTGGCCCTCGGCACCAAGTGGAACGGGGTCGTCACCCTGGTCTTACCACTGGTCGCCGCCTTCTTGCGGGCTCTCAATACCACACCCACCTGGTCCGACCGCATAAAGCGCTATTTCTCGCCCCGGCTCGGCAGCGTCCTCCTGACCGCAGGTTTGATTTTCCTGGCAACCACCCCCTACCTTTTAGCCCGGGTAAAGGGCTACAGCGACGCATTCGGGACCAATATCACCAAGTATCGCCTCTCGACGGTTGACTACGCTACCGATACGCCCTGGCTGGGCAATTTGCAGGTCATCTGGAATGACAGCCTGTGGCTCTGCCTGCTGGCAGGGGGCGGGCTGCTTTTGCTGGTCTTCCGGCACCGGGCCGCCGACCTGCTAGTGCTAAGTTTTCCGCTGGTCTACCTCTTAAGCATCAATTCCTACCGACTGATTTACCCGCGTAACGTCCTCCCGCTGACCCTTTACGGGGCCATCTTCGCAGGACTGTTTTGCGTCTGGGCCTGGGATAGCTTTATCGCGCCTCGCCTGGCAAGGTTTAGCCTGAACCCGGTCTTGAACCGCTATGGCGCGGTGGTTATACCGCTAATCTTCCTGCTGTTGACCATGAACGGGACGCTAGGAGCGATTTTTTACGGCGACCAGTTCAACGACCAGCCGTTCAGTTACAGCCGGGTCGAGGATTGGCTGAAAACCGAGGCCGGGCCGGGTCCGCTAAAGATGGTGGAAATGCGGCCCCAGCAGTGGGGCGATTATCCCAACCTCCTTACCCGCGTGGCTGACCAGGGCGTGAACGATTTTCCGCTTGAATACTACCAGCAGCGGGGCATCCAGTACCTGGCTATTAACCAGGACCGGGTCTACGGGCTGGGCGCGGCGGGCAGCTATCCCCAACTGCTCCAACCGGCCAACATCGTCCACCAGTTTGAAACCAAGGCGGTCGAAAAACCCGGCCCGGCCTTCACAGTTGTTAAAACAGGGGTCACACCCGCTACCCTGAAGCTGCAATACCCTAAAGGAGTAGACTTTGGCGGCAAACTGAAGCTGCTCGGCCTGAACGCCGGGAACCCTGGTGACAGCCGTATATTTCTGCCGCCACCCGGTGAGATTAGTCAGAACCAGCCCTGGCCCATCTTCAAACCGGGCGAAACCATCGGTTTGAGCGTCTACTGGCAGGTCTTGAGCCCGGTCGGCGCGGACTACGTGGTCTTTATCCATTTGCAACCTGCCGGAAAACCGGACCAGAACCTGGCAAGCCGAGACACCCCGCCTTTGCAGGGTCTTTACCCGACCGGCCAGTGGAAGCCCGGCGAAATCGTGACTGACACGCCCAACCTGGCGCTACCCGCCAATCTGCCGCCCGGCGACTATAACCTGGTGCTGGGCCTTTACCTGCCCGACGGCAAGTTTACGCCTTTACCACTGGCCGATGGCAGCAATTCACTCGTCCTGGCCCAGCTAAAAGTGAGCAAATAACCTATGGATTTCAAGCAGCCCGGCAGCGAACCCGGTCTCCCGAAGAAAATAAACTGGCTGAATATCGTCCTGGCGGGGCTGGCCCCAGGGCTGGCCCTGCTCTGCTACCTGCTTTTCCTGACCGGAGATTATTTTCTGCCGGTGAAAAGCCCGCTCTGGCTGGCCGGGGCTGTACTTTTGCTGGTCGTAGTAATTGCCTACAAAATCGGGCGGAGCCGGGGATTCACCCTGGCCGGTCTACGCGGCTGGCTGGTCGCCAACGGCCCGGTCCTGATTTTAGTGGTGGCCTTGTTGGGGGGCGGGTTGTTGCGGTACCAGGCTCTCAAAACCCGGCCTATAACCTCGGCTTCACCCGACCCGGCAGCGGTCCAGGCGTTCGCCACCGAGGCCCGCGATATTATCAACCAGAGCAACTGGCAGCCCAAAAGTTACGAGCAACCGCCGCTTTATCTCTATGGCGGGGCCGCTGTGGTCGAGTTAATTTTCTTCCAGCAAGCCAGCGGTGGAAAAATCAATAGCCCGGAGCAGGTCGCTAACCAGGACATTCTCGACTACCTGACCTATGTCAATCTGCTTTTAGGGTTGGTAACGATTGTGGTGGTCTACGCGGCGGGCTCGCGCTGGTGGCGCTCCGGGTTGGCCGGGGCCAGCGCTGCCGGGCTGAGCGGGCTGGCCTGGCTGGCTTACCAGGCAACTCCCAACCCGGCCCCGCAACTACTGGCAGCGGCGCTGGGTGCCCTCGCTTTCTATGCCATGACCTTTAGCGAACCCGGACGGCGCGCGCCTCTCTTTTGGGCCGGGCTGCTGGCCGGGCTGGCGACCGGGGCGGCTTATGGGTCTGGTTTAATCCTGGCACCATTGCTGTGGCTGGCCGCATTTCAGACCGCATCCCCGACCGGAAAAGAAAAGCGGCTGGGACGCAATGGCGTGACGCTGGGTGGGTGGCTGCTCGGCTGGACCCTGGCCTGTCCCGGCTGGATTCTCGGTGCAAACCGTTTCGTGGAGGGCCTGGCCGCAATCAAGCCCGCGCCGGAAGCAGCCCTGAACGGCTATTTCAAGCAATTCTTCGGCTACGACCTGGGGCTGCTGGCGGTGGTCTTCCTGGCCTTTGCGTATGCGGTGGTGCGCCGGACAACGTGGGGCAGGTTCTGGCCGCTTCTGGCCTTCCCGGTCCTGTATTTCATCGTTTTGAACTTGACGGGGCCGCTCAATGTCACCCGGTTGGCCCTTGTCGTTCCCTGGCTGGCCCTGGCGGTGGCCGGGCCGTTTGCGGAGACGGCGGTCTGGTTGCAAGAGCGGTTACCTCTCCGTTTCCGGCAAGCCACCTGGAGCGGGGCCGCCCTTACCTTCCTGGGGCTGGCCCTGGTAGTGGCCGTGTCTATTCTCGGACGCCGCTTCTTCGCCTGAAATAATATAAATAGCGTTGAACGTTCACCCTGAAAGGCGCGGGGTTCCGAAATGCGCCAGTGGCAAATAGCACAGCCGCCATCTTGTCATTCCGAGCGCAGCGACACCCTTTAGGGCGTCTCCGGTTCGTAGGAGCATATCACGGTCATATGAATGTGACAGAATTTTCGGACTTTGCAGTTGCCCTGGTTCTCGAAGGATACATCTTGCAGCCCCTTTTTAAAATTGCTAAAATGAATTATTCGTCCCTACGCAAATAAGCACCGGCCAGAATAGAAGGGTTAGCCAGTTTGAACATAAAATTTTTCAGGGTGAATGGTTTAGCCCTCGTTTTGACTTTGTTGCTACCGTTGACCGTCTTCCTGGCGGCCTGTGGTGACTATCCAACCTACACGCCGCAAGAAATGACCGTACAGGCCCGGCCCAGCATCGAAGGTCCACGCAACCCGCCCACCCCCACTACCGCTGCGACTGTCGCAGCCACGAAAGCCGCTACCACCAGCGTGGTCAGTTCGAAACCGGCCACCGGTACGAAGACTTCCACGGTGTCGACCAGCGCCACCGACCTGCCTAGTCTGACGGAAAAATTTTCTGAAAAAACCGTTATACGCAACTTTAGCGACAGCCAGGGCCGGAAGGTCAAACTGGTGTACGGGCGCGGCACCGGTCATAACGGGGACTATGGCTGGGCCCATATCTACGGGAAACACTTCAAGGGCATCTGGTACGATGGTGGGACCATTTCGACCTTCCCCCAGGATGCCGGGGCCAAAACACCACAGGACGTGGTCGATTTGATACAGAAAAGCCTGACCGACCGGCAGCCGGATTCGGAAGCAAACGACCGGCTCTCCTATAGCTATCAAATTCCTGGCCGTAATAAAGACGTTTTTACGGTCGTGGGCAACGATGGCACCATTATCACATCTTACCCGGTCAATCACGGCTCTAAAGACGCCGATAACTAAAAACAGCAGCCGGTATTCAGCAGTCAGTGTTTTTCAACTAATTGAGCGTATATGGTTAACTTTCAGAAATTTTCGTATTAACTGACTACCGACTACTGACCACTGACCACTATTCACAGGAGGACGAAGATGTCGCAAACCGGACCGGCCACTGCCAATGCCGCCACTTCCTTGGTCAACGTACCGTCCCTTTTCAATGCCGCCACCTACTTTGTAGACCGTAACCTGGCCGAAGGCCGGGCCAACAAAACAGCTATCTACTATGAAAACCAGGAAATAACTTACGGCCAGGTCGGTGAAATGGTCAACCGGACCGGGAACGCCCTGACCGGATTGGGTCTACAAATCGAGCAGCGGGTCTTACTCTTACTGCTAGATTGTCCCCAGTACCCGGCGGCTTTCTTTGGAACCATGAAAATCGGAGCGGTGCCAATCCCCACCAACACCCTTATGAAACCGGCGGACTACCGGTATTTTCTCAATGACAGCCGGGCCGTCTTTGCGATTGTCTCCGAGCAACTCCTACCCGCCCTCGAACCTATCCGGGAAAACTGTCCGCAACTGCGCCAGGTTATCGTGGTCAGCCAGCAACCTGGCGGCCCCAACGACACCGTGTTGAAAGCGAAGGGCTACCTGCTTTTCCACGAATTATTGGAAAATGCCTCGCCTGAGCTTGATGCCTTCCCGACCAGCCGGGACGACGCCGCTTTCTGGCTCTATTCGAGCGGCACGACCGGTTTCCCTAAAGGCGCGGTCCACCTGCACCGGGATATGGTCTACTGCACCGAATATTACGCCAGAGGCATCCTTAAAATGACCGGGGACGACCGCTGTTTCAGCGTGGCGAAACTCTTCTTCGCCTACGGCCTCGGTAATGGTCTCTATTTTCCGTTCGGGGTAGGGGCCTCGACTATCCTGCACCCTGGCCGTCCCGAACCGGGGAAACTGCTGGAAATCGCCTCGAATAAAAAGCCAACCCTCTTTTTTGGCGTCCCAACCGCCTTTGCGTCCATGCTCTCGCAACCTGGTAATTACGACCTGGGGAGCGTTCGGGCAGGTGTATCCGCCGGGGAAGCCTTGCCTAAAGCGGTCTGGGAACGGTTCAAAGCCCGCTTTGGCGTGGAAATTCTCGACGGTATCGGCTCGACCGAGGTGCTACACATTTTTGTATCAAACCGCCCCGGCGAGGTGCGGCCCGGCAGCACCGGGAAAGTGGTTCCCGGTTACGAAGCCCGTATCGTGGATGAAAATGGGCAGGATGTCGGCCCGAACGAGGAAGGCATGCTCATCATCAAGGGACCAAGCACCTGCGCCTATTACTGGAACAAGTGGGACAAGACCCGCGAAACAATCCTGGGCGAGTGGATACGCACCGGCGACAAGTACCACGAGGACGAGGACGGCTACTACTGGTACCACGGGCGCGCCGACGACATGATCAAGGCTGGTGGCATCTGGGTCTCGCCGGTCGAGGTTGAAAACGCCCTGGTTGAACACCCGGCGGTCCAGGAGACCGGTGTCGTTGGCCGGATGGACGGCGATGAACTGGTCAAACCCTGCGCTTTCGTGGTGGTGAAAGCGGATTACGCGGCAGGCCCGGCCCTGGAACAGGAGCTAAAACAGTTCGTAAAGGATAAAATCGCGGTCTACAAATATCCCCGCTGGATTATCTTCGTCGAGAGTCTGCCCCGCACCGCCACCGGCAAATTGCAGCGCTTCAAATTGAGGGAGTTACAATAAAACTTTTATTTTTTGAGAATAGACAAAAAGAAGCTCCTACCCGGTTGGGTAGGAGCCTATTTTTTTTAGCGAAGAGAGTTATCAGGAATTAGGAGCGGTTAGGCCGGTCGAAATTCGCCCGTTTCAGGATCGAAACCTGGGTCTGCTTGTCAAAGACATGCAGGTGGTCGGTGTCGAAGACTACTTCAATCTGGTCGTTCGGGCGAACGCGGGTCCGGGAGTCAACGCGGGCCTGGAAGGACTGAGTGCCGCTGGACAGGTAGATATAAACTTCACTACCCATAGGCTCAACCACTTCGACGTTCACCTGCGCCCTGTTGGTGGTATCAACGTGAGAATCGGTATAGCGGGAGTCGCTGATATGCTCAGGCCGGATACCAAAAACCACTTCCTTGCCGGCGTAGGCGGCTACGTCGCGGGCAATCATTGCCGGGACCGTAATCTTGAAGGTACCAGCGTCCAGGACCAGGTTATCGCCGCTACCGGTCACGGTGGCGTCGAAGAAGTTCATTGGCGGTGAACCGATGAACCCGGCGACGAACATGTTTTCCGGGTGGTCGTAGAGTTCCTGCGGGGCGCTCGGCTCCTGCTGCAAGATACCGTCCTTCAACACCACGATGCGGTCGGCCATGGTCATGGCTTCGGTCTGGTCGTGGGTTACATAGATAACGGTGGTCTGCAAGCGCTGGTGCAGTTTGGAAATCTGGGTGCGGGTCTGGACCCGGAGTTTGGCGTCAAGGTTCGAGAGCGGTTCGTCCATCAAGAAGACTTTCGGCTCGCGGACGATAGCCCGACCGAGGGCGACGCGCTGGCGCTGACCGCCGGAGAGAGCCTTCGGTTTGCGGTCCAACAGGTGGCCGATTTCCAGCATCTGGGCGGCTTCCTGGACGCGCTTTTTGATTTGCTCTTTGGGGGTGTGGCGCAGTTTCAGACCAAAGGCCATGTTGTCGTAAACCGACATGTGGGGGTACAACGCGTAAGACTGGAAGACCATCGCAATATCGCGGTCTTTCGGGGCTACGTCGTTGACGCGGCGGCCACCGATTAAGAGGTTGCCACTCGAAATATCTTCCAGACCGGCAATCATACGCAGGGTGGTGGATTTGCCACAACCGGAGGGGCCGACCAACACCAGGAATTCCTGGTCTTTGATGTCGAGGTTCAGGTCTTTAACGGTAACGAGGTCACCAAAGCGTTTGGTGATGTGTTCTAGTGTTACACCAGCCATTTTAAATTATCTTCTCCTGCACAGCCGATTTCTCCCTTGAAACCATAAAGCAATAGACCTTGCCATCAGGTCGGGCAGGGTTGTTCGGACTGAACCTAGGCCAGTCTGATACAGAGCTTTGTTCTACCGAGAATTCACGGTGAGGAGAATTGGCAGGTACAAAGTTGCGCATCAGCCGGGCAAAAACAGAACTGTTCGGCGACCCGCCGCGCCAGCTTTACAGCCGGGTAACGACAGGGGGCCCGTGGTGAAATTGCTTTCCCACCGGCCAGAGCCGCTTTTCGTACGACTTGCTATTGCAAACTTTGCGACAAGCAAAAATTACTTGCCAGAAGCTTATTTGCGTAGAGAGCTTACTGCCCTTTATTTTATCACGAATGTCAATCCCAAGCCGCTTTAAAACGGCCTGTATTTGCAGCTTAATTTAGAAGTAAGAAAGGACGATAACTAATCCCAGTGAAAAGCCTCTCGCTCAAGCTCGTTGACCAGTTCACCAAGGCGCGCGGCGGTGCCTTCATAAAGTTTACGACATTCGAGGTCGTGGAAGCTTTGAGTTAACGCGGCCTGGTCGGCGGCTGACAGCCCTTTATCGGCCAGCATAAAAAGGGTATTCTCTTTCATGACGTGGCGGCGGGCAATATGGGTATACTGCTCGAAGGTTTCAATAAGGAGCTTCCGGCCCGCCCCTTTGCCCGCTTTGTAAAGCTGAAAGCCGGTTTCCATTATTTGAATAAGACGGTGTTCTTCCAGGTGCTCCTGGTGGATGGTATTAATGGGAACGCTGTTTTCCTGGATATGTTTTTCTATCAGGTAAGGGAAAAGAATTTCTTCTTCCTTGGCGTGATGGGAACAGACCACAAAAAGCTGAAGGAAATCAACCACTTGCTCAAAAAAGAACGGGCTTATATCCCGGCCATCTTTGAGATAAGCGGCGGCCCGGTCCATCAACCGGAACACCCGCAAGGCCGCTTCGTGTTCACGGCGTAAATTATCGGTTGCCAGGACCGGCTGGAACATGCCCGTCTTAGAATTTTGTGTTGTCACCTTTTGTACCCCTCTTTTTATACCTTTTTCTCTACAACAACATTAGCCTTCTTAAATAGAAAAGGTGGTTTACAAAGGTGAATTCTGGGTAAAAGCGGCAGGGTTCACAGGCCGGATAGGGCCGGACTCATATCTCCCAGGGTCCGGCCCGGCCATTGGAGAAGTTAGTTGAGCAACCCGCCAAACTCATCGGCAAAAGTATGGACGGCCCGCCAGTTGGTATATTCGTAATCGCGATTGGGGTCGGTGCCCAGGCCGTTCGCCCTGGAAACCTGTTTTAAGAGGCTCCGCTTAAAATAACCGTACTGGGTATAAGCGATGGCCCCGGCAAAACTGGCAGTCAGGGAAGGTTTCCAGTCCAATTCATCTAAAAAATCTGAAAAATAATTTTCAATTTTAGCCCTGGCCTCAATCCCGTGAGTGGCCTCAGTCAGACTGACCGAAAAGAGGGCCGAGGGTCGATGACGGATAAGGCTTTGATTAAGGTAAATAAAACTTTTAAGCTCGCCGGGTAAATGATTTACGTGTACGGACCCTCCAAAAATAAAACTATCGAATTTATCCAGCCCAAAAGCAAATGGGATATGTTTTACATCAATTACTTCGACCTGGTGCCCGTGTTCCCGGATGATTTCACCGATGAACCGGGCAATACTCGCCGTCTGCCCCTCGCTTGTCTCGTAAACTATCAGTGTTTTAGCCATTTAACAAAATTTCTCCATTCTATTCAAATTACCTATCCGGCTTTCATACCGGGTAACCTTATTTTTGTAGAATTAGTTCAGCCGGTCTTTCATTGACGCTTTCTCCGACCCTTGCTTCTTTCAGGTTTATCAGGAGCAGTAAGGTTAATACAATCCCGGCCAGGGCCAGCAACGGAAAAATAATAACCTCCACCAGGGCCATTTCTACACCCGCGATAAACTGGCCTATAATCATGGCGCAAAGGGCAGTTCCCAGGGTAAAAACCTTGAACAACATAATTGCCGAAATCAAATAACCCCAGGCGCTTCGCTTGAGGAGTAGATAACCTCCCAGGTAGCCCACCGGGACAATTAAACCAAGGTCCATTACCTGGATGCCCAGGGTGGTGGCGTTCTCCAGGCCAACTGGCGGCTTGTTATCAAAGTAAGCCGGGACAATCCGGCCCAGCCAGGCCACCAGCAAAAAGGACGCTGAAATGAATAAAAAGGTGATGATTGATTTGCGGGGCAATTTGCCTGTGAAATGCTCCGGTAGACCGGCAACATCAACGGACATCAGGGTAAGAATAAAGGCAAATAAGCTCAACGAACTAAGCGCCACGTAGTCCAGAAATAGAACGTTAAAAGCCGTATTAAAAGCATATAGAATATAGGTGTAGAGGAAGTAGGCCAGGGTCCCGGCCAGCATCAGCTTACCGCGCAAAAGACTCTTCTGATAAAGCCAGAGGGAAATTAGCAGCAGAGGCACACCCATGAAAAGGGTCACAACATCCTGGGCGATTCCCTGCGAAGCCAGGCTCACCGAATCATACTTGTAAAGGCCGCTCCCCTGGATGTCCACGGTTTGGCCGCGCTGGGTGACAAAAATGGTATGTGGGTCGCTGCCCTGCCAGAAGACCCCCAACCCTGCCGCAATAATCGCGAGTAAAGCGATGATTGAGACTATCCAGGCCAATATTTTTGAGTATTTTGCCATTTTACATACTTCCTTCAAAACGCTCTTGGAGCACCTTTTTCCCGGCACGCGGTTTCTTTTTTCTCACTTCCCAATAATAAAAACTTTAAGTGAAAATCAGGGTCAAAATTAATCAATTTCAGTTTTCACTTTTCGTTTAGTATTCTTGACAGGGCATGTAAGTTGTCTTAAGATAAACGCAAATCACCAGATTTCTCAGGGCCATTTCCATTTTCAGCAAAAGAAATTAAACCTCCTGGCCGGGCGCGGTTTGTGCCCACGCTTGAAGTTAAGTAGGGATTCTAAAATGATGCCAAACCCGACCCTGGACCGCCTGGCTGTACGCGATTGGGCACGTGAACTGCTTCGCGGCGATAACTTTGTTATCCTCGATACCGAAACGACCGGCTTCGACCGCAGCGCCGAAATCATCCAGGTGGGGCTTCTCTCAGGGCAGGGCGAAATTGTCTTTGACAGCCTGATAAAACCGCTCCAGCCTATCCCCTGGCAGACCACCCAGGTCCACCACATCACCGACCGCATGGTGGCCTACGCCCCGACCTTTCCCCAGCTTTACCACCAGCTAAATCACGCTTTGAGCGGCAAAACGCTTATTATTTATAACGCTTCGTTCGACTTGCGGATGTTGCGGCAGAGTTGCGAAATTCACCGCCTGAGGCCGTTTTACCTTCCGAACTATTTTTGCGCGATGCAGAAATACGCTGTCTTCGCCGGGCAAAGAAACGCCAATGGCCGGGGCTATAAGACCCACCGGCTCCAGGGCGGCGACCACAGCGCCATCGGCGACTGCGTGGCAACCCTGCGCCTCATCCATCAAATGGCCCAATAAATTTGTTACTTAAACCCGTTCACCGGCTAATACTTCCTCTTCAGGTGAGGCCGGTTCTGGTGAAAATAGAGCTTCGATGCGGGATGGGTTTACGGGATTTTGCGAATAATAGCAGAACGCCAGCCAGCAACGGCATGATAGTTTACCTGTCTTGAATCTTAAGAAAGGGTATACGTTAAAAGATGAGTACCGCAGCTTGTTTTAAACAGGTTTCACCGACAACCCTGGAGTTTTTAATTAAAAACCCAGAATTCATTGATAGTTTTCTGGGAGATGACTTTACCGAGCCTTCTGTCAATATCAGCGGTGAGGACAAGAAAAAAGAGTGGCTTGAAATAACAGCCAGAGGAAAGAATGTAGAAGGTACTGATACTGACTACGCCTGGCATGGGATTCTTTATATCCTGGAAAAACTTTCCAAAGGGGAAAAACCACCGATTACTTTAGCTGTCCGGGGTCCTGAGGAAAATTCTGTTTCAGGCCCAGGCATTACTTTCAGCTATTGGAATCCCGGGGACGTTAAAAGTCTAACCAGGTCTTTGAATAATATTTCCGAAAAAGGTTTCCTGGCCCAGTACGACGGTAAAGACATGAATGAAAAAGAAATCTACCTGGGTAACTGGGAGGAACATGACGGCTTAATCTTTAAGCCCTATCTCTGGGAAAATTTTCTGGAGATGCGGAATTATTACAAAGATGCCGCCAACCGGAATTATGGAATGATAATGTACCTCAGCTAGATTTTGAAAACAAACACAAGACCAATTTTTGCAAATTTAGACCCACAAAAATGTTATAATCATTTTATTCACTGTTTTTAACCAGTCAGAATAATTCCTTGCCGTTTTGGGCCAGCTTATTTTTTGTGTCTACTGTTAAAAATTGACCTTTGTTCTGGCATGGGAGAATTTTATGGAAGGCAAGGAAACCAGCCGTTTGGAGGCTTTCAGCGATGGCGTGATAGCTATCGCTATTACTTTACTGGCCCTGGAAATCAAAGTACCGGGCGAACAACCCGAAGGCAAAAGCCTCTGGATTGCCCTTTTTGACCAGTGGCCGACCTATCTCGCGCTCGTCACCACTTTCGTCATGATACTTATCATGTGGATTAACCATCACCGGATGTTCAGCCATATCCACCGGATAGATACAGTCCTTATGCTTCTCAATGGCGGGATACTGCTCGGTATCACCATCCTGCCTTTTACGACCGAACTGGTCGGGGAATACCTGCTAAAACCGGACGGGCAGAAGCAGGTGGCGGCTATCGTTTACAACGGGGTTTTTATCTTTACGGCCATTTTCTTTAACCTCGCCTGGCGCTATGCTTCCCAAAAAGACCGCCTGTTAAATCCCCAGGCCGACCGGGACGCGGTCCGGGGTTTAACGCGGCAATATATGTTTGGTATTCCCGGCTATTTCATTACCCTGCTGATAGCCCTGGTAAATTTCCCGTTAAGTCTGGTGCTGACTATCTTTATTGCGATTTTCTTCGCGTTTCCTAATAAGCTATTCAGTGGAGCCAGGGTTACAGGTGAAACCGGGCCTTAAATCGCCCGGAAAGCGGTCAGGATTATAGGTTTTCCCCAATACTAAAACAGACCTAATTTTTCCGGCCAAAAATCGGGGTTGGCGGGTTTGCGTGGGAGGGCCAATTTTGGTATAATTCTTCCTCGGTTGTGGGCACCTGCCCGGACTAAGCGATTGATTTACCGTCAACTATTCTTTCTTTTCCGCGCCACACCTGGTCATTAGAGAGACTGGCTCACACAGACTCTGGCTACCTGCCAGGCAGGTTCAAGGTGTCGGGGCAAACCCGTGGAAAAGACTGTGAGAAAGGAATTTAAGAGAAACCGTGCGCGATTACGAAATGATGTATATTCTCTCGCCTGAGCTCGGCGACGAGAACTACCCCGCCAGTGTAGAGCGGATTAACAGCCTGATTACCCGCCTGGGTGGAGAACTGGGCGAAATTAATCAGACCAGCCCCTGGGGCAAACGCCGCCTGGCCTACCCGATTGGCAAATTTAACGATGGCTACTACGTCGTCACCACGCTGAAGCTGGACCCAGGCCAAACCGGGGAACTGGAACGAAGCCTGCGGCTAAACGAAGAGGTTCTGCGTCATCTGCTGGTCAGCCAGGAGAAAGATTAGCCTTTACCAATAGCCGTGCTTATTTTTTTGAGCCGAAACGTTTATTTTAGGAGATAGAAGCAATGGCTAGAGATTTGAACAAGGTAATGCTTACCGGGCGTTTAGGTAAGGATGTCGAACTGCGTGTTACACCCAATGGCCGTTCCGTGGCTACTTTTTCAGTCGCATCCAGCCGAAATATCCGGGAAGGCGATGCCTGGAAAGAGCAGACCGAATGGTTCCGGGTCGTAGCCTGGGAGAAACTGGCCGAGACCTGTTCCAACTACCTCCACAAAGGCAGTCACGTCTTTATCGAAGGCCGGTTACAGACCCGCGAATATACCGATAAAGACGGAATCAAGAAGTATTCGACCGAAGTTATTGCTACCGATATGACGATGCTCGATTCCAAAGGGCAAAATAGCGGTGGCGGCAATGACATCGAGGATGCCTGGGATAACGCGGGTGGTGGCGGTAATAGCAATTCTGGCTCAGGCGGACGGTCTTCCGGTGGTAATCGCTCCCGTGGCAACAGCTACGACAGCGGCGAAACCGACTTAGAGGACATTCCGTTTTAAAGAAACGGGGCCAACCAGCCCACTAAACAGACTGTTCAAATCTTCGGCCAATAGCTTTTTGGGAAAGACCAGCGGTTGGTTTTTCTCTTCTGGCTTGGGCCAGAGGGAAGTTAATAATTATTATAAATGGCTTTTACAAGAACTTCCCTACAATCAAGATTAACGATTGTTGAAAGCCGAAGGAGATAAATTCAGGTGACTACTGAAAATCAAGATTCAACTACTACCGAAAATACCACCGAGACGCCCGCTAATACCAGCGCCCCGGCTACCAGCGAACGTCCGGCCCGCACCGGGGGTTTCCGCAGTGGCCCGCGCCGGGATGGCGACGGTGATGGCGATGGTGGTCGTCCGGGGGCCGGGAGCGGCCCGCGCCGGACTCGCCGTCCGGGTGGCAAAGACCGCTTTGCCTCGCGCCGCCGGGTGGACCAGTTTGGGATTGACGGCATCCACGAAGTCGATTACAAAGACTTCCAGCGTCTGCGCCGCTACCTTTCGGACCGGGGCAAAATCGAGCCTCGCCGCAAGACCGGTCTGAGCGCCTTCCATCAGCGCTCGTTGACCACCGCTATCAAGCGGGCGCGCTATATGGCCCTCCTGCCCTACGTTGCTAATCAGTCCCGCTAGGTTCAGGATTGGTCCCGGCGTCTTGCCCGCCGGACCGCTATTGTTGGGTACCGGGCCGGTCCTGAAGCGGGCCGGCCACGCCAGCGTTAGCAGGAAGCATTTACCATAAATAATGGGCATAGGATGAGGCAGTTTGGCCGCATTGTTCCTATGCCCATTCGTTTTACTAGATAGATATTATCTGGGAGGAGAAGCAGAACCACTCCATGACCAATAACACAAACCAGGGAAACAATAAGCCGGACCAGACGCCGGGCCGGGACAAACGCAAGGCCGCGCCCGGTGTACCTGCTGCCAACCGTCCGCTAAGAGGCGCAAGTAATCCCTCGAAACCGGCCAGCCCCGCAATTAAACCGGCCACTCCGGCCCCGGCCAATCCCCCGACCGGAAAAGTTCGCCCGGCCCAGGCTACTACCGGGGGTAATCGTCCCCAGACCCAGATGAGCGCCAGGGCCCTTTCCCGCTATGAGAGAGACCTTAAACGCCAGCGTCAACTGGTCTGGGCCACCATTGCCGTAATTGCCCTGGTCGTGGTTGTTTTGGCTTTCGGTATCTGGCAAACTACCCTGGCTCCGAATTTCGATGTCCTTGCCTCCGTGAACGGGCAGAACATCAGCCGGGCCGACTATAACAAGTTCCGCAAAATTGACCTGTTCAAACAGTCCGGCGCGATTCAACAGCAATTAAACTATACCAGCGGCGACCAGCAGACTCAGCTACAGTCCCAGTTAAGCTTACTCCAGGACGAAGCAAACAATATCGCCTCCAGACCGGTCAACCAGGATGCCCTCGAACGGTACGTGGGTAATATCGTGATGGAAAAGGCCGCCAAGGACCAGTTTAACATCTCGGTTAGTGACGATGACGTTAACAAGTATCTTGGTGATGAATTCCAGGGAATTATTTACACCCCGACCCCGGACGCGACCCAGGCCCTTCAGACGGCCACCGCCGGTCCGGTAGCGACCCAGGCCGCCCAGTACAGCACGGCTACCGCCGCCGCCGTCACCCCGTTACCGACCGCGACTCCTTCGGTTTCGCCGAGCGTGAGCGCGACGACGACCATTAGCTCAACTACCACGACACCCGGCCTGACCCCCGGCGCGACCACAACGCCCGGTACACCCGGACCGACGACTACCGTCAGCGGCACCGTCACGGTTTCGGCCACCGCCACTGTCACGCCGACCGCCACCGTGACCAGCACACCCATTGCTCCTAACGCGGTCCAGGGGACTGCTGCCGCCTACCAGAGCGACTACCTGAAGTCCTTCCGGCAGTACACCGGCCTGAGTGACGACGACTATAAGAAGTTGGAAGCCCGCCCGGCCCTGGTTAAGAAAAAAGTTATTGAACAACTGGCCGCAAGCCAGCCGAAAATCGGGGATCCTTACCCTTCGGAAAGACTGAGCCACATCCTGGTGGCCGACGAAGCGACCGCCCAGGACATCTATAACCAGCTTAAGGCGACCCCGGCCGACCAGCTTAACGCCAAGTTTGTCGAGTTGGCCCGCTCCAAGAGCACCGATACCGGCTCGGCGACCAATAATGGCGACCTCGGTTGGAGCACCGATAAGACGGGTTATGACAAGGACTTCCTGGCAGCCGCCCTAAAACTGAATAAAGGCGAGATCAGCCAGCCAGTCAAGACCCAGTTCGGTTATCACATCATCTGGTGCACTGATAAGGATGATAAGCGGCCGTTGGACGCCACCACAATCCAGGGCTTCCAGACAACCGATGCTAATGGCGACCCGCAGTATTTCGCGGACTGGCTGAAGGGTAAGGTAGACGCGGCCAAGCCGACCTATAATACCCCGGCGACCCCGGCCCCGACCGCGACGGTCATTCCTGTCCCGGCCTTTACACCGGTAATCCCGCCGACCAATACGCCGGTACCGCCGACCCCGGCCCCGACAACGGCGGCCACCAGCGCGACACCGGGTACTGGCACCCCGGCAGGGTCGCCCGCCGCGACCACCGCACCAGCGGCAACTACGGCAGCGGCGACAACTGCGGCGGCTACCACCGCCAGCACGCCAACGGTCGGGACGACGACCGCCGCCCCGACACCTTCGCCGACCAGCTAGGTCACGCGGAGGTATAAATTGCACCCGAAGACTGTTTCTAAACCCGGAAACAGTCTTCGCTGCTTAACCGGGCGGCCCACCTGGGAATAGCTTTGTGCTATAATCAGGGAAGTCCATTTAAAAATTGCTACTCAGAACCCAGTTAGAGATTGGAGCGGAAATGTCAGATACAATATATAGCTTCTTTAACGGTGAGATTGTTCCGCTGGCCGACGCAAAAATAAGCATCCTGACCCACGCTTTTAATTATGGCACGGCCTGTTTCGAAGGTATTCGTGGTTATTGGAACGCCGAAGACGAGCAAGTTTATCTTTTCCGGCTGCGCGAACACTTTGAAAGATTGCAGGGCAGCACCAAAATCCTCGGTATCAAACTGCCTTACAGTGTGGACGAGCTTTGCACGATTACGCGCGATTTGGTCCGCAAAAACGGCTTCCGCGAGGATATTTACCTGCGCCCGACCGTCTATATTTCGGCGGAAGTTATTGGGGTAAAATTGCACGAGTTACCGGTCAGTTTCTGCATGTACTCTCTACCGTTTGGCTCGTATATTGACACTGAAAAAGGGCTGAGCGTTGGAGTGTCTAGCTGGAAACGGATTGACGACAACATGATCCCGGCCCGCGCTAAAGTGGCCGGGGCCTATGTCAACAGCGCCTTTGCCAAAAGCGAGGCCCTGCTCAACGGTTTTGACGAAGCAATTATGCTGACCTCGGAAGGACACGTTTCCGAAGGCAGCGCCGAAAACGTCTTCATGCTGGCGGGTGGCAAGCTGTATACCCCACCTGTGAACGAAAACGTGCTGGTCGGTATCACCCGCAATACCATCATGAGGATTTCCAAAGAAGTCTTCGGAATGGAAGTTGTCGAGCGGGTAATCGACCGTACCGAGCTTTATACCTGTGACGAACTTTTCCTATGCGGGACGGGCGCGCAGATGGCCCCGGTTTCCTCGGTTGACCACCGGCCCCTCGGTGATGGCGGGGTTGGGCCGTTCTCCAAGAAGTTGCAGCAATATTACTTTGACGTGGTCCGCGGCAAAGTAGCTAAGTTTAAGGAATGGTGTACCCCGGTTTATTAGAATGAAAGATTGGCGTGCGCTGCCCTCAAAAGGCGGCCTGATTGGAATCATTTTTACCGGTGTAGCGGCGGTAATCTTCGGACTGGCAGTCTGGATAACCGTAATGGCGGCAACCGCCACCGAGGTTGTCCAGGCCGTCCAATCGCCCGATGCCGACCCGGATACCCCGGCAGAACTGCTAACGGTGCCCACCGGCAACAATATCGGCACCTTCTTTTTGGTCTGTTTGTGCGTGGTCCTGTTGCTGGTGGTGCTATACCTGGCTTACCAGACGCGCAAGTTTTTCGCCCTGCGCTATTCGTTGGACCGCAACGCTATCCGGGTGAACCTTGGCGACTCCCAGCAGGTTATTCCGCTGGCGAACGTCCGCTATATGTTGCCCGCTGAAGTGGTCATCGCCAGGGCTAAAGAACGGGGCCAGAACGCCGCTGACCTGGGGGCAAGTGCCGGGACAGCCCGCGCCGGGGCTGCCACCGATACCAGGGCCGAAAGCTCGGCCCGGTCTACCGGTTCTTCTACCAGACCGTACCCGCGAAAGGCTCCCCCGCCACAAGCGCCGGAACCGGACCTGGACGAAGAGATGGTAGAGGTGGAGATAGCCGAACCAGACGCCGACCGCCCTTACCAGATGACCCAGACGGCTGCTGCCGATAGCGACCTTGAGTACCTGGAAGCGTTCGAGATTGAAACCGCTGAATTTGTCGAAATCTCGGAAGCAGGGACCGAGCCGGTTATTAACCCGGCCCGCCCCGAAAGCGATGATTACGAGGAAAGACCCGCCCAGGTCCTGAACCCCCGCGAAATGCGAGCGCTGGCTATCAATTTCGATGACGAGGAACAGGACACTAAAGGCCAGGCCGGTGACGGGGGCGAAAAAACGACCCAAAGCCAGACCGAAGCGGTAACCACCGCGACCGAAATCGAAAGCGACCAGGTAACCCGGCGGCCTTTTAGCTCCTGGCCCGGCTTTTACCTCAACAAGAGTAAAGTACCGGCCCTGGGGGTAATCCAGTTCTATTCGACCCGCCCGGTTGAAGGCACCCTGTTAATTCGGACGAACAGCCAGACTTACGCCATTTCTCCGCGAGACCGGCAGCAGTTCATCACCGAGTTTAACCTGCGCAAACGCCTGGGCGCGATTGAGCCGGTCCAGGAAGGTATTAACAAGGGGCCGTTGCTCAGTCACCCGCTCTGGCACGACAACCTGGGCCGGGGGTTGATCGCGCTCGGTATCATTTTGAACATGTTTATCTACTTTTCGATGCTGTTACGCTACAACGATTTCCCGGACATCTTGCGGATTCACTTTAACAAAGTGGGCCAGGTAGACCGGTTGGGTGACCGCAGCGAGTTGATGTTCTTACCGCTTATCGGGCTGGTGACGATTATCGCCAACGATATTCTCGGCGCGTTTGTACAGCTAAAAGAGGCTATCCCGGCTTACCTGCTCTATGCCGCCGGGGTGCTATTGCAAGTTTTAGTCGGTATCGCGCTGGTAGTAATTCTGATTGTATCTTGAAAAGGTTGTAACGGGCCGAGGTTGTCCCGCATCTTAAGAAGTTACGTTTGCTAACTAATATTTATTTCAGGTAAAGGTATTTCGAGAGGAGTTTTGAAATGAACGATGTGGCGGTGGCTTGCCCCGAATGTGGGGCGGATATTAGCCTCAATGAAGATGTCGAAAAGGGCGAAATTGTGCAGTGTGGCGACTGCGGGGCCGAACTGGAAGTAGTCTCGGTTGACCCGGTCGTGCTCGAACTCGCCCCCGAAGAAGAAGAGGACTGGGGAGAGTAAATGAAGTTCGGGGTACTGGTTTCCCGCATCCGGGTTGAGGAAAAGCTGCTTTTCGAAGAATTGAACAAGCGCGGCATCGAGTTTGACCGCATTTATGACGACGAAATCATTTTTCGCCTGGAAGAGAAACCGTTCGATTACGATGTAATCCTGGAGCGGTCGCTCCATCATGGCCGGGCGCTTTACGCCCTCAAAGTCCTGAACGATTGGGGCATCAAAACGGTCAATACCTACGAGGTCGCCCAGACCTGCGGCAGTAAATTTCTGACCACCCAGGCGATTATTCACCACGGCGTCCCGACCCCCAAGACGACCCTATCTTTCACGCCCGAAGCAACAATCAAGGCGATTGAAGAAATGGGCTACCCGGTGGTAATAAAACCGTCGGTGGGAAGCTGGGGCCGCTTGCTGGCGAAGATTAACGACCGGGAAGCCGCCGAAGCGGTCCTCGAACACAAAGAAACGCTCGGCAACTACGAGCATAGCATCTTTTATGTCCAGGAATACATCAACAAACCGCAGCGCGACATCCGGGCTTTCGTGGTTGGTGACGAGACTATCTGCGCCATCTACCGGGGAAGCGAACACTGGATTACCAACACGGCGCGCGGCGGCCAGGCAACCAATTGCCCGGTTACGCCGGAGTTGAATGACCTGTGCGTGCGGGCGGCCAAGGCTGTCGGCGGTGGGGTCGTTGCCATTGATGTCTTTGAAGATAAAGACCGGGGTTTACTTGTCAATGAAGTAAACTATACCATGGAATTTCGCAACTCGATTGATACCACCGGGGTTAATATTCCCGGTCGGGTCGTTGATTACTGCCTTAAAGTAGCTAAACAGTAGTTTTAAAATTTAGCCGAGGCCAGTAAACAGTAATTCGTAGCCAGCAAGATGCTGACAAAAAGTAAAAGTTGGTGGCCCGGCTACCAACTTTTTTATTATAAACAAGTAGTCAGAGGTCAGAAGTCAGACTTAGTAACCGAGGAAAAGCCAAATAGAAGTGAGAAATTTGATTGGAAGATTTAAGTCTAAAAATCTCTGGCTACTGACTTCTGACCTCTGACTACTATTCAAAAAGGAGTATAAAAGTGTCAACCCAAACCCAGAAAATCCGGGTAAGCGTGGTGGGTGGCAGCGGGTATGGCGGCGGTGAACTGGTGCGGCTTTTGCTCAACCACCCGCACGTCGAACTGGTCCAGGTCACCAGCGAGAGCAATGCAGGCAAGTTTGTTCATACGATTCACCCGAACCTGCGCAAACGCACCGAACTGAAATTTGTACCGATTAGCGCCTTGCACCCGGTAGATTTGTTGTTCCTGGCCCTCCCCCACGGCTCGGCGGTAGGCCGGATAGATAAATTTGCTTCCCTGGCGCCCCGGATTATCGACCTTTCGTCCGATTTCCGCCTGCACGACCCGGAACTCTACCCGCGCTGGTACGAGCACCAGCACGAAGCGAAAGAATGGCTTTCTAAATTCGTCTACGGTATTCCCGAACTGCACCGGGACCAGCTTAAAGAAGCCAATTACGCTTCCGGGGCCGGGTGCCTGGCGACGGCAACTATCCTGGGCCTGAAACCGCTCTTTAAACACGGCCTGGTAGACCCGAACATGGTTGTGGTCGAAGGGAAAATCGGCAGTTCCGCCGCCGGGTACAAATCTACCCCCGGAAGTCATCACCCGGAGCGGAGCGGGGCCATGCGGAGTTTCCAGCCGACCATGCACCGCCACACCGGGGAAATCGAGCAGGAACTCGACTTCGGCGTCAAACCGACGGTCCATTTCTCGGCCACTTCGATTGAAGCGGTCAGGGGTATCCTGGTGACCTGCCACGTCTTTTTGAAAGAGAATTTGCAGGAAAAGGACATCTGGAAAGTCTACCGCCAGGAGTACAACAACGAGCCTTTTATTCGCATCGTCAAGACCAAAGAAGGGATTTACCGCTACCCCGAACCGAAAGTGTTGAGCGGCAGCAACTTCTGCGACATCGGGTTCGAGCGGGACGAGCGGAGCAACCGCCTGGTGGTGATGGCTGCTATTGATAACCTGATGAAGGGTACGAGCGGCAACGCGGTACAGGCCATGAACGTTATGTACGGCTGGGAGGAAACCCTGGCTCTCGAATTCGTGGGTCTGCACCCGGTCTAGAATTTCTCCCACCAGTTGAGGATGAGCGGCCATTTTGATAATGGCCGCCTTTCACTAATAAGTCTTTAGTTTAAGAGTATGAAATTAAATCTCCTGAAAGCTATCGAGCCGGGCGGTAAAGCCGATTACGGCCTGGACGCACCCGGCGTCATTCGCAATCTCCTGCTATTAAGCCTGGGTGAACTGGGGCTGGCGGTTTTCATGCCGTTCAAAGGTAAGAAATTTCGCAAGTGGCTGCGGGTCTGGGCGTTAGTTGCGGGACTGGGGACGCTCTATTCCCCTCTCGGCATGTTCTACTACAGCAAGCAGAAGAAGTTCCAGCACCGGGACCGCCTGCTCGACCTGGCCGAATTGAAACCGGACTCGCGCGTCCTCGACATAGGCAGCGGGCGCGGGCTGCTGGCGATTGGCGCGGCCAAACGCTCCCCCGCCATGCGGGTTACCGCGATTGACATCTGGCAGTCGAGCGACCTCTCCGGCAACAGTGAAGAAGCCCTGCGCAGCAATATCGACCTGGAAGAAGTCGGCGGGCGGGTCCATGTCTATGAAGCCGACGCCCGTAAACTCCCTTTTGAGAACGGGTCGTTTGACCGGGTGGTAAGCAACCTCTGCCTGCACAACATCGGCGAGCACATGAACGTCAAGGGGAAAATCGGGGTGAGTTACCGAGGACAGGAACGGGCCAAAGCGTTAGGCGAAATCGCCAGGGTTTTAGCGCCGGGAGGACGAGTGGTTATCAGCGATTTCCGGTTTGTCGAGGAAGACGCCACCGAACTCGAAAAACTGGGACTTACCATAACCGTGCTGGGGCCATATCGCGATACGGTGCCACCCCAAAAGGTTCTTATCGCGGACAAACCTTAATTGCGGATAAACCCTGATTAAAGTAATAAAAGAGGCGCCGGGTTTACCAGCGCCCTTATTTATTCCGCTTAGCTTTTCTTACGTCCGTCACCCTTATCACCCTGACCGGACGTGGTGGTATTCTTAGCGTGACGTTTGGCATCCTGGCTCAAGGATTTGCCTTCGTCAACCTGGTAACTGGTGAAACGCCCTTTCTCGTCCCGCCGAATATACTTTTTAGCGCCGTTGTTTTCGATTTCTTCCCGTTTAGCCGGCATAATCCACCTCCTTTTACACAATTAGTCTTTCGTCTAACACTAAATAGTTAGTCGTAAGCCTGATTTGCAAAATGTATGCCAGGTGGCAAAAGTGCCGGGTAAATTTAGAACCGGCTGGCAATCTGGGGCGGCAAGTTAAAAGTCTGCGGCAATTCGATAGACGAGCGGGCCGGGTTCGTCACCGGGGCGGCATCCTGGGCGTACAACAGCTTTTCCAACCGGCCCATCCCCAGGCTCAGCCCGTAAGCCAGTTCGGCCCCGGTTATTCCCACGATTTGTAATACATCGACCTGACCGGAACGCAACTCGAAGCGGGACGTAAAGTCCTGCGGGCGGCTAATAAACATTCCCCGTACCTCGGTTTCGGGATAACGGGGGCTAATCGGACCGTTTAACGGCATCCAGTCGTAATACTCGAACAGCTTGCCCTTCCTGATTTCGTTATAGACCCCAAGCTGGTAAGCCATGAGCGAGTGCAACACATCTACGGCCCACCCGGCCCTTTCGGCTGTTCTCAAAACCATTTCAAAACCGATACCGCTATAGCCGTTCCGGTCCAGTTTGGCCGGGTCGTCAATCTTCCAGGGCTGGCTGAGCCCGGTCGTAACATACAACCAGTCGGCGTGCTGCTGGTTGGGAGCGATTTCGACCACGGCATGGTGCAGCCAATTTTCATCAATGGTTATACCCTGGCCGAGAACCTGGCGCAATCTTTCTACGCGCAGAGGAATCAGGGTGTTGGGAATCTGGCCGAATAGCTCGGGATAAGCCCGCTCCTCGCGGTCGCGCCAGATGTCCTGGAACCACAACAAATTATTAAAATCGAGTGGATTTTCAGACATAATAAATATTTCTACTCAAAATAAAACCGGGACCCCGCCGCTTTTGCAACTACGTGGTCCCGGCCCCATTACTTGTGTGTCAGGTTAGCGGCGGCGGCTTCGTCAACCAGGAAGGTTAACTGACCGTTACCGGGCTTGATTAACTGGCTCGGATAGATTTGAGGCTGGTACTCGCCTTCGAGGACCTCCTTCAAAGCCTCAGCCTTAGAGTCGCCGGTAATCAAAAAAATGACATTGGCGGCCCGGTTAATCGAGGGTGCGGTCAGGGTCAGCCGATTGGTGTTCAGCTTGGGTACGAAATTATTCGTAACCGGCTTACCTCGTTCCTGCAAGGCCGCGGTTTCGGGAAAGAGCGAGGCGGTGTGGCCGTCCGGACCCATTCCGAGGAAAATCAGGTCCAGCCGGGGAAAGTTCTCCGGGGCCGGACCGCTGCCTTCTTTCAGGTCGAAAAACTTCTGAAGGTCTGCGCCATACTCGGCGGCAGCTTTTTGCGGGTCTTCCTCGCCGCGCATCCGGTAAACGTGGTCTTCGGGAATCGGCACCTGGCTTAACAACGTCTCCTTTGCCATCCGGTAATTGCTTTCGGCATCATCGGGCGGCACGCAACGCTCGTCACCAAAAAAGATATAGACCTTCGACCAATCAATCCGGTCGTGATAAGGGGGCGCGGCGAGAATCTGGTGAATTGTACGCGGGGTTGAGCCACCCGAAAGCGCGACCGTAAAGCGACCCGCCTCCGCAATTGCCGCGTCGGCCAGGTCCGCAAAGCGGCGGGCACCTTCCTGAGCCACTTCGCTACCGGAAGGCAAAACTACCAGCTCGTAATCGCCTTTGTTTTGCATAAAAACTTCCTTTATTGGCTGAAATGCCCGGCCAGGGCCAGGGCTTTTTCAAAAAGCTGATCGCGCCGGACCACGTTCAAATCCTCGCAGAGCAGGTCAATCATGTCTCTTTTCGGGAAAAGAACACTGTTAACAACGGGCGGGTTGTTGTCCACGACTACTTTCGTGGTGGCCCGCTCGGAGTTATTTTCCTGCTCAATCGAGAAAGTCGCTGTCCGAGAGTTATCGCCATTATCCAGGTCTGAAGTGTCGGCTTCTATCTGGATCCTGGTAATACCACCGATTTCGTCCGTGCGGTCATTATGGCCGTTAAAATCCACGGTCAGGGGCACACCATTCTGGTTAAGAATCAGGGTCGCGCTGGAGCCTTTCTTCCGCAGGCTGAAGGCCGGTTGCCAGCCAAGTTGACTCGCCAGCCAGCCCACCAGCAACAGCGCTTCCGAGAAGTTCGGCTGGGCATTATCTTGCGGCGCTTCATAGTCAATTTCAAGGCGGGAAATATGGGCCAGGAAAGGGCGTAAAGACGGATTATCGAAAATCTGGGCCAGGGTATTGCGCCAGGGAGTCAGGCGGGACCAACCCAGGTCGCTGAAGGAAGTATCTTTGTAATCGCCCTGGGCCAGTTGAGCCAGGTGTGCAAAGGTCTGGCTGGGCCGGCCAAAGGTCCGCGAGTCGACAATCAGGCGGTCGGCGGTTTTAATCAGACGGCTAAAGAGCGGGCCGTCAAGGGCCGGTTCGACAGGCCACCAGAGCATTACCGGCAGGTCGGGCACTACCAGCGGCAGGACCAGGCTCCAGAGCCCGTTGGCCGATTCGCCGTTACCGACTACCGTAATCTGTTCGCAGCAAACCCGTTTGCCGGAAGAAGTCGGCAACTGGCAGTGGGCGGAAATAAAGGCCGAAATCGGGCTGGTCGGTTCGTCCGGTTTTCGCACCAGTACAATCGCCCGGCAAGGATACGAATAGGTGATACTGGCAATAAGCTGGGTGACTTCGCTAAGTTGTTCGTCTCCATTGACGCAAATAACGAGGTTGAGGACACAGGCACGGTTTACAGGCGGCTCGGCTTCACCGGCACGAGGTTTCGCGGCGGCTTGCCAGAGGGCGGTCAAACCTTTCTCGATGTTGTTCAGGGTTACTTCTTTAGCCTCACCCTGTTCGATAACCATTGCCACTTCGTCTACCGTGCCCGTTTCGGCCAGGGTAGCGCTATTAACCAGGGTTTCTTTGGATACTCCGTTTTTTGAAGAATCTACTACTTTTTCACTCAAAGTAAAACCACCCTTCTGAACAGGCTAAAGAATTTTGGTAGGCGGCTTAAAAAGAGAAATTCTTGCAAATTCCTCTTTTTAAGCCCCTTTTGTGCTAATTCTCCGGCCCGGTTAAAGTCTGCGCCAGCGGCGGCCATCCCGTTCGATAAGCTCGTCGGCTTCCGCCGGACCCCAGGAACCGGCCTCGTAGTTGGGGAACCTGGGGGGCATGTGCAACTTCCAGCCATCAAGGATAGAAGTGACGATGGCCCAGGCTTGCTCAACTTCGTCGCGGCGGGCGAACAGGGTCGAATCACCGAGCATTGCGTCCAGGATAAGGCGTTCGTAAGCGTCGGCGGCGGCCACCCCGAAGCTCTGGCCGAAACGGAAATCCATCGTGACAGGCCGGATATTCATGGTGGGGCCGGGGACTTTCGCGCCAAACTTGAGGGATATACCTTCGTTCGGTTGAATCTGCAACGAAAGGATGTTCGGCTCAATCGGCGGGTCGCCCGGCTGGCTGAACAGACCGTGCGGCACCGGCTTGAACTGTAAGGTTACCTCGCTGGTCCGTTTTGGCAAACGTTTGCCATGCCGGAGGTAAATCGGCACCCCGGCCCAGCGCCAGTTATCCACGAAAAGTTTGAGGGCTACAAAGGTTTCGGTGATAGTATCGGGTGGAACGCGTTCTTCCTCGCGGTAGCCCGGCACCGGCTGGCCCATAATCAGGCCCGGCCCGTACTGGCCGCGCACGGTCCGTTCAACCACTTCGTCCGGCGTCAAAGGCGAAATAGCCCGCAAGACCTTAACTTTTTCGTCGCGGACGGCGTTTGCCTCGAAGTTGGAAGGGGGCTCCATACAGATAAGGCTCAAAACCTGCATCATGTGGTTCTGGACCATATCACGCATAGCCCCGGACTCATCGTAGTAAGGGCCACGGCCTTCCACACCCAGTTCTTCCGAAACAATAATCTGGATGTGGTCAACGTACTGGCGGTTCCACAGCGGCTCGAAAATGCTGTTGGCGAAACGGAAAACCAAAATATTCTGGACGGTTTCTTTACCGAGATAATGGTCAATACGATAGACCTGGCTCTCGTCAAAAATCTGGCCTATCGTGCTGTTCAATTTCAGGGCGGAGGGAAGGTCGAAGCCAAAAGGTTTTTCAACAATAATACGGACCCATGCGCCCGGCTTGTTAGGTTTATTAAGGCCAACCACTCCCAAAGCATTTACGATAGTCGGATAATCGTCAGGGTTGGTCGAAAGATAAAATAGGCGATTGCCCCGCGTGCCGTTTTCTTCATCAATTTTGTCGAGGACTTCAGCCAACTTTTTGTACCCTTCAGGGTTGGTGAAATCGCTCTGGACATAGTGGATATTTTTACCAAGCTGGTCCCAGACCACCGGTTCAGCCGGACGGCGGCGGGAGAATTTATTTATTGAATTCAGCGCTTCCTGCTGAAAAGTCTCGTCATTATAGGGGCGGCGGGCAAACCCAACCATGTTGAAATTCGGCGGCAGGCGGCGTTCCAGGGCCTGGTTGTACAGGGCTGGGATAAGCTTGCGGTGAGTGAGGTCGCCCGTCGCGCCAAAAATAATCATCGTACATGGTTCCGGCACACGCTCCAGCCGAATCCCCTGGCGGAGGGGATTCGGCAATTCGGCCTGTGACGGCGAAGTAGCCATCATAGTCATGTGATACTCTTCCTTTTTGAAAGGTTGTGTTGCAGTTATTATTCAGGACCCGGTTATTTCGGTACCTGGCGGACCCCGACAAACTCGCCGCCTTCAGACTTGACGGCGTGGCCGCCAAACTGGTTGCGGATGACCGCAATAACCTTGGCGCTAAAGCTTTCGTCCTGGCGGCTGTTGAAACGGGCCAGAAGCGAGGCAGTAATGACCGGGGCCGGGGTGGACTGGTCAATCGCTTCCTGGACGGTCCAGCGGCCTTCACCGCTATCTTCGACAAAACCCCGGATGTTTTCGAGGGCGTTGCCTTCTTCTTCGAACGCGCGGACAGCCAGGTCGAGCAACCAACTGCGCACCACGGAACCGTTCTGCCACATCTTGGAGATGGCGAGCAGGTCCAGGTCGTAGCGGCTCTTTTCCAGGATTTCGTAGCCTTCGCCGTAAGCCTGGAGCATACCGTACTCGACGCCGTTGTGGACCATCTTCACGAAGTGGCCCGCGCCGCTCGGACCGCAGTGCAGGTAACCGTTTTCAGGCGCGAGGTCTTTGAAGATCGGTTCGAGGTGTTTGACCGGTTCCGGGTCGCCGCCGACCATTTCGGCGTAACCGACTGTCAAGCCCCAGATACCGCCGGAAGTACCGGCGTCCAGGAGGTGGATGCCTTTGGCCTTGACCATTTCGTAACGGGCCATGGTGTCGTGATAGTTGGAGTTACCGCCGTCAATAATAATGTCGCCCGGCTGGAGTAAATCGGCTACTTCGAGGATATGTTCTTCGGTAACTTTACCGCTGGGAACCATCAACCATACCGCCTTGGGGGACGCGGTCAACTGGCTCACCAGGTCCTGGAGGGAGGTAGCACCGCGCGCGCCGTGCTGTTTGATTTCTTCCACTTTGGCCTGGTTGCGGTTGTAAGCCACCACGTTATGGCCCTTCTCGCACAATCGCTGCACCATGTTAAAGCCCATACGTCCGAGGCCAACAAAGCCTAATTCCATTGTATCCCTTTCCTTTCGCTTAACAAAAATCTTAGGTTGACAGGGGATGGCCGCGCCTTCGTGGTCTTCCCGACAATTCACAAGTTGGTAAACTGCCTGCTGAAAGGACCGCCCTGCTAGACCGGCCCTTCCAGGTAAAAAAGCTACTACTTGACGGCCGAGTTTAATCCCGGCAAAGCCGCCGCGACGGACGCGGCAAACTGCCAGCGGAAAAACTCTGCCGCGAGGTCGGCCAGGTCTTTTAGCCGCAACCGGACTATTGGGTGCGCGGTATCTTCGAGCTTTTTGAGCATTCGCTCGATGGGCAAAGCCTTCTGATTGCTCAACTGCAAACTAACCACCAGCCGGTCCGCTACCCCTACCCCTTTCAGGGTTTCGTCGAGCGGGAGTAAATTCCGGCGGGTTTCGATACCTACCAACTGGTCCGCCCACAAAGCGAAACCTTCGATTTGCGGGGTAAGGACCAGGCTGGTACCGGGCCGGTTCGGAACTTGAGCCGACCCCAAAATACTGCCCAGGTACAAACCGGGATTTTCCAGCCCCGGCTTGTGACACTCCTCGGCCATAACGGCGGCCCGGTTTAACATCTCACCGATGTTGTAACCGGCCAGCGCCGCCGGGACCAACCCGGAATAGGACAGCCCCAGGTAAAGTGGGGCAATACCGGGCGGGTTGATAAAGATTTCCCGGAAATGAAGTTCGCGGGCGAACCTTTCCAATGACGTGCCCGACCGGGTAATGGCGACAAAATTATCGCCAGGCCGCTCTTTTTTGACCTGCCGTACCCGGTCGTAAAGCACCGCCACACCGGGCATCATCAACATGTCCTCGTTAGCGGCGCTTATTACAAAGAGAGTTTTAGCGGGGCCAGCCGGAAAGGCCGGGGTACGTCCCATAACCTCGCCTTCCCGGTTGACCACCGTCAATTCGGGATAGCCGGAAACGCGCCCCAACGCCTGCTCAAGCACCAGCGCCGGAAGACTGCTTTCGTCAACGGCCACCAGGATAATTTGCCCGTAACCTTCCTCCTTGACGGATTGGGCCAGGGCCAGCAGGTCCGGCACGGCACTTTTCATGCTGGACGGCAAATCGAGCCAGCCCGACAGCGCCTCGATAGGGCCGGCGTCTGCCGTGTCGGATGACCATAGCGTAGCGTCTCTTTTCCAAAAACGCGCCGCAAAATCGTTTTCGTCAAATTTTGCCAGGGCCGCATCTACGGGGCTCTGGAGATTAACGAGGTTTGGAGAAACCTCATTTGTCATCGAGCGACCTCCAGCTCTTTTTGCAGTTTCAGGCGTTTGCCCTCAACCCCTTCAAGCATCTTGGCGAAGCTTTCAGAGAAGCTCTTTACACCTTCCGCCAGCAACTGGTCGGTGACCGCTTTCATGCTGATGCCGTTCGCTTCGAGGGCGTCGATAGCAGCGTGAGCCTGGTCCACGTCTTTATCGACCGTCCGGGCTACCACGCCGTGGTCGCCAAAGGCAATAACGGTCGCGGGCGGCATGGTGTCCACCGTCTCAGGCCCAATCAACTCCTCGACATACATAACGTCGCGGTACTTGGGGTTCTTGGTGCTGGTGCTGGCCCACAGCACGCGCTGGGGTTTAGCGCCCTTGGCGGCCAGTTTCTGGAAACGTTCCGACCCAAAAATCCCCTGGAACAACTCGTAGGCCAGTTTGCTGTTGGCGATACCGGCTTTGCCTTTGAGGGCTTCCAGTTCGGCTTTTTTGGCGTCATCGGCTTCCGCGATTTTCCCGTCCAGTAGTTTGTCGACCAGGGTATCTACCCGGCTGACGAAGAAACTGGCGACGCTCGCGACCTTGCTCAAATCGCCGCCATTCGCGTCCAATTTCTCAAGACCGGCGATATAGGCATTCGCCACGTCTTTATAGGCTTCGAGCGAGAAAATCAGGGTTACGTTGACGTTGATACCCGCGCCGATAACCTCGGTAATGGCAGGCAAGCCTTCCGGAGTGGCCGGGATTTTAATCATAACGTTAGGCCGGTTGATGGTCTCGTAGAAGTAGTGGGCGTCACGGATAGTCCCGGCGGTATCGTTAGCCAGGGTCGGCGAAACTTCAATCGAGACAAAACCGTCGCCGCCGTTGCTACTATCGTAGACCGGGCGGAAAAGGTCGGCAGTATTGCCAATATCGGTGATTGCCAGTTGCGCGAAAACCTCGTCGGCGCTGCTGGTAGTGGCGATAAGCTCTTTAATTTGGGCGTCATAGTCGTCGCCCGCGCTGATAGCTTTTTCGAAAATGGTCGGGTTGCTGGTCACGCCCCGGACGCCGCTTTCGTCGATCAGCTTCTGGATGGAGCCGTCTTTAATAAGGCCACGTGCGATATTATCGTACCAGACGCTCTGACCCTCTTTAAGCAAGTCGAAAAGGGGCTGGTTAGGCGTATTGGCAGCGGCATTGGCCGCGCCCTTTACTTGCTCCTCGCCTTTGGTGTCGCTCATAATAAATCTCCCTTTAAATTAACTGTGTCCTTCATCGCCACGGGCCGGGGCGGTGGAGATATGTCCACCGGCAGCAAATTTGCGCTGGTTTTCGCGCAACTTGCGCTGGGTCGCTTTAGGGTCTTTCAACAATTCCTGGGCCACGGCGACTACGTTCTCGACGGTAAAGCCGTATTCCTTGAGAATTCTTTCGTAGGGCGAGGACGCGCCGAAGTGGTCAATGCCGAGGCTGGCGCCCTTGGGACCAACATAACGCTCCCAGCCGGTCGTCACACCGAGTTCAATCGAGAGACGGGCCGCCACATCGTCCGGCAGGACTTCCTGCTGGTATTCGTCGGACTGCTCCTCAAAAAGTTTCCAGCTTGGCATGCTGACCACGCGGGTAGCCACACCGGCTTCCTGCAACTTGGCCTGGGCGTCCAGGGCCAGCGAAACTTCCGAGCCGGTCGCAATCAGGATAAGCTGGGGTTTACCGCCCTGGGCTTCCGAAATAACATAGGCCCCTTTCGCCAGGCCGCTCGCCTTAGCGTACTTCTCCTGGTCGAGGACAGGCAATTTCTGGCGGCTGAGTACAAAACCGACCGGGCCGTGTGCCTGAAGCGCGACCTTCAAAGCTTCGACCGTTTCGTTGGCATCGGCGGGGCGAATCATGTTCAGGTTGGGCATAAGCCGTAGCGACATAAGATGCTCGACCGGCTGGTGGGTCGGGCCGTCCTCGCCAAGACCGACGCTATCGTGGGTCCAGACAAACATTGAGGGCAACTCCGACAGGGCCGCCAGGCGGACAGCCGGGCGCATATAATCGCTAAAGGTGAAGAAGGTCGCGCCGTAAGGCCAGACCCCACCGTGAGCGGCCATACCATTGACCGCCGCGCCCATTCCGAACTCGCGGACACCCCAGTTGATGGTCCGTCCGGCGTAGCTGCTGTCGTGATACTTGTTCGGATTGAATTCGGGGTAGGCGTCGAGCTTGGTGAAAGTCGATTCGTTGAGGTCGGCGGAACCCCCGATAAGGGTCGGTACGAACTCGGCGACGGCGTTGAGGGCTTTACCCAGCACGTTGCGGGTGGCAATCGGAGGGTCTTTCGGGCCGTAAACCGGCAGTTTGGCGTCCCAGCCGTCGGCCAGTTTGCGGTCGAGGGCGTTTTGCAGTTTCACGCCGAGGTCCGGTTCGGCCTGTTTGTAGGCTTCGAAAAGTTTATTCCATTCGGCTTCCAGGGCCGCGCCACGCTCACCGGCGGCCCGGAAGACTTCCAGGGCTTCTTCCGGTACGTAGAATTCTTCCTGCGGCCAGCCGAGAGCCTGTTTGGTCAGGACGATTTCGTCTTTGCCGAGCGGGTTACCGTGGGCCTTGGCGGTATCCTGGCGGTTCGGACTGCCATAGCCAATGTGGGTGTGGCAGACAATCAGGGAAGGCTGGTCGAGGACAGACTGGGCCTCACGGATGGCCTTGTCAATCGCTTCGATGTCGGTCGAGGCATCGGGCACATCCTGGACGTGCCAGCCGTAAGCCTCGAACCGCTTGTTTACATTTTCGGTAAAGGTGATATCGGTGTTGCCGTCAATCGAGATACCATTGTCGTCGTAGAAGGCGATAATCTTGCCGAGTTGGAGGTGACCGCCAAGCGAGGCCGCTTCGTGGGACACTGCCTCTTCCATACAACCATCACCCATGAAAACATAGGTGTAGTGGTCGAAAAGGTCGTAATTAGGTTTGTTAAAGGTAGCCGACAGAAAAGCTTCGGCAATACCTTCGCCGATGCTGTTGGCAAAACCCTGGCCGAGCGGGCCGGTGGTCACTTCGACGCCGGGTGTCAGGCCGCGTTCGGGATGGCCGGGGGTGATGCTGCCCCACTGGCGGAATTGCTTTAACTGGTCCAGGGGCACATCATAGCCGGTCAGGTAAAGCAGGCTATAAATCAACATGGAAGCGTGCCCATTGGAGAGGATAAAGCGGTCCCGGTTGGCCCAGTTGGGATTTTTAGGATTAAAGCGCAGGTGTTTCGTCCAGAGGGTGTAAGCCATCGTCGCCATACCCATGGGGGCACCGGGGTGGCCGCTATTAGCTTTCTGGACGCCATCTACTGAAAGAAATCGAATGGTATTGATACAAAGTTGGTCCAGTTGGTCGCTGGTCAGTTTGCTGGGTGTTGCAGTAGTCAAATTCCGCGCCTCCTTTTAATTCGTTAAACGTTGAACGGAAAACGTTTAACGTTCTGGAAAAATTTACACTAAGATTGCTTTTATTACTTTACTGACTTTGGTACGGTGCATTTAATCTTTACCAATTGCTAATCCCACCTGGGACTGAAAATAACTTTACCCCTTGGGGTCCCACGTTTAACGTTGGTTCGTTAAACGTTTTAAACAGTATTATTCTGGACCAGGACATTGTAAAGCTGTTTTTGTCGCTCGATAGCGGCAGCATAGCGGGCATGCCGGGCCTGGTTGGGCTGGTAGGTCTGCCCGAAGGCGAACTGGGCGTGACTCAATCCGCTCGGCTGCCATTCCGGCACCTGTCCAACCTGTGTCCTTGAGGAACTCTCCGCTGAGACCGCAATTTTATCAATTAAAGGTTTAGCATTATCCGAGCCACCTTCGACCGTGCCAGCCTGGACCGGAGAGGGCGGCAAAGGACCAAAGACCCCCAATTGTTCCAGGGCCAGTAAAGCCGCGCCCCGGCTGGTCGTTTCGCCCTCGGCTGAGGCAGTCACCGGGCGATTCAATACGTCGGCCAGGATTTGCATCCAGGTCGGCGAGTTCAAAAGAGCGCCGCCGCTGGCGATAATTTGGAGGGCAGGAGGCAGCGCGTCCGCCATAATCGAGTGCAAAATACCAAAGCGGTAGGCAATACTTTCCAGCCCCGCCCGCAAAATTTCGAGCGGCGTGGTATCCAGGCTCAAACCGACAATGGCGGCCCGGGCGCTGGCGTTCCAACCGGGGCTGCGTTCGCCGGTCAAAAACGGCAAGACCGTCAGGCCGTGACCGTCCGGTTCAAGACGACTGAGGGCCTGTTCGCTTTCCTCAACCGAGGGCAATTGGAAATTCTGGCGCATCCAGGCGAAAAGGTTGCCGCCCTCGCTGAGAGCCCCGCCGATAACAAACCGGCGATAGTCGGCGTGATAGCACCAGAGACCCCAGGGAATTTTTACACCGGGCGCGGCATAGACTACACGCATGGCCCCGCTGGTGCCGACCATCACGGCAATCCGGTCGGGTGAGAAACAGCCGCTACCGAGGTTACCCGCCGCCCCATCCCCGACCGCCGGGAACCAGGACACCTGGGCCAGGCTCGGCCAGCGTTTGGCGAATTCCGGCAGCAAATTTTTCAGGGGCGTACTGAGGTCGCCGAGCGGCGCTAACTGGTCGGCGGTAATCCCGGCCAGGCGCAAGGCTTCGGCGTCCCACTCGCGTTTATTCTGGTCGAAAAGGCCGGTGCCGCTTGCCATCGAAATGCTGCAAACGGTGTGGCCGAAAAATTTCAGGTATAGATATTCGCCGAAAGAGAGCCAGGTACGGGTTCGCCGGAAGATAACGGGTTGGGCGGCGGCCAGCCAGCGCAGTTTGGCCGGGAAATAGCTGGGATGAAGGACGGTGCCAACCCGTGAGTGGAGGTCGTTGCCGTCACATTCGCGGGACAGTTGCCGGGCGATACTGGCGCTGCGGGTATCAGCCCAGGTCAAAAGCGGGGTGGTGCTGTGGCCGTCTTTGTCGATACCCATCAGGCTGTGCCAGAAAGTATCAATGCCGACCCCCTCAATCTGAGAGGCCAGCGGCCCGGCCAATTCGAGCAGGCGGTCAATCGCCTGGCAGGTAATGTTAAAAAGCTCGTCGGGGTCTTTTTCTACGCCACCGTCCGGGGTGGTGTCAAGCTGGTAAGTAGATTTTATTTCCAACCCTTCGATGGCGTTGCCGGTGCCGTCGTACAGGCTTACACGAAGGGAACTGCTACCCACGTCCAGTGCTAAAACCAGCGGTTTTTGGGCCTGCTCCTTTGAAATCGTTGCCATAACCCCCGTTTCGTTTCCAAGTTCCGACTACTTTTAGTCTTAATGACATTATCACACAAAACCCGGCCTAATTCAAGGGCGGGCTCATGTCTGCTGGCCCCCTGCTATTGCTATTATACAAAACTTAAGCAATGGCGATAGACCCAAATGGGTAAGGTTAGGGGTAAAATTGGGGTCAAACCTCTTTTTGGCTAAAGGGGATATGTACTCTGAGTTGAATTCCTCTTTGCAAAAAGAAATTCGTTGTTAAGACTATCTCATATTTATGCCATCCTGATATTTTATTATGAAGCAATATTCGGAATGGAAAGGAAAGTTCATGCTAAAATTAGGCCCGGCAGTTTACCCCGTGATTTCCAAAATTCCGATAACCTTGGGAAGGAGCCTATTAAATTTGAACACCAGGCCGGTTTCGATAATTTTACAGGAGCGGCACGACCAGAGTGGGGGCGGATGGGAAGTTATCGCGCTCTACCCGGACGATGAACGGGAAACCCTGGCAACTTTCAGCCCGTTTCTTAATAACAAACTTGTCCGAGAACTGACCGGGTTGATTGCCCATAGCCAGGGTCTTGATAGCTTCGAGCAAGACCACGAATAAACCGCCCCTGGCAGGCGGCAATTTAGCCATATCTTTTGAAAATTAGCGGTTAATTAATAATTAAAGGCGGCGAACAATGCTGGAAGTAGTTTGTGTGGGTACGGGTACGATGGGTCCAGGCGTAGCGGTGGATTACCTGGCCCACGGCCACCGGGTGACGTTAGCGGGTCGCGACCGGGTCCGGCTTTTCACGGCTCGCCAGCGCGCCGAGACCGCCCTCGCTTTCCTGGCCGCCGAAGACTTCCTCTCGCCCGAAAGACACGTTACGGCCCTGGAAAATCTCGCTACAGCCTCGCTGGATAAGCCCGGTCTTTTTGAAAACGCGGCGGTCGTGGTCGAGAACATTCCCGAAAATTTAAGCCTCAAACAGGAGTTTTTTAAGGAACTGGAAGCGGTCTGCCCGCCTGAAACGCTCTTTCTGACCAATACCAGCAGCCTGGTCGTAACCGAGATTTTCCAATTTTTAAAGAATCCGGGCCGGGCCATGGGTACCCACTACTGGAACCCACCCTACCTGATGCCGCTGGTCGAACTGACCCCCGGCGAACTGGCCGACCCCGCCCGCGTGGAGGAGGTCTACCAACTGCTGCTCGGCATGGGCAAAACCCCGGTGCGTGTCCGCAAAGAAATGCCCGGCCTGATCTGGAACCGCCTCCAATTCGCCCTCTTGCGGGAATGTCTTTACCTGCTCGAACAGGAGGTGGCAACGGTGGAAGAACTCGACCAGGTCATTCAGAAGGGGTTGGCCCGGCGTTCGAGTTTTATGGGTCTGTTCAAGGTGGCGGACCTGGGCGGCGGGGATGTCTGGCACGGCATCTCGGAATACCTGTTCCCGCACCTGTCCGATATGGCCCAGCCCCCGGCCCTCTGGGATGAGATGATTGCGCGAGGCGAGTTCGGCCTCAAAAGCGGGCAGGGTTTTTATAAGTGGGATAAACAGGCCGGGCCGGACCTGTTGAAAGCCCGGGACCGCTACCTGCTCGACAAACTCAAAGAGGATGGGAACCAACAAAGCGAGATTATAGACTCACCCAATACCCAAACTCTTAAAAAAAGGGAAGATCAGTGACTAAACGCCTTACTCCAACGCATTAACAGTATGGAACTTTACAATCCGCCCGGTCATCCGTTGCCACCCCAACAACGTTGTATCGTGCTGCCCAGCATGACCTGCAATCAAAAGCGGGTTGAGGACGAAACTGGCTGCACATTACCTCCTGACCTCACCCGGCTTTGGAACAGAACGGCTGGATTGGTCCTCTTTCAAGATATAACTTACGGCCAATGGGGGCTGGTCTTATGGACGCCGGACCAGGTTTTAATCAGGCACAAAGAAAAATTGGCACTACACTCTGAAGAATTTCGGCCAGGTGATTTGATTATCGGTGAATTCCTGGGTGATACCGATTTACTTGTAATAAGGGCGGACCCCAATGCAACCGATTTTGGTAGCATTCTAATAGCGCTACCAATTGATAAAAGGCCGGACTGGTATAACCCTGCCAGGTCGCTAAATGACTTTCTGGAAAAATTCTTAGAAAGCAAAGGCGAAAAATTCTGGGAACCACAATATAATTAAAGAAAGACGGCCCTCTTTTACGAAGGCCGCCCCTTTTTATGTGAGAATGGAGAAACAGGGCTGAATCTACAAAGGAGCCGCCCCGGTCAGGACCATTTCCCCGGCAGGTGGTGTTACCGGCTCCGGTACAGGGATGTAAAAAGCCCTGATTTGCAGCACTTGCCCTTCCCGACCCGAAGCCAAGCGCCGGGCCCAGCTTGAAGGAAACTTCTTTAGCCCGGTAACTTCCAACAGTTCGACCATTTCTACCGCAAACCCGGCCCCTTCCAGGGCGCTAATGACCTGTTCACGCCCGGTTTCGAGCGAACGACCGGACATTCGGAGGGCGCTTTCGTTGAGCCGTAGCTCCAATTTTGCACCGGGTCGGGCAACCATCCTCAACCCGGTCATCACCTCCGACACGCTCTCGAGAAGACCTTCCAACAAACTACCCCAGGGAAAGTTCAGGGTGATACTCCCGATCAGCCCGGTCAATTCCCCCGGTAAGTTCTCACCGCTGGCAATCAAGAACAGGCTGTTTGCGGGAGCTTTCCGGGAAATCTCCACCAGATTTTCTCGGCAAGCGTCGAGACCGATATAAAAGTTAGCTTGATTTCGCCGGGCTTGCTCCGCGACATAGCGACCATCACCTGTACCCAGGTCAAGGACAATCTCACCGGCCCCGGTCAACCGGGCAACCAGGTGCGCGGCTAGGGTCAAACCGTCCATCTGGGCGGTCCGTTTTCCACAAATATATTCCATTTCGGTTCTTTCTTCTGCTTGATGGTTTGGTTGAAAAAAGGTCCAAAATGGAGGAGCACGAGCCTGGGAGAGTAATTTCGCGCACGCGAAAAACCGGCGTCAGGCGCCGTCCAGGTCATCGGGTAAGGAATTGGATTTTAAGAGGAATAGAAATTGAAACTTGCTATTGGGGGAGCAAGTGCGGGTTTCGGGTGAGTTTTTACCTGCTAACTAGCAGGGAGGGCGGTCCGAAAGATGAACCATTCTAAAAACTTTCCAGGCGATTTATACTTTTATCGCATGAAAATTATAGCATAGCGCCACAAGAGGGGATTTTAATATGCTACAGGGAAATAATTAGCGGAAGACCGGCCCGATATAGGTCAGGAAGACCACGTATTCGCCGTAACCCTTTTTGCCGATTTCGATAACGTCGCCATCTTGCAGGGTATGTTCGCTGATAATTTGACCCCGGTAAATTAGCTGGTTGCGGCTGTTATTATCAACAATTTTGTAGGTCATACCGGGCGCGACCGGGCCAACCCGGTAGAGGGTCGCGTGGTGGCGCGATACCGTCGAGAGCGGTATCTTCAAATCGTTATCGAGTTCGCGGCCAAGTTTGAGGGCGTTGCCGGTCAGTTCAAAGCTCAGATTCAGATGCTGGTCCGGCTCGGTCCGCACGTTTAAACGGGGAGCCCGGACCATTTCCGGGGCCCGCATCGTGGGCTGGTCGAAACGCGAACCATATTGCATCCCCTGGGTCTGGCTCGAAGGCGGATAGACCACCGTCGCGTCATAACCCGGTTCCTGGGAATAGTTGGGCGTGACCGGCTGGTTTAGATTACTCTTTGCGTTAACCGGCGTCGAAAGATTGGTTTCCTGGGGATAAGATGGCGCCACTTTATTGATAACGGGTAGATTTCGGACATCCCCGATTACGGTTTTATCCTCGTCTGGGGCCGGTGTGTAGACCGGGACAGGGTTAGCCGCCTTGGGCGGCAGGGTGATAGCTTCTTTATAGGCCTGGTAAAGGGCTTCGCAGGAAGGATAGCGGTTGGCCGGGACTTTCGCCAGCACTTTCTGCAACACCCGGTCGATATTTTCAACGATTTGAGGGTTAATTCCGGCCATCGAAGCCTGCCCGGCCAGCAAGGGCGGCTGTTTGTTGACGTGCCCTGAAATCATATCGTGGGGCGTCCCGTTAAAGGGCAGTGAGCCCGAAACCATCTGGTATAGCAGGACACCGAGCGAATACTGGTCGCTGGCCGCACTTACCATACCCTTGACCTGCTCCGGCGCGACATAGTGAACGGTGCCGAGGGCCCTGGTGGCAGCCTCGGCGTTGACATCCTGGAGCATCTTGGCAAAACCGAAGTCAGTCAGGACCAGCCAGTTTTTGGTGCGCACCAGGATATTTTGCGGCTTGACATCCCGGTGAACGATACCCATTTTGTGGGCGCTATCCAGGGCGGCGGCGATTTGTTCCAGGTATTCCGCGATCTCTTCCAACGTCAACCGGCGCGAACGCAAAAGCGCCGAAAGCGGCCCACCCGCAATAAAAGGCATCACCAGGAAGGCGCTGCTGGGCAACAGGCCAAAGTCATGGACGGTCAGGATGTTGGGATGGTCGAGCGCGGCCACGGCGCGGGCTTCCAGTTGAAACCGGCCCATCAATTCTTTATCGGCAGCTGAAGTGTTATCGAGGATTTTAACCGCGACCGTCCGGCCCAGCAACAAATCGGTAGCCTGGTAAACGGTGGCGAAACCGCCTTCCCCGACCTTTCTTTCCAATTTATAGCGGTTATTCAGCGTCGCGCCCGGATAAGTCATAAATTTGAATTTTTCAGTACTGGACCCTCACCTGTCGGATTGCGGCGAAACCTGTTTGCCAACCCTTCGATTTCAGCCTTAGGGAGTGAAAGTCACAAATATTTATAAAAGATAAAGATAACTTAGGATTGATTATAAGTTACAACGGCCCAACTAGCAATATTAGATAGTTGGCCCCGGATTTTAACGGGCGGTAGTCAAATAAAAAACCGGGCCGGAGCCTGCCCACTTCCCGTATAGGGAACGGTTGGCTACCGGGCCGGTTACGCAATAAAAAGAAATCTCCCGGTCTAGCTATAGATACCCTGGTCCGCCTTTATATAATCGTTGGTGAAAGCGGTCGAGGAATCCACCTTGGTCTGAAGTAGCTTATTATCGAGCAAGAACTGGGCGGAAGTTTCCCAGAGTTTAGGGTCGTTATAACCGTAGGGCTGCCCTTTGACGCTATCCGAAGTCATGTATTTGACCATTTCTTTCAGGACCAGTTTCGATAAATTGGGATCAGAACCCTTGGAGTCGGGCGCAATTTTTATCGAGCTATCAAAGGCCGCATCCGGGTTGGCGATGGTATCGCGAATACCAAGCTGGACCGCCCGGACCATTTTCTGGACCAGTTGGGGGTTAGAACTTATCACCGAATCACTGGTAATCAGGCCAACTGAAGCCAGGTTGGTCACACTGGAAACCTGGATGACATCCACGGCTACCCCGGCGTTGGCAAGTTGGACCGGCTCGTTCATGGAATAGACCATCGCGCCGTCAACTTTACCCTGGGAAATCGCCTCACGCTGGGTAAAGCCGATGTTGGTAACCTTTACATCATCCTCGGTCAGGTGGGCCGCTGCCAGTAGCACCTTCAAACCGATATAATTCGAACCGTATTGGCCGGGAATACCAATAGTTTTGCCTTTGAGCGAGGCCGGGGTGGTCAGGCCCTTGCCCTTGAGCGAAGCCAGCGCTACGGGGTATTTCTGGTACTGGGTGGCAACGGTGCGGACCGGGATACCCCCGGCGCGGGCCTGGAGGACTTCGTCGCCGCTGGCAAGGGCAAACTGAATCTTTCCTTGCCCGACCAGGGCCATCAGATTGTCAATGGTGCCGTGCTGAAAGGTTACGTTTAAGCCTTCCTTGGTAAAGTAACCTTTATCCTGGGCAACATAGTAAGGGGCAAACTGGACATCGGGGATATAGCTGAGGGCCAGGGTCACGGCCTGATTACCCCCACTTGCCCCGGCGGCAGTTGTCGCTCCCGCCGCAGTTGTGCCCGAAGCCGCCGTGGTGGAGGGAGCCGGGGCAACGGTGGGGTCACCGCAGGCCGCCAGGAACAAACTTAACACCAGGACCAATCCCGCCAGGGCTGCTCCTCTCGCCGATATTTTAGTAACATCTTTTTTTATAAGGGACCGCATCGTATTTCCTCTCGTGGTTACATGCTTCTCAAACTTCTCAAAAATATATAATTATAACTATTGCCAGCTCAACAAGAATTTTTCAAGCAGCGTTACGAGCCCATAGGCCAGGATAGCGATAAAAGCCAGCGTCAGCAGGGCTACAAAGACCAGGGCCGTATCGAACTGACCGCGTCCCAGGTTCAACAGGTAGCCAAGACCGGAGTCGGAGGTAATGAATTCACCGACAACCGCCCCGGTAATCGAAATGGTCAGGCTAATCTTGATACCCGTTAGGAGAGTCGGCATCGCCAGGGGCAATTCGACCAGCCAGAAAGCCTGCCAGCGGGTCGCCCCGAAGACCGCCGCCGCCTCACGCAGGGTCGGATCTATTCCCCGCAGCCCGGATACCGCGTTGAGCAAGAGCGGAAAGAAGACAATCAGGGCGCAGGTAATAACCTTGGGCAGGAGGCCAAAGCCAAACCACACTACCAGCAAGGGGGCCAGGGCAATCAACGGAATGGCCTGGGTCGCGGCCAGGAGCGGGTTCAAAATAATGGCAACTACCCGCGACCGGGCGACCGGGTAACAAAGCAGCCCTGCCACCCCAAAGGCCAGTGCAAACCCAAACAGGGCCTCCGAGGCAGTTGTACCGATATGTTTCCAGATAGAGCCGTTCGCCAGGACTTCTCCAAAGCGGTTAAAGACGGCTTCCGGCGAAGGTAAAATATAGGCAGGGTAGACCTGGGCCATGGTCAGGATTTGCCAGAGAGCCAGCAGGACCAGCCCGGTCAGGGTAGCCGATAAGAACGACAAGCGGCCCAGGACCAGGCGGGGCCGGGCTTCCTTGCGGTCAGCCTTATTAAGGTCTTCGAGTTCTGCCGCCGCCGGGTTCAGGCGGTCAGCCAACCCGGCAGGGTTCAACAACTCGGCATTTTTATCTGTCGGTGTTTGATTAAGCAGATTTATATTATTGTCGCTTCTACTATGGGTCATCATAAAAGTATCCCATTCCAGAATTTTTAAATTAAAAAGGGCGTAGCGGGTAACAGCAATACCCGCTACGCCCCTCTCAGGTCCGGGAAATTGCAACAAAAAAGGTAATCATCTGGTGGTGATTACCTTCAAGGAATTGCAAAATCAGGAAAAGAGCAGCCTAACGCCGCGCCGTTACCTTCTTTCATCCAGACTGTTACTGTCGGCCTCGGAGTTTCACCGAATCATGCTTCGCCACTAAAAAGTATTGAGGCTCGCGGGCTTTACCGCCGGTCAGGAATTGGCTTTTACAAGCCGCACCATGCCCTGAAGGTCAGGTTTCTATATTCTTCTAGTTTTTAATTGTACCTATTTTCACATATAAAGTCAATAAACAAACTTGGCTTAAAAAAGAAAAAGAGCTGTATATTTCGTATACAGCCCCCTCTTCAAATCCTTTTTTAAGGCAGCCTGTTTAATTCAGGTCGGCTTTATCGCGCAGGGGTATCGCCCGCAACTGGATAGTCCTTTTGCCGGGGGCGGGAGGCGGCACACCGGGTTGGCGTTTGGCCGCTTCGGTCAGGCTCTGGTTATTTGCGGGAACCGCCGTGTTGTCAGCCAGCCACTGCTGGGAGAAATCGTGAATATCGGCCAGTTCGGCCAGCCCGAGGATAGCCTGGTGCATCAGGGTTGCCATTTTGAGGGTATCGAGCATCATTTCGTCGGGTAAGGCCCGCCCGGAAGCGGCCAGGAAATTGCGGAAGCGGAAGACATCCCGGCTGCGCAAAACCAAAGCCAGTTGCCGGTCGTAAGCCTGGTTTTGGAGTTGCGCCTCCCGGTTGGGAACTTTAACGACGGTGGCCCGCCATTTACCCTTGCCCTTATCCATGTTGGGTGAACAGCTATCACTCATGCCCTTACCCTCAACTTAACTAAAAGGGGAAATTAGCGGCGTTTGGAAAACATCAGGTAGCCGTACTGGGCCAGGTTCGCTTCAAGGCCCATGCTGACCATTTTGTCCTTGTCGCCCATGCGTAAAGCCTTGTATTCTTCCTGGGTCAAGTCGTACTGGCTCAGGGTTTCATCCGGCTCGAAAACCAATTTCTGGCGGAAATTCTCGTCGCCCATCGCAATAAAAATGATTTCTTTTATGACACGCACGCTCATCGGCTTTAAACTCCCTCATCTAAAAGAACAGCCTGGCCCGCAAGTGTAGCTTTTTGATTATAGCATAAAGTGAGCTAACCAAGAACCTAAAACGTTGCGTTATTGAAACTTACCGGAGCCTAAACTATAATTAAACCCAGCATTTAGCATAAGTGACACCGGGCTAATTCTTGGATAAACTTTCGGACGGCGTTTGGCGGCTACAGACAGGTTTCCTCAGAGGAAATGAGAATATGAGGAAACTTCTAGCAGATTGGCGTGGGCCAGCTTTTGAATTCCTGGTCGTGGGTTTACCGGGCGAATTGCATCAAAGGAAAAAGGCGCTGTCCACCGTCGAAAGCGCCGCTTCGATAGAAGGAGGAACTTCTGGCGTATGACAAATAACTTCAAGTTTGATTCAACCGACCATGTTTTAACTGAAAACCGGCTTTTTTCACCAGACCAGGCGGTAGTCGAAAATTCCAATATTTACGCCTACATGCAGAAAAAAGGCTTTTCCGACTACAAAGATTTTTACAAGTGGAGCCTGGCTAACCGGGAAGAATTCTGGCGCGACCAGGCCAACGAGTTACACTGGTTCGAGCCGTTCACAACCGTGCTGGACGACTCGCAAAAACCTTACTTCAAGTGGTTTACTGGCGGTAAATTCAATATTACTTATAATTGCCTGGACCGCCATATTGGCACCCCCACCGAACACAAAGTCGCCTATTACTGGGAGGGTGACGACGGCACGACCCGCACTATCACCTATGGTGAGCTTTTCCAGGAAGTAAACCGGCTGGCCGCCGCCATGAAAAAACTGGGTGTTAACAAGGGCGACCGGGTCGCCATCTACATGCCCGCCATCCCCGAACAACTCTATGCCGTCCTGGCCTGCGCCCGCCTGGGAGCGGCTCACTCGGTCGTCTTTGGCGGTTTTGCCGCCAGCGCCTTGCGGGACCGCATCATTGACTGCCAGGCCAAAATGCTGATTACCGCCGACGGCAACTACCGGGGCGGTAAGCTGGTTGACCTCAAGAAAATCGCCGACGAAGCCCTGGCCGAAACTCCCACCATCCAGAAGGTTATCGTGGCCCAGCGCCTGAACAACAACTGCAACATGAAGGCCGGGCGCGACATCTTCTTGAAAGATGCCCTGACCGAGTTTGACGAAGACGTGGTCATCCCCGCCGAACCGATGGACAGCGAGGACATGCTCTATATCCTCTATACCAGTGGCTCGACCGGCAAACCGAAAGGCGTGGTCCACGTCCAGGCCGGGTACGCCGTAGGGGTATACGCCACCACCAAGTTCACTTTCGATATTAAGCCTGACGATATTTTCTGGTGTACGGCTGACGTGGGCTGGGTGACCGGGCACAGCTATGTTATCTACGGCCCCCTCATGACCGGTGTGACCTCGGTTATGTTCGAGGGTATCCCGACTTTCCCGGAACCGGACCGCTGGTGGAGCCTGATTGAAAAATACAAAATTACTATTCTTTACACCGCGCCGACCGCCATTCGCGCCCGGATGCGGGAAGGCGAGGAATGGCCGCAAAAGCACGATATGACCAGCCTGCGGTTGCTGGGAACGGTCGGGGAGCCGATTAACCCGGAAGCCTGGATCTGGTACCGCGAACATATCGGGGCCAACAAACTACCGATTATGGATACCTGGTGGCAGACCGAGACCGGGGCCCACATGATTACCCCGACTATCGCCCTGCCGCTCAAACCGGGCAGCGCAAGCTGGCCCTTCCCGACCATCGAAACGGACGTGGTCGATAAAGACGGTAACAGTGTCGGCAGCGACAAGGGCGGCTTCCTGATTATTCGCCAGCCCTGGCCGAGCCAGATGCGGACGATTTACGGCGACAAGGCCCGCTACGAGACCTACTGGAACACCATTGAGGGCGTCTACTTCGCCGGTGATGCTGCCCACAAAGATGCTGACGGCTACTTCTGGATTCAGGGTCGCGTGGATGATGTTATCAAGGTTTCGGGGCACCGCCTCGGTTCGATGGAAATTGAGTCGAGCCTGGTCAGCCACCCGGCAGTGGCCGAGGCCGCCGCGATTGGCAAACCGGACGACATCAAGGGCGAACACGTGAAAGTCTTTGTCATTCTCAAGAGCGGCTACGAACCGAGCGACGAGTTGATGAAGGAGCTCAAACTGCACGTGCGGACCAATGTCGGCCCGGTGGCAGTACCGGACGAACTTGAATTCACCCCCTCGCTACCCAAAACTCGCTCCGGCAAGATTATGCGCCGGGTCATCCGGGCCAAGGAACTGGGCGAACCGGTCGGTGATACCAGTACCCTCGATGGTTAATTTTTAATAATTTCGAGGCCACCTCATTTAGAGGTGGCCTCTTTTTGGTTTTAATTTCTTCTCATTAAGAATTTCACTCTTAGCAAAAGATTAATTTTTCCCCGGTATAACCCCCTGGTTCAGGTTTCTAATGACACATCCGCCGCAGATAGAGTATAATGGGCCAGTCCTGTACGTGGTTTGTCTGAAACTAACGAGTTGGCCTGTTAATTTTTAAGAAGGGGTGGATAAAATGGCTGAAATCGTCAAAGCTATTGATATTGCTGTCCCGGTAGAGGTCGCCTTTGATTTTGTGACGAATCCCGATAACGGCCTGAAGTTTATGCCCAACTTTACGAAATTCCAGGCAGTCGGCCCCCTGAACCGGGGTAAAGGCGCAAGAGTCGAGGCCGCGGGAACCATGTTCGGGGTCCAGTACAAGACCACCCTGGAAATTGTCGAGTTCGTGCCAAACCGGAAGTTTGTCTCACGCTCGACCGAAGGCGTCAAGAGTAATTCCACCTGGCAGTTCAAACCGAACCCGGATGGCGGGACCGAAGTCACTTTCGCCAGCGACTATACTTTGCCCGGCAGTTTCCTGGGCCGCCTTATGGACAAACTGGTCATGGAAAAAGAAATCGAAAAAAATACCATCCAGACCCTGGTCAATTTGAAAAAAATCCTGGAAGGTCGTCCCAACCTGCGGGCGGTCCAATAAATCCGCAAGTAGTTAAGTTAAAGTAAGGTAAGTTTCCCTGAATCATGGCAAGTTCCACCTTTTCTCCCAAAGAACAGCGTCCCGAAGTTAAATCAACCGAACGTCCCGACCGTCCCGGTCCTCAAAAGCCCCGGCGGTCGTGGCGCGGGCTGCTGGCCGGGTTGGTGGTCCTGGTAATCCTGGTCGGCCTGGGAATCCTGGCCTATACCAGCGCGACCGCCGAACCATCCGCCCCGGCTACCACCACCGCTCCCGCCTCAACCCTGACCGTAAAACCGAGCGCCAGCCCTGGCGTCTCAACCACAAACACAAATGGTACGGCCAATAACGCGGTAGTCAGTAATCCGTTTGAAGCGCACCCCATCCTTTACAACCTGGCGGCTACCCCTGCCGATTACCAGGTGCTATTTGCCGCGATGGCTGATGGCTTGCGCCGCTCCCCGGATAGCGGGAAGACCTGGACCGATGTGGCCGACTTTAAAGGGAAAAACGTCACAGCCCTGGTCTACGACCGGGAAGATTCAGAGAAAGGGCTCTACCTCGGCACCGACCGCGCCGGCCTATTCAAAAGCACCGATGGCGGCCAGACCTGGAAGAATATCGGGCTGGTGGGGCGTCCTATAACCGCCCTGGCCGCTTCCAATAAAAATGTGTATGTAGCGGTGGCCGGACCCCTGGCGACGGTTTATCATAGCAGCGATGGCGGTCAAAAATTTACCGCTCCCGCCGACAATGCCTTGCCCGAAAACTTGAAAGTGGTGACGCTGGCGGTCGATACCACCAATCCGCAAAATGTCTACATGGGAACCGCCTATGTACCAGGCGGCAATAGCCCCGATTGGGTCCGGGTGAAATTTTCGACCGATGGCGGTAAAACCTGGAGCCACGCCGGGCCCTGGAGCGCCGATAAAGGTACCGGCCCCGACCCGACCGGCGCTATTACGGTTCTCTTAATCGCGGCGGGCAATTACGTCTACGCCGGGAACGGCGACAGCCTGTGGCGCCTCTCCAACGACCGGACGGCCTGGCAACCTGTCGCCAGCGGGCTACCCGCGACGGGGGTCTACGCCCTGACCACCGACGCTAACCCAGAAGTCTCCGGCCTGGTCTACGCCGCTACCCGCGATGGGTTCTATCGCAACACCGACGGGCAAAGCTGGCAAAAGATGGCGACCGGCGAAATCACCCCCTTATTCGGCAGTGACGCTATCCAACAAAATCTGACCGTAAGGCCCTCTTTTACGGCTGTTACTACTAAAAACGCCGCCAACTCGGTCAGCGGTCTGCGCTCGACCATGCTTTACGCCGTTAGCAGCGATGGGCGTTTGGCCCGCTACGAAAACCGTGACTTTGGCAGCGACGTGGTGGCGGTTATACCGGGCGCAACCGGTCTGCCTGACTTCACGGCCTACGGTGGGGTCAACCCGGCGGATAAACTCCCGGCCCCCAGCGACGCCGATGCCAAGGCAAACCCGGATAAACTCTACGTGCCGCAATCCGGTCACTATGTCCAGGGCGAATTCAAAACGACCTGGACCCGCAAGGATATTCCGGCCCTCAGTTTTTACGGCTACCCTTTGACCGAGCAATTCACCGAATACGACCCGCGCAGCAAGAGCAACAAACTGGTCCAGTATTTCGAGCGGGTAAAATTCGAACTGCCCATCCCGGCAGGCCCCAACGATTTTGTGCGGACCTCTTTGATTGGCTACGACGCGATTGAAGGCCGTTACTTCCCACCGGGACGTTTCGCCGTCACGACCGACGACCAGCAGTATTTCGACCAGACCAAACACCTGTTAAAGGGAGCCTTCTTCGACTTCTGGAAGAACAACGGTGGGCTATCACGGTTCGGCTACCCCATTACCGAAGAATTCACCGAGAAAAACGCCGAGGGTAAAGACACGGTCTACCAGTATTTCGAGCGGGCCAAATTCGCCTTCGACCCCGTAACCCACCAGGTGACGATTTCCCTCTTAGGTCTGGAAGTGTTACAAAAGAAGGGTTGGGTCAAATAGTTACCAATCTTCTGAACTGAATTTTAGACCGGGTCTGGTGCCAATGATGCCATTTAGAGAGTGTACCCGGTCGATTTTAGTATAGGTAATTTTATACATTTTTTAAAAATGTATTTTTCGGACCTTGACAAAAATTCGGGACGGGTTTAATCTAATGAAACTAGATAAACTTTATCTACAAAGTATAAGATTTTGAGATAGCAAAAAGCCTAAAGGAGATTTCCATGAGCGAAACCAAACAACAGGGGTTTGAAACGCTGGCTTTACACGGGGGTCAGGTCGCAGACGCTACCACCAATGCGCGGGCGGTTCCAATTTACCAGACTACTTCGTTTGTATTTAACGACACCGAACACGCAGCCAACCTCTTTGGACTTAAAGAGTTTGGCAACATCTACACTCGTATCATGAACCCGACCACCGATGTTTTCGAACAGCGTGTCGCTCTACTGGAAGGCGGCATCGGGGCGGTTGCGGTCGGCTCCGGCCAGGCTGCCGAAACCCTGGCTATCCTGAATATCGCCGGGGCAGGTGACGAAATTGTCAGTTCGGCCAGCCTTTATGGCGGCACCTATAACCTTTTCCACTATACCCTGCCCAAACTCGGCATCAACGTAAAATTCGTTGACCCCGGCAACCTGGACAATTTCCGCCAGGCCATTACTCCCAAGACCAAGGCTATTTATGCCGAAACCGTTGGCAACCCGAAACTGGATACTCTCGACATTGAGGCGGTCGCCAATATCGCCCACGAAAACGGTATTCCTTTGATTATTGATAACACCATGCCCAGCCCTTACCTGATTAACCCGATTAAGTGGGGCGCCGATATTGTTATTCACTCGGCTACTAAATTTATCGGCGGGCACGGCACCAGCATCGGCGGTATCGTGGTGGACGCCGGTAAGTTCAACTACAACACCGACAAGTTCCCCGGCTTCAGCCAGCCTGATCCCAGCTATCACGGCCTGACCTTCGCCCAGCTTGGCGACCTGACCCCGCTGGCCTATATTCTCAAACTGCGGGTCCAATTGCTGCGCGACCTCGGCCCGGCCCTGAGCCCGTTCAACTCGTTCCTGTTCTTGCAGGGCCTGGAAACGCTGCCTTTGCGGATGGAGCGCCACAGCCAGAACGCCCTGGCAGTAGCCCAGTTCCTCCAGAAGCACCCGAACGTTTCCTGGGTGAACTACCCCGGCCTGGAAGACGCGGCGGGCTATGGCCTGGCGAAGAAATACCACCGCAACGGCCTCTACGGGGCTATCCTGGGCTTCGGCATCAAAGGCGGTCTCGAGGCAGGCAAGAAGTTCATCAACAACCTGAAGCTGTTCTCGCTGCTGGCGAACATCGGTGACGCCAAGTCACTGGTCATTCACCCGGCCAGCACCACCCACTCGCAGCTAACCGTCGAGGAGCAGTTCGCGACCGGGGTCACGCCGGACTTCATCCGGCTCTCGATTGGCCTCGAAACGATTGGCGACATCCTGGAAGACCTCGACCAGGCGCTCAAGGCGAGCGGCAACTAAGCCAAAATAAAAAAGACCCCTGCTAAACGGCAGGGGTTTTTCTTTTGCAACCATTTTTGCACTATATATCACTGCAAGCAAAACTCGTTACCTTCGAGGTCTTGCATGACAATAACAAATTCACCGTATTCCTCGGCCTCCCGAAAAACGGTGGCCCCGGCAGCCAGGAGTTGGTCGCGTTTGGCATAAATACGCTGGCGCTGCTCGGCGACCGGGACCGCCGACCCTCCTCCGACATTCACATCGAGATGTACCCGGTTTTTGACGGTCTTGCCTTCCGGCACTTTTTGAAAGTAAAGGCGTGGCCCCTGGCCTGCCGGGTCAATTATCGCCGAAGATTTACTCCACTCTTCTTCCGGGATATTGTTGGCGAGGGCGAAAGCTTCCCAGGTGTCAAAGCCGGGCGGCGGCTCTTGCAGCTTATAGTCGAGGGCCAGCGCCCAGAACTTAGCCACCCGGTCAGGGTCAGCGCAATCAAAGGTCACTTGAACCGGAATACCCATTGGCAAACCTCCTTTTCTTCGCTTACCCGCAATTAGGTCAGGCAGAACTCGTTGCCTTCGGGGTCTTGCATAATAATCCAGAACTCGCCCATCTCGTTGTGTTCGTGAAATTTGGTCGCGCCCAGACCTTGCAGGCGTGCAACCTCCTGGTAAATCTTCTCGCGATTTTTCTCACCCGAGGTACCCCTGGGACCACTCACCCGCAGGTCAAGATGCAACCGGTTTTTAACCACCTTGCCTTCGGGTACTTTCTGGAAATAAATGCGCGAACCGACCCCGTCCGGGTCAACGATGGCCGAGGCATCGTTCCAGTTTTCCTCCGGTACGTTCATCGATTTGAGAAAATCCGGCCAGGAAGCAAAACCCGGCGGCGGGGAGTCCAGTTGGAAACCAAGGGTAGCCGCCCAGAACTCCGAAAGTTTCGCGGGGTCGGCGCAGTCAAAAGTTACCTGGTAAGCAATCGCCATAAAAGTCCCTCCTTGCGTTTTCGTCTTAAACTTTCCGATAAATCAGCCGGTTTACAACCAAAATCATAAATCATTTGTTCTAATATAACCCGAAAACCAGGGGCGGTCAACCTTTATACCAATTTTGGGTTTGTCAAAATGTCTTGAAACCCCGGCCTGCTCCCGAAACGGAAGGAGCCAGGTAGGCTGTAGACTATCCAGGTAGGCACAAAAAGAGCGGTAGCAGGCGAGTGCTACCGCTCCCAACGTTATCTCAAATTTAGCCAAAGACCGGGCGGGACGGATAATTTCGCCTGACCCGGCCTTTGGCTTTCGTTAACTATCTTTTAAATACTTTGCGGGCTACAGCTTGCCAGACCTGGTTCATTTCGTTGACCCTCAACACCCGCAGGGCGAAAAGATAGGCCAGTCCGCCCGCCCCGATACCCACGACTACCGTTATAAGGTTTACTATTTTGCCGGATTCGCCCAGGGCCAACGTGACCAAACCCGCCCCGAAGTAGGCGCAGACCATCAAAAAGACCGAGGCCAGGGTCGCATTAAGGAGGGTGCGGTAGAGGCCGTGCCCGCCCAGGCCGCCGAATTGCCGCCGTAAAAGCCAGAACATGATGCTCATGTGGACGACTTGTTGGAGCGAGTTGGCGATAACCAACCCCATCATCCCGGTGTGAATTACCTGTATCGAAAGCAAAGCCACCACTAAATAGGTCAGGTTCGAAACGACCCCGACCAGCACAGGCGTAAGGGTATTTTTGCGGGCGTAAAACGAGAAAATCAACATCTGGTCAATCGCCGCCGCCGGGATACCGGGCAGGTAGCCGAGCAGGGCGAAAAAGGTCAGCCAGCGGTCGGCTTCGGTAAATTTCCCCTGTTCGAAAATCAGGCGGATAGTGGGCAATCCTATAGCCAGCAGGCCGAGCGTGGCCGGGATAATCAGGACCAATAAAAGTTTGAGGCCGTTCATCAGCGTCCTGATATAGTCGCCCAGGTCTTTCGAGGCGGCCTGGCGGGAAAGCGTCGGCAGGATGGCGATAGAGAGGGCGCTCCCGACCAGGCCGAGCGTGAATTGTTGCAGGGTCGTGGCGTAACGCATCGCCAGGATACTATTGTCACCTGATAAACTCGCCAGCGAACGGTCAATAATCAGGACCGAACTGGTAATTAGCAGGCCCAGGAAGATAGGCCGGTAGAGCTTGAGAATTTCCCGGACGGCAGGATGCTTCCAATCGAACGAAAAGCGAAATGGCATATCACGCAGACCGGGTGCTTGCAAGACCACCAGCATAAAAGTGCCGATAACGACCCCGATTACCATGCTCCAGATGCCCCACTGGCTGAAGACCAGAGCAATCACAATCACGCTGGCATTGCGGGCGGCCAATGAGAGGGCCGACCAGGTGAAACGCTGGAGGGCCTGGAGGGTCGCCATCATTATCGAGGAAACACCCAGGAAAACAATACCAAAGAGGATGATGCGGACCAGGCCGGGCGCAATTGACCGGACTTCGTCGGGTTGCCCATCGGTCATGAAGCTCGATAGAGGGTCGGCAATGGCCTGTAAGATAAATAATACACCGACCAGGAAAATCAGTCCGAGGGTTAGCAGGGTGTTGACAATGTGCCAGAATTCTTTCCGGCCTTCGGGTGTTTCCTTGCTGGCATACCTGCTCAGGACCGGGACAAGAGCCGAGCTAATCGCGCCGCTAACCAGCAAATCAAAGAAAATCGAGAGGACGTTATCGGCAATGGCAAAAGCGGTTCCGACACCCACCGTCCCGGCAATACCGGATAAAACTGCTTCTCGTCCCACGCCAAAGATACGGGTCAGGATGTTGCCAAGCGAAATGAGCATGGCCGCCCGAATAATCCCGCCGCTCCCCTTAGCCGGGGTTTCGGCAGGGGCGACCGGTTCGGCAACAGCTACCGGGACCCCATTCAGGCCCGGCTCAACGGTATCATCGAGGCGTAGAGAACTTTCTTCAAATAGTAGTTCTGTGGACCCGGTTTCGGTATCGGGCGTGGCGGAGTCAAAATTATTGCTGGCAGACATTCGTTAGAATTTAACCTTTATAGAGTCGTTGAACGCACCCTTTAGGGCGCGAAACAACGTTGAACGTAGAGGCATGATAAATACTTCGACTGTGGTATTCTCCAAAGATTCCCGTAGCTAAAGGACACAGGCTAACAGGATTCCTGGACAAGTACTACCACAGAATGTGACAAAGAGTCGGAATCCCGTTTAACGTTCTACGTTTTACATTTAACGAGTCGTTATTATCCTTTTTTGGAAAGGGATAGTCAAACTTGAGCTAAATTTTTTTATGCGACCTTAACTTTTCGGTCTTGCCTTAACCTTTTTTAGCGGGTAAACTGTCTTGCAGGAGGGAAACTTTGTGCCCCGCTATTTAACTTTGCATCGCTGGGATGTCACGCCGGAAGAAGCCGCCCACATCCAGAGCGACCTGCGGACCCGCGTCCAGAAGACCAACGGTTTTAAACCTGAAGATATTAAGACGGTTGCCGGAGTAGACTGCTCTCTGAAAGACGAGGGGCAGGCCGCTATCGTGGTGCTGACTTTTCCCGGCCTGGAAGTGGTAGACCGGGTGGTTGCTTCCCGCAAACTGGAATTTCCCTATGTGCCAGGTCTGCTGTCTTTCAGGGAAGTCCCGCTCATCCTCGACGCGGTCGACCGCCTCAAAGATATGCCAGACCTTTTTATGGTGGACGGCCAGGGTTACGCCCATCCCCGCCGCTTCGGGATTGCCTGCCATTTGGGGGTCTTTGTCGACCGTCCCAGCATCGGCTGCGCCAAGTCAGTCCTGTGGGGCCGTTTTGACAAAGAAAAGCTCGGCCCGAACCCCGGCGACCAGCAGCCTATTGTTGATTACAAGACCAAAGAAACCATCGGGATAGCTCTGCGCTCGAAGGTCCGCACCAACCCTTTGATAATCTCCATCGGACACAAAATTGACCTGCCTACCTCGGTAGATTTCGTCCAGAAATGTCTGCGCGGCTACCGTCTGCCCGAAACGACGCGGGGCGCGCATAACTTCGCCGGGAGCGCCGAACCTTTCCCGGTCGCCGCCGCCGATAAACTGGTGGGCGATACGGGCGAGCAACTGGAACAGGGTAAACTTTTCTGAAGACTGCTAACTCTATGCTAAAAAAGCGAAAACGAAATGTAGCCCGGTGGTGGTCCGGCCTGGCCGTGAGCCTCTTGCTGGCAGCCAGCCTGGGCGGCACGACCCGGCCCGAAGCTTTTGCCCAGACCTCGACTACCCAGGATACCGCCACACCGCCCGGCGCTTACCTGACCGAGTTCGCCGTCAAAGATACGACCGCGCCTCGCCGCGATACCTACGCCGTCTTCGCCCGTCTCAAGGGAGTTTCGCCCGACCTGCCGCGCACCACGACCAAACGCACCTACCAGGTGGGCGACCAGGAGACCTTTAACGTGGCCGACCTGGAATTGAAGGTCAATACGAAGGTCACGGCCACGGCGGTCGCAGTCACCCCGCACGTCTACATGTTTTTGGATAATCGCCTGACCAACCTTGATAAGAACAACTTTGTCAGGTGGGCCAACCAGTTCGAGGACAAGATTTACCCGACCACCCGCCAGTATTTTGGCCCGGAAGATTCGCCGGGCGTGGATAACGACCCCCACCTCGTCATTTTGAATACCCCGCTAAAAATTGCCGCCGGGTACTTCAGTTCGGACGACCTGCTCATGCAGTCCATCAACCCGACCAGCAACGAGCGCGAAATGTTCTTTATTGACCCCTCAAAGAACCTGGGTGATGGCTACCTGGCGACCCTGGCCCACGAATTCCAGCACATGATAAATAACCACTCGCTGCCGGACCAGGATGTCTGGTTGAACGAGGGGGCCAGCGTCCTTTCCCAGGTCTTGAACGGCTACTCGGCCAACGGCCTTGACGGCGCTTATTTCGCTAAACCTTCCAGCCAGCTTGACGGCTGGACTTGCGCCGCCTGTGGGACTACTCCCTATTACGGTGGCGGCTACACTTTCCTTTCCTTTATCAAGGACCGCTACGGCTTTAACACGGTGCGGAGCATCCCCCAAAACGGCAAGGGACTGGCCGGGTTTAACGCGGTCGACTTCGCGCTCTACAGCAACGGCCAGCCCAACGAGACCTCGGAAACGCTCTTTAAAAAAATGGTCCTGACAAACTATTTGAACCGCCGCACCGCCGACCCGCTCTACAACTATTCGCAGATCAACGTGCGGGTGGACCGGGTCAGCCCGCTAACAACCGCCGGGACCGGGGACGCTAAAGAGCTAAACCAGTTCGCCGCCGATTACTACACTGTCCAGGGCAACGACAAGGGTTTTACGCTCGACTTTAAGGGCGCGACCACCGTTCCATTGGCCGGACCGGGGCCTCACAGCGGGCAAATGGCCTGGTGGAGCAACCGGAGCGACAACTCGGATACGACCCTGACCCGCACGGTGGACCTGACGAAGGTCAGCAAGGCGACCCTGAGCTATTGGACCTGGTTTGATATAGAGCCGAGTTACGACTGGCTCTACCTGGAAGCCTCTACCGACAATGGCCAGACCTGGCAACCGCTCAAGACCAACAAATACACCACCGACCGCGACCTTTCCGGCAAGGCTTACGGTCCCGGCATGACCGGGCAAAGTGTTGCCAGCGGCCTCGATACCGCCGACACCAGCGAGGTACGGGCCACCTGGGTCCAGGATTCGGTGGATTTATCGAAATATGCCGGGAAACAGATAAAACTCCGGCTCGAATACCTGACCGACGAAGGGTACAGCCGCAACGGGGCCCTTTTCGATGACTTTGAAATCCCCGAAATCGGCTGGAAAGATGACGTGGAAAGCGGCGAGGACGGCTGGGAGGCGGCGGGTTTCGTGCGTTCGAACGTGACCCTGCCGCAACGCTTCTGGGTCCAGGTTATCAGCCGGGACGGGGCTTGCGGAGACTCCAAGACCCAGGACCTGGCGCACGCCGCGAACGGCCAATCCTGTATCCAGGAAATGACCCTGGACGGGGCGAACGCCGGGAAACAATCTTTCCCATATAAACAGGCGGTCGTGGTGGTCGCGCCTTACGCCACCCATACCCTTAATCCTGCTCACTATACTCTAAAATTAGCCAGTTAGTTTGTATGTTATAATCCATCTATTAAGCAGCCCCTGTAGGCTGCTCTGTTCGATTTTGAGTTGATTCAGAAAGCGGAAATTCCGCTTTTCTAACCGTCGGGAAATGAATAAAAGAGACATTTGAAAGGGTGCGCCCTGACCCCTGATCTTCTCCTGCCGGAAAAGAGAAGTCGAGAAGAATTCTCGACACCTCCTACGAGGGTGGTTCAGGGAAGGGCGAGGTTTCTTTACAGGAAACCCAAAAAGTCTCAATACAGATAGGAATATTCTTTTAACTATGACTCGAACTTTTCGCCGCATTATTATTGGATTAGCGCTTTTGCTTGCCTGCAACCTGGCCCTTCAACCGGCTGCCGCCGATGCCGCTGCCACCGATGCCCAGGTTGCCTCGTTCCGGCTATTATGGGCCCGGACCGAAGACCTGGTCTATGATGGTGTCGTCCAGCGAAGTTGGGTCTGGGGACCGGAACCGCTCGACTACAGCTATGTTGACACCTACCGCTATGACGCTTCCGGTCCCTATATCGAGCGGGCTTTCCGCCACTACGACAAAGGGCGCATGGAGATAGACCCACGCCAACCGGTCGGTAGCAAATGGTACATCCGGGGCGGTACCCTGGTTAAAGAACTGGTTGCCGGAAAGATTCAGACCAGCGATACGGGCGAACAGCGTACCCTGAATCCCTTAAACGTGGCGACCCCGGCGGAAATCCCGGTGGTGGGCGACCCCCAGGTGACCATTGACACGCCGACCTATGCTACCTTTACCAACTACTCTTTTGTCACCGGGGTAAGGGCGGCCAACCGGGTCGGGCAGTCCGTGACCAAACTTATCAATCACAACGCCGATACGGTCTATTACGACCCCGGCGACCCCAAGGCCAAAATTTCGACCTACGAAAACGCCACCGGCCACAATATCCCCAAGGCGTTCACCGACTATTTCGCCCAGACCGGGATGGTGCTGGACGCCAACCGCAACCGCGTGACCGAGCCGCTTTTTGACCCGCTCTACGTCTTTGGTTACCCGATTACCGAGCCGTACTGGGCCAGGGTCCAGGTCGGCGGTAAGACCAAAATGGTGCTTTTACAACTGTTCGAGCGGCGGGTGCTGAGTTATACGCCTTCGAATGACCCAGGCTGGCAGGTCGAAATGGGCAATGTCGGATTGCACTACCTGAGCTGGCGCAACCAGAACGAACTGACCTTTACCGGTCCGGCCCGCCTGACCCTCGACCAATTCCGCAAAACACTGGCCTATTACAAGTCCCCGGTCACACCCGATGCGGGCGACCTTTATGCTACAATTGTTAAATACGGGCTCGACCCCGGTGTAGCCCTGGCCTTCTTCGTCCGCGAAAGCGGGGCGGGCACTGCTTCCGGCTATTGCGGCGGCCAGAACAGCCTGGATAACAAAAACTGGGGCAACGTCCGGGGCGAAGAAGACGGCGCATGCGGCTTCCAAAAATTCCCGACCTGGGAGGCCGGACTGGATGCATGGTGCCGTCTCATGATAAAATATTATGTAAATAAAGGGCTCAATCGGATTGAAGATGCTATCCCGGTCTACGCGCCGTCTGCGGATGGCAACAATCCGGCCCGCTATATTAAGGAAATGTACTCCTATATTCTCAAATGGCAGGGGTACGACGTTTAGAACGGCAGACAAAACCAGATGAACCGAGATAGGTTAGCCGAAATTTTAGAAAAAGTCAGTGACCGGGTAAAGGAACACTGGCGGATCGCCTGGGAGAAACAGCTTGAACTGGCCCAGGCGGGCGGGCGGAGCGTCTATAATCCCTACTCCGATAATGATGGCGTGGAAGGAAACGTCAGCGTGGTAGCCAAACCGGCCCCGGACCATGGTCTTAACGGCGATGGTACCGGCAACCAACCTGGACCCGGTGGGGTAGCCGCCGAGGTGCCGGATATAATTCAACAATTGCTGGAATTGCCACCATTGCGCTCGCCCGTAGCGGCCAGTGCCCATAACGTCTACCCCCAATACTATGATAGGCTGATAAGCAGCGTCCGGGCGAACGACATTGCGAATTTCTGCGATTTTATGAGCGTGGAAGGCAATAAGTGGGCCCTGACCGAGGTGCCGGTAGACGAACTGGTCGGGCAGACCCTGGTCTATGCCCAGGAAATCGTAGATGCGATTTCCTCCGCCGACGAACTGCAACTTTCCACCGACGAACGCCGTGAAATTGTCCACATCCTGGACGGGCTGACCCGGCGAGCGGTCGCTTCGATTATGCAGGGTTACGTGGATGGGCGCGACCGGTTACTCATCCGGGCGCTGGCCTCCAACCGCCCCACCGAGGAAAGCCCGACCCTTAGCCCGATTGTCAAAGGTACGGTCATGGGCGGCTTTGGCGAACAGGTCCGCCGCTCCCTCGATGAATTGGAAGCCCTCCACAAGGTCAACAGCGCGGTCAACAGCAGCCTCGACCTCGACTCGATTCTGAACCTGACCGTCCAGGCCGTCGCCGAAGTCATGAATGTTGATGTCTGTGCGGTCTACGTCTTCGATAAGGACCAGGACGAAAACTCGACAATGGTGCTGCGGGCAGCTAAAGGGCTTAACCCCCGCTCCATCGGCCAGATCCGGGTGCGGGTGGGTGAAGGCGTGACCGGGGCCTCGGCTAAAGAAGGCAAACCTATTTCGGTCTACGACATCTGGGCCGACTCTCGCTTCCGCTATGTCGAGGCGTTGCACGAAGACGCCAGCCGCTCGATGCTCAGCGTGCCGGTCATCCTCTTTACCCGCGAAAAACTGGTCGGGGTTATCAATGTGCAGTCGCGGACCTACCGCAACTGGAACAACGAAGAAATCCGCTTCCTGGAAATGGTTGCGGGCGAAATCGCGATGGCTATTGAGAATGCCCGCCTCTACCAGCAGACCGACGAAAGTTTGCGCCAGAAGGTCCAGGAACTCGAAACCCTTCAGAGGGTCTCGAATATGGTTGCGGCGACCCTCGACCTGGGCCAGGTACTACAAATGATTGTCGAAAAGGCAGCAGAACTGGTCAGGGTCGATATGTCGGCCATTTACGAGCTAAAAGAAGACAGCCAGTACCTGACCATCGTCGCCAACCACGGCTTGAGCGAGGATTACGCCCGGCACATGCGGGTGAAACTGAGCGAAGGCCCGGTCGGGCGGACCGCCGAACTCAACCGGCCCGAAAACGTCTGGGACGCCCATTTCGAACTTCACCCCGGCGAGAATTATTATTACAACAACCAGTACACCTCCTGTATGTGCGTACCCTTGAGTGGGGCACGAGGTGTACTGGGGGTTATCTGCCTCTACACACGGGATAAACGCCACTTCAACGACGAGCAGTTGCAAATCATCTCGGCCTTTGCCGACCAGGCTGCTATCGCCATCGAAAACGCCCGCCTATACGAAGAAGCCAAGCGCAGCCTGACTATCAAGGCCGCCCTCTTACAGGAGATGCACCACCGGGTCCGCAACAACCTGCAAACGGTGGCAGCCCTCCTTTCGATGCAGTTGCGCCGGACCCAGACGCCCGAAGTGGTCGGCCCTCTCTCAGAGAGTGTGGCCCGGATTCAGTCTATCGCGGCTATCCACGACCTCCTCAGCCGGGAGGATGTAGGCGTGACCACGGTCAACGCGGTGGCAAAGGAAATCACCGATATTGCCGTCTATAGCCTGGTGCCAAACGACAAAAGAATCCGCTTCAAAATTGATGATGGTAAAGTTCCTATCGCCAGTAAAGAGGCGACCCTGCTGGCAATCCTGATTATGGAGTTGGTCTCCAATGCGATTTTCCACGGCTTCGAGGACCGGAACGATGGCGAAATTCGGATTACGGCCTTCGTAGACGAAGGGCGCACCCAGATTGAAGTCCGCGACAACGGCAAGGGCTACCCCCAGGACTTCAACCTGGAAACGGCCAAGACCGGGTTGGGCATGCAAATCGTCAGGACGCTGGTCACGAAAGATTTGCAAGGTACCTTCCGGGTCGAGAATATCAACGGCTGGGCGACAGCTACCATTATTTTCAACAGCGTCTACAGCCAGGAGGCCGAATCCGGCGCGGACGACGAGATGGTCGGTTATTAGTAGCCAGAGGTCAGAAGGCAGAGGCCAGTTACCAGAAAAGGTTTAGTTTTTAGTAGACCTTAAAGGGCTCACATTCATAGAGTGTGAGCTTTTTCTTTTAGCCAAACTCATCACCAGGATACGCCCTTCTTTAATTGACCCTTTTCCAATTGCCTGAACACAATTCTTCTGACCTCTGACCTGAGGCTAATGGCCCGGAATGTGCGAATATATTCTTTAAAAATCACAAAATGGTGGTTGAGAAGAACCAAAGGAGATTAAAAAATGGCTGATACAACATTAAATGGATTGCGGGTAGCCATCCTCGCTACGGACGATTTCGAACAGGTCGAGCTTGTCAAACCGAAACAGGCCCTGGACCAGGCCGGGGCGATTACTAAAATCATTTCTCCCCAGCCAAAAAACGGCCAGGTCGTCGGCTTCAATCACGATACCAAAGGCGACACTTTTAAAGTAGATTTACCGCTGGAACAGGCCAACCCGGCGGAGTTTGACGCGGTCCTCCTGCCCGGTGGCGCTCTAAACGCCGACAACCTTCGGGTAAACCGGCAGGCCCAGGATTTCGTACGCCAGGTTGACCAGGCCGGGAAACCTATCGCGGTCATCTGCCATGCCCCCTGGCTGCTGGTATCGGCGGGGCTCGTCCGGGGCCGCAAACTGACCAGCTATCACACTATCCAGGACGATGTCCGCAACGCGGGCGGCCAGTGGGAAGATAGCCAGGTCGTGCAAGACCGCAACTGGGTTAGCAGCCGCCAGCCCGATGATATTCCGGCCTTCAACCAGGCCATGCTCAATCTCTTTTCAAAAGGCGTTTACGGCAACACCAGCCAGAATAGTGCCGAAACGTTGGCCCCAGAAGGGGCTTATACCTCGGAGAGTCTGCTGGGTGACCAGTCTACCACCGAAATGACCGGGGCTACCGGGCACGAAGAAAACCTGAAGGGCCAGGACGACGTGTTGATTCACGGCGAACAACATTAGAATTTAGATTTATTTCCAAAAGCCGGGAAACCATAAACAGGGTCTCCCGGCTTTTGGTTTTATAGCGGATTTAGTACTTTTTACAATTTGCCGCCAAATGTGGAATAGGTCATATCTCGGCTTTTGGAATCTATATATAATCAGAAAATAGTTAGCTTATTAAACTTATAAGCTATTTTATCGGCACGAAATTCAAGTGCTAAAAGTTTTATCCAAAGGGGGACGCCAGGTGGGCTGGCTTATTGTTGGACAAAAAGGAATAGCCGCCGGGCAAACATTCACGCTCGACCAGACGCCTTTTAGCTTTGGGCGCACTACCGACAACCGGGTCGTGCTGTCCGAAGGCCAGGTCTCGCGCCATCACGCCGAAATCCGCTACGAACGCACCGGGTATACCATTTACGACCTGGATAGCAGCAACGGTACGCGGGTCAACGGCGAGTTCATCCGGGGCCCCCACCCGCTACAGGACCGCGACATAATCACTATTTCCAAAAATGTCTTTCAAATCGTGGCCGCCCCCGCCGTTCACCAGCCTACCAACGAAACTTATCCTCGCCTGTTACACCTGAAACCGGGGGAACCAGCCCAGACCGTTTTCCTGACCGGCATACCTTTGACGATTGGCCGGGACACCAAAAACAGCGTGGTTATCCAGGGAAGGCAAGCCTCTCGCTTTCACGCCGTTATCCGCCAGACCCCGGATGGTCCGGCCATCGTGGACCTGAGCAGCAGCAACGGCACCCTGGTCAATGATGAACGAATCCGGCAGGGCCAATTGTTACAGCATAACGACCGGTTGGAGATTGGCGGCGAAACCCTGGTCTACCTGGCAGGCCCGGTAAGCGAGTTAGGGCAGCCAAAATTACCGGCCCTGCCGGTCCCGGCCCCGGTATCCCAGCCCCTACCCCTGATTAATAACGTGGTCCCGGCCCAGCAGCCCCAGGTCGCGCCGCTACCGCCAGTACCGGTGGGAAGGTTAGCCCCGGTGCCTCCGCCAATCGCCCCGGATAATCACCAGCAACCTGGTCACGTTGAATACGGTATCAAATGTCCGGGCCGGTGTGGCCGGACCTGGCCGCTTTATATCGAACATTGCCCGCTTGACGGCTATCTGCTGGCTAACGGCCAATCGGTTCTGCTGGAAGCCTATAACGGGCCATCGGCCAAAGCCAGTTAACCCAGGAAGATTTATTATTAGAATGAGCCAGCCCAACCCAAATTTTAATCGAGCGCCCGCGCCCCAGCCGCCTTTCCCAGGCCAATACCCGGCCCCAGCTTACCAGGCACCACAACCGCCAAACCCGGCCCCGGTCCAACCGCCCAGGGACACCAGTTGGCCGCCCCGCTGCTTTGAAAAGCCGGTGGTTTCCATCTACGAAATCCAGCAGTTGAACCTGCCGGTCAATTACACCGAGTATGCGACGGTCGGGGCGGGCCTGGGCAGTTTTAGCTGGGTGGATGCCCTGCGAGTGTCGGGCGTGCAAGCCTCCAATATTGCTGCTATCGGTATGGATGCCCGCCCTTACGATCATTACAACCACCTGGCCCGTAACTCGCAAATACCCGATTGGGAACGTCTCCGCTCCAATTCGGAGTCAACACCCGACAATTTGTGGGGCTGGCCGGGCTACGCCCTGCGGGAAATCTGGGCCGAGACTAAACGGGGCCACCTGGGAACCGCCCTCAAACTCTGGTGGCAAATCTTTGGCGAACCGAGCCTGACCGATACCTATACCCCGCGTATCGGGGAGGTCTTTCGCTCGGTGGACCGGGAAGCGCTGCGGATAGGCTGGGGCCAGATTTACCGTTACGGGCGGGTGCGGGCCATCCGCAAGACCGACGATGGCCGCTACCTCATCGCCTACTCGACTCGGCAGCCCGGTCAACAAAATAACGGGCCAACCCATTTCCTGCACCTGGCCCATTACCTGCATATCGCGGTCGGCTACCCGGCCCTGCAATTCCTGCCGGACCTGCAAAAATACCGGGAGCAGACCGGCGATTTCCAGTCGGTAGTCAACGCCTACGAAAATCACGACCACCTATATGAACACCTGCGCCGTCACGGGGGCCTGGTGATGGTACGGGGGCGCGGCATCGTGGCGTCGCGCATTCTACAACGGCTGGCCGAAGAACGGACCCACAACCCGAATATTGGCGTCATTCACCTGATGCGCTCGCCGGTCGCCCAGGGGCACCGCTACCGCAAGACCAACCGCCAGGTAATCAGCCAGTTCGAATTTCAACCGTTTAACTGGCCGCGGGGCTGCTGGGGCGGTTCCTATCGCAAACTCCTGGAAAAGTCTTCGCCGGAAGAACGCAAAAAACTGCTGGAGGTCTGGGGCGGCACCACGACGGCCCGCCGCCAGGACTGGCTCGAAATCACCCGCCGTGGTTTGGCCGAGGGCTGGTATCAAATCGTCTTTGGTGAGGTTGAAAATGTCGAGCGGTTGCCCCAGGGCCGCTTGCAAGCCCGTATCGTAACCAAAGGACAGGTGGCGGGCCAGTTTACCTGCACCGCCGACTTCATCATAGACGCGACCGGGCTGGAAGCCAAGGCCAACTCTAACCCGCTGCTGGCTGATTTAATCGGTAAATTCGGCCTGCCGTTAAACCCGATGGGCCGGGTCCATGTCGAAAACGACTTCGAAATACCGGGTATGCGGAACGGCACGGGCCGGATGTACGCCGCCGGTTCCATGACGCTCGGCGGACCGTTAGCGGCGGTCGATAGTTTCCTGGGACTGCAATACGCCGGGCTCCGGTCGGTCCAGGCCCTGCAAGAAGCGGGCGCGTACGAGCTTAAAAAATTGGGCGTGCTGCGCTCCGTCAGCCAGTGGCTAAAATGGGCCAGAAAGGTACAACCATGACACCGACTTTGTGGGGACGCTGGCAATCGCGGACATTCTTGCTCTGGACGGTGGGCCTGATTATTACCCTCTTTTACATGCTAATCTTCGGGCCAATCGGTATCGGCGGACACGCCCCGGACGCCTGGAAATTATTGCTCATCCTGTTGTACGTGAATGTGCTGGGTATCGCCTGGGATGCGCTGTACATGTTTTTGCAAAGCTTTCGCTGGGATGGCGATTGGCCCCTGGCCTACCAGTTCGGGGTAACCCTACTCGAAGGCGTGGTGGTCTATGTCCTGTTTCAACTGAACTGGCTGCCGGGAGTAAAATTCGGGGATGGCGACTTCTGGCGGTTCTTTTTTCACTACGGCACGGTCTGGTTCTGGACCAACTGGTGGTTGTTCGGCCCGCTCCGGGTAATTTTTCCCGGCTGGCGCTTCAACGGCGGCGAGATTTTTTCTAAAATTTAACTTTTAATAAAAATACCCCGGCAAAAACCAGGGTATTTTTTATTAAATGGATAAACTAACGATTGGGCATCAGGTCGCCGCCTGTGACCCAGATTTTCTCACCACTGAATTTCTCGACCTGGGGGTTCCAGGGAAAGAAGATTATAACCTGGAAGTTGACCCGCTGGCCGCTTGGCGCTTGCCCGGCCCATTCGCCTTTGTGGGTACCGCTGACATTGGCGACCTCGAAAACTCCCTGCGGCCCGATAGCAATATCGGTCATCTTGAAGTCAATATCGGGGAAGGCCCCCAGGAACGAGGTGTAAAACTGCCGGGCCCCGGCGTGGCCTTCCCAGCGCTGGTCGGTCCCGACAACCTCGTAGACACAATCTTCGGTCAGGGTATCAATCAGTCCCTGGAGATTGCGCTGGTCTTCCGAAACAGAGTGGCTAATCCAGAGAGCCCGGATTTTCTCGTAAAGTTCGGGGGTAATCCGCCAGCGCAAGCGGTCCTGGATGGTGGTCTGCGGCGTTGAAGACTCCATAATTCAAGCTCCTTTACAACTTACAGGTTATACCTACTTGGTTTCGGCCAGGGCTTCGGTTTTGACGATGGTGCCGAACATCTCGACTTCGACCGGGTTTTCCAGGCTGGCCGAAACCCCGCAATATTTCTCATGGGAAAGTTTGACGGCCCGGTCTACCGCCTCTTGAGTGACGTTCGGCCCGGTCACGACATGCTCGACCACCATTTTGGTAAAGGCTTTAGGCAGTTCGGCCTCCTCCCAGCCCTTGATAACGAGCCGGTAGCCGGTTACTTCCTGGCGCATCTTCCGCAGGATACCCAGGACATCAATCCCGGTGCAACCGGCGAGTGAAAACATCAACATCTGCTTGGGGCTAAAAGCCTTGCCTTCCCCGCCTCCGGCCACGGTGGCGTCCATCTGCATTTTCTTGCCGTTATCGCCTTCGGCCTCAAACAGGAAAGCGCTGCTGGGGTTCCAGTCTAAATTAAGTTCCTTCATTTTTCTTATCTCTCTTTCTTCTTAATGTCTTTTAAAATTCTCAATGTAATCGTTCTTTATCAACTGGTCCTTTTGGCCGTCATACGACTTACCAAGACAAGACCATAACCAACCATTACCATTAGCATCACAAAGGCTATATACGGTGTCCAACCTTTCGGCAAGATTGAAAGGTTATCGAGGATGTGACCAATACAAGAAAGCAAAAACCAGCCGTTCATAAAAATACGGTCATAAGAAGGCTTTTCATGTTTGATGAAAGCTCGCCACAGGTAAATCGACAAAAACGCGGAAAAAACTACAGCCACTACCAGATAAAACAGCGCTAGCTGATTCATGGCAATCTACCTTCTCAGAACTTCTAAAACCGGGTTATGCCTTGCCGGCCTGGTCCGGGCCGGAACTTACAAATTATCCCGGTTGGTAGCCCGGCGCTTCATATAGAAGAAGCCATAAACCAGGGCGGCCACAACCAACGGAATCGCTATAAACGGTAGAAACGAGGACGGCAGGACACCGGTGGAAGCCAGGAGGCTGGCCGCTCCAAAAACTACCAGGGCCAGGCTGAAAAAGATAACGTCATAGGAAGGCTTTTCGCGTTTAGCAAAGACATTCCAGAGAGTTGTCAGCAAAATCGCCAGGGCCACCAGGACAATAATAAAATCCAGCACAAAGCCTTCATCCACCGCGAGTAATCCTTCCAGTTAAACACTTCAAAGCTAGTTCCGACCCAACAGGACACGGGCGGGTGCGCCATCGGCATCCTTGATTTTGATGGGCAGGGCAAAGATGGTATATTCGCCCGGCTCAATGCCGCGCAAATCGACCCCTTCGACCACCACGACCTTTTTACCGAGCAGGGTATAGTGGGTGTCGGGCCGGGACGGTTCGAACTGCTCAATCGAGAGATAATCGTTGCCCACCAGCTTGATACCCCGGTCCACCAACCACTGGGCGCCGTCCGGGGCCAGGGCGATATAATCGGTGTGAAACTCGCTGGGGTCGTCCCAGATAGCCGAGTTAGTCGTCTTGAACAGCACTCGTTCGGCCCCGGCAGGCAGACCGGAAGCATCCAGGTCAGCCGCGCCGATGTGATGGTCCAGGTGGGTAAAGTCGAGGACGTAGACCGTGCCGACCAGGGCATCGAGCGAAAACTGGTCAATCCCGGTCGCGCCGTCAATGAAATGGACCGGGGCATCCATGTGGGTGCCGGTATGGGCGCTTGCCAGGATTTTGGTAATGTTGGCAACGCCACCGCCGCTAATAGTGCCGATTTTTTCAAGTTCGAGGGAGGGGTCACCGGGCCAAACCGCCAGACCGGGCCGTAAGCTCACGCTTATGTCGTAGAGTTCTTTAAAGTTCATCTTTGCCCTTTTAGATTTAGAAGTTAGAGACTACCGCCGGTATTTGCGTTGCCAGGTGCGCTCCTTGCCATAACTGGTATAGCCGCCCCGCACTATAAACCAGGGAATCATGAAGATTATCAGGCCGATAATAGCCGGAATAATCGGTAACTTTTCAAAACCGGGCTCGGTTAAACCGAGCAGGTAACCCACCCAGGCCCCGATAATGGCCCCGCCGAAAGCTACCAGGATAGCACCCAGCCAGCCAAGCGGCGGCCAGAATTTGCGCTTGGCAACCTGCTCGGTCACGGTTCCGCCAATCAGACCCAGCACCAGGTATCCAATCAACCCAACTAACGTAAAAGTCACGCTGTTTTCTCCATTGTTAAATAACTGTGGTTAGAAATTCTAAAGATTGTAGACCGTTTTGCCATCAGCAAACCAGCGTAGTAATAAAAATTTCTCCAAATATTATATCACGTCAGCTTCTTTCCTTAATTAAGGTCTCTGATTAAAACCGGACAACGGCTAAGTGTTTAGCGTTCAGTTTTAGAGTTTAGTAATAGGGACTTCTTAATTCCGCTCACGCCTAAAGGGGCAACTGTAGGTGTGCCCAAAGCTAAACACTGAACCCTAAAAACTAAAAACTTTGCACTCCACCGGGGTACTTTTAGATTCAAATTTGCAAGGTATAAAAGGTTGGGATATAATCAATAAGTTGTTTTAAACAAGGCTTAAAGGCGAGGTACTAATTTGTTCAAATCGCTGGGTAAGCAGTTGCTCGGCTTCGGCTTAACCCTCTTTTTTCTTGTAATTGTCCTGCTCAATGTAAAATTTGATGAAGTTGGCACCGCCTTTGGACAGGCCAACTACCTCTATCTCATTCCCGCAATCACCATCACATTTGTGGCCTACCTGGTCCGAGCCTGGCGCTGGCAAATCATTCTCAAACCCACCAAAAAAGTTTCTTATGGCTCCTCTTACTCGGTCATGATGATTGGCTTCATGGCAAATAACCTCCTGCCCGCCCGGATCGGCGAATTCGTCCGGGCCTATACGCTCGGCGCCCAGGAGAAAATTAGCAAAAGCCTTAGTCTGGCGACTATCGTCCTCGAAAGGGTCTGCGACGGCCTGACGCTGGTGGCTTTCATGGGCATAGCCCTGGTGGTCTTCCCCTCCCCCAAACAGACCGGTTGGACCGAGTTTATCGAGGTCTTCTCAACCGCGATTTTCCTCTTTGCCATTTTGTTCCTGGTCTTCCTGATTGTGCGGGAAAAACTGGCCCTGCGGGTGGTTAGCTTCCTGATGAAACCACTGCCCAACGGTCTTGAGAAAAAAGCCCACAATTTATTGACCAGTTTTGTGCTGGGTCTGCACGCCCTGAAAAATGGCCGGAGTATTCTCGCCATCGTGGGGACCTCGGCCCTGGTCTGGACTATGGAAAGTTGCAGCTATTACCTGATGCTGCGAGCCTTCAAAATCGACCAGCTTATGGGGCCGCTCGAACTGGTAGGGGCTGGTCTCTTACTGCTCGTATTTGTAAACCTCGGCACGATGGTGCCGAGCGCACCCGGCTTTTTTGGGGTCTACCAGGCCGCCGCGACCGTCGCGTTGGGGGCTTATGCCGTCGGCAGCGCGACCGCTTTCAGCCTGGCCCTGCTCACCAACACCTTCCAGTACGTGCTGGTTACGGCGATTGGCCTCTTCTTCTTCACCCGCCGCAATATGTCGTTCAAGGCTTTGCGGGCGAATAAAAAGGCCGGGGACCAGGAGCAGGAAGCCGAAACCGAAGAAGCCGCCACTACCCTGGGCCTGGAAGACCCGGAAAATGAAAATGCCCAGAAAACTTCATATTCTGCGGCAGATAGCTAAACCGGGTGGTAACTTTTATAATTGCCGTAACGTCTTGTTTAAATAGACATCGAGTTTTTCAAAATATCCGGCTATCAGGAGGAGTTAGCCGGACAGCCACCCCTGGAAGGTAACAATGGGTTTCATTCGGAAAAGTAACTGGAAGTTCTGGTTAGGATTAATTATCGGCCTGGTCTTTCTATACCTGGCCTTTAGCGGGCAAGACTTTAATGAAATCGGGAATTCGCTGGGCCAGGCCAACTACTGGTGGCTAATTCCCGGACTGGTCTCCTACTTCATCGGCGTCGGCGTCCGGGCGGTGCGCTGGCACTACCTGTTAGGCCCGATTCAGAAAGTACCTACCCGGCGCCTTTTCCCGGTGGTAGTCATCGGCTACATGGCAAACAACGTTTTGCCCGTCCGCATGGGTGAGGTCGTCCGGGCCTACGTGCTGGACCGCCGCGAAGGGGTCCGCAAGACCGCCGCCCTTGCAACCATCGTGGTCGAGCGCATCATGGACGGCCTGACCATGTTGCTTTTCCTGGCTGTAGCGTCGCTCTTTGTGACGGTAAGCTCGGACATCCAGGGCATCGAAAAAGTAGCCTCGATAGTCTTTATAGTCGGGATTATCCTCTTTTTCGTGGTAGCGCACAGCCGGACCTGGATGAAGCGGTTGGAAAACTTTGGGCTGCGGTTCGTCCCTGGCAAGATTCGCCCGAAAGTGGCGGGACTGGTCGAGTCATTTATTGACGGTTTGCAAGTGCTGCGCCAGTGGAAAGACCTCTTAATCGTCTTCGGCCTCTCGGTAATCGCCTGGATCTTTGAAGCCGGGATGTTCTGGTCGGTCGCGCTGGCTTTCAACAACCTGAACCTGGGCGCTCCCGCCATCTTTATGACTCTTGCTGTTGCTAACCTGGCGACCCTGGTGCCGTCCACCCCCGGCTATGTCGGGCCGTTTGACGCCGCCGCCAAGCTGGTGTTGCAGAAAATCTTCGGGGTTGGAAGCGTGGCCTTGAGCTACATCATCCTGCTCCATGCCGCCCTCTACCTGCCCGTGACGCTGTTCGGCCTCTATTACTGGGTCAAAGAGCATTTCTCTTTCAGCGAAGCCGACCAACTCCGCAAGGATACTATTTCCGAGAAGAAAGAGGCCAAACTTAACGGCACCGTTAGTGCGGCCACCTCGCCCGGCTTCAACCTGAAACAGTCGCATACCGACGCCAAGACCGCCGCGGTCCCCGTCAAGAGTTTGAGCTCAAAAGAATAGATTTTACGGCTAAACGCCACTGTTTGGATGAAATTTCCGGCCAGTGGCGTTTTGATTTTTATACTTCGAAGCTTCACCTAGGGATGTTATAATTGAGGCATGGCAAAGCTTACCCTCGAAATCTATTTTTCCGGCCAACCGGTCCAGGCTGTCGCGGAGGAAACCGAGGTAGAGTTGCGCCTTTCGAACCGGGGGGAAGCCGCCCTGACCGGGTTGGAGTTAGCGGTGGGCCGGGATAAAGTGCGGGCCGGGTTCGGCCTGGAAGCGGGCGCAACCCTCTTATTGTCGTACAAGGTGCAGGATTTGGCCGGGCGTCTGACCTTTCAGGTCCGCGACAAACGGCAGACCCTGGCAACCGTCACCCTGGAAGTTTATCCCCGCAAAATCAGCCGGTCCGAACTGGAATGGCTCAAATACCGGCGTCTGCCCCGGTTGCTGGCCCAACTCGATACTCCCAACACAATCCTTTTGGACTACGACGATAGCCCGGCAGACCGGACCTTTCTTTATACCAGCCTCGACTTTACCGCCCAGAAACTGCGGGGGGTCTGCCGCCTGCTCCTTGAAGAAGGGCTGCTCGGTGGACTGAGCCAGCGCCTAGACTACCGGGTTATCGAAAAACCGCGGCGGGACGAAGGGACTATCCGGGGCAACATTCGCTGGAACCCGACCGTACAGGAATGGCTGAACTCGCCCGCCGAAACCGGCCTGACACATCACTGGGTCGAGGCTCCCGCCGACTATGCGACCCGGCCCAATCTGTTGCTGGTCTTCTGGCTCAAAGAGCTAATTTTCGAAACCCGCAAACTGGCCTGGCAGGTCGAAACCACCGGACAGGCGTCAAGCCAGTTGGTAAAAGGAGCGGGCGAGTTCAAAGAATATGCCGGGCGGTTCGAGCAGTTTTTAAAAATCCAACAGCACCTGCAACCGGTCCTGACCCGTCTGACCGAGCATCCAGCCGAACGGCCAGCCGAGGGGTTCAACCCGCGTGACCCGGCACAGTGGCCCGGTATTGCGCGGGACTGCCGGGAGAGTTTTAACCCGGCCTACGCCCGGTTGGTCGAAGTTTTTGAGGAATACCTGCGGCGCTACATCCGGTTGCCGGAAGAAGGCGGCGAGGCCACCGGAATCCAACCGTTAAGCGTTATATACGAGTGGTGGTGCGCCTGTGAAATTGCCGCCACGCTCGGCCTGACCTTCGCACCGGGCGAACAGGGCCGCCAGAGCGGCATTTTCCGGTCCGGCAAGACCACCCTTTTTTACAACCAGGCCGCGCCAGGTGGCTGGTATAGCAGCGGTAGGACCCAACCGGCCCGGCCCGACCTTCGTTTCGAACCCGACCCGGCTTCAGGGCGGGGACGAATCTTTCTTGATGTAAAATACCGCACCGCTCCCGGCGACCTGACCAGGGCCCACCCGGAAGATATGTACCGGATGCTGGCTTACATGAACGATTTCGAAGTGCCCACGGGGGTGATTATTTTCCCCGGTACCGCTCCCGAACCTCAATTGCGGCTGCTTGAACGCCCTGCGGACTGGTCCGTGGACCGGTCCACAGGTGGCTCCCGGCGGGGCGGGTGCCTGGCCGAACTGAGCCTGCGACCACCAACCCCGGACGAACCGGAAGTCCTGGCCCGCTGGGAAACAGTCCTGAAAGAGTGTCTTGTCCGGCTGCAAACCCTCCCCTGACAGGTTAAGCGCCTTTTAAATCAAGTGTTTTGCTCTCTATAAATTAATTAACAATAATTTCATCTCCCGTTTTGCACCGGCGTGGTAAAATAGACTCAATAACACGCAAAATCATCGGATTAAACTCTAATCTAAACGGCTGGCAAAAAGGGGTCTTGGCTTCCGCTTTTTGACGTCTGGCCGGTGGTTTTCGAAATTAACCTACATTACGTCCTTACTTACGATTTCGGGAGTAACTGCAATGGCGCCGTTACTCCCGAAGTTTTTTCTCACCGGAAGATTAAAACCCAGACATCCTTTAGAATAGTGGTTAGGACAAGGGCGCTTAAATTCTTGTTCCTTGTGTCCATTAGACAGAGGATACCCGCAGGCGCGACCTGCAAGGTCGTGGCAGAATCCACAGAATGAGACTCCTGGAAACTTTACTCAAATCCTTGCCTGACAGGTGCAATTTATATTTACCCAGGCATTAGCCGGTGAAAAATAACACTTCAGGATATTTAGCTTGAGGCTAAGAGTATTTTAAAGATATATGTACTTTTGTGCTATTCGTGATACAAAAAGACGGTTGATGTGTTAAAATAGGCCCAGTGAAATTATTTAGTAGATAAGTTCAGATGCCACTTAAAAATGCTGCAAGAACTCAACATTTCGAATTTCGCCATCATTGACCGGCTGAACCTGAGGCTCAACCCGGGGTTCAATGCGCTTACCGGGGAGACCGGCGCCGGTAAATCCATCATTATTGACGCGATGGGCGCCATGCTTGGCGAGAAAATCGGGGCGGAATTCGTCCGGCACGGCACCGACCGCGCCCGCGTGGAAGGCTTCTTCGAGGTAAAGATTAACTTCGAGGACGAACGCTTCCGCCACCTGCTTACCCTCCTGGACGAAAATGAATTGCTCGATCCCGAAGAACGGCCCACCCCAGAAAACCCCATCCTGCGCCTGACCCTGGGCCGGGAAATTACCAGTAGCGGGCGAACGGTCTGCCGCATCAACGGGAGCGCAGTCAAAACCGATATGCTGCGCGACATCGGCCAGGCCCTGGTCGATATTCACGGTCAGACCGAACATATTTCGCTGCTGCGGGTAGGCGAACACCTGGAACTGCTGGACCAGTATGCCAACCTTTCAGGCCAACGCCGCCGCCTGGCCGAACTGGTCGGTCAATTACGGGCTATTCGCAAGGAAAAACACACTCTCCAACGAGACGAGCGCGAACTGGTCCGCCGCACCGAACTATTAAAATTCCAGGTGAGCGAAATCGAGGCTGCCGCCCTCCAACCGGGTGAAGAAGAAGAATTACAAAAAGAGCGGCAGTTGCAAAACGCCACCGAAAAGCTGACCGGGATTGCCGACCGGGCCTACCGGGTGCTGTACCAGGGCTATGACGAAGATAGCGGCGACAGCTATGGCGCGATGGCCGGGCGGGGCCGGGCCGGCGGAAGTGGACGGATGGGTGGCGGAAGTGGCCGCTCGGTCCAGGCCAGCCTGACCGAAATCGAAACCTTGCTGGCCGACCTGACAACCTACGAACCTTCCTTCAAACAGTACAACGAGACCGTCCTGAACGCCCGCTACCAGCTAGAAGACGTGGCCCAGGCCGTGCGTGACTTCCGCGACCGGGTGGAGTTCGACCCGGCCCGCCTGGAAGAAGTGGAGGAACGGCTCGACCTTATCCGCGCCCTCAAACGCAAGTACGGCAGTTCGATTGAAGAAATCCTCGAATTTTACAAAACTTCCGCCGACGAGTTGAATAGCATCGAACATTCCGGCGAACGGTTGCAGGAATTGGCCCAGCAGGAAGGCAAATTGCTGGTGAAAATTGGGCACCTGGCCTCTGAGATTTCCGCCGAACGCCAGAAGGCCGGTAAGCAACTGGCCGGGGAAGTCGAACAATCTTTGCGCGACCTGCGGCTCTTGAAAGCCCGCTTCGAAGTGCATATCACCCAGAGCGACGACCCGCACGGCGCGCCCGTTAAAAATGCCGACGGCGAGGTGAGGCGGCTATCTTTCGATGCCAAGGGTTTCGACCGGGTCGAGTTCCTGGTTTCCCTCAACCCCGGCGAACCGCCCAAACCGCTCCAGAAAGTTGCCAGCGGGGGTGAAACCAGCCGCCTGATGCTGGCCCTCAAATCTATCCTGGCAGCGGCGGACGCTATCCCGACCCTCATCTTTGACGAGGTAGACGTGGGCGTCGGCGGGCGCAGCGGACAAGTCGTCGGCGAAAAACTGTGGCAACTTACAAACCAGGGCGAACACCAGGTCATCTGTATTACCCACCTGCCGCAGATTGCCGCCTTTGGGGACGGCCATTACAATATCGTCAAACGGGTCGAAGGCGAACGGACCTCGACTTCGGTCAGACGCCTGACCGAGCCGGAACGGATAGATGAACTGGCGGCGATGCTGGGCGGCGTGCCCGTAACCGAGATAAACCGGTTGAGCGCCCAGGAAATGCTGCAAGAAATTTCGGCCTGGAAGAAAACCGCCCATGACGCCCGGCCTCACGGCAAGGCGCTGCCGGAGCCGGAAACTACAACTGTCTAAAAAACGTTCTGCGTATAACGTTGAATGTAACCCTAAAACCCGGATAAGTTAAGTCTAGCCTGGTTTGGTTTCGCTCTAATAATTCTGTGAACTGCTGACACTCTAATATTCCTCGTTTTACGTTCAATGCGCGGCGAGCGGCGTCTTTGGGTACAATCTTGCCTGGGGCGGACCCGCGCTTTACGTTCTACGAACCTGATATGCCGTAAAAGAGAACATGACCAAAAAAATTATCCAGACCTGTGACATCGTGATGGAAGTGACCTGGCTATTAGCCCTGGTCTCGATTCCGATTTACTTCAACATCTATACAAGCCGCGTGTTCGAGCCGGACAAAATAACCTTTTTCCGGTCACTGGTCCTGGTAATGCTGGTCGCGTGGGCCGCCAAGGGTATCGCCAGGGTTGCGGCGGACCGGGCGGCCGGGGTTGTTGCCCGCACCGCCAACCCGAACCGGCGGGGCGGTAAGGTCACCGAAACCACCGAAATTGTTTACCCCGAAGATGGCGAGGTTATCGGCCCGGACAGCCGCCCGCTCATCCAGCGTATCTTCCGGCGTCCGATGGTAATCTTTGTCCTGGTCCTGGCCTTTATTTACCTGATTGCCACCATTTTCTCGATTGTACCGGGAGTTAGCTGGTGGGGCAGTTACCAGCGTTTGCAGGGCACCTATACTTTCCTCACCTATGTCTGTTTCTTTTTGGTGTTGATTTTCAATATCCGGGAACGCCGCCAGATTGAGCGGTTAATTAGCTTTGTCCTGCTGGCGAATATACCGGTGGCGCTCTACGGCATCTTGCAGCACCTCAAAGCCGACCCGCTACCCTGGCAGGGGGATGTTGTTTTCCGCGTGACCTCGACAATGGGCAACGCCATTTTTATCAGCGCCTACCTGATTATGGTGCTGCCGCTGGTCCTTTACCGGGCGGTCACAACCGGGAACTGGCTGATCAAAAACCGCAACCTGGCAGGAAGGCACATGCAGGGCCGACCCCGTAATACCGCGCTTAGCTGGATAGCCCTTTACATTATCTTCCTGGTCTTTATGCTGGGACTTTTCCTGGTCATTTTGAATTTTAACGCCACCTATCGCCCGACCCAGACCACTCAGCAGGTCATAACTTCCACGGCGGCCCAACTGGTCAACAACAACGGTTCGGACTCGACCGGGCTGGCCGGTAGCACCGATATTGGCCCCTGGTGGGCTTTGCCGCTCGGCATTTTCGCCAGTTTCGGCCTCTTTTTCCTCTTTACGGTGCGAAGGCGTGGCACCGACGGCAATTACCTGTTCCGGTTATTTGAATTTGTGGGCTACGCGGCCCTGGTAATAATCGCCAGTTTGACTATTTTGTACAGCCAGAGCCGCGGTCCCGAAGCCGGTATCCTGGTTGGCGTCTTCATCTTCTTCCCGATTATGTTCTGGCGGCGGCGGGCCTGGAAATGGCTAATCGGCTGGCTGGGGGTCGGCCTGGTGCTGGGGGGCACCCTGGTACTGTTCAACCTGCCACCCGGTTCGACCCCGCTTGAACCAGTCTTCAAAATCGCCCGCCAGAACGACCAGATTGCCCGTTTAGGCGAATTCTTCGAAACAAACGACGGTACCGGTAAAGTTCGCCAGTTAATCTGGAAAACCGTCCTGGAAATAATGGGCGAGGCGGCCCAGAAAGAACCGGCCCGGCTGGTAATCGGCTACGGCCCCGAATCGCTTTATAACAAGTCGCCCCAGCACTACCAGGCCGAACTGGCCCAGGTCGAAGCCCGCAACGCTATCCCCGACCGCTCCCACAACGGCTACCTGGACGCCCTGGAGACGACCGGTATAGTCGGGTTGGTGGCTTATATCGCTGTAGTGCTGGCTTTCTTCTGGTACTCTTTCAAATTCTTGCGGCGGACCCGGCGCTTTGAATACCAGGTCTTGCTGGCGGCCCTGATTTCTACGATGGTGGCGCACCAGATTGAAATCCAGACCGGTATCCAGATTGTAAGCTCCTGGATGATGTTCTTTACGACTATCGCCCTGGCAGTCCTCATGGGCGGCCTGATATACGGGCGCTGGGACGCGGTTGGCCGGAAAGCGATTCCCGCCCCGGTTGAGCCGGTCGTGGAGGAACCTCTGCCGGTAGTCGAACCGGAACCCGTAATGGTGGCAGCGGTCGCAACCACGGCCAAAAACGGTACAGGCTCCTCCAAAAATAAAAACAAAGCGGGCAAAGAAACGATACCGGCAAAAGAGCCGGTTTCGACCAGGGTTAACGGCAAATCCAACTCCCCGGCCCGCAATCGCGACCAGAGCAGCGCCGGTCCCGGCAATAACGCCAAGGCGCCGGGTAGTAGCGGAGGTGGCGGTAACAATCCCCGGCGTAATGGGCCAATCTATGCTACCTCCGGCATGGACCTGGAGAGCGGGATAACCTACCGCCAGGTCAAACCCTGGTTCTACGCGGCGGTGACGGCTATAGGCGCGGCAGCCCTCTACTTCATCTGGATTAGCAACGTATCCCCGATCGTGGCCGATACGCTCTATAAACAGGGTTACAACCTTTCCAGTGCCAACCAGTGGCCGCAAGCGGTCCCACTCTTGAAGGAGGCCTTAAGCTGGGCTTCCAACGAAGATTATTACGAGTTGTACCTGGGCCAGGCTTACTTGCAACTTGCCACGACCGAATCTCAAAAAGCCTCTACCGACAAGACGGCCCTGGCGAATATGCAGGCTTACCTGGGAGCCAGCGAACGCGAACTATTGCGGGCGAACCAGTTAGCCCCGCTCAACCCGGACCATTACGCTAACCTGGCCCGGTTATACACGCGCTGGGCTGACCTCGAACCGGCCCGCTCCACCGAAATGCTCAACAAGGCTATCGGTCGCTACCTGCAAGACGTAAACACCTACGCGCCACGCAACGCCCGGCTCTGGGCCGAACTGGCGGCGACTCAGGCCAGCCTCGCCACCAACCGGACCGATACCGATATTACAGGCGGCTCCTTCGACCAGGCGGCGATGGATAAAGCGATTGAGTACGGCCAGAAATCGGTAGCGATTGACCCGAAATATGATTTCAACCGGCTGGTGCTGGGCGATATTTACCGCTTCGCCGGGAAAAAGGACGAGGCCGGGCAGCAATACCTGGCCCTGGCCGAGATTGACCCGCTCCAACTCGCCAGCGACGAACGCTACACCCGCCGGATAATGGATGTGGGGCTGAGCAACCTGGTCAACCTGGAGGATGTCCAGAAAGCGTTCGACCCGGCCCAATACGACAAGAAGGATACCGACGCGACCAAACGCAACCAGGATAAAGCTTTCGTGCTGGGGGCGCAGGGCGCGGTCTATCTTTACAAAGGACAGCTAGATAAAGCTCAAAGCACCCTGAACGAAAGTATCGGGATGGACGCCACCAGCCCTTACGTCCACGCCTTCCTCTCGGTGGTATATAAAAAGCTGGGTGCGGCAGCACAGCAAAATAACGAGGCCAGCACGGCCCGCAGCCTGGCGAAAAACCAGTCGAACCCGGCAGCGGTGCAGCAGGCTATCGAAACGCTCTTAGCCAGCTAGAAGACAGGACGAAGCCAGCGATGTACTTGTTATTCGAAACGCTGAATGTCGAAGTCCAGAACGCCGAGGGTAATCCTGGCATCGGGTTTTACCTGGCCCTGTTCGTCCTGGCGCTGGTCTTGTCGCTGGGGGTTACGCCCCTGGTACGGCGGTTGGCCTTGCGAGTCGGGTTCGTGGATGCACCGAGCGCCCGCAAGGTCCATATCTCGCCGGTCCCGCTCCTGGGCGGACTGGCGGTCTTCCTGGCCTTCATGGTAGCCCTGCTCGGCCTTTCTTACTGGTTCCTGCCTTTCTATATTCCCCAGGTAGGCGCGATACTCTTTGGCGCGTCATTTATCGCCTTCGTCGGTTTCTGGGATGACCGGTTCGGCTTGCGCCCGCTCTACAAACTGGGGGCGCAGGTCATCGCGGCGGCCTGGCTGGTCGCGACCGGCGTCCATATCGAGTTTTTCCGCTTTCTCCCTTTCCCCGATGTGGTCAACGTCATTGTAACAATCCTATGGATAGTTACCGTAACCAATGCCCTGAACTTTATGGACAATATGGACGGGCTATCCAGTGGGGTAAGCGCGATAGCGGCTTTCTTCTTCTTCCTGGCAGCTTACCTGAGCGGCCAGTGGCTGGTCGCTTTGATGGGCGTGACCCTGGCCGGGGCGGCCCTCGGTTTTGTCTATCATAACTTCGGGTTTATTCGGAGCCACACCCCTATCTTCATGGGCGATGGCGGGGCGCTGTTCCTGGGCTACATCCTGGCCGCCCTCGGTATCAAACTGCGCTTTCCCAATATCGACTTTGTAACCTGGATGGTGCCTATCCTGGTGCTAGGTATTCCCCTTTTTGATATTACGCTGGTGGTGCTTTCGCGGACCCGCCGCCGCATCCCTTTCACCAGGGGCGGCAAGGACCACACCTCACACCGCCTGGTGATGCTGGGCCTGACCAAACGCGAGGCCGTGCTGGTGATTTACCTGCTATGCGGCGTGTGTGGTGTAGCGGCCCTTATCGTGACCGGTGCCAGCATCGCCGACGGCTACTGGGTCGGAGGTTTCTTGCTGGTGGCCGCCCTGGGAGCCTTCTACCGGCTTGAGAAAATCCCGCTGGTGAATACCAACCCCAAGGGGATGGGCTACCGCAAGAATCCCAAACAGGTACCGCCTACCGAGCCGCTCGAAACCCCCAAAATCTGACCCGGTTTGGCACGATAACTGGAAAATTTCCTTTTTTTACAATACATTCCTCGCAGATAGCCTTAAAATCAGGATAGCTTTTTAAGGCTACTTGATATTTCTGGGAGGAAACAATGAGTGAAGGAAAAAGTTACATCCGGCATGGCATGGGCGCGGTCCGGCCTTATCTATACGGCAACCTGGAACTACCCGCGTTCTTAACAAGCGTCTTCGGAGCCGAAATCGTGGAAAGCACCCCCAACCGGGCGGACGGCAGTCACGTCGAAATGCGGCTTGCCGACTCGGTTTTTGTTATCGAGACCGGCACCACCCTGGCCGATGGGCCGCGCGGTTCGGTTTACGTCTATGTCGAAGATGCCGGAGCGACCTATCGCCAGGCCCTGCAAAACGGAGCGGCCCCGGTTGAGGAGCCGAGCCTAAAACCTTACGGCGAATATGCAGGCGGTTTCAAAGACACCTTTGGCAATACCTGGTGGATTGGCACATACCAGGGTTCAGAGTAAAATAACCAAACAGTTCTAAAATGCAAAAGACCGCTTCCAAATTAAGGAGCGGTCTTTAGTCGTGTAATGTCTAAAAATGTGAAAAAAGGAGTTTTATAATGCCCGAAATACCCTTAAATATCCGCATCAGCAACCCCGCCACTATCGCCAAACTGACCGGTTTCAGTCACGTGGCTGAAGTCCTTAGCGGGCGCTTAATCTATATCGCCGGGCAGGTGCCGCTCGATCCCTCCGGCAACCTGGCCGGTACAGACATGGAAAGTCAGGCCCGGCAAGTCTTCGAAAACCTCAAAGCGGCGCTGGAGTCGTGCGGGGCAAATTTTGGCAATGTCGTCAAATTTACCATTTTTACGACCGATATAAACCTTCTACCTGCCGTCCGCAAGGTCCGGGACGAATATGTAAACATAGCGCAGCCACCGGCCAGCACCGCCGTTGAGGTAAGTAAACTGTTCCGGTCGGACATCTTGCTTGAAATCGAGGCGGTAGCGGCCCTCCCGGCCTGAGGTCCAGACCTGCGCCTAGGAATAGAGTTCGGGCTTTAAGACGCCGATATAGGGTAGGTTGCGATAAACCTCGGCGTAGTCAAGACCGTAACCGACCACGAACTTATCGGGAATATCGAACCCGTGGTAGTCGATGGCAACATCGCTGGTGCGGCGGTCCGGCTTGTTGAGCAGGGCGCAGATTTTCAGGCTGGCCGGGCCGCGTGCCTTCAGGTAGTCGGCCAGGTAAGAAAGGGTCATGCCGCTATCTATGATGTCTTCGACGATTAGGACGTGCTTGCCTTCAATGCTGGAATCGAGGTCTTTGAGGATACGGACTACCCCGCTCGAAACCGTTGAGGCCCCATAGCTGGAAATCGCCATGAAGTCGAGGGTCAGGGGCAGGTTTATCGAGCGGGCCAGGTCCACCATAAACATGATAGCGCCCTTGAGGACACCAATCAGCAAGAGGTCTTTGCCGGTATAATCCTGGGTAATTTGCTCGCCCATACGTTTGATGGCGGCCTGTAAAGCCGGTTCGTCAATTAGAATTTCTGCCATGTCATCGGCAAGTGAAGGCACGTTTTATTCCTTTCCGCTTTTGTTAGATTCCAACCAGTCGTCAACTTCATCACGGTAAGTCAACCACTTGAGATGGTCGGCCTGGGCTTCGTGAAACTTATTGGATTGAGGGGTAGTTCCAAAAGCAAACTTTAGCCCAAGAATCTGTTCCGTTTCGGGCGTGACCCTGAAATCGTGGGCGATAGGGCCGCCCGGTATCCAGCAAATCGCTTCCGGGTGTTGGGTAGTTCCCGGACTCACAATAACAGGCCAATCCCGGCGCAGTTCTCGCGGGATACCGGCGTCGAGCATAATATCCTGGACTTTGCGCTGGCCGGGTGCCCCTAAAGGCCGGTAGCGTTCACCTTCCCGGCGGGGTCGCACCCAAGGTCGCACCAATGGCTTTACCCTCGGTTCCACCGTGGGTTGAGCGCTGGATGAAGCCTGTAAGTGATGGCTAATTTTAGCATAATCGAGCCAGACTTGGTAAGCGTCGCCTTTCTTGAGGAAGTCCGCAGAGCCTGTATTCTTAAGGAGATGGGCCTCGATTACCCAGCGGCCCCCCGGCCCGGTCAGGGTGCCGGGGATAGGGATTTCCAGGCCGGACGCGGTCCAGTCCACCGGGTCAGGGACCGCCAGCAAACCGACCCGGCTTTTCCCGGTGAAAGCTACCAGTTTCCCCGGCAAGTCCAAACGCCGGGATTCTTCTTCCGCGAAAAGCTCTAGGACCGCCTTGATATGGGCGGCGTCAAAGTTGTGGAGGTCACCTAGAATCCGGGCGGCCTGCCGAATTAGCCGCTTTTGCAGCCCGACCGGGTTTTTTAGGAACTTTTCTTTATCAAAAACCAACTGGCAGCCAAATTCAAACCGGCTGGTCCGGTTAAACTCGCCCTGGACCACGTAATAAAGCCATTCCTCGTCCTGGCGGGCTAACTCAGACAGGCGAACCAGGTTGGCCTTGATTTGAGGCTGGTATTCATTTTCGAGAAGAGGTAGGAGATGCTGGCGGACCCGGTTGCGGGCGTAATCGGTGGAAGAATTGGTTTCATCATGGCGGGGAGAAAGATTGTGCCCCGAAATATAAGTTTCGATGTCCCGCCGCCAGATGGACAACAGGGGCCGTCCCAGCCAGACCTCTTTTGACCCGGCCTTGGGATATTCCGCAAGAAGGGCGGGATGGGACGGGGGCAACGGGCTAAAGAAGTTCATCCCGGCCAGACCGTGCGGCCCAGTTCCGCGCAACAATCGCAGCAGGACGGTTTCCGCCTGGTCGTCGGCGGTATGTCCGGTCAGGACCAGCGAAATATCCCGGCGGGCGGCCAGGTCGCTCAACCAGGTGTAGCGAGCCTGGCGGGCGGCGTCCTCCGGCGAGAGATTATTGCCGGCGGCAAAAGCGGGAACATCAAGCTGGCCGAGGTGAAAAGGCAGGTCGTGCTGGCGGCAAAATTCCTCGACAAAGCGGGCGTCAAGGTCGGCGGCTCCTCCGCGGATGTGATGGTTGAAATGGACTACTTCAAGATGAAGGGGGCGGAACCGGGGCTTTTGAACTAGCAGGGCGTGGAGCAGGGCCAATGAATCCGGCCCGCCCGATACGGCCACCAGCACCGGTTGGGGCGGAATGATATTTTTCCAGAATTTCGCCAGGGCCAGGTCGAGCGATTGGTTCATAGAGCTTTTCCGCGCCAACATAGAAAAACCAAAGTAATACAACAGAAGTAGGTTGAAGGTAAAGGGCAAGAGAAAAAGGCCGGATAAACAAAAATCACACCCAGTAGAGTGTGATTTTATAATTTGATTGCGGAGGCAGGATTCGAACCTACGACCTTCGGGTTATGAGCCCGACGAGCTGCCACTGCTCCACTCCGCGCCGTTTTGATTGTGTTGGTATTATACTCCTCGCATTAAGCTAAGTCAAGCCTCTTGCACAGCAGTTTAGAGCTTGTTATAATTCATTCGGTTGCAAAACCCTAATTTATTTTTATAGAGAAAGAAACTCAATGCTTCCCCTGAAACCTTTCCGCGCGGGCGTGCTGCCCCCACCGGCGGTTGTCGTCGCTGTCGTTCCCGACAACGCGCTCTAACCGGACCGGTGGAAACTAAATAAATCCTGGCGCTGCCTTTCCCGGCAGTGGTTTGATGTTACAGTTTATTTCCCCGTCCCCCAAATTTTTCATTGTTTATAACTTACACATATACAGGCAACGGCCCCTGGGCCGGGGAGATTTTTAACATGTCTGAAAAGATCGACAGTTTAGGTGCAATCGAGTTCGAAAGCACCGGCATAATTACGGCGGAGAGAGCCGAAGGCGGGGAGGCCGTCCCGCACCGTCAGAAAGGCGGGGGCCTTTTGTGGATGGTCGGCGCGGCCCTTATCTGGGGTACAGTCGGGGTATCCTCGGCCCTGATGAACCGGATTGAAACCACCCCACCGATGATGATTGCCTTTTTGCGGCTGGGGTTCGCCTCACCTTTCTTGCTAGGCCTGACCTGGATCACGACCCGGCGCAACCCGTTCAAGTTGAGCGGGCGCGAATGGTTCTATTACGGCATGATGGGCCTGGCGATGGCTATCTACCAGGTGACCTATTTCTTTGCGATACCGATGGCCGGGGTGACGCTGGTCGTGGTTATCGCGCTGTGCAGTTCACCGCTGATGGTCGCGCTGATTTCCATCCCGGTTTTTAAGGAGAAGCTAACCAGGCGGACGGTGCTGGCGCTGGCCCTGGGTATAACGGGAACGGTACTGCTGGCTTTTGGCGGGAAGGGTGGCAGTAGCGGCCAATCCCAGGTTGTGCTGGGGGCGGTGCTGGCCCTGGCAACCGGGCTGGCCTATTCGGGGCTGGTTGTCTTCTCAAAGTTATCGGTCCGCGACGCTAAAGTGGACCGGGGTCCGGCTCAACCGGTCGCCGTCGCTTTTACGCTGGCTGCAATTATCCTGCTGGTGGTATCTATCACAACCGGTAGTTTTAAAGTGGATATGGCCGTAGGGGTCTGGTTGATTGGGGCGTACCTGGGGCTGGTGCCAACCGGGCTGGCCTATGTCATCTTCTTCAAGGGGATGGCGCGGGCCAGCGCCACCGCTGCCGCTATCATCACGATGCTGGAACCGGCGGTAGCGGCCATCCTGGCCTGGCTCCTCTTGCAAGAGCAACTCACCCCGGTCTCGCTAGTCGGCTCGGCCCTGTTGCTGGCAAGCGTACTGGTTTTGAGTAAGAAATAAGCCGGGTATAACGGGTCTAAAAAGAAAAGCAGGCGTCAAAATCGCCTGCTTTTTTATTATAGGGTTCTTCTGCTTTATAACTACTTTTAGACCTGGCTGGCGATAGGGAGGCGGACGTAGAAGGTCGTACCCAGGTTGAGGTCGCTTTCGAGAGAAATCTGGCCGTTATGTTTGCGGACGATTTCCCGGCAGATAAACAGGCCCAACCCCAACCCGCTGGTCGTAACCTCACCGTTGCTGGAAGCGTTAATCCGGCTCCAGCGGTTAAAAATAACGGCTTGCTTTTCTTCAGGGATACCGATGCCGCTGTCCTTGACACTCAACTCGGCAAAACTATCGCCCGCCCGGTAGAGATTGACCCGGACGGTCCCGCCATCAGGGGAATATTTCACGGCATTATCTATCAGGTTCGCTATAACCTGGGAAAGTCTTTCCCGGTCGAACTCTCCGGCCAGCCCTCTATCCTCGATTTCAAGGGAGATGGTGTGGCGTTTCTCAGCCGGAACACTATCTTCGGCCTCGTTTGTGGCGACCACCATCCGGCAGCGATTGATAGCCTCCGCTACCAGTTCGTCAAGCTCGTGGGTTTCGGTCTGAATTTCCAGCCGCCCGGTGTTAATACGCGAAACATCGAGCAGTTTACCGATAAGTTTATCCAGGCTGCCGGTCTGCTTGATGATGCGTTGCAAATTGTTCTGGATATTAGTACGAGGTAACGGCTGGTCGGGCGGCACTTTATCTATCGAGCGCGCCGTAAGCTGGGTAAAACCGCGCAGGGCGGTCAACGGGTTACGCAGGTCGTGACTGGCAATTGAAAGAAATTCGTCGCGCGACTTTAAGGCCGTATCAAATTCGTTCAGGCGAAGGCGGTTGAAAAGGAGCGGTCCCATCTGCCGGGCGAAAAGCTCCAGCAGGGCGATTTCGGGAGTGGAAAAAGGCACGCCGTCCTGACGGAAAATCCCCAGCACGCTGACTGGCGTTTCCAACCGGAAAAAAGGTACGACCACGCCCTGGTTAAGCCGGTAAGCCTGGTAGACTTCGCCAAAATCTTCTTCCTGGCAATTGTCGCAGGTGACGGTACGGTTGGCCGCCAGGGCCTTTTCAAATAGACCCTTGCCACCGTTCAATCGCAACCGGTAGCCTTCAAAGGCTGCTGAAGCTTCGCCGGCAGCAGCCAGTTTGACCCAGTTCCGCTCCGGTTCGAGCAGACCCAGGGCGACAACCGAGCCCGGCACCAGGGCCAGGGCCTCGTTTAAAACCTGACGAAGAACTTTATCAAGTTGGGTCTCATTTTCGATAGAAGCGGTGGCCGATAATACCGCCATTAAAGTTTCACTGGAAAAAGAAGTTTGGCCGGAGGCTGCGCCTGAATTATCGGCGGGAGATTGCCCGGTAGTTGAAATGTGAGCTTGCCCAGGCTCATAAGGATTTTTATCCAAAATAACCTCTTAAGGTGCCGTTATTATAAATTTCTTACACACGAGGGATGAATATAATATTTTTCTCATCGCTAAATAATTAGTCTAACCCTGACTTCAATTATCAATTTTTATGCCAGGTCCGGCTATATCTAAAGATATAGCCCGGTGTGTCAAAATTGCCATATTGATTGGAAAAGCACCTAAAAGAGCCGGTCGAGGGGTATTCGTGGCTTGCGAGCCTGCCAGATAGTCGTGCTGGGTACCATCGAGACCTTGTACCAGGGGACGTTTCGCCAGGTGCTTTCGCGCCAATGGTCGCGCTGCGGCTCCAATTCGAGAACCGCCGTTACCAGCAGCCCGGCCTGGAAAAGGGCCGAGTGCCAGTCGCCAAAGGTATGGTGAAACTGGACATAGAGGGTACGGGTCCCATCCGGCCACAAACTTTCGGCGGTCATAGGGGAGCGGTCGAAATAAGGCCGGATGATTTCGAGCTGGTTTTCACCTTCATCGGCCAGGCAGTCGAAAAAGGGGCTCAGCCAGCTAAAGGCGAAAGTGCCTCCCGGCTTCAAGACGCGGGCGACTTCGCGGAAACAGGCTTCAATATCGACAAAGCCGACCGCGCCAAAATTGCTGAAAACTATATCGAAACTGCCGTCGCCCCATTCGCCCAGGTCTTCGGCATTACCCTGCCGGAACTCTACCGAAGCGGGCGGAGCAATTTCAACCTCGGCGGCAAATTTGCGGGCCAGTTCAATCTGGACATCCGAAATATCCTGGGCAATTACCCTGGCTCCCTGCCGGGCTAACCGGACGGCCCACTGGCCCCCACCGCAACCAAGTTCGAGAATATCTTTGCCATTTACGTCGCCCAGAACCTTGAGTTCGGCTTCGCCTGGTACGCCAAAGACCGGCCCCCACAACCCGTTACCACCGACCAGGTTGGCCCGGTGGCGCTCCTGGTAACGCTCGGCTTCGCGGTTCCAATCTTCCCGGTTTGAAGCAACATAATCCTGGGTCATCATTTACCTTTCGTTGAATGTTTAACGAAACAACGTTAAACGTGAAATTCTATTATTTGTATGGATTAGCAAACCGGCAAACCATGGGCCATCTCTTGCCGAGTTCGTATCCCATTTTACGTGCCCTTTACGGGCAAACGTTTCTGGGTTTCCAGCCGTTTGAGAATCAGTTTGTAGAAAAGCTCGTCCCGCTCGAACCCGGCATAATGGCGGTCCAGGCGGCGCGCCACCGAGGCGGTCGTGCCGGAACCCATGAAGGGGTCAAGGACTATATCACCAGGGTTGCTGCTGGCAAGCATTAGCCGCTCGAACAGCTTTTCCGGCTTCTGGGTCGGGTGGGGCGTATTTTCCGGCATGGACCAGAACGGAACGGTCAGGTCGGTCCAGATATTCGAAGGGTGGGTCATACGGTAGTGGTCGCCATCCGGCTGCTCGACCCAATCTTTCGGCTGGCCGCTTTTATCACGGTAGGGCGCGATGATGGGTTTACGCACCTTGACCGCCTCCAGGTTAAAGGTGTAATTCTCCCCGGCTACGGCGAACCAGATGTCTTCCATGTTATTCTTCCAGTTCGCCGCCGCTCCGCGCCCCTTGTCGCGTTTCCAGGTTAGCCGGTTCTTGATGATAAGATGGCGTCCCAGGATTTCCTGCATAAGGCCGGAAGACTCCCAGTCAATGCAGACATACATCGAACCCCCCGGTTTCAGGGCACGTACCACCGCCGCAACCCATTCCTCGGTCCAGGCCCGGTACTCGGCGGCGGGTATTTTTGAGAAAACACCCTGACCGTAACTTTTGGTCAGGTTATAGGGCGGGTCGGCGATAACCAGGTCGGCCCAGGCGGGCGGCAACTGGGCCAGACCGCTCACGCAATCCCCCAGCATCACCCGGTCGCGAACCTCGTCCGGGGTATAGCTCCGGTCCGGCTCCAGCGAAAAAAGCTCGTTATAGCGGGCGTGGTCTTCCTCGGTCAACTCAATCGTACGGTTGCGCGGCGCTTTATCGGGTTTGACGAGGCTCTTGCGAGGCATAGCGGCTACATCCCGACCGGGTCGCCCAGCGGCGTCACGATAAAGGTTTCGACCACCACGCGAGGCGGCAGGGTCGCCACGAAAGCAACACATTCGGCCATATCGCGTTCCTGGAGCATTTTGGCCCGCGCCTCCGGCGGTGGCACCACCGCCCGGCGGTCAATCAGGGGAGTATTAATTTCGCCGGGATGAATCCCAATCGCCCGGATACCGTTTTTCTGCTCGGCCAAATTGACAGACTGGACCAGGCCGTGTATCCCGAACTTGGCCGTAACGTAAGCCGGACCGGCCAGAAGGCTCCCTTTAATACCGGCGATGGAGCCGATAAAGACAAAGGTGCCGCTCTGCTGCCGGCGCATCAGGGGTAGAAAAGCCTGGGTCAGGTAAAAAGCCCCGTCTATATTGACACCCATAATCAGGCGATAGTCTTCAACGCTGAGCTTTTCCAGGGAACGGGCCGGGACGTTGACACCCGCCGCGTTTACGACCAGGTCCACCCGGCCAAATTCCTGCTCGACCTGCCGGGCTACCTCGTTTATGGCCTCCACCTGGGCAATATCGCAGGGGTAAACCCGCCGGACGGACCCGGCGGGCAGTTTGCTTTCGGTCGCAGCCAGGGTCGCGGCAGTCCGTCCCAACAGCACCACGGCGTAGCCAAGCTCGGCCAGTTTGATGGCGCTGGCCTGTCCCACCCCCGACCCGGCCCCGGTAATCACGGCTACTTTAGAGGCCGGGAGCTTATTCGTTTCCTGTGTCATTGGTCCTTTCCTGAAAAGCGTTATTACAAGACCTTTTTAATTAGCCGACAATTTTGGCACATCCACCCAGCGTTTTTCGCGGTCGGACAACTGGATAGCGTCCATCACGCCCTGGACCAACACGCCGTCCAGAAAGGAGGGCTGGCAGGGGCGCCCTTCGACAATCGCCTGGATAAACTCGAAATCCTGGTCGTAGCGGAAGACCTGGACCGGGTCGCCCTGGTGAGGGTCGCGTGGCGAACCGGGCACTTTCAAAAATTCTTCGGGTACGGCAACGGTTTCCAACTGGCCGCCCCGTTTACCGATTTGCAGCGTATTGGGCTGGCCCAGGTAATAGATTAAGGTACCTTCGCTGCCGTTAACCTCACAATAGTCCTGGGCCTTGCCGCCCTCGCCGCGACCCGCCGCCAGTTTGGAGCTTTCGAGGTTGCCCGTAACGCCGCTCTCGAATTCGGCCAGGACCGCCACCCAGTCGTCCACGTCGGAAGGATAGGCGTTACCGGCCCCATCGTAACGGGTCGAGATAAGATGTTTGGTGCTGGCGACCAACCGGGCAATCGGCCCGATTAAGAAATGGCCGTAATCAACGCGGTGCGAGAGCATGTCGCCCAGTTCACCCGACCCGGCCATCGCCATGGATTGTCGCCAGGCCATATAGCGGTCGCCCCAATCCTGCAAGCGGTTGACCCGGAAATGGTAGGGCTGGCCGATATAGCCGCTTTGAATCAGGTGACGCATGTAGCGCATGGCCGGGACAAAGCGGTAGGTAAAGGCGGTCATATGGCGGACCCCGGCTTTATCTGCAGCCTGCTGCATTTCGAGGGCATCGGCGTAATTCAGGGCCAGCGGTTTCTCGCACATAACGTGCTTCCCGGCGGCGATAGCGGCCAGGGCAATTTCCTTGTGGAAAATGTTGGGCGTGGCGATAATGACCGCGTCCACCGCCGGGTCCTGTAACATCCGGCGATAATCGGTATAGACTTTCTCAATGCCGGTCGCGGTAAAAGCTTGCTGTAAGGCGGCCTGGTTAACATCGCAAAGGGCTACCATCTCGCCGTGGGAGGCAACCTGGACGCCCGGCAGGTGGTTAGCCAGGGCGATAGCGCCGGTTCCGACCTGGGCAATCCCCAGTGACTTTCCTGTCATTAAAAGTTCCTCGTCATCGAATGAAAAACGTCGTTGAACGTATTCGGTTTAGCAATAGGTTTATATATCCAAATCCAGCTTGCTCAATTCTAATTAAAAAGACGCTTTTTGTCATCCTGGGTCGCCGTCAATTACAGGGAGAATGCAAAGTCGTTAAACGTTGAACGGGGTTCCGAGATGTGCCATTGATAGAGGGCAATGCCCCATGGTACTGTCATTCCGAGCCGCAGCTAGGAATCCCCGGTCCGTTGGACAATATCCGAAACGATGAAGTGCCAAAACCCAATCTCTCTTAAAACTACGAAGTTGTGAGTGAATGATATTCGCCATTGGCGCTGAGATTTCTCGACTTCGCTCGAAATGACAATAGGGGTGGGGCTTACTCATATTTGTTATTAGGCAATAAGGGAAAAATATAATCCAGAAAAAAGAGCCATCCCAGGATTTTGAACCTGGGATGGCTCTTTTTCTATTATTTAACCGTTCAACGTTTTTCTTTTAACGCGCCTTTTATGGGCGAACGATGCCTAGACAAGGCTTCCGGCCAGCTTTTCCCGGGCAGTCGCCGGGACCAGCAAATCCTGGTAGGTCGCGATAACGTTGTCCGCGACAGCCCGCCAGCCGAACTGCTCGGCCCGGACTGCGGCCTGCTGGCCGAGCTTGCGCCGCAAGACCGGGTCGGCCAGTAAACGTTCCAGGGCCCCGGCCAGTTCCTGGGGTTGGCCCTGCTCTACCAGGAAACCGCTACAACCATCCTGGACCGCGAAAGGTAGCCCCCCGACCCGGCTGGCAACTACGGGCGTACCGCAAGCCTGGGCTTCCAGGGCCGCCAGGCCAAAACTCTCGTAACGGCTCGGCATCGCTACCACGTCGGCGGCATTGTAAAAAAGCGGCATCTGTTCCTGCGACTGCGACGGCACGAACAGAATCTGCTCGTCCAGGCCCAGTTCGTGGACCCGCGCCCGCAAAATCCGCGCCTCCGGGTTTTCTGCCGGTCTGGTTTCACCCTGGGGAGAAAGGCTGCGCCCACTCCGGGTCGTAACGTCACCATTCGCGGTGCCGCCGCCAACGACCATAACCTGCAACTCGTCCGGGCCCGCAGGCAAGCCCGCAGCCAGGCGTGTTTCGCGCCAGAGTTTGATAGCCTCAATCAGGACATCCACGCCTTTAATCGGCTCAATCCGGCCCACCAGCAAGACCACCTGCCGGGCGCGCAAACCCGGTACGAGGCTGTTTACGGTGGCCCTGGCTTCGGCCCGGTCTAGCGGGCGGAACAGCTTTAAGTCTACCCCGCATGGAATAGTTTCAATCTTCTCCGGGTCGGCCCCATAGCGCCAGTGGAGTTGAGCCTTCTCAACCGGGGTCGCGGCGACCACCCGGTCGACATGCTGGATGATTTCCGCTTCGCGTTCGGCCCGGAAAAGGGGTTCGCGCTCGTCCTCGGTGCGGGCAATATCATTTTTCAGGTGAGCGAGGGTGTGAAACATCTGGACGACCGGCACCCTCCATTTCTTGCGCAGCATCAGCCCGGCCCAACCGCTCAACCAGTAGTGGCCGTGAACGATGTCATAAGACCGGTTGGGGGCGTCTTGCAGTTGAAACCGCCGGACGTTTTCGACGAACTCCGGCAAATGCTGGTAAATCTGGTTCTTATCGTAGGGACGCAGCGGACCCGCCGGAAGATGGATGATGCGGACGCTTTCGCTAAGATTGTGGGTAAAAGTAGTAATCGGGTTCTGAGAACGGGTAAAAATATCTACCTCAAGGCCGCGCCGGCCCAGTTCCTTGCCCAATTCCCGGACGTATACATTCATACCCCCGGCTTCTTTGCCGCCCAATACCGCCAGAGGACAGGTATGGACGCTCAACATTGCGATTTTCGAGGCGTTAGGACTTTTCTTCACCGGCCCCTCCGCCCTATTTTTAAGATAAAAGCTTTATTTAATACTAAACTTTTATTATTATTATTAACTTCCCACGTGACGTGCGAGCAAATCGTGGCGCACCCCAACGTGGTCACCTTACAAGCGGTCTCCATAAGTGGAATCTCTCCTTCTATAACGGCGGTCCGGTGAGCCGCCAGATTTTTTTATACCCTGCAGTTGGTCCGGCCAATATAGGGCTGGCCGGTTAATTTTATTTATTTAGCCTCGTTTTGAATACCAAGCACCAGGCATACCAGCGCGCCAAGCAACAAAACCAGATTCAACACAACGGTCAGGCTGCCAAAGTTTACTTTCAAGCCATTACGCACATAAGCGTAAAAAAAATACAACCCCATCAAGCCAAAACCAAAGGGGAAAAAGACATCCCCGTTGGCAAAACCCTGGACCGTAAAGTAAAGTAGCAAAATAGCGGCCACTAATTCCAACCAGGCCAACAATTTGGTATTGCGGGCCATCACACCCATTATACCGGGCAGTTCGGGTGAGTTAGAATTACTGGAACCCCTGGCAGATGGGCGCAACGGTTTGCTAGACTTGGGCGAAGGGGTCTGCGCCACGAAAATTGCTCCTTTGTCTTACAGGTCCGGTCGAGCAGTCCTGGTATATCTTAACAAGTATAATTCCAGCATAAAAAGGGCCAATTGGCCTACTTTTCCGGCTAGTTGGCTTTAGTATTTTACCACACCTGGCAAATTGACCAACTTTTTAGAGAATTGCTTATAATTTCTTCTCAGGAAGGTGAAAAATGGCCCAAACTCCAATTGTCATTATTGATAACCCCGACCCCGCTGACAAACAATTCATCGAGGAAAAGCTGTACTTATTTAATACGCAAACGACCGGCTTTGAGTTTGGAGGCGAGGTAGCCGCTTTTATCCGAAATGAGCAGGGGGAACTTGTGGCCGGGATAAGCGGCTTTTGCTGGGGTTTAACCCTGCGGATTGATTTGCTGTGGGTGCGGGAGGACCAACGCGGCCAGGATTACGGCACCAGCCTGCTAGAAGCCGCCGAAACCGAAGGCAAACGGCGCGGCTGCCGCCAGGTCTTTTTGGAAACCCATTCTTTCCAGGCACCGGACTTTTATAAGAAAAAAGGCTACAAAGTCTTTGGCGTATTGGAGGATTACCCGGTCGGCTACAGCCAGGTCTATTTTAGAAAGAAACTGGTTTAAACCAGGCCCAGCGACCGGGCCCGGACCAGGGCCTGGGTGCGCGAGGTCACTTCCAATTTTTCAAAGAGGTGGGCCAGGTGGCGCTTAACCGTGTTGGGGCTTATGACCAACCGCTCGGAAATGGCGGCATTGCTGCAACCCTCGGCTAACAGTCCTAAAATCTCGACCTCGCGGGGCGTCAGGACTTCCGGCTGGCCGGGGATTGCCAGTTCCGCAGAGTTCGGGGTCGGCGCTTCGGTAACAGACTCGCCCAATTTCTCAAGCAGGGACGCGGCCAGGTCCGCTTCGAGGTTGTGCTGCCGGGCCAGTCGCAGCAAAGGTATGAGGACGGTTTTACCCTGCCACAACAATAACCCTTCCCTACCGGTCACAGCGGTCTCGGCCAGAATTTTTCCCAGTTGGGCGAGGGCCTCTTGCGGTTTTTCCCATTTCAGATAAAGATAGGCCAGCAAGACGTGGGCTTCGCTGTAAAGAGCGGTCATATGGGTAGTGTCCTGGAAAGCGGCAGCTTCCAGTAGCTTCTCTTCGGCCTCGGCGTACTGCCCGGCGCTGATTTCTAACAGGGCTTTAAGCTGGACCCGCAAATAGTGGGCAGTTTGCCACTCGACCGGGTTAGCCCAGTCCTGCATCTGGCGGTAAACCCGGTTTGTTTCGGGCAGGTCGCCGGTTAGCCAGCGGGTTCGGCCATACAAAAATAAATAACTGGCCTTCCAGGCTTCAGCATAAGAGGACAGGGCCGGTTGCTCCAACTCCTCGAAAAGATTTTGAAAATGGAGGGCGGCTTCCTCCTGGCGACCTGACAAAGCATATGTCACCGGCAAATAACCGCCCACGTCACTGATAAGCCAGCTTAGGCCGCCACACGACCGGCAAATTTCGAGAGCGGCTTCCCCAAGCCGGATAGACCGGGGGAAATCACCCCGCCAGAGCTGAATAAACCCGCCCAGGCCCAGGAGCAACCCCTGGTACGGCGCGGGCAAAAGAGCCTGGTGCGGTTTCGCAAAATTATAGAAGCGGACCAGCTGCTCGAAAGCGCGCGGCAAAGCTCCTAAAGATACCAGGTGACCACCCAGCACCGCGCCCATACTGGCCGTATCGGGAGTCGCGACGGCCAGGTCTACTGCCTGCCGCAGGTGCGAGACGGCCTGTTCCCAATCACCCCTGGAATAAAAGAACCAACCACTGGCGATTAAAAACTCGATACGTCTGGGAGTTGAAAAAGGTAGTTTGAGGGCTTGTTCGATGGCAAGGCGGGCATCTTCGGGCCGAGCCAACGAATTGAAACAGGCGATTAAAAGAACCAGGGTATCCCCCTCGCTAACCGAATCGCCCTCGGCCTGGAAATTCTTTAAGACCTGTTCGAGATATGAGCGCGCCCCTTCGTAGTCCCAGCGGGACCAGGCGCACGCGCCTTGCAAAAAGGTCAGGCGAGGCCGGTTTTCGCGGACAACCGGGGGCAAGGCCGCCAACCAGTTTTCCAGTTGGTGGTACAGCCCGCTCTTGAGTAACTTCTCGCCTTCCTGCTCAATAAGCGCGACCGCTTCCGGCCACAGTTCTCCGGCCAGGAGATAGTGCATCCGGCGCGCCAGGACCGGCTCGGCGGCGGCAGCCCGGCGGTGCAGTTCGGCTATCAGTGCAGGCTGCTCCTGGACCAGGCGCTGGCGTAAAAATGTCTTGAACAGGTCGTGATAGTGGAAACTCTGGCTTTCGCCGTCCACCAGGCTCACGAAAAGATTGCGCCGGTAAAGCTCGTCCAGGAGGTCTGCGGCGTCGGGCCGCCCGGTCACGGCCTGGCAAAGGTCCGGGGAAAGCTCGGCCAGGATGCTGGTTTGCAGGAGAAAGTCGCGCAGGGCCAGGTTTTGCGCGCCCAGGATTTCTTCGGCCAGGAAATCAAAAATATAGCGATTGGTCCGGGCGAGTTGGGCCAGGAAGTTATCCCGGCCTGAAGCGGCAGGCTGGCGGTCAAGCGAGCCCACTACCAGGCTCAGCCCGGCGGCCCAGCCCCGGGTGCGGGAGTGAAGCTGGCGCAACTGGTCGGGAGTAAGCTCGACCCTGGAATTGCGGGCGAAAAACTGGTTGGTTTCTTCGAGGGTAAACTGCAAATCGGCCAGGTCAATCTCGTTCACCTGGCGGCGGGCGCGCAGGCGGGCCAGCGAGAGCGGCGGGGTGTAGCGGGTAGCGATAACCAGCCGGACCTGGGCGGGCAACCGTTCGATAAAATAGTCAAGCGCGGTCAGGGCTGCCTGGTCCGTAATGGTATGCAAATCGTCCAGCACCAGGACAAAAGGCCCGGCAAAACCCCGGCTGATTTCATTAATGAGGCTGACCACCAGGGAGCGGGGGTCCAGCGGCAAGTTATTTGGCATAACCGGTTTGTCGGCCAGGGCCGGGGCAAAACCGGGCTGTAAATGCCGCAACGCCCCCACGATACCGTTGATAAAGCGGAGCGGGTCGTTATCGAGTTCATCCAGGGCCAGCCAGGCGAGAGGCCAGGCCCTCAGGTGGGACGAAAGGGAAGTTAAAAGAGTGGTCTTACCGGACCCGGCTGGCGCGGAAACGAGGGTCAGGGGAAAATTCTCAACCGAGTGGCCCAGTTCGGCCAGCAACCGGGGGCGGCTAATAAGCTCCGGGCGCAGGCTGGGAGCGATAAACTTGGTGTGGGCAATCCAGATTGGTGCTTGTAAAACCATGCCGATAATCTTACTTCTAAAAATGGTTTCGACTTACCCGTACCCTGATACGCTGGCGTTACCCCATTATACTATTGTCTTTTCCTGGCGCTATTCGACCTAAGACTTATTTTTTATTACCCTTTCCGTAAATGATTCCGGGTATGATTGAATCCTTGCCATACTCTTGTCATTCTGTAGAAGGCTGTACAAACGAACGGCTACGTATGAGCCAGGGACCTTCTACACACCCGAAGGGCGTCTCCCGCCGTTGGCGTTGCGCAAAGCCCAAGACACTCCCATATCCCAGGCAGAACCAAACTTTGACCTGACGTACTTTAGATCTGGCAAAGTCTTCGATCTAACGTTTCACCAATGGCGCGAGATTCCGTAAGCCGCCGTTCGATAAGGGCAAATCATCTTTCTAAAAGCGGCTTACGGAATGACAAGAAAGGGCTAACTTTATGAGAGGAAACCTTGATTAGTAAAACGGCATAAAAATAAAGCCGGTACTGTGACATACCGGCTGGGTGTTATGAAACGGAATTTTTATAGTAAAGAATTTCTTAAGGGATATGTCGTGCCTCGCCCCGTCCAGGGAGACCGGGACGCTACTCCTGGCATTACTTTTGTTTTTCCCGGCTTTTTAAAACTAGACCTGGAAAGAGGCGGTCAGTTTGTTGTATTTCTTAAGCCAGAAGTTATAGTACAAAAACTTCATAATCCAGGGCGCGTTGGATTTAAGCCTTTCCTGCTGCTCCTCGCTCAGGTTTTCCATGTACCAGGGCACGAAAAGGGCCATTTGCTTGAACGATTTTCGTTTGACATAGGCTTTGTCAATGGCGGTCTGCTCCTCCACCGGGATATGCGCTTCGATGGAAGCAAACAAAATCGTTTCTTCGACAGCCAGGTGATTGACCAGGGTGGTGTTCAGGGCCGAAAATTGTTCGGCCAACTGGCGGTTCGTCATTTCCCGTTCGAAACCGTCCGGGAGGAGCGGCAACCGCTCGAAGTTAGCTTTGATTTTATTAGCCAGGCCGCTTATCTGGTGATGTTCTTCCGTGAGTTGGTCCATGCTGGGCATGAAAGAGGGGTCGTACCTGGCGATAAGCGGATAAAAATGATTGTCCTCGCCCAGGTGATGGTCTTCCAGGTTTTCCCAGTAAAAATTAAACCAGTTCTGCAAACGGGCGGTTTCCTGGTTAGTCAGGTGGGTTTTGCGCTGGACGGTGGTGTCCAGTTTCTTCAGGTCGTTACGTAACGCGGTGTGAATATTGATAAAAGCCTGGACCAGCGGTTGCCTTTGATTCATTGTTTTTCTCCTGTAAATGGTTTTTATTTTGTAATTTTTTATATATTGCTGTTGTTGCCAACGGTTTTATTGTAGCCAGGAGCAGATGAAGACACGTCACCCAAAAGGGTCATAAAAAGGTCGGTAAAGGGTTATTTTGAGGGGGTATAATGGGGATTATTTAGAGGGTTATAAAAAATAAGGCGGCCCGTTGGGCCGCTAATGGTTTGCGTTAAAAGAGAGTATGACTTGCTTAACCGTTCCAACCAGACTGGCGGTCCTGCTAAGTAAGTCGGATAAAGTCCGTTGAAAGCAGCTATAACCAAAAGGCTTAATGCTGCCGGTAAAGTTTTAACAACTTTACCTTCTCTCAAGCGCCGGATAGTTTGTTAAAGTCTGGCCGGGGCAGGCTGGCGTCTAAGCTTAATTCACCCCGGCTCTCATTCTTAGCAAAAGCGGCTGGATACTACTGGCCGCCACCGCGCTGGCGATAGCGCAGGAAGGGCGGAATATCCAGGTCGTCGTTGACCGCCGGGCGATAAGGCACGGGCGGCTCGTTGCGCTCCGGCTGAGGCTGGGGAGCCGGGGCCGGGTTCTGCTGCTGCGGCTGGCGTTCCCGTTCGCGGTCGGCATAATTCCGGTCGCTGCCAAAGGTGCGCTCGGTGGGGCCGTTACCGCCGCCAAAACCCCGCTCGGTGGGGTTGGTATTAGGCGTGTTAAACTGATAGCCGGGCGGCGGCGCGATATAAGGCCGGGTCTGCTGGTTGTTCAGGTTCTTGATGTTCGGCTTGCGAATCTGGTCGAAGCCGGTCGCAATCACGGTCAGTTTTACCTCGCCGCTCATACGCGGGTCAATCACCGCACCAACGATAATATTGGCTTCGGGGTCGGAAGCCTGCTGGATAATCTCGGCAGCTTCGTAAACTTCGAGAATACCGAGGTCTTCGCCACCGGTAATGTTAAAGAGTACGCCACGCGCGCCTTCAATCGAAATCTCAAGCAAGGGGCTTTCGATAGCCATCCGGGCGGCATCGACACAGCGGTTGTCCCCGGAACCCCGGCCAATCGCCATCAAGGCCGAACCGGCATCACTCATGATGCTCTTGACATCGGCAAAGTCGAGGTTGATAAGACCGGGTGTCGTAATGAGGTCAGCAATACCCTGGATACCTTGCCGCAACACGTCATCGGCGATGCGGAAGGCTTCCACCATCGAAGTCTTTTTGTCGGCCACCTGGAGCAAGCGGTCGTTCGGGATGGTGATGAGGGTATCGACGTATTCTTTGAAGCGGGCGATACCTTCCTCAGCGGAGGTTTTGCGGCGGTTGCCTTCAAAGCTAAAGGGCCGGGTGACCACCCCAACGGTGAGCGCGCCGACTTCCTTGGCAATCTGGGCGATAATCGGGGCCGCCCCGGTGCCGGTGCCGCCACCCATACCGCAGGTAATAAAAATCATGTCCGCGCCCCGAAGCGCGTCGTAAAGTTCCTCGCTGCTTTCCTCGGCAGCTTTGGCCCCGATGACCGGGTTACCACCCGCCCCAAGACCTTTGGTAACTTTATCGCCGATCCGAATCCGGTTGGGGGCCTCGGAATACAATAAAGCCTGGGCATCGGTGTTGACCACGTAGTACTCCACGCCGCGCAACTCGCTTTGAATCATTCGATTCACGGCATTAGAGCCACCGCCGCCTACGCCGATGACCTTAATCTGGGCAAAATTATCAATATCGTTGCTGTGCGGCTGATTTTGGAAGCCGGGTCCCTGCCCTCGTCCTGTTGCCATGTTGTAACTCTCCTTAAATGCGACCCTGGCGGCGCGAGTTAGGCACTCCACCAGAGATACTCGGTCGCTAACGCTAAACCAATAATGCTACCTTGCTTTGTACCCGCGTATTATACCTGATACTGGGGGTCTTTTCGCGTTATTTTTACCTGCCCTACCGCGTTTAGGGCAGGAATTCTCGTAACCAGCCACCAAATTTACGGCCAACGGCCATACCGGCCCCGCCCCCACGCCGGGAATGGCTCTGAAGAATCTCGGCTCCATTCCGTTTCTTCATTCCCCACAAAACCAACCCAACACTGGTGGCAAAAGCCGGGACACTCAAGGTTCCGGCCACTTCGCTCAAGCCCCGTGGCGCGCCGATGCGTACAGGTAACCGGAGGACGTGACCGGCGGCGTCGGTAATACCGGGAAGATTGGCGGTTCCGCCTGTCAGGACCAGGCCCGCCGGAATCATACCGTCATAACCGCTCTTTTTGATTTCCGCCTGGACCATATCGAACAACTGCCGGGTCCGGGCGTGGATAATTTCGTTCAAAAGGTTGCGCGAGATTTGCTGTTTGCGGCCAAGTTCCAGGCCCTCGGTTTCCAGCATCTCGTCGGGTGCGACCGAAGCGTCGCTTTCTTCTTCCTCCTGGCGCAGGCGGGAGCGGAAGTCGAGCCGGATGGGGCCTTTGCCGTAATAGTCGGCGTAAAGACCCTTGTAAGGTCCGGTCACGGAAGCGTCACCATATTTAATCTTCAACTTCTCGGCGGCTTCCGGCGAAACCCGGCAGACCAGCGAAATATCATTGGTGATGTTGTTGCCGCCAATCGGAATAACTGCCGTGTGCCAGATGCTGCCGTCGATATAGAGGGCAATATCGGTCGTTCCGGCCCCAATATCAACCAGGCAGACCCCCAGGCGCTTTTCGGCGTCACTCAAAACGGCTTCGCTGGCCGCCAGGGGTGAAAAGACCAGTTCATCCACCTCGACGCCGGTCCGCTGGACCCCTTTGAAAAGGTTGGTCAGGGCGCTGATAGTGCCGGTGGCAATATGCGTCTCAACTTCCAGCCGGTAGCCGTTCATCCCGACCGGGTCGCGAACGCCGTCCTGCCCATCAATGGTGAAGGTGCGCGGGATGACGTGCAAGACTTCGCGCTGGGGCGGTAACGTGACCGACCGGGCCGAATCAATTACGCGGACCACGTCATCGGGACTGATGTCCCGGTTGGTCCGGCCCACCGCGACCACTCCCCGGCTATTGACCGAAGAAATATGGCCGCCGGTAACCCCTACGAAAGCCGAGCCGATTTTCAGGGCAGCCTGGCGCTCGGCTTGCTCGATGGTGGTAGCGATAGTCGCCGTGGCCTGTTCGAGATTTACTATGACCCCTCTTTGGAGACCCAGGCTGGGGTTCGTCCCCATGCCTAGAATGTTAATATGGTTATCGCGGGTCATTTCACCGATAATGGTGGTGACCTTCGAGGTTCCCACATCTAAACCAACGATTAATTTTTCCGGTTTGGTCGCCATAGTTTATTGTCTTCCCTACTGAATGGCAGGCTTATTGATAAAACGTAAGTCTGCGTAGCTCCACTTGATACCTTTGTCAGCCAGGAGACCCTTTAAGATTGCCACTTTTTGGTCAAGCTGGGCATCAGTTCCCAGCAAGGCCTTCCAGTTTCCAGAAGCCGGGTCGCTAATTATCAGCAAGCCGGAAGTGGGCGAATACTGGAGGGCTGCCACCTTGATGTCGGCGGCGGCCAGTTGGGACTGAATGGCCTGGGCGCTGCGGACCGCAATGGAGTCCACGCGGTCCCCCATTTGCATTTTGCGGTCGTCCAGGCTCTCGATTACCGGGTAGGCTTTGGCCGACTCCGGCAAATCCTGGTCAATGTAACTATCCAGCACTACTCCGTCGGGGTCTACCAGGTAACAGTAGCCGCCGACCTTCCAGTTAAGGACGCTCTGGCGCTCCGTAACCGCTACCGTGATTTTATCCGGCAGCGTCTTGGTTACCTTAGCCTGTAGGATGTAGGGTAAGGTCTTAATTTTAGCAGCCACCTGGTCTTCGTTCAAACTGAAAACGTTGGTTTTATCCACCCCGGTCGCCTGGACTACCGCATCGGCGGTCAGCAAGCGGTTACCGGTCAGTTCGACCTTCTGAACATTAAAATTCGGCGCGTTTAAGAGCCAGTAGCCGAGACCAACCAGCAAGATGATAGCAGCAAAGCTGACCAGGCGGGCCGGGTTAAAGCGTATGGCCGATTCCTGGTTCCGCCGCCGGGTCGTCATGCGAGGCCGGGACGTCAAAGTCGGTGAAGCGTCAAAGGCGCTGCTGTCGAGCTTAATTGTCGGCCGGAGAGGGTTATCCTTTTTAGAAAGGACCGGCTTGCGGGGCTGACGGCGCGACTTCGGGGCCGGGGTCACCAGTTCATCTTTACCCGCGTTGGCGTTCAGCCGCGGATAATTCTGATGCGGCTTAAACGGAACATCTACCGGGGAAACCCGGCGTCGATTGCGCTGTGTTGGTGTTGTACCCGCCATTTTACTGCACCCTTAGTTCGTTACGATTCCGGTCGGTATGTCGCTCCAGCGCCAGTTCAATCAACCGGTCGACCAGTTCCCGGTAACTCATCCCGGTCTTTTCCCACATCATCGGGTACATGCTGACCGGCGTAAAACCCGGAATGGTGTTGACCTCGTTCAGGAAGACCTCGCCCGTATCGCGGTCCTGGAAAAAGTCCACGCGAGTCATCCCGGCACAGTCAAGCGCTTCAAAAGCCTGGACAGCCATTGCCCGCAGACGGTCGCTCAGTTCGGCGGGAATATCCGCCGGGATGGTGAAGCTGACTTCCTCGTCCTGGTACTTGGCCGTATAGCTATAAAAGTCCGATTTGCGGCTGATAAGAATCTCGCCGACCACCGAGGCAACCGGGTCATCGTTACCCAGGACCGCCACTTCCAGTTCGCGCGGGTTGAGGGCTTTCTCGACCATAATCTTTCGGTCGTAACGGCAAGCGGTATCAATAGCGGCAGCCAGTTCCGCCCGGTTGCGGGCCTTCGAAATCCCGACGCTGCTGCCCATGTTGACCGGCTTGACAAAGTTCGGTAAGCCCACCTCGGCTTCAATCCGGTCGAGCAAAACCTCTTTGGTTTCGGGGTCTTTCTCCCAGTCCTTACGCTTAAAAGAAACATATGCGAGGACCGGCAGGCCGTTTTGCTTAAAAATCTCGCGGGCGGCGACCTTATCCATCCCGACTGCCGATGCCAGCACACCGCACCCGACATAAGGGACGTTCGCCAGTTCGAGCAGACCCTGCATGGTGCCGTCTTCGCCGTAGGGGCCGTGTAGCACCGGGAAAATCACGTCCACGGGCGCACCGAATTGGAGACTGGCAGCCCCGCTCAGGTTATTGATTTCGGCCAGGCCGCGTTTCGAGGCGGACGGGTCGGGCAGCAAGGCGGTCTGGGCCGCGTTATCCCCGGCTTTCGGGTTGCTGAAGGGCTCCATCAGGGCCAGGGGGTCGGGTTTATTCCCGGCGGCCAGTTGGGCGTCGCCCAACGAAATCCAGCGACCTTCGCGAGTAACGCCAATCAAAGCCACATCGTACTTCTCAGGGTCTATCGCGTTTAAAACGGCTTTCGCCGAAACCAGCGAGACCTCATGTTCTGCCGAACGCCCGCCAAAAACCACGCCAACCCTTATCTTTTTATCCGAGGATCTATTATCCGTCACGTTAGGCCCTTTATTATCCCGAAAATGTGGAAAACTCAACCTAAAAACTGCTTTTTGGCTATCTTTTGCGTGATAAGATGCCCCGTATAACGAGTAATTTTACCACTTAATTTGGATTAACCCAAATAGGATTTACGCTCAAACTATAGCAATTTTTTAATAATTTCTAATCGAATTCGCCAAGCATTTCGACTTCCGGCTCGATGTCGGCACCGAACTGCTCTTTGACCGTTTTACGGGCCAGGTTTATCAAGTCAATCACGTCCTGGGCTTTTGCTTCTCCCAGGTTGATGATGAAATTGGCGTGGCGCGGCGAAATCTGCGCTCCGCCGATTACATGACCCTTTAGCCCGGCTTTCTCTATGAGTGACCCGGCAGACCCAAAAGGCGCGGGCGGGTTCTTAAAAACGCTCCCACCGCTCGGCTCCTGAGGCTGGTTTTTGCGCCGCCAGTCGGTCATTTCGTCAATGTGCTGTTTGATAGCGGCAGGGTCGCCCTGCTGCAACTCAAACTCGGCCCACAGGATTAACTCGTTGCCGAGGTTGCCCAGCGGTACCTTGTTATTGCCGACCTGTTCGCGCCAGCGGCTATCGCGGTAGCTCAGTTCCAGCTTTTCCGCCGGAAGAATATCGAGCTCGCCGTTAGCGTTAGCGACCGCGACTCGCCGCAGGACTTTTGAGAAATCGCCCCCGTGGGCCCCGGCGTTGCTGACGATGCCACCGCCGACGCTGCCTGGGATGGTCGCGGCAAATTCGAACCCGGACCAGCCGAGCTTGGCAATCCGCCGCGAGAGGGCTCCCAGGAGCGCGCCCGACCCGGCTTTCAAAAGACAGCGGCCATCACCGAGGTCGTTCACGGTAAAGGCATCCAGGCGGTTCTCAACGACCATACCCCGCCAGCCTTTATCGGCCACCAGCATATTTGAGCCGTTGCCGATAATCAGGAACGGAATGTTGCGGCTGCGGCAGGTCTTGAGTAATACTACCAGTTCGGCTTCGTCGGTGGCCCGGAGAAAGTAATCGGCGGGTCCGCCAATGCGCCAGGAAGTGTGGCGGGCTATCGGCTCGTCCTCTTTGAGGTTCTCGCCCAGGACCGCCTTCAAGGCCGCTAAATCGGCCTCGTTCTTCTGATACTTTGCCACCTGAGCCTGCGGAGTGTGCCCGTTTTTACTTTGCAAATTTGATTCTGCCATTTTTAGAGTCCCTGTTTCCCGGCCCGCGCCTTTAGAACCTGTTCGCCGACCTTCCAGACATCGCCCGCGCCGAGCGTCAGGAGCACGTCACCTTCGCGCATGAGCGCGTTCAGGGTCGAGGCCGCGTTGGCGTGGGTGAGCGGTTCGGCCAGTTTGCCGCCGTGCCCCATCCGGTCGAGAATGTCGCCGGTACTGACCCCCAGCGTGTCGGTCTCACGGGCCGGGAAGATTTCCATCAAAGCGACGAGGTCGGCTTCGTCGAAAGCCCCGGCGAACTCGTCCACAAGGGCCTTAGTCCGGGTGTAGGTATGCGGCTGGAAAAGTGCCACCAGGCGGCGTGGGCCAAACCGGGCGCGGGCCGCCGCCAGGGTCGCCCTGATTTCGGTCGGGTGATGGGCGTAATCATCTATAACGGTGACACCCTCGGCCTCGCCTTTAAGCTCGAAGCGGCGGGCGGTGCCCCGGTATTGCCCCGCCAGTTTAATAAAGATTTCGGGCGTGACCTGCGGCGCGGCGGTAAGGACCATCGCCAGGGCCCCGGTGGCGTTACGGACGTTATGGACCCCGGCCAGGCCCAGTTCGACCGTACCGAGAACGTCACCCCGGAATTTTAAGCTGAAGTCGTGCCCACCTTTAGCGTTCGGCTGTACTTCTGTAGCCTGCCAGTCCGCCGGGCCAAGGCCGTAAGTAAAAATTTCGGCCCCGGTTTGGGCGGTCTCTTTCAGGGCGACGGCCCCGGCATCGTCGGCGCAAATATATAACTGGCCACCCGGCCTGATATTGCCCGCGAAAGTCGCGAAAGCAGCCTGCAAGGCTTCCCAGGTGCCGTAATAGTCGAGATGGTCCGGCTCAACGTTCGTTATAACCGCCGCTTCGGGCCGGTAGTTCAAAAAGCGCCGGGCGTATTCGTCCGATTCGAGGGCGGCATACTCACCTTTACCGGCTTTACCGGCTACCCCCAGGTCGGTCGAAACTCCCCCGATATAGAAAGTCGGGTCAAGCCCGGCCTTTTCCAGCAGGAAAGCCACCAGTCCGGTCGTGGTAGTCTTGCCGTGTGTACCCGCTACAGACAGGAGCCGTTTCTGGTTGAGCAGGAGGCCGACCATCTCGGCGTTTTGCAATACCGGCAGACCTTTACGCCGGGCTTCCTGTATCTCCGGGTTATTTTCGTTGGCGGCGGCGGTCGTAACCACTACCGTAACGTTGTTAAGGTTCTCGGCCCGCTGCCCCTCGTAGACGGTCACGCCGCGCCGGGCCAGGGCCTCGGTTGTCGCCGAAAGCTTCAGGTCCGAGCCGGAAAGGGAATAGCCCATGTCCACCAGGAGGTCAGCCAGGGCGTTTTGCCCGGCCCCGCCAATGCCCAGCAGGTGAATGCGGGTCAGGTCCAAATCTTCAAGTGTATGTGTGTCTGTCATCGGTTACCCAGAGCTAGAGCGACGGGATGACCGCGAAGCGCCAGACAACGGCCAGGGCTACGGCGATTCCCACCACTTTTAAAAGGTCCAAACGGGTCCGGTTCTTGTCGTCGGTCGTGGTCGGTGGGCGAATCAGGTAGAAAAATATCACGTAAATCGTGACGACTACCAGCAGCCCGACCGGCAACCAGCGTTCCCAACCGGGAAAAGGCGAACTGCCATCCTGCTTGTTGATACGCAAGTCGGGCAGGTTGATGGCTGGTAGTTTGAGCGAAGCCCCATCCAACAAATTCGTCTGATAAAACTGTCCCAGGAACGGGGCCAGCAGCATAAAGCTGTAAGTCAGGAACAATGCCCCCGACAGGCCGCCTATCAGGGCCCCAAAGGGGTCGCGGAACGGTCGCGGGGCCATGCTCCCGGAGGTGACGGCATAGGCTATCACAGCCCCGGCAAAGAAAATCATGATTTCAAAAATCGTGGTGCCGGCCTGGTCGAGCTTCCAACTGCTCTGGGCAATATTTATTTTGGTAATACCCTGGTTATTAAGCTGGGCGATTACCAGGCTAAAAATCCAGTTATAGACCCCGACCACGATATTTACGATAAAATCACGCAACCCGTATAAGACTATTAAGGTACAGGCAAAGACCATTTCCCGCCGCCGTCCTCGGATATAACCCCGCCGGATGGCAATCAGGATGACCACGAAACAAATCAGGCCCACGATACTAAAACTGACGACCGGGGCCGCGCCGGTCAACGTGACGAAGACCAGCCAGGCCAGTAGCGCGAGGCCAATTAATGATAGATAGAAAACCATGTCCGCCTCAACTGACCCCCGCCTTTAGTGTGAAGAAATCACTGACCATTGGCCGAACCACCTAGCTAGTCCCGGCGATTGCGCCGCGCCTCGTACATCTTGGCCCAATCGCGCCGGGGTTTTTGCAATTGCGGTTTTTTGAACTCGCCCGAATTGCCATCACCCTTCGCTACCGGGCCGACCCCGGTCTTGAAGCTGAGATAAGATTCGGTCGCCACCGCCGGGAGATTCTCCTCTCGCTGGACCGGCACGATAGCGGTTTCTTCAAGCTCGATTACCTCGGCCTCGATAATGTCAACCTGAGGTGGGACTATTGGGGCCGGGCGAGCCGGGGTCGCGCCGGAGGTGCGCAACTTGGTCCGGGCAGCCTCCTGGGCCTGTTTCCAATGGGCATCCTTGGTCTTTTCTTCGCGCCAGGAAGCCATAGTCTTTTGCAGTTCGGCCCGGCGTTTTTGCATCAACTCGCTCTGGCGGCCCACCGGTAAGGAGCGGGAGGGTAATTCGCTAATCTCCGGCTCAACTTCCTCGACCTCTATCACCCGCTCGACTTTCTGAATTCTACCCAGAGGCACTTCAGGGGCCTGCATGGTAAAGGCCTGGGGTTCCAACTTCTCCGATTTCGGCAGGTCACGCTGATCCTGCCAGCGCCGGAAAGCTCCCAACAGATCGAACCGTTCTTTCTCGCTCAGGCGACTATCTCCGGCAGTTTCAGCTTCGTGCAACTTGCGCTGGGCCGCGGCGCGTTCCCGGTCGGCCATACGCTGTTCGCGGGCAAATTCACGTTTGCGGCGTTCCTCGGCCCGTTTTTCCTCGTTCATCACCGCTTCAGGATCGGCGACCTGCTGGCGCGAGACGTTTAAGAGCAAGCCCAGGCCGGTCATGGTCACGGCCAGGGAAGTACCACCATAGCTGATGAGCGGAAGCGGGATACCGGTGAACGGAATCAGGTTCGAGATAACCGCGATATTGATAAGGGCCTGGCTAACCACGTAAACGGTCGTCCCGGCGGCAATCAGGCGGCCAAATCCGTCCGGGGCGTGGCGGGCGATTTTAGCTCCGCGCCAGGCCAAACCCAGGAAAAGGACCAAAACCAGGGTGGCCCCGACCAGACCAAGTTCCTCACCAAGGACGGCAAAAATACTATCGGTATAGGCGTTGGGCAACCAGAGGAATTTCTGGCGTCCGTTGCCCAACCCGGCTCCAAAGAGACCGCCGGAACCGAGCGCCATCAGGTTGCCAGTGGTGTGATAGCCGAGTCCGGTCGGGTCGGCAAAGGGGTCGGTATAAGCTTTCAAACGCGATAGACGATAAGAAGCCCCAAACGCCAGGAGGGTAAACGCGCCACCCGCCGCCGCGAACCCGACCAGCATATGCATGATATTGGCCCCGGCGATAAAGAACATCGCCAGACCGATACAGCCGATAACCAGCGAAGTCCCCAGGTCCGGTTCGCCCATCACGAGGCCAATCATCGCCCCGATAGTGATAGCGAACGGTATAACGCCGACCCAGAAGTTACCGACTTTCTCGCCCTTGCTGGAAAGCCAGTGGGCCGCATAGAGAATCAAGATTACTTTGGCAACCTCGCTCGGCTGAAACTGGAAATCTTCACTGCCGGTCGGGGTCAGCCAGCGTTTGGCGTCGTTACGGGCCGGGGCGAACTGGGCCGGTAAGACCAGCACCGCGAATAACAAACCCATTGCCACTATCATCAGCCCGGTGGCAAACTGGCGCAGCTTGTGGTAGTCCACCAGCGAAGCGACAACGCAACCGACCAACCCGACGCCCAACCACAAGAGGTGGCGGAACAAATAATATGAGGGTGACTGGCCGTAATACTCGGCGGTGACAAAGCTGGAACTGTAGACCATGACGGTACCAAGCACCAGGAGTAACCCGATTATGGCGATAAGCCAGTAGTCGGGCCGCCCGATGCGAGACCTTAAATTTTGGATTCTTGACCCGTCAAAACCGAAACTCTGCCAGCCCGGCTTTTTCAGTTTAACCAGATTTGCCATAAAAGTTGCCTACCCTACCTTAAATCCTTCTAACAAAACCTGCTAATCAACACAACCCCAGTCGTTCAACTTGCCCTGCGCTGCCATAACGAAAGAAAATCAGGCGGTCCGAGTTGTTTGAGCCGTCAATTCGCTGACCAGGTGGCGAAACTGGGTCCCCCGGTCGAATTCGTGCAAAAACATTCCGAAACTGGCCGCCCCCGGCGATAAAAGAACGATGTCCCCCGGTCGGGCTGCCGACTGGGCCGCCAGCACCGCCTCACGAAAGTTAGTGTAAGAGCCCCCGGTCGCTACCGGTGTCCCGGTCGCTTCAATCGCGGCCCGTAGACGCGGAGTAGCCGTACCTTCAAGGTAAATAATTTGTCTGAGTTGACCCGCCCTGGCCGAAGTCGCGACGGCCAGGGCCAGCGGCGCAAAGTCCAGGTTCTTATCCGCACCGCCCGCCAGCAGGACGATTTTCCCGGCATCCCGCTCGAAGGCTTCGAGCGCGACGACTGTCCCGGCAGGAGAGGTGGCGGTCGTATCATTGTAAAAACGGACGCCATCCAGTTCGCGGACCAGTTCGAGACGGTCCGCTACGCCCTGGAACTTGCTCAGACCGGCTTCAATCGCGGCCTGGGGACACCCTGCCGCTTTTGCCAGCGCGATAGCAGTCAGGGCGTTGGCCTGGCTGTGACGGCCCGGCGTTTTAAGGAGCGTGGCCGGGTAACTTTCGGTCTGACCCTCGAAATCCCAGATGAAACGGTCGTCGGCGAGATAAGCCCCGGCCAAATCCTGCCGTTCGAGCGAGGTCCATGCTACCCTGGCGGGCGCGTCCTCGGCGAAGGTGCTGACCAGGGCATCGTCGGCGTTAAGGACGACAATGTCACCCGGTTGCTGCCAGCGATAGATATTGCGCTTGGCGTCGGCGTAATCGGCCATGTCGCGGTAACGGTTCAGGTGGTCCGGCGACATGTTGGTCACGGCGGCAAAGCGAAGGCTCAATTTCTGCTCGCCCAACCCCTCTAACTGCCAGCTTGAAAGTTCCAGCACGACCGGCGTATCCGGCGTAATGCGGGAAAGGGTCGCCAGGGCCGAAACGCGCAGGTTCCCGGCGATGACTGTATCGGGCCGCCATTCCTGCAAGAGACTGCCGGTAAGGAGGGTCGTACTGGTCTTGCCGCGTGTCCCGGTTATACCCAAAAGGAAATCGGACGGGCAGAGCTTGAAAAAGAGGGTCATTTCCATTTCCAGGCTGGCCCCGGCCTCGCGGGCAATTTTTAAGAAACGCGATTCGCGCGGGACTGCCGGGTTGCGAATGACCAGTTCGGCATCTTTGAAATCGCTCTCGCGGTGTTCGCCCAGGACGTATTTAATAGGTAAGCCCTGCAACTTTTCCAGGGTCGGGGCCAGCACTTCCTCGGTCCGCAGGTCGGTAACGGTCACGTCCGCACCCTGCTCGACCAGGAAGCGGGCCACACCAAGACCGCCATCGTGCAGACCCAGGCCCATCACGAGCGCTTTTTTACCTTTTAATTCCAGCCGTCCCTGTTCTCTCAATGTCTTTCCAAGTTCTAGAATTGCTAATTGGCCGCCCGGACCTTTTCAACGATTTCTTCCAGGCGCGAACCACGCGACGCTTTGATAAGCACATAGTCGTGCGGCTGCAAGTTCTCCCGCAGCCATTCCGCTGCCCCGGCCTTGCTATCGGCGAAGATAACCTTTTCGGAGGGCATTCCCTGGCGGAGGGCTTCCTCCCCGGCCAGGGTCGCCAGGGGGCCGACCACCACGAAGGCATCAACCACTTCGACAGCTTTCCGCCCCACCTGGAAATGGGCTTCCTGCTCGAAATCACCGAGTTCAAGCATATCGCCCAGGACAGCCAGGCGGCGTCCTTCCGGGGAGAGTTTTATATCCTTCAAAAGTTCCAGGGCCGCCAGGGTCGAAACCGCGCTGGCATTGTAGCAATCATCAATGATGGTCGAACCGTTGGCACCCGGTAAAAGGACCAGGCGGACCTGGGCACCCCGGTCCTGCAAACCCTGCTCAATTTCGGGCCAGTCCATCCCGCACAGCAGGGCTACCGCGATAGCCGCCAGGGCCGTATGGACGCTGTGCTTACCCAGCAAAGGCAAGGCCAGGGTCCGGGTTTGCCCGGCGTAATGAACCTTGAACCGGATACCGTCCAGGCCGAGCCCTTCTACTTCGGAGGCGTAAAGGTCATAGGAGGGTTCAAGACCGTAATAGAAAATGCGGGCCGTGGTCACGTTCGCCATCCCCTTGACCCGGAAGTCGTCACCGTTCAGGACGGCGACCCCGCCCTGGGTGGCCGGGGGGAGCGATTGGACCAGTTCAGACTTGTTCAGGGCAATGTTTTCCAGGCTGCCCATCCGGCCAATATGGCTGTGGCTGACGTTTAGGACCACCCCGATGCGCGGCTGGGCCACGCCGCAAAGCCGCCGCAGTTCACCCAGTTCGTACCCCGCGCCCATCTCGACCACCGCGACCTGGTCGCTGGCCTGTAGCTTCAACAGAATAGGCAAGATACTCTGCTCGGTGTTGATGCTCTTGGGGGTCTTAAAGACCTGGAATTGCTGGCCCAGCACCGCTGCCATCAACTCTTTGGTGCTGGTCTTACCGACACTCCCGGTCACGCCGATAACCGTCAAATCGGAAAACTGGTTGCGCCAGTAGGCTGTCAGCTTCTGGAATGCGCCCAGTGTTTCGGGAACGACCACCCAGGCCACGCCGGGGTCTAACTCGGACTGCTGCGCGACCCAATCCTGCCGGACCAGGCACCCGGTGGCCCCACCGGCCAAGGCACTTTTTATAAAGTTGTGACCGTCGGTCACTTCACCGGGGAGGGCCACAAAGAAGGCGCCCGGTGTCACTTCCCGGCTGTCATAGACAAATCTATCGAACGTCAAAGCGCCCTGGCTGTCCGAGCCAGGGTTAGTGGAAGTTGAATCAGAATCGGGCGCAACGGGTGATGTGTAAGGCGTGGTAAAAGAAGCGCCAGCCCCGGTCGCCGGGGAAGCCCACAAAGAGCCGCCCGTCGCCGCTATTATTACCGGCAGGGTCAACTTATTGTCCAATCAAAAACCCTCTTTATAAGTAACGCTAAACCATTACTCCGGCCAAATTTTCGAGCTTGACCGGTAGTTCTTGAACAAAGTAGGCCGATCTTAACAGATAAGAACCCTTCCTGCAAAGGTGGGATAAATCGCGCATAGTGGGATTTATCGCCTTACCACTTAATTATACCGCGTAATTTACGCCCGTCAATAACTTTGCGTGGTACTAACAGGCCAATTATGTCTACTAAACGCGGCATAACAGGTAGGCCGGGAGAGATGTTATCTATGAGTGGCCGGGGAGTTACCCCGGTCAGACCCCGCGGGCTAGCCCCGCGAAAGCCTTATTAACGAATATGTACCGGATTCAACCCCCTGAACCCGGTACATAACGGCCAGAAATTTCTCCCCGCTTATCAAAAGATGGAGCGGGGTTGTCGGGAGAAGGGACAGGTGGCGAGTCCGCACTCGCCGGATATATTTTTATCAGGGCGGGTAAAGCCGGTTCCTGGCAGCTTTACCCGGTTCAATTTTAGTTTACCGGGTCGGTCGGCGGTATCTGATAGTAAGTAAAGAGTTGTTCCGTGATAGCCTGGACGACCGGGGCCGCCGTATTGCTACCCCAGGGGGTATCTTTAGTCTTGTCGTAACGGACCAGCACAATAAAGCGCGGGTTGTCCGCCGGGGCATAGGCGATAGTCGAGCCAATCGTGAACTGGCTTTCCTTGCCGTTTTCGTAAAGCGTGGCCGTACCGGTCTTCCCGGCGACCCGGTAGCCTTTCACGTCGGCCAGCCGGGTTTCCCCCAGGCGGACCGCGCTTACCAGCATATCGGTGGTCGTCTTGGCGCTCTCCGGCGAAACTACCTGGCGGATGAATTTCGGCTCGGTCTTTTCCAGGATTTCACCGTTGCGGGAAATCTGTTTCACGATGTACGGCTGCATGAGTTTACCGCCATTGGCGACTGCGCTTATCGCCGCGACCAGTTGAACCGGCGTAACCGCGACGGCCTGACCGAAAGAATTTTCAAGGAAATCGAGCGGGCTCCAGTTCGCATCCTGGTTGGTCCGAAAGATACCGGCGCTCTCGTTTTTGAGTTCGATTCCGGTTAACTGCCCGATGCCAAAATTCTTAAGGTACTGGTAGAACTTGTCCGGCCCGAATTTCTTGGCAATCCACATCGCCCCGACATTACTCGATTTTTCCAGGGTCTTGGTAACGGTCTGGCCTTTGTAGCCGACGCTATCAAAGTTACAAATCCGCTGGCCGTAATCAATTTCGCAACCCGGCAGGTCGGCGGCGCTGTTGGGTGTAACCACCCCGGTATCAATACCGATAGCGGCGGTCAAGATTTTAAAGGTACTGCCCGGCTCATAGACGTCACTGACCAGCGGGTCTTGAAACAGCTTCGGGTCGGTCGTGTTGAAGTCGTTCGGATTATAGTTCGGGAAACTGGCATAGGCCAGGATAGCCCCGGTCTGCGGGTCGGCTACAATAGCCATCGCTTTATCCGCGCCGTGGTCCTGCATCCCCTTCAAGAGTTCGCGTTCGACCATTTTCTGAATCGAGGTGTCCACCGTCAGGGTGATGTTGGCACCGTCTACCGCCGGGGTAAGCTGGACCTGCCCCAGGATAATCGGGTTGCCATCGGCGTCGTGCTGGGCGTAGCGAGAACCGGGGGTGCCCTTCAACATATCGTCAAACTTGCCCTCGATACCGTAGTCGGCGCTACCCTCGTAATTCACGAAACCGAGCAACTGGCTCAACATACTGTTGTTGGGATAAGTCCGGCGGGTCGGTGACTCGACGGTAATACCCAGGATGTCAGCGTCGATAACTTTCTGGGCGGCCTCGTAGTTGACGTTAGAAGCTACCAGTTTGTGATTGTTCTGGTCGTTACTGTTATAGGTGACAGACTCCAGCAGTTTGTCTTTCGGTATGTCCGGCAGTAACGGGGCCAGGATAGCCGCGATTTTTTTGGACTGGATTTCGGTCAGGTCTTTGGGCGAAGCAAAAATGTTATAGACAAAGGTGTTGGAAGCCAGCACCAGCCCATTGGTATCCATAATCAAGCCGCGTGTCGCCGGGATAGAAGTCGTATAGACCTGGGTCTTCTGGGCGTACTCGCGGGACTGGTATTTGTCCTGGATTTGCAGCGTAAAAAGCTGGATAAAAATCGCCAACCCGAACAACGTCAGGGCCAGGGCCGTAATCCGAATCCGGGTGAACGGCGATAAATTAAAACTGAACTTTTTCTGGCCGGACGGTGCGGCTTTGGGCGGCCTGGACGAACCGAACTCGTCGGCGGTGTTGCCCAGGAGCGAGACCTGCCGCCGGACTCGCGGCGGGCGGCGACCGGCAGCACCAGAACGAGCATTGGGACTGTGGGTGCCCTGCAAATCTATGGCCGCTTTAGGGCGGGACGGGGGTTTGTCAATGGTTTGACTCATGCCTGACTCCTCTACTTATTTCCCGGTGTGGCAGTGGCAGTGGGAGTTGTTTTGGCCTGCTGCGGCAACATATCGACCAGGTCTTGCCACCAATCGGTGGTAGGAGCCAGGTTCGGGTTTGTCGAAGCGGGCGGAGTAGATGCAGGTTGACTGGCCGGGATGTCGATGTAGATGGTTTTGCTGGCCGGAACCATACCTAACTTACTTTTAGCTTCATCTTCGATGCGCGATAAACTTTCGTAATCGGCAATCTGAGATTGGAGACGCTGGGCGTCCGTATCAAGTTGGGCCTTCTCCTTTTCCATCTTGGCGATGTCGTAGCCGAGCGAAACCAGCGTACTGGTCTGACTGAGCCAGACGATAGAGCCAAGACAAATTAACAGGGTCACCAGCAGAAAGCGTGAAAAGAAGCGCACCTGGCCGGTTTTGGGAGTTTTATTGGTGGTTAAAGGGTTCCTGCGCATGCGGTCGGAAGTTTTGACAAGACCTTCCGCCAATGCGGTAGCTCTGCCACGACGCGGCTCTTTTACCTGCATTGCCATCATGTATTCCTTAAAAGAGTTATTAAACTTTGCCTCGAACAAGGTGTCCCTGATGGAGCATGGGGTCCCTTAAAGTTTTTCCGCCACACGTAGTTTGGCGCTGCGGCTGCGACGATTTTCGGCCAGTTCGGTGGTAGTGGCCTCAAGCGGTTTTTTGGTGATGATAGATAAACGCCGCTCTTTAGGGAATGACAGGCCCGGAGGCCCGCCTTCGGGTACAATTTTATCGCTGGCTTCCTTCTGCATAAAATGCTTGACCACCCGGTCTTCCAGCGAGTGAAAGCTGATAACGGCCAGCCTGCCGCCGGGAGCCAGTACCTCAACCGCCCCGGCCAGACCTTCGGCCAACCGCTCCAGTTCGTGGTTCACCTCCATCCGCAGGGCCTGGAAGACCTTTGTCGCGGGATGGATAGGGCGTTTGTCGCGCCCGGCGGGTCTGCCGCCCATCTTAGCCAGCAGGTTTGCCAGTTGCCCGGTCGTCTCGAAACGGGTCTGCTTGCGGGCCTCGACGATGGCCCTGGCGAAGCGGCGGGCCTGGGGTTCTTCACCCAGTTCAAAAAAGAGTTTGACCAGCCGGTCTTCGGGCCAGGCGTTCACAATTATCGCGGCGGTAAGCTTACCCTGCACCGAGCCGAACCGCATATCCAGCGGGCCGTCACCCTGGAAGGAAAAGCCCCGGTTGGGGTCGTCCAGTTGCATTGACGATACGCCCAAATCGAGAACGACCCCCTGGACCGGTGCGAAATCTTCCTCGCGGGCTACCTCGGCCAGTTGCGCGAAATTGCTCTGGACTAACTTAACCCGGTCGCCAAATTCTTTGAGCCTTTCGGTGGCGATACCGAGAGCGACCATATCGGCGTCCAGCCCAAGTAATCGCCCGGTTGGAGCGGTGGCTTTCAGGATGCCATAGGCATGCCCGCCTGCTCCGAGTGTCCCGTCGATGTAGCGCCCTTGCGGGGTAAGGTTTAAACCGGCAAGTGTCTCTTTGAAAAGTACCGAGTAATGCGGGGCGTTGTTGCCTTCTCCTGCCATCTCACCTTTTCTTTAGAAAACCTTGGGATAATACCTCAAGATTTATCCGGCCAACCCTAAAAATATTCACCACTACGAAGTTAATTGAGACCCATTAAGAATTAAAAGACCCCAAGTTTTGCCAGCGATTCGGCCATCGAGTCTGCATTTTCCTCGACAGCGTCTTGCGCTTCGTTCCAGGCATCCAGGGCCCAGATTTCAATATAGTTGTCTACGCCCACCACGATAACCTGGGCATCGTCGGCACTGATACCGGCGAACTGGCGTAACCGGGCCGCGATATTGATACGGCCCTGTTTGTCCGGCACTACTTCGGTCGCCTCCGAGAAGAACAGGCGGCGGAAGTTCCGCGCATTTACATCCGCCTGGGAAAGCGCGGCCAGTTTATCGGAAATCTTTTTAAATTCGCTTTCGGGATACAAAGCCAGACATTTATCGAGCCAGCGCGTAACATACATGACCTCGCCCAACTGCTCGCGGAAGCGAGAGGGGACGGCCATCCGACCTTTCACGTCGATTGTATGTTCATAGCTGCCGATGAACAAGGTTCTGTTTCTCCAAAAGACTTCTTTATAAGCTTTGATGTGGACCCGTTTACTAAGGCTGTAAGACTACCAGAAAAAGTGTTTTTGCGTGTAGTTATCCCCACAGCGCCCCACTTTTCCCCACTTATAGGGCAATTATACACAATTTCAGGGGATAAGCAATACTTTTGAGGGTTTTTGAACTCTGCGGGCCGCCTTTTTTACTGAATTTTAAAGGGCCGTATTCACTAATAATCGTCCAAAAGAAAGCCTGTTCTGGTGGAAATGTGGACACCGCTTTTGGTGGATATGTGGAAAATAGTTTACCTCTGCAATATTGGCACTACTTTTGCTTTAGGGAATCCAGGCTGATTAAGCTCATTTTAGCGTTGAACTTGACTTTTCCACTACAATTAAAAAGGATTAAGATCGGTGGAAAACTTTGTGAACAAGAGTGTGTACAGAATTAATGGATAAATCGGAAAAACGAATTTCTTCTTTGAGAGAGCCCTCCTCAGTAGAAAAACCCTCGTTCTGGCTAGTTTTACTGACCTTATTACGCCAGACCGGGGTATATATAGTAGTCGGATTGGGCGGCGCTCTTTTATTACTGTACCTTTTCTCTGAATTGACCGAAGATTTGCTGCGTAACGAGTTCGCCAGCCTGGACGACAACATCGAACTATGGATACACGGGTTCGCCAACCCGGTCTTCGACCTTGTTTTCAATTTCTTTACGACCCTTGGCGGGGGTTGGGGAATGAGTATTCTGACCGGGGTATGCTTCCTGACCTTGCTCTTAAAACGGCATTATTATTCGGCGATTATGGTAATCCTGGCGGTGGGTGGCGGTCTTTTGATAAACTTTGTGCTGAAAAACCTCTTTCAGCGGCCTCGCCCCGACCTGTGGGAAAGTACCTTCGCCCGGCCCAGCAGCTTTAGCTTTCCAAGCGGGCACGCCACCCTCTCGCTCTGCCTGTTCGGTATTCTTACCTGGATCTTTTTTAACCTGTTAAAAAGCCGGAAACTAATGATTGGGCTGGCAATTTTGCTGGCCTTCTGCACCGTTATGGTCGGGCTCAGCCGGGTTTACTTTGGCGTGCACTACCCGACCGACGTGGTGGGCGGCTATCTTTCGGGTGGGTTCTGGCTGGCTTTGCTGGTCAGCGGCGATGCTATCTTCACCCGGATGCGCCTGCCCCTTTCGAGGGATATTATCCCGCCGCTGAAAAGACCGGGTTCACCGGCCCCCAAAGCCTAGCGGGTGGCGTGGGCCCGCTTGATGGCGGCCTGATGCGCCGCCATTTCGGTGCTATCGTCCAGGGGCGCCAGTTCGACGTTGCCATAGCGCCGCTTGAGCGAAAGTTTTAGCAGGTGGTCGGCAAAGTGGGGATTTTTGGGCAGGAGCGAACCGTGCAGGTAGCAGCCAAAAATGTTGCCCTGGATAGCCCCTTCCTGGCCGTCTTTGGCGTTATTGCCGTAACCGACCACGCTTTTACCAAGTGGGCGGGCTTTAGGGCCGAGATAGGTCTTGCCGCTGTGGTTCTCGAAAGCCACCAGCGTCCCAAACTCGGACTCGACAACGACATTCCCGATACAGCGTTTGTTCCCGGCGACGGTATGAATATCGAGGATACCGATGCCCGGAATGTCCGCGCCTTTGTCGGGCCGGTAGTAATGGCCGAGCAGTTGGTAGCCGCCGCAGACACTCAAAAAGACCGCCCCGTTAGCAGCCGCTTCTTTTAAAGCGCGCCCGGTGTCGCCCTGCAAATCATCGGCCACAGTGTATTGCTCTTTGTCCTGCCCACCACCGAAAAAGTAGAAGTCGTATTTTTCGGGGTCAATCTTGTCGCCAACGGTCAGGTTCGACACGTTCACGTCAATGCCACGCCATTTGGCCCGCTGGGTCATCGTGATGATGTTGCCCCGGTCGCCGTAGATATTCATCAGGTCGTGATAGAGAAATGCGATTTCCAGCTTCATAATATATTTATTCTTCCCAGAAAGGTATCACCAGGCCCATTTTGGTCAAGACCTCGCGCAGTTGGAGCATGGCCGTATAGGTGGGCGTGATATAGAGCGTTTCGCCTGGTTCGAGGTGTTCCAGGGCCTTTTTAAGCGACTCCGCGATATTTTCTTCCCAGCTTATTATGGAAGGCTCAATCCCGGCATATTTGAGGCGGTTTGCCATATCGGTCGCCCGCAACCCGCCGGTCTGGACAAAATCGAGTTTTCCAGCCAGGATTTCGAAGTCAACGTCCCACAGCCAGCTTACATCACGGCCATCGGCATAGAGGTCGTTAATTACGACCATCATCTTAAGACGCCGGTCCGGGTCGTTGGTCAACATTCGTAAGACCTCGTTAAAACCGACCGGGTTTTTAACCAGAGCCATCAAAAGGTGCCGGCCATCGCCCAGGGCTACCCGTTCAATCCGGCCAAAGACCGATTTAAACTTTGCAAGCCCTTCTTTGACATGGTCCGGGGCAATACCGAGGCTGAGAGTAGCCGCCGATGCACCCGCCGCGTTATAGACGTTATAGAGGCCGGGAACACCGACTTTAAGTTCGAGCGGACCGTCCGGAGTATTCAGGACGAACTGGGAGCCGTCCTCGACGCTCAACTCAATCGCCTTCACCACGAAATCGGGGTCGGGTCGGCGGAAATCGCAGTTCGGGCAGTGATAATGCCCCATGTGCGAGATATAAATCGCGTCATAGACGAGGGTGGCCCCGCAGACGATACAGCGGGCCGCATCCACGGCGTGCGGCAATTCCGTCAGGGCCAGCGGCGGGTGATCGAGGCCGAAAAAGACCGTCCTGACACCTTCCGGGGCGAACCTGGCCAGGTAGACCATCGAGGGGTCGTCGGCGTTCAGGACCAACGTGGTGCCGGGAGCCAGGGTCTGGATGGTTTTGGCCCACTGTTTGCGAACCGTGTCGATTTCACCATATCGGTCGAGTTGGTCGCGGAACAGGTTATTAATAAGAATGAGTTTAGGCAGAATCTTGGCCTGGGCCTTGGGGAAAGCCGCTTCGTCTACTTCGAAAAGACCCATATCCGCGGCCAGTTTACCGTTCAGGGTAGCCTGGTTGAGCAGCGTCGAGGTCAGGCCGCGCAGCAGGTTCGAGCCGCTCCGGTTGTTGGCGACCTTTATCCCGGCGGTTTCCAGGATAGTCGCAAAAAGGCGGGTCGAGGTCGTCTTGCCGTTGGTACCGATAACCATAGCCGAGCCGCCAGGCAGACGGGCGGTCAGGTCGCGCAGGATAAACGGGTCAATCGTGGTGGCTATCAGGCCGGGTAAGGCGGTCCCGCCCCGCCCCGTCCGGTGCATAAGCTCTTTTACCGTCTTGCCGGTAGCAATCGCAACAGTTTGTAGCAAAGATACTTCCCTTTTATATAGGTTATAAGAGGCTAAAATTTATGGTATAAAATCCGACCGCAGTTGGGGCAAGTCACCAGCGTCGTGCCGCCTTTAACCTCGCGCTGTTTTGCCATGGGCAGCTCTACCCGGCATTTGCCACACATTTTACCATAGATTACTTCCGCGACAGCAACGCCCTGTTTCTGCTGGCGCAGTTTTTCGTAGACCGGCACATCGGGCGGCATTACCATCCGTAAATCTTTGACGCGTTGGGCCTGCAAACCGGTTAACTCCGCCTGGAGCTGGCCGAGTTCCTGGCGATGCCCGGCGCTGCCCTGCTCAACCTCTTTTTCGGTCTGCGTCAGCTTTGCCCTGGCCGCTTTCAGGTTTGCCTCGGCATCTTCCAGGGTCAGCATCGCCTCGACGGTCTGGTCATCGGTTTCTTTCTTACGCTGGCGGAAAGTCTCGATTTCCTGCTGGGCCGCCGCCATTTCCTTGTTGCCTTTAATCTGGCCGCCATAAAGCTTCTTTTCGAGGTCGTTGGCGTGCTGCTGTTGTTTCTGGGCAGTGCTTTCGAGGTCTTTAAGCTGGGAACGGGCGGAGACCAGGGCCGCTTCAGCGTCACTCACGGTCTGACGGGCGGCATCTAACGGGGAGGTATCGGACAGGAGTTGGTTCAGGAAGGCGGTCCGGGAGACATTGGCATCAATTTTAGAGTCTATTTGTTGCAAGTCATAGAGCGCACTAACACGGCTCATTGAGAGTACCTTTCTAGGTTTAAGTCCAGGCAGGCAGGCGTCATTGACTGTTCTGCACAAAAAGAAGGGCGCCGGGGCTTTCGCTAACCAGGCGCAGAGGCAATTCCGGCAGGGCGGTAAACTGGGCCGCCAGGTTGAGGTCGGCCTGGTGAATTACTTCTCCAAGCAAAGTCTGCTGGTTATATTCCGTTATAACCAACCGGGTAACGCCGGTCAAACGCCGCAGGATATTCTCCAACATCGGCAGGGTATAGCGGCCCTGTAGATTCGTAATAGTAACATAGGTCTGGCGCGTATTCGCCGGGTCAATCAAATCTGAAAAAGTCAGGGTTAAAGGCAAGCGAGTTTCGGTTGTCTCGCGCAACCGCAAAGGCCGGATATTCAAAGGCCGGAATGTGCGGGTAGGTGGAGTAGGAGGTGCCTCCGGTTCGCGTGAGGCCGGCTTGAGCGGCTCGGTCAACGGCCCTTCGACATCCAACTCCTGGTTTAGCATCGCCAGCGGTTCCGGCTTGGGTGTGATGGTCGGGCCGGGCTGGAAATGGACCGGGTGGTCGGCCCCGATTTTGCCGATAAAAGGGGTCGGATTTTCGGGCGGAGTCGGATCTTCGTTAATCGCGGCCAGTTCCTGTTCGCCCGCTTCGAGCAATTCTTGCAGGGTCGGGCTGGACGGCTCTTCCTCGATAGAATAGTCGTCAAGGTTCGTATCGGGTGAAATCGGCGGGGGTGGCTCGACCACCTTTTTGCCCGGCCTGCCGCCAGCCGCAGCCGGTTCAGCCGGAAGTAAAGGCGGCAGGATAGCCGAGACATTGGCGTTTATCTCGTCAAGCATATCGGCCAGGCTTAAAGTGCCACGCGGCGGCGTATAGCCGGCGGCGAAACTCATCGAATTCAGGGCCGGGGGCGTCCGGGGATCGGTCAGACCGAGTTGCAGGCCGAGTTCGCGTAAAACCACCTTCTCCTGCTGCTCGCTTGCGCTCAACGGTTGGGTCCGGCGCGGGCGGGGCGTCACAACCTCCGGCACAGGTTCGGGCTCGGTGACAGGCACAGCGGGCGGTGGGGGGACTTCGGCGGGTACATCCTCCGGGACCGGAATAGCGCCGAGCCTGCCGGTTGTATGCCGACGTCGGGGCAACCGGGGACCTAACTGTTCGGTGGTGCCCCGGCGAGGCGGTAGACCGGAGGTCTGTTCCAGGTTGGTAGGGCCGCCCAGTTGTAACTGGCCGGTGGTTTCGGTGCGGGTCCGTTCGGCGACAGGCGGCAAAGCCGGTTCCTCCGCCACGGGTGGAGGCGTGACATCGGCCAGCATTATATCGGGTGGGTCGCCCAGCAACAATTCTTGTAAATAGGCAAAGGTCCGGGAAGTGATAGCGTGAATGGGGCCCTGCCGGGTTGATTCCAGTTCGGGCCCCGGTTCAAAAATATCCAGCCCGGCAAAATCAACCGGTGTCGGCAAAACCGGTTCCAACGGGACTACAGGCTGGGCCGGGAGGATGATCGCGGGCAAAGGGGCAGGCTCCGCCGCCGTGATGACAGGGCTACCGCCAGGTATTTTTGGCGTCTCGGCATCACCAAAAGCGACCGCCCCGGCAACCTGCTCCTGGGGAGCGGCAGGGACTGCCTGGACCGGTTCGGGCTCCTTTTCCACTACCATGGTAGCGACAGGCTGGTTGGCCGCAAGCTGAGCCCGGAGGGAAACCAACTCGCGTTGGAGGGCTTCCCGTTCGGTCAGGGCCTGGTTCCAGCGCACTTCTTCTTGCTGAATGAACTGGCGGATTTCGGCCACCTGCTCCTGCAAGGCGTTTCGTTCCAGTTGCAGGTCATTTAGTTCCTGGCGCAGAGTTGCCTGGTCGGCCAGAATACCCTGGGAGGCGCGGGCGGTATCTTCCTCGACTCGGTGTTTGAATTCGGCGACAAGACGCCGGGCCTCACTGATATGCTGTTCGAGGGCAGCGTCCAGGGCCGCAAATAGAACCTGGCGCTGCTCGTCCCAGGAGACAGGGGACACCTCACCGGCAGTGGCGTTGGAAAGATCGGGCGTCGGGGTTGGCTGCAAAACCGGGGCGGCAGGGACAATCGATGCACCGGGGGTCGAATCCTCCGGGTCAGGGTCACTATCAGGGTCAGCAGAATTGCGTAGTTGGGCCTGGTGGTTGAGAAGAAGTTGCAGAAAATCCGGCGCGGGTATGCCTTTATTTAACTCATCTGGTGTTTGGTCAGCCATCATCCCTACCGAAAGAAGAATTTATTAACCAACGTCTAGCTAACGCCTGGGAACCCGGTTTTGAGGTAACCTGCAACTATGTAGTTAGATGAAAGTATACTATCAATGTCAAACTTATGCAGGGTTTTGACTATACTAATATAGAAAACCGTTCAAATTTTTTAAAATTGGCTGCGAACTCGTCCCATGCTGCCAGAAGAAAGCTTATCCTCCTTATTATTCTTCCTTATTATATAGAAGATTATATAAAAATTATAAAGGGAAATTGCATAAAAGCATTTTTCCACATTTTATAAAGAAGTTTAATTTGTTGATAACTTTAAAGTGTAGTCCGAAAAGAGGTTTTTGAATTCATTGGGCATGGTACTAGAAATAATATGCTATATATGGTATAATTGGCAGGAATACAAACAAAAATAAAACAAATAAGCTTGGGGTTAAAAACTGGTTAAGTCGGTTTTATCCTGGCGTATTTTTTATTTTGAAATACCTTTTGTATTAGCGATAATAAATTCTAAGGGTAATTTATGCGTAAGTCCGGTCTTTTGGTTGAGGCCGGTAGCAGGTTGATGAAAGGTTTGTTGGAGGCAAAAAGCCTTTATGGCAGAAATTAGCTGGCTGGGTCACGGGTGTTGCCGCATTAAGGCTCGCGAGGCCACTATTGTAACCGATCCTTATAGCAAAAGATTAGGGTTTGATTTCGGAAAACCCCGCGCCGATATTGTAACCGTTTCGCGACCCGGTGAGGGTTATGGCTACGTTGAAGCCGTTAAGGGTGAGCCGAAAGTTTTAATGGGACCGGGTGAATATGAAATAAGTGATGTTTTCATCACCGGAATAGGAACTTACTCGGAAGACAAAGCCAGCAAACACCGGGGTAAAAATACGGCATATGTATTTGAACTCGAAGGAATGGTTATGTGCCACCTGGGCGCGATAGGACAGCCCCCGACCGCAGAGCAGCGCGAACAGATGAGCAACATAGATGTGTTGTTCGTCCCGGTCGGCGGCCATACCACCATCGACGCCGCCCAGGCCAGCGAGGTTATAAGTATGATAGAACCTCATATCGTCATTCCAATACATTACCGAACCGATATTCTCGACCTCGACCTCGACGGGTTGGAGAAATTTGCGAAAGAGATGGGGATAAGCGATTTGACACCCCAAGAAAAACTAACCCTCCGGTCAAGTGACTTACCGGAGGGAACCAAAGTAGTCATTCTGGACTACAAAAATCAATACAAGTAGACAAGGAGGCGGGCTTAAGGGCCCGCCTCCCCTCTTTTTAGGGTCAGGTCTAGGTATAAGGAGGTTATTTAAATGCCCAAATATATATTTGTTACCGGCGGCGTGGTTTCTTCAGTTGGAAAAGGTATTACCGTTGCCAGTATCGGACGGCTGCTCAAAAGCCGGGGAATTAGCGTACGGATTCAAAAATTGGACCCCTATCTTAATGTAGACCCCGGAACGATGTCGCCTTACCAGCATGGAGAAGTCTTTGTCACCGATGACGGAGCCGAAACCGACCTCGACCTGGGCCACTACGAACGCTTTATTGATGAGAACCTCAGCCGAGCCTCCAACACCACCACCGGCCAGGTCTATAGCGCGGTTATCGCCAAAGAACGCCGGGGCGACTTCCTGGGCGGCACCATCCAGGTCATCCCGCATATCACGAACGAAATCAAAGGCCGCATCGGCATGGTCGCCAAGCAGGGCAACCCCGAAGTGGTTATCGTGGAAGTCGGCGGCACCGTCGGTGACATCGAAGGCCAGCCCTTCCTGGAAGCGATTCGCCAGATGCGCAAGGACGCCGGGCGTAACAATGTCCTCTATATTCACCTGACCCTGTTACCTGTTATCTCCCCTACCAACGAATTAAAGACCAAGCCGACCCAGCACAGCGTCAAAGAGTTGCGCTCGATTGGTATCACGCCGGATATTATCGTGCTGCGCTCCGACGGCCCTATCCCGGACGATGTGCGGGCCAAAATCGCGCTTTTTTGCGATGTAGACATGGAAGGTTGCGTCCCCATGCCGACGGTCGAAACCATTTACGAGGTGCCGTTGCTCCTGGAAGAATTTGGCCTGGGCAACTATATCTGCGAAAGGTTGAACCTGCCGAACCGGGAACCCGACCTGCGCGAGTGGCGACAAATCGTCAGCCGGGTCAAAAAGTCGAAGGATACCGTTAAAATCGCCCTGGTCGGCAAATACGTGGCCCTCCACGATGCCTACCTGAGCGTGGCCGAGTCGCTCAATCATGCCGGGTTATTCCACGAAACCGCGATTGAGATTGACTGGATTGACTCGGAAGATTTCGAGCATGAAGGCGGCTACAAACGCGCCTGCGACCGCCTCAAAGACGCCGATGGCATCGTGGTTCCGGGCGGCTTCGGCGACCGGGGTATCGAAGGGAAAATCGCGGCGGCCCGCTACGCCAGGGAAAACAACATTCCTTACCTGGGGTTGTGCTACGGTATGCAGATGGCCGTGATTGATTTCGCCCGGCACGTGGGCGGTTTGCCCGACGCCAACACCACGGAGGTGGACACCCGCTGTCCCAACCCGGTAATTGACGTGATGCCCGACCAGCGCGACATCGCGGACCTGGGCGGCACCATGCGGTTGGGCCAGTATCCCTGCCACCTGACCCCCGGCACCAAAACCGCCGAGGCTTATGGCAATGTCCCGGTCGTGTGGGAGCGGCACCGCCACCGTTTCGAGTTTAACAACACCTACCGGGAACGGTTGACCAGCGCCGGGCTTATCCTGAGCGGTCTGTCACCGGATGGCCGGTTGGTGGAGATTATCGAATTGCCGGACCATCCTTTCTATATTGGCTCGCAATTCCACCCGGAATTTAAGTCCCGGCCCAACCGCCCGCACCCGCTTTTCCGCGATTTTATCAAGGCGGCCAAAGAGGTCATTCACGAAGGCGACCAGCCGACGCTGCCGCTCACCGATGAACTTGAAGCCGGTTTCGACCAGGAAACGCCGGAACGCGAACGGGTTATGGTCTAAAACCCGGCCCCGTTCTCACCGGCCAGACGAGGGAGTTTTGGTAACTTATGAACGCGGTTGAAGACAAAGATATGAGCGAGTTTAGCGATAAGGTTTACGAAATTGTACGGCGCATTCCCTCTGGTCGCGTGATGACCTACGGTCAAATCGCGGCCCTGCTGGGGGTGCCCCGCGCCGCCAGGGAAGTCGGGTGGGCTTTGAATTCGGTACCACGCGGGGCGAATGTGCCCTGCCAGCGTGTGGTCAACCGCTTCGGCGGGCTGGCGAGCGGTTACGGCTGGGGCGGCCAGAAAGCTCACAAAGCCGATTTGCTGCCCGAAGGGGTCGAAATAACCGACGAATTCACGGTAGACCTGCAAAAGTACCAGTGGTTCCCCGATGAAAAAGACCTGCCGGACTTGCAACTGTCATTTATCAAGCGGGAAGAACTGGACGCCAAACTTCAGCCGAGCCAGGAGCATCTCAGCCCTTCGGGCAGGCGCGACCGGCCTAAGAAGAAGCCCGATTCACCCACGCTTTTCTAAGACTTACGGTTCAACGACGGTTATTCTATCAAGAATAGCCGTTTTTTTATTATCCCGAAAAGAGCCTCTAATAGAGAAACCTTGTAAGGACCAGTGGTTAATAATGAGGGGTATTTGGGTTAAGAAAAGTAGAGATATTATTAAAAAGCTATGAATCGAACCGGAATAGAATAAAATAGAAGACAACCGGCCATAGTTAAACCAGAAAAACCTATGATTTTGACCTAAAAAACCAATAAATAGTTTGTAGGAAAAATCACAGTAAAGACCTGGTTTGGCCTTGCATGGCCTAGGGCGTTATGTTATACTTTTCACTGGTAAGAAGTGAGGATAAAAGTAACTGCGTTTAAAGCTCAAATTGTACAATTATCGGAAAGAGTGTTTTACAGGTTACTTCGCACTGTGTTAGGCTGGCTGCTCACTTCCGAATCACGTCGGAAACTGCACCGGCCCAGCGCAAAAGCGCTCCCCCTTCTTGGCAAGGAAATGCTCAACTTGTCCCTTGCGTTTTCTTAAAGCTTTAACATCCAACCTGTCTCGATTCCGAGACGTACTCTAGCAAGTGAATACCTGGTACCGAGCGAGGTTATAACACCAATGGCGGCGCGTAATAACAACCAGGACGAAGAAAAGATAAGGCTAGCCTCCTCCAGGAAACTGGCAAATACAGCGATTAGCCTGGGTTTTAGTGTGGTTATTTTCGTGGTAATTGGCGTAGTCCTGGATAGCTTATTTAAGACCACCCCCCTTTTCATCCTAATTGGTGTCTTTTTCGCTCTAGCCAGTATGGTCTACTTCATGTACCAGCTTGTTAAAGCCCCTTAAACCCGAACGCCGTGACAGACCAGAGCAGAGCCCTGAAAGAGCAACACCTGATTTTAACCGGTTGGTAACTAGGTGACGGAGATAATCGAGTGGATTCAGAAGAATTAAATGTAAGCCTAAAGCCAGAGCAAGTTCATATTTTTGGCATTGACATTAACAATAGCTTGCTGACCATGATCCTGGTCATGGTGGTGCTGGCTATTCTAATGATAAGCGCCCTGGCCCGTCCCAAACTGGTCCCAGGCCGGTGGCAGGCCTTCTGGGAATTTGCGGTTGAATCGGTCTTGAACCAGGTCGAAAATAACCTGGGTCGCAATAAAACTTCGCGCCGTCTCTTTCCTTTAATCGCGACTTTCTTCATCTTTATCCTGTTTGCCAACTGGTTCTCGTTGTTACCCGGTATCGGCTCGATTGGCTTCTACGAGCGTGAGATTGCCGCCCAGACCGGCAACACCGCCGCTCTTTCAACCACCGCACCCAACAATTACGCCTTGCTTACCGCCAATACCGAGGTAAACGGCAAAGAAATCGAAGCGGGCGAAGCGGTCAAGATTCAGAGCATCCAGGGTAACACCGCCACTGTCGTAGCGGTAGAAGAAAAGACCGGGGATGGTCAAGAATTTGCGCCTCTTACCGGGGAAAAAGCTTTTAGCGGCCAGATTGAAACCGCCGCCCTGACCCCGGCCCATTCCATCAAAAAACTTATCCCGCTTTTCCGCGCACCCAACGCCGACCTGAACATGACTTTAGCGATGGCCCTGATTGCGGTTATCACGGCGAACGTGGTCGCGATTATGGCGCACGGCGTACTGGGTTGGCTCAAGGAATTCTTCCCCAAACCCTACGTTATGATCCCGTTGCTTACGCCAATTGAAATTGTCGGCCAGTTCTCCCGGATTATCTCGCTCACCTTCCGTCTTTTCGGTAACGTGTTCGCCGGAGAAGTGTTGCTGGCAATCATTCTAAAACTGGCGGCCCCCATCCTCGTGATATTCATTGGACTGGAACTGTTCTTCGGTTTCATCCAGGCCCTGGTCTTCATGTCGCTCAGCCTGGCCTATATCGCGCTGGGCCTGGGCAGCGAAGGGGCCGAGCATGGTCACGAAGCCGACCTCGATGAACTAACTCATACCGGTGAGTTGGAGTTGGACACAGCCCATTCTCGCCACTAATTTTTAGCAGTAAAGCGTAATGGAACCGGTATTTGGGGTTCCATAACAAACCAGTACCAGGCAAAATACGCCCCGGTTAAGCAGGTAACCGGCGGCGTATGACAAGGCAACTTAATTTATATATTGACGGGTACCCTGGAATAAACGGGGTGCCAAATTCAAGGAGGTTTTTTCGGAATGTACGATTTAGCATCTGTCATTCTTACCGACGTACTGGGACAGGCTGCCACCGCCAGCAAAGACGCTAACCGGGTGCTCGGTGCCGGTCTGGCGATGGGTCTGGGTGGTATTGGACCTGGTATTGGTATCGGTATCGCGGTAAACGGTGCTTTGCAGGCGATTGGCCGCAACCCGGAGGCGGAAGGCTCGATCCGAACCAACATGATTATCGGTGCCGGTCTGGCCGAAGCGGTCGCCATTTACGCCCTGTTAATTGGTCTGCTTATCCTGTTCGTATAACCGCCCGTTAAGGGAAAGGTAGCGAATTGCAAAAACAATGTTAAGAGGGCGGCACCACCTTTCAAAGGCTTAAGCTGCCGAGCCGCCCCTCTTTATCCAGTTTGCCAGACAATTTTTACAGAACAGGAAAAAAAGATGCAACTAGGATTCCTGGTTAACTCTATTTTGGCCGCCGAAGCGACAGACAGTAGCATACCAGCCCAGCTTGGTATCAGTCTGGGAAACTTGATTTTCCAGGCGCTAGGGTTCGCTATCCTGATGTTCGTCCTGTGGCGTTTCGCCTATAAACCGCTCTTGCGGATTCTGGACGAGCGGCGGGACCGGGCGCAGGAAATCGTCGAGAAAAGCGACCAGATTAAAAAGGACCTCTCGGAGACGGAAGCTCGGACCAGGGGCGAACTTGAAAAAGCCCGCACCGAAGCCCAGGCGATTATCGCCGAAGCCCGTGCTACCCGCGACCGCATCGTGGGCGATGCCCGTGACGCTGCCGCTGCTGCCGCTGCCGCCGAGAACGAACGTGCCCGCGCCGAACTGGCCCGCGAGCGCGAACAGGCCGTTGCCCAGTTGCGCCGTGAAACGGCGGACCTGGCGATTGCCGCCGCGACCCGCGTTATTGGCCGGGAACTCTCGACCAATAAGGACTTGCAAGTTCAGTTGATTAACGACGTGCTGAGCCAGGCCAACAGCAACCAGGCAGGTGACAGCCGCATGAGTTAGCCGGTCCGCCGCCGGGAAAAGTCTGCCACCCTGGCAACACCATTGACCGGCTTCGGACGACTGTGAGGATAAAAAGCGATGCCATCGGGAAGTGCCGGACGCCGCTATGCCCAGGCCATTTTTGACCTGGCGCAAGAAGAAAACAAATTAGAACAGTGGTCGAAAGACCTGACCGCCATAAGCCAGGTTTTCGACCAGCCCCAAGCCAGGGTTTTTCTCGAAAACCCTAAAACCGCCCGCGAAAAGAAGATTCAATTCACCGCGACGGTGCTGGGCAAACAGGTCAGCCCCCAGGCGCTTAAACTGGCCCAACTGCTGGTGCAACGGGACCGCTTTGCCTATGCGACCAATATCCTGGAAGCGTATACCAGCATGTGGAACCGTCTGCGTGGCATCGAGATAGCCCACGTTACGACTGCTATCCCGGTTGACGAAGCCGAAGCCAAACAGATTCAAACTAAACTGGCGGCCATGACCGGCAAGCAAATTACCCTTGATTTGAAAGTTGACCCTGACATTATCGGCGGCATGGTCGCCCAGGTGGGGGATACTCTGCTCGACGGCAGCATCCGCACCCGCTTGCAGAATTTACGTAAGCAACTAGCATAAAGCATTGATTTCGGAAGGCCGGGGATAAAGGGTTTTGAGGTAAACCGCAAAGCTTTATCAAACGCTTTCACACTTCAATTGGCAGGAGGAAAGCCAGATGGCAGTACGTGCTGACGAAATTAGTTCGATTATTAAACAACAATTGGCCGGTCTTGATACCGCCACCCAGCAAGTTGAAGTGGGTACGGTGGTGGAAGTCGGCGACGGTATCGCCAGGGTTTACGGCCTGGCGGGTGTGAAAGCCAGCGAGTTGGTCGAATTCCCCGGTCGCGGCCCGAACGGCACCGACGTGCAGGGTATGGCCCTTAACCTGGAAGAGGACACCGTCGGTGTCATCATCATGGGCCCTTACACTGGCATCCAGGAAGGCGACCTGGTCCGCACCACCGGCAAAATTATCGAAGTGCCGGTCGGAGTGGAACTGGTAGGCCGCGTGGTCAACGCCCTCGGCCAGCCGGTTGATGGCAAAGGCGAAATTAGCACTTCCAGGACCCGCGTTATCGAACGCGTTGCCCCCGGCGTTATTACGCGCAAGTCGGTAGATACCCCGGTCCAGACCGGTATCAAAGCGATTGACTCGCTCATCCCGATTGGTCGCGGCCAGCGCGAACTCGTTATCGGTGACCGCCAGACCGGTAAGACCGCTATCTGTATTGATACAATTATCAATCAGAAGGGCGGCAACATGATTTGTATCTACGTGGCGATTTCCCAGAAACAGCAGCAGGTCGCCCAGGTCGTGGCAACCCTGGAACGCTACGGCGCAATGGAACACACCATCGTGGTAGTCGCCAGCGCCTCCGAACCGGCCCCGCTGCGCTACATCGCCCCCTATTCGGGTGTTACGATGGCCGAAGAAATCATGGAAAACACCGTCACCCTGCCGGATGGCCGCGTCATTAAAGACGTTTTGATTATTTACGATGACCTGAGCAAGCACGCCAACAGCTACCGCGAAGTATCGCTGCTGCTGCGCCGCCCTGCTGGTCGCGAAGCTTACCCCGGTGACGTTTTCTACCTGCACAGCCGCCTCCTGGAACGGGCTGCGCGTCTGAGCGAGGACTACGGTGGTGGCAGTATCACGGCCATGCCTATCATCGAAACCCAGGCCGGTGACGTGGCGGCTTATATCCCGACCAACGTAATCTCGATTACGGACGGCCAGATATTTTTGGAAACCGACCTCTTTAACTCCGGCCAGCGCCCCGCGGTGAACGTGGGTATCTCGGTATCGCGGGTAGGTGGGGCCGCTCAAACCGCCCCGATGAAGCAGGTCGCCGGTACTTTGAAACTTGACCTGTCGCAGTATCGTTCGCTGGCCGCGTTTGCCCAGTTCGGCTCCGACCTTGATAAAGCCACCCAGCAGCAGCTAAACCGCGGTGTCCGTACTTCTGAAATTATGAAGCAGCCGCAGTATAGCCCGATGGCGTTCGAGAAACAGGTTATGAGCATCTACGCCGTAACCAACGGCTTCCTGGACGATGTGCCTGTGGACAAGGTCAGCCAGTTCGAGAGCGATTTCCTCGAATACATGGACAACGCTCACCCTGAGTTCGGCCAGAGCATGCGTGATAACCCCAAGGCCAAACTCTCGAAGGAAGCCACTCAGCAACTGTCGAACTACCTTAAAGAGTTCAAACAGGGCCGCAAGTACTAGAACCGGGGCTTGCCGGTAGCCGGAAACGATTACCGGCAAGCCATTTTTACGAACCCAGGGACGGCAATTGCTGAGAAACGGGGCAGCAAGAGCAAGTTAGTCGAAATGATAAAGGAGAGTAGATGCCAAGTACTCTGGCTTTACGCCGCCGCATCCGTAGTGTAAAAAATACGGCCCAAATAACCAAAGCCATGGAACTGGTAGCGGCCAGTCGCATGCGCCGGGCGCAACAAAACGTGCAATCGGCCCGTCCTTTTTCTCAGAAAGTGCTGGAAGTTATTGCCGATATTGCCGCTTTGCAGAAGAGCGAGGAAATTAGCTCGGTCAGCCCGCTTTTGCAACAGCGCCCTATCCAACGCATCGGGCTGGTAATGGTAACGGCTGACCGTGGTCTGGCCGGGCCGCTCAATACCAACGCTATCCGGCGGGCGGTGCGCTTTATTACCGAAGAAATAGAAAATAAACCGGTCCAGATTGTCGCGGTGGGCCGCAAGGGCCGCGACTTTATGGTACGGTCGGGCCGGGAAATCGTAGCCGAGTTTATCGGGCTACCGCCGTTCCCCAGCCTGCTTGATACCTTGCCGATTTCTAAAGTGGTTATTGACGATTATATCAATGGAAAGTATGACGCGGTTTACCTACTCTATACCAACTTCGTCAATACGCTGACCGTCCGGCCCAGGATTATCAAATTGTTGCCGATTGACCCGAACGCAATCGAGCCGGACCAGGATACTGCCGATTACAAAAAGACCGATTTTATCTTCGAACCGAATCCGAATGAAGTGCTGCGGGCCTTATTGCCGCGCTATGTCGAGGTAGAAATCTACCAGGCGATTCTGGAAAATATTGCCAGCGAACAAAGTAGCAAGATGGTGGCGATGCGTAACGCTTCGGATAAGGCTAAAGAAGTTGTAACCGACCTGACCCTGACCATGAACAAAGTCCGCCAGGCCAGTATTACCGCCGAAATCCTGGAAATCAGTAACGCCGCCGCCGCCCTGGAAAGCCAGGGATAGCGCCAGGCTCTCTAAGCAATTTAAGGAGTTTAAAAGATGACTACGGAAGTAAAAAATTCTGTCGGCGCGACTGGCCGGGTGGTACAGGTAACCGGCCCGGTGGTGGATGTGGAATTCCCTGCCGACAGCCTGCCTGACATCTATAACGCTGTTGAAATTACCATGGAAGGCCAGGAAGAAACCCTGGTCGCGGAAGTCCAGCAGCACTTGGGCAACGACTGGGTCCGAGCTGTCGCCATGTCCAGCACCGACGGATTACAGCGCGGTGCGAAAGCCGTTGATACCGGCGGGCCGATTGCCGTACCGGTCGGGGAAGGTACCCTGGGCCGTATCTTTAATGTGCTGGGCCGCCCGGTAGACCTCAAAGGTCCTGCCGCAACCGACGAAACTTACCCGATTCACCGGCCTGCGCCTTCCTTCGCGGACCAGTCCACCCAGGCCGAGATGTTCGAAACCGGCATGAAAGTAATCGACCTGATTGCTCCCTTCTCCAAAGGCGGTAAAGTCGGCGTGTTCGGTGGCGCGGGTGTAGGCAAGACCGTCGTAATTTTGGAACTGATTAACAACGTGGCAAAAGCCCACGGTGGTTATTCCGTGTTTACCGGTGTGGGCGAACGGACCCGCGAGGGCAACGACCTCTATCACGAAATGATTGACGCGGGCGTTATCGACAAACTGGTGATGGTCTTCGGCCAGATGAACGAGCCGCCGGGAGCCCGCCTGCGTGTCGGCCTGACCGGTCTTACGATGGCCGAATACTTCCGCGATACCAAAGGCACCGACGTGCTGCTCTTTATCGACAACATCTTCCGGTTCGTCCAGGCCGGTTCGGAAGTGTCCTCGCTCTTAGGCCGTATGCCGAGCGCCGTAGGTTACGCCCCGACCCTGGCAACCGAGATGGGCCAGTTACAGGAGCGCATCACCTCGACCAAACGCGGCTCGATTACCTCGGTCCAGGCCGTGTACGTGCCCGCCGATGACTACACCGACCCGGCCCCGGCGACGACCTTCGCCTTCCTCGACGCGACTATTTCGCTCGAACGGCGTATCGCCGAGCAAGCCATCTTCCCGGCGGTGGACCCACTGGCCTCGACCAGCCGGATTTTGGACCCGAAAGTGGTCGGGCAGGAACACTATGATACCGCTCGCGCTGCCCAGCGGACCTTGCAGAAGTATCGCGACTTGCAGGATATTATCGCCATCCTGGGTGTGGATGAACTCTCGGAAGACGATAAACTGACGGTGCGCCGCGCCCGCAAAATCGAGCGTTTCTTCAGCCAGCCGATGTTTGTGGCCGAACAGTTCACCGGTCAACCGGGCGTCTTCGTGCCGGTCTCCGAGACCGTAGCGGGCGTCAAGGAAATCCTCGAAGGCAAGCACGACGACCTGCCGGAACAGGCTTTCTATATGGTCGGCAACATTGATGCTGCGGTCAAAAAAGCCGCTACTTTACAGTAGTAAGGCAGGAGCGGAAAATGCCTCTCAATTTGCAAGTAGTTACGGCGGAACGGATACTTATCAACGAAGACGTTGACAGCCTGGTCGCCCCAGGTTCGGACGGCGAGTTGGGTATCCTGCCCCGCCATGCGCCCCTCTTGAGCGGGCTGAAACCGGGCGAATTGCGCTATCGGCGCGGCGGCGAGGAAAATTTCCTGGCAATTGGCGGGGGCTTTATAGAAGTCCTCAACAATAAGGTAATCGTGCTGGCCGATTCGGCAGAACGCTCCGAGGAAATCGACCTGGAACGGGCCGAATCCGCCCGCCGCACCGCCGAGCAGACCCTGGCGAACCGAGGCCAACTCTCGGTCGAGCAACTGGCCGCCGCCGAAGCCGCTTTGCGCCGGGCGATGGTCCGTCTCGACATCGGGACACGCCGCCGGGGCAGCCGGACCGGTATACCGGGCCGCGATTTCTAAGACAATACCCCTGGAACTACTTCCAGCATTTGCTTTTAGAATAATAAAAATTAAAAAACCCTTGAATCTAGATGGTACAGCAATCGTTTAGGTTCGAGGGTTCTTTTTGATGGGCTTAAATAGCCAAATTAGTTTATTTTCAGGTTAACAAATTAAGGATAAAATTTTAAAAAGACCTATTTAAGATTTAGCAGAGTAAGAGAATAAAATTGCACATGTCTTTACCTGTAACTCCTTCTGAAGAAACCCAGGCCAGTCAAAGGACTCGCTTAAAATTTGCCTTTAAGCCTAGAGTAACTATTGAAATAATTTTAATCGGCTCAATTGTCTTTTTAGGATGCCTGATTCGCCTCATAAATGGGCCACAACCAATAGATGATGCTTATATAACTTATCGATATGTAGAAAATATTGTTAGCGGTAACGGTTTTGTTTATAACATAGGCGAACATGTACTTGGAACCACGACGCCATTTTATACCCTCTTACTCTCTTTGCTTTTTTTTATTTTCAGAATTGACCTGCCCTGGCTTTCTTTAATAATTAACACCGCCGCAGATGCGGTGACTATCATTTTACTCTGGCGCATCAGCAAACACTTTTTAGCCGAGTTTGAAACCCCTGCCCCTTTTGAATTTGTCACGCCCCTGCTATTTTCTATTACTGCAATGAGTACCAACTGGTGCATTGGGGGAATGGAAACCTCTGTTTTTAGTTTTCTATTGATTTCCAGCCTCTATTTTTTCACGGTACGAAATAGCGCAGTATTGACGGCCATAACCGCCAGTTTAGCGGTCATTTGCCGGCCAGAAGGAATAGTATTACTTGGCCTGATATTAGCCTACATCTTAATATTTCAAAGAAGGGGGTTTTTAAAGACTCTTTTGGTAGTTATAATTACAAGCGCTCCCTGGTTACTTTTTGCGACCTTCTATTTTGGAAATCTCATTCCCCAGTCAATTATCGCCAAAAACTCGGCGACCTATGTTGTCTACAATGATTTCATCGAGGATTTTTCAGTCTTCTGGCAATTACTTGCCGATAATCCAATTGGTCACCTGATTGGCCGCTATACCAGTCCAAGCGGATTTAACACAATAATGGCACTTATGGCGTTAATAAATTTCCCTCTGTATTTATATGGAACATTGAAATTTTCTAAACTTAAAGATAGAAAATATTTGTTAATACCGGGATTTGCCTTTGCATTTATTGGTATTTACGGTTTATCAATTTATAAAACACCAAGTTTGATTTTTCCCTGGTATACGGGGCCATTGGCGCCGTGGCTACTTTTGCTCCTAACTGTTTGCCTGGCAGGTCTATGGCAACACCTGAGAAAATTACCAAAATTGCTTGATAAATTTGTTCAAATAATGGTGATTAGCTTCCTCATCATTTCTGTAATAAATCAGCTTCATGGTTATAACAATGGGCGTAGTTATATTAAAACACGGGGATATTATGAACAGGCGGCAATTTTTCTTCGACCTTATCTTAAGAAAGATGATTTGATTGCTGCACCTGAGATTGGGGAGTTGGGTTATTTCACCAAAGCTCGAATTATGGATACGGTGGGCCTTGTTTCACCGGAAGTCCTTAAGTTTTATCCTGTGCCTGTAAGTGAACAGTTTGCCGGTAATACAATCCCAACAAACTTAATTATTGAGTACCAACCAGATTATGTTGTTGGTGTAGATATTTTTATGAGAAATAGTCTCTTAAAATCCCTGGATTTCCTGAAGGATTATACCTTATTCAAAAGCTGGTCTGATATAGAAGCTAATAGTAACAAACTTCTTATTTTCGTTAAGAATAGTACTCTTAATAAATAACTCCTTTTGTTCCAAGCCTTTGACCTTTCCACGCTCTGTTTGTGGCTTCTTTTTAGTTTTCAAATGCAATGTTAACACTGTAAAATTGAGCATAAGCCGCGCATCTGTTAAAATAGGGGTATAGGTTACGGCTGCTTGGAATGGTCTTTCCCGGATCAGAATGTCGCCAACGCTTGAACATATAAAGAGGAAGAAGGATACAGTTCTCATGGAAAATCTCGCCAATCCGTCCACTCCCCGACCGGATACGGAAGTGCCGGTCCTCGAAGTCCGCAACATCACCAAAGTTTTCCCTGGGGTAGTCGCTAATGACTCGATTAGCTTTAACCTGAGAAAGGGCGAAGTGCTGGCTTTCCTGGGAGAGAACGGGGCCGGTAAATCTACCCTGATGAACATCCTGTATGGCCTCTACCACCCTGACCAGGGCGAGATTCTACTCAATGGGCAACCGGTCCATTTTAACGGCCCGCACGATGCGATTGCCGCCGGGATCGGAATGGTCCACCAGCACTTCATGCTGGTCCCAACCCTGACCGTTGCCGAGAATATTATCCTGGGCAACGAAGGCTCCAGGGGGGTCGAAAAGTTAAACCTGCGCCAGGCCAACCGGCGTATCCGCGACCTATCCAAACAATATGGCCTGGCCCTGGACCCGACAGCCCTGGTCGGTGACCTCTCGGTTGGTATGCAGCAGCGCGTGGAAATCGTTAAAGCCTTCTTCCGCAACGCCAACATTCTTATCCTGGACGAACCGACCGCCGTCCTCACACCCCAGGAAGCCGACGAACTGGTTATCATTATGCGAAACTTGACCGACCAGGGCAAGTCCATCATCTTCATCAGCCACAAGCTGCGCGAGGTGCTGGCTATCGCTGACCGGGTCGAAGTGCTGCGGCTTGGTAAAATCGTGGGCAAAGTCGAAGACCTCAGCACCGCCACCGAAGCCAGCCTGGCCGCCCTGATGGTAGGCCGCACAGTCGTGCTGCGGGTCAACAAAGGGGAAGCCCATCCCAAAGAAATTGTCCTGTCCGTCAACAACCTGAAGGCGCTGGATGACCGGGGGGTTATGAGCCTGAACGGGGCGACCTTCCAGGTACGGGCCGGGGAAGTAGTCGGCATTGCCGGGGTAGAAGGCAATGGGCAGACCGAACTGGTGGAAGTCCTGACCGGGTTGCGCCAGGACCAGGGCGGTGAAATCTTTCTCCAGGACAGGCCGCTAAAAGGCGAAACGCCCCGCGAATGTACCGAAGCCGGGATTGGTTATGTGCCGCAAGACCGCCAGCGTTTCGGGTTGGTGTTGGGATACGGGGTGGATATAAACCTGGTCCTTTCCAGTTACTACCGCCAACCCTTTACCAAAGGGTTGATGATTAATACGAAGGAGATTGACCGGTACGCCCAGGGCCTGGTGAAGAAGTTCGACATCAGGACACCCAGCGTTGAAACCCGCGCCGGGAATCTCTCCGGGGGTAACCAGCAAAAGGCTGTTGTCGCCCGCGAGTTCAGTCGCGATAACAAACTTTTGATTGCAGTCCAGCCAACGCGCGGTCTTGATGTCGGCTCTATCGAGTTTATTCACCAGAATCTTATTAACCAGCGGGATGCCGGGGTAGCGGTGCTGCTGGTGTCAAGCGAGCTTGACGAAATTATGTCTTTGAGCGACCGGATTGCGGTCATCTATAAGGGGCAAATCCTGGCCGTCATTGAAAATAAGGCCAAAACAGACGAAGAATACGAAACCCTACGTAACGAACTGGGCTTGCTAATGGCCGGGGCGGTCAAAGAGGCGGTAGCCGGGTAGAGATCAGGGTTAAAGTAGACAAAAGATAAGTTTTAGGGTTATCATGAGGCTAAATGATAGCCAAATGCTTTGTGGAGAAGCTTGAAAATCGGTTCCAATTGGATGCTTACGGCCCAATATTCGTTCTGCAAGCTAGTTTAAGGTTAAGGGTTATTTTTAATTGAACCGGGAATATAAAACGGAACATAATACCGGACAAAGGGAAAGCTGAGTACAAAATGCCTGATCAACACATTTTGATTGCGGACGATGAGACCGATATTCGGGAGATGTTAGCCTCCCTTTTCGAGGAAGAAGGGTTCCGGGTTAGCCAGGCTAAAAATGGCGCGGAAGTGCTGGCCGAGGTAAAGAAATCCGGTAATAACCTCGATTTAATTATGATGGACGTGCGCATGCCCGATATGGACGGCCTGACAGTCCTCAAACAGTTAAAAGACGGCGGCAACGGAAATATTCCGGTCCTGATTATGACCGCCTACGGCTCCAGCGGCGTGACCATCAAGGCCATGCAACAGGGCGCGGAAGATTTTTTGACTAAACCCTTTGACGACCCTGACGCGGTCGTCCACAAGGTCAACCGGATTTTCGAACACCAGAATCTGACCAAAGAGGTCGCCGACCTCAAAAGTAAACTGACCGCCGACCCCGGCGAGAAAATTATCGGTAACAGCGGCCCGATGCAGGAAATATACAAGCAAATCGGAAAGGTCGCCGGGAGTGACGCGACGGTGCTTATCAGTGGCGAGACTGGGACCGGTAAAGAACTGATTGCAAACGTGATTCACACGACCTCGCGCTATTCGCGGGGGCCGCTAATCAAAGTGAACTGCGCCGCGCTGCCGGAAACGCTGCTGGAAAGCGAACTGTTCGGCCACGAAATGGGCGCCTTTACCGGGGCCGCCAAGATGCGTAAGGGCCGCTTCGAGATGGCCGACAAGGGCTCGATTTTTCTCGACGAAGTCGGTGAAATGACCCTCAGCACCCAGCGCAAGCTATTGCGGGTGCTACAGGAACGAATGATTGACCGCCTGGGCGGGACGATTCCGATTAAAATTGATGTGCGGGTGATTTCGGCCACCAACCGCGACCTCGAACAGGAAATCGAGGCCGGGAAGTTCCGGGCCGACCTCTTCTTCCGTCTCAACGTTATCTCGATTCACATGCCGGCTCTGCGCGACCGCAAGGATGATATTCCGCTTCTGGTTGAACACTTTTTGGACAAGCACCGCTACACCCAGAGCAGCGCCCCGGCCCATATCAGCCGCGAAGCCATGGAAACCTTGATGGATTATGACTGGCCGGGTAACGTCCGCGAACTGGAAAATTCCATTCAGCGGGCCGTGGTGGACGCACGTGGCGGGACTATTACCAGCCGCAACTTCATGCTCTCCGGCAAACGCGAACGGGTCAACATCGGCGGCAGCAACGCTTTCTATGTAGACCAGATTGTAAACTCACGTGTTAAGCTTGAGCAGGCCATGTCCAGTTTTGAGAAAATGCTGCTGATGGAAGCCTTGCGCCAGGCCGCCGACGATGAAGAAGCCGCCGCCGAAATTTTGGGTATTACCATCCGGGACATGCAACAGCGGATGCGGCGTCACCGCTAAAACCGCCACAGGCGGACTTTCTGAAATGTTACCTGGGTCGCAAGCGGGCCTAATCTTTGGTCGTCGCGCCTAGCGACCCGTGCGGTTAGCACTAAACCGGGTCTCCTTGTCAGGGCGTTATTAATTACTAGAGAAATAAAGGCTGACGATGAGTAGAATACTGGTTGTGGATGACGAACCCTTAATCGTTGAGATTATTGCCGAAACCCTCTCCCCTGAAGGACACGAAATCCAGAAGGTCTATAACGGCGAGGACGCTATAAAATTCCTAAACCGGGACCAGGAGCCGCCCGACCTGGTGCTGCTCGATTTGATGCTGCCCGGTATGGATGGGCTGGAAGTCAGCCGCCAGATGCAGCAAGACGCCCGCCTCAATCACATCCCCATTATTATGTTAACTGCCAAGACCGCCACCTACGACCGCAAGACGGGCTACCAGAAGGGCGCGGACGACTATATCACCAAACCTTTCGACCCCGACGAGTTAATTTTGCGAGTCCGTACCCAGCTCCAACACCTTCACGGCGTTAAAGACACCGACCTGACCAACCTGCCAGGGGCCGAGCAAGTCCAGGTGGCTATCCGGGAGCGCACCGCCGACCCCGAAGGCGATTGGGCGATTGTCTATGCCGATATTGAGAACTTCCGGGCCTACAACCAGGCTTACTCTTTCGCGCAGGGTAACAAACTGGTTCAAAAGGCCGCGAGTTCTCTCATTAAAGCCATAGAAGAAAAAGGCAATGCCGACGACTTCCTCGGCCATATCAGCGGGTCCGAGTTCGTTGTCCTCACCAGCATAGATAAGTGCCAGGGCATTACCGAGCGGGCGGGCGAGCTTTTCAGCAAACTGGTGCCCGACTTTTTCAGCAAACAGGACCAGACCAAAGGCAGTTTCACCTCCGTTAGCCGCCAGGGCGATATAGTCCGCCTACCCCTCGTCTCGCTTTCTTTCGATATTGTGGATAACTCAGTGGATTAATTGGCCTGAAATTGTGGATTAAATTCCTTTAAAAAGTGGCTCCAAAAATTTTCGCGAGAGATAAGTATATTGACTTTGTACCCCCTTTTGGGTACAATAGGATTAACTTTTAGAACTTTCTTTCGAAAAATTAACGCAGGCTGTAGCCCCGCAGGGCGCAATAGGCAGAAAGAGAAGAAAACCAGCAATGGCAAGATCCTCCAAAAGCTCCGCAGGAGCAGAAAAAGACGAAAAAGGATATGGCGATCTGAGGGGTGCTGGCCGGGAGAATGAGCGCGAGAAAGCGCTTGAGTCGGCGATGTCCCAGATTGAACGGGCTTTTGGCAAAGGCTCTATTATGAAAATGGGCGATGCCAGCCAGAAGATGGCAGTTGAAGCCATACCGACCGGGGCTATTTCCCTGGACCTGGCGCTCGGCGTCGGCGGTCTGCCAAGGGGCCGTATCATTGAAATCTATGGCCCGGAGTCTTCCGGTAAGACGACCCTGGCCCAGCATGTTATCGCCGAGGCCCAGAAGACGGGTGGCGTGGCGGCTTATATCGACGTTGAGCACGCGGTAGATCCGCTTTATGCCGCCAATTGCGGTGTGGACCTGGATAACCTGCTCATTTCGCAGCCGGATACCGGTGAGCAAGCCCTCGAAATCGCTGAAACGCTGGTCCGCAGCGGCGCGATTGACGTAATCGTGGTGGATAGCGTGGCGGCCCTGGTTCCGCGCGCTGAAATTGAAGGCGATATGGGCGACGCCCACGTCGGTTTGCAGGCCCGCTTGATGAGCCAGGCGCTGCGCAAACTGGCAGGGGCGGTCAGCAAAAGCCGGACCTGCCTTATCTTCATCAACCAGTTGCGTATGAAAATCGGCGTGATGTTCGGTAACCCCGAAACGACGACCGGCGGTAACGCCCTCAAATTCTACGCTTCGGTCCGTCTCGACATCCGCAAGGTAGAAGCGATTAAGAACGGCCAGGACGAAGTCGGTAACCACGTCCGCGTGAAAGTTATCAAGAATAAAGTCGCGCCGCCTTTCCGCAAGGCCGAGTTCGACATCATGTTCGGCAACGGTATCAGCAAGGAAGGTGACCTGATTGACGTGGGTGTCCAGATGGGCATCGTCCGCAAGAGTGGCGCGTTCTTCTACCTGAACGACCAGAGGTTGGGCCAGGGCCGCGAGAATGCCAAGGACTTCTTGAAAGAGAACCCTGACTACGCCGAGGAAATCGAGGGCCTGATTCGCCAGCAGAATAACGCTGACAAGGGTCTGCCCGCCGGGGACGGTGTGCCGGTGTCGGTAATCGAGCCGGAACCTGACCTTGACGATGAGTTAGCAGACGATTTCTAGTCGGCGCTAACCGCGCAGTGTTAGGCGCGACGGCCAAGGTTTAAGCAATACAGACAAGACCGTAAACAAAAGGTAGCTGTCTATAACGGCTTAATAACTTAAAGCCGAACATCTTTGAAAATTGGCCGACCTCATCAGTCGGCCTTTTTAATTGGTACAGCCCTCATGATAACCCGGCCCATAAACCCTTGAAAACAGGTGTAATATTTTCCCCAACAAACTCAGCGCCTGAAACTATTTACCGGCCTATTTTGAAAAATTAAACCGAGGAGGTAAGTTCGATGGCACTTCAATTTTACTCGACAGTGTTGAATGTACAGGACCTTAAGCGGGCGCGTGATTTCTGGTCGGCGGCCCTCGGCTTCAAGGTACGACACGAAAACTCGGATTGGGTTACGCTCGAAGACCCCAATAAAGAGTGGGCGCGCCTGGCTTTGCAATTGACCGACAAGCCGAAGACCGAGCTAAACCGCCTGCATTTTGACCTTGTCGCCGATGATGCCCCGGCGGAAGTCGCACGGCTCAAATCTATTGGTGGAATAATCATCCCCTGGGCTTTCTACGAACCCGACTCCGACTTTTTAGTAATGACCGACCCGGAGGGCAACGAATTTTGCGTGGTTGGCGAGAATCTCGAACAATTCAGGATTAAAGCCTAAACTCTGCCATTTGCAGGTATTTAAGGGGAGCCGGGATAAACACAAACAGAATGTTACCGGCTCCCTAAAAACCAGCAGCCGTGGCTACTGCCGTCGAGGTGGGATGGTTCAAACCTTCGGGTCCAGGTATAAAACCCCTGGAGTATGTGGCTCTGACCCTTATTACCTGGTAAAGGCCGACCCCAAAGTTACTGAATTAGGCGTTTCGACCATAGGCAGAAAGATTTACTGGCCTTCCTGGGCCTCGTTCGAACTAGAAGTAAGCGTTATAAAATGTTTAGAAGTAACAACAATTCCTTTAAGAATAAGAAGTACACCAAAAAACCGCCCGAACAGAAGGAGACCGCCGCCGAAAAACGGATGCGGAAACGCTTTACCGGGGAAGGAAAAATCACCCTGGTCGAGTACCAGAAGACCCATCCCGACCGGGTAAATGTCCATATCGACGACGAGTTCGCCTTCGCCATCACGGCTGTCCTGGCTGCTGAGCGCAAACTCAAAGCGGGAATGTATCTCAGCGCCGCCCAGGCCGATGAAATCCAATCTGCCGACCTCTACAACCGGGGGCTGGCAGCGGCGCTGCAATACCTGGCTTTACGGCCCCGTAGCGCCGCCGAGTTGCGGGATAACCTGCGACGGCGCTATCCAGACGCCACGCCCGAAACCCTGGACCGGATTCTCGATCGCCTGAAGGAGCTAAATTATCTCAACGACACCACTTTTGCCAAGTTCTGGGTTGAGAACCGGTTGGCCTTCTCACCGAGGGGGCGCAACCTTTTAAAACAGGAGTTGCTCCAAAAGCGGGTCTCGCGGGATATCATTGACACGGTTATCACCGAACAACTGGAAGCACTCCAGGAAGAAGCTGACCGTAACGGCGAAAACGAAGGGCAACCGGTCGAGGAGACCCAGGCCCTCGAACAGGCCCGTAAAAAGGCCCGCAGCTACGCCGCTGACGCCTGGCCGGACTTCTACCGCAAACTGGGCGGTTTCCTGCAACGCCGGGGCTACGGCTTCGATATAACCGGGAAAGTCGCCCGGCAGGTCTGGGCCGAACTTAAAGGCCAGCACGCCGGGGACGAGGATGGCAGCGAGGAATTTAGCGAACCGGAGAGCTAAAAGGCCAGTTTAGAGCCGGTACTTTATAGCTTCGATAGCTTTAATAGAGAACTCCTATTCTTTGAGATTTGCCAAAAAAGGCCGGTTGGGCTAAAATAAAGGTAGAGATTGTGAATTTATTGTCAAAGTTATTCGCGGACTTAAAACCTTTGAAACCTTACTAAAGCATCTTCAAAGAGGAGGAAATACCAGAATGGCTGCACGCAAGAAAGTAACTGTTATCGGGGCCGGAAACGTTGGGGCGACCGTGGCGCAGCGCCTGGCCGAGCGCGATTTTTATGATGTGGTGCTGTTGGATATTCCCCAGGTAGACGGTATGCCCCAGGGTAAAGCCCTAGACCTGCTCGAAAGCGGCCCGGTCTACGGTTATGATAGCTTGATTACCGGCACGACCAATTATGATGATACCGCCGATAGCGACCTGGTGGTGATTACAAGTGGGCTGCCGCGCAAACCCGGTATGACCCGCGACGACCTGCTGATTACCAACGCAGGCATCGTCAAATCGGTGACTGAAAACGTGGTTGCCAAGTCGCCTAACTGTTTTATTATCGTCGTAACGAACCCCCTGGACGCGATGGTGCAACTCTGCCAGAAGGTCAGCGGCTTCCCCAAAAACCGGGTTATCGGTATGGCGGGTGTCCTCGACTCGGCCCGCTACCGCACTTTTATCGCCCAGGAACTCGATGTATCCGTGGAAGATGTTTCGGCCTTCGTGCTGGGCGGCCACGGCGATACCATGGTTCCGTTGCCGCGCTACAGCACCGTTTCGGGTATCCCGATTACCGAGCTTATCTCGGCGGAGCGGATTGAAGCCCTGAGCAAACGGGCTGCTAACGGCGGAGCGGAAATCGTCGCGTTATTGAAGACCGGCAGCGCCTTCTACGCCCCTTCGGCCTCGGTAGTGGCGATGGTAGATAGTATCCTGCGGGACAAAAAGCGCGTGTTGCCTTGCGCGGCCCTGCTGGAGGGCGAGTACGGCGTTAACGGCCTGTACGTGGGCGTACCGGTGAAACTGGGCGCAAACGGCGTCGAGCAGGTTATCGAAATCAACCTCGCCGAGGACGAGAAAGCGGCCTTCCAGAAGAGCGCCGCATCCGTCCAGGAGTTGGTCGGTGTAATGCGCGAGAAGATGCCGGAAGTGGGTCTTTAAGCCTAAATAAAGCCAAATGTTCGAAACTGCCCCTCGCAGGGAGGGGCAGTTTTTGTTTTAGCTCAAAATTCGTTTAATATTTGTACATTAACCTATTGCATTTATTGTATAGCTTTGGTAGACTTACCCATGAGACTTGTTTTAGTCCACCGAATTATTGTAAATAGGACCTTAGTCCTATTTGCAGGCGGTTAATCGAAGCGCGGCATTTGGTCTGAGAAATGAATGATTTAGTAATATTTTAGACCAATCGGTAAGTATCAAGGGAAATGGCGGCACCCTCTACCCGGCAAGAGCTTTCCCCAGGCCCAAGACTCACTCTCCGAATAAATTATTCCACCCTGGTTTAGCTCGCAAAACAGGGCTGGCAAATCCGTACTGAAGACTATTTAGCAAAATAATGCGATATGGGCTAGACCTGACTCAAAGCACGAAGAGGAGTTACACTATTTTAGTGCCTACTTTATCTTTTCCTGCAATCCAATTGGACAACAAATACCTAGTTTCTTTTCTCTAAGGAGGCCCCAAGGTGAGCTTTGAGGACAAAACTTTAACGTGCCGCGATTGTGGTAAATCGTTTGCGTTTACGGCAGGTGAACAGAGTTTCTACGCTGAGAAAGGGTTGTTGAACAACCCCAGCCGCTGCCCGGAATGCCGCCAGCAGCGCAAACAACAGCAAGCTGGAGGGAGCTATAGCGGTGGCGCAAGCCACAGCCGCGAACGGGGGCCGCGCACCAGCGAAAATCGCATTCAGCACCCGGTCCAATGTGCTGCCTGCGGCAAGGAAACAACCGTTCCCTTCGTACCGAAATACGACCGGCCCGTCTATTGCAGCGATTGCTTTGAGCAGCAGCGCGTAGCCACCACGGCTGGCTCCGCCCGCTAGGTTTAGCCAGTCACCGCGTGAACTATCACGCCTGAGGGAAAAAGGTTCTTGTGCCGGCAAGAACCTTTTTGCTTTTAAAAGTAAAAAGAATAAAAAATCGAGGCAATGCCTCGATTTTTTTATAGTCTTTTGAAAAGGACGCCAAACCTTATTTGCTCAGGGCGGCTAAAATAGCCCGCTTGGCAAAAACGTCGGCCATAGCCCGGCGATAATCCTGGGAGCCGTGAAGGTCTTCCAGGGCATCGACCCCGCTGGCGCAGCCCTTACAGGCTTCTGCGATGGAGGCTTCATCGGTGGCGACCCCGACCAACTTCTGCTCCAGGGCGTCAAAGCGCATCGGAATTTCGGCCAGGCCGCTAAAGGCGACCGCCGCATCGGTTATCTTGCCATCCGCCACGCCGACTACCGCCGCTGCCCCAACTACCGAGTAGTGCGAAGCTTTGTTAGGCAGTTTCTTGTAGCTGCTCTTTTTGCCGCCAGGGGCCTTGAAGCGGATTTCCACCAGGAGTTCGTCCGGCTCGATGGTGGTCTGCAAAATACCGGCAAAGAAGGACGAGACCGGTTCGACCCGTTCGCCCTTGGTGCTTTTCAGGACCACTTCGGCATCGAGAGCCAGCATCACCGAAGGCAGGTCGCTCGAAGGGTCGGCGTGGACCAGGCTGCCACCCACGGTACCCCAGTTGCGGACCTGGACATCGCCGATAACCGAGGCCGCTTCCGGCAGAATGGGCGCTTTTTCCTTCAACAGGTCGCTGGTTTCAATCTGGTAATAGGTCGTCATGGCCCCGATTTTAATCAGGTCACCTTCCTCTTTGATGTAGGAAAGCTGGGGGCGCAACGCCTTAATGTCAATAATTTTCTCCGGCTGGGCCAGGCGCAAGCGCATGGCCGGGATGAGGCTATGGCCGCCTGCCAGCACTTTGCTGTTTTCGCCTTCCTCGGCTAAAAGTTGTAGCACTTCGTCGAGGCTAGCCGGAGTGCTATAGTCAAACGCGCTCGGTATCATCTTCGTTTTTCTCCCTCTAAACGGTGCGCGAGGTATCCGGTAGAGGCCGTATCCCGCGCACCATTCAGCAATTTACTTGTTATCCTCTCCAAAATGCTGCTCGACTACGGAAGTGTCCGCCCCGGCGGAGCCGTTGCCGCTACCGCCATTGTGAATCAACTTCCAGAGTTTTTCAGGCCGCAACGGCATCTGAATGTCCGTCACACCCAGCGGTTTGAGCGCGTCCACCACGGCATTGACGATAACCGGGGTGCTGGCGATAGTCCCGGCCTCACCGATACCTTTCACGCCCAGCGGGTTGACCGTGGTCGGGGTAACGGTGTGTTCAAGGGTGTAATGCGGCAGGTCGGCGGCGGTCGGAAGGGCGTAGTCCATCAGGGTGCCGCTAATCAACTGGCCATTATCATCGTAGACCGCTTCCTCAAAGAGCGCCTGGGCAATACCCTGGGTCAGGCCGCCGTGAATCTGGCCTTCCACAATCATCGGGTTCAATTGCTTACCGCAATCATCCACGCAGACATACTTGAGGATTTTCACGTCGCCGGTTTCGGGCTCGACCTCGACAGCCGCCAGGTGGGTGCCAAACGGGAAGACGAAGTTGCCAGGTTCGAAGTAGCGGGTCGCTTCCAGGCCGGGCTCGATGACCGGGGCCATCTTGGGGTCGATATAAGCCTTTAAGCAGACTTCCTGGAAGGTTATGCTCTTACCGCCCGCCGCGCCTTTAACGGTAAACTTGCCGCCTTCGAAGACAATATCTTCCTCGTTGGCTTCCATCTGGAAGGCCGCGATTTTCTTGGCTTTATCCTTGACCGAGTTGACCGCCAACATCAGGGCGCCGCCGCCGACCGCCGTACCGCGGCTACCGTAGGTGCCCATACCGTAAGGGGTCATTTCGGTGTCGCCGTGTTTGATGGTCACATCCTCAATCGGGATATTGAACTCGTCCGCTACAATCTGGGCAAAGGTGGTTTCCTGGCCCTGGCCGTGCGGCGCAACCCCGGTAAAGACGGTCACTTTGCCGGTCAGTTCAGCCCGCACCACCGCACAATCATAACCACGCGAGATAGTCATACCGGAACCGGGTCCCAGGCCGCAGACTTCCACGTAGGTGCTCTGGCCGATACCAATGTATTTGCCGTTCTTGCGAGCTTCTTCCTGGGTCTTGCGAAATTCGTCATAGCCGAAGATTTGCAAGGCTTTGTCCATGGCCGGTTCGTAATTGCCACTATCGTAATTCAGGGCAAGCACGTTAAAGTAGGGGAACTGGTCCGGCTGGATGAAGTTCTTGCGGCGCAACTCCATCGGGTCCATCCCCAGTTTATCGGCCAACATGTTCATAGTACGTTCCAGCATGTAGGTCGCTTCCGGGCGGCCCGCCCCGCGATAAGCGTCGGTCGGGGTAGTGTTGGTATAGACGCAAATCGCCTTGAAATGGACGTTCGGAATTGCGTAAGGGCCGGAGGCAATAACGCCACACAGCACCGGCACGCTCGGTCCGAGCAGCGACATATAGCCGCCCATGTTGCAATAGGCGACAATATCCAGGCCTGTAATCTTACCGTCTTTGGTAGCGGCCATGCGGATATAGTCGATGTTATCGCGGCCATGAATGGTCCCGACGAAACTTTCGCTGCGGGTTTCGGTCCATTTAACCGGCTTTTTGGTCTTGCGGGAAGCGATACAGGCAATCACTTCCTCGGCGTAGGTGGCAATCTTGCTGCCAAAACCGCCGCCGACATCCGGCGCGACCACCCGGACTTTATGCTCGGCAATCCCGATTTCACCCGATAGAAGCGTCCGCAGAATATGGGGGTTCTGGCTGGTGACGGTCAGGGTAATCGACTCGTCGCCGGGATGGAACTCAGCCAGGGCCACCCGGTTTTCGAGAGCGTTCGGGACCAGGCGCTGGTTGAAAAAGCGATGCTCGACAACCACGTCGGCGGTTTTGAAAGTGTCAGCCACATCATTGCCAAGTTCGATTTCGGTGCAGATATTGTTGGCAATTTCGTCGTGAAGCAAGGTCGCGCCATCCTTGACGGCCTTTTCCATGTCAATCACGACCGGTAAATCTTCGTACTCGACCTCAATCGCTTCGGCGGCATCCCGCGCCGCGCCGCGAGTTTCGGCGACCACTGCCGCCACGATATTACCCACAAAGCGCACCCTGTCGGTGGCAATCGGGTAGTAGGCCGGAACGGCCTGGACGGAACCAAAGGGAACACCGGGAATCGGCCCGGCCAGTTCTTTTTTAAAGTCTTCGCCGGTGAAGACTGCCATCACACCGGGCATAGCTTTGGCGGCGGCGGTATTGATGCTGACAATTTTGGCGTGGGCGTGAGAGCTCCGCAGCATGTGTAGATAGAGGGTGCCCGCAGGAGTAAGATCGTCGGTGAAATTACCGTTCCCGGTAACAAGGCGGGGGTCTTCGCGCCGTTTAATGCGCGAGCCTACGTAACCAGTTGCATTGGCGGTTAGCATATTCCATCTCCTCTTCAGATTCTCGGCAGCGATGCCGGTCTAAATATGAAACACAAATACTGAAACAGGAATATTTAGCGGATTAACGGCTTAGGGGACCGGCGCAATCGGCTTGGGGTCCACCTGGGGCGCGTCCGCTTCAGGAATAGCGCTTGCACCCTGGTTTTTGTTTTTAGCAGCCCACTGGATAGATTTAACGATGTTCTGGTAACCGGTGCAGCGGCACAGATTGCCTTCGATGCCGTGACGGATTTCTTCTTCGGTAGGGTTGGCGTTGCGGTCGAGCAACTGGACGGACTGCATAATCATGCCGGGGGTGCAATAGCCACACTGTAGCCCGTGCATTTCCCAGAAACCCTGCTGGACCGGGTGCAATTCGCCGTCTTTAGCCAGCCCTTCGATAGTGGTGATGTTCGCGCCGTCCAACTGTACGGCAAAAGCGGTGCAACTCTTGAGACTTTGCCCGTCTACCAGGACAGTGCAGGCTCCACACTGGCTGGTATCGCAACCGATATGCGTGCCGGTCAGCCCCAGGGTATCGCGCAGGAAATGCACCAGCAGCGTGCGAGGCTCGACATCGCGTTCGTAAGTAGTTCCGTTCACAGTGAGTTTAACAGTTTGTTTCACTGGTTCACGCTCCCTCTATTTGTACTTATCACTTACGCCTGTTCAACCTTGAACCGGCGCTCCGGTAATTTGATAGTTCTACTCTGAAGTTGAACGATTGGTCGGTAGAATAAAGACCCAGGCTGCGCTCTAAACCGATTCGGTTTCAGCCTGGAGTTGTTTATCCATGCTCTTGAAGAAATCGCCCCCCATTTTTTTGGCGACCGGGGCCAACATGCGCGCCCCCAGACCGGCCAGGGTACCACCTACATTGGCAATGCCTTTGTAGTTAACCAGGGTTTCTTCGGGGCCTTTACTGCTCAGGTCGAAAATACCCTCGCCGTTAAGGAACCCGGCGGAACCCTGCCCGCTCACCAGGAGTTTGTAATGTTTGGGCTCATCCTTTTCCGCCATGCTAATACGCCCGGTATAAGTCCCTTTGATTGGGCCCACACCGACCTTGATAGTCATGTCGTAAGTATCCGGGGCAGTTTCCTCAAACTTTTCGCAGCCGGGCAGCGAAGCCTTGAGGGCATCCGGGTTCATCAGGATAGCCCAGACCTTTTCTACGGGCGCCTTAAATGTGTACTCGCCACTTATCTCCATAGATTATGCCTTTCCTTTTTACCATACTCTCCCAGAGAGCTCTAACCCCATTGTTAAAGTCAGGAAAATTTTACGCCGCTTCGGCGGACTCGCCAAACCGCTGGAGAAGTTCTTCAAACCCGCTTTTTACCTGGCCTTTGAACCCTTCCAAAACGGTATTGAAAAAAGGATTGCCAGAGTCGAGTTGCATACTGTACAGGATGACCGATTTAACACCTTCAGGAATGGCCCCGCCGCCGGGCAACTGGCCGCCTAACTCGGAAAGGTCTTGCAATACGAAATTGCCCTTGGCCGATTTAATCATCGAGTTCTGGACGGCGAAGTTGGCCGAATTGGGGCGTTCCAGGCTGGTGAAGTCAATTCTTATCTTCTGGTCACCCTTAATCGGACCCATGTTAACCTTGACGGTCATTTCATAGCTGTTATCGCCGACTTTCTCGTATTTGACCATGTCGGGCACTTCTTTTTTCCAGTTGTCAAAATTGAGGAGGTAATCGTAGAGTTTTTCTTTCTCGGCTTTGGTTGCTACATTTCCATTTACGTCCATTAATTACAATCCCTTTCGGTAGCTTAAACTGCTATTCTATAAAAAACAAACTTGCTGATATATCCGAAGCTAACATCACTATGGCAAAAACTAATCGTCCTGGTTTTTGAGACCGTAGGGCGGGAAACGAAAAGCCATTTCGCGGGTGAAAAGACCGCCATAGCCCATGCGAGCAATCGTAGCCGAAGTCAGGCGTTCACCCGCCATCAACCGGGCCAGGAAAAGGTCACCGAGCGTGGTCCGGGAGAACATACCACAGGAGGCCAGGCCAAAGATGGCCGTATTCTGCCAGTAGGCCAACCAGAAAAGCGTACCGGGGTGGGCCGGAGCGCCCAACCGCTCCATCTGAATATCGAGTTGGGCAAGAGCGGGAAAGACAGGGTCGAGCGGGTCGCTGGCATGACCGCCAACGTGCAGTATCAAATCCGCTTTTTGTTCCTTAAAGGCCAGGAACCGTTCTACCAGGCTGCGCGGGTCGTTTTCGGCGACCGCCACCCCCAGCGCCTCGGCCCCAAACCAGGCCAGTTTGTGCCGGACGGCTTCCATAAACCGGGCTTGTGGCCCCGGCGCAAGTTGCTCTCGCACGATGACGCCAACCTTGAACGGTTTGAACGGCAGCACATCTATGACCGGTCCACCGGCAGCTATCGGCGCGACCTGTTCGAGCAGGTCCAGGGGATAGACCAGGGGAATAACTTTCGCCCCGGCCACCTCGGTCCCGGCGTTAACCGCCATCGCGTCATAGAGGGTAAACACGGCGACACCGGGCAATTCGTTCAGGCGATTGAGACGGTCCAGGTCAATCCGCAAAAGGCCGCGCCGGTTTGAGACAAGGTTAACCCGGCTTTCGATGGGGCCTTTATAATCAATCCCCGGCCCGCCGACCATATGGGCCAGGCGCACCCCGGCTTCGTCCTCGCTGACCTCGCCTTCGGTCATTTCAATAAGATGCAGGGTATAAGCAGGCGGGGCATGTTCGACCAGGGAGGACACTTTGCTTAAAATCTCGGCCCGGTCAGCCGGGTTTAAGAGGTCGCCTTTGCGAAAAAGGTAGCCGCTACCTTTAGCGAAGTCCGGCACATTCGTCGCGCTGACTTTGCCTAATACCCCGGATGGGTTAGTCTGAAGCTGTTCAATCCGTAAAGCAAGTGGATTCACGCTCACACCAGAATTCTAGAGAATAGGCGCTGACGCCGCCAGTTCCAAAACCGCAGCCGTAGTGACTACCGGCGATCCTGACCAGGTCAGGTTGCCCGGTGGTACTGACATTGTAACCATCGTGAGAAACGATTTAAGCTGGCGCTTTCCACCGAGGTGACCTCGATAGAATGGCTTCGATTTTAGCAGTATGGGTTCGGTTTGTAAATAGCAAGGCGTCTTACTCGATTGCCATCACTCAATCGAGGGCTGCCGGGCCGTTTTCTCTATTCATCGAGCGAGCTCATTTCATGCGTTTGGGATACATCCGAGGGCACAAGCTGCCAGTGTTCTTGCAGTTGCGAATAGTCAGCCAGGACTTTTACGGCGAAATCGAGGAAATCCTGGCCCTGGGCCGTTAATTTGATTTGATGGCCCTCCCCCCGCTCGAAAAGTTCCATGCCAAGCTCTTTCTCCAGCCGCTGCATTTTCCGAGTTACGGCGGGTTGGGTTAGCTGGTGCTGGCGGGCGGCTTCGCTCAGACTGCCATAACGAACGACTTCCAAAAACATCCGCATTTGACTCAGGTTCATTGGTGGCTCCTGCTACAAGTCCAGGTCTATTGATAAATTATTATTAAAAACACCTTTATTTAGTGCTCTTTTAAGTTTGTAAGGTCTACCCCCAAGGAAATAACCGACAAAATGGGACAAAGCAACCCAAAGGTCAATTTAGCCTTTAATTAAATAATAGCAAGAAATTGACCAGCCCCTGGTTTTAAGCTACAATCCGGCTGATTTTTGCCTCATGATTTGGACCAGGAGATTACAGGTTTGGCCCAGGGTTTTGCGGACCTTGCCCAGGACAGCAAAAGTGACCGGAGCGTTGTTAGAATTTCCAGGCGGCAGGGTATTTTTTACCTGTCCGGCCTTTTAATACTCCTTGTGGTCGCCCTGCTGGGGCTTTTCGCGGCCCATCAAATCCCGGCCAGCTATACCCTCGACATCGCCCAGGCCCAGGACACCGCCACCCTGAACAACTTCTATTCACTCGAAAAAAACGAGAACGGTCCCTACCGCTGGTCCCAACCCCAGGCCCAAATCCATTTGCTGCCGGTTGACAGTCACCTGCGGGTCTGCCTCGACATCGAAGAAATCTTCCCGGTGGAGCGCTCGGCGACCCTGACCCTCGATACCGCCGGGAAAGTGGTTCCGGCCTTCCAGGCGGTGAGCCTCAGTAAAGGGCAACAACAGTATTGCGGCGAAACCTCGCGGCTGGCCGCTTTCCTGCCCGGCGATTTCTCGACCTATAAGGATGGCTTCCTGACTAACATCTGGTTCGGCCCGGCCCTGCAAGTGGATACCAGCCCCTACACCCCACCGGGCGACCGCCGGGAATTGGGCCTTTTAATCCACTCGGTGCGGGTGGAATCGGGGGCCGCTGCCGGGACACTGGGGGTACCGACTCTTCTGGAAATAGCGGTTACGCTGGTAATCGCGCTCGGTGCCTGGGGTCTGCTAATGACCTTCCGGCTCCGGCCCCTGCTCGTGAGTCTGCTGCCTTTGCTGCCGGTAGCGGGGTGGTTAAGCCTGGTGGCCTGGGGAAGAGTCGGGCTGGCCGGAAAAATCGAGTTTGCGTTGTTTATGGCCCTGGCAACGGTGGCCGCCCTTTTCACGGCCCGCTTCACCGTTCCGCTGGTCTGGCCAGACCTGGAGCGGGCCAACTTTTACCTTAGAAACCGCTTCTTTCCACCCACCGCTGCTCCGCGTATAGCCGCGCCAACCCCAAAGGGGCTGCGCCGCTTTAGGTTCAGCGTGGTGGGCGTAGCTCTAGCCATCCTTCTATTAAATTATGTTTTTCCGCTCGTCGTTACCGGCCTGGACCCGGATGGCTGGGGTTTCAAACGTTTCGTGGAGATTCCCTGGTGGGTGAGTCTAGTGGTCGTAGCGGTTGGGAGCGGAATAGCCGCGCTTTCGCTGGCTAATTTCAAGTGGAAGCCCTCATTTACTCTACCAAAACTGCCCCGGCTGAACCCTTACTGGTGGCTGGCGCTGGGCGGAGTGGCGGCAACCCTGCTGTTTTACCTGTTGCGGACCCAGGACCGCTACGGCGATAGCGCCGAACTGGTCAACAAACTCAAGCTTTTCCTGCAATACCGGGTCGAAACAGGCCGGGACGACTTTCTAATCTGGCGGGAGCGCGAACCGCTCGACTTCGCCCTGCATTTCGTCCTGTGGCGCGGCCTGCTTAACTTCGACTGGTGGAAACCCGAATACACCTACATCTTTACCAGTGTGCTGGCCGGGGGCCTTTTCGTGGTCGTGGCTAACCTTCTGGCGGCGCACCTGACCCGGTTGAAGGCCGGGCGCTGGCTGCTGGTCGGCCTCCTCTTAAGCCCGGCGACCCTGCTGGTCTTTTTCGGTTATATCGAGAGCTACACCCTGGTGACGCTGGTCGCGCTGATTTACGCCTGGCTGGGTGTCCTGGCGGTGCGCAGCAAGATAAATATTGCCTGGCCCGCCGCGACCCTGGCAATCGCGGTCATGCTTCATCCTCAGGCCCTTTTCCTGGGGCCATCCCTTGTCTTTGTGCTGCTGTGGCGAGCCGGGTTCTTCCGCCAGGGTGGGCCGGATTGGTCGCAACTCCGGCAGGAGGTACTGGTGGCCGGGTTGGTCAGCCTGGCGGGAGTGGCCGCTTTCGGTTTGCTGTTTATAATGTACAATTATAGCTGGCAACAATGGGGTGTCGCCCGCGAGCAGTTCGGCGGCTCCGACAACGGCTCGTTCAAGCCGCTCCTGGCAAGCGGGGTCCGGCCCAATTCGCGCGAACTCTACCCGATACTTTCCTGGGACTGGCTGGTTTACCAGTTTAATTTGCAGATGCGGTTGGCGCCGCTGGCCCTGCCGCTTATCGCCCTGACGGGCGGCTGGCTCCTGGCCCATACCCGGCCTAAAAGGGGATATGGGGGCTGGGGGCTCGTGGGCCTGGGATTACTTATCTTCTTCCTGGGACTGGTCTGGATTGGCAGTCAGGCCGTTGTTTCGCTGGCTGTACTCGGTTTGGTAATCCAGGTCGCCGGGCTGTGGCTGGCCCGCCGCCACATTAGAGAACCGGCTGCGGTCTTCCTGGGAAGCCTGGCCGCTTATACCTGGCTCTTTTCGCTGGCCTGGAACCCCGATTTAGGCTCGAACGACTGGGACTTGCTCTCCCTCAACGGCGTTTTTACCTCGCTGCTTGCGGGCTACCTGCTCATCCGGGTGTTTGGCCGCTTCAATGGTTTTGGCCGAACTGTCACTGGGGTAGTGGCCTGCGCCCTGGCGTTACAGGCCGGGTGGATTCTTTATAATTGCAATTTCTTATAGACTTAGACTATTCGAGACTCTCAACTCATTTATGAACAACCTGGAACAACCCGCAGGAATATCTCCCGCAACCACCGCCCGCCCCGGCTGGCGAAACTTCTGGTCCCACCCGGCGACCGGCACCTGGCTGCCCCTGGTCTTTTACCTGGTGGTAGCGATTATCTTTAGCTGGCCGCTGGCCCTGCACCTGGGCGACCGGGTGGTCCTGAGCGAAAGCGGCGATGTCTGGCAGCACCTCTGGAATACCTGGTGGATGCGTTTCTCGCTGCTCGACTTGCACACTCATCCCTATACCACGCCGATGCTGCTCCACCCGGTCGGGGCCAACCTGTTCTACCACGCCCTCGACCCGATGGACGGCTATCTTTCTATCCCGGCCCAACTGCTGTTCGGCGTAGTGGCGTCGTTCAACCTGGTTATCCTGTTCCAGTTGACCGTGGCCGGGTGGGGGGTCTATCTGCTGGCTCGCTACCTGACCGGCAACCCGTCGGTCTCGCTGGTTGCCGGGATAATCTACGCCTGTTCGCCCCTGGAATCGCGTCTTTTAAACCTGGGCCAGCTTGAACTGACCTCTATCGAGTGGCTGCCCCTTTATATCCTCTGTTTCTTAAAGACTCTCAACCGGGAGGCCCGACCCTGGCTCTGGCGGGTTTTGAGCGTGGTGTTCCTGCTGGTTTTGTCGCTGGATACCTGGTATTACCTGCTCTACGCGGTCATCTTTAGTGCCCTGTTCACCCTCTACAAACTTTTCCAGGAGCGGCAGGAGTGGCGGCAAAAATGGCCGCGCACGCTGGCCCTGGCAATCGGGGTCATGGCCGTTTACGGCGTGCTGGTTCTGCCAATCCTGCTGCCGACCCTGCGTGAGGCCGGTTCGAGCGGCGCGACCCAGCCTCGCTTTACCGTGATTTACAACTCGGCCACCCTCAAAGGGCTTTTCACCACCGGACCGTCCGCCCTGTGGGGCCTTTTCGGTTCGGGCGACAACCCCGAATACCGGGGCAATTTCCTGGGCTTTATCGCGCTCGGCCTGGGTCTGCTCGGCCTTATCGTGGGTTTTAAGAAGAACTGGTTCTGGGGGGGGGTCGCCCTGGTTTTCCTGGTGCTGGCGTTGGGATTGGTCTTGCACGTCAGCTTCGACCCGAACTGGACGCCCGATGCCGCCGAAAAGGGCTTACCGCTGCCGGGCAGCCTGATATTCAAACTGCCCTTTGGCAATATCGCCCGTGTCCCCCTGCGCTACACCCTGGTAACAACCCTCTGCCTGGCCGTCCTGGCGGCTTACGGGCTGGCCTGGCTGCTAAACTTTATAAAAACCCGGCTGAAAGACCGGCTAAAACGGCCCGCTCTCCTGACCTGGGCGTTACCAGCCCTGGCGGGGCTACTGGTCTTTCTCGAATTCTTTCCCGGCCCACGCACCCTGGCCGATACCACGGTCCCGGCCTTCTATTCCCAGATTGCTAAAGAGGGCAACTGGAACGACTTCGCGGTCCTCGAAACACCCGACTCCGGCAGCGCCTCTATCATCAGCAAGGCCATGTACTACCAGTCGGTTTCGCAACACCCGATGGTTGGCGGCTATCTCTCCCGCGAACCGGTCTATCCCTTCGCCACCTATCCCGGTATCCGCGACCTGCTCCAACTCGATTTTTGTCCGACCGCCAAACAATGTCTGTACGGGCGCGACATCCTGGACCGGTCCCAGCTTAAAAATGCGGCGGGGGTGCTGGAATTTTACAAAATCCGCTACGTAATCGTGCATCCGGGCCTCTTGAAAAGCCAGGATAGCCAGTTCAACGCGAACGAAGTCCTGCAAACTGTCTTCGGCAAAGATACCAAACCGGTCTACCAGGACGGCGAGGTCCAGGTCTGGCGCACCCCCGGCTTTATCGAGAGTGGCAACCCGCCCGACCCGGCCAAAGTCCTCCCGCAACTGGGGGACGGCTGGGGCAATCGCGAGGATACTCCCAACGGCCCGGTCCGGTTGGTGGCGGCCGCGGCCCGGTTGGAACTGTTCAACCCTTACCAGCAGCCTCTACAGGTCAAGCTCAGTTTTAGTAAAACGCAGTCTACCAAAGGCCCCACGAACCTGGCACCCACCCTGAACGGCCAGGCTTTACCCGCCCGGACAGTCAGCCCAGACTTGCAAACGGTTGAGCTTAGTTTAACCCTGCAGCCCGGCCTGAACGACCTTACCCTTAAAAACGATAGCCCGGTTTATTACGGGACGATAGTAATCAGTGGCCAGTAGTCAGTAGTCAGAAAAAACCGAAACAGACTAAATGAGTTGGATGCGAATTAAATAAACTCTAATCTTGATTAACCTTCGCCTCAACTACAACTGACCTCTGACCTCTGACTACCGGCTACTCAAATATGTTAAAATAAGGGATAGACTGCCCATCGGTCGCCTGGCATAATCCAAATTTGGAAGGAGTTTCACGCGTTGTCTATTTTGAAGTTTAAATACACCGGCCTTGCGCTGGTGGCTTTGCTGCTGTGCATGACCTTGCTTGCCTGCGGCGATAACCCTACCGCCGTACCAGCCGCCACCACCAAAGCGCCTGCGCTCGGTGCAACTTCGGCTCCCATCTTGAACACCCCGGCGGGTTCGGCAACCACCGCCGCTGCCGCGACTACTGCGGTAGCCACTAACGGCTCCGGCACCACCGCTGCCGCGACTACCGCCAGCGGGACGGGCGCAACTGCGGCTACTCCTACGGCCCTCCTGACAGGGGGCCAGGGTGCGACGACTACTGCCGCTACCACACCCGGCACAGGCGGAACGGCGGTTTCGGCTAACCCCTGCCTGGATTCGACAGCCAGCGCTACCCCTGTGGCGAATGCTCCCAAGCCGACCACGACCGTCACCGACCTGGCGACCGTACCCGACCTGACCTACAGCGGGCAGAAAAGTCTTACGGCGGCGGACGCGACCAGCCAGGGTGTCCTGGCGAACCTGGGTGACGCCCAGTACGCTCCCGTGTTTGGCACTTTCTCGCCGGACAAGGTGACTTTTGCCAGCAGTAGCGATAGTTACGACAAAGTAGACGCCTTCCTGCGCCAGAAGCTCGAAGCCGATGGCTGGGTCCAGTTCCGGGTCGAGAGTGACCCGACCAACAAACAGTCCCTACTGGTTTACCAGAAAGGCGGCAGCAAGCTGGTCGCCAGCCTCGAAAGTGTGACCGATGTAACCGGCTACCCGACCGAGTTCCAGGGCAGCCTCAAACAGGGGGATACCCTGATTTTGATTGCTTCCGGCAAGGTCGGCGCTTCGGTTACACCGACCCCGTTTGCCATTCCGGGTAGCCCCACCCCGGCGGTCGGCCCCGGCCAGAACGCCTTCGCCACCATCGAAATGGAGAAGGGCGGCAAAATTGTCATCCAGCTTTGCCCGGACCTGGCTCCCAAGACGGTCGAAAACTTTGAGAAACTGGCTACCTCCGGTTTCTATAACGGTCTGACCTTCCACCGGGTCGAGAAAAGCCCGACCCCGTTCGTGGTCCAGGGCGGCGACCCTAAAGGGGACGGTACGGGCGGTCCCGGCTACACCATCCCCGACGAATTCACCACGCTCAAAAAACACACTCGTGGGACGGTGGCGATGGCTCACAGTTCGGCCCCAAACAGCGCGGGCAGCCAGTTCTATATCTGCCTGGCCGACGCGCCCCACCTGGACGGCAGTTATGCCATCTTCGGTCAGGTCATCGAGGGTATGGATGTGGTTGATAACATCGCCGTTGGCGACAAAATGAAATCGGTGACAATAACGGTAAAGTAACAAATTCTTTCTTTTCACCAATCAAGCTGTTACAATGCATGCACGGATTTCAGGCCAAAAAGCGTTGTAACAGCTTTTTTGGCTCTTTATCTAGATTTTAAGAATAAGGAGATTAAAATGACACAGCCAACCGGCAAAAAAACCGGCTATATCGAACTGGAAAACGGTGGAACTATTAAACTTGAGTTCTACCCCGATGTTGCCCCCAAGCACGTCGCAAATTTCGAAAAGCTGGCGAACAGCGGCTTTTACAACGGTCTGACTTTCCACCGGGTCGTACCGGGCTTCGTAGTCCAGGGCGGCGACCCTAACGGTAACGGTTCGGGCGGCCCCGGCTGGAAAGTTCCCGCTGAGTTCAACAACCGCAAACATCTTACCGGCACGCTGGCGATGGCCCGCTCCCAGGACCCAAACAGCGCGGGTAGCCAGTTCTACATCTGCCTGGAACCGCAACCCGGCCTGGACCGGCAATACACTGTCTTCGGGCAGGTCACCGAAGGGATGGACCTGGTTAAGAAAATTCGCATCGGCGACAAAATGAAGACGGTTAAGGTTGTAGACGAATAGGCCGCCTTTCTAATCCAAAAATCAATTCCGGGTAAAGACTGTTCGACTTGGCCGGTTTTTACCCGGATTTAACTTAAAAAACCGGAAAGCACTAGAAATTCAAAGAAGATGGACCGCGCCTACCTTGATGAAAAAGTAAAATCCCTGCCCCACCGTCCCGGTGTCTATATCATGCGCGATAAAGACAACCAGATTATCTATGTGGGCAAGGCTGTTTCGCTGCGCAACCGGGTCTCCAGTTATTTCGGCTCCCTGACCGGACAAGCCCCTAAAGTCCGGCTGATGGTTTCGAATATCGCGGACTTTGAATATTACGTGGTGGATACCGAGGCGGAAGCCCTCAACCTGGAAAATACCCTCATCAAGGAACACCGGCCCCACTACAACATCCTGCTGCGCGACGACAAGACCTATCCCTATATCAAGGTTACGGTCAATGAGAAGTGGCCGCGGGTCTTTATCGTCCGCAAGGTGCTGGATGACGGCGCCCGCTACTTTGGCCCTTTCGCCGGGAACAGCACCGCTTCTCGCACCATCAAGACCCTGGACAAGTTGTTCCCGTTCCGCAACTGCGACCTGAAAATCACCGAAAAGGAACCCCGGCCCTGCCTGGAATATTTCATCCACCGCTGCCTGGGTCCGTGCGCGGGCCTGGCCGACAAAGACGAATATGACGAAGCGGTCAACCAGGTGATTATGTTCCTGGAAGGCAAGTCGGACGACGTTATCATACGCCTGGAAGAACAAATGTCCCTGGCCGCCGAGGACTTACAGTTCGAACGGGCGGCCCACCTGCGCGACCAGCTTGGCGCGGTGCGGGGCGTGGTCGAGCAGCAAAAGGTGGTCAGCACTTCGGCCTTTGACGAAGATATTATTGGGTTGGCCCGCAGCGAAGGCGAAGCCTCGGTCCAGGTTTTCTTTATCCGGCGTGGCAAGTTGATAGGCCGCGAGAACTTTATGTTGCAGGGCGTCGAGGACGAGACCGACCGCGATGTGCTGACCAGTTTTATCAAGCAGTATTACAGCGAGGCGACCTTTGTGCCCCCCCGTTTGCAGGTCCAGTTCCCGATTAAAGAGTTGAAAACCATCACCAAATGGCTCTCCAAAAAGGCCGGGATGGATGTTGAAGTCAACGTGCCAAAATCGGGCGAGAAACATGACCTGGTCGTGATGGTCTCCCAGAACGCCCAGGAAGCCCTCGAACAGAACCGTTTGCGCTGGCTGAACGACGAGCAAAAGACCACCAAAGCCCTGCTCGAACTGCAAAACTTCTTAAAATTGCCCGAATTGCCCCGCCGTATCGAGTGTTACGATATTTCCAACACGATGGGCACAAACAACGTCGCCAGCATGGTTGTGTTCGAAAACGGCAGCCCCAAGAAATCTGACTACCGCCGCTTTAAAATCAAGGGCTTCGAGGGCGCGAACGACTTCGGCTCGCTGCAAGAGGTAATCCGCCGCCGCTTCAAACGGGCCAAAACGGTCGAGGAAGCCGACCTGAACGCCCGCGAGGACATCGAGGAAAATATCGAGGAAGCGGCCTTCGAACTGGAAGCCGAGGAACAGGAGCTCGAACTCGATGAAGGCATGGAAGTGCAAGACCCCCACGACCAGCAGTTCGGGGTGCGCGGTCATCCGGGATTAGGTACTGAAAAAGATAACGGCAAAGGCAAAAAGGCCAAGCCGGACCTCGCCGTCAGGAAAAAAGTGGACTATTCCTGGCAATCCATGCCCGACCTCTTAATTATTGACGGAGGCCAACCCCAGTTGCGGGCCGTCTCGGAAGTCATGAACGAAATGGACCTTGGCGACATTCCGCTCTTTGGCATGACCAAAGGGCCAGGCCGCAGCCACGACGAAATCGTAAAACCGTTCGTGGAAATCCCGATGTACGTGCCGCGCACCAGTGAGGCTTTTTACCTGGTCCAGCGTCTGCGCGACGAGGCCCACCGTTTCGCGATTACCTTTCACCGCCAGTTACGCAGCAAAAACACCTTTGCCTCGCCGCTCGATAGCGTGCCGGGCATTGGCCCCAAACGCAAACAAGCCCTGATAAAGAACTTTGGCACCGCCGAGAAAATCAAGGCCGCCCGTGACGAGGATTTATTGGCCGTGCCGGGAATGACAAAAGCCGCCCTCAGCAAAATCCGCGAATATCTGTAACGGTTTCACATCTAAAGCCCTTTATTTGTCCCAGTGGTAAGCACCTAAAGTTTACGAGGTAGAAGTATGGCCCAACTCGAAACAAAATTAGAAAACCAGCGACTTTACTCTCTGCAAGAATTTGAAGAACTGGACTTACCCCACAACGGAAATAAATATGAGCTTATAGATGGAGTGTTAGTCGTGACGCCACCCCCAGGGTTTCAGCATGCCAAAATTGGCGCAAAAATCATCAAACGCATCAACCTTTTTGACCCCGATGACAAGCTGGGCCTGGTCATAAACGCTGTTGGATTTATGGCAGCTCCTGGTTTCGCTCCATCACCAGATGTAGCCTTTATTATGGCCGAGAATGTGCCGCCTGATACCAGAGGGATGGTCCCGGTGCCGCCTGATCTAGCTGTGGAGGTTTGGTCGCCAGGTGACCTGGATACAGCAGCACATCGAGCGGAGGCACGGGCCAAAATACGGCGCTATCAGACTGCGGGAGTTTCGATTGTCTGGGTTATAAATCCGCCTGCTCGAACCGTGGAAGTTTATCATCCCAACCAGACAGGCCCGGTGCAGGTGCTGGGCATTAACGACGAGTTGAGCGGCGAAGATGTTATACCGGGTTTCACAATGCCGGTAAAAACACTGTTTGAATAGCAGGGAATAATAGAATGGCCAGACCGGTCGCCAGTCTCCTCCTGTGCCAGCCTCTCACCGGGGACCAATTAAAGGGTTTGGAAGGTTGGCTAAACAGAGTTGGCCGGATAACAATGGTAGAAAATTCGCCGGATAACAGATATTCGGCGGATTTTGTTTTTACCAATTTCCCGCCGCTTGTCACCGACTCAACCAACCCCAGTTGTACCTTTCTACTGGACCTGATTGACCCCGAAACGAACGCAGAATTCCGCTTTGAAGGCGGCGAAAAAGAAAGCCTTCAGGAAAAGTTGGGATTTGTGCCAAAAGAGCTAATGCTGGTTTCCGCGATATGCAACCAACCTCTTGACCACCAGCTTTTAGCCCACATTCTAATAGAGTTGGCCGGGAAATTTGGGGCAAACCAGGTGAATTTGCAAGGTAAAATAGACAACCGGCCCGACCTGCCGGGGAAAGTTATCGAAGTTCCTTCCGAGGAACACCCCGGCTTTGTCCCAATAATAGTAGATGTTGAATTTCTAAAAAACTGGCTAAATCACCCTCGTTTCTATATGATTAAATAATTTCCTCTTATCTTCCGAATTCTGAAGGAAATCTGAAATGCTGTTAAGAGTAAATCAAACCAAGATTTTTAATACAGAATCGTTTTTTACCTATCGATTGGATGATAAAGGGTGTTTAGATATTTCTGATGAGTATCGAAGCGTCACCGATGGCAACGTTCTGGATGAAGCCATGCAAATCTGGCGGCAACTCCTTGAACAGATTGTCGTTCAGCATTATCAGTATTTAACCGCCCTGAATGACCCGGAAACCAGTCGAAAACTGGCGCTGGAATTTAACAAACAAATTTTTGATGACTTCGCCCAGCTTGAGCAGAATTTCAGGCAAATTCAGGCTGAAAATGAACGTGAATACCAGGAAAGAGCCAGGCAAGAACTTCTTGACGAAGGTATAGATGTTGCGGATTTGGAATTTTAGTTTTTCTTCTATAGATTCTCTACAAATTTCGCCTAATCGAGACTTTTGAAGATTATGTTATAATAACGCGAAATAAAGGTTTTTCTTGCGTTATTTCAGCTAGAAAGAGGATTCTTCTATTACTTCGCCATCCAGACTCAGAACCCGGCTAATTCCGGCTGACCAGCCCGACGCCCTCCAAATTACGGCGGCGGAGCTGCGCGCTGGACGGTTGGCCGCTTTCCCGACCGATACAGTCTACGGGGTCGGTTGCCTGGCAAACGATGGCGCGGCGATAGAACGGCTTTACGAGGTGAAACAGCGCGACCGGAACAAACCCATCCCTATCCTGGTTTCGGGACCGGAGCAACTGGCCCTGGTCACGCGAGAGATTACGCCCCTGGCCCAACACCTGATTGAGCAGTTCTGGCCGGGCGCGCTCACTCTCGTCCTTTTGCCGCATCCCGATTTGCCAGAAGGTATCCAGGCCAGCGACGGCACTATCGCCGTCCGCATGCCTGGTCACGTCCTGACCCTGGCCCTGCTCCGGGAAATTGGTGCACCCCTGGCGACCACCAGCGCCAACCGGAGTGGCCGCCAGAGTCCCCTGGACGCCCAGCAAACCCTTGTAAACCTGAATGGCCGCATCGACGTTATCCTCGATGGCGGACCCTGCCCCGGCGGCATCGACTCGACCGTTGTAGACGCTACCGGCGATACTTTCCGGGTCTTGCGGGAAACCGCTATCCCGGCCCGGCAAATTAAAGAGGCTTTGAAATAAACCATGCGTGTTGACCGTATTATTGTCCTGGCTATCCTGATTGCCCTGACTCAGGGCTTCTTGCTGGTAATCGACCCGACCAGCGGCCCCTTTTCCAACCTGGTTTCGCAAGACTACCAGTTTCCCCTGACCGTGGTCCTCCTGGCGGCCCTGGTCGCGATTACCTCCGGTATCGCCGATGCCACGGTCCGCTCCCACCCCCAGATTTACCTGCTAAAGCTGCCGGTCATCCGGGCCCGCAACGGCCACAAGTTCGAGTTCGCCCCGTTCGCCTGGATTCTCCCCTCCATGCTGGTAATCGGTACCTACCTGTTCTTGCGACTGTTCGATAGCCCGCCGGTCCAGGTTGTCGGGACCATTATTTCGTCCTTCGTGCTGCTGGTGGTCATTATCGCCCAGTATTACACCGTTGGGCGGCAGGAACGGCTCTACGGGTGGGCTAACATCGGCCTGAACCTGGCGACCTATATTGCGGGCTTCCTTATCTTTAGCGCGATTTATGTCAACAAGTGGCGCGCCCTTATAAGCGCCCCGCTGGTCGGCCTGGTGACCTTCTTCCTGACCTACGAAATCCTGCGGCAGTCCAAGGCCAACAACAACCGCCTGGTGATTTACTCGCTGGTGAGTGCCTTTATCCTGGCCGAAGTGACCTGGGCCCTCAATTACTGGCTGCTGCCGGTCCTGATAGGCGGAATAATGCTGCTGCTGATTTTTTACGTAGTGGCTGGAATTTTGCAGGCTTACCTGACCAACAACCTCAACCGGGCGGTTTTGCGCGAATACCTGATTGTCTCGCTGGTTAGCCTGGTCCTGATTGTCTTCTCGATTATCAGCAATCCGCAGATTACGAGTTAGTTTTCAGTGTTTAGTTTTTAGTGTTTAGTGAAAAACCGAAACTAACTAATTGGGTTGGATGTAAGGCTGGTAAACTGTAATCTTAATTAACCCGCTTCCACCCAAATACTACTAAAAACTGATAACTAAAAACTAAAAACTGACTACTAAAAGAGAAAGAATTATGAGCGAAGAAGAACATATTCCTGAGGGGAACGATACATACGACCTGATGCTGCGTTTGGAGCAACTGGAAAGCTTACGCGAGGACATGGAGGAGACCGGGTTTGATTCGCTGGCCCAGGTCGAGTCGGCCCTGGCCCTGACCGTGCCCGGCACCGATGCGGCCACCGATGAAAAACGGACGTTGCTGGTTTCTATCCGGGACGACCTGCTCGAACTTGGTTTGGTTGGTCTTGACGAGGTCGAAACTGAAATTGAGGAACTTAACAGCCAGCTAGACGAAACCGACGACGATTTTTAAGACCTTTTCTTTCTAACTAAAAACACCGTTCTTTTGAGGTGTGCCTCTTACGGCCTTCCAAAAGGAACGGTGTTTTTGTTTTGCCAGCTAAATTCTACTCGACGCCGACAGTCTCACCGAGATAGGTCCGGCGGACGTTTTCGTTATCGAGCAAGCTCTGGCCCTTATCTTCGAGGACAATCGAGCCGGTCTGCAAAACGTAACCCCGGCTGGCGATGCTGAGTGCGGCAAGCGCGTTTTGCTCCACCAGGAGGATGGTAGTGCCTTCCCGGTTGATGTCGATGATAATCTGGAAAATGGTTTCGACCAGCAACGGCGAAAGACCCATGCTCGGCTCATCCAGCAACAAGACCTTCGGGCGGGCCATCAGTGCCCGGCCCATCGCCAGCATCTGCTGCTCACCACCGGACATCGTACCGGCCCGCTGCCTGACGCGTTCCTTGAGGCGGGGAAACAACTTGAAGACATTTTCCATGTCCGCGGCAATCTCGGTCTTGTCCTTACGCAAGAAAGCACCCATTTCGAGGTTTTCGAGCACCGTCATGCGCGGGAAAATTTGGCGGCCTTCCGGCGACTGCGAAATACCCTTGGCCACCACCAGTTCCGGCGAGACACTGTCAATCCGTTCGCCGTTAAGGCTGATCGTGCCGGTGCGAGGCCGGATAAGCCCGGAAATAGTCTTGAGGGTGGTTGTCTTACCGGCCCCGTTCGAGCCGATAAGGGTTACGATTTCGCCCGGAAAAACTTTCAGGCTGATATTGCGCAAAGCCTGGATATTGCCATAGAACGAGGATACTTTATCCAGCACCAGGACGGGCTCAGTGCCGGTTTGGGTGGCGGTAGCGCCATTTGGTTGATTGGCTGTAGTCATAGACTTAAATTTTCCCCTTATCTTCGGCTACAGTTTTGGCATACTCTTTGCCCAGGTAAGCCTCGATAACTTCGGTATTGGCCCGGATGTCCTCCGGTTGGCCCTCGGCAATTTTGCGGCCAAAGTTCAGCACGGTAATGCGGTCGCTGACCTCCATAACCACCTTCATGTCGTGCTCAATTAAAAGCACCGTCAGGCCCAGGTCGGTGCGCAACCGCTCGACCAGTTTGGTCAGGTTAGCCGACTCGTTCGGGTTCATTCCGGCGGTTGGCTCGTCCAGCAAAAGGAGTTTAGGGTCGGTGCCAAGGGCCCTGGCGATTTCCAGGCGGCGCTGGTCGCCATAAGACAGGTTCTTGGCAAACTCGTCGCCTTTTCCGCCCAACCCGACGAAAGCCAGCAAATCGAGAGCTTTCTGGCGGGCGGTTTTTTCCTCGCCGACTACTCGTGGCGGGCGAAAGACCGCCCCGAAAAGCCCGGCCTTCAACCGCGAATGTTCTCCAACCATCACGTTTTCCAGGGCCGTCATATTCGAAAAGAGCCGGATATTCTGGAAAGTCCGGGCGATGCCGCGCTGGGTCACTTCATGCGGCTTTAGACTTCCTAGCGGCTTACCATCAAAAACAATCTGGCCGGTAGAAGGAGCATAGATACCCGTTACCAGGTTGAAGAAAGTGGTCTTGCCCGCGCCGTTCGGCCCAATCAGGCTGATAATGCTCCGGCGGGGAATAACAAAATCGACCTTCTGGACCGCCACGATACCCCCAAAGTTCTTGGAAATATCTTTTGCCTCAAGCAAGTTATCAGATGTTGCAAGGTTATCGCTCATTTTAACCTTCGTCCTAGCTTTAGCTCTGGCTAAGCCTTAATATTTTTATCTCCATCGTTGTTGCCGGATTGGTCGGTAACGTCGGAGGGATTGTAGTTTATCGAACGGAATTCGTCGGCCTGGGTTAGCGGGTCGGTGGTGATTAAAGCCTGCGGGTCGTCGGCAGGGGCAGTGCGCAATTCCATCTTGCGGCGACTATTCGGGAACAACCCTTCCGGCCTGAGTAGCATCATAGTCACCAGGATAACCCCAAATATCAGCAAGCGAGAGTTCGTTCCTACGTTGGTGAGAATATCTTTGATAGGGTTAGCCTCGGTCACGCGGGTACCGTTTACCACGCTGGTAGTTAGCTGAATACCATCTGCCACGTGCCGGACCTGCTCGGTCAGGAAGGGGATAATATAGCGATCGCTCATCGCCAGCGCCACCGCCCCGGCAATAACGCCCCACAGGTTGCCCATACCGCCGAGAATAATCATCGCCAGGATTAAGACCGAAACGTCGAACTTGAACTGGGAAGGGTTGGCCGAACCGAGGCTGTTGGCAAAGATGGCCCCTGCAAACCCGGCGAAAGAAGCGCCCAGGCCGAAGGCCAGCAACTTGGTCCGCACCAGGTTAATACCCATGGCCGCCGCCGCGATTTCATCTTCGCGCATCGCCATCCAGGCCCGGCCTATCCGGGAGTTTACCAATCGGCGAATCATGAAAATCGAGAAAAAGACCACAATCAAGGTAACCAGGTACCACCCTTCCAGGCTGGAAGCAGTAAACTGGTAGCCAAAGAATGAAGGCTGTTCCAGGCCGGACAGACCGGTATCACCGCCGGTAACTTTCGTCAGGTTATTAATCGTGATAGGTACAATCTCACCAAAACCCAGCGTTACGATAGCAAGATAGTCACCGCGCAGACCCAGTGTAGGTGCGCCCAGCAATACCCCGAAAAGGGCCGCCATCAGAAAGCTAATTGGCAAAGCCACCCAAAAGTTCGTGTGGAAGGTATCATAGAGCGGGCTGCCACGGGCGGTTAAAAAGCCCATAGTGTAGGCCCCGATGGCGAAGAAGGCCGCATAACCTAAGTCGAGCAGACCGGCATAACCGACCACGATGTTGAGGCCGAGCGCTAACAACACAAAAAGTAAAGTGCTGTTGACCGCAGAAGCCGTCGAGCTAAAAACGGTCGGCCCGAACAGTTCAAGAACCGGTTTGCCGATAAAAGGCAGCACGAGAAAGATAACCGCCAGGACTACCCAGAGAATAATTTTGTTGCGTTCCAGGTCGGCCCGGTTAAATGGGCGAGGACTCTTGGGGGCACCTGATGTTGTAGCAGGATTTACTTTAACTTGGGCCATAATTAAACCTTCTCTTGCACATTTTCGCCTAAAATCCCGGTTGGCCGGAAAATCATCACCAGCACCAGGACACCAAAGACCGCCACGGGCGCCCAAATAGACAAATCCACGTAACTGGCGCTAAGCCCAAAGAAACTGGATTGGCTGAGAGAGTAAATCAAGCCGATAAACAGGCCACCTAATACTGCGCCATTCACGTTACCGATACCACCCAGCACCGCCGCCGTAAAAGCGAACAGGCCGTTCTGGAAACCGAGGTCGTAGCGGACGGTGCCCTGAACCTGGTACACACCATAAATAACCCCGGCAGCCCCGGCCAACGCCCCACCGATGATAAAGGCGAAGCTGATAGTGCGCTCGATACTGATGCCCATCAAAGCCGCGGCTTCCCGGTTCTGAGCGACCGCCCGCATGGCCTTGCCGATTTTGGTGCGGTTAATCAGGTAACTGAGGCCGATAAGGAGAATGCCAACCCCGACTATTACCAGGATACCGGTGACCGGGATAGTAATAAGGGAGTCGGTGTTACCTATAATGTCGCTCACCAGGTCGGTATTGGCAACGCGGGTCGAGTTCGGGAAAAGGACCGGGTAGCCTTTGGGGGCCGAGCTAATCAGGTAGAGGCCAATGTTCTGAAGGATAAAGGATACGCCAATGGCGGAAATCAGGGGAGCCAGGCGTGGTGCATTCCGCAAGCGCTTATAAGCGATACGGTTAATCAGGTAGTTGAGCAAGCCGCAGAAAGCCATCGAGATTATCAGGGCCAGGATAATGGCGATGATAACCATAAAGATCGAGGTATCCGCTTTGACCGGGCGACCCGACTGCGCACCCAGCAGGATGGTGATGACTGTAAAACCTACCAGCGAACCCATCATAAAAACGTCGCCGTGCGCGAAGTTAATTAGTTCGACAATACCATAGACAAGCGTATAACCGAGGGCTATGAGGGCGAAAAGGGCCCCGCTGAACAAGCCGTTTATAATTACGCTTATAACGCCATCATAGCGAAGTTCGGCGGGCGCTGCGGTTTTGAACAACGAAAGGGCCAGGAGCGGCAATACCAGGGCCAGGAAGATTGCGCCAATTAGTAGCACCCTGGTCCGCATCCGTACAAAAGCATCTCTTTGCAAGGCCCGCGCCGGGGCATCCAACCCCTTCTGGCCGGGCAGAAGGAAGGCAGCAATAACTAATGCCGGGCTTACTATCAGTAAGATTATACCCAGGGCAATGTTTATTAGGGACCCAGGCAAATTTGCGGGCCAGGCCGTATCAATGGATTGGATTTGGTTGATTATCAGGTAGAGGATTGCCACTACTGGAGCAACATAATAAGCTAAAATCTTCAGGTTGTTAACCCGGTAGCCCTTTTGTAGTAGCATATAGGTGCCATATGCTCCCAGGCCAAGCCAAACAATTAACAGAACAACCTGAACTGGTAAGCTGTTCATCTATTACATTTTCCTTTTGATATATTCTCAGCGGTGAGCAATAAATAGGCAAGCGTTACTAAAACTAACGGAAAATCCAGCATTGGGTGAGTATGGCGAAATACTCTGAATTGAAACAACTTATACCAGGTTGCCGGTCAATATCTCTAAAACCCGTGTGACCTGCTTTTAGCCGGTAGAAGCTTTATATTAAGAAAGGAAGGGCCAAACGTAATGTCTGGCCCTTTCCTTCAGTTCAGCTTAGATAGCGGGTTTAACTCCGGTAACGAAGGTAAACTTGCCGTCTTTAATCTGCTCGACCTTGTAAGTGGTCAAAGTGGTGTCACCGTTCGGCGAGAAGCCCCAGGTACCCAGCACGCCATCGAAGTCTTTGGTGTTAGCCAGGGCCGTCAGGATGGCCTTGCGGTCTTTGGTCCCGGCAGTCTTGATAGCGTTCAGGACTACGTTCATCGATTCGTAACCGTAGATGGTGTACTGCTCGACTTCACCGTATTTGGCCTGGTAGCGTTTCACGAAATCCTGGCCTTTGGAAGGCATCTGCTCGACCGGCAGACCAGCACCCGTTACATATACACCTTCAGCGGCGGCACCGGCGGCATCCACGAAAGCCTGCTCGTAGATACCATCACCACCCATAAACGGCTTGGTGATACCGGCGGCGCGGATGTCGGCAACCAGTTTACCGGCGTTCTGCTGGGTAATACCACCGAAGTAGATCGCGTCGGGGTTAGCCGATTTAATCTGCGCGGCGACCGACTTGTAGTCTGATTCCTTGCCGTTGATGGAGAGGCGCTGCCCACAATCCAGGGAAGCCTTCTTGCAGTAAAGGACGACCGCATCGGCCAGACCTTTACCATAAGACTGGGAGTCGTCAATCACGAAGATTTTCTTGGCGTTGAGGGTCTTGAGGAACTCGATGGCGGCGGCACCCTGCACGTCGTCGGCGGTAACAACGCGGAAGTAGTTGCGGACGCCGGTCGGGTAGTAGGAGTCAGGTTCACCCTGGGCGGTAATACCTTCGGCGGCGCGGGTAAGGCCGGTGTAGGTATTGGCCGGGCTAACCATCGCCAGGCCAACCTGGTTCAGGATCGGGATGGAGACAGCGGCAGCGCCGGAGTTGAAGGTGCCAATGTAGGCCATCGCATCCGGGTCGTTGACGGCTTTGTTAGCGTTGGCTTTTTCCTGGTCGGCGTCCCACTGGCCTTTGGCGGCGGTGGAGTCGTCGAGCGGCTGGTAATCAATGGTGAAGTTACCAATTTTGCCGGTGCCGCCGGTAAAATCATCAATCGCCATTTTCATAGCATTGATAAGGGTATCAATCTGCTGTTTGCTGCTACCGGTCATCGGCAAGCTGGAATAAATGCGGATAGTGCCGCTGGAAGCGCCGGAGCTCGCGCTGGTAGTAGCGGCGGCGGTGGTTCCGGCAGCGGTGGTGGCGGCGGCAGTCGTCGCAGCGGCGGTGGTGGCAGCCGCCGTAGTGGCCGCAGCGGTGGTGGCGGCGGCAGCAGTCGTCGCAGCGGCGGTGGTGGCAGCGGCAGCGGTGGTGGCAGCCGCCGTAGTAGCCGCAGGTGCAGTTGTCGCAGTATTGTCGCCGCAGGCCGCCAGGATACCGGCGACGAGCAAGCTGCACATGGCAACCGCCAGGATTCTAAACAGGTTCTTCATTCTTAACTTTCTCCTCCTGAGTCTAGTAATGCCTATTACAAGCAATAGTTTGAACTCAGCGTTTTGGCAATTTTAGCCTTTAGTAAAACAATACCAAGGCTGGTTGTTAAAATAGCTCCTAAGCAAATTTGCGGTCGGAGTGCGGATTGCTTCTAACTTATGGTAGTCTAAAGAAACAGTTCTACCGGTAACGGGTATACGACAACAAGGTCTGGTTAAGACCCTTAACAGCCAATGCCATACCAGTATTAACGCAGGTCATCAAAGTACCCTAGCAAAGCTACCGGGAAAGGCCGGCAAGCCTGATAGAAAAGTCCTCTGGCGCTGCCCTGCTGCGCGGGGGAGAGCGGTTTATTTCTTAGATTACGTGCCCTGACAACGCTCGGCGTTGCCCTGGATTTGACGGTTGCTATTTGTTCCTGGTGTTGGATAGAGATTAGATTCCGGTCGCTGCTCGCTTGAAAGATAGTAAGTTTTCACCCTACCAACTTTAGAGCACCTGGCGCGTCAATGCGTAAATCTCAGAAAAAGCTTGAATTCTTTTGCTGGACATTTGTTACTTTATATTCAGATATAAATCCTGAAAATTTCGCAAATGTTACTATATTGGGGGGATTATAACTAAGCCTTACTAACCTTGTCAAGTATTGACTTATAGATGCTCTTTATGGGCGTTTTAAATCGGCCAAATTGTAAGTTTTTCTTTACAAGAAAGCCGAATCCGGCCCGTTTTAATATCTCTAAGCAAAAATTAACCTATTCTGGGCCTTTTAAAGGTAGTTGACCAATGTTAACGGTTTGACTCTAAACTCAGGGCTGGTTAAAATGCCTCTGCTTATTACTATGTTTTCAACGAAAGAAATCAATACAAGTCATGATTGAAGCTGAAAAACTGACAAAATATTACGGTGATAGGGCCGCCGTACAAGACCTCTCATTTGAGGTGCAAAAAGGCGAAATTGTAGGCTTATTGGGTCCGAACGGCGCCGGAAAGACGACCACCATGCGCATGTTAACCGGCTATTTGCCGATTGATGGTGGCCGAGCGGTCGTGGCAGGGTATGATGTGGTAGAAAAGCCGATGGAAGTTCGCAGGCGGCTGGGCTATCTACCGGAAACCGTGCCGCTTTACACTGAAATGCCGGTCCGGGCTTACCTCGATTTTACCGCAAAAATCCGAGGTGTCCCCTCCAAGGGGCGTAACCGGCGCATCGAAGAAGTTATGGAACTTTGCCGGATTGCCGATGTGAGCGAGAAAGTCATCGGCAAGCTGTCCCGCGGTTACAAACAACGCGTTGGCCTGGCCCAGGCCATTATCCACAATCCCCAGGTTATCATCCTCGACGAGCCGACCGTCGGTCTCGACCCCCGCCAGATTATCGAAATCCGCAAAGTTATCCGCGACCTGGCGGGTAACCACTCCATGATTCTTAGCACCCATATCCTGCCCGAAGTGAGCGCCTTGTGCGACCGGGTGGTGATAGTCAACCGGGGCCGGGTGCTGGTCGAAGACACCCTGGCAAACCTGGAACGGCAGGGTTCAAACGCCGAGAGGTTGCGCCTGGAAGTTCGCGGCCCGCGCCAGGAAATCCAGGACTTCTTGAGCAGGTGGCCGGATGTGGTGGAGGTCGAAATTCCTACCAACACAACGACCGCTTCCATAGACTCGCAGGGTAACCTGGCCCCGGCGGTCGAACAGGAGGATGAAGCCGCCGAGATAAACTCCGATGGCGTGAGTAATGCCCGCTTCAATCTGAAAGTTACCCCCAGCACCGACATCCGGGAAGCCCTTGCCAGCGCGATTGTCCAGCAGGGCTGGGGCTTACGCGAAATCGGCCTGGTCGTACCCAGCCTGGAAGAAATCTTTATCCGGCTGATTACCGAAGACCTGGCCCGCCTGGAAGAAGAAGAAAACGAGGGCGCGGAGGACTTCGAAGTGCTGGATGATGATGAGCTGACCAGTCCGGTCCAGGTTCGCGCGGCCAGGGATGACGATGAATTGGACGACCCGGAAGGCAGGGTGGTGGATAGCGAAGACGAGCTAAACAGCCAGGATATCACCCGGCGGGAAGGCTCTACCCCCCTGAACGCCCGGCAGCGGGTCTACCCGGTTGCCAAGACCCCGGAGCAGGCCAAACGCAAGGCCGCCCCTTCATTCTTAACCGCCTCACCCAAAGACCGTTCCAGCAAGCCCGCTGCCGGAGACACCCAGGGCGCGGAAGATGACCAGAACTCAACCGCTAGCGAGTCTGAGCGAGAATAAGAGAGTATGAAAAACACTTACTATATTACGCAACGCGAGCTGTATGCCTACTTTGCTTCGCCGATTGCTTACATTATGATGGCCTTTTTCCTGGCCTTCAGCGGGGCATTGTTCGCTATCTTCTTCAATCAAAATCCGACCTCTGCCGACGTTAATACCATCATGCGTGGGTGGTCCGGCAGCGTCGGTTTCTTTTTGTTGATTTTTGTCTCAATTATCACTATCCGCCTGATTGCCGAGGAACAGCGCACCGGCACCATGGAACTCCTGCTGACTTCGCCGGTCCGGGACTGGGAAGTGGTATTGGGTAAGTTCCTGGCGACCTTCGTCCTGCTGCTATTAACATTGGCTTTCACCTTCTTCTATCTGATTCTGATGGTTGCCTTTGGCGGGCGGCCCGACTGGGGTCCGGTCCTTTCCGGTTACCTGGGGCTACTGCTGATTGGTGGGGTCGCCGCGGCGTTCGGCATCCTGGCCTCGTCGCTGACGCAGAGCCAGGCGGTGGCCGCCGTCATCGGTATCCTTGTCTGTATCATCCTGTGGTTCCTCGGCCCCCTGTTTGTCAGCAACGGCCCGACCAACAGCGAATGGTGGTCGGTAGCGCTCAGTTATGCTTCGCTCGAATCGCACGTGGATAGCTTCTCTCGCGGTTCGCCTGACCTGAAAGACATCGTGTATTACCTGACAATGATTATTCTGTTCCTGGGCGTTACGGTCCAGATTCTAAAAATGCGGAGAGGTGAGTAAGCAATGAGCCGGAATTTGATTAAACAAATCGGCAAGCTGCTAGGCTTCGTTGCCGTACCCCTCATTATCGTCCTGGCTATCGGGTTTATCGCGGTACGCCGTTTCGAGTGGTATCTCATCCTGGGGCTGCTGGTCCTGGTGGTCTGTATCGCGGTCTTCGCGGCGACCAACCCGGAAGTCTGGCAACGCCGCCTGGGACGGCAGCGGGTCAGCAGCACGATTAGCGGGTTTGTGGTCATTATTGCCCTGGTAGGCATTATCGCCCTGGCAAACGTGCTGTTACAGCGCGTCAATATCCAGTTCGACCTGACCCAAAACCAGACCTTTACAATTAATGACGCCAGCGTCAAGGTGCTGGAAAAACTCAACCAGCCTGTGACGGCCTTTATCTTCTATTCGGGCAATACGCAGAGCCAGCAACAAAACGCCTCGGACCTGCTCAAGCAATACACGTCCCGCACCGATAAACTAACCGTCCAGACCGTGAACGTGGACTCTGACCCCATCACAGCCCAGAAATATAATGTCAAGACCGACCCCTCGGTGATTTTTGCCTCCGGCACGCGCCAGGAAGAAGTCACCACCATTGACGAGCAATCCCTTACCAGGGGGTTGTTGCGGCTGGAAACCGGTGTAACCCGGCGGGTACTGATAACGACCGGCCACCAGGAATACACGCCTGATGCCAACCAGCAAGGGACTTCCCTTTCGGCGGCGATTAAGGCCCTGACCGACAACAACTACAACGTCATGATTTATAACACGTCCACCGGGACGGCGACGCAGGCCTCGTCTGCCACTAGCGGCACGGCTACTACCCCGGTCCCCGTTACGCTCGACCCGAACAACGATATTTTGTTGATCGCCGGGCCGCGCGGTAAGTTCTCCGACGATGAAAAGACCCGCATCACCAACTTCCTCAAACAGGGCGGTAAAGCCTTGATTGCCTACGACATCGCCGGAAACCAGGACGCCACCCAGGCAACCAACGTCAACGACCTGCTTGCGGACTGGAAGGTCAGTTTCGCGCGCGGGATAATAATTGAGGGTGACCAGGATAAACGGGCCCAGGAAAGCGCGACTTACCTTGTGCCTACTATTGACACCGGTAACGATATTACCGCTAACCTGACCGGCCAGAACGTTTTCATCCTGAACTCGACCGCTATCAACAAAGACGCGGCCATCACAGCCACCTTTACCCAGTTGTTGTCAACCAGCGAGAACTCGTACCTTAAGACGACTATACCGCCGGCAACCGCCGAGTATGAGGATGGCAAGGATGTACGCGGTCCGCTGGTAGTGGCTGCATCGGTGGAGCAACAGGCGACTATGGCTGCTCCGACCGTAACTGCTACCACTACGGTAACGCCGAGCGTAACAATTAGCGGCACCACGGCGGCGGCTACCGCCGCCCCGACCGCTACCCCCAGCACCCCGTCCGGCACACCCTTGAATACCCGGATTGTGTTGCTGGGCAGCCCTACGGCCATCAGTGACGCGGTCCTGAGTAGCCAGATTGGTGACTATAACTTTTTCTTCAACGCGATGAATTATCTCAACGAAACCGGCAGCGACATCGTCATTTCTGACCGTACTCCTACTACGACCCCGTTCCCGGTCAGCGCCAGCCAGTCCAGCGTGGCTTTCTGGTCAAGTTTCCTCGGTTTGCCTGTGGTTATTCTTCTCATCGGGTTGGCAGCCTGGTGGAGGAGGCGCTAAATGCGAAGATACACGGGTGCTTTGATTGTCCTCGCGGTGTTTGTAGTGCTGCTGGCGGTAGTGCTGCTGACCCAACAGAACAACAATAATTCAACCGATACGGCGGTCGTGCCGACCCCGACGGTTTCACAGGCACAAAAGGATTTGCAAATCCTGAGTATCCCGGTCAGCGATACGATTAGCCAGCTTGACGTGCAAACCATAACCGGGACGGTCACCCTGAAGCAGGATGCCGGGGCCTGGAAGGAGACCGCTCCGAAAGCGCAAGAACTGGATAGCACGGTCGTTTCCGGCACGGTAGGTCAGCTTAGAACCCTGACCGGTTCGACCTACATTTCGCCGGATAAAGCGACGGATTTGAAAACCTTCGGGCTGGATAATCCTTCAATGACCGTGACCATGACGGTTTCGAGCGGCAATAAGACCTTGCAATTTGGCGCGCTCAACCCGGCCAGCAAAAACTATTACGTTAAACTGGCTGGAGACGGGCGGGTCTGGACGGTCGCTTCGTCAATTGTTGACGCCCTGACCGCTTTACAAACCACCCCGCCAACCCCGGCGCCGACTATTGCTGAGACCAGTGGCCCGTTGACGCCGCTGCCTACGGTGACGGCAACGCCGACCGCCGGAACGCCAACTGAAGCGGGGTCGGGACCGACTGCGACACCGACACCAATCCAGACCATCCCCGGCGGCAGTACAACCGCTACGGCTACTGTTGCGGCGGGAACCAGTGGCCCAGCCACCGCGACACCGGTTAGTACTCCGTCACCGACGACTGCCGGACCGGCGGCTACCGCCACGACTGCAGCCACCACCGCGGCAGCGACGACACCTTCAGTCACGACTGCTCCGTCGAGTACTACCGCCCCGGCCACGACCCAGTAAGCCAGGCCGGAATATTGGAAGTAAAAGGATTTGCCCGCAACAAAACGGTGGGCAAATCTTTTTTTATAGAGAAGGAAACCTCTACCTGCTTTTCCCGGCGAAACGTACGCCAGGGAAAGCCTTTTAGAAAAAGAAAAGGAATTTATGGCTCAATACGAATATGGTGAACGCATCGGTAAGACGGCCCGGATAAGCCCCGGATGTTCGGCCCTGATTTTTGACCTGACGGGCCAGAAAATATTGCTCACCCGGCGGACCGATAACGGGCGCTGGTGTCTCCCGGGGGGCAGGATGGACCCCGGTGAGAGTATCGAGGAAACCTGTGTACGGGAAGTCTGGGAAGAGACCGGGTTGCATGTCCGGGTGGTCAAACTGCTCGGCCTCTATTCCAGCCCGCACTTTATAATAAAATATGCCGATGGCAACCGCTGGCAGGTCTTTTCGGTCAGCTTTCAGGCCGAGGTAACGGGCGGCGAACTGGGTTTGAGCGACGAAACAACCGAAGCCGGCTACTTCACGCTTGAGGAAATCGAGCAAATGGACGTGATGGACTCCCACCGGGTCCGCATTAAAGATGCCCTGGAACACCCGGAGGGCGGGTTGTTTAAGTAAAGTGTTCAGTTTTTAGTTTTTAGTAGTCAGTTTATTATTCCCTACGAATCAAGAACTACCCTGAGTTAGGAATCAAAATGTAGAGGCTAAAAGAGCGAAGCTGTAAAGAAAATAGTTAAAAGGAGAGAGCAAATGGCGGAAAATGAGCGGGGTAAAGAAGGAATCAAAGCGAACACTCTCAGCGTGCGAGGCAACAAGGTCGGATTAGGCCCCTGGCTTGATGAATATCTCGATAGCTGGGTCCAGGCCATTCAAGACCCCCAGGTAAGCCTTTACGGGGACGGCACCTTTATGATGGGTACCCGCGAGGAAGAAGGGGAAATGTTCAAATTGACTAAAAAGGAGGGTGGGGTAAATTTTGCTATTTTCGCCCTGCCCGAAGTAAAACTAATCGGTCTGTGCGGGATTTACCGGGTCAACAAGACCTGGCTAAACGGCCATTTGGGCATCTCGATTTTTGATAAAGAATTCTGGGGTAAAGGCTATGGCACCGAGGCGGTCAAGTTGACAGTAGATTACGCTTTCCGTTTCCTGAACCTGCACACGATTCAATTGAACACCAGCGGCTTTAACGCCCGCGCGATGGGAGCCTACCGGAAAGCGGGGTTCAAAGAGATGGGGCGCTGGCGGGAGGCCCAAGTCGTGGCTGGAAAGCGCTACGACGAGGTTTACATGGATTGCTTGCGGTCCGAGTTTGAGTCGCCCAAACCGGGCTGGTTCGACCTGGAAGCGCAATAACCGGGGAAATTAAAAGCCCGCCAAAATGGCGGGCTTTTAATATTCAGGGGTTAAAACTTAATCGCCGGGCGTGTGAGCGCCGTTCGAACCTTTACCGCTATGCACCCCGTTACCGTTGCCATTACCGTTAAGGTTGGGTTTAGAGCCCTGGGCTTTGCGGTGGTCGAACTTTTGGGTCGCCTGGGTGTAATTGCCCTCCCCATTGGGTAAATCCGGGGCCAGGGATTCCAATTCCGGCTCACTCGTAGTATCGGAAGCGGGCACTGCCGGGTTGATAACCATCGGCCTTGTCGAGTCGTCCAGGGTCACGCTGGCGTTCCCGTTAGTAGCGCGAGGCCGGTAGATATAGTCCGGGTCCGGTTCTGCTGGCACATAAGTCCTGGTTTCGCCACCATCTGCCGGGTAGGTTTGCGCCTGGGATTGGAGCGGCGGTAAGTTGGGGGCCTGGGCCGAGGCCGGGTTCTGGTCGTAACCGTTTATTACCGGTTCGTAGCCGTTGGGCGAAAGATATGGGTCTACCGTGGCACTGGCGCTGGTGCTGGCCGCCAGGGCTGTCGAGATTGGTTGCTGAGCCGGACGAGGCGGCTGCGGGCGAGGGGCGCCCAGGCCCCCGGCGGTCGCGGCCACGGTCTCGCGGTGGCGACTTTTCTGAGGGGTGCCGCAGAAAGGACAACTGGCCCACTTCAGCTTAATTAACGAACCACAGTTGTTGCATTCGCGGCGCAACCGGGTGCGGCAATTGAAACAATAGCTGTAATCCGGCTGGGTCTTGACCCGGCAGGTCGGACAAATCTCGCGTTCTTCCAGGTCCTGCAGCATGTATTCTTCCTGCAAGCTGCGTTCGTAAGCCTGGACCAGGGTTTCTTTGGGCCGGACCAGGATATAAAGCAACACGCCGGGGATATTAAAGAAAAAGACCAGTAAGGTAGCAAATATCTGGGCCAACAAGTCGCGTGTTCGAGCCTGAATATCCCGGAAAGTCCAGAAGCACAGTGTCATCCACAGCACCACCAGGAAAGCAATCAGGAAGGTAGCGACCACCTGTAAGATGCTTATAGCAGTGTTGAATACATTTTGAAGTTGGTTAAGAATTTCCTGAGGCATCCTGCTCCATTCTTTACGAGTATATCTGGACAGGAGCGCCAGTCTACCGCCCACCAACTACCCGGCCCAACCAGGGCAAGTCCACCCCAAAGGAAGGCTGCCCGGTTGCCGGGGTTTTAAAAGAGCCGGAAGAAAACTCCCCTGAAAATACCCGGTAATACTATTTAAGACTGCCGTATAGTATTACAAACGCAGGTATTTGTCCACTGCAACCACAAAAATAGTGGCCCCGCCGACCTGGACTTCTACCGGGTTCGGCATATAGATTTCCCCGCCCGGCTCACTCATGGGCGGCATCGGGTTTAGAAAATGGCTCCGGGTCTTACAGGTAGCGCGGATAACGCTTATTACTTCGTCTAGCTGCTCGTCCTGGACACCAATCAGGAAGGTTGCATTCGATTCACGAAGGAACCCACCACTGGTATTAATGCGGGTAACACCAAACCGTTTCGCCACCAGCTTATCGGTTAAGGCACCCGCATCTTTGCCCTGTACTACGGTGATAACCATTTTCATAGAGTATCCTCGATTATCCCTCTATTTTGGATAAATTTTAACGCGCCGGTAAGGTTCCCGGCCACGACTCTGGGACAACAGGTTATACCGCTCGGCCATCTGGTGCTGCAACCGGCGGATGAACGAATTCTGGGGGGGAAGCTCGATAGGCTGCCCGCGCTGCATAATCTGGTTGATAGCGTCCTCGGTCTGGGTAATCGCCGATTTCACCGGGTCCGAGTTCAAATCCATCACCTGCCCGACCACGTCATCTTCTTCGGTCTCGTTATTGGTGGGCACTTCCACACCGAAGACCTGGGCCATTATCCCCTCTATCTGGGCGGCTGTATTGCTTTTGAGGATATAAATCGGGATACCCTCGGTCTCAGCCTGGCGCAGCGAAAGCGGTTTCTGGCGGTAGTAGTTCTTCAGGGTCAGGACAATATCCGAATCGCCGATGTCGCGCACAATATCGGCAGGTAACCCCATCTGCTTGACCACGTTTTCCAGGCGGCCCTTGTTGACACCGTGCGGGTAAATACGCAGCGGTTTCAGGTTCCCGGCTACCAGCTTACTCTTTCTCTCGCCATCGCGTTTGCTACTGGACGAAGTGGAAATCGGCAGGATTACCGGTTCCTGGGAGGTCGCAGGGCTGACCGTTGCCCGGATGACTGGTGCGGCGGGAGTGGATGACGCCCCGCCACCTCTTTCTAAGGGCGCGATGGCCTGGGGAGTGCGCCCGTTTTTCCGGCTCCGCTCGAACCCGCCACCGACCGTGGTCGCCCCGTGGACGCCGCTGGCATAACCTCGGGTGCGATTGGGAGCGCCCCCACCATAGTTCTGACCGGGACCAAAACCGAACGAACTCATGGTCAAATCAACCGGCGGGTTGGGTTGGCCGGGACCGACCTCAGGATCGTTTTCTTCTTCGTAGACCTCGATTTCGCCCTTCTCGTTGCGGAAACGAATCTGGGTCGTGTATGGCTGGCCGCGCAGGATGGCGTCTACCGTGTCGGCCACGCTCAGGTGGATTGCCAGGCGGTCGCGTTCGCGGATTTCAATCATCACATCAAAGGTCGGCGGGGCTTTGCGTTCAAGAACCGATTTCTGAGTGCCCCGGCGGCGGGCTTCCTCGTCACCGAGTGTGACGCTCTGGATACCACCAATAAGGTCCGAGAGGGTCGGGTTGAGCATCAGGTTTTCCAGCGAGACACCGTGCGCCGTCCCAATAAGCTGGACGCCGCGTTCGTTGATGGTGCGAGCAGCTTCAGCTTCAAGCTGGGTACCGATTTCGTCGATGACGATAACTTCGGGCATGTGGTTTTCCACGCCCTCAATCATTACATTGTGCTGTAAATCGGGCCGGGCCACCTGCATACGGCGGGCGCGCCCGATAGCCGGGTGGGGAATATCGCCATCCCCGGCGATTTCATTACTGGTATCAACGATAATCACCCGTTTGTGCAGTTCGTCCGCCAGGACGCGGGCCGTTTCGCGCAAAAGAGTGGTTTTACCTACGCCCGGTTTACCGACCAGCAGTATGCTCTGACCGCTTTCCACCAGGTCGCGAATAATGCCGATAGTGCCAAAGACCGCCCGGCCAATCCGCAAAGTCAAGCCGACCGGTTTCCCGGCGCGGTTGCGAATAACCGAAATACGGTGGAGGGTGCGTTCGATACCGGCGCGGTTGTCGCTGCCAAAAGTGCCGATGTTGCTTATAACGTGTTCAATATCCGATTCGGTGACTTCACGCGGGCTGAGAGTAACCTCGCTATTACGATAGCGAGCTTCCGGCGTGCGGCCCAAATCCATTACAACTTCCAGGAGACTGGCACGGTCTGCCTGCGCTTCCAGAGATTGGCGAATGTGGGACGGCAGGGCCGCCAGAAGCAATTCCAGGTCGTCTGTCACCGGGCGTTCCGGCAGAAGAGCTTCTTCTTCGTCTATCTGATAATTCTTAATCATAGAGATTTCACCGTTTACGTGGGATAAATTGCTCAGGTTTTTTGATAATTTGTACCCAAAACATCCCGGAATAAAATAAAAAGCCGCAATTTAAATACGATTGTGAACTTTGTTTAGTTTCATTCTACACAATCTGTAATCTCCGGTGAGAGGCATCCGGCGTTCTCCATGCGCCGAAAGTTTAAACTTAAAGACAAACAAAAGTATGCCAGTGGTTCCGAATGAACCGGGCAAACCGGACCGACGTACCGGGCCGCATCGAACGATGCGCCAGTTCCAGTTTGCCTTCCCTGGCCCTGACAAGTTGTTTTTCCAGGCCGCGCACGAACTGGACAGTATGTTTGACCAGGACGGCCTGTTTGCCAAAGACTCGCTGAAAACCCAGGTCTTCCAAAATTGCTTCCTGCTCCACCTGGTACTCGCGGACGGCGCAATAAACTTCGGTTCCAGGTCCGGCCTTGAGGGTCGAGAGCGCGTAACGAACCAGGTCGGGTAAAAGGTGGCGAGAGGTATCGAGGTTCATAATACGCAAAAGATGGCGGTTGCGGTAACTCAGGATTCGTACATAAGCCAGCGCTTTATCGCCTTCAATCAAAACCAGGCCGCTTTCCCGGTTCTGGTGCGGCAAATAATTCCGGTGAATTTCCCAGGTACGGGAAGTGGTCTGCTCGGCGTTCTGGACGGGGGAAGGCGTTATAGCGCTGTACAACTGGTTGATGAACCAGCAGTCGCGATTACGGTGGTCGCGCAATTTTAAGGTTTCCGGGTCGGGCCTTTCCATAACCTGGTCGTATTGCAGGTGAAAAAGGGTTTCGTGAGTGTAGGCGTGGAAACCAAGCTGGTTAAAAAGTTCCAGTTCGGGCGAGTCGGTGGCAAGCCGGGCGTAGACCCGTACAACCCCCTTTTCCCCGGCATCGACAATCAGGTGTTCGAGCAATTTGCTCCAGGCCAGTTCAATCTCGACCGGCCAGACCTGGATCAGGCTGTATTCGGGTTCGCTGTTTTCTGCCCCATCTTCACCGGTAGCAGGTTCGGTTGTTTCACCGGGCCGGTAATCCGCGGCGGGGTCGGCTTCTTTAAGCTGGACCGCCTCGCTTGAACCATCCGGGCTCAAACCGGGTCCACTGACCGGGGCCAGCGAGGGCGCGGCCTCGCCACCGTCAGTATCGTCAAGGGTGGATTCATCGGTAGGAGTTGAGATTTCAACGAGTTCAGGCCGGACCTGCCCTACAACCCCCAGCGAAAGGACTTCCCACTCATCCCGGCGCTGGCGGGCCCGCGCCTGAACAAAAGCCTGGGGCACACCTTTTTCTTCGCAGATATAGACCGAAGAATTCAGGCTGTTGACAGGCAAATGTTGTGCGAGAGCCGCCGGTAGAGGTAAATCGGGCAGCACCAGGGCAAAAGGGAGATTCAAGCCAATATCGGCCTGGTGCATGTGACCCAGTTTAAGAAAGTCGCGGAAATGCAGGGTTCGTACTTGCAAGCTAGTGTACCGCCTTCGATATTTAGAAGGAAGGTCAGGGTAGTTAGCGCGGATCCCCGGCCATCTTTAGAAAAAGCTGGTGAAAACGGCGGTCCGGCGTCAACTCCGGGTGAAAAGCGGTTGCCAGCAGGTTAGCCTGGCGGGCCGCTACGATAGTATCTTGCCTTCGTTCGTCCTCTGAAAAATCCGGGCCGGTCTCCTTAACGCCCGAAATCCGGGCCAGTTCCTCGGCCTGGGGCCCAACCTTTTCAATCAAAGGAGCCCGGATAAAGACCGCCCGGAAAGGATGGTCCTGGGTGCTTTCCTGGTGGGTTAGCTCTTTCTCAAAAGCGGGCACATCCAGGTCAGCCTCGAAGCTATCCAGTTGCGAACCAAAGGCGTTGCGCTTAACCTTGATGTCCATCAAACCCAGGAGCGGCTGGTTAAGACCCCCGATGTCGTTCGCCAGCAAAATCATCCCGGCACAGGTGCCCCAAATTGCCTTACCTTCGGCTGCCATCTCTTTGACCGGCTCGATTAAGTCCCACCGGACCATCAGTTTCCCAATAGCCGTACTCTCACCACCGGGTATAATCAGGCCATCCAGCCCGGTCAGGTCTTCCGGGAGCCGGACTTCTTTAGCCACGACTCCCAGGTCACGCAAGGCGTGGACGTGTTCAATAAACGCGCCTTGCAAAGCGAGAACCCCAACTTTTGGTTGGGATTTGTCTTTATTCTGTTGCATTTTGCAGCCAGCCAGTCTGTTAAATTACCAACCCCGTTTGGAAAGCACCTGCTCCTCTGGAATGTCGGAGATGTTGATGCCAACCATCGGTTCGCCCAGGTTCTTGGAAACTTCGGCAATAATCTTGGGGTTCTGGTAATGGGTGACCGCCTGGACAATGGCCTTGGCCCGTTTGAAGGGGTCGCCACTCTTGAAGATACCGCTACCGACAAAGACACCTTCGCTACCAAGCAGCATCATCAATGCGGCATCGGCTGGGGTCGCCACACCACCGGCAGCAAAATTTACCACGGGCAGTTTACCGGTCTCGTGAATCTGGAGCACCAGGTCATAGGGAGCTCCTAACTCTTTGGCAACAGTCATGAGCTCTTCGACGGGCATCCCCTGGATGCGCCGGATTTCGCCCTGGACGGCCCGCTGGTGGCGGACGGCTTCAACCACGTTACCGGTACCGGCTTCGCCCTTGGTGCGAATCATGGCCGCGCCTTCCCCAATGCGGCGGAGGGCTTCACCCAGGTTGCGGCACCCGCAAACGAAAGGAATTTTAAACTGGTGTTTGTCGATGTGGAACTGGTCGTCAGCAGGGGTCAGCACTTCACTTTCGTCAATGTAATCTATGCCGAGGGCTTCCAGTACCTGGGCTTCGACGATATGACCAATCCGGGCTTTCGCCATCACCGGGATAGAGACCGACTCTTTAATCTTGGAAACCAGTTCGGGGTCGCTCATACGGGCCACGCCACCCTGTTTACGAATATCGGCGGGCACCCGTTCGAGGGCCATTACGGCGACAGCCCCGGCTTCTTCAGCGATTTTCGCCTGGTCGGCTGTGACAACGTCCATGATAACGCCGCCCTTTAACATCTGGGCCAGGCCAACTTTAGTTTTCCAGGTGGATTTCTCGACACCATTCACTACTTGAGCCATTAAATACAATTCCTCCTGAACCGCCCCGGCTTCTTGCTGGATCAGGTAAAGCAAGACCGGTCAAACGGCTAATTTTTTTATTAAATCGAGCTTTTTAAATAAGCCTGTTCACCTGGCGTTTTTTTATTCCGGCCTACCATTGAGGAGGGGGCCGGACGCTTCTTTTTAACCTTTAACTTTCCCATATTTTACTATTTTTTAGGCTAACAAGCAACATGTGTACCCTTTAGCGGCCTCCATACCTAGATTTTTTTGATATTTTCATTGATATAGTTATCAACATTGACAGCTAGGTTAACCTAAAATTACCAATAACTCATACAACAATGAAAATCGGAAGGTAAAAATGTTTGCGGAGCGTTTCTTAGAATTATCTAAATTTATCGAATTTTGTAAAAAATATAATGTTATAACTACTAAAGAGGAGTTAGAGCATTATGAAAAAGAAGGTTTGATGTTTCCTCGTGCTAGAATTATTTACCCACCAGATTTTATTAAAGAAAAGAAAAAATGGTCATATAAACATGACCAAAATTCTATCACAACTATATGGCCCATTATACAAGAACTTTTTGACCCAACTAGATTTTTTGACATGGATTGGATTAAAGTAACTGATGAGGAATTAATAGATTCTTTTGATCGCGCTTTTGAAAAAGGAAATATCTACTTACATAATCCTGAACAAGAAACTTTTAGACCTTGGAACAAATATCCAAAAGTTCAATTCCAATTTCAAAGAGCAAAAATTAGAGAAACGATAGTTGAACACTATTATGGGTATTGGCAAATTCATCAATTATATTTCCTTCAACAATATCCCGATTTATTCAGAAATTATTCCTTAATAAAGTCATTAACAAAGAAAAAAAGAGCAAAATATAATTGGTATCCCCGAGCTTTCAATAAAGAAATTTATAAAACTTTCAGAAAAAATGGTACCGCGTTTGTACCAATTTATGATTCTTTATCATTTTTTTTCACGCTCTACTATAGAGAAAGAGAAAGAAATTTCGCAAAAGCCCAAGAAAAATATAACGTTAAGCAACTCGATGAAAATGAGTACGAAGACTTAAAAAAGGCTCAAAAAAATAACGCACAATTTGTGTGCTTGAAATTCGGAGTCACTGAAGAAACCCTGATAAACTATATTCATAATTTACTTGAATTGAGAGCAGAATATATAAAAAGCGAAAAGAATAAATTAACAACATTGATTGACTTCGATATTAGTGTTTTATACAGTTGGATTTGGGCATTAACAGGAAAAACCTGGGAAGAAGTAAGTCAGGAATTAAAATTCAATTTTGATAAAATTGATTTCCTAAAAATTGATTTCGAAACTAAACGTTTTTATGATAGTAAAATGATTCTTGAAAGACATTTTTCTGGATTAACAAAATGGAACTTAACCCCTTCCCCTCCAGAAAGCTATTCGAATGAAATTTTAATTTTTTGTCAAAAAAATGGCTTAGACATCTTTCTTCATTATTTACCTGAATTTGTTGCAACTCAAGAGGAAACCAGGAAATTTCTTCCTCAAACTCGTTATACAAACCTCAAAAATTTGACTAATTTTTTTGAATATTTTCTAAAAGCACTTGCAGTGAAAGCAAAAGCCGATTCAACTGGAACAATGAATAGGGTTATGCAAAATGTATTAAGTAAGAGCGTTAAAGCTGATAAATCTTGGTTAACTGGTTATACCAGTGTTAAAAAAGACGCAAATTCTTTCCAAGAATTATTGCAAAATTTACAATCGGCTAAAGCCTTATCCAATCAAAATAATACAGATAAAGAAATTTCAAAAACTATAATAATAACATTTCTTGCAAGAAATTTTACTACCCATAATTACACTCAAGAAGACCAGTTTTATTTTGAATTATTTGGAGAGTTGAGCTCTGCCGTATTCTTGTCCATTTTCTACTTCTGGCACCTTGCAAAAATTGAAGGTTGGGTGTAAAAGGTCTCAATTATAGAGATAATTAGGATTAAACCAGTTATAATAGGTTGAAAGAAACAGCGGTAAAGATAAACCTTTAATTTGGCAAGAGGAGATTAAATCGTGCAAGAAACGAGCCTGAACAGTGACCTGTTCAAACAGCCTCACCGCCGCTACAACCCCTTGATTGGTGAGTGGATTTTAGTATCGCCGCACCGCACGCAACGCCCCTGGCAGGGCCAGGTCGAAAAAACCAGCCAGGAAAAACCCCCAACGTACGACCCAACCTGCTACCTGTGTCCCGGCAACCCTCGCGCAGGTGGCAACCTGACCCCTAATTACGACTCGGTCTATATCTTTGACAACGATTACCCGGCTTTACTGGCCGATACCCCCGAAGCCAATTTTGAGAACAAGGGTCTGCTGGTGGCCCGGAGCGAACGCGGCCTGGCGAAGGTTATATGTTTCTCTCCCCGCCACGACCTGACCCTGGCCCGCATGGAGGCTAAAGATATTAGGACGGTGGTGGACGCCTGGGCCGAGCAATATAAAACCCTCGGCAGCCTCGATTTTATCAACCACGTCCAGATTTTCGAAAACCGGGGCGCTATGATGGGCGCGAGCAATCCCCACCCGCACGGCCAAATCTGGGCCGAGGAAATTGTCCCCAACGAGCCTTCCAAGGAACAGGCCGCCCAGGCCAAATATTTCCAGGAACACGGCACCCGCCTCCTGGAAGATTATACGAACCTCGAACTCCAGGATAAAAGCCGGGTCGTGGTTGAAAATGATGAATGGCTGGTCGTGGTGCCGTTCTGGGCGGTCTGGCCGTTCGAAACCCTGGTCCTGCCTAAACGAGCGGTCCAGTCTATACCGGACCTTGATGCGGCCCAACGCGACGGCCTGGCCGACATCCTCAAACGGTTGACCACCCGCTACGACAACCTTTTCGAGGTCAGTTTTCCTTATTCGATGGGCTTCCACCAGGCCCCGACTGACGGCAAGGACTACCCGCACCACGTCCTGCACGCCCATTTTTACCCGCCACTTTTGCGGTCGGCCACAATAAGAAAATTTATGGTCGGCTACGAATTGCTTGGTAACGCCCAGCGGGATATTACCGCCGAGTCGAGCGCCGAGCGATTGCGCAGCCTTTCTGAGGAACATTATTCCTTGCGGGGATAATTTGAGTTAAAAACGAAATAGCGGCTAAACCTTTTTCCGGTTAGCCGCTATTTTTTGTTTCTGCGAAACCGCCTTTACTGTTTCGGCAGGAAAGCCGTGGTAAAGAGGGAACTATAGTCAAGCTCTTTGCTCAAGGGCTTGCCGTCCGGGTCTTGCAACACGCCGTTGTCAAAGAGAAACTTGGGATAGCCGCTCCAGGCGGCGAGGGTCTGCTGACCCCACTGGGCAGCGTCATCTTTGTATAGGGGGCTCAAATACGCCTGGCTTTCGTAGACCAGTTCGGGATTAGAAAAAGTGCCTTTCGGGTTGGCTGCCATCAGAATATCGGCGGCATCTTTCGGGTTGGCGATAGCGTAGTCGTAGCCTTTCGTGGTCGCGGCCATAAACGCCTTGAGAGCCTCGGCTTTAGCCGTTACATTGGTCTGGCTGGTAATTATGACCGGGGTATAGAAATCGGGAATACCGCTATCTTTGAGGAAGAACATTCCCAGGTTAACACCATCAAGTTTGGCCTGGATCCCGTCCCACCCGGCGAAAATCCAGACGAAATCGGCCTGCTTGGCCGCGACCGCCTGGTAGCCGCCGGCATTGGTCGTGATATTCTGGATTTTGGTGTCGGTGCCGCCGTCTTTTTTGATAACCGCCGCGATAACCGGTTCTTCATAGGCGGCGCCAAACCCGGCGTAACGCTTTCCGGCCAGGTCGCGGGGCCGAGTGATACCTGAATCTTTCAGGTAGGCGAAACCGCTGGTATTGTGCTGGATGATAGCCGCAATGGAAACCACCGGTTGCCCGGCAGCCCGGTAAGTCGCCACGCCATCCTCGCCACTGATGCCCAGGTCGGCTTTACCTTCGCCCACCAGCACGTCCGGGATAGCGCCGTCAGCGTAAGGCAAGATTTGCAGGTCTATCCCGGCCTCTTTGTACCAACCCTTTTGCAAGGCGACATAAATCCCGGTGTGGTTGGTGTTAGGTACCCAGTCCATAGCAAGGGTCAATTTTGTTAAGGGGCCGCTGGCCGCCGTGGTTGAACCGGCGTTTGTGGTTGTAGCCGCAGTAGTAGTGCTGGCGGCAGTCGTGGGAGCCGTGGTGGTAGCGGCTGCGGTTGTTGGAACAGTCGTAGTAGCGGCGGTGGTACTGGCCGCAGTTGAGGCCACCGCTGTAGTTGCTACTGTTATTGCCGCGGCAGTAGTCGCGGCAGCGGTCGTAGCCGCCGATGTAGTCGGTGCTACTGTCGCGGGGGCGGTCGTGCTGGTGGCATCACCGCAAGCCAGTAGCAAGCTACTCAGGCTTAGCAGTATGACCAGCAAGGTTGAAATTCTAAAGACTCTTGACAATTTTCCTCTCCTCTTGTTATTTCTTTTTAGGACTTTTCCGACCGGCTTGTTGCCGGTAATACCAGGGCATCACCCGGTGCTGGACGATTGTGACCAGCAAAAACAGGGCGATACTGGCGACAGCCGTTACCAGGACTGCCGCAAAAATAAGATCGTTCCGAAAGGAGTTTTTCGAACGTTGAATAAAGATGCCAAGCCCTTTTTCGGCCCCAACATACTCGCCCAGGACCGCTCCCCCGATGGCATAGGTAATGGCGATACGGATGCCCGAAAAAATAAAGGGCAAAGCCGAAGGGAGGCGTAGCTTCCAGAAGATTTGCAGCCGGGTAGCCTGTAAACTCCGAAAAAGCCGGGTCGTTTCAGGGTCAGTTGAGGCAAACCCATCCACCCCCGCGACCACAATCGGAAAGAAACAGACCAGCCAGACCACAATAATTTTGGGCACAATGTCGTACCCGAACCAGATGATGAGCAGAGGCGCGATAGCGACCATCGGGACGGTTTGGCTGGCAACCAGGATGGGGTAAACCGCCCTGCGCAACACCGGGGAATAGTCGAGCAACACAGCGAAAGCAAACCCGATTGCCAGGGCCGTTGAGAAACCCAGGGTAGCCTCTACCAGGGTGTAAACCAGGTTGTCCGAGATTACATCCCAGAAATTGAGCAGGGCTTCGACCACCCGCCAGGGGCCAGGTAGAATAGTCTGGCGAATCCCGCTCAGAGTAACGTATAATTGCCAGAGCGCCACGAAAGCGGCTACAAGCAACACCGGGGGCAATATTTGCCGGGCTAGCCTTAGCGACCTTGTCATAAGCCTATAGCGCTCCTTCCGATTTCAAAGCGGCCAGGAGTTGTGCCTTTAACTCAACAAAGCGAGGCGATGTTACAAGCTCACCCGGGCCGGAGCGATCGAGGTCCACCGGCAGTTCCAAAACAACATGGGCCGGGCGAGGACTCAGCACGTAGACCCGGTCGCTCAAAAGCAAAGCTTCCTCGACATCGTGAGTAATAAACAGGATGGTCCGGTTGAGCCTGGTGCGGAGTTCGCCCAGCCATTGTTGCAATTGGGCGCGGGTCAGGGCGTCAAGGGCCCCGAACGGCTCATCAAGCAAAAGGACCGGGCAGTGGGTCAGGACTGTTCTCAGTAGGGCAGCCCGCTGGCGCATCCCTCCCGATAGCTCGAAGGGGTAATTCTTTTCAAACCCTTCCAGGCCGAAAAAAGGAAGTTGCGATAAGGCTTCAGCGCGGGCTTTTTTCCTGGCAACACCCTGTAGCTCCTGGCCCAGAATCACGTTATCGAGAATATTTCGCCAGGGCAAGAGAGCATCACGCTGCGGCATGTAGGCAAAGGCCCGTTCATTCCCAAACCCTTCGACCTTGACCGTCCCGGCAGAAGCAGGTTCCAGGCCGGAAAGGATATTAAATACAGTGCTTTTACCCGATCCGCTCGGCCCAATCAGGGTTACGAACTCACCCCGGTTAACTTCGAGGTTCAAATCGCGCAAAACTTCCAGGTCGGCGTAATTCTTGGAAATTCCTTCTAAAGCTATACGACCCGTTGTGACTGCCTCTCCCAACAACTCTCTGGACCCATTTCTATTAAAAATTTGTATAAAACAAAAACCGCCGGAAACCCGGCGGTTAAAACCATAAATCTTCCAAAAGTCCTCAAAATGGATTCCACGCAAAGAATCAAACTTTGAGCTAAAGAAGTGCATCTTTCCCTTCGCCAGTATTATCTGGTATCAGGTTCGGACGGTCGAAGACGTGCCGGTCTTCCTCTCAGCCTGGCTTACCCAAGCTCCCGCAATAAGTTTCTAAAGTGCGTCTAACCCATTAATCATACCACAACCCTTGCTACCGGGCAAGTAACATTAACGGTTCCCTAAACCAAACGAGATAAATATGATAGCGAAAATTATCATAATCAGAAGCGGCAAGAAAAACATGATTGCCATAAACCAGATGCGTCCACTGCTGGGCCTGATTAACCGGGGTTCTTCAGTCGGGATAGTCGGTTCGAGGGATGAGATTTTTTCGGGCAAATCCGAGGGTAATTTTTCCATTATTCTTTCCAATAACTTACCAAAACTAATAGGACCGGCGGCCACGAGGTGGCAGTGGGTCATTTTCCTCGTATTCTAGCGGTTCGCTGCTATCGAACGCACCGACCCAGGAATAGCCGAGGAACAAGAAGACCAGGCTGACCAGCATTGTAAAGATTAGCAAAATCGCCGTGGCAAAAGTCATGGAGTTGTTCAAAATACGGGTTGCGGCCTGCCAGACCGGGATAACCAGGTAAGCAATACCTGTCAAAAAACAGATAAACCCATAGATCTTGCGTAAATCCCGTTCCTGCGCGGCATTTTCGCTGGTCAGCTCACGTATCATCGAAATTCCCAGGCCGATGATAACAATAAAGACGGCGAATATGGCCAGTCCCAAATTGCTGTCCGCCCCCCCTGCCAGCATAAAGAATTCCCCCAGTGCGACCAGGAAGAGACCAAGAAAAAAGGTTAAAAAATCAAAAAGTGTAACCATAACGACCCCCTTCCAAACCAGGTGTCGAATAAAAAGTGGGTTTTTAGAACAAAGTCGTGAGAAATTCTAAAAAATATCCATCAGGCGGTGCCCAGGCAATGCCAGAACCGGGTCAACAGGGGCATTTTAACACAAGAAATTGAGGTCAACAATGTGGATAAATAATAGAACGGATTTTCTAAATCCTATTGACATACTAGAAAATCTGTTCTATAATCCAACCATCGCCTGATAATTAGAACATTTCTTCTACAAAATGTTCGTTTTACGGAACACCATAGGGTCACCTACTTCCCCGGTTAGCCTGTTACAAATACCGGGCGGGTCCAATTTTTACTCGCTAGAAGCCCCACAGCAGAAGCGGTAGGAGAACAATTTACCGTGCTGTAAACCGGCCAATCCCGGCCACCAGCTTTTTTCAGCGGAAAGGAAAGTGCGGCTATGCCCAGCTACAACAACGCGGCGCGTAAATACGCCGATTTTACCGATTTTGACGAAGACTACGATGACTCTATGCTGACCCGGCGGACGGCTGTCGCTCCCCAGTACCGGGTTGCCGGGACTACGGCGCGACCAGGTATGCCTCGGCCCACCGCTACCATGCCCAGTCCTTTAGCTGGTGGGATGCCGCGCCGTGCCACAATGCCGAACCTTCCTTCTCCGAACATTACACCCCGCGGTGGGGTAAACGCTCCCAGTCCATCGGCCCGACCTGCTGCTCGCCCGGCTGCCAATCGCCGCCAGGTTGCCGCCCCAGCGAACTCGTCTTCAACTATGAAGCTGGTCCTTTTTGGTGGTGCGGTGGTTTGTGTGTTAGTATTATCGTACCTGGTTGTTTCTTTTGCAGTCCATACCTGGCAAACCTGGCAGGACGATTTGACCTACGGGCGGCCCCGGATTACCCGGTTGATGGCTAACGTAGGGCATAACGAAGCCAACGGTGCCAAGACTTTATTTATTGCCCAGAATATCAACGGGCAGATTTCAATTACCGAGTATCCTGGCGGTGACCCCACCAAAACGCGGGTTATCGTCGGCCCTCAACTCTTTGGCAAGGATAAAGACCTCGTTCCGATTAAGCTCCAAACCAAAGATGTTAACGGGGATGGTAAGGACGACCTTATCGCTACCGCCGACGACCAGGTCTTGATTTATATCAACGATAACGGCAATTTCCGACCTATCAATGACCAGGAACGGGCCAATTTGAAGACCCCTTCCCAGCAACAGGATAGCGAGGCCACCAAGTGAGTGCGGGAATGACATATAGCGGTATTTACGCGGAAGATTACGAAGACGAATACTTCGAGGAACCGGAGAGCGTCTTTGATAATAACTTACATGGCCGGGCGGGCGAAAGTTTTCAGACCGGCAGTTTTTACCGGACAGCCAACGAACCCCGTTTGAGGTCGGGTTACACCGGGGCTACCCGGACCGGAACAACTCTTTACGACCATTACGGCTACAACCGCCCTGCGCCTGCTCCTGTTACCGGGGAATGGTTCCGGCCAAACAACCACTTTTCAAACGCAGAGGCGGTCTATTCTTACAGTTCGGACGAACCTTTTGAGCAGGTTGGCAAAACCCACCTGTTTAAGGACCAGGTCCGGCAAATAGGGGATGACCTCTTTCAGAACCGGCGGGTCGGGGCCTTTGTTATCCTGACAATCCTGGCTTTACTGATACTTGGGCTTTTTGCCTGGACCCATACAATTGGCCGCGCGGAGGCCGAGGGTGATATTTACCAGTTTACAACGACTAATAGTAACACCTTACCAACAGCAGCTGCGGCTCCCGAAACAAAGCCGCAGGGGAACCCGCCCAACTCTTTACCTGGGGCACATTCTGTCGTTGGGGTTCCAACCATTACGGTTGATAAGATTAACCAGGTTTTGAAGCAGTACAACTCTCCGGCAGTAGGAGCCAGCCAGGCTATTTACGACCTGGGAGTGAAATACCAGATTGACCCCGCCTATGCCCTGGCCTTTTTCATCCACGAAAGCAGCGCCGGGACAAAAGGCATCGCCGTCACCACCAAGTCGCTTGGCAACATCCGGCAGACCGCCAACAGTGGTTTTGATGGGTACAACGGTTTCAGGAAATACCCTTCCTGGGAAGTGGGAGCCGAAGACTGGTACAAACTGATTAAAAACTTGTATATCGGGGGCTGGAACCTGACTACCGTTGAGCAAATAATCCCGAAGTACGCGCCTGCGGAAGACAACAACAACCCGACCAGCTATATCAACGCGGTCAACAACATGGTCGATTCGTGGCGTAGCGGCAAGTAAAACTCTTTAGCGAATCAGCTATTCGCCAGCCAATCCAATACTAAGGGGTCCGCTGGTCTGAATAGCTGATTTTTTATACAAAAATTATGGCAATACCTTTTTTTGGCAAGAAATACCTGGGAAAGTTGTCCGTTTTTACGGGGTTCGAACAGGTCTTCCCGGTCCTCAACCCTGGCGGCTCGGAGCGTTTTGGGGTTATCGAGCTTTCACCCGAAACCAGCCGGACTCACGGCAGGCTCTCAAACCTGGCGGGGAATTTCCTCCCCTCGGGTAAAAAACGTGTAGCCGGCTACACCGGGGTTTTGCGATTAAGTGGTCCGGCCCAGAACCAGGGTTTGACCCAGGGCAAGGACACAACCTCTTTTTTCGAAGCCCTGACCCGAAGTTTACCTTCGGATAGCCCGGCCCAATTTTTAATGCGCCGCCGCAACTACCACCTGGAAAACCACTACAACGTCTTGCAGGAGAAAATCCTCCGGCGTTTACCAGACGAAGAAATAACCGACTTTTTCCTGCAAGATTATCTTGACAATATGGTCTATCCGCTGGAAGCGGGTGGCCTGGGCAAAATCTGGTATGGGTTACTTGTCAGCGCCCCCACCATCGAAACCCTGACCGGGCACATGGCGGTGCTGGTGGCAAATCTTCCCTGCGAAGCCTCACCCTGTAGCGCCACCGAAATAACCGCGCTTTTACTCGACCACTATGCCCCACTCTTGCTGGAACAATTCCGGGCCGAAGGCACACCTTTACCCCGAAGATTTTCACCGGAAGCATTAAACGGGGCTGATTTAACGGTGCTACCCGGCGCTTTCCACCACGGCCTTACCTCGACCTATTGGAAGGTTTCAGCCCCACCGCTTTCGCACCCGCAGGGTTGGACTTTCCCTCTCCTGGCTAATCCAAAACTGGTCAATACCGAATTTGATCTTACAGTTCACCTGACCCCGGCTAACCGCGACGACAAACTTTGTGTGGTCCTCGAACGGCGGTTGGCTTTCCTGGACGAGCAACTCGAAACGGCTTTCACCCGGCAGGCTACGGCTATAATTGATGACCTGCAAGAGCAACGGCAGGAAGTAGCCTACCGCCTTGAATCGGCCCGTTGCGAGGATAATCGCTTTTTCGAGGCCGGGATAACTTTTTCTTTACGGGCCAACCGGGACGACCTCGAAAGAGTTAGCCGGGTTTTCGAGGCGGAACTAAAAAATTTGGGGCTGGCGGCTCGGCCCACTTTTACCGCCGCCGAAACCCGTGCGGCCTTGCTTGAAATTGCTCCTTTGAATTTGCCCCAGGGCGACCGGCCCCTTGTTTTACCCGGTTGGGAAGCCGGGCAGTTGGCCCACCTCCACCCTATAACCGCGCCGGACTATAAGGACAGGGAAACTTTGGTCGGTCTTAGCCAGCTAAACGAACCGGTCTTTTTCGACCCGGCAGTTCGGCCCGGCCAAACCGCTTTCTTCCTATTGGGTGAGCCGGGCAAAGCGACCACTCACCAGGCCCGGACCCTCGTGCGTTACCAGACCATTTTCCAATGGCTTAAAGGGGAGGCAGTCTGCGGGCTTGACCGTAAAGGAGAGTGGGAAGACCTCGTAAAACAATTCGGGGGGCGATATGTCAGGCTGGGACCGGACGAACCGGACTTTAACTTTAACCCGCTTGAAGTCGAAGCGGAAAACCTAAGGTGGAATAGCTCTTTGAGTGAGTGGTTGAACGAAACCGCCGCATTCCTGGCTGACCTTCTAAAACTTGATACCGACCTGCAACAGGATTTACTCGCGTCCCTATTTGAGGCGGCAATGGCCCTGCTCAACCGGAACGAACCTTTTAACGCCGCTTCACTCTGGATGCGGGCTGAAAACGGCGGGTACGGCCTCCTGGCCGAGCGGCTCAAAGAGTTGACTAAAACCGGGCGGTATGGCTGGCTTTGCGCCCACCCAACCCGGGTTCCGCAAACTTCTCTTTGCCCCGATTTGCTTTTTATCGGGCTATCTCCGACCCTCCAAAGCTTATTGGGTGAAGAACAGCAAAAGTTCTACTTTGCCCGGCTTTTTGCCCGGTTCGCCGGACAACTCTGGGCCGAAAACCCCGACCGGTCCCGGCTTCTAGTACTAAACCAGGCACACGAATTCCTGGCCGACCCGGTCAGCGCCCGGTCCCTCGGCTGGCTGGAACAACGCAGCAAACCGGCGGGGCTCCGCCTTTGGCTGGTTTCTCCCAGCCCGGCGGAATGGCTCAATTCCTATTACGGTCGTGAATTATTCGACCGGGCTGGTTGTCACCTCTTTTTCCAGCAGGGCCAGAATGTTATGGCCCCGGTGGCGCGGCGTTTAGGGCTGTCCCCGACCCTGGTCAAAGCGGTGCGGGAGGCTCGTCCCGGCGCGGCAATTGTCCGGCAAACCGGCGAGGACGGCCAGGTGGATTTCTTTAGTTTTGAAGCACCCAACGGGGATTATTTTGATAGGTTTGCCCTGGCATCCGGGCGGTTGACCACGCCTAAACCTTCGCAAACCAGGCGAGACGAGCCAGAGGAAGTGCCGCTCTTTGCCCCTGACGAAATCTGGGATGAGAACGATTTGCCGGACAGACGTACCCCGGCAGAGACCATCGAGGTTGCGGCTGTCAGCTATGACGAAACCGCCCTCACTGTGATTGCCTGAAACGAGCCTTATTCAAAATCAGGAGGTTTGAATGAGCGAGAGGTTGCATTTTGTGTATCAAATCCGGCCTAAACGGGCCGGGTTCGGCCCGGAAATGACCCCGGAGGAAATCGAGGCAATGTCACTTCATGCCGCTTACCTGGCCCGGCTTTTGGAAGAGGGTACGCTAATCCTGGCAGGACCTTGTCTCGATTTTGCTTATGGGCTGGCGGTTATTGAGGCGGAGTCGGAGGAAGCGGCCCGCTCAATTATGCTGGCGGACCCCTCCGTTAGCCGAGGTGTGATGGCAACCGAGTTTCACCCATTTAAGGTGTCGTTCTGGCGGGGGAAAAGTTAGCCCAGGTAGATTCGTTTAACCCGGCGTCCTAACCCTGTTAAAATTTCGTGGGTGATGGTATCGCACCAGGCCGCCATCTGTTCGAGCGAGATTTCTTCCTCACCCTGGCTCCCAATAAGGACCGCCTCGTCGCCTTCCTCAACCCCCGCGATTCCGGTCACGTCCACCACAATCTGGTCCATTGAGACCCGGCCCAACACCCTGGCCCGCTGCCCCTTTATAAGAACTTCCCCTTTGTTGCTCAAAGAGCGGCGATAACCGTCGGCGTAACCGACCGGCAGGAGAGCCACCCGGCGCGTTTCACTGGCTTTGTAGGTCCGGTTGTAGCCGACCGTTTCTTCGGCAGGCAACTCACTCAGCCGCACCACGATACTTTTCAGTGTGAGGGCCGGTTTCAAATATAAACCTGCCTTGTGGGCTTCTTCGGCTACTTCCGGAGTGGCGTGGTAGCCGTGCAAAGCCAGGCCAAACCGGACAAAACTGTAACGGGCTTCTTTGACCGTGATGGCCGAAGCGCTATTGCTCAGGTGGAACTGCGAGAAATAAAAGCCGTTTGACTCAAGCATCTGGCGGGTCTGGTCGAAACGCCTTTTTTGTTCGAGGACAAAACTACGGTCGGCCTCGTCACCTGAAGCGAAGTGAGTGTAAAGGCCCTGCAATTCCAGGCCGGGGAGGGTCGTTATCAACCGGCACAATTCTAGGGCTTGCTGGGGTTCGAGGCCGTAGCGGTGCAGGCCGGTATCGAGTTTGAGATGGACCGGGGCCGGTCGATTACGGCGGCGGAGTTGGACCGCCCGCGAGAGAGCCCGCGCCATTTCGGGGGTGTTAACGGTCAGGGTCAGGTCGGCTTCGAGGGCGGCCTGGGCTAAATCTTCAGGGACGTAACCCAGCACCAGGATGGGGCCGCCGACCCCGGCCCGACGAAGTTCCTGGCCTTCCTCGCAACTGGCGACGGCAAGGCCGGTCGCCCCGGCTTCGAGGGCGGCCTTGGCGATAGGGATAGCGCCAAGCCCATAGGCGTTGGCTTTCACCACTGCCGTAAATTGGGCCGGGGCGATTAACCGCCGCAAGGCACGGACGTTATGTTTTATGGCTTCCAGGTCAATTTCGGCCCAGGTACGGGGAGTGCCAAAGTCGGTAAAAGTTATGGTCAGGGGCAACGCCATCTATTATTGTTCTCCCCCGTTTGGTTCATTGACCGTGGCGCTGACCGGCGGTTCGGCGGCCAACCCGGCTTCTTCCTCGGCGACCATCAGGCGCACCAGGTCCGAGCGGCTCACAATTCCAACGATTGCACCTTCTGCATTCATAACGGGGACCGGGTTAATTTCTTTCTTTACCATCAGGGTTGCCAGGGCCTGGACCGAGGCGTCCTCCCGGATTGAAACGACATTTGAGGTCATGAGGTCGCGGGCTTCGGTGGCGAGGACTTTTTGCATTTCTTCATCAAATTCATGCTTTCCGGCCAGGTAGAAAACCGAATCGAAGACGCCAAAGAAATGGGGCATATCAATAATAGCGTCACGCATCACCAGGTCTTCCTCGGTGACAATGCCGATCAGTTTGTCATTTTCCAATACCGGCACGCCGCTTATGCCATATTCCACCAGGAGTTTTGCCACCTGGCTGACCGGGGTCGTAGGGGTTACATACACGACCTCGCGGGTCATTATATCCGCAACATTCATTTTTTAAACCTATCTTTTTCCAGGTAATCCGCTCGTATATCCAAAATTATACGGAATCAAATACCCTTTTGCAAACGTCAATTATGTAAAGTATGCTAGGACTATTCCAGGCTATCCCCATTTTTTAGAGATACCACCGCTTGCGGTATCGCCATCAAAAGGTCTCCGGCCAGCGGACCCATATCGCCAAAGTCGCGCCGGACCAACTCCCCGGCCATGCTGTGGAGGTATACACCCAGGCAGGCCACGTCAAAGGCATCGGCCTCTTTTTTCTTTATCAGTTGGGTTAGCAGGCCCGCCGTAATCCCGGCCAGCACGTCACCGCTCCCGGCGGTCGCCAGGGCCGCGTTCCCGGCAGGGTTTATCTTTACCCGGCCATCCGGGGCTGCTATCACGGTATAGGCCCCTTTCAGGATGACCACCTGGTTAAACAGCTTGGCCGATTCCTGGGCCGATTTCACCCGGTCCGCCTCAATCTGGTCAATTGTCTGGTTGCGCATGGTGCCGAGTTCCCCCGGATGAGGCGTCAGGATATTGTTGGCCGGGACTTGCTTCCACCATTCGGGGATTTTCGCCAGCAGGTTCAAGCCATCAGCGTCAACGACCAGGCGCGGCCACTCAAAGCCAGGCTCGTTGCCCCAATCGAGCATGTCTTTGACCAGGGCCGCCTTTCCATCCGAATGGCCCAGGCCCGGTCCGAACAACATCACCCGGTATTTGCCGCTCGTTACCTGCTCTCGCAGTTTGGAAGAAGCCTCTTTAGCCGCCGCATCGTCCTGGACTTCGGGCAAGACCAGGAAAGTATTTTCGGTCAATTTGGTTGCAACCACATTGATGATGTTCTGAGGAGCGGCAAGCGTCACCAACCCGGCCCCGGCCCGCATCCCGGCGGCGGTACACAGGTAGGGCGCGCCGAGATAATTCTCCGAACCGCTCAGGACCATCAATTTGCCAAAAGTACCTTTATGCCCGGTAATAGGACGCAGCGGGAGGTGTTTGCGCACCCAGCTAGAAGTTGTCAGGCAAAGTTCGTGATTTTCCTCGACTTCGTGTTCAATCTGGTCCTGCAAATCGGTCGGCACCCCGATATCCCCGATTATAATCCGCCCGGTCGCTTCCGCCGCAGCATAGGTATAGAGACCCACCTTGGGATAGCCAAGGGTGACGGTCAAATCGGCTTCAATCGCGACCCCCTGGATTTCGCCGCTGTCGCTGTTGATACCGGTCGGCACGTCAATTGCCACCACAAAGAGCGGATTTAGTTCGGTCTGACGTTCGCCGTGGATTTCGTTAACAAGGTCAATGACGCGGGCCAGTAAACCTGTCACCGGGCGTTTTATGCCCGAACCGAGCAGGCCATCCACCACGATTTGGGCCTCGTTGAGGTCGTTTTCCAGTTCTTCGAAGGCCGGTTCGTCCTCTAAAATTTCGCCATCCTGTTCTTCGGCCTCGGTATAAGTCAGGTTTTCGGGAAACCCGGCGTCGTCTTCGGGACGGGGCCGGTTGTGAAAATAGATTTTTACTTCCGCCGCCGGAAACTGCTGCCGTAAAAGGGCCGCGACCACCATGGCATCACCGCCGTTATTGCCCGGCCCGGCCAGGATTACCGCCAGCCCTTCATCCAGTTCACTGCCCTGTTCGCCGTTGGGGTCGAAGCGGGTCTGGGCCAGGATTGCCTCAAAGACACTTTGCCCGGCGTTGAGCATCAACTGGCGCGTCGGGACCGGGTACTTTTCGTGCTCCTCCGCCCGCCTTTCCAGTTCTTTCATCTCGGCTGCCGTCACCAGTTTCATTTCTCACCATTCCTCAAAGTAATAATCGGTTTAAGTCCTTTTTTATCTTCCCTGCTAATTTTCTACGCCTGATTTTACACCATCTGCGGCTTTAAAGCTTCCGCCAAATCCCCTATAAATCCTCCTTTTCTTTCTTTTTTCTTTACTAAAAGGCAAACTTTAGCCTTTGAGTTACGCCTGCCACCAGGCGTATAATACCAGAGTTCGGCTTTCGGAAGCCGGATTCATATAGGATAAGCATATTTAGAAATGAGGCATTAAAAATGGCAAAAGCTATCTGGCACGACACCGTTATCGCGGAAGTGCCGACTGAGCAGTGTGAGGTGGTTGAAGGTAACCTGTATTTCCCGCCTAGGGCCATCAAAGAAGAATATTTCAAGCCGACTGAAACTCACACGGTTTGCCCCTGGAAAGGGACTGCCAGCTATTACAACGTGGAAGTAAACGGTCAGACCAACAAGGACGCCGCCTGGTACTACCCTACCCCTAAAGATGCCGCCAAAAATATCACCGGCTATGTCGCTTTCTGGCACGGTGTCAAAGTCGAGAAGTAAAATCACGTTGAACGAAACAACGTTGAACGTTAAACGTGTTTAGTTTTCAGTGTTTAGTCTTTAGTTTTTGTCACACCCGCAGGTGCGAGCTCAACGGAGAATCTTGGGCACCCACATGTGGGTAACGTTGGGGTAAAGCCATAACGAAAAAAGCAACTTACCATGTAGAAAATTTAGCTAGTAAGTTGCTTTTTTATGTCTGAAAACTAAACACTAAAAACTAAACACTTGTCCCGTTTAACCGCTGGCGACCACGAACGCGATAGCGTCACCCCGCGAGTGGGAAATCGAAATGCTCCAGGCGGTAAAGCCGAGTTCGGCGGCGCGGCGGGCCGCTTCCCCGGTCAGGTTAAGGCGAGGTTTGCCGCTTTCGTCGTTGACGACCTCGATATGGTGCCAGCTAACCCCTTCCCGCCAAAGACCGGTCCCCAGGATTTTAGCCACCGCCTCTTTGGCTGCAAACCGGGCCGCCAGTTGAGGTCCGCGGCCACGAGCATAATTGCGCTCTTGCTCGGTATATACCCGCAGTACAAAGCGGTCGCCCAACCGGGCCACCGCTTTTTCGATACGTTCTATTTCTACCAGGTCAACCCCACACTCGACCATAAAACTCCGGCTTTGGCTTAATCGTGGACAGGGTTGGGACGACCTACCGAGCGATACTGGAAACCCTGGCGGACTATTTCGTTCGGGTCGTAGAGATTGCGGCCATCGAACAGCACCGGGCGGTGCATACTCTCCTTGACCCGGCTCCAATCAACCTGTTTGAAGACGTTCCACTCGGTCAGGAGCAGGACCGCGTCGGCCCCATCGGCCACTGAATAGAGGTCGTTATAATATTCGACCCCACCCGGCAAATACTTCCTGGCGACTTCCATCGCCACGGGGTCGTAGGCCTTCACCGTTGCCCCCTTGCGGACCAGGGCGCTGATGATGTCAATCGAGGGGGCTTCCCGCATATCATCGGTGTTGGGCTTGAAAGCCAGGCCCCAGACCCCGATAGTCCGGCCCGACACCGAGCCGAGGGTACGCTCAATCTTCTGGACGAAGAAACGGCGGGCATCGTCATTAATGTCCATCACGGCCAGGAGGAGTTGCGGGTGCAGGTTGCTCTTTTCAGCCATATGGGCCAGGGCTTTTACATCCTTGGGGAAACAGGAACCACCGTAGCCGACCCCCGCCGCCAGGAATTGCGGGCCAATCCGTTTATCGTAGCCCATGCCTTCCGCGACCACCTTTACATCGGCCCCAAGCGCGTCGCACATCTGGGCAATCTCGTTGATAAAGCTGATGCGGGTCGCCAGGATAGCATTCGAAGCGTACTTAATCATTTCGGCGGTACGCAGGTCGGTGATAATTACCGGGGCGGGGAGCGGGGCGTAAAGCTCGGCTACCTTCTCGGCGGCGGCGCGTTTGGTCGAACCAAGTACGACCCGGTCCGGCATATTGAAATCCTGGACCGCCGAGCCTTCCCGTAAGAATTCGGGATTGCTAACCACCGCGAATTCGGCGGTCGAGCGGTTCCCGTTCAGGCTGTTCTCGACAATCCCCGCGACCCAGTCCCCGGTACCGATAGGCACGGTGCTTTTGTTAATAATAATGGTGGTGCCGCGCAGGTGTTTGGCGAGGGTCGAGGCTGCGCTCTGGACATAGGAGAGGTCGGCCCCGCCGTCGTCACCCTGAGGTGTACCCACCGCGATAAAGATAAAGTCGGCGGTCGGGACAGCATCGGCGTAGTTGGTGGTAAATTTCAGGCGGCCCGCCTCATAATTGCGTTTAACGATTTCTTCCAGGCCGGGTTCATAAATCGGCAAAATACCTTTTTTAAGACCTTCAATTTTCGATTCGACCACATCCAGGCATGTCACATCGTTGCCAAGGTCCGAGAAACACGCCCCGGTAACCAGGCCCACGTAACCTGTGCCGATTACACAAATATTACTCACAAAGATAATCCTCCGCTAGAACTGGTACAACTACAACTGCAAAATTGGATGGTCTATTGCGCTATCAAGCTCACATCCGTGAAATAACTATCGTACAGATGGCCGGCTGACCCGACCACTACCTTCAAAATACGGACGGGTTTATTGGTGCCGTTCATCAAATTCAGCCGCCACTCCTGCCATTCATCCTGGGGCAACTTGGTACTCCGGCCAAGTTGGTCCTGGGTCTGAGTGCTGGTGTCGTTGGCCTTGGAATAAAAACCGTGGAAAAGTTCCTGGGTATTATTGTTCTGGTCCACAAAATTTATTTTGATAAAGACCGGGTATTCCGAACCCTGGAAACCGCCTCCCGCCAGGCTCTGGTCTATCAGTTTCACCTTGATGCTGAACCAGAGTTCTTCGTAATCGCTCACGTCCCGGTTGACCTCTTGCACGATACTGGTCTCGTAGGGTGTATCCCTGGCCGCCGGGTCGAGCCGGAAGACCCGCGCCCGTGGCTGGACCCCGTCAGCAATCCGCTCGGCGTCGAAATGGATAAGGCCCTGGATATTGTTCGCCGTACTCCCGGTCGGTGCCTGTAACCGCCAGCTATCAATCCCGTTGATAAAAGAGCCGTTTTCAATCAGGTTGACCTGGTTATCGGCGGGCAAACCTGGCGCCCCGATGACGCCCTGCGCGACCGTAACCCGCTGGCCCGGCCCTAAGGTCACCGACTGGCTGGCATTGGTTACCATGACCGGGCGGGCGGCCTTGTTGTTCAACAAACCTTTGACACCGGTTTCGTCCGAGGTATTCACGCTCAAGGTGAACACACCATCGACATAGTTGCGGCTATTGGCGTCGTTAAAGTAGACCTGGGCCTGGTCGCGGGTATCGTTGTCCCCCGGAATAATCGCAATAAAAGTGGAGCGGTTATAATCTTTGCCGGGCAAGAACGGGGCGACCGTAAACCGGACCGAGCCGCTCAAGACCTTGATAACCAGCCGCTTTTCGCTCTGGCGGAAGTCTTTTATATCCACCCGCGACTCCTGGATGCGAATACGGGTGCCCGCCCCCAGGTCAGCCCTGCTATCGTCAAAGAATTTAACGACCGCCTCACTGTTTTTGTCGGTTTGAACCTCGTCACCTTCCGATACGGTTTCACTATCGGCCACCACGGTTAGTTTAGGCTGCCCGGCGTGCTGCACAAAAACGTTAGCGTCCGTATCCTGGACTACCTCGACGGTCGCCGTCTTATTCTGGACCGAATGGCTCAAATAATCGGTTACGGTGCTGACCACTCCATAAAGGAGCAGGCAAAAGAGGCCAAAACTGACCAGCATTACGGTCCAGGCCAGGAGTTGGGGTGAAACACGCCGCCGGGGAGCGGGAGGCGGGTTGGTGGAAGGTAATTTCTTGCTTTTACGGCCAGGAGGCGAAATTACCGGGTCGGTTTGCACGCTCATGCAGTTACCCTGAAGGAATTAAAACCGTCTTGAGAGTGTCCCCAGGAGACCTGAACATCTTCGACCCTGGCCCCGCCAGGGCCAATTTGTAACTTTCGCAAAAGTTCTTCTAGATTCTCTTTGGAGCCTTCGGCTACCACTTCCAACCGTCGCCGGTTGGTATGGTCGTTACGGACGTAGCCTACCAGGTTCAACTGGGTGGCATGGTGCTGGACAAACATTCGAAAGCCCACCCCCTGGACCCGCCCGATTACTATCACGTTTAACCTGGTATCGTTGCCTGGCAACCCAAACTCCCTGCTCTGAGTGAGTATGCGAACTCTCAAATTGCGCGTTACCTTTTTAGGACTCCCACTTGAAAAACTCCTTTTGGAGTTACCTGCCAGCTATTTTAGAGCTTTACCAGGTTCAAAGCGAAAGCCGTGCTTTTGTTAAATGCACAAAAGGCCCGGAAAGTCGCATAAAAGTCATTTCATTTTACCTTTTTATAGTTTTCAGGTCAAATATCGGTTTGTTTTTTATTAAACCGCGAGGCCAAAACGGGGATAAAGCGTGCCAGGAAGAATTATTAGCAGGCGATTAACCTGCCTCAAAAAGGTTTCGAACGGTTATTGACAAGCGCTTTTGAGTGTGTAAAATTGGGACAATGCTTCAGATTGGTCGTTAGCTATCAGCTTATCTGACTGGTTGAACCAAATTTGAATAGAAGGGAGGATTTTGCGCTATGGGCGACAAGAGTCCTAAAGACGCTGCGAAAAAGAAACAGCAAAAAGACGCGAGTAAGGAGAAGAAAAAAGCGCCACCGGCAGCCAGCGAACCCGCAAAGAAAAAATAAATCCTTTGCTTTTCGTATGCTGCTGTAGCTTTCCTGCAGCGCAACCAGAACCAGTGAATTGTAGTGTAGTTAATAGAAATTTTAACGCTTGAAGAGACGGCCCTTGGTGAAAGGCCGTCTTTCTGTTTATATTAAACTTGTTCTTTTTTGAGTGAGTATTCCACCGGGGCAAAGATTACCAGGACGCTCAAATCTTCCTCGATGTCGAAAAAGTGGTGTTCGAGATTCGCTTCGACAAAAAGGATTGTTCCGGCCTGGACCTTATAAGTTTTGTCGCCGCCGATAAAAGAGGCTTTGCCCCCCACGACATAATAAACTTCGTCCTCGGTGTGAGGTTGTTGGGGGTCGTTCTGCCCGGCCCGCAGGGTGTAGAGTCCCGCGCTGAGGGCCGGGACTTTTAGAAATTCCAGGTAAAGCCGCCCGGCTTGCTGGCGCTGTTCCTCTAACTGCCCGACTTCAAAAGCTTCCATAAACCCCCTTTTCGTTGAACGTAAAACGTTAAATGTTGAACGTGGATTGATATTACCTTGACGGGATTTTTCTGACCTCTGCCTTCTGCCCTCTGCCTTCTAAGCTCTGGCTATTTTTCCCCCGCATTAAAGCGGTTCATGGCCGGTTCTATGCCTTCGGTCAGCCAGATTAACACGGCCTGTTCGACCCGGCTGTAAATCTGGTCCATGACAACCTGTTCTTCCTTGCTAAATTCATTTAAGACCCGGTCGCGGGCGGTGCCCTGGCGGGGACGGCCTATCCCGACTCGTAAACGCTGGATGTCCGGTGTCCCCAGCAAATCAATGATATTGCGCAGCCCATTTTGACCGCCGCTGCTGCCGTTGGGCCGCAACCGGAGTTTACCGACCGGCAAATCGAGGTCGTCGTAAACTACCAGTAAGTCCTGTTTGGGGTCCAGCTTGAAAAAGCGGACGATTTCGCCGACCGACTGGCCGCTCAGGTTCATAAAGGTCTGCGGTTTTGCCAGGATGACATCTTTTCCGGCCAGGTTGCCTTTGCCCCATATAGCCTTCATGTTTTTCTTATCAAACGAGATATTGTGCCGCCCCGCGATATAATCGAGGCATTGAAACCCGACATTGTGCCGGGTCCTGGCGTACTCCGGGCCGGGATTTCCCAGGCCGACAATCAGTTTCATTTCTTTCCCTTGTTCTAGTTCCGGTCCGTCTTTGCGGGGGACCAACCGCCTTATTATAGATTTAAGTTTATTTATTAGCATCGGTCTTATGGCTTAACTCTCCAAAAGCCTCATAATACACCTCTAAGGTCTGCTCGGCGGCTTTCGCCCACGAAAACTGCCCGGCCCACCTGACCCCTTCGTCAACTGCCCTGACTTTCAAAACGGCGCGGTCCTGCCAGCTTTCGGCGAGGGCGGTTTGCCAGGCCGCCACGTCCAGGGTCGGGACTTTCCGGCCCACCTCGCCCGCCACTTCGGGCAGACTGCTGTTGTCAGCCACCAGGACCGGGCAACCACAGGCCAGGGCTTCGAGGGGAGGCAGTCCGAACCCTTCGTAAAGGGAAGGCACCGCCAGGAAAGCCGCCCGGTTGTAGAGATAAAACAGTTCGACGGTCTCGACCCCGCCCAGCCAGACCAGGCGGTCGTCCAGGCGCAGTTCGGCTGTTGTGGCGTAGATTTCCTCGTGCAGCCAGCCGTCCCGCCCCGCGATAACCAGTTTTGGCAAAACCTCACCGGGGGAAGCATCCAACCAGGCCCGGTAAGCCTTTAAGAGGGTCTGCAAATTCTTGCGCGGCTCGATTGTGCTGACGAAAAGCGGGAAAACTTCGTCCGGTCCGACCCCGGCCTGGGCCAGCTTCCCGGCCACCGTCTTGGCCTCACCCTCGGCCAGGGCTGCTACCTCAGCCTGGGTCAGGGAACGGTAGAGCGGATTGGCCGCCTCGTAGACCACGCGCACTTTCTCCGGTGGCACTTCCAACTCTTTTATAATGTCGCGGGCGGTGCTCTCGGAAACCGCGATAATCCGCTCGGCGCTGTGGACGGCCTGGCGTATCTGGCCGTAATAGCGGGCGCTCTCGGCAGTCAGGAGGTCCGGGAACAACTTGAAAGCCAGGTCGTGGACTGTAATGACCGCCGCGTAGGGCCGTGGCAGTCCGCCCTGCCAGGTCAAACGGCGCAAAGGAGGGATAAAATCGGGGCTGTGCAAGACCTGGGGACCGAACGGCACCATTTCGAGCGGCAACGCGACCTGTTCAAACCGGTGATGAGGCGGCGTCCACAGGCTTCTTTTCCCAATAACTCCGGGTTGTTCCAGGCGGCTTTGCCCCGGCTCGGCCAGCCACTGGACCGGGAGGCGCTTTTCCTTGCGGCTCTGGTAGACCGTCAAAGCGAAATCGTCCCACCGGGTTTGCAGGGCGGCCAGTTCCCGCAGCAAATTCAAACAGTACTGGCCGATACCAGCCTGGCGGTAGGCGACCATGCGGGCATCAAACCCGATTTTTAGCGTGTTCTTTCTCACGGCCATATTTTGCCTTATCCGCCTTTAACTGGCAAATGGAATTTTATATTGCCTGCCCGCAACGCTGGTGTTATGCTAGGAAAAATCATTATTTTCGTTAGAAGAAAAATAAAACAACGCCAAACGAAGGAACAAGTAGCCAATATTCAGTAATTTTCGTTTTCGCGTTGTTTCGTGCCCTTTATGGGCATGCGTTAAACGTTGTTTCGTTACTTTAAGGAGGGTTTTTACCAATGACGGTAGAGAAAGAGGCTACTGGCGGGGCAAGCGGCTCCCATAACATGCAAAACTACGCCGAAACTTACGCCGCCTACCAGGCGGAAGTGCCGGAATACTACAACTTTGCCTACGACCTGGTGGATACTTATGCCGAAGACCCCAACCGCGAAATGATGTACTGGGTCCAGGACGGCGGAGGCGAACGGCGGCTAACCTATGCCTACTTCCGGGACCGCTCCAACCAGGTCGGGCGGGCCTTGCTCAAACGCGGCCTCAAAAAAGGGGACAATGTTTTTATCCTGATGCCCCGCCTGCCGGAATGGTGGGAAAGCATGCTGGGTATGATGAAGGCCGGTATCGTCGGGTTACCCGGCACGACCCAGCTAACCCCTAAAGATATTCTTTTCCGGTTGCATAATTCGCAGGCCAAAGCCATTATTACCGATGTTGAAAATGCCGCCAAGTTCGATGAAGCCCTCAAAAGCTATCCCGACCTGCATATCAAACTGGTGGTGGGTGGCGAACGCGAAGGCTGGACCAACTACGAGGAAGCCGTCTCCGCCGAGTCCTCCGACCCGGCCCGCCTTTCCAATACCAAAAGCACCGACCCACTCCTGCTCTATTTTACCAGCGGCACGACCGGGAATCCCAAAATGGTGCTGCACACCCATAGCTCGTATCCAATCGGGCATATTTCGACAGGTCGCTACTGGCTCGATTTGCAGCCGGGCGATTTACATTGGAACCTGGCCGATACGGGCTGGGCCAAGGCAGCCTGGAGCAGTTTCTTCGGCCCGCTCATCATGGGCGTTTCGATTTTCGTCCATAATACGACCGCCCGCTATACCGCCCCTTATACCTTGAACCTGCTCCAACAATACGGCGTGACGAGCTTTTGCGCCCCGCCTACAATTTACCGCATGCTTATCGCGGAAGACCTGAAAAAGTATGACTTGAGTAAACTGCGAAGCTGTGTCGGGGCGGGTGAACCGCTCAACGCCGAGGCTATAGAGGTCTGGCAGCGCGAAACCGGCCTGACTATCCGGGACGGCTACGGCCAGACCGAGACCTGCCTGGTCTGTGGCAACTTCCCCACTTCCGACATGGTGGTCAAACCCGGCTCGATGGGCAAACCCGCTCCCGGCTACGTGCTGGACGTGATCGACGACGAAGGCCACCCGCTGCCTCCCAACAAAGAAGGCGACATCGCCATCCAGATTCACCCCAAAAGGCCGGTGGGGCTGTTCCAGGAATACTGGAATAACCCTGGAGCGACCAGCGCGTCGATGCGTGGCGACTACTATGTCACGGGTGACCGGGCCTATAAAGACGAGGACGGCTATTTCTGGTTCGTGGGCCGCTCCGATGACGTGATTATCAGCGCGGGCTACCGGATTGGGCCGTTCGAGGTCGAAAGCGCCCTGGTCGAACACCCGGCGGTCCTGGAATCGGCGGTGGTCGCCAAACCGGACGAGGTACGCGGCGAAATCGTCAAAGCTTTTATCATCCTGAAGCCGGGCTACGAGGGTTCGCCGGAGTTGGTCAAGGAAATCCAGGGCTTCGTCCAGAAGATTACCGCGCCCTACAAGTACCCACGTGAAATCGAGTTTGTCACCGAGCTACCCAAGACGGTGAGCGGCAAGATTCGCCGGGTCGAACTCCGCCAGCGGGAAGCGAAAAAGTAAACAACAACGTTAAACGAAACAACGTTGAACGTTAAACGGGGTGCAATTCTAAACATACGACTAATCGAGAAACCATTAAGGTAAAAGGCCTGTATCAGCAAGTACGGTTTTCGTATTCCCGTGTCACGTTGTTTCGCGCCCTTTAGGGTGAACGTTTAACGTATCTCTAATAATAGGTTCATACGCCTTTCATGGTCCGGGCCTAAAATAATTAGCGTTAAGAAGCCGGGGTTTAATCCCGAAAAGCTTAACCGCCGGAAAGGCGTATGAAACAAAGGTAATAGGTAAACGTATATAATACTGACCGCGAATTAGCTAAATTCTTTGGTTAACAACGGTCAAAAGCTCTTAACAAAGTTACTAAATTAAAACGAAAAACCCGGCATTGCATCTCGTCCGGGATGTGCTAAGATAAATCGACTGGGAAATTGGCCTCTCAACCCAGGCTTTGCTCAACTACAATCGAGAGAAGATTTATAGCACGGACGTGGCCTGTTAAACGAGTTGCGCGAGGAGATACTACAAATGTGGAATAATAATCCAAACAATAATAACCGGGGAGGCTGGAACAACCAGTACAGCAACCGGCGGCAGCAGTTTGGTTTTGGTCAGAATCAGCCTCAGACCGGCTATGTCGAGACCAGCATGGCCGCCCGGAGTAGCCTATCGGCCAAAGTGATGAGCTTTACCTTCTTCTCCATCCTGGCCGCGATGGCGGGTACTTTCGTCGGTGCCCAGATGAATTTGAGCTTTGGCGGCGGCACCTGGTTACTCTTTTTCATCGCTGAAATTGCCCTGATTTTCGCCTGCAACGCCTTCCGGGATAAAATGCCGATTAACTTTATCCTGCTCTACAGCTTTGCGGCGGTTACGGGTCTTTCGATTAGCCCCCTGATTAACATCCTGTTCCAGGCGGGCTACAGCGGAATTGTCTACCAGGCCCTCGGTATCACTGCCGGTATCACGGTAGCCCTGAGCGCTTACGCCTGGACGACCAAACGCGACTTTAGCGGGTTCGCCCCCTACCTGTTCGCGGCGGTAATCGGGCTGGTCCTTATCGGCCTGTTGAACGCGCTGCTGTTCCACAGCACGCTGCTGCATATGGTCTACCTGTACGCGGGCGTCGTGATTTTCAGCTTCTACCTGATTTTCGACGTACAGCAGGTCAAGAAGTTCCCGGATACGATTGGCAACGCCATTATGCTGAGCCTGAACATCTACCTGAACATCTTTAACCTGTTCCTGTTCATCCTGCAAATCCTGATGTCGTTGCAGGGTCGCGACTAAGCCTCGCAGGTAAACCTCGCAAGTCTCTCGCAGCGTAGCCAAGAATTAAGGGTAGATTAACCCTTCCGAAAGGCGGCTCTGGTATAATAAATACCAGCCGCTTTTTGGTTTCATAATTTTTCATGTATGAATGCGAACCAGGTGAGAAGCGTGGTGGGGCCTGGATGGGTAGTCTTTTGTAGGATAGGAGCTAAAAGTATTGAAAGTTCTGCGGGGTAGTACCCTCCTTATAGCGTTATTACTGCTGGGTCTTTTGTTATATGCCTGTGGCGGGGATAGCAGTCCCACACAACAAAGCAATAATTCCAACAATGGGACGCCCACCGCCACCGTTCCGGGCTCCAAAACGGCCAACCCCTTCTTTACCCCCGAAGGCGGACCGACCACCGTCGCTCTCCCGTCTTACACCCTGGAATTCGACTTCAAACCGGGCGTCCCGGTCATTGACGCATCCATTACAACCCCGCTGCCAACAGGCCAGGCGAACGACTGGTCCGTAACTATTGACGGCAGCGGCAAGGCAACCCTCACCCTGAACCCGAAGGCGGCTAATGGCGGCGCCAGCACCAGCCATACCCTCACCCAGGCCCAGATAAATGATTTGCTCCAAAAACTCAACGGGCTGGGCGTCCTCCAATGGCCGGATACCACTCCGCCCGAAAAACTCGCCGCCGGGGGCGCTTCTCGCAGCTTGCACCTCTATCTCAAAGGCCGCACCAAGGCAATTACCGACCTATCAGGCGGCAACGGGGATGCCCTCACCCAGATGCTCAACCTCATCCAGAAGACGGTCAACGACGCCCCGGCTGCTAAATAAATAAAAAAGACCGGGAACGTCTCCCGGCCTTTTTTATTATGCTTAATTTCGGACTAGACCACGCTACCGTGGCACTTTTTGTACTTCTTACCGCTACCGCAGAAGCAGGGGGCGTTCGGGTTCAGTTTCACGCCTGCCGCTGCCGCCGCCTTGTTCGCGGGATTGGCCTTCTTCTTGACCGGGCCGCCTTTAGCGTCACCTGCCGGTTCGGAAGGACCGCTTTCCTGCAAGTTTCTCGGCTCAGGCATAGTCGGTTTGATACGCTGGATTTCCGCCGACCAGAATTTCTGGACGATTTCGCGCCGGATGTCGTTCTGCAAATCGTTCCACATCTCGAAGGCGGCCTTCTGGTAAGAGCGGAGCGGGTCTTGCTGGCCGTAAGCCCGCAGACCGATACCACGCCGGAGTTCTTCCATCGGGGTCAGGTAGTTGACCCAGTTGCGGTCAATCACGTCCAGCATCACCAGCCGTTCAATCAAGCGCATGTCGTCCTCGCCGACCCGCTCCTCTTTCTCGTCGTAAATGCGTTCGGCCACGCCCACAAAGAGTTCCTTGATTTCCTCGGCCCGTTTGTGCTGAAGGTCTTCCAGGGTAACCCCCATCTGAGCTTCGAGGGCTTCCAGGACCAGTTCTTCCATTTCTTCCTCGTTTTGAGGCTTGCGAGAAAGGTCCAGGGGCCGGGTTTGCAGGATGAGTCCGACGTTACGCAGGAGTTTGGGCAAATCCCATTCGAGGTCGTCACCCTGGGTATACTCGTCGATAATCTCGTTGAGGCGCTGTTCGGTCAGGTCGAGGACGCGCTCCCGCTGGCTCTCGCCCATCAAAACCTTGCGGCGGTCCTGGTAGATGATGGCGCGCTGGCGGTTCATCACGTCATCGTACTCGACCAGGTGCTTGCGGTAGTCAAAGTTCTGGCCTTCCACCTTGGTCTGGGCCTGTTCAATCGAGCGGGTAATCAGGTTGTTCTCGATTGCCGTTTCCTCGTCAAAGCCGAAACGTTCGAGCATCCCGCCGATACGGTCGGAACCAAACCGGCGCATCAGGTCGTCTTCCAGCGACACGTAGAAACGGCTGCTGCCGGGGTCACCCTGGCGACCGGCACGACCACGCAACTGGTTATCAATCCGGCGCGACTCGTGACGTTCGGTGCCGATGATGTGCAAGCCGCCCTTTTCGATCACAAAGTCGTGAGCTTTCTGCCAGCGGTCTTCGGCTTCCTCTTGGGCTTCCTGGTAGGCCTCGGTGCCCAGATCGCTTTCAGTCAAACCCTGCTCGGCCAGCACTTCTTCAAGATAGCTGGCGGGAGAGCCGCCCAGGATAATATCGGTACCGCGACCGGCCATGTTGGTCGCAATCGTGACAGCGTAAGGCCGCCCGGCCTGGGCCACAATCCCGGCCTCGCGTTCATGCAACTTGGCGTTGAGGACGCTATGCTGAATGCCGGCCTCGGTAAGCGCCTGGCTGATTTCTTCCGACTTCTCGACGCTGACCGTACCGACCAGCACCGGGCGCCCGGCTTCGTTCATCTCGTGGATTTCTTCAATGACGGCCCGCAGCTTGGCGACTTCGTTGCGATAAATCAGGTCGGTGAAGTCCTTGCGAACCATCTCGCGGTTGGTCGGGATAACCACCACGTCCATACCGTAAATCTTGATAAATTCTTCCGCCTCGGTGGCCGCCGTACCGGTCATGCCGGAGAGTTTTTTGTACATGCGGAAGTAGTTTTGCAGGGTAATCGTGGCGTAGGTCATGTTTTCGTGTTCGACATGGACCCCTTCTTTGGCCTCGACCGCCTGGTGCAGACCACCTTCCCAGCGTCGTCCTTCCTGCAAACGCCCGGTGAACTCGTCTACGATAATGACCTCTTTATTATTGCGGACAACGTACTCGCGGTCGCGCAGGTAGAGCTCCTTGGCTTTGAGGGCGTTTTCCAGGTAGGAGACGTAGTGGCTCCATTTATCGTCGTAAATGCTTTCGGTTTCGGGGATGCCGAGCATATTCTCGACCCGGTCGATACCGCGCTCGCTGATGTTGACCAGCCGTTTTTTCTCGTCAACCTCGTAATCGGTGCCCTTGCGCAACGAGCGGACAATCGAGGCAAAGCGCATGTAATCGTCCTGGGCCTGGGCGGCCTGGCCGCTGATGATAAGCGGGGTCCGGGCTTCGTCAATCAGGATGTTGTCGACCTCGTCAACGATAGCGTAATTGAGTTCGCGCTGGACGAGCCGGTCGACATCGTTCGCCATGTTATCGCGGAGATAATCGAAACCGAATTCGTTGTTCGTGCCATGGGTGATGTCGGCGCGGTAAGCCTCGCGGCGGGAAATAGGTCGTAAATTCTTCAGCAAAGGGTCGGGGTTATTGTATTCCGGGTCGAGCATGAAGCTATCCGGGTTATTGGGGTTACCGCCGTTACTCTGGATAACCGCCACGCTCAGGCCAAGGCGCTGGTAAATTGGACCCATCCACTGGGCGTCGCGTTTGACCAGGTAATCGTTGACCGTGACCACGTGGACGCCTTTGCCTTCGAGGGCATTCAGGTAGGCGGATAAGGTCGCCACCAGGGTTTTACCTTCGCCGGTCCGCATCTCAGCAATTTTGCCCTGGTGCATGATCTGCCCACCGATAAGCTGTACTTTATAATGTTTCTGTTTATAGGTGCGCCAGGCCGATTCGCGCACAGCGGCAAAAGCTTCCGGCAGAATATCATTGAGAGTCTCACCCTTTTTCAGGCGAGCCCGGAATTCTTCGGTCTTGGCCGTAAGTTGCTCGTCCGATAAATTGGAGAACTTGGGGCCTAACTCGTCAATAATTCGTTTGGCGATAACTTCGGGTTTGCGGATGGCCGCTTCGTTACCGCCGCCGGTAAAGAAATTTACAAAACCTTTTAACACTGCGATTCCCTCTATAACTGGAAAGATTCCAACTCTTGTCTGCCCGCCAGATTATAAAGGATTCCGGGCAGCAAAAATTCTTCGCTATAATATTCAATTCAACCGTTATTATACCACACCCGTCCCGGCCCACTGCGCCCGATTTTATAGCTCTAACACAACTTAAATATTTTTAAAGTTGGCGGTAAATCCACCCTGGCCGTTGCAACAAAAGCGGGCTGTCGAGCGTAATATATACAGTATATAAATGCGATTTAGTGTTCCGGGTTACTACGGCAAGGGGCCGTAAGGGGCGCGATACCGGCGCTCCCGCAAAGTAGACCGGACAGAAAGAGAAATGAATAGCATGTTAGATTTTACAAAGCCTGAAATTCAGGCTACCCCGGCGACGGATGCGTCCAACGAGGCCGGTAACGAAAAGCTTACGGTCAGTCTCGAAAAGCAAAAGCGCGAGATTACCAGCACACGCCAGGTCGGTGGGCAACCCCTGACCGAAACGGTCGCCAGCGATACTACCGCACCTGGTCACACCGAACCGGGCCACCCATCCCAGGCCAACCGGATCCGGGTGCCAAGCCGGGATAATGCCAGGCTGGCGGCGGTCATCGAGCGGGTAAACAGCGACATCGAACTGTTTACGCTCTGGAAATGCGCCAACATCAACGCGGTGGACCGGCTTGGCATCAGTGACCATGGGCGGGTCCACGTCCAGATTGTCGCCAATATCGGCCTGAAGATATTACGACTTTTACGGGCTGCCGAGGTTAAAAGCAGCATCGCCCAGCATCACGCCGGGAGCGGTATGACCGAACAGGACGCCGAGGTAGTGGTAGTCCTGGGGGCCTTATTACACGACCTGGGGATTTGTGTCCACCGGGACGAGCACGAGCATCACAGCCTGTGGTTGGCCGAACGTAAGTTACGCGAACTGCTGGACGGTATCTATGACATCGAAGGCCGGACGATAATTATGGCCGAAACCCTGCACACCATCGTGGCCCACCAGCGTTCTCAACGGTGCCTGACCATCGAAGCCGGGGTGGTCAAAGTGGCAGATGCGCTGGATATGGCGAAGGGCCGTTCGCGCATTCCGTTTGAGCAGGGGCACGTCAATATTCACTCGGCCAGCGCCGCCGCTATCGAAAGCATCGAACTGAGCGCCGGGGAGACCAAGCCGGTGCATATCCAGGTTAAAATGCTCAATTCGACCGGGATTTACCAGATCGACGAGCTGTTGCGCAAGAAAATCCAGGGCAGTTCCATCAAGGATTACATCGAACTGGTGGCGAAAATAGAGGCGGAAACCGAGCAGAAACTTATCAGCGGGTTTAGCTTCTAACGTAACCAGGGCGGCAAAACTTCTTTATTATAAGTGACTATAAGCGGAAGTAAGACAGCCCGGTAACACCGGACGGCCGGTTTTCCCGTTAAAAAATAAGATTAGAATTTTGTTTTAAGGCTCTCCCATGAGCCTTTTTTGCATTGACAACCCCCTGAGGGTATGCTAACATCATCCCATTCTGGCACACTTTCAGTAGAGCCGAAACAATGGATCCAGGGCGAAAGGCTCACAATTCGCCCGGTCTCAAGCCCCTTGCAGTTCAAATGGGCTTAACAACTTCGTAGAGCTTAACAAAGTATAAATAAACCAGAAAAGTCAGCACGCGGCTGGCCGGTCTTTCCTCTTTGTGGTGTTCCTGGCATTTATATGCCCTGGTGAAATCACCCTGTCCGGTCTGTCCCTTTTCTCCTCGCGCACGTAAGGCGGTTAGTGCGAAAACTGTCCTGCTCCTGCTTCTCCAGCCTGGCTGACTTAAGGAGGGATCTATTGAACTATAAAAAAAGTAGTGGCTTAAACCAGGCCACTAGCAAGTTTTGGGTTGGGGTCACAGCTTCCGGGAAAAGCTTCCCTCGCACGAAGAATTCACGCCTTCTCGCTTTTACTCTTTTCTTTATCACACTTTTTTCATTAACCACTTTCTTGCAACCGGTTTCGGCGGTAAGGGCCGATGATGGGTTGGCCGCGAACAGTCCGGCCAGGGTTGCTAATACCGATGGCGATGGAGTTCGGTTCCGGGAGGCACCTGATACCGGTTCCGCTACGATTACTATTATTCGCGAAAATGAACTGGTTATGATCAAAGGTGGTCAGACCAAAGATAGCGAGGGCCACTCTTTCTACAAAGTCGAATACCAGGGCAAGACCGGCTACGCGATGAGCGATTATCTTATCTTCGCGGGTAAAGCCGCCCCTGGCGTGAAGGCTATTCCGACCGGTAGCCCGGCCAAAATCGTCAATACCGATGGTGACGGGGTAAATCTTCGCCAGCAGGCCAGTTCGGGCAGTAGTGTCCTGGCGGTCCTGACCGAGAACACGGTCGTAACCTCGCTGGGTGGGCCTTTCACCGACAAGCAAAACAACAGCTTCTTCCGGGTAGATTTCAAAGGCACGAGCGGCTATGTCTCAATCGCCTATGTCGGGTCAGCCCCGGCAGACGCGGTTACCAGTGGCGGTGGTGGCAACCTGAAAGTCACCAACACCGATGGCGACCCGGTCCGCTTCCGCTCCGGCCCCGGCAAGACCTTCGACCAGGTTGGCCTGGTCTATGAGGGCCAGGTCGTGAAAGCCCTGAGCAGCGCGGTCAAGGACGATGACGGCGACAAGTGGTTCCGGATCGAAACCAACGGCAAGGTCGGGTATGTGAGCAGCCTTTACGTTGCCAATACTTCCGATGCTGTTGGTAAAGCGCCTGCCGCCCCGGCTAAAGCGCCCGCCGCCCCGGCCAAGGCCCCGGCGGCTCCGGCCAAAACGCAGGCCCCGGCTCCGACCAAAATCCCGGCGCAGGTCCAATCCGCGCCTAGTAACGGTTCCCTGGGCAGCAATATCGTAGCGTTCGCCAAGAAGTACCTGGGCTGGCGGTACGTCTGGGGTGGCAAGAGCCCCTCAGCGGGTGGGTTCGACTGCTCCGGTTTCGTCTACTGGGTCTTGACCCAGAACGGCGTTAGCGCCGGGTCGAGCGCCGCGGGTGACCTGAGCATCGGTTCGCCGGTCTCACTGAGCAACTTGCAGCCCGGCGACGTCCTGGTCTGGTCCAACACCTATATGCCCGGCCCTTCGCACGTCGGTATCTACATCGGTGGCGGCCAGTTCATCCACGCCGAAAACGCCTCAACCGGCGTCACGATTACCAGCGTGAACAGCCCTTACTACGCTTCCCGCTTCACAGCGGCGCGCCGTCCCTAGTTTAACTAGACCCTACTGAAAATTAAGACCGGTGACGAAATGTCGCCGGTTTTTTTATTACCTGTTTTCCTTTGTTCCAATCTTTTCTCGAAGTAAAGGCCCGTTCTATAATAATTTCTAGAATTTCGCAGAAAAAAGTAACCAAACGACACCTTTTTACCACTATATTTATGAACACCAATGTTGCACACCAATATTGCATCCTAAAATGGCATTTGGTGTCCGACCCCATTTAGAAGCGTGATGCAAGAACCGGAAAAAAGCGAACTCGAACTGGTAAGGGAGGCCAGGGCTGGTGACAAAACCGCCTTCGAAGTGCTCGTAACACGCTCCGAGGCGAAGGTTAGGCGCCTGGCTTTAAATATGACCGGTAATGCCGAAATTGCCGGGGAATTGGTCCAGGAGGCGATGCTCCAGGCTTATTTGTCGCTGCCTCTTTTACGCAACGAGGCCAGTTTTAATAGCTGGTTTTACGGCATCACCCTGAATGTGGCGCGCAACTACCTGCGCGAGAATAAACCGGCCAGGCAGTTCGATACCGGGCCGGACCACCAGCAAGTCGCCGGGCCAGACCACTACGACCCGCCCAGCCTGGCTGAAAAGAGCGAGTTATACCGGCGCTTGTTTCTGGCAATCGGTCAGTTGTCGCCGGGCAACCGCGAGGCTATCCGGCTCTACTATTTTGAAGAACTCGGCCTGGCACAAATCGCTATCGTGCTGGGGATTTCCGTCACGGCGGTCAAAGGCCGTCTTCACAAGGCCCGGCAGGCCCTCAAAGAGCAGATTTTGCAGGTCTATCCCGAACTGGCGGTCCCGGCGACGGCAGCACCCTTTAAAGTGATAATAAAACAGGGAAAAGAAAGGAAAAGTTTCATGGTTGAAGTTACTATTTCCGACGTGATGTTACAAAAGAAGATTGGCGACACGCCCCATATGGTCATAATCCTGCTGGATAAGGACAAGGCAGCCAGTCGCTTTGTGCCGGTCTGGGTCGGACAGTACGAAGGTGAGCATATCGCGGTGGGTCTGCGCCAGTTTTCGACGCCCCGCCCGATGACTTATAGCTTTATCGAGAAAATACTGGAAGCGACCGGGGCGAAACTGGAAGAAGTACGGGTGGACAGCGTCAAAGATGATATTTTCTACGGCATCGCCCGGTTACAGGTTGGCGAGATGAACCCGGAGATTGATGTCCGACCCAGCGATGCCCTGGCCCTGGCAGCCCGGGTCGGTTGCCCGATTTATGTCCACGAAGAAGTCTTCGAGAAAGCCGGGGTACCACTGGCGAACCTGGATGAAAAACTTGGCCCGGACATTGAGGGTATTGACAGCATCTTGAAAGACCTTGAAATCCAGTTTCAACGCATCACCAGCCAGCTAAAAAGCACTGGACAGGAACCGGAAGCTTAACCTACAAATCTAAAATAAGAAAAAGGCCGGAACGCTCCGGCCTTTTCTTTTCATTCTTTACTTCCCTACCGCGAAACTGTAGCTAATAAGGCTATTGTTTGATGTAGGGTTGGCCGACCGCCGCCGGGGGCCGACTTCGTCCCACCAACCCGGTCAGGACGACCACGGTGACGACATAGGGCAGGGCCTGGGTCACGGTGTGCAGCCACTCAATCTGGCCGTACCAGCTTTGCAGGGCTGAGTCCAGACCCTGGCAGAAACCGAACAACAGGGCCGCTCCCCACGCCCCCAGCGGGGTCCACTTGCCGAAAATCATGGCGGCGAGAGCAATAAACCCGCTACCGACCGTCATGCCTTCTTTGAAGTAACCGACCACCTGGAGCGAGAAGTAAGTCCCGGCTAACCCGGCCAGGAAACCGGAAATCAGCACGTTTATGTAGCGAATCTGGAAGACATTCACCCCGGCAGTATCGGCAGCGCGGGGATTCTCACCCACCGCCCGTGTCCGCAGGCCCCAGGTGGTGTAAAAGATAATGTAGTGACCTACAAAAATCAGCACCACCGCCAGGATTGAAATCAACCCGATCTGGAATGGGGCCAGGCCAATTTTGAACTCAATCGAAGGGAGTTTCCCCGAATCGGTGTTGCGGTCGCTGCTGGTAAAGACCAGGCTGTAGAGATAGGCCGTCAGGCCAAAGGCAAAAATATTGATGACCGTACCGCTGATAATCTGGTCCACCCGGAAATAGATGGAGAGCACCGCGTGTATCAGGGCCACCGCCATCCCGGAGAACGGCGCGACTACTAACCCTAACCAGACATTGCCGGTCAGGGCGCCAACCATCGCCCCGAAAAAGGCCCCGGTAAGCATCATCCCCTCGATACCGATATTGACCACGCCGCTCCGTTCCGAGAAAGTGCCGCTGAGGGCACCCAGGGTAATCGGCGTGGCAAAACTCAGCGTAAGGGTAATAATCGAGACCAGGTCAATCACGGGCTGGGCATTGTCACCAAAAGAGCGCCAGATGAAAATTATTATGAGGATAGCGACCGCTATCAGGGGCCAGCGGGCCTGGCGCAAATACTGGCGCATTGAGCGAGTACTATCTATTTTTTCTTCACGATCAACCAGTGCTTGTGCCATATTATTCCATCTTCCCCCAACCACGCGATAACACTACCTGGGTGCCCTGTTTATTGCGCATCCGGTAGAGCCAGCGCAAAATCTGGTCTGCTGCCACGAAGATAATTACCAGCGCCTGAATCATCGAAATGAGGTCGCCCGGAAGCTGGGTGCCGTCCGCTTTTACGGTATCAAATTGCATCTGGCTGGCCCCGCTTTGTAAGGCCGCAAATAACAGGGCCGCCGGGATTGCCGCCAGGGGGTTGTTTTTTGCCAAAAGCGCGATAGCGATACTGTTAAAACCGTAGTTGGACCCCAGCGAGTCGCTGTACTGGTAGCTATAGTTAGGGTTACCGGCTACCTCAAAAGCACCCGACATCCCGGCCAGCAGACCGGACACCGCCATCGCGATTATCGTAATGCGGGCGACGTTGATACCGGCATAGCGGGCCGCGCTGGGGTTGAGGCCGACCGTGCGGATTTCAAAGCCTAGTGGGGTCTTCCACAAAATCCAGTATATAATTATGCCGACAATTATGGCGATGATAAAACCCCAGTGTAAAGGCGTATTGGTCGAGCCGGAGTTGGCCGCGCCATCATAATCAAAAATAGTCGGCACGTGGGCATTAACACTGACCGGGTTAGTGGTCTGCATATTTTTGCCGCGCAAGGGACCGTCCGCGCCCACCAGGAAGCCCGTGATAATGCTGGCAATATAATTGAGCATGATGGTGGTAATAACTTCGTGAGCCCCGGCGAAAGCCTTGAGAGCGCCCGGTATAGCTGCCCAGGCCGCGCCACCCAGACAACCCGCCGCAATTGTAATCGGCACCGCCGCAATCGCCGGTAAGCCGCCCATATTGATACCGACCACCGCTGCCACCAGTGCGCCGATTTTTAGCTGGCCTTCGGCCCCGATATTAAAAAGCCCGGCCTGGAAAGCAAAAATTACCGCCAGGGTCGTAAATATATAGGGGGTGGTTGCGGCTAAAGTATTGTTGACACGGGAGGCGCTACCAAAAGCGCCCTTGAGAAGGCTGGGATAAGCCACCAGGGGGTCGAAACCTGAAATCAAAATAACAACCGCGCCAACGACCAGCGCCGTAAAAATACCAAGCAGGGGTAGGCCCAGTTGTCGCGCGGTAATCCGCAGCCAGCGGAGAGCCGGGTTTTCCGACGAGGCAGTTGCTACAGTCATATTTTGTATTTTCCCGGAACTATTATTTAAGCAGAGTTGAAAAGTTAAAGGACCGGGTTACTGTTAAAAGAAAAGGAGACTTGAGCGAAATGTAGCGAAATTAAATTTGCTGTTATTTCCGGCTCAAGTCTCTTTTCTCATTTCTTATTGAATGGCTCCCTTCCTTCCTGGCAAAGGAGCCACCCGGTCAAGCAAACTTAGGCTTTTACACCGGTTTTAACCGAGCCATCCTGCAAACCCTTTACAAGGTCGGCCAGGACGCTCTTAAGAGCAGCCGGGATAGCCGAGTCAGTGTCGTGGAACGGAGCCAGGCCGGTAGGTCCAATGGTGTTGCCACCTTTGAGCTGGCCGTTGCTGGCCGCTACCAGCGACTGGAACACGCCGTTTTTGATGTCTTTGGTCGCGCTCGAAAGCAATTTCGGAGCAGCCTTGGGCAGGGTGAAGTACTGGTCAACGTCTACACCGATGACGTAGATACCAGCCGAAGCGCCCGCTTCGACCGCGCCGTTACCGGTCGCACCACCACCACCGAAGATGATGTCGTTACCGGCCTGGATGAGGGACTGGGTCTGCTGCGCGCCCCAGGTCGGGTCGTTGAACGGAGAGCCGGAGTCCGGGTGGTAGGTCAGGGTAACGCTAACGTTACCGGGTTTGACCAGGTCCTTATGGTTGGCAACCAGCCAGGCCGCGCCGGCTTTGTAGCCTTCGGCGTAGCGAACCACCGCCGGGACGGACTTGGTACCGACGACCGCGCCGATTTTACCCGATTGGGTCATACCGGCAGCCAGGGCGCCAATCGCGAAACCGGCTTTGTCTTCTTCAAAGGTCAGACCGACCAGGTTCGGCAGGATTGCGGAGGGGTCCTGGCCCTGGTCAACACCCACGAACAAAATGTTCGGGTTGGCTTTGGCAGCGGCAACAGTGGCATCAGCCATCAAGAAGCCGACGGTTACGATAACATCATATTTTTCATCAACGAACTGTTTGATGTTAGCGGCATAGTCTTTCTGGTCTTTGGTTTCGATGTATTTAACATCAACCCCGGCAGCCTGACCGAACTGCTGAACACCTTCCCAGGCGGACTGGTTGAAGCTCTTGTCATCAACGCGACCGGTGTCGGTTACGAGGCCGACTTTCAATTTCTTGCCGATGGTGGCAGCAGCAGTCGTTCCGGCGGCGGTGGTAGCAGCCGCAGTCGTGCCCGCAGCCGTCGTCGCGGCAGCGGTGGTTCCGGCGGCGGTCGTCGCAGCCGCAGTAGTAGCAGCCGCAGTAGTAGCAGCGGCGGTAGTGGCGGCAGCCGTAGTCGCGGCGGCAGTGGTGGCAGCCGGGGCGGTTGTCGCAGCGGCGGCGGCGGTAGTAGCCGGGGCGGTCGTCGCAGTATTATCACCGCAAGCAGCCAACAGCAAAGCTGCCAGCATGGACAGCACTGTAAGCAGGCCAGCGTAAGATAGTTTACGCATTTATAATCACTCCTCCTTAGTAACAAGTCGAACTTAGTAGTTGGGACCGGCAATCCTGCCGGTTAACGGGTAACGAGAAACGAAAAGTTTATGCAGGCTATTTTTGCAAAATACAGTTGGTACTACTCAGATTTAGCAACCGATTTTGGCACGGCTATGTGTTCTATTCACACGCTAGTAAACAAGACTTTATCCTTAACAGGGGTTTTTCCTGGTAGTTGATTCAACTTTGAAATAAAAAGGCCTTGTTTGTAACTGTAATGGGAGAAATTATAGCATAGGCTTTTATACCTAGCAATTTTTAAATTTGTCGCATTTCCTTTTGCGCTAAAGCTTAATCTGTGTATAATGAATCTTACCTCCAATTTGGGCCAGGAGAAGTGACTGCGCGGGAAGGAAGTTCTATAACTTGCGGTTTGTTGTGATTGGCGGCGGTTGCTACGGTATCTACCACAGCGGCCAGCTTTACAAGGCGATTCAAAAAGGCAGGCTGCCTGCCACCAGCCGGTTAATCGTAGTGGACCGCAACGCCGAGCCCCCGGTTAAAGCCAGGTTCGGTCACCTCCCTCACTTCACTTTTGTCCAGGCCGATTGGCACGAATACCTTTTGCAGTTCATGCGCGACCCGACCGGGTTCGACCCGGCCAGGGATGGTGAAACCGTCCAGCTAGTCCCACCGCCTTTCGCCCCGCATCTCTTTTTTGACTGGTTGCGGGCCGCAACCGCCGAGACTTTGCAAGTACTCGGCTTGCAAAATTTCCGGGGGGAGCGCGAGGGGTTTGACTATACCCTGCGGACGCCCTACGAGTATCACGACCCTAAATCCGGCAATCACTTTCTGAGCCGGGCCGGGTGGACTTGCCCGGCGACCTGTATCGAACCCCGGCTCTGCCCGGCGGTCAAAGGGGTCCGGGACTGGGATTTGGATACCGATTTGCGGGATTTCGTAGCGGGGCGGCCTGTCAAACCGTCGACCAGCGCCCGGTTAACCCTGGAACAAGCAGGTTTGCCCAACGGAGCGGCTAGTTTTACAGCGCGCTCTACCATCATGGAAAAAACTCCGCCGCCGGAACAATTTGGCGGAGTGGAAACTTTCCGGTGCCACCATTTTATGTACGGAATCGGCACGGTCCCGGCTTTGCGCCTGTATGAAGCGCGGGAGCGGCTGGTCCGGCTGGCCCTCGGCCTGGATGAGACCCGCCCTGAAACGCGGGTGGCGGTCGGCACCATTTCACATTGTCATGGAGTAGTTGCAACAATTTTACTTAAACATATTTTTTAGCCACCGGAGAAATAGACATGGTTGCTCGCACAGCCGCCGCCAGGGTTATGCAAGAGGAGCAGTTACCTTTGAATACCGTATTGCAGGGCGATTGTATCGAAGTGATGAAAGGACTACCCGATAAATCGGTGGACCTCATTTTTGCCGACCCGCCCTACAATTTACAGCTTCAAAACGAATTATGGCGGCCCAACATGACCCTGGTGGACGCGGTTGACGACGACTGGGATAAGTTTGACAGTTTCGAGGCTTACGATAACTTTACCCGGCGCTGGCTGACCGAATGCCGCAGGGTCTTGAAGGACTCCGGCACTATCTGGGTTATCGGCAGCTACCATAATATCTACCGGGTCGGCTCGATTATGATGGACCTGGGCTTCTGGATTTTAAATGACGTGGTCTTTATCAAGTTGAACCCGATGCCCAACTTCCGGGGTGTCCGTTTCACCAATGCCCACGAAACCCTGCTCTGGTGCAAAAAAAGCAAGGACCAGAAGAAATACACCTTCAATTACCAGCAGATGAAGGCGATTAACGAAGAAAAACAGATGCGGAGCGACTGGGAAATCGCCCTTTGCACCGGCAACGAGCGGCTGAAAATCAACGGCGAAAAGGTCCATAACACCCAGAAGCCGGAAGCCCTGCTCTACCGGGTCATCCTTTCCAGCACCCTGCCGGGCGACGTGGTGCTGGACCCCTTCTTCGGGACCGGCACGACCGGGGCGGTTGCCAAGAAGTTGCACCGGGACTGGATAGGCATCGAGAAAAACCCGGTCTATGTCCACGCCGCCGAAGAACGCATCGAGTCCATTCACCAGACCCATCTCGATTTCGCGGTCTTCCCGGTCCAGACCAAGCGGACCCAACCTCGCGTACCCTTCTCGGCCCTGCTCGAAAACGGCCTGTTAAATCCGGGGGTGAAACTCTATTATGCCCGGCCCGGTCGCCAGCACACTATCAGCATAGCCGAGGACGGCTCAGCCACGGTCCCGACAGCGGTGGTGCGGGCGGATAGCTCGCTCAAGTGCGGGGAGTTTGAGGGTTCGATTCACTCAGTGGGTTGTAAGGTAGGGAACGCGCCCTCCTGTAACGGCTGGGAACACTGGTGGTACCAGGGCCAGGACGGCGCGTTTCATTCGATTGACGAGTTGAGGCTAACTTTCCGCGACCTGCAAAACGCGGCGAAAGTTAGCGAAGAGCTACAGACGGGTCTTTAGCGCGCGGCAGATTAAACCAGGCGTCATTGGCAAAATCCATTTCTTCCTGGGTAAGCTGTAACTCGGTCGCGGCCAGGGTTTCGTGGAGTTGTTCGGGACGGCTGGCTCCTAAAATTGCCGAGGTGATAACCGGTTGAGCCAGCACCCAGGCCAGCGCCACCTGCGCTAAAGACCGCTGCCGCGCCTCGAAGAACTTGCGCAATTGTTCGACTACCTCGAACTGGGCCTCTTTCCAGTAGCGGTTCTGGTACATTTTACCCGCCGAATGGAGCGAAAAACGGGTGCCCGCTTCCACGTCCTGCCCCGGTTTGTAACGCCCGGTTAAAAAACCTCCGGCCAGTGGATTGTAAGCGATTACGCCCAGCCCTTCCTCTTTGCAGAGCGGCAGGACTTCATTTTCAATTTCCCGGTAGAGAATATTGTAGCGCGGTTGGTCCGATTCGAAACGGGCTATCCCTTTTTTATCGCTGACCCAGAGAGCTTTCCCCAACTGGTAAGCCTGGTAGTTACTGCACCCGATATAGCGAACTTTCCCGGCCTTCACCAGGCTATCGAGGGCCTCCATCGTTTCCTCAATCGGGGTTTCGAGGTCCGGGCTGTGGACCTGGTAAAGGTCGATATAGTCGGTCTGAAGCCGTTTAAGGCTGGCTTCCACCGCCGAAATGATGTATTTGCGGGAAAGGCCGCTATCGTTAGGGCCTTCGCCCATAGCGCCCCGGCACTTGGTCGCCAGGACTACCTGATCGCGCCGTTTGCGCTCTTTAATCCAGTTACCGACATATTCTTCGGTGCGACCCCGCATTTCGGGCGTGGAGCCGAGCGGATAGACATCGGCGGTATCAAAGAAAAAGACGCCACCCTCCCACGCGGTATCCATAATCGCGAAAGAGGTCTTTTCATCGGCCTGGTTGCCAAAGGTCATCGTACCGAGGCAAATCTCGCTCACTTTCAGCCCGGTGCGTCCCAGGCGTTTAATCTTCATGATTTTTCCTTTCTTATTGTTTCAGCTCTTATTGTTTGAGCCTTTGGTGGTCGTTTCCTTAATATAAATATGCCAATATACCTGAGATTATGCATGAGGTTCGCTGTCAGCCCAGAATTGTTTACAGCCAAACCTCCTGGCCTGGAATTAAGGCGCGGAAGTTAACGCCTGCCTCGTCCCAGGAATTTCTCGACGGCGATTTTGACAATTATCCGTTTCTGGTCGGCGGCGCCCCAGGCATTGTTGGCGTAAGGTCTGCCAAAATACTTCATTGAAAGTTTGTCGATATGCTCTCGCGCACCCACCTCGGTAATCTCGACCACCCGGCCCCGGCACATCACCACATCGGCGGGGTTCTCAGGGTTGGGAACATCGAAGGCCACACGAGGGTCGCGCTGCATGTTCAATAGTTTCTGGAACCCCTCGACCGTATTGATAATGACATAGGTATCGTCGGTATCGACCCAGGTTACGGTCAGGTGGGGCGAGCCGTCCGGCATAAGGGTCGCAATATGGCAATAAGCTTTAGATTTAAGCCTATCCTTGAAGCTCTGGGGCAGTTCGAGCACTGGTGGTTCCACTGGTGGTTCTCCTTTTGAAGCTTTAGCAATTTCCCGCATACCAGCCGATTGTAACACTTGCTTTTTGTGTTTCACAAAGTTACACCGCAAAAAGTGACTTTGCTTCACCCCGGTCTATAAGCTACAATTGGGTGGCATTTTACTGTAAATTGAGTCTAGCGAAACGATTGGAGTCCCCTTAAATGTCAGTCTTTGATGCTATCCGCGCCCGGCGCAGCATCGGCAAAGTCAAACCCGACCGGCCCCCTCGCGCGAAAATCGAGCGTATGCTCGAAGCCGCGACCTATGCTCCCAACCATCATACAACGGAGCCCTGGCGCTTCTTTGTCCTGACCGGCCAGTCCCGTGAAGAACTGGGCGAATTGATGGAACAATCCTTGCGGCATCGGATGGCAGAAACGAGCAGCGAGAAAGCCCAGGCCGCCCTCGCCAAAGAGCGTCACAAACCGTTGCGGGCACCCGTAGTTATCGCGGTTGCCAGCGTCCGGCCTGAGAACCCGAAAATAGTGGATATTGAGAACGTGGAGGCGGTTGCCGCCGCCATCCAGAATATGTTGCTGGTGGCGGAAGAAGAAGGGCTGGTCTGCATCTGGCGAAGCGGCGACCCGGCCCGCGACCCACGTATTAAAGCCTTTTTCGGCCTGGACCCGGACGAGCATATCGTGGGGTTTGTCTATGTAGGTTACGCCGCTATCCCTCGGCCCGAACGCATCCCCGCCCCCTTCCAGGCTAAAACCCGGTGGTTGGGCTGGGAAGAATAACACGGGCGTTAAACAGACCTTATGGGTGGCCTTTAAGGGCACAGCGTGGAAAACGGAAGGGTGTTTGAAACAGGATTAAAGATTAAAACTGATTCAAAAAAATTTTAACCGCCTTTCATTCAATGTTTACGAGCGATGTGTACCATCTAGCGAAAGAAGTAAATCTATGAGTAAAGCGAATGGAAACAAGAACGGGACTGCCAAAGGGGTGATAACCTCGAAAAACGAAACGGCCCTGGACACCCCGACCAGCATCGAAACTACCGAACCAATTGCCGCTCCCCAGCAGGAATTGCATGGTAAGCCGGAAGAAGTAGCCAACAGCCTTGAAACCGGGACCAAGATCGAGACCCAGGCCGGTACTCAAACCGGAACCCAGGCCCTGCCACAAAAAGAGAACCCGGAGGAAAAAGAAAAGGACAAGGGCAAAATTACCGGGGCGACCCCGATGGTCGTAGCAGGACGGGAGTATGTAGCCGCCCAATTAAAGAAGATGCGCGAGGCTGAACCTACCGCCAGGGAGGGTAAGGACCGCGAGGGCGTCCACGATATGCGAGTGGCGACCCGACGTCTGCGCGAGAACCTACGCCTTTTAGGGGAAACCGTCTTTGACCCGGCGGAAACCGCAACCCTGCGTAAAGAGCTTAGAAAGTTGGCCCAGACCCTTGGCGAAGCTCGCGACACTGATGTTTTCCTGGAACATCTCGATACCTACGACGCCCAACTCCCGGTGGACGAACGGGCGGGCCTGGAACCGCTCCGCAAACAACTCCACAAACGCTACAAACGGAGCCACAAAGCCCTGCGGAAACTTTTGGACGACCCTAAAATCCAAAACCTTTATGACGACCTGGAAAAATTTTCCAGGGATAAAAAGGTTATCGCCGACAGCGCCGACCTGGATAGCCCGGAGGTCGCGCCTAGCCTGGTAAGGCATTTCGTGGGCAGTTTTATCTGGCGGCGTTACGAGAGCGTGCTGGCCTACGATACGGCGATTAGCCCGGAGACTTCCGAGGAAACGCTCCACCAGTTACGAATTGCTTTCAAAAGGCTGCGCTATACCATCGAATTTTTCGAGGACGCCTTGCCGCCAACGATTAAAAGCCTCCACGACCAACTGGTCCAGGCCCAGGACGACCTGGGAGCAATTCACGATGATTATGCCGCTAACCTTTACCTGGCCCAGACGGTTCTCGATACCAGAAAGCCGGATGAGGCGTTATTAAAATACCGCGACAGCCGGGAAGTTGACAGCCGGAAAATGCGGCAGGATTTCCTCCAAAGGTGGATAGTCTTAAGCGGCGCCAGGTTCAAGAAGCAACTGGCGACCGAAATCGCCAACATGGTCACTCACTAAAAGCCGGGTTAAGGAGGTCTGTCCGTTTGCAAAATGGATAAAAATTCCTGGCCGAATTGGCTAAAAGCTGGTCTTCTTTATGCTATTAGGATTTGTGATAGGAAGCTTAGAAAGTAACTAAGTTGGGTTAAGCGAGAAAGTAACTGAACGGGTAGTTAAAAAGCTCAAAAAGGGTATATACTACCTTAATAACAAATCCTAATGGAAATAATGTAGTAAGAAAGCTGAATGGCTTCAACGGTGAAGGGACAGGCAGCGGAAGGAGTAGAGACGGTGGAACAGCGAGATGAATTTATAACACAGGTGCTTTCAACCATAGATGAAGCGGAAGTTTTGACGATTTTCTTCCCGAATTTAGGCCGGGCCCTGGTGGTAGATGTGCGCCGGAACCTGGAAGAAGGGCCGCTGGTTAAGGTGGTTGGGCAGGTCAATTCGATGGAAGAACGCATGGCAGCTATCGAAAAGATGCGACCAGGGCTGGGGCGGGTCCGCAGCATCGCGGGGATACCCTGGGCCAAGTCTATCCGCACCCTGCAAGAAAACGGCGTGATTGCCCGGTTGGAGCAACGCCTGGTCAGGGCCGGGGAGAATCCTTACGAAGCAGCTTACGCCTGCGACAATGCCTTCAAGACCTTGCAGGAACTTGAAAAGAAACAGTGGGTTAGCGTAATCAAGGGTAAGAACTCTCTCTATAAAAACATCTGGGAAGCACCGAGGGTCTAGCCACTTCCTCCACCTGTGGTGAGCAGGTAGGCCCTGGGTTCAACGCAAACCAGGATTTCCGTTAAGTCCACTCCTCCTATAAAAAATTAAAAGCGACCCCTTTTGAGGCCGCTTTTCTTGTGCCCGCAAAACGCATCAACGAGCAGGGGTGGGAGTGGAATGATTATAGCGGATGGTTTCGCCAAAGTTGGAAATGTAGGGCAACGGGTCAGTATTTTCGCCATTCAGTCCACTAAAAGTTAATTCAAAGTGCAAATGAATACCGACGGCATCCCCGGTTGTGCCAATGATACCGATTTGCTGGCCTTTGCTGACAACCTGACCGGGCACGACCCCAACACTCGCGAGGTGAGTGTAACGGGTGTAGATATTGTGACCGTGGTCAATGACGATGGTATTCCCGGCTTTGTCGTCCTGCCACCCGGCGCTAACCACCGTCCCTTGATAAGAGGCAAGAATGGGCGTACCATCGGGTGCTGCAATATCTATCCCATCGTTTTTCTGACCATCTACCAAATCCCCAAACTGGCTTATTAATATACCTCTTCCTTTGACCGAAATCGGATAAGCCAGCGACATTTGGAGAACTACCGACGGAACTCCTTTTTGAGTATTGACCGTGGGAGTGGCGATAGCAGCGGCACCCACCCCAACGGGTTTTTCTTGACTGCTGGCCGGGCCAGGTGCGGTAACATTTAGTGAAAAGACCAGGGAAATTACCAGGAGAAAACAGGCCAGGGTCGCGCCCAGGCTCAACCCCCAGCGGGCCAGGTTAGTGACCCGTTTCCTGGCCCTGGTCTGCTGCCAGCCGCGCACCATCGCCCGGAGCGTGGTAGGGTCGGGCGTATCGGTTTTGTAGTCGGCCAGAAGGCGGCTATCGGCTTGTAAAAGAAATTCGTCCCGGCGCAACCCGTTTAGCAGGTCTTTTTGCGGCCCGGTCAGGGTTGAGTCAGGGTCAAGCAGCGCCGTTTCAAGGCTGGACCAGGCCGTTTCAGGCTGTTCACCGGAAAGATAATCGTCCAAAACTGTCTTATAATTACCCTGGGATTTATCAGGTGTCTTCATAATCTTTATTTCCCTAATTTTCGTCCTGTTCCGCCTTAAAATTGCGCCGGAAGGCCAGCCGGGCCCGGTGCAAGCGGGCCCTCACGGCGTTGGCATTCAAGCCTAAAACCTGGCCGATTTCCTCAATACTTAGGTCGTGATAAAACCGCAACAGCAGCACCGCCGCCTGGTCTTTTGGTAGGCGGTTCAGGGTGGCGACCACCTGGCGGCTGGCTTCGGCGGCAAGCGTGAAATCTATAGGGCCGGGCGAATCATCCAACTGCCAGGCCGGGGTTAGTCCGCTATCTTCGGGCTGTCCTTTGAGGAAGTCGAGCGAAAGCCAGCGGCGGCGTTTGCGGGCCTGGGAATAGGTGATAGCCCGGTTAGTGGCGATTTTGTAGAGCCAGGGCTTGAACTGTAAATCCCGGTTGCCGGACCAGCGCGAGAGCGCTTTGTAGGCCCGGTAGAAAGTTTCCTGGGTCAGGTCGGCGGCGGCTTCGGCGTCACCCACCAACCGCAACAAATAGACCTGGATGGAACCCCAGTACATTTCGACCAGCGCGACAAAGGCAGCCTCGTCGCCCGACCGGGCCAGTTTCACCAGGCTTTCCTCGGCAACCACCGGGCCAGGCGAAATCGAGGCTGGTTCACCTTTCTTATCCGGCCTGGCGGACACTTCTTTTGAAATTAGCGAAAAACCTTTCAGGTTTAGCAAAATACTTTTGTGGCCTTTTCTATCCTTACCTTAAATGAATAATTTTTCTGAGAAATCAGAAATTTCTGCCCGCGAGTTTTGGAAGTTGCAACTCTATTTTCTATAACCCCGGGTTAAGCTGATTTTGTACGGTTTGAAAAGCTTTGAAATAAAATCAACACATCAAATTTAACACAATAAAACATGAGTCATCCCGAATTTTGAAGTTGGGATGACTCATTTCATTTTGAAATATCTTTTACACCTGAGAAAGCTTACCCATAACAGGTAAAGCCTCCACATTGTCATTCCGAGCGCAGCCGAGGAACCTCAGCGCCGATGGCGAATATTACTGCCTCCCAAGCTACCTTGTTTTGAAAGGCAAGGAGTTGAGTTTAGATAACCCAACGGACCAGATATTGTCCAACGGTACCCACAAGTGGGTGCCCAAGATTCCTCGCTGCGGCTCGGAATGATAAGGTCAAAGGTTTCTCTTTGTGTTAATTACCCTGCTTAATTTTGAGTTTAAAGTTCGGGATGACTCATGTTCTTGTTCTTTATGCGAAATTAGTTGCGGAGCGGTTTACCTTTCATAAGAAGGTTTTGCATACGCTCCTGGGTCTTCGGCTCTTTGCAGAGGGCGATAAAAGCTTCGCGCTCCAAATCGAGCAAAAACTGCTCGTCCACTTCCTGGGCCGGGCTGGCCGTATTGCCACCGGTCAAGACATAGGCGAGTTTGTAGGCAATCAGGGCGTCGTGTTCACTGATGGTTTTGGTCAGCACCAACCCGTCAATGACTTGCTCGATAGCCAACCGGCCACCTTCACCCGGCAGTTTGAAGACCGGCTTTTCAGGCGGCTTGTAATCGCTGGCGGCCAATTCGAGCGCGTCAGCCTTCGCTTCCGTGATAAGGCGGTCCTTCGAGAGCGTAATCGTGTCGGTCTTGCGCAGGAAACCGAGCGACCGTGCTTCCTCGGCGCTGGTCGAAACTTTGGCGTAAGAGATAGTCTCGAAAGCCTTCTGGACCGGCGGCATGGGGCCACCCATCCCGCGCATCTTCTGAACCTGGCGCAGCAAGAGTTCTTTGCAACCGCCACCGCCCGGTATCAGACCCGCGCCGACCTCGACCAGGCCGATATAGCTTTCGCCATAGGCCCGGACCTTCGCCCCGGCCATCACGACTTCGGCCCCACCGCCGAGGGTACGGCCAAACGGCGCAACCACCACCGGCTTGGGCGAATATTTCAAGGCCATGTTAAAGTCCTGGAAGGCTTTGACACTCTTTTCCAGTTCGCCCCACTGCTCCTGGCTGGCAGCCATGAGGGCCAGGAACAGGTTCGCCCCGGCGGAAAAGTCGTCGGCTTCGTTGGAAATCACCAGGGCCTTGTACTTATCGCTGCCGTTGAGGGTCGAAAGAGCCCGGAAGCCGAGACCAACCATATCGGGGTCAATCGAGTTCAACTTGGCGTGAAATTCGAGTAACAAAACCCCGTCACCAAGGTCGAGCAGACTGGCGCTCTCGTTGGTACCGAGGATATTGGCTTTATCCTGTTTCACCTTCGACAGGCGAATAATATTGGAATTATCGGGCAAGATTTTGTAGCGCTCTTCCTTAAAATCCCAGTATTTCTTCTTGCCGTTTTGCTCGATGTAAAAGAAGTCCTGGCCGCGATTGATAAAATCAATAATCCACTGGGGCACCTGGCGGCCTTCCTGGCGCATACGCTGGACACTCTTGAGCGGACCGATAGCATCCCAGGTCTCGAAAATACCTGCCTCCCAGTTGTAACCCCACTTCATGGCGTTATCAATCGTCAGGATGTCGTCGGCGATTTCGGGCAAACGGTTGGCGGTGTAGAGCAGGGTATCGGCCAGCACCTCCCAGGCGAATTTCCCGGCCCGGTCGTCCAGGTTGACCAGGGTGTCGATGCGTTTGGCCGGACTGGACCGCCTTTCGGCTTCCTCCAACCGGGTATCGGCCAGCGGCTTGGTCTCCTGCTCGCGGTATTCCAGGGTCGCCGGGTCGAGAGCCAGGATTTGGGTCTGGCCGCCCACCTTGGTCTTTTTGTAAAAACCCTGGCCGGTCTTATCGCCAAGCCATTTGTTTTCGGCCATCTTCTGGACCCACTCCGGGAAGCGGAACAGTTCGCGCTGCTCGTCGTCCGGGGCGTTATCGTAGACGTTCTGGGCCACGTGCAGCGAGGTATCGAGACCGACCAGGTCGCTGGTACGGAAGGCCGCGCTCCTGGGCCGCCCGCTGGCCTTACCCAGGATGGCGTCCACTTCCTCGACCTTTAGCCCGGCCTCGGCCATCCGGTTGAGGGTCGCCATAAAGCCAAAGATGCCGATGCGGTTGGCGACAAAGTTGGGGGTGTCCTTCGCCATAATGACGCCCTTGCCCATTTTTTCTTCGAAGAAATTCCGCATGAAATCAACCAGGGCCGGGTCGGTGTGAGGTCCGGCCACCAGTTCCATCAACTTCATATAGCGCGGCGGGTTGAAAAAGTGGGTAATGAGGAAACGGCGCTGGAAATCTTCGGGCAGACCTTCGGTCATGGATGCCAGGGAAATTCCGCTGGTGTTGCTCGAAATTATCGCTTCGGGTGAAACCACCTCGACCAGCCGTTTCAACACCGCCCGTTTGATGTCGAGCCGCTCAACTACTACTTCGATTATCCAGTCACACTCGGCCAGTTTGGACCAGTCGTCCTCGAAATTGCCTGGTGTAACCAGTTCGGCATATTTCGGACTGTAAAAGGCGGCAGGACTGGCCTTGAGGACTGTTTGCAAGCCGTTGTTCGCCAGGTAATTTTTGATTTCACGCAATTCGGCCCGACTGAAAGGTACTTCTTTGGGTTCACCGTTAAAGGCGTCCCGCCCGCGCAGGGTAGTGCTGTCGGCGTCTTTCAGAGCGGCGACGGCTTCTTCGGCGGCGGACTGGCCGATTAGCAAACCTCGGTTGCGCTTGACGGCCTGAATTACCGCCTCGGTGGCCGAGTTACCGGGCACAATATCGAGTAATAAAGAAGGTATACCGGCGTTTGCCAGGTGAGCGGCAATCCCCGCACCCATGACCCCGGCCCCTAAAACGCCGACTCGTTCAATTTTGTAGGTCATAGCAAACCTCCTAATTGAGCCGTTCAACGATGGTCGCCAGGCCCTGACCGCCACCGATGCACATCGTTTCCATCGCCAGGTGGGCGTCAAACTGCTGGATGTCATTCATCAGGGTCGCCATGATACGGGCCCCGCTACAGCCGAGCGGGTGGCCGATGGCAATCGCCCCACCTTTGAGGTTTAGCTGCTTTTCGTGGTCAATACCGAGTTCGCGCATAACCACAATCGCCTGGCTGGCAAAAGCCTCGTTTAGCTCAATAACATCAATGTCTTCGATAGTCAGGCCGGACCGCTGCAAAGCTTTGCGTACCGCCGGGATAGGGCCAACCCCCATCAATTCCGGTTCGACCCCGGCCACGGCCATGGTAATAATCCGGGCCAGCGGTCTGAGGCCAAGTTCGCGGGCTTTGCCGAGGCTCATGACGACCGCGGCGGCGGCACCGTCGTTGAGCGGGCTGCTATTTCCGGCGGTCACGCTGCCGTCGGCCACAAAAACGGGTTTGAGGCTGGCAAGTTTTTCCATGGTGGTATCGGCACGAGGGCCTTCGTCATTTTCAAAAACACGGCCATCGGGGAGCGTTACGGGGATAATCTCGTCTTTGAACATGCCCTCTTTCTGGCCTTTGATTGCCCGCATGTGCGAATGGTAGGAAAACTCGTCGAGTTCCTCGCGCTTGAGACCCCATTTCTTGACCACGTTTTCTGCCGTCAGGCCCATCGGGATATAGACTTCGGGGAAGCCGGACTTGCCGCCGACCAGTTTTTTGTTAAAGGAAGGGTTGAAACCACCCATCGGCACCCGGCTCATGCTTTCAATGCCCCCGGCCACGAAGACCTCGCCAAAGCCCAGCATAACGTTCTGGGCGGCCATGTTGATGGATTGGAGGCCACTGGCGCAGAAACGGTTGACCGTGACACCCCCGGCGCTGACCGGAATTCCGCTCAGAATGCCGATGTTACGGGCCACATTCAAACCCTGCTCACCCTCCGGCATCGCGCAACCAAAAATTACGTCTTCGACCAGGTTCGGGTCCAGGTTGCCCGCCCGTTCCAGGGCGGCTTTAACTACCAGGGCGCCCAGGTCGTCAATGCGAACGTCCTTCAAACTGCCTTTGGAGGCTCGGCCAACCGGGGTCCGAACGGCGCTGACAATTACCGCCTCCCGGTCGCCTAATTTATCAAAACTGGTTCCAACTTTTGCTGGTTCTGTTGTCATGGCTATCCTCCTTTGGTGCCTTAACACGAAGCGGGACACAGAATAGAATAATATATTCTATGTATCAATTTTACCAGATTGGCCTCATTTCGCCTAATTTAGTAGCCGGGGACCAGTAGCCCCTGGCCGGTAACCTCCAAAAATTAGCTTTGTGGCCTGTTAAGGCTGAAAATAGCCTTGGGCCTGGTCAGGAATAAATTAAATAGAAAGGACTGAGACATTAGAGTTTGTTAAATCATTCCATTTTGGTATGAAATCCCTGACTACCGGCTACCGACCCCTGACTACTTTCGTCTTTTCAAGATAAGTATACTCTGGTATACTGAATTTCAATTGGAGCGATAACTTTAGCTAAACGCTAACGGTCACCTCCTCTGTCTGTATTACCAAGTTAATTAGTAGGTGTAATGTTAAAACTCGCTTTCTGGCGTAACTTTGAAGTTCCCCTTTTCATCGCCATGATTTTTACATGCCTTTTTGGCATAGCGATGATTCACAGCGCCGTCATGTACGACCCGCTTTTGAGTACCGCCGGGTTGGAAATGAACCAGCTAACGGTCGGCCTATGCGTGGGCCTGGTTTTCTTCTTTGTCCTCAGTCGTCTTGATTATCATTTTTTCGAAAGCTGGCAGTTCTTTATCTATATCGGCTGCGTCGGCCTATTGCTGCTGGTCGAGTTTTTGGGCTTAACCACCCTCGGTTCGACCCGCTGGATAACCATTGCGGGCGTCCGGGTGCAACCTTCCGAACCGGCCAAACTGCTGGTTATTTTGATGCTGGCCCGCTTCTACGTCACCAACGAACACCGCATCAAGCGCATCCCGGTCTTTATCTTCTCGATGCTTCAGATTGGCCCGATTGCCGCGCTCATCTTTATCGAGCCTGACCTCGGAACCACCATGGTCATCGTGGCAATCTGGCTCGGCATGACCTTTGTGGCCGGGGCCGACTGGCTGCACATGGTCACCCTGATTTTTCTCGCCATCCCGCTTCTGCTCTTAGTCTGGAACCTGGGACCGCTGACCGGCGGTAAATACCAGGTGTTCCAGCCCTACCAGGAAGCCCGTATGGCCCTCTTTCTCGACCCGGAACAAGACCCCAACGGCGAAGGTTATAATCTTATCCAGTCACGCGAATCGGTCCAGGACGGCAAATTGCTCGGCCAGGGCTATAGCGAAGGGATTCATAACAAGTACGACCTGCTTAAAATCCGCCACGCCGACTTTATTTTCTCGGTAATTGCGGAAGAATTTGGCTTTGTAGGGTGCGTCGCGGTCCTGGCGGTGCTGCTACTGATGCTCTCAAGAGTGATAACGGTCGCCAAAAAAGCCGCCGACCCTTATGGCCGGTATATTTGTATTGGCGTGGCAACCATGCTCTTTTTCCAGATATTTATCAATGTCGGGATGAACCTGGGCCTGATGCCCGTGACCGGTATCCCGCTACCTATGATAAGCCACGGGAGTAGTTCGCTCTGGACGACCCTGATGGGCCTGGGCCTGGTCGAGAGTGTGGCCTTGCGGCACAAACGGGAACAGCAGTGGTACTACCGCACCGGTCCCGGCAAAGAATAGCCCCATATCTTAAGGTTAGCCCATGAGCTTACGCACTTTATTGCCAAAAATCCGCAACCTGTTTCTTTATCTCCTGGCAATCAGTGTGCTGGTGGGTGGGGCTTATAACGCCATCCTGCTGCTTAGAAACGGCCTGGAAAGCTTCCAGCCTTTGCAACTTGAGGTCGCGCCACCCCAATCACTCACCGGCAACGGCACCACTAACCCGAATACGAATACCAATCCATCGGGGCGGCCCGGCACGACCGCCCCCCTGACCAACCGGGTCGTACTGGTGGTTGTCAATGGGATGGGGTTGAATGATACCGAGGCCCTCCCGGCCTTGCAGACCGAAAACGTCAAACTGCTCAGCACCGGGGCCAACCTCTTTACCGGCCCGGTCCAACCCCAGGTCCCAGCCCTGGTCACGCTCCTGACGGGCACCACCTACGAGCTGAGCGGGGGTTTTACCCTGAACCCGGCCCAACCTTCCCTGACCGCTCCTACCACCACCACCCAATTAGGCCAGTTTGATAACCTGTTCGCGGCGGTCAAACGCAGCAACTTTACCACGGCCTTTTTTGGCACCAACGATTGGTTCAACGCGGTGCCGCCCGACCTGCTCGACGCTTATACGGCCTTCGACCCCCGCCAACCGGCCAGCGACATTGTCGGGCGCGCCCTCGACTTTATAAAGAAGAAGTCGGCCAACTTTACCGTGGTGCAACTAAACTCGGTCAACCGCGCCCAGACCGACTACGGCTATAACTCGAACCAGGCTATCCAGGCCCGGCAAGACCTCAATAACGCCCTGGCAAAGTTAGTCGGCGGTGACCTAGATTTGCACTCTACCGCTCTACTCATTACGGGCGACTTTGACGAAAGCGTTAAGGCGGGTGACCGCTGGACGGTGCCGCTGGTGATGCTCGGCCAGGCGGTCCAACCCGGTGACAAAATCTGGGGCCGCCAGGAAGACATTACCAGCACGATTGCGGCGCTTTTGGGGGTGGAAATTCCCCGGCATAACCAGGGCCAAATCCTGGGTAGCCTGCTGGCGATGCCCGCGATTGACCGGGGTGAAAAATACCTTGCCCTGGCCGAACAGCAGCAAGCCCTCGATATAGCCTACCGCAACCGCTTGAACCTGGTGCTGCCCCTGGCCGTCAACGATTCGCAGGCCCTTGATGCCGAAAAGAATGTGAAGGTAGCGCGCCAGAATTACCAGTCCGGCTCTTACGACGGCATCCCGACCCTGGTCTCGGCGGTGGTGCGCTACGTCCATTCGGACATGCAGGACGCCAGCGAGGAATGGTTCGGGGCGGTACGCTGGCAACGGGCTATCCTGGCAGTCGTACTGCTGGCCCTCCCTCTCTTGCTCCTGTTAATCTGGCGGTCGCCCCTGGCGCTGCTGGCGGCGGGAGCGGCCCTGGTAGCGGCGGTGGTGCCTTACGGCATCTACGTCTTACAGGGGCGGAGTTTTGACTTTAACGCGACCAGCCTGGCTGCTTTGCTGGAAACCGCGCCCTGGCGAGCGGCTATCGGGGTGGCGGTGGGCCTGCTCATACCGACCCTGTTTTTCGACTGGACCGAACGGCGACGCATCAAACGCTACGGACGGATTGACCTGCGCTACCAGCAAATCGCCGACCTGCGCCAGGATAAATTCCCGGTACGGCGGCTGTTTACCTGCTGCGCCCTGATGCTCGGCTGGCTGGCCTACTTTAGCGGGTTCGTCTGGTTCGTCTGGTATTACTGGCGGTTCGGCTACTTCGGCCCGCTGGTGGGGCAACCGGCGCTCCTGCCCGATACCAATTCCAATTTCCTCGAATTCTTTGCCCTGGGCAACCTGTGGGGTTTGGCCTGGGCCATGCTGGCCGCACCGCCACTCCTGATGGGACTTTACTGGATTAAACGGAGTTTCAGGGGCGAACTTCTCGATAAAGAGGTCGAAATCGAGGAGGAAGAACTCGATATTCTGCAACAACAACGCCCCGGCGCGGAAGCGGGTATCATCAAGCTCTAGGTTTCCAATTTTTATATTTTGCAAAGAGACGGTTGAAGTTATTGACAGGCCGTCTTTTTTGTTTTATACTTTTGTTAGTTAATTGACTGGTCAGTTAATTAAATTAAAGGAACAATCGCTTATGGCTCGGCCCGCCACCAATCACGAAACCCGCAAAGCTGAGATCGTCGCGGCAGCCCTGAAAAGCTTCGCCGTCTACGGCTATGAAGGCACTTCCAACAAGACAATTGCCCAGCAGGGCGGCTTCAAAAGCCCGGCCCTGATTTATCACTACTTTCCGGGTGGTAAGCCCGAACTTTTCCAGGCTTGCCTGGACGAATTCCAACCCATGAAGAATTTCCAGGAGGTAATCGAGAAGGACTTCGAATTACCTATTGAGGAATACTTGCGGGAGGTCGGTCTCAATTACCTGAAAATGGTCGGGGATGAAACGGTCCGCTCGGTTATCCGACTTGTTATGACAGAAGCGCCGCGCTTCCCCGAACTGGGTGAAATCCTGCCCCGGCGGTTAGTGCCCCTCCTGGTCCAGCCGACCCTGTTTTACCTGGCCCGCTATTCCAGCCAGCACAACCTGCCGGTATCCCAGCCGATGGCCCTGGTATTACAGTTTTTCGGGCCGCTTTTCGCCCGGACGCTGCTCCGTATCGTAGGAGCAAACGAAGCGCAGGTCATGGTGCCTTTCCCCTCGGACGAAGAACTGGTCGAAACCCTGGTAAAAACCTTCTTACACGGCTTCTTGAACCAACCCGGCGAGGAAGCCGGACCAAAGGAGTAAAAGCGATGAGTGAAAATAACGGCCCGGCCATCCATATTGAAGGCATCAAAAGAAGCTACGGCCATATCGAGGCCCTGCGCGGGGTCGATATGCAGGTCGAGAAGGGAACCATTTTCGGGCTGCTCGGCTCGAACGGGGCCGGGAAATCGACCCTGATAAAAGTCCTGGTCGGCAGCACCCGGCCCTCCGCAGGGCACGTCCGGGTGCTGGGGCTCGACCCTTTCAAAGACGCCCGCAAGTTGAGGGAGTTGCTCGGCTATATGCCCCAGGCCCCGGCCCTCTACGAGGACCTTTCGGCCCGCGACAATATCCACTTTTTCGGCGCATCCCATCGCTTGCCGGACCTGGCCGGGCAGGTCGAAAGAGTACTGACCTTTACGGACCTGGTAGCGCGGGCCGGGGACGCGGTGAGCGGGTTTTCAGGCGGTATGAAACAACGGGTCTCGCTTGCCTGCGCCCTGGTCCACCAACCCCAGGTTCTTTTCCTGGACGAACCGACCGCCGGGGTAGACCCCCTGCTCAAAGAGGCTTTCTGGGAACATTTCCGCCAGTTAGCCTCGGAGGGTGTCACCCTTTTTATCAGTACGCACCTGATGGACGAAGCCCTGCTGTGTGACAAACTGGCGATTATGCGGGCTGGGACGGTGCTGGCCTGCGATACCCCCCAGAACATTTTGCTAAGGGGTAACTCGACTGTCAAAATCTGGCGCGGTCAAAAGCTCGAACGCGAGACCATTTCACAGTACCCGACCCAGTTGCCCGGCCTCCTGCAAAGTTATGGTCTCGACCCGGCTATCACCAAACTCGAACTCGACCAGGACAACCTCGAAACGATTATGCTCCGGTTGATAAACGACAAACCAGGAGCCGGGCAAACCGTGGATGCCCAGGTTTAAAACGGGGCTGTCTAATTAACCTCTCCAGGACTTTTTTGAAAGAGCTAAACCGATGAAGAACGAAAAGCCAGGATTACCTTATATCGCCAACCGGATAAAAAATATCCTTTTCCCGCCGCTCCACCTGGTGCCTTTTCCGGCAGGAATCACCATCGAAAGAAACGTGGCGATACCGATGCGGGACGGCAAAAATCTGCGGGCCAACATTTTCAGGCCCACTAAAGAAGGAATTTACCCGGTCATAATGTCGGCCCATCCTTACGGTAAAGACGAATTTAACCGCAAAGCCTGGTACGGCGTGCGCTGTAACCTCCAATTTCGCCTGATAAATCAGCCCGGTCCGGTGGCAATGTCGGAGTGGACCAGTTGGGAAGCGCCCGACCCGGCCTTCTGGGTACCTAAAGGCTATGCGGTCATCAATATTGACCTGCGCGGTTTTGGCACCTCGGACGACAAAGGCCAGGGCGAAGTCCTTTCGGACCAGGAAGCGGGAGACTATTTCGACTGTATCGAGTGGGCGGCAGCGCAGCCCTGGTCAAGCGGCAAAGTCGGCTTGAACGGGGTATCGTACCTGGCAATCAGCCAGTACAAGGTCGCCGCGCTCAACCCGCCTCACCTGGCCGCGATTTGTCCCTGGGAAGGCTTTTCCGATTTTTACAAAGACCTGGGCTATCCGGGCGGTGTCCGCGAGGACGGCTTTGCCAAGTTATGGGGTAACATGGTTCCTTCGCGCACGAATGTCCGCACCGAACAGCTAAATCACCCCCTCCGGGACGAATGGTACCGGGCGGTGACGCCGGATTTATCAAAAATAACCGTCCCGGCCCTGGTCTGCGGCAGCTTTTCCGACCAGTGTCTCCATACTAACGGCTCGTTCCGGGCCTTTAGAGAGATAAGTTCGACCCACAAATGGCTCTACACCCACCGGGCAGGCAAGTGGGCCGCCTACTACAGCCCCGAAGCCCAGGCTTTCCAGCAAAGATTCTTTGATTATTTTCTCAAGGGTGAGCCGAACGGCATGTTAGAGGTGCCACCTGTAAAGCTAGACGTAATGGATACCGGCAAGGAAATCCACCGGAGCAGGGCCGAACAGAGTTTTCCGCCCACCGGCACCCAATGGCGAACCTTCTATCTCGATGGGGCTACCGGGCAACTGGCTGCAAACCTGCCCGCCGCCAAACAGGAAACTTCCTTTGATATGCAAAAAGGCCAGGCCACCTTTGAATGGGTCATGCCGGAAGACCTGGAAATTACCGGGCAACCCGTGTTAAAGGTTTTTATTAGGGTGGAAGGGGCGAGCGACCTGAACCTGTTCGCAGGTTTACGCAAAATCAGGGATGGTAAAAATGTGCCGTTTGAAGGCTCCTACGGCTTCGGTTATGACGTTGTCACCAAGGGCTGGCAGAAAGCCTCTTTACGAAAGCTGGACCCGGCGACCAGCCAGCCAAACCAGCCCGAGCACGCTTTTGCAGAGAGCCAGCCGCTCCAACCGGGTGAAATCGTCACCCTCGAATTTTCGCTCCTGCCCTCGGCTACTTTCTTCAAGAAAGGGGATGTCGTGCGCCTGGCCCTGCAAGGTCACTGGCTCTTTGGCACTATCCTGCCAATCAACGGTCCCGCTAAATACGAAACCAGCCCGGCGGGAACCTGCACCCTCTTTTGCGGCGGCGACTATCCCAGCCAGCTAACCATCCCGGTCAACCCGGTCTAGCCGGCAAAATCAAGGGTAGAATCAGAAGTAATTTTATTAAACCAGGAGGTTTTATATGGCAACCTCGGTCACTTTATCTCAGGAACAAACCGGCCACACGACCCTGCCAGCCGTGGCGCGGACCCTGGCGGTCCTCAAACGGGTGCTAAAGCAGTTAGTAAGAGACCGCCGCTTCCTGGCCCTTTCTATCGCGGCCCCTTTGTTAATAATGTACCTGTTAAAAATCTTTTTCGATAGCCTGGGGAACTTTGGACCGAGCCGCTATATCGTCCCGGCAGGCGCGCTGATTATCCACTTCCTGACCTATATCCTTTGCGCTATCGTGCTGGTCCGGGAACGCACCGCCCAGACCCTTCCCCGGATGCTGGTCAACGGCTACCGCCGGGCCGAAATCATCCTGGGCTACCTGGCGGCCTATACCATCCTGGCGACCATCCAGACCCTGATTGTCCTTTTCGAACTGGCCTGGGTCTTCAATCTTGATTACGACCTGGGTAAACAGTTATCGATTTACCTGGTGAACTGGCTGCTGGCCGTTATCTCGATTTCGCTCGGTATTTTCTTGTCGAATTTCTCGGAAAACGAGGGGCAGATGCTGCCGACCATCCCGCTGGTAATCCTGCCCTCGGTCTTTTTGTCCGGCTTTCTAATCAACGTGGATAAATTGCCCGGCTGGATAGAGTGGTTAAGCAGGCTGACCCCGCTCTACTACGCCAATACAGTCCTGCAATCGCTGATAAAACCGGGCGGGGAACTCAGCCAGGAATGGCCGAGTCTGCTGGGGCTGCTACTTTACGGGATTATTGTGCTGGTCCTGGCAACTTTTACGCTAAAGGAACAAGAATAATTTCTGAAGATTTGCTAACAGGCTGAAAAAGTGTTATTAAAGGTTTGTAAGAAGGCAGGTGATTGGCAGGCATATAAACCGGAGTTATCAATTTCATGGAATCTTCCGAAAACAATTCCTATAAATTTAATAAAGATACCCTCCGGCAAACCGATAAGCTTTCCAGCCGGAGAGCCCCCAAAATCCCGGTCCTGCGGCAGTTGTCCCAGGGGTTAGCCGGGGCGAACCACCTGATTCCCGAAGTGCGGCGGACTGTCAAACCGGCAACCCATGTCCAGGGAACCCAGGAAGAACCGCTCCGGGTCGAGACCATCGAATACAACAAAATGCGCTGGATTAACATCGAACGGCCCGGCAACGCCGAACTAACCTGGCTGCACCAGCACTTCGATTTTAACCCGCTCCACCTGGAAGATATTACCAGCCGTTTGCAGCGCCCTAAGATTGACGATTACGAGGACTACCTTTTTATCGTGCTTCACTTCCCGGTCCACATGAAGACCGAGCAGGTGACGGTCGCGGCGGAAATTGATATTTTCCTCGGCCCTGACTATGTCGTGACCGTTACGGACGGTAAGTTGCGCCCCCTGAACCGGCTGTTCGAGCAATCTCGAAATAATTCCGGCAAACGGCACGGCGTAATGGGCCGGACCCCCTCGTTCGCGGTCTACCGGATTATTGACGTGCTGGTGGACTATTGCTTCCCCGGCATTAACAAACTGGCCGAAAAGCTGGAAGAATTGGACGACAAAATTTTTACCAGCAGTTCGACCGATGTTATCCAGGATATTTCAATCCTCCGGCGCGATATTATCGCCTTCCGCCGGATTATCAAACCGCAAATCTCGGTTATCGCCAGCCTCGAACACCGCCGCCGCACCAACGACCAGGAAGAAATGGAAGCCTTCTATAGCGACATCAGCGACCATATCAGCAAAATCTGGGATTCGCTGGAAGAATATAAAGAGATTATCGAGAGTCTGAGCGCAACCTACGACTCGCTCACTACCCACCGTCTTAACCAGGTCATCAAGACCCTGACCATTATCTCGGTCATGCTTTTGCCGCTAACCCTGATTAGCGGTCTTTACGGCATGAACGTCAGCCTCCCTTTTTCCGAGGAACCCTGGGCCTTCTTCCTGATTTTATTCTTCTTGCTCATTACCGCTGGCGGGATGCTGGTATTCTTCCGCAGCCGCAAATGGCTTTAGTCTGGCCGGGGCACGAAGACTTCCAGGGCCGCCGGGTGGACCTTAAACCGTAAGGGCGTGCGCTGGCAAACTTCGCCATCCAGGTTAACCCGGTGCGTGCGGCGGGTTTCGACAAGCACCTCGGTCGTATTGAAGTGCTGGACTTTAGGGTGTTTGACGTAGCTGCCATCCAGCAGACCGGGAATTATCCGGGCCAACTCCAATAACCCCATTTCTTCCAGGACCGTCACGGATAGCAAACTGTCGTCAAGGGTAGCGTCGGGCGCGCTAACAATACCGCCCCCGAAGTAGCGCCCGTTGGCAACCGCGACCTGCAAGGCTTTGAACTCGCGGATGGTTTCGTGCCCGGCTTCTTTATAGGTCAGTTTGAAGTGAATGGGGCGGCGCTGGGAGAATGCCTCGAAGGCGGCCACACCATAAGCCAGGGGACCAATCCATTTTTTTAGAGAGTGATTCATCTTCCCGGCGACTTCTACCCCCAGCCCGACCGAGGCGACATTCAAAAAACATTTATCACCCGAAAGACCTAAATCTACCCGTTCGGTATAACCGGCTTTGATGATTTCGACCACTTTTTTGATGTCTTTGGGAATATTGAGGGTCCGGGCGAAATCGTTGGCGGTGCCGAGCGGAATAACACCGAGCCGGATTTTGCGGTCGGCCAGCGTCCCGGCCAGCGCCGAAATGCTGCCGTCACCCGCCCCGACAATAACCGTGTCAACCTCGGTCTTCTCCAACAATTCTTCCAGCCAGGGCTTGATGTTGACCGGGTTTTTTATCGCCCGGCCCGCCACCACCCCGATACCCTGGCTTTGCAGTTCGGCCATGATATTGTTGAAACTGGCCTCACCCTGGCGCGATTTGGCGTTAACCACCACGACAACTCGGCCCATCTCACGCCCCGGTGTATTCTGCGCAAGAGCCGCCCGTTGCGGCAGTTCTTGTGATTCTAACATAGCTCTATCTCTTTCCTGGTTACTACTATTTTATCCAATTTCGCTGTTTATAACTTAACGCTTCCTCGAAAGTCTAATTCTAAAATTTGACCTGATTATAAAAGCCAATATATTATGCTGATTATTCTAAAGGCATTTTTAGTGCCAGGCCGGGCCGGGAGCCAGCCTAATATTATGTAAAGTACCCTCTAAGCTTGACACTTGGGGCCTCTGCGGTATAATTGGAAACCTATAGCGAGTATTATTGGTATAAGGAGCGTGACATTTTGCCAGAAGACTTCGCACCAGCAGCACCGGAACAACCCGAAGAGACAAACGAAATTTCAGAAGAAGAACTGAAAGAACAGCCAGAAGCAGCGCCGGAACCGGGCAAACGGATTGGCAAAGCCGATTTGCATATGCACACCACGGCCAGCGATGGTATGGGCACGGTCGAAGAAGTCCTCGAACACGTCCAATATAATACCGACCTCGACGTTATAGCCATAACCGACCACGACGAAATCAGGGGAGCCTGGGCGGCGCGAGATTTGGCTGCCAAACGCAACTATCGCTTTGAAATCATTATGGCCCAGGAAATTACCAGCCGGCACGGCCACATCCTGATTTACGGGGTGGAAGAACCTTTCAAAATGTTCCAGTCGCTCGAAAAAACGGTGGAATGGGCGCACGAACGCGGCGGCGTGGTTATTGTGCCGCACCCGTTAAGTTTCATGACCCTCAGTGTGGGTGAGAAAAAGTTACGCAGCCTTTTTGATAAATCCCTGGCGGTAGACGGCATCGAAGTATTAAACCCGTCGATTGCAGGCTATGTGCGCCGCCACCGGGTCCGCGACGTCAATAGCGAGGAATGGCACCTGGCCGAAATCGGTAACAGCGACGCCCATTTCCCCCGGCATATCGCCTCGGCTTATACCACTTTTGAAGGACAAACTGCTGCCGACCTTCTAAAAGCTATCCAGGAACGGAAAACCACCGCGCATGGGCGCTATCTGACCATCCGGGAACAACTTCAGGGCGCCGGGAAGCAGAATTTACGCAGCCTGGTGGTTCTACCCGCCGATAAAATCCGGCGCGGAATTGCCACTTTCAACCGCAATAAGAGCGACAAGAGTAAACCGTAAATAACGCTCATTTGCGGACACTGGCCCCAGAGAGGAAACCGACTTTATGAAGATTTGCCTGGTTTCACCCTACGACTTCGCGCGCGAAGGCGGGGTAAACCAACATATCATCGCCCTGGCCGAAGAATTCCGGGCCCAGGGTCATATTGTAAAGATTATGGCTCCTTCCTCTGCCGATGAAGACGAGACCCCTGAAGCCGACCCTGACATCTACCGGGTCGGTAACGTGGTACCGATTAAAGCCAATGGCAGCGTCGCCCGGATTACGCTCTCGCTCAATCTTTCCGGCCAGATAAAAAAAATTCTGCAAACCGAGCAGTTTGACGTGATTCACATTCACGAACCGCTGATGCCCGCGTTACCTTTGACCGTACTGGCGCACTCAAAAACCCTGAATATCGGCACCTTCCACGCCTTTTCCCAGAGCCACATCGGCTACTATTACGGGCGTTATGTGCTGCGGCTGTTTGTCAGCAAGTTAGATGGCCGGATTGCCGTGTCAAAACCGGCGGTGGATTTTGTCACCCAGTATTTTCCGGGTTACTACGAAATCATTCCTAACCCAATTGACCTGAACCGCTTCACCACCGAGGCTCAACCCCTACCCCAGTTTATGGACGGTAAGCTCAACATCCTGTTCGTGGGACGCATCGGGGAACGGCGCAAAGGCTTAAAATTCCTGCTGCGGGCCTTCAATTACATCAAACAGCAGATGCCCAACGTGCGCCTGATAATCGTCGGTAAGGGCGATACCAAAGGTTATGAACGCTACCTGCGTAACAACGGTATCAAGGATGTAATTTTCGCCGGGTTCGTGCCGGACGACATGCTGCCGCGCTACTATAAGAGCGCGCATGTCTTTTGCGCCCCTTCGACCGGCGGTGAAAGCTTTGGTATCGTGCTGGTCGAAGCGATGGCTTCGGGCCTACCGATTGTCGCCAGCGATATACCGGGTTATGCCAGTGTGGTCCAGCACGGCAAACAGGGCTTGCTGGTCGAACCAAAGAATATCGAAATGCTGGCGATGTCGCTCATCCGGTTGCTGGCGGACGCCAATTTGCGGGCCGGGATGGGTCGGGAAGGCCGCCTGAAGGCGGGGCAGTTTAGCTGGAAGAATGTAAGCCAGCGCGTCCTCGATTTTTACGAACGCAGTGAAAACCGGCGCCGGGCCAAACTCCGGCTAAAAAGGATGCGCCATAATCGCCGGATGCTCTCGCGGACTTACGGTTTGGGCTGGCTATTGCGGCGGCGGTACCAGGCCGGGCAACCTGAAAGAATTTCCAAGACCCGGCAGGGTTAGGCCGGTTTAACAGGACCGGCACAGTTTTAAGATAGCTCGCACCAAAATAAAAAGCACGGATTTCGGCGTAACATTTCATTTAAGAAAGTAAGAATCACTCTATGTTATCGAACCTTATTGAAGATTGGGCCAGGGGAATCGCCCGGCAAGTAGGCCGGTTTGTGGCGAAAAGCCACCTTTCACCTAACGCCCTGACTATTATCGGCTTCCTGCTCAATTTCCCGGCAGCGTTTATCCTGGCCCAGGGCCAGAGCTGGAGCTGGTGGGTTGGCGCGTTGCTGGTCCTCTTCGCCGGGGCTTTCGATATGCTGGACGGTGCGGTAGCGAAAGTTACCGGCAAAACGACCAAGTTCGGCGCTTTCCTGGATAGCACCCTGGACCGTGGCAGCGAGGTGGTGGTCTTTTTGGGCCTGTTGCTCTACTATCGGAGCGGCCCGACTACCGACCAGTATCACGGCTCCATCCTGGTCTATATCGCGATTGCCGGGTCGATGCTGGTAAGCTATGTCAAGGCGCGGGCCGAAGGGCTCGGTATGGAATGCAAAGGGGTAGGTTTACTCCCCCGGCCAGAACGGGTCTTGATGGTTGTAGCGGGTTGTATTATCAATGTCTGGTGGGATTTGGGCCTGATTGTGGTGTTGTGGATTTTAGCGATTGGCACGAACGTCACGGCCATCCAGCGCATCTGGTACGTCTACACGACCGCCAAAAAGCAAGACCTCGCGGCAGCCCAGGCCGCCAGTGTAACCCAGGCTGCCAGCAGCATAGCCCAGGTCCAACCGGTTAAACCGGCTACTGTTGCCAGCTCGGCCAAAGAAGTGCCCCAGGAAGACGCTGCCGGGCAAGAAGAACTGGCCCGCAAAGGCTGGCTTTTCCGTCGGGCCGGGGGTGGAGGCCGCTAAGAGGTCAGGCACTTTTTGAAACTGGTCGCACAGGGGTGCGGCCTTTTTTATTTCTAGAAATAGCATTTTCTGCAATCATTTAGACACTTTATACCTTAAGAAACCAACTCATAATTAAATTATTTTATGGGACTTTGCTTTGCAACAACTTTGAATATAATTCGTTGCTTAAAATTTAAAAATATCCTCGATACCTATTATATTATTGATTTACTTTGGATTAGGCAATAACTTAGCTTTGAGTGAACTATTTTGGAAAAAGTCTGCTAGAATAAACAGGTTGTTGGCTGCAAAGGGTTGGCAAGCGCCACATAGCGCCGGGACAGCTACCGGCTCGAAGGGATGGCGCTAAAAGTTTTTGCAATTTAGGATAAGGGTTAAATTGCAAAGGCCTGGCTGTGGCAAACGCCCAACCAGGTTAATCCAACCGGCAGACCTGCAAATTATAGTGGTGAACGCTGAAAAGGGTTTATAGCAGAGTTTTAAAAGAAGGACCGGAAACGAAATAGCATCCTTCGAAACTCAGCGTTTAAGGGTTAATTAAATACCGGTCTTTAGTAGCTTTTGAGGGCTTTAAAACTCGTCGAAGCTACAGGGGCCGAAAAGGAGATTTAGAATGAAGGTTAAAGCAGTGGTGCTTTTGTTAGTGGTTGCCCTGATGGGAGCAGTAGTGGTAGCTCCTATGCAAGCGAAGGCCGCCCCGCCGGCCCCGGCGGGTGTTTCGGTGCCGTTAACTGACCTGGTCGGCACCGTAGTAGACGGCAACACTATTACTTCTTCTGTCCTGAATGTTACCAGCTTCGCTAACCAGGGCGGTACCCTCACCGCCATCGGTACGGTCACAACTACCCTGAGCAATGCTCTTACCGGGGTTACCCAGACAGTTGCCCAGAATGTTGCCGTCCCGGTTGACCTGCTAGGTTCGACCGGTTCCTGCCAGATCCTGGACCTGGTCCTTGGCCCTATCAATTTGAACTTGCTGGGTCTTGTAGTCACAACCAACCAGATTCACCTCAACATTACGGCTCAGAGCGGCCCTGGCAACCTGGTGGGTAACCTGCTTTGCGCTGTGACCAACCTGCTTAACAACGGCGGGCCGGTCAGCGGTTTGGTCGGGCTGTTAAACAACATCCTGCGCAACCTGTAAAACATCTCGATTATCCCGGCTTTACTAAAACCAGGATAATCGAAATTTAAAAAGGGCAGGGGTCACAAAAGTGACTTCTGCCCTTTTTTTAATTCCTTTTCTAGAAATGATTTTCCTGGAAAATGTTAAACTCGGCCAACAATGGCAGGTGGTCGGAGGCTTTCGGGGCAGGGTTGGCCAGCCAGACCTGGCAACTATCCAGCCTTTCCAGCATCAAATTATTGGCAAAAATATAGTCTAAACGTACATCGGGTCTTGGAGCGGGCAGGGTGTAACCGGGATACTCCCCGCTATCGGGAAAGATGGCCCGGAAACAATCGGTTAAACTGTTATCGAGGACCGCCTGGATGGCCTTGCGTCCGATACCTTCTTCCTGGGCCCGCATTTGCTGCCGGTAGGGCCAGGGCCACTCTTCCGAGGTCAGGTTATCCTGGGGGCTGACGGTATTAAAATCACCCACCAGGAGGCAGGGGTTTTCACGTTGGGAAGTCATATAACCGAGGATGGCTCTTACTTCTTCAACGCGATGTTGTTCGTGTGCTACGCCATAGCCGGGATAGAGATGAGCCGCAAAAACCGTCAGGGGATAGCCCGGCGCGGCGATTTGCGCTTCCACCATCGTGTGAAAAAATTCGCTCGTACCGCCGTGGTTCTGGCTTTTCAAGATGGGGTAGCGGCTTATAATCCCCACGTGGTAGCCCCGATTGCCTTCACCCAGGACGTGTTCGAAACCCAGGAGGGCGGCCAAACTTTCAAAGACAAATTCGTCGTTGGCCTCTTCGATAGCGACAATATCCGGCCCGGCCTCTACCAGGATTTCGCCCAGTTCGGCCAGAAAATCTTCCCCGCCATCTTTGATGTTGTAAGTCATGACTTTCATTGGATACGCCCCTCCTGAACGTGCTAAAAAAGGTTGGTTCCAAGCGAAAATAGAATCAGGCGGTTAAAAGAAACTGCAAAATCTGGCGCGCCCCTTGCTTGCTTACCTTGTCGTTGGCCTCTCTACAGCGCGCCGATTGGACACAGGCCGGGCAACCCGCCGCGCAACGGCAGCTTTTGACGGTGCTATAGGCCAATTGTAACAAATCCTCGACCCGCTCATAGCAGCCGTGGACGAACCCGGCCCCACCTTCACAACTATCGAAAAGATAAATCACTGGCTGGGCATTATGCAAGATGTCGGCCCCGTCCGAGGTCGAGCCAATATCGGTGGGGTCGCACATCACTTCTAGCGGCAGTAACCCCAGGAGCAGGTGTTCGAGGCCGTGCAACCCGGAATCGAATGCCGCTATCATGCCAAATTTCTCGCGAGGCGGCAAAACTAAGCGGAGTAGCTCGTGATGAGACTGGATGGTTAGAGGATAATCCAGGTTGACCACATCGGCCCGGCGCGAGTTACGGCGGAAAAGCGGCTCCTCGCGGTAGCCGTAGACCTGCTCTACGACCTCGCCCCGGCCCCGGCCCACTTTCAGGGAGAGACCGGGCCGCAAGGTGACGGTCCGTTCCTCCGGGTTCGGCTCCATCTTTATAGTGGTGCGGGCCACCGAGGAAGTCGAATGGGTGGTCACTTCGGGGCGGACATACACTTTATTGGCCCGCTCGTCCAGCCGTTCGACCCGGAAAGTCTCGCCCGCGTGGGTATAAATCGCGCCGGGATGGGTCTCGGTGTAGAGGTTGGGCGGCTCAATCAGGCCAATTTCCCTGCCGGAACTGGTGTTGACGATACCGAACTTGCGGGTCGTGCTGGTCCGCAGCGAAAGGCGGGCGTGAGGGTTATCCTCACCCGGATAGAGACAGTAGCCGCGCCGGTTGACCAGTTCTTTTTCGGCCAGCAACTTTTCGGCCAGCTTTATAACCGACTCAGGGTAATACTTTTGCAAATCGGCCCGGTTGAAAGGTAGCTCTTTAGCCATGCATAAAAGGTGCTGGCGGGCGATGTTCTCGTTCTCGACGTTCAGAAGGGCGCTTTCAGGCTGACGGTTGAAAAGGGCGGTCGGGTTCGCCAGGAAATACTGGTCAATCGGGTTCTGCGAGGCTACCAGGAAAACCGCCGCGTCTTTATCGCCCCGGCCCGCCCGCCCGGCCTGCTGCCAGACCGCCATCTGGCTGCCCGGATACCCCGCGATTATTACCGCGTCCAGCCCGCCGATGTCTACACCAAGTTCGAGGGCATTGGTGCTGAAGACCCCGCCGACCTCGCCTTTTTTGAGTCCGGTTTCGATGGCAACCCGCTCCTCGTTACGCAACCCGGCCCGGTAGACCGTCACGCCCTGCATCTGGCGAGTGCTGCTTTGCTCCTGGCACATCCGGTACATCGTTTCGGCGTAACGGCGCAAGCGGCTAAAACAGAGGGTGCTGTATTTATAGCCGTTCAACATCTTAAAGAGGTCGACCGTTTCTTCGAGATAGGAGCGAGTAACAGGCTCGGCGGTGGCATTGGCCGTTTCGCCGACAAAGGTGGGCGGCTGCCAGATGACAAAGTAGCGTTCGTTCTTCCCGGCCCCGTCATTACTGATAATCTTAAAGTCTTCCAGGCCGGTCAGCTTTTCGACCAGTTCGGCGGGATTGCCAATCGTGGCCGAGCAGCACACAAACTGCGGCTTAGCCCCATAGAGGGCGCAGACCCGGCGCAGACGGCGCAGCAGGTGGGCGATATGCGAACCGAAGACACCCCGGTAGGTATGGACCTCGTCCACCACGATATAGCGCAGATTCTTTAAAAATTCGGGCCAGGCTTTGTGCCAGGCAGTCAGGGAAAGATGGACCAGTTCGGGGTTGGTCAACAGGATATTGGGCCGGGCCCGGCGGACCGCTTTTTTCTCGTCGTCGCCCAGACCGCCGTTATATTTGAAAGCCCGGATATTTTTCCCGGCCTCTTCCAGTTCGTCCAGCCAGCCGTTAAGGGTGGCTAACTGGTCGTTCATGAGGGCGTTGGTCGGAAAGATATAGAGGGCGGTGGCGTCCGGTTCTTTAAGGATGGTTTCGAGGACCGGCAGGTTAAAGCTGAGAGTCTTACCGCTGGCGGTGGCCGTGACCAGGGCGATATTATGACCCTGGCGCAGAGCTTCGATAGATTCGACCTGGTGGGTATAAAGCTGGCGGATACCGCGCCGTTCGAGAGCCGCGCTCAAAGATGGGGGCAAGGGGGAAGAAAGTTCGCCAAAGGTAGCAGGACGCGCGGGCAGTTTTTCGATATGGACCAGGGTATCGTTGGTATCTCCGGCCAGGCGAGCGTTGCCCCGACCGTTATAAGCGTTTTTTAGCTCTTTAAGAAGTTCCGGCGCGGGCAGGCGAAATCCCACCTGCGCCGGAAATCCGGGGGACTTATTCGGAAATCCACTTGTCGCTGGCGCGTTCCCAGCTTGCGAGCGCTTCGTCACCAAAGAAAAGTTTTACCTCGTTTTCGGCGCTTTCCGGGGCATCGGAAGCGTGAATCAGGTTGCGGCCAATTTCGACGGCAAGGTCGCCCCGGATGGTGCCGGGGGCCGCGCTGGCCGGGTTGGTTGCCCCAACGGTGCTGCGGACGGTTTCGATGGCTTTCTTGCCTTCGAGAGCCATCACGACTACCGGGCCGCTGGTGATGTACTGGACCAGACCTTCATAAAATGGTTTACCCTGGTGGACGCCGTAGTGCTTCTGGGCCAGTTCACTTGAAATAGTCATAAGCTTCAAGCCCACAATCTTTAAACCGCGCCGTTCGAGCCGGTGAGTAATTTCGCCGATAAGCCCACGCTGCACGCCATCAGGCTTGATGATTACCAGAGTTCGTTCCAAACCGTTTATTCTCCTTTTTCTTGTTTACTCAAAAAAGACCCAAATGGCGGATTCCGCACTTGGGCATCTTCCCCAGGCACTAAAGCGGCTGGAGAAGCTTTGAACCAAAGGATAATACTTTTCAGACAAAAGAGCAACCGTTAACAGGGTGAAATTTGAACCATCACAATAAACCAGTAGCCGGGGATTTCGTCCGGCTGAAACGGGGGCAAACCCGACCCTCGAACTAACTTTGGAACTCCTTTTCGACCAACCGGGCCGCTTTGAGCATTGCCAGCCGCACCTCGCCCAGCCGGACCGGCTGCTGGCAAATCGCAATCATGACCTGCTCGGCGGCATTGCACATCAAAAGAGAGCCGTTCTGGGCCTCTATAATAGTATCTTTCAGGGGACCGATACCCAGGCGCTGAGTGGTTTTGGTAATCGTATCAAACATATTGGCGGCCAATGCGCCCAGGATTTCGGCATCGTCCCCCTCAATCATCATAGTTTGAATAACCAGGCCGTCCCTACCTACCAGCAGACCGCCAATCACACCCTCGGTTTTAACCAGTTCGTCGAAGACTCTACGCATCGTTGTATCCTTAACAGTCTGAAAATTGGTCTAACGAGTAAGGTATTGCTTTGTTATTTTTTGGTTCCGGCCCCGGCCAGCGCCTTGCTGTACTCGGCCAGGGCGGCCTGGAACTGGCCCTGTTTCTTGTAGGCATCGCCCAATACCCGGTGAAAACGCGGGTTGGCGTCCACCGAGCCGGTAACTTCCTTGAGTTTGGAAATAATCCCCGGCAGTTCGGCTTTATCGGCGGTCTTGACGGCCTGGTTAAAGAAGTTAAGCGACTGGTTGTAATCCTGCCGGTCAAATGACTGGGCCGCCTTTTGCAGGCTGTCCTGGGTCGGGCTGGCGGTAGAGGCGCTTTCGACAGGCGCGCTTTGAACGACCGGGACTGCCGCTTCAGGCCGGGCCTGGACTGGCGCTGGTTCCGGCGCTGGCGGGGCAATCTCGGCGGCTTGGACAGGTTCCTGAACAGGTGCAGGTTCGGGTACTGGCTCGGCAACCTCGGCGGCTTCAACAGCCACAGGCTGGGGCTCCTCATCCGGCGCTTCGGCATAGGCCGGACCGGGCAGGTCAGCAACCCCGGCAGGTTCCAGGCTGGGCGGAAGTTTCTCCGAAGCTACCGCCGCATCGAGCAATTCGATAGGGGTCTTTTCCGGCGGGGCCGGGGGAGTCGCCTCCTGACCGGCGGTGCGGGCTTCCAGTTCTTCGATAGGCACCAAATCTTCATCGCTAATTTCGGCAGGGCCGGAATCGGCAGGCAAATTGCCGGACTGGCTGCGCCGGGCGACCAGCTTTTCAAAAAGCGAGGGCTGGCGGTTGCCGGTCTCCTGCTCCGGCTCGGTCGAAGCCTGGCGCGACCAGCCGAACTCCCGCAGCGGTTTGGCCTCGTCCGCTTCGGCGGAGGCTGGTGGCGGAGGCGGGACAGATTGAGCGTAATCAGTCTGGCTCAACGGTTCAAAAGGGTTGAACCCGACCGAGTCATTTTCCCCAAAGAGCTTGTTACTTTCGGCGTTCCAGGTAAACGGCTCAAAGTCGAAATCGGTGGACGGCGCGGGCGCGGCAGGACGGGGCGACGGCGGAACGGGTAGGTCTTCAAAATCGGCCAGGCTAAAGGGCTGGATTTCCTCCATGTCCGGCTCAACCGCCGGGGCTGGAGCCGGTGAGACATCCTGGCTCTGGCGCAAAAGGTCCGCGAAAGGCACCTGGTTAGCTTCCGGTACGGGCGAAGACCTTCGCGGCGGCGGGGCCAGGGGCGGCGGAATCGTCTGGGTGCCATCGTCCTCGAAATTGAAGGGCAGCAAGTCGTCAAAGTCCTCATCGGCGGCAAAAGCCGAGGGCGCGACCGGTGCAGCCGGCGGGGCCGGAGGTGGCGGTGGTACCGCCGCTTCGAATTCCTCAAAACTGAACGGCTTCAAATCGTCCATATCCAGGCCCAGGTCAAAGGCCGGGACCGGGGGTGCGGGGGGCGACGCGGCCTCGCCGCCAGCGCGCCGGGCTTCGCCGGACACTTCGGGGAGAGGCGCAGGGGGCGTAGCTGGTTCGAATTCGTCCAGGTCGTCGTCCAGGCGGAAAGGCTCAAGCTCCCCGGTCAGGCCGGTATGAGCCGCCGGTGGGGCCGGGGGCGGCGTCACCAGGGGCATGGGCGGAGTGGGTTCGCCAAAATCGGTGCTGTCATCCAGGTTAAACGGGGCCAGGTCGCCAAAATCGCTGTCGTCAAAGGCGGGGGTACCGGCAGGCGGCTCCGGGGTAACGCCAGCGGGCGGCGGGGTCAACCAGGAAGGCAAGGCTTGATTAGCCGGTTCAGGTGCGGACGAAGGCAGTACGGCGTCATTTACCAGCCAGGCCGGTAAATCGCCCAGGTTGGTCGGGCCGGTATCCTCACGCGAACGGATGCGAGCCGGGGGTGTGTTTACATCGGCGATAAAAGGGCTTTCAGGCCCCAGGTTGGACTGGTCAACTTCATCCTCGTCCACGGCAAAGGGCTGGAGATAATCGGGGAGTTCCTCCCGCTCCCAGTCAAAAAGGTCGTTCACATTCTCGTTGCCGCGTCTGATGGGCATTGGTGAGTTCTCCTGCAAAGTAGGTGGTGAGGCCGGGGAAACGGAACCGGTGCTTTCGGTGGCGGCATCGGTATCCAATTCTTCCAGACCGCTAAACGCCGGAAAGCTCGACTCCTGGGCCATCTGTTCCAGGACAAAATCAGGGACCGGGCCGGTCTCGTCGCGCTTGTAGAAAGCATAAGGCTCCCGGTAAACCTCATTTAGTTCCTCAGCCGGGTTAGCGGCGGTTGCGCCTTCTAACATAGGCAACGGCTGGCCCGGTTCGGCCCCAGGCTCGGTTTCCGGCAGACCGGGCGACTCAACAGCGGCGGGTTCGGCACCGGGTTCTTCCTGGGGCGCGCCGGCTGTTTCAGGCGTGGTGGAAGGCACCGGGATAGGATGCGGCTCCGGTTCGGGTTCCAGCGGCAAACCAGGCGCTTCCGCCGGTTCGACCGGCTCCAGGGTGTCATTTGAGGAACCGGGCGCGGTAATTTCATCACCCGAAAGGGCCGGGGACACTTCAAAAGCGTCAAACTTAAACTGTTCGGTCGGTTCTTCGGCGGGATTGTCCGTAGCGTACAAATCCTGGAAATAAAAGGCCGGTTTTATAACCCGTTCCTCCGGCTTAGAAGAACCTCTGGTAGCCTCCGGCTCCGCGTCTTCCTCAAAACTAAACGGTTCAAGAGGGGGCATAGCGAAATCTTCCTTCTGCGCTTCCCGGTTAACGGCACCCGGAGCAGCGCCAGGTGGTTCATTATCTGTAAAGAACGGCGGAATATCCTGCATAAATTCCGGCGGTGACACGTCCTCATCAAAAGTAAAGGGCGCTATATTCGACCCAAACGAACCGGTCGCACCGGATGTGGTCGCACCAGGCCCGGACCCGCCACGCGGAAAAGAAAAACTGCTCGAAGCCTCATCCGAGAGCTCAATATCAGGGTCAAGCGCGAAGGGCTCCGGCGCTTTGGCCGGGGCAGGTTCTGAATGGGTGTGGGTTTCGACTTCTTCAAACAGGCTCAAATCACTATCTTTGGCGAAGGATAAATCCAGGTCAAACGCGCCGGACGTGACCGGGGCCGGGGTGGGAGAGGGGTGTACCGCCGGGACAAGGGGAGAATCCGCCGGGTGTTCGACTTCCTCAAAAAGGTGGAGGGGGTCGCTTTCCTCGTGGACGGCTGCGCCCACTGTAGCCTCAGACAAAGGCGCTTCCTGGTCCGAGGCGGTAGCGCCCGGTTCGTCTTCTTCGGTTTCAGGGTAGAGACCCTCATCGGGGTTGCCACCTTCCGCCACGTGTTTTTCGGTATCGGAAAGGAGCGCAAACAGGTCAAAGCCTGCGGCAGGTCCGGCGGGCGGCGGCTCTATTTCGGTGACGGAAGGCAGGTCATCCCTCAAACCAAGCACAACATCGGTTTCTGGACCGCCGGTAGCCCATTCCGGCACCAGACTTTTGCGATCGGCGACCTGGGCGTTCAGGCTTTCCATGTCAGGCGCGGGGATAGAAGGCACGCCCAGCATCGAAATATAATTCATGGCATCGTTCGAGGTCGCCGAATCCTCGAAAAGTCTTTCGGCCAGCAGATTCAGCGGGTCGAGAGCGTGGGCGCGTTCGAGATAGTCTGACGCGTGTTCCTGGTTGCGGCGGACCCCGTAGATGTGCCACAGGACCAGGTTAGCCTTGACCAGGAAAGGGTTATTCTGGATTAAGTCCTGGGCCAGTTGCTCGGCCCGGTTATAATCGCGATTGCGCCAGTAAGCCTCCATCAGGCTGACCTGGACATCGAGCCGGTTGGGGGTCTGGCGCAAGACAGTGTTATATTCCTCGATGGCCTGGCCGTAGAGACCGTCGCGCAGGCGACCGTTGGCAAGCCCGACCTTGCTCATGCGAATCTGGGCCCGCACGCCCGGCTGGCGTTCGCGGTAGAGCCGCAACAGTTCCTCGCGAAGTTGCTCGATACTGGGGTCGAGTTCGAGCGCCCTCTCGCAGTAAAGAATGGCGTCGTCGAGGTGATTTTGCTCGTATGCGATAAAGCCCCGGTCAACATAGCCGAGGACATCCTGGGGGTCGCCGGAGAGGACAAAGATAAAAAGCTGTTCGGCTTCGTTAAAGAGGCGTTGTTCGGTGTAAGCTTCACCCAGCATGCGGGTAGCTTCCAGGCAGCGCGGATAAAAATTAAAGATGTGGTGGCAAAGAGCTATCGCTCTTTCAGGGTTTCCCGCTTCCAGAGCCGCTTTGGCGTCACTAATTACGTCTTCTAAATTCACCCGGTTTATCGCCATTATTTGTCCTGAAGCTGTATCTTGGAGGTGTAATTATTTACATAATACGTAATAACAGGGTCATTATAAAACAGGAGGTCTGAAATATCAATAGTACCTCTGCTCACCCCGGCCCGCCACATTAAATAAAATTAAATCCAAAAGTAAGAGTCAAATGGAATTTTATATAGCCTTGTGTGGTATTTATTAAAAATGTAAAAAGGAACCACTGATTAAGGGTTCCCTTCAGCTTCACTTTATAACCTGGAAAATTTACTCCACCGGAATCAGGGTGCTTTCGACCTTTGTAGGCGCTTCGGGCACGGGGTTTTCCGGGACAGCCCCGTGAATGAGGGTGTGGGCATGTTTGAGCAAAAGTTCGACCCGGTCGGGCCGGACATTTTTGGTTTCGAGATATTTTTCCAGCAATTGCAAAGGCGATAACCCCTCCACCGAGGCTCCACCCAACCGGACGCGCCGGGGCCGGTCTACTTTCCGCTCGACCCCGGCCAGGTGATAAATATCGTACTCGTTGAGGGTGCGGCGCAGTTCGTCCTCGCGCAACCCGGCCAGTTGGTCGGGCCGCAACTTCAAGCGGACCCGGACAATCGCGTTTTGGAGGCCCGGCCCTTTTAAGCGGGCCGCCTCGCGCTGGATGGCCTGGACCGCCGCCGAGGTCGGGTTTAAGAGGCTGTCCTCGTCAATATCCTCGATATTCAAATCGAGAGTGCGGAAAGGCCGGACCAACGGGTCTTCGATAAAATGCCAGTTGGTCAGGCGGGTGATGCGGCCACCACCGGGGTCATCAATCTCGACCAGGATAAACCCTTTGGGGTCGTTTTCCTCGCCAAAATCAATCCGTTCCAGGCTGCCGGGATAGACAATCGAGGTATCCCCGGCGCGCAAATCCTGGTGCTTGTGGATATGTCCGACCGCGATATAGTCAAAATTCTCCGCGCCTAAAATACTTTTTTGCAGAGCCAGGTCTTGCCCCAACATAATCGAGCGTTCGCTGCCGTAGGTCGCACCCACAATCGAGGCATGGACCGCCAGGACCGCCGGGTATTGCGGGTCTAGCTGTTTAAGCTGCTGCTTGAGCAGGTTCTCCATTTTTTCCAGGAGCAACTGGTTGAGTTCTTCCAGGCTCCGGCCCCGGTATTCCTCCCTGGTAATCAGGTTCTGGCGGGTCAGCCAGGGGAGCGAAACTATCTGCAACAGGCCCGATTTGGTCGGAATCTTGAAAAGCTCGATGCCCCGCGCCACGTACACGCCCGGCACCGCCAGGGTCTCGAAAATCTCGATAGAGTGGGCCCGCGTGGACATGTTGGGGAGGTCGTGGTTGCCCGTCAACAAAAATACCGGCACCTTATGGTGGACCAACCGCATGATGCGTTTGGCAAACTCGCGCTGGACGGTCGGGTTGGGGTCGCGGTTTTTATAGGCGTCGCCGGTAAAAAGGACGGCGTCTACCCCCGCTTCCAGGCCCCGGTCAATCGCCCGGTCGAAGGCCGCAACGAAATCTTGCAGGCGGGTGGGCAGGCCGGTAACCGGGTCAATCCGCGAGTAATTTTCGATTCCAAAATGTATATCGGACACGTGTAGAAGTTTCATGGCCTATGAACTGTAACACTTTGAGCGGATTTCGTCAACTTTTTTGTTCTAGTTTGGAAATAAATTGGCCGGTCGAAATCCACATGAAGGTAAAAATTTGTGTGGAAAAGCATGAATAATTTGTGGATAAGTGTGGACAACTGTGGATAAAGCCGGGAAAACCATGTGTATAAAACCCCCGGATTCCCAGTCCAAATTAGAAATTTGGTGTTGTATGATTACCTGGAGGCTAAAGTTTTCCACTTTAAAAAATATTACGGCGGAAGTTTTCCACAACCGCCGTTTGTAGGACCTATTAAAATTATAAGTGTCAAAAATCAGGCGGTCGTATCGCCGGTAGGAGTGGGCGCGGGCCGGGAAGGTTTGGCGCGGAAAAACCGGCGGATAATGAAGTAGACCACCAGGGCCAACGGGCCAAGCCAGACCAACCAGACACCCAGGGTTATAACCACCGAAGCTAATCCCTGCAAACCTTTAAGCGAACCGGCCCAGGCGTCTTCCAGCACAGCCAGGGGATTCCAGTCGCCGGTTGCGGTCGTACGGACGCTGGCAGGCAGGACCGGTGAAATGTTCACCGTAATGCTCGACATGGCCGTCCGCTTTTCGAGATAGTTAATCCGGCCCTGGCGCTGGTCAATCTGCCCGCGAATGTTCGTGAGCTGGGTCTGGACCGAAAGGATTTCATCTACCGTCTGGGCTTTGTTCAGCAGACGAACCAGTTCGGTTTCGGTGGCCTGAAGATTTTTCAACTGGGCCTGAATATCGACATATTCTTCGGTCACATCCTGGCTGGTGGTATCCTCGCTGGTGACTTTTACGCCGGTCAGCTTGCGCAACCGGTTCATGGTCTCATCAAAGGCGGCGGCGGGAACCTGGATAGTCAGGGTAGCGTAGGTCTTGTCGGCGCGGACGGTGGAATTAGACTGGAAGACCACCCCGCTCTTTTCGGTCGCGAGGGCCCGGACATCCATCAGGGTCTTTTCAACATCGTCCGCCGTCAGGGCCACCGTAGCGTTGCGGATAATCAGGCGGTCGGGAGGGAGGGATTGGTCAGCCGTGCTCTGGCTCCCGACGCTGCTGGCCGCTGTAGTACCACCGGAAGAAGGAGCCGCGCTATTTTTCGAACCACTCGCACTCGAAGTGGGTGCCGGGACGTTGCTGGCACCCGAAGCCTGCGGAGGGACCGCGTAACCGCCCGTCGTGGAGGCGTTTTCACTATAAGTATAGCTCTGCCCGGACCGGGTAGCATTGACGATAATGCCGATAACCATTGAAACGACCACGATTAAAACGAGGGCCAGAAGGGCCAGGCCCCAGCGCCGCCTGCTGCTCGAACGCAACGACTGCCAGCTTTTAGAAATCATCAAACGCTCCTTAAAACAAACTTTTATTTTTTCTATTTAATTCAACCTGTCGCGTGGGTGGCGTTTACCTGACCACCGGATGTATTTGTTTGTAGGAACGCAGGATTTTTATAAAAAATTACAGGGTTTCCCCTGTAATTTCTAAAATGTGACTTGACTCACGCTAATTAAAAAACTTGTGCAATTATCCTGGGAATCAAAGAAAGGAGGGCTGGGTAGGACAAACAACCGGGAGGATAAAATATAAAGTTGGTGGGAGAAAGGGCAAAAGATTAAGGTAGCCCGGTTGACTTAAAATTTATTAACTCAAACCGGGCAAGAAGTTTTGAGGCCGGGCCGGATTAAGGAAATTTAGCCAAGCGTGTTCGGCAAAGCGGGAGGTTGGTTATTGTGGGGGACCGTCACCGGGAGGCTATCCGCCAGTTCGTTAAGTTCGGCGGCCCGCTCTTTTATCTGGACCAGCAAATCGTTCCGGGGTCGCCGCTCGTACTCGGTTCGCAATTCCAACAAGAGGGTCGCCAGGCGGGCAATCTTGCGGACTTTGTCGGTCGAGTCGTCGGTTCTTTTTGGTTCCGTAAATGGCATTGTTCCTACACCTGCTAATCTTGTAATAACCGCGTGAAAGCATCCTCATCCAATATATTAATGCCTAACTGCTGGGCCTTGGTGAGTTTGCTACCGGCTTCCGCACCGGCAATCACATAATCGGTATTTTTCGAGACACTGCTACCAATCGTAGCGCCGCGCCGCTTGAGCAATTCTTCGGCTTGCTTACGACCGTAGTTTACCAAATTTCCCGTCAAAACAAAAGTCTTACCCGCCAGGGGCTTCGGCCCGCCGTCTTCCTCGATGGGGTCTTCGGTGCGCACTCCCGCCTCTTTGACTTTCTTGAGGACGGCCTGGTTGTTCTCATTCTGGAAGAATTCCACGATGCTCTGGGCGGCGACCCGGCCCATTCCCTTGATCGAGGCAATCGCTTCCACGTCAGCGGCTTCCAGGTTCGCCAGGCTGTGAAAGTGGTTAGCCAGCATTTCCGCCGACTTCACTCCCACGTGCGGAATACCCAGGGCCATCAGGAGGTTGTCGAGCGGCTTTTGTTTGCTATCCTCAATCTGCTTGAGCAACTTATCGGTGCTTTTCTCGCCGAAACGGTCCAAAGCCAGCAACTTTTCCCGGTCAAGATAATAAAGGTCGCCGTAATCTTTGAGGAAACCTTCATCATAGAAGCGGTGGGCGATACGCTCACCCATGCCGTCCACGCCCCGCACCGCCGAGAAAAAGAAAATCCAATCCTTCATCTGGAAGGGACAGTGATAGGGGTCGTTGGTGCAATACAGTTTCGGGTCGTTCGTGCCATCCTCGTCGGGGCGGCGGGTGGTCGGCGCGCCACAACTGGGGCAGGTGGCGGGCAACTCAATCGGCGTTTCCTCGCCGGTCCGCCGCTCGTCCATGACCTTGACTACGTTCGGAATCACATCACCGGCCCGCTTGACCAGCAAAGGGTCGTTGATGCGAAGGCCAAGCCGTTCAATCATATCTATATTGAAAAGAGTCGCGCTCTTGACGGTGGTGCCGCCGATGCTTACCGGTTCCAGGACCGCCAGCGGGTTAATCGTACCGGTACGCCGGACCGTCCAGGTAATTCCAAGGAGGCGGGTCACGGCTTCGCGGGCCGGGAACTTGTAAGCGGTGGCCCAGCGGGGGTCGCGCCCCACGAAACCAAGCCGGTCCTCGGTAGCGAAATCGTTTATCTTGATAACCGAGCCGTCAATCTCGAAATCGAGTTTATCCCGGCGGTCAATCCAGTTCTGGACGGCGTTCGAAACCGTTTGCAAATCCTGGCACAGCTTGATGTCGGGCGCAACCCGGAAGCCGAGCCGTTCAAAGAATTTAAGGGCTTCCCACTGGGTCTTGAGGTCCGGGCCGCCATCCATCTGGGCCAGGGTGTAGATAAAGACGTTGAGCGGGCGTTTGGCCGTAATCGAGGCATCTTTCTGGCGCAAACTCCCGGCGGCAGAGTTGCGCGGGTTGGCAAAAAGCTTCTCGCCTTTTTCGGCCAGTTCTTTGTTGAGCTTCTCGAAAGACGAAATCGGCATGTAAACTTCACCGCGCACTTCCAGGCGGGTCGGGATGGGATCATCCGAGCCATCCCGGTATTTCAGGTTCCAGGGAATAGATTTTATCGTCTTGAGGTTGGGGGTAATATCGTCGCCCGTGATACCGTCGCCACGGGTCGCGCCCCGCACCAGAACGCCGTTTTCGTAGAGCAAGGAAACCGAGAGACCGTCAATTTTCGGCTCAACCGTATATTCAAAATCGAAGCGTTTGTCGAGATATTTGAGGGCACGTTCGTTCCATTCGCCCAGACCTTCCGGGCTAAAGACGTTCGAAAGGCTCAGCATCGGCACTTCGTGGACGACCTTGGGAAATTCCGAAACCACCCCACCGACCGAAACCCGCTGGGTGGGTGATTCGGGCGTAATGAGTTCGGGGAACCTCGTTTCGAGGGCCTTTAGTTCGCGGAACAGGGCGTCAAACTCGGCGTCGGTGACTTCGGGGTCGTCGAGGATGTAATAGCGGTAGTTGTGATATTCAATCTGGTGGCGCAGGTCCAAAATCCGCTGGTTGGCCTGGTCCTCGGTGATATTTTCCGGGATAGGCTGCGGGTTAGTAGGCGTTTCCGCTATCTCACCGACGCTGCCGGTGTCTTCCATATTCATGCTGGCCTGGGCGGCTTCCGGTTTTTCTTTTTTAGGCATAATCTTCCTGGTTTCCTGGCTTATTTTGATTCTGATTATTCCGGCAGGACTTCAAACCGACCGGCTTTTCTTCCTGTCAACAACTTTTTTCTTCAGTTCATCATATATATCCAGAAAACTTTTAATTGGTGGGCTTATTATCCCAAGCGAAGCCCAGAAAAGGGCTTCAAATTGGTCAACCCAAAATCGTGCTATTGCAGGAGCTTTTGTCTTTGTCATAGAAATTCAGGGCTGGCTTAGAAAAAACCGCCGCGCCTGAAATTTCCTGGCGCGGCTGGTAATTTTGAGTTAAATTCTAACGAGGGGCCAGGTGCATCGGCATGATTACGTGCACGTAATCATCTTTACCGACCGGGCGGACTACACCGGGATTGCTGGGCGATTGGAGTTCGAGGGCGACCTGACCGGTGGTTATAACGTTCAAAACGTCAATCATATACTTGGCGTTGAAGGCAATCTGGGCGTTCTGGCCGTCCACGGAAGCGTCAATTTCGTTCCGGTTGTCGCCCACTTCGGCGGCGTTGGCGGTCAGAAGCAGGCTGCCGGGCGTCACATCTTCGCCGGGAAGAATCGAGAGCTTGACAATATTGCCGCCGCTATCTTTGGCGAAAATCCCGGCTGTGCGAACCGCCTGGCTGAGCGAACTGGTTTCGAGGACGGCCCTGGTCTGGTAGTTCTTAGGAATGATTTGCTGGTAGTTGGGGAAGTTGCCTTCAATCAGGCTGCTGCTGAAATGGACCGTTTCGGTTTTGAAAAGGGCCTGGCTTTTGTTGGCGTTGACGCTGATTTCGACCAGACTATCATCGTCGGGAATGATGCGGGCGAGTTCGGTCATGGCGCGGGAGGGGAGGATAGCCGTAAAAGCCTGGCCAACCTCGCTGGCAAGGGTAGCGGTGCGGACGGCCAGCCGGAAACTATCGGCAGCGGCCAGGACCACTTTGTTACCTGAGAAGTTGGCGAAAATGCCGGTCAGGACGGGGCGAGTTTCATCGGTAGAAGCGGCGAAGGCGACCTGGTTGATGGCTTCTTTGAGAACACCGGCCTCGACGGAAATATTATTGGCGGAATTGGACAGGGATTGGATGCTGGGGAAGTCTTCGGAGGCAATACCTTTGATATTGGCTTCGTAGCGCCCGCCTTTGACGTGCAAGGTCAGGGTCGGCTGGTCGAGGGTAAGCTGAATGGTGCTATCCTTGCCCTGGCTCCCCAGGCTGCCCACGAACTCGCTCAGAAGGCGGGCCGGGACGGTTATATCGCCTTCCTCCTGGACCGTTGCCGGGACCCAGACCGTAATCGAAATTTCAAGGTTAGTAGCCGCCAGTTTCAACCGCCCGCCGTTTTCGTTATCCGTAGCAAGCAAGATATTATTTAGCACCGGCAAAGTAGTTTTGGTCGAGACTGCCCGCCCGACAATAGAAAGTCCTTTCGCAAGTTGTTCCTGCTGGCAACTTACTTTCATGACTGCTACGCTCCTTTTTCGTTCCTGTAGTTATTGTTTGTCCCGTTCGACCCCAATTGACCCAACCGGGCGTGCATGAATAAATACATTAGATTAATTTTCGATAGTGGATTGGCCGCGACCGGTTAATGCTTCCCGGTCTAGCGATGGTACTGTGATTTTGGATTATAACATAAAGCCTCAACATGACAAAGTTAAGTCAGCTTCAAAAGTGAGGCTAAGACGCTCAAGATATGCCTCAAAGTTATACAGGACTATCCACTTTTTGTGGATAACTATCATGCATTTAGCCTGGGGTGAAGTTTTTGCTCTTCATTTTAGTGGTCGGAAATCGCTGCGGTAATTGGCCCTCTCACAATTTAATCCGGTAGCGTCTGTCTAAACCGGCCGGGCGCCAGGCTAAGAAATGGCTTGCGTCCGAGGCAAGGCCGTGCTATAATCCCACCATTAACAGCGAAGGAGTCGCGGGCGATTAGCTCAGTTGGTTAGAGCGTACGGTTCACATCCGTAAGGTCACTGGTTCGAGCCCAGTATCGCCCACCATTGACCTTCGCTTTTCTCTTTCTTAAACTTTTTACTTACTTACATACTTACACATTCCTTTATCGCCAACGTCTTTCCTTTAATTACTTATAAATCTACTAATAAAAATTCTTTTCGGGGCCCCTGACGTAACCGGCATAGCTTCCAGGCGTTAAATAAATAGAAGTTTATCCGCCCGGCGAATTATTACCCGTTCTTTAGGAGTTCCCGTGAAAAAATTACATCTCCTGGTCTTATTTTCTTTTATTTTAGTTATCGTTCTAGCGGCCTGTGGCGACACAACCCCGGTTGCCAGTATATCTTCCGCCAGTCCCAGCAGCAGCGGCATTGTGCCGGGTATAAGTCTGCCCGCCGAACCGACCGCCACCGCTACGACCGCCCCGACCCTGGCCCCAACCGCGACCCCAACTATCGCAGTCATCGCCACCAGTACCCCGCTGCCAACCGATACGCCAGTCCCGCCGACACAGACGCCCGTCCCTACGGCGACCACTGCGCCAACCGCGACACCGGAACCAACCGCCACGACAGCGCCGACCCCAACACCCAAACCGGCCCCGACCAAGACACCCGTGCCGAAACCGACTGCCATTCCGCCAACGAAAGCGCCAACCAAAGTCCCGGCGACCCTGCCCCCGTCTAACCCGGCTCTCAGCGAGATTGTGCGCGGCAAGACCGGCCAGAAACAGGTCGCGATTACCCTGGACGCGGGCGGCGATGCCGTGGCCTTTCCGAAGATGATTGCCGCCCTGAACAAGTACGGCATCAAGGTGACCTTCTTCCTGACCGGCACCTGGGCCCAGCAAAACCCCTCCTACGTTTCACAAATCGTCTCAAGCGGCATGGAGGTCGCCAACCATAGCTGGAGCCATCCCGATTTTACGACCCTGAGCGACGAGGAAATCAAGGACGAGCTAAACCGCACCGATGCCCTGCTTTCAAAATATACCGGCGAAAGCACCAAACCCTTTATGCGCTTTCCCTACGGGGCCCGTAACGCCCACACAACCGCCCTGGTGAACAGCATGGGTTATCGCTCGGTCTACTGGACCATTGACAGCCTCGACTCGGTCGGCCAGCCCAAGACCGCCCAGTTTTTGATTGACCGCATCACCAAACAGACCGACGCTCAATTGGACGGCGAGATTGTGTTGATGCACCTGGGCAACGCCACTTCCGGGGACGCGCTCCCGGTCATCCTGGAGAATTTGACCTCACGCGGCTTCAAAGTGGTGACTATTTCCAAATTAATTGGAGCTTAAAATTAGAAGTTCATTACAGAACTCTTAGAAATTTTAGGTAAGTTAAAAATACTATTGCATAATGCAAAAACTTAGATTAAACTATTAAAACTATCCTCTTACTTATGGTAGGTTGGGTGGTTCTTTCCAGGGAAGCGAAAAGTTACAGGAATGTAATGCTTCCTGTAACCTGGATATGGCATAATTCACGTATTGGTATATTTTATGCACCATCCAGTAGTGAATTAAGCACGCTTCGGAGTACGTAGAAAGGTCTGTAAATAATGGAACTCTTGTTAGCAGCAATCGCCGCAGTCGCCGCCGCCATAGCCGCTGCCAAAGCAATCGAAAGACAAAACAAGGCCGAAGAGGAAAAAAGGGTTAAAATCCCGATTCGGGTGGAAGAAAATCGCCCTGAACGCCGGGACCGTTAAAAATCTTTATTCCCGGACCTACCAGGCATTAGCTGGACTAATCTTCTTTTTTTACTGGTTATCTCCTGATTTGTTAGCATTTGAGCTAAGGAACGAACCGGGCAGCGTTATTGCGTGTGCCCGGTTTTAGTTTGTGCAATTTGAAACGAGCCGCATGCGCAAGAAGAACTTACGCCTCACCGAAATTCAACTCCTGATTGTACCCGCCCTTTTGCCGGTTGTCGGCATGTTAATGGTTATCCTGGTGCCGCGCCAGCAGGTCAACTGGGATGCCAAAGACCTCTGGATGACCTTTGTCTTCTTCGGCCTCATCATCGCCGCCCACCTGGCCCTGACCTTTACCGCACCGAAAAGCGACCAGATGATTCTGCCCCTGGTGTCGGCCCTGACCGCTTTTGGCCTCATAATGTCGCAGCGCCTGGAAACGGTCCGCACCGGCAATATCGCCAGCCGCCAGGTGATATGGATTACCCTGAGCTACTTTGTCTTTATAGGTATAATGGTCGGGCTGCGAAACGTGATGCTGCTGAAACGGTATAAGTATACCTTTCTGGTCTTCGGCCTCGGCCTGACGGCGGCGGCAGCACTCTTCGGTAACGAGGTGAACGGGGCGCGACTCTGGTTTAATCTCGGTTTCTTTAACTTCCAACCGGGCGAACTCTTAAAGGTATGCCTGGTCATCTTCCTGGCGGCTTATCTCGACGACAAACGCGACCTCTTGCAAGCCCCCTTCAAAATCTTTGGCCTGCCGTTTCCCCCCTTACCCTATCTATTGCCGATGGTTGTCATGTGGGCGATTTCGATGGGGCTGCTTTTTTTCCAGAAAGACCTCGGTCCTGCCGAGCTTTTCTTTGGCGTCTTTTTGATAATGCTCTATGTCGCCAGCGGGCGGGTCTGGTATGTCCTGGCCGGATTGATAGCTTTCGGGGCAGCCTCTTTCGTAGCCTACCAGGAATTTGCCCACGTCCAGACCCGCGTCCTGGCCTGGACCAACCCCTGGCCGAACGGGCAGGGCCAGGCCTACCAGATTGTCCAGGCCCTTTTTGGCTTCGCGCAGGGGGGTGTATTTGGCAAAGGGCTCGGCTACGGGTCGCCCAATATCATCCCAATTGTCGAGACTGACTATGTTTTCGCGGCCATCGGGGAAGAAATGGGCCTGGCCGGGACCCTGGGCCTGATCGCCCTGTATGTCCTCTTGATTTACCGCTGTTTCCATATCGCCCTGCGCGCCCGCAACGGTTTCTACCAGTTCCTGGCAATCGGGATTGCGTCACTATTGGGCCTGCAGACCTTTATTATTATTGGCGGGGTTACCAAGTTGATACCGTTAACCGGTATGACCCTGCCTTTTATCAGTTATGGCGGCAGTTCTCTGCTGGTGAACTTTGCGATTGCCGGGATACTTTGCCGGATTTCTGCCGAATCCGAACAGACGTGAGGGAGTAAGTTGTAGCATGAAAGGGTTCTTTCGCATAATTTGTGGCCTGGTAGCGATTGCCGCCGTCGTCTTTGGCTTCCTCTACCGGCCCCAGAACGAAATCCAAAACCGGCAGGATACGACCTGGCTGCTCTCGCTGTTGGTCACCGGGATTGCCTTACTGGGCGTGATGTGGGTGGGACGCGCTCCTTTTACCAGCAAACGCGGCCTCGACCCCGAAGACCGCTTGCGCCACTATGTCCAGCGCGTTTCGAGTGTATTGATGGTCGGATTCATCCTGATTTCCCTGCAACTCCTTCGCCAGCAGGTCGTTATCGCCAACGAGATAGAAAAACCCTTCTTTACCGAAAACGCGGAAGGCACCCAGATTGTGGTGCAGGACCCGCGCCTGATAAATACAACCCTCTCCAACCAGCGGGGGCGTATCTATGACGCCGCCGGGAACGAAGTGGCCGGGATTACTACCTCAAAATATAAACTGGTCAAACGGACCTATGCCGATTCGCCCATCAAACAACTGCTCGGCTATTTCTCGCCGCTCCAGTTTGGCAATAGCGGCCTGGAAGCCGAATACGATGACTATTTGAGCGGACAACATGGTTCGAACCCCTTCGCCAGCCTCCAACGCAGCCTGCTCAACGAACCGACCCAGGGTAACAACCTTTACCTGACGGTTGACCCCAAACTGCAACAACTGGCCCAGGACCAGCTTGGCACCTTACCCGGCTCGATTGTGCTGCTCGATGGCAAGACCGGGGCAGTCCTGGCGATGGTCGGCTATCCCCGTTTCGACCCCGCCGAACTGGTCTTCGACCCGACCGTGGATGACTCGGAGTGGAACGACCAGATTCAGGCTATCGAGCAGCGCTGGAAAGCTCTCAACGCCGACCCCAGCCAGCCGCTCTTTATGCGCCCGACCCAGGGTCTCTACGTCCCCGGCTCGATTTTCAAGACGGTTGTCCTGTCGGGTATGCTCGACACCGGCAAGGCCAAACCGGATACCGAATGGAAAGATAACGGGTCGTACGTGATTGACGCCTACAAAATCAACGACCCCAACCGCCCCAACCAGAATACCACCTGGACCACCCAGCAGGGTTATATGTTCTCGCTCAACGCGGTCTTTGCCCAGATGGGCGTCCAACTCGGCGCGGACGGTATCCGGGACTACACCAATAAATTCGGCTTCGGCCAGGAAATCCCCTTTGACCTGAAAACCTCACCCAGCCAGGTCGAAAGCACCAAGGATTATCTCACCAGCCGGGTCGCCCAGGCTGAGACCGGCTTCGGGCAGGGCCAGCTTCAAATGTCACCTTTACACGCGGCCTTGATTGCGGCGGCTATGGGCCGGGGTGATGGCATTATGCCCAAACCTTACCTGGTCCAATCTATCAAGACCCCCAGCGGCCAACTGATTAAAGAGACCGAGCCATCCAACTGGTTGCAGACGGTTCGGCCCGAAACCGCCAAGACGGTCCACGACATCATGGTAGCCTCGGCTACCCAGGGGTGGGTCGGTCAGAACGGCGGCTCCCTACCGGGCAGCGGGGCGGTTATCGGCGGCAAGACCGGGACCGCTGAACTCGGCAACGACCTCAACAACGCCTGGTATATCGCCTGGGCCAGCAAGGGCGACAAGCTCTATGCCATCGCGGTCGTGATTGACCACCGGGCCAACGGCGAAGGTTTGCGGGACGCCCTGCCCCGCGCCAACAAAATCTTATCTGCCGCCCTGGCCGGAGTGAAATAAGTGCTATCCAAAATATTCGGGACAATCTTCTTTCTCTCGCTGCTGGGGATTATCCTGGTCATTTTCCAGGGCGGGGCTACCTCCACCGGGCAGGTTATTTTCAGCCAGGACTACCGGACGCCCGGTTCGAGCCAGGTTATAAGCTTCAATGACCCGGCCACCCTGAAAGTTTTCCAGTCCAATCTGCAAGCGAACCGTCCTGATTATTACGCCTTCCAGGGCGCTAAAGATAGCATCATCACAATAAAACTCGATACCCTGCGGCTGGCCGGCCAGGATAATTTCTCGCCTTCGCTGGCCCTTTTTGGGCCGGGTCTGCCCCCACTCACCCCGGACGAGCAGCAGCTATTTCCTTTTTCACTCCCGGCGGGTTACGGTCTGCTCCTTTCGGCGGAAAGCACACCTATCAGCCAGACCACCCAGCCGACCGAGCAACCTACTCGTTTCGACGAGCCCTGGACCCAGAGCGGCTACTGGGAGCGGCAGAGCATCCTGAACCAGTTACTGGAGGACGGAACGTATTACCTGGCGGTCTACAACCTGCACGGGCAAGGCGGCAAATACGCCCTTTTCGTAGGTGATAAGCCGGAAGCGGGATTGCGCGAGACCCTGACCTTCCCGGTTACCTGGGTCCGGCTGCACTACTGGTTCGAGGATTTGTGGTGGCCGACCTTCGCCCTGGTCGTGGTGGGGCTGTTAGTTGTGGCCCTTCTTTACCTGTGGGGTCGGAACCTGGGAAAAAGTTTTTCCCAACCAGCGCCAGCGGTTTACCCCGCGCCGGACGAACCAGCGCCATCTCCCGTACCGGCGGCTGACCCCCTACCGGAAATGAAAACCGCGCCTTCCGCTGATGAGTCTACCCATCACCAACCTAAAACCACCGATTTACCGGTTGTTACTCAAACCCCTCTGCTCAACTGGGAAGAACCGGAAAAGGCCGCAACCTCCCTGGTGCAGGTCGCGCCTTCCCCTGCCCCTGACTTAGCCAGCCCTGAACTAAAAAATGGGCCGGTCCGAGAGGATGGCCTGACAGAATGGGGCAAACGGTTCCGGCCCTAGCTTTCGAACTCAATTCAAATTTCCCACGCCTGAGTTTGAATTTTAAATCCCCCTATTTGGGAGTGAAAGGCGCCTTTGATTATAGGAATTATTTTAAGGTAAGAAAAAACCTTGCCATAATTGTTTTATTTTCTTTACATTTTCAGCAATTTGCCCCTGTTAATTGCATGTTTAATCAACTAAAGTGAGGCTATAGTGCAAATTGCCCTATAGTTTTTGCTTCTCATTCCGCATCATGATAGAATAAGATTCGTCTAACTTCGCAATTATCAATTGGCTGCTTAATTGAACTTCGGGATGGACCGATTAGTAAATTTAACTTGTTTTGTTGTGCGACAAATTAATCCGGGGCAGCTTCTGCGGACTACGTTGTCCCTATCCTACCACGAACGAGCCTGGTTTTGGAGCGAGCCAGGCATTTTAGCGTTTAAGTAAGGTAGAAATTATTTTATGCTACAATTAACGGAAAAAGCTCACCAGCAACCTAGAAAAGCGGTACAGTCATGGCAGAATTGTTAAATCCAACTTCCGACCAGCCTCAAGACTTCAAACCTTTGAAAATCTTGATTGTCGCGGCGGAAGCAGCCCCTTTTGCAAAGGTCGGCCATGTTGCCGAAGTTACAGGCTCATTGCCGGTGGCCTTGCGCGGCCTGGGACACGATGTCAGACTGGTTATGCCGCGCTACGGACGAATCGACCCGGCCAAGTTCGACTTGAAACCGGTCGCCCCGCTCCAGAATCTTTCGGTCCAGGTCAACCGGGGCCACGAAACGGTCTATATCACCGAAGGCACAATTGGCGACGCGGGCGGTCTCGTCCCGGTCTATTTCGTAAATAACGATAAATATTTTAACCGCGACGGTATCTACGGCTACCCCGACGACGACGAACGCTTTATTCTCTTTTGCCGCTCGGTCCTCGATATGCTGCCCGAACTCGACTGGCAGCCCGATATTATTCACTGCCACGAGTGGCACACCGCTATCATCCCGAACTGGCTCAAATCGAGCTACGCCGACCAGCCTTTTTACAAAGATATTGCCAGCGTCTACACCATTCACAACCTGGCCTTCCAGGGAATTTTCGGCTACCGCGTCCTGGAAATCGCCGGGATTGGCGAGTATAGCTTTGACTATCCCCAGCGCGGCGACCAATCAAACGTGGTCAGCCTGATGAGCCTCGGCATCGAAAGCGCCGATGTCATCAACACGGTCAGCCCGACCTACGCCCAGGAAATCCTGACCCCGCAATACGGCGAACATCTCGACAAAATTTTGCAAAAACGCGAGAACGACCTTTTCGGTATCCTCAACGGGATTGACACGACCCATTTCGACCCCGCCAGCGACCGCTTCCTGGCCTCGAACTTTAACGAAAGCAGCCTGGACAAACGGGTTCAAAATAAGTTGGACCTGCAAAAAGAGGCAGGGCTGCCCCAGAACCCTGACGTGCCGATTATCGGCATGATTAGCCGCCTGGCGAACCAGAAAGGCTTTGACCTGCTGGCCCAGATTATCGAGCCGTTGATGCAGTTGGATGTCCAATTCGTGCTGATGGGGACCGGCGACCATCTTTACCACGACCTTTTCCGGCAGGTCGCCCACCGCTATCCCGATAAAGCGGCCTATTTCATGACCTTTAATACCCCGATTGCCCAGAAGATATACGGCGGCAGCGACCTTTTCCTGATGCCCTCGCGTTTCGAGCCCTGCGGCCTGGGCCAGATGATTGCCATGCGTTACGGCTCTATCCCGGTGGTGCGGCAGACCGGCGGCCTCGCCGATACCGTCAAGGACCTGGACCCGGCCCACAACAGCGGGAATGGCTTTACTTTTCAAGAATACGATTCGATGTTACTCTATGGAGCGATTGTGCGGGCCCTGGAAACCTACAAATACCCGGAGGTCTGGCACAAACTGATGGCGCGGGACATGATGGCCGATTACAGTTGGCGGGCCTCGGCGGCGCAGTACGTCGCCCTTTATCAACGGGCCCAGGCCGTCCACCATCAAAACTAACCTATTCACGACTTTCGCTTTGAGCCTGGAAACCCAATGGTATTGGTGCTAGCCCACCACTGTTTCAAGCGAAAGTCCTATTATTGTCCGTGTACGTGTAGTAAGGAGCGAAATTGGCTAATACTGTTTACCAGCTACCCGAGTCTATTACCAGGCTGGCGAAAGAGGAGCGCCAGTTGTTTGACCGTCTTTTCAGCGTTGATGCCGCCCAGGTTAAAATGGAAATTCCGCCGAGCATGTACGCTTATTGCGAGAAATTCTTTGGGTCCGTCGAAGCCGTGCTGCGCCAGCGCCCCGTAAAAGTCACCAACAAAATTACCCTCGATACCGCAATTTTCAACGCTTTACGCAGCCGCCGGCCCCAGTCCTATAACACTTCGGCCCTGGACGACCTGATGGAAGCGGAGCGAAAATTTGACCCCTTCGCCAATCCCCTGGAAGGTACTTCCGCCGATAATTTCGACCGGATTTATGGCGAATACAGCCTGACAGCCTCGAACGTAGCCAAGTTCGACACTTGGCACAGCGTGGTCATTTTTAACGAATACAATCCCCTCAAATTCGGACCTGATGAAGTAGTGGACTACCTGATGACCGCCCGCGCCTGGGCCGAGGAAGTGCAGGAGCAGGACGACAAGGCCCGCTATTTCTTCTTTTTGTGGAACTGTCTTTTCCGGGCTGGGGCCAGTGTTATGCACGGCCACGCCCAGATGACCGTTTCCCGCCAGCAGCATTACGGTAAGGTAGAACGGATGCGCCGGGATAGCCTCGAATACGCCCGCCAGAACCGCCGCGGTTTCTTTAACGACATGGTCCAAATCCACCGCCTGCTCGGTCTGACCGCCACTCCCGCCGACCGGGTGGTTGCCTTCGCCAACCTGACGCCCGTCGCCGAACGCGAAATCTGGCTGATAAGCGATTTGTGGTCGCCGGAGCTTGGCCTGGCCCTCTATCATGCCCTGTCCTATTATAAAAGCGTGGGAGCGGTCGCCTTCAACGTGGGCGCGCTCGTCCCGCCGATAGGTCCGACGCCTGGGAAAGAAGATTGGGGCGATTTCCCGGTAATTTTGCGGCTGGTAGACCGGGGCGACCCCCAGGCCCGTTCCAGCGACATCGGCGCGCTCAATTTGTTCGGAGCGGTGCCGGTCGTCAACGACCCCTTCGAGGTGGCGCGGGGTTTCCAAAAATATCTCCAGACGGTCGCCACCCCTACCCAGGCTTAACCATGCATTTCGAGGTGGCGGCATTCGTGCTTTCCGAGGAAGGGCAGTCGGCCCTGGCCGGATTGCTAAACCAACCCGCCGCCCTCACCCAGAACCGGCAGTTAGCCACCCTGACCCGTCTGCGCCGTCAGTTTAGCGCGGAACAGGCGGCAGGGCTGCTCGAAGTCGCCACCGCCCGCCTCAAAGCCGCTCAACAAGAGAAATTCAGCCAGGCCTCCGCCATGTTTTTCACCCGCACCGGGCTGGAACAGTCGAGCGGGGAAGCTATCGCCGCCCACCGGGCGACCCGCTTTGCCCGAATGTTGCCAACGGGCAGCCGCGTGGCCGACCTGGGCTGTGGGATTGGCGGGGACAGCCTGGCCCTGGCCGAATATTTTGCCGTGACCGGGGTGGACCTTGACCCGGCCCGCTTGCTTTTCGCGGAGGCGAACCTGGCCGCCTATGGCCGCGCCGCAAACTTTTCCCCGCTTGAAACCGATATAAACCAGTTTAACCCGGCCTCTTACCAGGGGCTTTTCTTCGACCCGGCCCGCCGGACCGGGGAGGGACGCCGGATTTTCTCGGTGGAGGATTACGCCCCGCCCCTTTCGATAATAAAAAGCTGGTTTCCCTTCGTGCCGGAAATTGCCGTAAAAATCGCTCCCGGCGTCAAATATGACGAACTGGCGGGTTACGACTGCGAGGTGGAAATCATCTCCGAGCGGGGCGATGTTAAAGAGGCGGTCTTGTGGTTTGGCCGCTTGCGTTCCCAGGACGCGGCAGGCCGCCCGGTAGCGAGGCGGGCCACCCTGCTCCCGGGCGAGTTTACCCTTACGAATATAGAGGATAAGCCGCCGGTCCCGGTTGAGGCGCCTGGTCGCTACCTCTACGAACCGGACGGCGCGGTCATCCGGGCCGGGCTGGTCGAAGAACTGGCCCTCCAAATCGGGGCCGTTAAACTGGACGAGGATATTGCCTTTTTGACCTCGGATAAGCTGGTGGCGACGCCTTTCGCCCGGCCCTTTGAAGCATTAGAAAGTTTGCCCTTCAACCTGAAAAAACTCAACCAGCGCCTGAACGAACTGGGCGTGGGCCGGGTCGTGGTCAAAAAACGAGGTTCACCGCTCGACCCCCAGGAACTGGAACACGCCTTGAAACTTAAAGGGCCGCGCGACCACGAAAAAATCATTGTTTTGACCCAGGTTGGAGGCACCCATACCGCCTTGGTTTGCGAGGTGGCCCAACCATGAACAAGACCGACCGCCTTCTAGCGATTGTCCTCAAACTCCAGAGTAGCGGCGGCATGCGGGCGGAAGACCTCGCCGCCTTCTTCGAGACCTCCAAACGGACTATTTACCGCGACATCCAGGCTTTGAGCGAGGCCGGGGTGCCACTTATCGCCACGCCCGGTCAGGGTTACGCCCTGGTGGAGGGCTATTTCCTGCCGCCGCTCAGTTTTACCAGTGACGAGGCGATTATGCTCCTGCTCGGCGCGGAATACCTGGCCCAGAACTTTGACGACCGCTACCGGGACGGGGCGAAGGCCGCCGCCTTCAAAATCGAGGGCGTCTTACCGCAAAAGCTGGCCCAGGAAGTGAGCCGCCTCAAAAGCAGCTTTCGGATGGTCACCCAGCCTATCGAAAATCCCGAACTGCTCAAAGAGTTGCGGCGGGCCATACTCGAACGCAAGACCGTAAAATTTCGTTATTACGGGCGGTCGCTCGAACCGGGCCGGGAAACCGCCACCGAGCGCGAGGTGGACCCTTACGGGCTGATTTTTGTCGAAGGGGTCTGGTATCTGCCCGGTTACGACCACCTGCGCCAGGACATTCGCAACTTCCGGCTCGACCGGGTCGAAGATTTAGCCTTCACCAGCAAAACTTTCACCCAAAAGAGTGGTTTCGTGCTGGGAAAGATAGACACCAGCGATGTCCGCAATATCACCGTCCGGCTCCTTTTTTCACCGGAAGCAGCCCGTTGGGTCAGGGAAACCCGCTATTTCTATATCGCGGAGGAAGAAGATACTCAGGAAGGCTTGCTGGTGACACTCAGGGTGCGCCACGAACGCGACCCACTCAACTGGATACTGAGTTGGGGTCGCCGGGTACGCGTGTTGGAGCCGGAGTCGCTGGCAAAAATAGTGCGCGAGGAAGCCGAGGCAATTTCCAGGCAATATAAAACCGGGAATTAGCTACTGACATAACGTTGTCACAGGGGGTTGGTAGACTGAAAGCGTAAACCAGTCGAACCAATAAAAGCAACTAAACCAAAAGAAAGGATTGTTACCCCTATGGCAAACCCGAACATTAACCCCGTCCTCGATTTCGTGGTCTTTTTCTGCGCCGACCTGGACCAGGCCCAGGAAACATTCTCCAAACTCGGTTTCGAATATTACCCCGAAGAGTCCAGCCCCAACTTCCGCCAGTTCAAAGGCGTGCCGGGCGGTCCGGCCTTCGGTCTGAGCCTGGCCGGGGAAAATACCCCGCCCGCCGGGACAGCCCAGGTCTATTTCGAAACTACCCGCCTGGAAGACCTGCACCAGCGTACGGCCGACCAGGGGCTTGCTACCTCGCCCATCCTGCACATGCCCTTTGGCGACATCTTCACGCTGCCAGCCTCACCCGACCTGAAAAGCGTGGTCCTTTTGCGGGATAGGTAAAACTAACAATAATGTTTGGAACTTTGGGTTGAACTCGAGGTTCCAAACATCTATAATCCCCTACACAAAAGGTACTGCCAGAGTTTGAAATAACCGCTAGAAAGACCCTAATGCTCAACGACGCCCCGGAAGCGACCAGTCACCCAACGGACAACCCGGAACTTTTCCTCGAAAAAGGCCGGTTGACCCCGCGCCTGCCCTATGATTTCCAGAAAGCCCTCGACTTCCTGGGCGATTTCAAACCCGTCAGCTACGAGCAAATCGCGAAACCCGGCTCTCTTGCCAAAGCCCTTTGCCTCAACGGGCAGGTGGTCGGTTTTGAACTGCGTAACGCCGGGATGATCGAAGCCCCGGCCCTCGACTATACCCTCTTTTCGGCCAAACCCATAAGTGACAAAATAAAAAAGATGGCCCTGGAAAAAGCGGCTTTCTTCCTGAGCCTGGACGATGACCTGGCTCCCTTTTACGCCCTGGGCCGCAAAGACCCCTTCTTCGCCCCGGTCATAGAGCAGATTTACGGCTATCACCAGGTCAAGTTTATCACCCCGTTTGAAAACGCGGCCTGGGCGGTCATTCACCAGCGCAACCACATCACGGTTTCCCGCCGCATGAAAGAATCGCTGGTTAAATACTTCGACCGGAAAATCGAATGGGACGGCCAGACCCTGTGGGCTTTCCCCGAACCGGCCCAGGTCGCCGTGGCCGATTTCGCCATCATGAACGAGGTCATCCGCAACGAGCGCAAGACCGAGAGCGTTATGTCCGCCGCCCAGGTCTTTAGTATGGTGGACGAGGATTTTCTCTATAACGCGCCCTATGAAAAGGTCAAGAAGTGGCTTTTAACCATCCGAGGGGTGGGCGAATGGTCGTCCAGTTTTATTTTGCTGCGGGCGCTGGGCCGGATGGAACACCTGCCCATCGGGGATAAAGGCTTGATTGAGGGTTTTCGAGAATTCTACGGCCCGGATATGGACGAGGAAGACTTGCTTACTTTCGCCCAGGATTACGGCGAATGGAAAGGCTACTGGGCCCACTACCTGCGGGTCGCTTCCCGGTAATTATTTATGAAATAAAAAACTGGCTTTTACGGCCAGTTTTTTATTTTCTTTCTATTAAGTCAGTTCAAGCAAAGCTCGTTTATCGCCGTCGGTGTACTGGAGCCGCAGGGTGTTGAGATTTACGCTGGAAGGGACGTTAAAGACCACATAGACCGCCCCCTGTTTGTTGGCGTCAATCGGGCCGGGCGGCGGGTCGGTATCGGGTGGCGTCTTCAGGACATAAAGCAGGGTCGCGGTCGGGTCGGGGTTGTACTTGTCACCGTTGGTCGAAAAGAGGGCCATCCGTTCCCCCGGAAAGAGCCACTGCCGCCCATCGGTGCCGTTTTTCAAAGCCACCCGCACGACAAGATACTGCTTCCCGCTGCCCGCCACAAAGCGCAGACCTTCCAGGGCCAGGGCGTCGTACCGCTCGACATTTTCCGTCACTACCGCATAGCTGCCGACCTGGACCGGCGTCTTGTACTTGCCCGTAACCGTCACGGCTGGCCCTTTGAGGTCGGTCAGGCTGCCGGGAAGGCTGGCAACCAGGTTCTGGGCCTGCAAATCGCCCCCCGCGCTCGGTCCGCCATAACTGGCCTGGGACCAGGCTTCCAGCCCTATCTGGTCGAACAACTGGCGGTCAATCGCCTTGACCGGGCGGTCCTGCCGCGACGAAACGATTATCTGGGCTTTATCAATCGAGGGAAAGCGGCTGTACAGGGTGTAAAAAATCCGCGAGAAATCGACCGCCATCTCGGCGTCGTTGCGGACCTGGAAGTAGTTGACGGTAAGCTGAGGCGAACTGGTCACGGTAAAAGCCGATAGTCCGATGCTTTGCAGTTCGGCTTGCAGGTTCGCATCGGTCGGGCTATTAATGTGGTTCTGGACGTTGTCGCTCAGGGTCGTACCAAAGTGAGCGACCTGGTGGTCCATCCTGGCCGTCTTGATAACATCGGCGGAGTTGTTAGCATCCGGCGCGGGGTGCCAGCCGTAAAAGGTGTAGACCGTCGAACGGGGGAAGTCACCCCGGTAGACCGGGTTGCCGTTGGTATCGGTCAGGGTCAGGTTAATCCGGTTAAGGTCGTTATAACGGGCAAACAACGTATAAACCAGGTTGTAGGCCGTATTTTCAGACTGGCGCAGGCTGTCCAGGTCGTCCGAGGTCCGGTTTGATGGAGCGGTCTCGGAATTGAGGACCATTCCGCTGGCGGCCAGCTTTACCTTTAGCTGTAAGGTGTCCGCCGGGTCGAGGGTGGCATCGGTCACGCGGCCCTGGTACGCATCGGGAGTGCCCAGGAAAGCCATAACCTGGTCTTTGCTGACCGGGCCGGTTTGCGGACTTGCGGTGGCGGTCGGGGCGGTGGCCTGGGTCGTGGTAGTCCTGGTCGGGTTAGTAACCGAAGCCGGGGGAACCGTCGGGGCGGCTTGCGAGATAAAATTGGTCTTGAGCGGGTTGCCTACCAGCACTTCCAGGGCCAGCACGACCCCGACCGCCACCAGGATAAATACAAAAAAGCCAATAAGATATATGGCAGTCCGCGATTTGGCGGCCTGGGAGAAATTCAGTCCCGTGCGCGAAGCGATATGGGGTTCGGCCTGGGTCTTACCCGTGGGATTAAAACTCGAAGTAGCGCCGGTAGCCTGGGAACGGAAAGAACCGTTATTGCCCGCGCCGCTGCCGGGCGTGCCCGGGCGGGTAGCCCCGGCGGGCCGGGCGGCCTGGCTGGCCGACGAAGGATTAAAATTGCTCGACCCGTTACCGGCGTTCGGGTTGGGACGGCTGGCGGTCGAACTCCCATTGCCATTAGTAGCGCCATTTCCGTTAGCCGAGGGCGAATAATGGCCCTGGTTCGCGGTGCCGGGCCGGGGCCGGTTCGCCGTGTGGCTGATATTCGGGCTGATACCTTTGCGCAGGTAATTGTAGTCCCGCCGTTTGGAAGCGTCACTCAGCACGTTATAGGCCGAGTTAATCTGGGCCATGCGGTCTTCGGCGTCAGGGGCGCGATTGACATCAGGGTGATATTTTTTGGATAGGGCACGGTAAGCCGCGTCAATTACCTCTGCTTCAGCTTCGGAATCAACTTGCAGTATTTTGTAGTAATCAACTTCTGGTTTGCGCTTAAGGTCAGTCAATAGTTTCGTGCAGTCAGGTAAAGGTTGATAAAAGCCCTAATCCCAGCCGGCTCCCAAAGCCGGGAGAGCAAGATTTTGAGTTTAATTATAGTTGGATAGGTCGGTAGCGTCAAACTTGAATTTCGTGGCAAGAAGCGATCCGGAGACAACACCCGGTAAACATTTCTTTGGAATTGGGCTTTCAAGCTATTTTTAAGGTCAATCCGGCTCCTCTACCAAAAGTTTTGTTAAAAAGGCCAGTTCAGCCTCCCGGCCCACCACCTCACCATCCAGCACCGCCGCTCGCAGCCTGCCTAACAACTCTTTTATACGCGGTCCTGGCGGCACCCCCAGTTGTAACAAAGCGCTCCCATTCAATTCCGGCCCCCGGCCCAGCACTTCCTCCCGGTAGCGCCGGACGGACTGCCGCCCTTCTTCCGGCAGCAAAGCCTCGAAGACCCGCAGCGACTCGGCCTTGTAGGGGCGGAACAGCAGGTCGAGACGGCTATTTTTGAGCAGCGAGGGTAGTTCGGGGAAAACATCCTCCCACAACCGGGCCACCTCAGGCGGGACGCTCGCTTCCAGCCCGGCGAAATTTAGCCCCTTCACAATCGCGGTGGCGTTCGCATTCCCTTGCCGGTGCAGCAAAGCGGCAAGGTATTCGTAAGACTGGGGACGGCCCAGAAAATCTTCCAACCGCCCGAAAGACCCGGCTAATTCGTCGTCCCAGGCCAGGGACGGGTGAAACCGGACCAGCATTTTGTAGTCTTGGAGCAGGGCCAGCCCTTTGACCGGGCGCAACTCTTTGAGGACCATGCGTAGTTCGTTGCGCTGGCGTTCGGCGCTCAACAACTCGAAAAAACCTTCATCGCGGGCCGTTTCCAATAGCTGCCGGGTGTGCGGTTCGAGCTTATAGCCAAGCCGGGCCGCGAACCGGATAGCCCTTATCATGCGGGTCGGATCGTCAATAAAACTGGCATCGTGCAGCACCCGCAGCCAGCCGTCCCGCAAATCCGCCAGGCCGTTATAGGGGTCGTGCAACCCGTCTTTGGGCGAAAGAGCCAGGGCGTTAATCGTAAAGTCCCGCCGTTTCAGGTCTTCTTTGAGGGTAGCCGGGAACGTCACGGTAGGCAGGGCCGCCGGGTGGGCATAAACTTCGCGGCGAGCCGTGGCAAAGTCGAGATGTAAATCGACGCCCAGGTCGAGCCGGACCGTCCCGAAAGCCGCGTGTTCCAGGAATTTTACCGGGTTGAAAGAGCGTTTGAACGCGGGCAGGAACCGCCTGACCACCTCCGGCGCATAATCGAGCGTCACGAAATCAAGGTCAGTATTGGGGCGAAGCAAAAGCAAATCGCGCACAATGCCGCCAACCAGGAAAATCCCCAAACCTGGTTCGAGGGTCACTTCCAGGGCTTGCCGGTGGGCCGGGGGCAGGGCCGCCCGCAGCCGTTCGAGCAAGACCGCCGGGTCTTTATAATTAAATGGGGGAAATTGAGGGCGCACACGCAACTCTTTTTAAAATATTCCTGTTTGAGAACCGGGGCCGGGAAGCTAGTTCGAAACCTTCGCTTTGGTTTCAAGGGCCTTGATGGCGGCATCAAGCTGAGGGTCGCGCCCGTTCAAAATGTCCGCGGTGCTGCGGGCCACCACAATATCGGGCGTAATCCCGACCCCGTTTAATTTCTCGCCTTTTACCGTCTCGTAGACCGAGTTGGTCACGCCAAGTGACGTACCATCACCCAGGGGCCAGTAAGCCACTGTCCCGATAGCCCCGGCGCTGGTATTGCCGACCAGCGTCCCGGCTCCGAAATCCTTGACCGCCAGGCTGAAGACCTCGCTGGCCGAGGCGCTTCCTTTATCAATCAGTACCACCAGCGGCAAAGGCGGGGTCACCTGCTTGCCTTCGGAACGCGCCTTTATCTTTGAAGAACCGCCCCGGTTGGTAAAAGTGCCGAGGATCGTACCGTTAGCGACAAAACGGCCCGAAACGCCATCGAAATTATAACCGCCCCCATTATAGCGCAAATCAATTATCAGGCTATCCGCGCCCTGGTTTTTAACGGCGGCAATCGCGGCATCGAGGCGGCTCGTCACATCGAGATGAAAAGCGTTAATCGTGATAAAGCCGATGTGGTTTTGTAGAATTTTCCATTCGACGGTCGGGACCGTGTACCGTTTATATTCAATCTGGCGGGTGACGCTCGGCCCCCCGTTGAGCGGCTTAAAAACAAAGCTGTAGGCGCGGCCTTCGGTCCCGTTTGAGAGCCGGGAAAGATTGGTAGCAGTCAGGTTTACGCCATCGAACTGGACCAGTTGGTCGCCCACCTGCACTCCCGCCACCTGGGCCGGGCTGCCCGTAACCATCCGGGTGACATAGTAACCGTTCTGGTAAAGCGCCAGATAGAGGCCAAAGCCGAGGGTCGAATTGTCGCCCTTGCTCATGCGATTGATGACATCGGTCCGGGCCTGGTCGAGAAAATAAGTGTGCAGGTCACCCACCGCCAGGGCAAAAGCGTTCGCCACCCGGTGCGCCACCTCACCGGGAGCCAGTTCGACTGAACTCGCCGCCACCAGCTTTTGAAATTGCAGCGTGAATAACTGCCAGTTAGTCGCCGCATCGCTGGTCCAGACCGGGTTTGGAAGTGTCGTCACCTGGAGGGCTGCTGTCGCTTCGTTCAAACCCTTCTGGGCCAGGTTGGCTGTATCCGGTGTGGTGTAAAAATGCTGGTTGATGGCGTCGTAGGCCGCCTTGATAACCTTTAGCTCGGCAGCGGCATCAACTTTAGCCGGGGCAAGCGCGGCGGTGACGGGTGGTCCGGTCGTAACGGTCGGGGCCGCTGTTGAGGTTGGGACAGGCGTTCCGGTTGGTGGCAGGGGCGTTGCGGTGGCCGGGGGCGGCGTAGACGTTGGGGTCTCCGTCGGCGGGACAGCCGGGACCACGGCCCCGGTAGCTGTTGGCGCGGTGGTAGTCGCCGGAGAAACGGAACTGGCCGGGGCGGAAGGGCTGTTCGCGGGTACTATCGGGGCGCCGGACGTGTTGGTAGGCAGTTGAAGGACCGGCCCACTGTCGCCGCAACCCGCCAGCAATAACGCTGCCAGCAGCGTGACCAGTACCAGCGCCAACGGCCTGGTAATAGTTGGAAGAACGCGCCACTCCCTGCCACCGGGAGCTACCCGGACCCGTTTACTTATAGCCTGGGGCATTACAAACCCTGCCCTTCCCATTCCTTAATTACTACAACAGAGCTATTATCCAGGATTGGGAGGCTCGAATCAATCGCAAATAGATTAGGGTTCTATAAACCTTTGGCCTGGAACTGGCCGGTTTTGCGCTCCATCCAGTCCAGAAGACGCTCCCGCACCTGGGGCGCTTCGGGGTCGTTGAGCAGCGCGTGATAGGCTTCGGGGAAATAGTGCAATTCTTTATCGGTAGAGGCGATCCGGGCAAAAAAGGCTTTGGTCTGAGGATGCCTGACCGTGAAGTCACGCCCGCCCTGGGCCATAAAGACCGGGAGACGCAACCGCAGGTAAAGCCGGGAGGCCCGCTGCATGTGCAAGGACATGTTTGACAAAAAGCGGACGCTGACCTTGCGATTAAAAAGCTCGTCGGCTTTCAGCACTTTGATAAATTCCAGGTCGCGGATACCTTCTTCCTCCCGGCCTGTAATCGGGATAACCGTCCGTCGCCGGTCCCTGGCAAGATAATAAAGGGTCCGAAAAATCTCGTCCAGGCGCGGTTTGACGGTTGGCGCGACCACACAGGCGACCAGGGCCAGGAAATCGGGTTGTGCGTCGGCGGGGGCGCCAGCAGCGTAGGTGATAGCGATAGGGGTTCCCATACTTTCGCCGAGCAAGAAAAGCGGCAAATCAGGGTGGCGGTCGCGGACCCAGCGGATAACAGTCGCCACGTCGTCCTGGAAATGGTTGAAGGTCTCAATATCGCCGCGCCGTCCTTCGCTCAAGCCGTGACCGCGCAGGTCCGGGGCATAAAGGGCGATACCGGTCGGCGGCAAGTAAGGGGCCAGCGAGTCGCCGTAGTAACCACCGTGCCCGCCCATACCGTGAATGACCACCATTATTTTGTCGGGGCGGGTCGCGCCGAACCAGCCGTGCAAATGCAAGTTCTGGCCGTGCGAGTTGGTCAGCTTATAAGCTCTGGTACTAATATCGGTCGACGCGAATGTTAAGGGCCCTTTATCCAATCTTCTACCACCTGTCATTTTCTAGACAAAAGCTAAATTGCTTAAACCAAGCTCCCTTCAAGAACCACTTTTTGAGGGAGGCTCATCCTTAAGAGCGGGAGGACGCCGGATTTTATCCCACCCGTACAGCACCAGGCCGCCGATTAAAATCGCCAGCAAAGATAGGATACCACCTTCCGGCCCAAATAGCCCGCCGGTTAACTCCTGGGGTCCGTTGACAAGGGGCTCGAAAACGGCGCCCGAAACCGGGTAGCCGCTGACCGGGTAGCCAAAGATAGCGCCCTCGGCAAAGTTCCACGAAAAATGTAAAATTATCGGCAGCCAGAGCTTGCCAGTCATCGAATAGGCATAGGCAAAAAGCGCCCCGGCCACCACGATATTGAACGCCCCCAGGAGGGTGGCGCGTGGGTTCAAAAGGTGGGCAAAACCCCAAAAAAGCGAGGTCACGATAATGGCGACCTGACCGCCCCAGACCTCGTTCAAGACCTGGAGGAAATAGCCGCGCACCACCAGTTCTTCGCTGATCGCCACACAGGCAAAAATGACAAAATATTGGAGCAGGTCGCCCCAGCTAAAGGTCGGACCCCGGTTGCCCACCAGGTAGCCAAACAATTGCTCTAGCTGGAAGATAACCGCGAAAAGCAACGGTCCCAGCACCAGACCCAGCAGGGCATCGAGCGGCAATTCCCGGTAAAGCCGGAGACCGAGGTCGAGTATAGACTTGCCCCGCGCGAACCGCTGGGAGAGCCAGACCGCCGTCACCGTCGCTATGAGCGTGGCAATCGCACCCCACAGGCTTAACGGGTTGAGCGACCCCTCCCCACCCGAAGCCGAGTTGATAGTCTCGGTAAAAGCGTCCCCGAAACCCTGCCCGCCGATAGCATCGATGATGGCAAGCACCAGGCCAAAGACAAAAATTACCACGGTGCTGGCGATAAACCAGATTAGACCAAAAAAAGCCAGGGCTCTTAAAGCCCCGGTAATATACTGGCGCTGCTCGACTCCGGCAGGGTCTTCTTTATTCACCCGGCTATTGGCGGTGTAGGCCCGGTTGACTACGAACCAGGTTATGCCGAGAACCACCGCAAAAATCAGTCTTACAAGTGGGTTCATAAATACTCTTATCCGTTTATTAATAACAGCAGGAGTTTACCTTTACCACCCTTTTTAGTCAAGAAGTGTTTAGTTTTAGTTTTAGTTTTGTTATTCCAACCACTCCATCCTGGCAGTCCGACCGCCTTCCTCTTTGTCATTCGGTGCGTAACACGCACCCATAGGTCGCACCCATCGGCGTCTCCGGTCCGTTGAGCCAGAACACATTCATTCATGCTTATACCAATGGTACCCGTAACCGGCTGCTCAGGATTCCTCGACTACACTTACGCCTGAAAGGTGTAAGAAGCTTAAGGGAATCAACCCTATAAACGAAAAAAGGGGTGGTAACCCCCTTTTATTCAGGAAAACCGCTTTTGTATTGTTGTCACAAATGTGAATTAGTGGGATAGGTTATGTAGACCTGCCTGCCGTTCAAGGCAATCGCTATCTGATGTCCCGGTTCGCCATTTCCTTCATCATCTCAAGGAGTTCAAAATTATCGAAAGGCTTCTGGACGAAGGTGGCATTGAGGGTGGGCAGGTCGCTTTCGGTCAAACCGCAGGCATTAAACCGGGAATGGGCAGTCATCAGGATAACCGGAACCTCGGCCAGGGTCGGCGTCCGGCGCAGGGATTTCAAGACCTGGACCCCGTTGGGGGCAGGCATCATCAAGTCCATCAGGATTAAATCGGGCTGAAGCTGGGTAGCTTGTTGGAGCGCGGTGGCTGAATTAAGGCAGGTGGCAACGTTAAAATCGTCTTCAAGCAGAATTTCGAGCATCTCAACTATGGCCGGTTCATTATCAATGACCAGCACTACCGGTGCATTTTCGGGCAGTAATGAGGTTGCCAATTCTTAAAACCTTTTCTATGACTCGCCTCAGTGCAAATTCAGTTTCCGCAAAATTCCCCAGCCGCGCATCCATCTTTTCTTTTGGAAAGGAACCCAGGGGGGCTGGGTCTCCTATCCAAATAATGCGAGCTAGACGTTTCTTTGAATTAATGGTGCAGTGTTACTACGACGAAATAGTGAGACGTTGCTTACACGTAAATAGAACGCACGTCTTTGCATCAACTGTATTCAAGTCTAACAAATCAAGCTTACGAACAACATTACAAAAAATACTGCTTTTCATTTCTTTCTAAGAATTCTCGGTTTCAAACTAAATTTTGAGGTTATTTTGAACTCAGACCAGCATTGGCGGAGCCTGAAAAATCGCCCCTGGTTAACGTTTTCACACCCCTGGTGAAAAAACTTCTACTTGACTAGACCCCTTAACACATCTATAATCGAAGGAAATTCTACTTCTGCTAGAGTTTAGGACGCAGGGCATTTTAGTTAAAAGCCCGGTTCAATGGGAGGGTGAAGCTTGAGGACAACCCCAATTCACGCGGATAAAGCAGGGAAAACCAGCAGGGTCGCTCCGGTGACAACTGCGGTGCGGCCCGGTGTGCGGGATATTGGCGAGGGAAAAACCGTTTTCGGCGGCCCGAAAAAACTAAAATGTGGCACAGGTGACAGAAAATGGCCCTGTGCCGTTTTGTTTTAAACTCATTTGCAGCAGGGTTTGTCTTATACCGTTTAGCCGTTCGCGCCCACCCAAGCATGGCGCTTGAGGGTCCGACCGGTAGACCTGGGGAGTAACTTCTCCAGGAATGTGAAGTTATCCGAAGGAGGCTTAATATGAACAGCAGCTTATACGGAAAGATCGAGAAAGCCAAACGGTACCAGGAGGAACCTGGCCGCATCCACTTCCAGACAGCTCAGGTTGAGTTCCGAGGTAATCACGACAACTACACTGTAACGCTCAAAGACTCCAACTGGCACTGCACTTGCCACACCTTTGCCACCGGCTTTGAAACTTGCTCCCACGTCATGGCGATGCAACGCATCCTCCATGATATGCTTGACGAAGACTCCCGCAGCCAGCACGTCGAACTTGTAGCAGACAAACAAGTTCCGGCCCTGAGCTAACTCGCACCTTTCCTGAAAAAAGCTGACCGTTTCTTTAGCTAAAGAAACGGTCTTTTCATTTTATAATCTCACCGCTTTTCCAGGGTGCCAGCTATTAAAATAGTTTGACGAGGGGCCCGGCCTTTGTTATCATCTGCACGATAAAAGCTGGTGCATTTGAAAGGATTTTTTCGTTTTGGACTTCTTAGTAAAGTTTTTGGCCGGGTGTGGCGTAGCGATTCCCTGTGGCATCAAACCGTACCTGCCGCTGGTAGTGATTAGCGTGGTCGGCTTGGGCGGTAAATTACCCTTGTCTGCCCCTTACAATTTCCTGGGAACCGTCGGGGCGCTGGTCGTGCTGGCCGTGCTGGTCGGGGTCGATATTTTCGCCGACAAATTCCCCCAGATTGAAAAACTTTATACCTATGCCAACTATGTTATCCGGCCCCTGGCCGGGGCGATTGCCTTCGCGGCGATTGTACCACCGACCGCGATTGATAGCGGCATCAGTTTCTTGCTTGGCCTGGTCCTGGCCGAACTGACTTTCCTGGTGAAAAATATGCTGCGCCCGGCCATCGCCGCTTCGAGCCGGACCGCCAGCGTCTTCGAACCGCTCATCAGTACCGGGGAAAATATTATATCGGTCGCCCTGGCCGTCCTGACCGTATTGGCCGGGGTGGTCGGCGGCATTCTGTCTATCCTGGTCCTCCTGGGCATGGTCGCCCTGGTCTTCTCGCTGCGCCGCCGCACCCCCGCCGGGATTGCCACGACCCTTAAATAAGGATGGAAATTGGAATTGACGCCAGCCGGTTAGCCGTCGCCCAGCGCACCGGGACCGAAAATTATGCTTTCGAAATCATCCGGGGATTGGCCGGAACCCTGGCTCAACCCACGACGCCGCACCACCTGACCCTCTATTTCAACCAACCACCCGCCGACAATGTCCTGGCAAGCCTGGGTTTACCCGCCTCGGCCCGGTTAAGGATTATCCCGTTTCCGCGCCTCTGGACCCACCTGCGGCTGAGCCGGGAGATGCTGCTGCACCGGCCCGGCGTCCTGTTTGTCCCGGCCCATGTCCTGCCACCAATCCACCCGGCCCGTTCGGTCGTCACGATTCACGACCTCGGCTATCTCTACTATCCCCAGGCGCACACCACCCGCTCCCGGCGCTATCTCGACTTGTCTACCCGCTACAGCGCGACCCTGGCCCGGCGGGTTATCGCTATCAGCCAGGCCACCAAAAACGACCTGGTCCGCCATTACGATGTCAAACCGTCCAAAATTGAGGTAATATATCACGGTTACGACCGCCAGCGCTTCTTCCCGCAGACCGGCGAAACCGCTAAAGCCAACGCCCGCGAACGGTACGGGATTAAACCGGGCCGGTTTTTGTTTTATGTCGGCACCATCCAGCCGCGCAAGAATCTTTACCGTTTGCTCGAAGCCTGGGCCGGGCTGGCCGCCGAGCCGGAGTTTAGCGATTTGCAACTGGTCCTGGCGGGTAAGCCCGGCTGGTTGAGCCAGCCTATCGTGGAGCGCGCTGCCGAACTACAGGCCAGATTTCCGGGGCGGGTAATCCTGCCCGGTTACGTGGAAGATGCCGATTTGCCGGTGCTTTTGAGCGCGGCGGAAGCCTTTGTCTTCCCTTCGCTCTATGAAGGATTTGGGATGCCGGTGCTGGAAGCGCTGGCCTGCGGCTGCCCGGTGGTCTGCTCGAACACCAGCAGCCTGCCGGAAGTGGCGGGAGAAGCCGCGCTCTACCACCACCCCCTCGACACCCTGGCTTTACACTCGCAACTCCGGCGGCTGCTAACTCAGCCCGGTTTGCGTGACGAACTCATTCTAAAGGGCCTCAACCAGGCCGCCCGGTTCTCCTGGGAAACTGCTGCTCAACAAACTTTACAGGTCCTAACAACTTAATAAATTTTTTGCCACAGCCGAGTTCTGGTACAACTCTTGCGGGAAAAGTCTGCCCGGAATCTGTGTAACTGTATAAAAAATTCGGCCTGTGGGAATAATAGAAAAGTTAATAAATGCAAACAGATAATAATAAAAAGCTGCCGCCTGTTAACGCGCCCCAAACTAGCCCTGCTCCCCGCCAGAAGCCTTTTCGGGCCCTGCAAAACCGGGATTTCCGATTGTTGTGGATGGGCCAGGCCATCTCCCAGCTTGGCACCCAGATGCGTATCGCCGGGATTGGCTGGCAAATCTACCTGCTCACCCACGACCCGCTCCAACTCGGCGCTATCGGGCTGTGCCGGGTAATTCCCCTGGTGGCTTTCTCGCTAATCGGCGGCTCGACGGCGGACGTGGGCGACCGGCGCAAAGTCCTACTGGTGGCCGAATCAATTTTGATGTTCTTTTCGGCGGCCCTGGCGGTCGTGACCCTGACCGGTGCGGTTAACGTCTGGTGGATTTACGCCATAACCATTCTTTCTTCGGCTACTAACGCCTTCGAGCGGCCTTCTTTCTCGGCCCTCGTCCCGGCCCTGGTGCCCCGCGACCAACTCAGCAGCGCGATAAGCCTCAACACCCTCAATTTCCAGGTGGCGACTGTTATCGGGCCGGGCCTGGGCGGTATCATTATCGCTTTAGTTGGGGTCCAGGGGGTCTACTGGATTGACGCGGCCTCGTACGTCGCGGTCATCCTGTCGCTCGTCTTTATCCATTACCGCCCGGTGAACCGTCCGACTACAAAGGTCAGCCTGGCAGCGGCTATCGAGGGCTTGCAATTCGTCTGGGGCAACAAAATCCTGATTTCGACCATGTTGCTCGATTTCATTGCCACGTTCTTCGCCTCGTCCCGGACCTTGCTACCGATTTTCGCCACCGATGTACTTCATTCGGGCGAAATCGGCTTTGGCCTGCTCTCAGCGGCAGACTCGGTCGGGGCGGTTATCACCAGCCTGGTAATGGCGTGGCTCAACCCCAGCCGTTTCAAACACCCAGGCGTCGTTTTACTGGTGGCGGTCTTTTTCTTCAGCCTTTTCACCATTCTGTTTGGCTTTTCGACGGTGCTGCCGCTTTCGCTCTTTTGCCTCTTTATGACCGGGGCCTGTGATACGGTCAGCGTGGTCTTGCGGCAAACGGTTTCCCAACTGGTCACGCCGGACGAACTGCGAGGCCGGATGCAGTCGGTCAACATGATTTTCTTCGCGGGGGGGCCGCAACTGGGTGAACTTGAAGCAGGGATTGTGGCCCGGCTAGGCGGGGCCGGATTCTCGGTGGTAACGGGCGGGATTGCCTGCGCGCTGGTGGTCGTGGCAATTGCCACCCTGAGCCCGACCCTGCGCAAATACCATTTCGAGAAGGAATAGGGCGGCTTAAAAGAACTCGTCCAGCAGTTTATAGAACTCGATTTTGCCCCAATCTATCTCAGCCTGTTTGATGCCGTATTCCTTAAATAGCAGCGGTACATACTTTTCGCCCCAGTTACGAATAAGGCTGCGGACGGCCAGGGCCAAATCCTGGTAGCGGTCGGCTATCCCGGCCCGGCCCAGGTCAACAAACCCGCTTATTTCCAGGGTTGATGGGTTGATAATGACGTTGGGCAGGCAGTGGTCGCCGTGCGTAAAGACCAGGTCTTCGCTGGCTGGCCGCATTTTTAGAAGTTCCTCGAAAACATCGGCGGCACTCCGCCCTAACCGTTCCGCATCAAAATCGGTTCCGTCCACCAGGTGCATCTCGGTGTTCCGGTGGGCTGCTTCAATTTGAGTGTCCAACCTCATATCGAACGGGCAAGCGGCCGTATCGAGCGAATGGAGCATCTTTAATCCGGCAGCCAGAGACTTCACCAGGCGCGGTATTTCGTCTTCAAAAGTCGAGTCGAAAGCCATTTTCCCGGAGATTTCGGTTAATAGAAGATATTCCCCGGCTTCGGTTTGAGCGTAGTAAAGCGCTTCCGGCACCGGCAAACGGTCTTTCATCCAGCGCAACCGCTCGACTTCGGACTTAAAGGTCATAGCCGAGCCTTCTGGTGCGGTTTTCAGGTAAAGGTTAGGCTTGCCGGGAGCCTGCAACAAATAAACGCTTGCCCCCGACATCCCGATAGTCACCGGCTGGGAAGAATATTCTTTAACCAGGATTTCTAAATCTAAAGGTAGTGAGCCGATTTGTTCTAACATATTTGTTATCAGAGACTGCTTCATAAAAATCAACCGGGATTCTAAGAGACTTCCAGAATTGTGACCTGTCTTTTCCCAATAAGATATTTGGTTAACCTTTTATATCCGGAATAATTGAATGATTGCCGTTTAGGTGAGACTAATGCGACAATACCATCTTTTGAAAGAATCGGTAGTAAGGAAGACAGCATCAATTCAATTGATGGAAGATTCTCTGGCGTTTCCCCCATCCAGCTTGTCCTGTTCCCATAAGGAATGTCAGTAATTACCAGGTTGACCTTTTGCCCCTCAAGATTTTTAATCAAATCCTCGCTTTTTGTTGCATCTGCCTGGAATAAATAGCCATCAAAATTGTGTTCACCCTGGAAATTATTAACTTTTTCGCTAAACAGCCTGGCATTTTCTAGCGTTTCGGAATGAGATGATTTGCCATAGGAAGATACTAATTGACTTAATTGCTCAATTCTTAAATTAATCCCATCTGGGGTTAATAAGGAAAAATTATGTTGTGCAATTTGAAGAGCGTTTGGATCAATATCGGAACCTATAATTTTAGTAATATATTTCCAGTTTAGAAAGGCTAAAGTTACTAATAAATAACCGCTTCCACAGCAAGGGTCGTAAAGGGTAAAAGAAGTACTTCCACCTTTTTTAGTCCTATAATGAACAACCTTTTGAAATATATCAACAGCAAGCCTGACTGGAAAAGCAGTTCTGCCTGGAGCGCTATAAATTACTTGCCCGCTTGCTAAAATTGAAAAGTCCAATCTATTTCGTTCGCTTCCTATAATTTCAAAAATAGCTTTATGAAGCAAAAACTCTCCGGCTCGCCGGGATGTTGCCGCATTAGCGTTACCGCTAATCGCTGTCCACCGGACCCGCACCCTACCATTAAGGGCCGCCCCACCAGAGAGAACTTACAGGTTTTTAAAAGGTTGCTCTTATTTGCTCTTGCGGCTGTCGAGCAGGCGCTGCTTTTCTTCTTCGGCCACTTTATCGTCCAGTTTGTTGAACAGGATTTGCGGCTGGTTCAGCTTCTGCCCGGCGGGCACTTCTTCGATGGCCCATTTAGCCGTAGGCCGGACCGCCAGCCAACCCTGTTTTTCCTCGCCGCTATAGCTTTCGGCCACGCCATCGCTACCCTCGAAACCGAGGAAGCCGTGCAGCCGCTCAGCAGCGAAAGGCAGGAACGGGTAGGTCAGCACTTTCAGAGTGTTAATGACCTGCAAGGCCACCCAGAAAGTGGTCCCGGCGGCCTCCCTGTCAGTCTTGATGACTTTCCAGGGCGCTTTTTCGTCGAGATATTTATTGGCCGCACCCGCCAGGGCCATAGCCTCTTTCAGGGCGTCGCGCAGGTGGACCCCTTCCAGCAGTTCGGTGACACGGGCGAAAGCCTCGTCACGGACCGCCAGCAAAGCCCGATCGGAATCATCCAGCGCGCGCGGAGTGGGGACCGTACCTTCATAATTTTTATAGACATTGGTCAGGACGCGGTTGACCAGGTTGCCGTAAGTGCCGACCAGTTCGTTGTTGATGCGGCTGACAAAGTCGGCCCAGGCCCAGTTGCTATCGCGGGTTTCGGGCGCGACCGCCGTCAGATAATAGCGCAACTGGTCCGGCTGGTAGCGTTCCTGGATGTCCGGCATCCAGAGGGCCCAGTTCTGGCTGGTGCTCATCTTTTCGCCTTCCAGGTTCAAAAACTCGGAGGCGGGGACATCATAAGGCAGGTCGAGTCCGCCGTAACCGAGCAGGATGGCCGGCCAGATGATAGTATGGAAAGTAATGTTATCCTTACCCAGGAAGTAATAGCTGCGGCTGGGCGACTGGCCGTTTTCGTCCAGCGTCCACCAACGCTGCCAGTAATCGGGCTTGCCGAGCCGGGTCGCCAGTTCCTTGCTGGCCGACAGGTAGCCGATAACCGCGTCAAACCAGACGTAGATGCGTTTGTCCTTAAAAGCCGGGTCGTCCACCGGCACCGGCACACCCCAATCGAGGTCGCGGGTAATCGCCCGGCCATGCAGACCCCGTTCGAGCCAGTTTTTGGTATAGGCCACGGTGTTATCGCGCCAGTAACTGCGGTCCCGGCTGCCAATCCAGGCTTCCAGGTCCGGCTGAAGCTTGCCCAGGTCGAGGAAATAGTGTTCGGTTTCGCGGAAAGTAATCGGGCTGCCGTCTTCGCGGCTGTGCGGGTTGCCGAGTTGAATCGGGTCGAGCTGGTTGCCGCAGACATCGCATTGGTCGCCGCGCGCCTTGGGGTTTTTGCAGAACGGGCAGGTGCCTTCCACGTAGCGGTCCGGCAAGAAGCGTCCCTGGGCTTCGCTATAGCTCCCGGTCATCACCTCTTTATATAAATAACCTTTTTCCAGCAGTTTTAAAAACATGTCCTGCGTGACCGCGTAATGATTTTCGGTCAGGGTCGTGGTAAAGAGGTCGAATTCGATACCAAGCTTATCGAGGGTTGCCAGGATCATGGGGTGGTAGCGGTTGACAATATCAACCGGGGTCACGCCTTCCTGCTCGGCTCGGATGGTAATCGGCGTCCCGTGACAATCGCTCCCGCTGACCATAATCACATCGCGGCCTCTGGCGCGCTGGTAACGAGCGAAAATATCTGCCGGGATATATACCCCGCTGACGTGCCCGGCGTGGAACGGTCCGTTCACATAAGGCCAGGCCACACTGACTAAAATACGTTCTCTTTCATTGGGTTCCTGATTATTTTCTGCTGTCATTGTCTTTTCTTTCTGACTAACCCTTTTCCTCGCCTAATTGGTTAGCTAGTTATAGTATAATCCTTTTGCTTTATAAAGCAAGTCCCTGTTACTTTTTATAGAGGCCGCGCATATCGTTGAGGCGGACCTTTGAAATATCGCCGATCATTCGTAGCGAGTCTTTTACGGGGTTGACCTTGCTGCCGCTCACGTGGAACCAGCGTACCGGCACCTCGCGCACCCGGTAGTTCAGCTTCCGAGCCAAAAAAAGCACCTCCACGTCAAAACCTGTTACCATCGCGCCCTGCACTTTGGGGCTATTTTCGCCGTAAAGCTGGACTTTTGTAAAAAGGACCTGGGCGGCCTCGCGGGTGAAGGCCTTGAACCCGCACTGGGTATCCTGGAACCGGCTAAAAGTAACCGTTTTGACCAGCAGATTAAAGACCCGGCCCATCAGGTGGCGGTAGTAGGGCTCGTTGAAACGGCGGGCGCCCTGGCCTTCCCGGCTGCCGATGGCGACATCGTAATCTTTTTCGAGCCAGGCCAACAGACGGTCGAAATCTTCGATAGGGGTGGACAAATCGGCGTCGGTGAAAAGCAGGTATTTGCCCTGGCCTTCCAGCATCCCGGTACGGACAGCGTAGGCTTTGCCCCGGTGCGCGTTGGCAATCAGCTTGAGATGGGGCCGGAAACCGGTGGTATCTTCGGTCCGGGCGTAGAGGTCCAGGGTTTCTTCTACCACCCGGCGGGTACCGTCCTCGCTGCCGTCATCCACCACCAGCACCTCGGTCCGGTAGGGCTGCTGTTCCAGCCAGGTGAGGGTCTTCTGGAGAGTCTGGGGCAAGCGCCGTTCTTCATTATAAGCCGGAATAATTACCGTTAAAAAAGGCTGGCCGGTCTGGGCCTGACGCGGCGCGTCTCCGGCTCCCGTATCACTCAATCTTTCCGGCTCCTCCTGGTCTGCTGGCAGGTCAGCCGCCGTACCACCCCCGGCTTGACCCTGGCGTCCCTCAATATCCATTAAATTCGGGGCTTTCTTGCTGTTTTTGACCGAAATAAAGTTACGCCCTCGACAAGCGCAACCGTGAGTTTATATGATAGCAGATATAAGGTCAAGCCTGCGCTAAAAGTAAATTGCAAAGATTCATTTATTTATTAGAAATGTTTAAACCGTAAAACTTCAGGCTGAGCATACGGCTATCCACGCTGCCGCCAAAGTTGGCCGGGGTAAACGGTGTATTGGGACCGGGCACCAACCATAAAAAGAGCGAGTTGACGCTCCCGCCGGTCTCAGCCTTCGCACAGGAGAGCGCCGCCGCGCCCGCCGGTAAGGTCAGGGTGTAGGTCTGGGCCGCCTCGCCAAGCTGTAAGGTGCCCAGCGACTGCCAGAGTTTCGTATCGTCGCTATAACGATAGTTGCTCACGTAGACCCCGACACTCGCACCCGGCAAGCTGGCGGGACGTTTGCCGCCCCCAAGGGTGATAGTCAGTTTGCCGCCCGCCCCTTCCGGCACCATGCAGGGAATCCGCAGCACCCCGGTCGACTCAGTCCAGCGATAAGGTGTACCGTCGGCGTCTTTCTCGGTCTCATAAAAACCCTGGACCAGGGCGGCATAATCGTTCTGGCCTGTCTTTAGGGTCCAACCTGAGGCGGTGTCCAACTGACCGCTCCCGGCGCTCTGGCTAAAACTAGCGGCCTGGTTGGAATTCACCTTATCCAGGTCGTAGATGGCATAACTGAGCGTATTTAACTGGACGTTATAGGGCTTCTGGGTCGTCAAATCCTCCAACTGGCGCAGCGTAATGGTGACATCGCTATCGAATTTCATGTTGTAGCCGGGCGGATAGAGGCGGCCCCCGTTAGGACCGAGCAAAGCCTTGAGGTGATAGCCCTGGGCCACCCAGCGGTCGAGGACTGCCGCTGTTTCGTCATTCTTGAGAGCGTCGGTCAGGACGAAAGCGGGATGGCCGTAGACGTAGGTCAGTGGCGCGGCGATTTTCCCATCAATATCGCGTGACCCGGCAAAGAGCAGAATATCTTTAGGGCCAAACTGGGCCGCCAGTTGGTCCATCTGGGCAATCAGGCCGGGCTGACCGTCGCCGGAGCCGTATTCGGACAGGGTGTAGATGGTCCGGCCCGTATAGACCATAAAGACCACCAATAAAGCTGCCAGGCCAAAACCCAGCCACCAACCCCAGCGAGCATTCCCGGCAGACCTCTCAACCTGGACGCCGCCACTCGTCCCGGCGGCCTGCGGTTCGGGTGGGCGGGCGACCGTGAAAGCGATATTGGAATTGCTCCCGGTGCCCGTTTCGGCGGCCAGGGCCACCCGGCGGGTCCGCCTGGGCAAGCGCAACCGGCGCAGGCCTGAGCGTAACTGGCTCAAACCTGCCGGGAGATAGGGCAACAGCCCGCCCAGGACATAAGCCAGGGCAATCGAGAAGCCCGGCACGGTCACGACCGCGAAACGGCGCAACGAATAAATATAGTGTTCCTGGGTGTAGTTCGTATCAATAAAGAAGACCGTAATCCCGGCCAGGATTGCCATAAAAATGGCGGTGCGGCTGTTGAGGCGTTTCCAGACCAGCCAGACCAACCCCGCGAAAATAAGGAGCATTGCAGGCGGCGAGAAATACCAGCCTATCCGCACGAGTGTCCGCTCCGGTCCTTCGGTGGCGGGCGCGCCGATGTAACTGCTCAGGCTCCAATACCAGGTCGGGTAGTTGCCCTGCCCATCCGTGGAAATTCCATAGACCCGGATAAAGTAGTTGTAGATTAGATAAACGAAAGTTAAAAAGGCCAGCACGCCACTTACGATGCGCCAATGGCTTTTGAGCCAGCCCTCGAAAGCCCGCACCCGTCCCGGCATTGCATCAAACAGGATAAAGAGGAACAGCCCGACCGCCCCGGCCCCGATAATCAGGCCGATGATTTGCATGTAAAAGACGATGACGTTGTGGTAAATCCCTTCGAAATAGCCGATTGAAAAGATGCGAATATGAATGACCGAGTGGAGCGCCAGCAGACCGAACGAAATCAATAACCACCAGTGATGGGCCTGCCAGCGGCGGGTCAGACGCACCCACAGGAGATAAGGCGCGAGGGGCCAGACCAGGAAAGGAAACTGGGCGTGGGCCATGCAGATAAGACCAAAGGCAATACCCAATCCAAGAGCGCCTAAACGGGCCAGAGGCGGACTGACGGCGGCAGCGGTAGCCAGGCCCTGCTCGTCCTCGACCTCGGCCAGTTTGAGCGGGCGCAGCATGAGTAAAAAGCCGTAAATACCGCTAAAAATCAGAAAAGCCCCCAGCATTTCCCATAGGGTTTGCCGGGCGAACCAGACCTGGATGGCGTTCAGGGCTGTGAACAGGGCCACGAGAGGGGCAATCCAGCGTTGTTTGCGGGTCGGGAAAAGCCGCTGCGCAACCAGGTAAAGCGCGAAGACCGCCAGCACACCCAGGAAAGGCGTCACAAAGGTGATACCCCGGCTGCCGTCCAGCCCAAAGCCGAGCGCGAGATAGGCCGGGTAGAGATGGAAGAATGACGGTACCACGTCGCCGGTCGAAAGACCTTCCAGGTTGTTATAGATAAAGAAACCGGGAAGGCGGTAGTTGCGGACAAACAGGAACCGGCTCTCCTGTTTGGCGACACCCGACAAAAACTGCGAGATTACAATCGGGCCGACCTGGGGGTCTTGCCCCACCTGGGTTATTACCGGGACGAGCGGGTCGGAGGTAATAATTTCACCGGTCAGGGCGATATTGGCCCCGGTGTTGAAGTAGACCCCACTATCCTGCCCGCCGAGAATAGTTTCGTGGGGGGCCAGGAAGAATAAAAAGGTCGAGCCCGCGATAAGCCCGGTTAGCACCCAGCCCTGTAGATACTGGCGACCCCAGCGAGGCCGCATATTGGCAAACTTCTCGCGCCACCAGTCGCCCCGGCAGCCCCGCTGCCAGAGCCAGCCAAACGCCACCAGCGACCAGACCGCCAGGAAAAGCAGTTCCAGCTCTATGGAAAACTGCCCCCATTCGGCCAGCAACAAAGCCAGCCAGCCCGCTTCGAAAGTGCCCAGGGCCAGGGTCCAGAAGACCTGCTCCCCTGCGGTCAACAACTTCGAGGCTTCGAGCGTTTGGCCGGGCGTACCGGCAGGTGTTCCTGTAGAAGCTTTGCGGGTAGAAAGGAGTAGCTGAAAGGTTAGAAAACCGGGAACTAGCAGCATGAAAGCCAGTGCGGGCAAGGCCAGCCAGAGGGGCAGGGTAGCGGGCAAAAAAATCCTCCTGTGACATAACAGAACAAATCCGCCGCGAGCAAAGCTCCGGCAATTGCAGGTGATTATAGCACAACCGCTCTTTTTCCGATTAGGCGCTGTTAGTTGCCTGGAAAAAGCGGCTCTTAAATTAATTAACGCCGATTCTTATGGAAAGTTTTAAAATTGCAGGGTGGTTGGTTTTTAGCCTGAAACGCAAACCAGCCTCTACCTTCTTACTTACGGGTCCACTTGTCGGGTTACTCAACATATGGTGGCAGGGTTTTGAAAGAACAGCCCATGTTGGGGTTACATTACAGGGTCACCTTAAAGGATTATGTTATAATAAAATATCAAGGCCCACACGGCCCTTCCAGACCATACACGCTTAACAGAGGCAAACCGCATGACTGAATCATTCCTATCAACCCGCAATCTTTTCCCAACCGAAACCCCAGCCAAACCCGCCGAACTCAACCCGACCGAACCGACGGTGGGCGAGGTCGTCGAAACCAGCCTGACCGGGTTTATGGCCCACACCTACAAACTGGATGAACCGCCTCCGTTCGGTGGGCTCGTCCGGGTGCGGGACCGGGCGGGCAACAACGAAATTTTCGGGGCGGTTTACCATATCGCTACCGGTGGTCTCGACCCCGGTCGCCGGGCCGCCACGCGAGGGGGCGGCTTACCGGCCAAAAGCGATGAGCAGGTCTATATTGATAACCCGCAGTTGTCGCGCCTCTTGAAGACCGAGTTTGGCGTGCTGGTGCTGGGCTGTTCCAAAGTTACGAGTAGCGGTCGCCGCTCTTTTTCCTACGTCTTTCCCGATTATCCGCCGCCCCTGCACTACAGCGTGACGCTCTGCTCGGACGCGACCCTGGTCGCCTTTACCGAGGATAAAAGTTATTTGCGGGCCATCCTGGAAGCGCCCCAGGTCCCGGCAGAAGAACTGATTGCGGCCATCTTACGCCGGGCCACTCGCGCCCGCGAGGCCGCCGGTCGGATGTTCCTGGTAGAAAGTCTGCGCTACCTGGCCCGGACCCTGAAACAGGATTACGACCGTTTTAAAATCATTGTCGAGAAGTGTGAGGGAGCGCAAGTATGATGTATGACCAGACCCGCCGCAAGCCGGAAAAATTCCTGGGGGTGATTACCGCCGGTTCGCTGGCAAAAGGCGTCGAAGCCCGGATTCGGACCCTCACGCCCCTCGAAAAAATCCAGACCGGCCAGTTTATAGCGGTAGAATGCGAGGGCGTCCGTTTCTTTGGCCTCCTGACCGATGTAACCCTCGGTGCAACCTCGGACTCGGTCCTGCTCGACCCGCCCTACCCGGATGACACCGGCTCGTCGCTCTTGCGCGAGGTTTTACATGGGGTGTACACCTATGGGAACGCCCACATCCAGCCCTCGCTTTCGCTCCAGAACGGCGAAGACCAACCCCGCCCGGTCCGCTCGGTGCCAAGTCATTTCGCCCCGGTCTTTATCGCCGAGGAAGCCGATTTCGAGCAGGTCTTCGGCCAGGAGAATATAGCAGAGAACGGCCACAAATTCGCGGTCGGCCAACCGCTCGATATGGATATTGATGTCTGCCTCGACCTCGAACGCTTTGTGGAGCGCTCCAACGGCATCTTTGGCAAGAGCGGCACCGGCAAGAGCGTCCTGACCCGCCTTATCCTGTCGGGCCTGATTCGCTCCAACACCTGCTCCAACCTGGTCTTCGATATGCACAACGAGTACGGCAGCGTCACCAAAGGCGAGTACTCCGGCCAGCAAATCAAGGGCTTGCGCGACCTCTTTGGTTCGCGGGTGATGGTCTACGCGGTGCGCGACCGCCGTCCGGGCGACAAAAACCGGGAGCAGCGCGCTACCGTGGCCGATGGCGACATCGTAATCGGCATGAACCATATCGACGTGGAAGATATTCTCTTGCTGCGCAACGAGTTGCAACTCAACGCGACCGCCGCCGAGTCGGCCTACATCCTGCAAAACAAGTTTGGCGACCGCTGGATGGAAACCCTTCTTAATATGGATGGCGAGGCGCTCAAGGAATTCTGCGAAACGAATGGGGCTAACAGCAACTCGATTACGGCCCTCAAACGCAAACTCGGCGCTATCGAACGGATGCCGTTTGTCGAGAAAAATCTGCGCAGCCTGCGCGTGATTGACGATATGGTGGCGGCCCTGGCGGCGGGGCGGCACGTAATTGTCCAGTTTGGCGGGCAGGACGATTTGTTGAGCTATATGCTGGTGGCGAACATCATCACGCGCAGCATCCACAAAAAATACAAAGAGTTGACCGAACGCTACAAACGGACCCAGCAAGCCCAGGACGAACCGCGCCGCGTGATGATTACCATCGAGGAAGCCCACAAATTCCTGACGCCGGAAGTCGCCGGGCAGACCATTTTCGGCACGATTGCCCGCGAAATGCGCAAGTATTACGTGACGCTCCTGGTGGTGGACCAGCGACCCAGCAGCATCGACTCGGAAGTGTTGTCGCAAATCGGCACCCGCATCGTAGCCCTGATTAATGACGAGCGCGATATTGATGCGGTCTTTACGGGGGTAAGCGGCAGCGCGGGTCTTAAAACGGTCCTGGCCTCGCTCGACAGCCGCCAGCAAGCCCTTCTTCTGGGTCACGCCTCGCCTATGCCGGTGGTCATTCGGACCCGGCCCTTTGACGAGATTTTCTACCGGGCCATTACGCACGGCCAATCGTCGCTCCCGGCTTTCGTCCGCCCCACCAACGGTAATGGGCATGCTGATACCGAGGGCGACGACAACCGCGAGTCTTTTGAAGAATGGATGAAAAAGCAGGACGAGGCGCAAATCGAAAAAGATAAGGCCGACCTTTTCGGCTAGGCTTTTGCGAATTAAGGTTAAGAAGTGAGAAGTAAATTATGACCGCGAAATTAGAACAAATAATATCCGATATAGATACTCTTTCCAAAGCGGATTTAAGAGTTATTCAAGACCATGTTTCGGAAAAACTGGAAGAAGATAATACTGCAACTCAAAGCCCTTCAGGGGATGATGAAAGATGGAAAGTTTGCTAAAAGTGGGTTACCGCCTTTCCTCACAGGACTTGAAGAAACTTCTTTTTTCGTTTCTTTCCACGGAGGAATTGGCGGAGCTTGACACAGGCGAAGTTAAAGGTGAGCTTCCTACTTTACCAAGGACAATAACGGAATACATTGATGAGGACCGTGAGGACCGGTTTTAATGGCATTTCTGTTTTGTAAGCTCGGATAGGCAATTATTACAGGTGGCACAAGCTCGCGGATTCACCGTTGAAAACCCTGAAAACTACCCCTAAATAAGGAATAAAAATGGCTGAGAAGTGGTTCAAGGAAGAAGGCTTCATTCAGAGCGGGGAGATAAAATTGCATTTTGTAGCAAGCGGCCCGGTCGAAGGTGAGCCGGTGCTGTTACTGCACGGCTTTCCCCAATCGTCATACCTGTGGCGGCGGCACCTACCAGAACTGGCCCGGCAGGGCTACCGGGTCGTCGCGCCGGACCTGCGCGGCTATAACCTCTCCGACCGGCCCTCTGCCCCCGATGCCTACCGCATGCTCAACCTCGTAAACGATATAAACGCAATTTATAACCATTTCGGCTGGGATTCGGCTAACCTGGTGGCGCACGACTGGGGCGGGGCGATAAGCTGGCTTTTCGCCACTTTCTATCCCCAAAAGGTTAAACGCTTTGTGGTGGTGGATATTCCCCACCCGACCGCCTTCCGCGACAGCCTACAACGGCCCCGGCAAATGCAAAGAAGCTGGTATATCTGGCTTTTCCAGGCCGAGGGAGTGGCCGAGCGGGTCATCGGCCAGAATCTTGAAGAATTTATGGATTATATAATGTTCAGGCAACCCCGCCCCGGCACCTTCAGCGAGGAAGACCGCCAGGAATATTTACGGATGCTGGCTCAACCCGGCCAACTTGCTGCGGCTTTCAACTATTACCGGCTCAACAGCAGCCCGGCCAGCGTCTATTCCGAAAGAGCGACCGATTTCCCACCCCTCCAGATGCCCATCCTGCTTTTCTACGGTGGCAACGACTTCGCTTTCGTGCCGGAAGCCTGGGAAGAAACAGCCCGGTTTTGCCAGGGCTATTTCAAAAAAGTGGAGTTACCCGGCTACACTCACTGGGTGCTGGAAGAAGCGCCCCAGGAGACCCTTGCCCTCATCCAGGAGCATTTGCAAGTGGCGTTAGGCTAAGGCTGGCCCGATGCGCTCAATCTAGCCAGCGAGCCACAAACTCGGTATCGTCGGGGTTTAACTTCTTATATGTGACCGTAGGATTCTTGCTAGCGGTCGCTTCCATAGCTTCAAGGCTCATACCGCGCATGATTTCGGGCGAACCGGGCACATTATAGAGAATCGCCCGGATATAACGCGGTTTATTCTCGACTACCTCGAACCTTCCAAAAGGCACCGCGCCACCCGCTACCCGAAAGAAAAGCGGCACCGAGCGTTGGGCGCCCATGACCTTGATACTCATCTTCAGGACCGATCCGGCAGCGCCCTCGAAAAAGCCGCGGGTCACCGCCCGGCCAATCTGCTCGAACCCGGCAGCTTCGCTTTTGAAGGGGAAAAGCTGGCGGCGGAGCCAGTCCACCATTTCCAGGTAACGGTCAAAAGGGAAAGAACTACCTATATTGGGATAAGTCACGTTAAACCGGTCGAGGGTTTCTTGAAATATGACCGGTTTATCGGCCAGTTTCAGACCGGTAAATAACGCCTTAATACTATTCCCGGTGATTGCCACTTCTCTTGAGGTATTTAACATCTTTTTACCACACTCGAAACCCTGTTCAAAATCCCAGGGACATTCTTTTCATGAAAGAAATTTAGTCTATTTTGTAACTGACAAACAGGAATGGTCGAAAAACTTACCAGCACTATAGCACAGGCCGGAAGGCGTGTTAATAGGTTTAAGGGAGATGTTACAGAACCTTAATAAACCCATTGAAAAAGCAAAAAGCGCCCCGCAGGACGCTTTTTCTTCAAAATTATTTACTAGGGACCGACCCGGAACCAGGCTTTGCTGACCCGGTTTTCAAGTTGCTCGTCGGTAAGCTGACCCTGGTACTGGCTCTTGACCGCTTCCATTTCTTCCGCTGAAAGCTCGAAACCACCCGCCTTTACCGCGCCTTCAGGGTCGGCTAACAACTCCCGCAGGAATTGTTTGTCATTATTGGCCCTGGCGATAAGGGCCCGTAAGCCTTCACTTGCCATCAGAAAACCTCCTTACTAAAGAAAAACTAAACCTCTAAAAGGATAACCGCTTTTCCCATTGTAAAATCACCTGCCCCGGTAAGGTATGCGCCATGTCACCTGGCGGATGTGCTGTATACCGCAACCGGTTCGCCCAGGTCGCGCAGGGCCGCTTCGGCCTCCTCTTTTTTAAGGACCACCCCACAGGCATCGAAAGTGCTGGCCGCCTGCATGAGTAAACCCCGCGCCCGTTCAAGCTGGTTGTGGTCCTGGCTCTGGTGGTAAGCGGAAAGCAGACAGCGGGCATAATACAGTTTCGTGTACGACATTTCCAAAAAGGCTTTAATCGGTTCGAGGTTTTCCAGGCTGGCCTCGAAAGTCCGCCCGGCGATACCGAAATCGCCCTGCAAGTAAGCCAGCCGCCCGTTGAGCCGTTCGAGTTGCCCGACCAGCAGCGGGTCGCCTAGTTCGCGAACCAGCCGGGTCGCAGCCCCCTGTTCGTGCCCGGCCCGTTCGAGCGAACTCTGCTCCAGGAAAAGCTCGAAGCGAAAGAGCCGGGCTGTCGCCGCGCGTTCAAGGTTATTAAGCTCCTGGGAACGGGCCAGGGCCTCGTTCAGCCAGCGTTCGGCCTCCTGCCAGTTCCGGTTTGCCAGGTAGAGCCAGCCCATCGTCGTGTAAGCCTCGACCACCTGGGCCATCGAGCCAATCGACACGGCCAGGTTTATTGCCTTCTGAAGTTCGGCCAGGGCCCCGTTAAAGTCGCCCTGCTGCAACAACACCTGGGCCAGGTTTATCTGGGAACTGGCAATATGGGTCGGGTTAGGTGAATTTTCGGTGCTGTGGAAATACCGTATCGCCAGTTCAAGACGGCCCTGCCGCACCGCCAGCGCCCCCAGGTTACCCAGGATGCCCGAAGCCAGTTCCAGGTCCCCGGCCCGCTGGGCGTTCTCACGGGCCAACTTCCAGTAGTTGTCGCCCTTCACCAGGTCACCCCGCAGGACCGCAATCAGGCCGAGCAGGTTATAGGTCCGGCCCAGGGCGTCCAGCTTACTGGTTTGCTGCTGCAAGAGGGCCGCTTTTTGCAGACATTCTTCCGATAAATCAAACTCGCCCCGGTCGACATAGACATTCGCCAGGCCGCTATAAGCCCGGCCCTGGTCAATTTGCAACTCGCGGTTGGACTGGTCGGCTTTTTCCAGCAAAGCAAGGCTATCCTTGTAGGTAGTTTCGGCTTCTTCGTAACGGCCCTGCAAATAATATATCCAGCCGATTTCGTTGAGAAGCTTGGCCCGAAGGTGCTGGGCTTTAGGGTCTTCCTCGAAAGAGCCGTCGGGCTGGCGGGCGAACTCGGCCTGGGCATCCTCGAAAGCCTTCAAACCCTGCTCGTAACTGCCCAGTTTCACCAGGCTCCCGATAAGTTTGGCCCCGATTGCCACCCTCGACATCGGGTCATCACAGCGGTCCAGGGCGGCCTGGTAATGGGTTATCGCTTCCTGGTAGGCTTCCTTCAGGCTCAAAATATCGCCGATATTCGTATCAATCTGGACTAACCGAGCCGCGGTATCGGGTTGGTCCTTAAACTCCGGCCCCAGCAAGATTTCCTGGGCCTGGTAGTAAGCCCGGAGTGCCTCATCGTTACGGAACAGGCTCCGGCGCATATCACCGGCCAGGATCAGGTAGTGGACGGCCTTTTCTTCGAAATCGCTATGTTCGTAGTGGTAGGCCAGGTCGTCGAGGACGGTATAGTCGTGAAGGCGGTCGGCCTTAAACCGCTCGATGACCTGGGCCACTTCCCCGTGATATTTGCTCCGTTCGACGCCGAGCAGGTTGTTATAAGCGACCTCGCGGGTCAGGTAGTGCCGGAAGACATACTCGACATCGGCCCCTTCGGTGCGTTTGCTGGTAATCAGGTCTTTAACTTCGAGGTTATTGATAGCCTGACCAACCTCGGCTTCCTCGTGGCGGAATTCGTCCAGGGCGGTCAAAATTCGCTTTTCAAAGCGGTTGCCGACCACCGAGGCCACCTGTAAGACCCGGCGGTCGAACAGGGCCAGGTTATCCACGCGGGCCAGCAAGACTTCCTGCAAAGTTTCGGGGGGCCGGAAGGAGGTCAAATCTTTAACAACACGCCAGCCACTTTCCTGGAGGTCGTCCGGCACGATATAGCCGTCTTCCAGGAGCCGCTTGAGAATTTCCTCGCTAAAAAAGGCGTTACCACCGGCCCGCTCGATAATTTGCATGAGCGGGGCCGGGACCGGCGCCCATTCGCCTTCAGGCTTGCGCACCCGTTCCGGTTCCTGCACTTTTAACCATTCTTCCAGGAACTGGCGCACCAGCGGCTCCATTTGCTCCGGTTGGAGGCGGTCGAGCAAAATATATTCAAAATTATCCCCGCCCTGGGCTACCACCGGCCAGGTGTGGGCAAAATCGGGCCGGTAAAGCAGCAGCAAGAAGACCTCCGACCCCGCCCCGGTCAGGATACGGGTGATAATCCGGTCTATCACTTTGAGGCTGTTGCTGTCGCCCCAGTGTAAATCATCGAGGACCAGCACGAGCGGGTTGCGCTCGGCCTTGCTCAGGATAAAATCGGTAACGGCCTCGACGAGCAAGGTGTTGCGCTTCTGGGGATCCAGGCCGTCGATAAAGCGGTTGGGCAGGACCAACCCGGCCACCTGGCCGAGCAGGGCGGCGTTTTCGCCAAACTCCGCGCCGTCGGGGTCGTTCACCTCGCCGAGCAGGTCGCGGATAGCCGCCAGCAATTTCTGCCGAATCCCGGCTTCGTCCTCGTTATCGCTGATTTTGCAATACTTGAAAATGAGGGTACGGACCAGGCTGAAATACTGGCCCGACGAATAGGAGAAGGCCGCGCCATCCCAGTACCAGATGTCAGGGTCGTAAGCCCGTAAGCGCCGCTCGAATTCGCGCAGCAGGGACGATTTCCCAACCCCGGCCTCACCGACAACCGAGGCAACCTGGCCGTGGCCCTCCAACACGTTTTGCAACCGCTCCCACAGAAGGTAAAGTTCTTCGTCGCGCCCGATAAGTGGCAAGTCGCGCCCGGCCAGGCCCCGCCGTTTCTCGCGCTCCCGTTTTGGTCCGACCACCTCGTAACAGCGGACCGGTTCGCGTTTACCCCGGATTTGTTTGTAGCCGAGGTCAATAAAATCGAAAGCGTGGCCCGAAAGCTTGTAGGTCAGTTCGCCGACCAGGACATGCCCGACCCGCGACTCATGTTCCAGCCTCGAGGCCAAATTGACCACGTCGCCCATGATGGTGTAGGTCTTGTAGCTGATGCCGCGCACTTCGCCGCCTACTTCCGCCGCGTTGACCTCGCCGGTATTGAGCCCGATACGCATGTCCAGGCCGAAACCGTAGGTCGTCTGTAATTCGCCCGAAATCTTGCGGAGTTCGGCTTGCATTTCGAGGGAAGCCCGCACCGCCCGTTCGGGGTCGTCTTCGTGAGCTTCGGGCGCGCCAAAGCGGGCCATGATATTGTCCCCGGCGTACTTGTCAATGCTGCCGCCCAGGTCCACGATTTTCTCGGTCAGGCGGGTAAAGACCATGTTCATGACCTGGGTAACTTTTTCGACATCGTTGAGGATTTCGCTCATGGCTGTAAAGCCGTGGACATCGGCAAAGAGGACCGTACACATGCGGCGGTCGGTGGGGAAACGTTCGCGGCGGGTACCGCAGGCGCGGCAAAACTGGGTGGCTTCCCGGAAGGGGCCGCTCTGGGAAAGCGGAAGATGTGTGCCGCACTTACCACAATAATGCGACCCATCCGGGTTCTGCGATTGACATGCGGGATTGCTACAGATAATCATTTTTTAAATTGTTGGAACGAAACAACGTCCGCCCATAAAGGGTGCGTTGAACGGAACGCAGGAAGAAAATCCAGGCAGCGGCCAAAACAACTAATATTCAAGGTTGTTTTTAACGTTTAACTTTCAACGTTGTTTCGTTCAACGTCGCTTATTGCTCCATCAGCCGTTTGCGTTTGGTAATCAAATTCCGGCGGCGTTCGTCTCTCATCCGAGGGTTCAGGACCATGAGGGTAATCTTAATCCGGTTGACCAGTTCCTGGGGCAGGAAAGGCTTGGTAATATATTCGACAGCGCCTTCTTCCAGGCCGTAAATATAATCTTCGTCGGCGGCTTTAGCCGTGAGCATGATTACCGGGAGCCCGGCGGTATTTTCGTCCTTTTCGAGGCTACGCAGCACTTCCCAGCCATCCATTTCGGGCATCATCACGTCAAGGACGACCAGTTCCGGCTGCTCGCTCTTAATTTTCTCCAAACCCTCTTTACCGTTTGAGGCTGAAATTACCTCAAAGCCGTCACCTTCCAAATTCGCTTCAACAATTTCGATAATACCCGGCTCGTCGTCTATTACTAGCACTTTTCGTCCGGTTACTTCGCCTGTAGCTGCCATGATGGAATCTCCTCGTCACCAAAATAGGGATATGTTAAACACTACAATAAGCACTATTGTACCCTACACCGTCAATTAACGGGCGCAGGAGCCAATTTTTTCTAACAAATAAAGTTCAATTTCACGCGTATCCGAAAACGACCAGACGGCGCGGCCTGAAGACGCCGGACGACGGGTTGTCTTACCCGGCGGGTTCGGCTTCCACCTTCCAGACCGGAAGTTGAATGATAAAGGTGGTACCTTCGCCCGGTACGCTTTCGGCCCAGATTTCGCCGCCATAACTGCTGACAATACTCTTGCAAATGTAGAGGCCCAGCCCGGTCCCCTGGGTCTTGCGGGTCAGGCCGGTTTCCACCCGGTAGAACTTTTCGAAAATCCGGCCCAGGTGTTCCTGGGGAATCCCCGTTCCCTGGTCGCTCACCCGGATTTCAACCTTTTCCGAGGCTCCTTCACCGCCACTACCCAGCAGGTGCGTGGCCGAAACGGTGATTGCGCCCCCGGCGGGAGAATATTTTATCGCGTTCGAAATAAGATTGGTCAGCACCTGCTCGAACTGGTCGCGGTTGCAGCGGGCGCGCATATCGTCGTTAGGCAAGTGCAAGACCAGTTCGTGGTCGCCCAGTTGACCCTGAAAGACCCCGACCGCGTTTTTGATACCCTCGCGGACGTTTACCGGCTGGGGATTAATTTTGAAGCGGCCCGACTCGATACGCGATACGCTCAACAAATTGTTAATCAGGTTAACCAGGCGGTTAGCCGCGTCATCAATCCCGTTGATAAACTTTTGTTGTTTCTCGGCGGAGAGTTTCAGGTCAAACCGCAAAAGGGTGCTGCTATAACCCTTTATAAGGGCCAGCGGGGTCCGAATCTCGTGGCTGGCGATTGAGACAAACTCGTCCTTCATTTTATCGAGCTCCTGCAATTCCTCGTAGGACTGCTGGCTCTCGGTAAACAACTGGGCATTTTCGACGGCCAGGGCGGCCTGGTTGGCAAAGGTCAGAATCAGGTTTATCTCGTGCGGCGAAAAGTCGCGGGCAATGTAATCAATCCCGTAAAGGACACCGATAACCTTGTCGGCAGTCCGCAGCGGCACGCACAGGAGCGACTTCACACCAAAGGTGGCAGCGTGGCTGAAACGGCTGTCTTCCTCGGTGTTGGAAACAATCAGGGGGCGAGTGCTGGTGACAATCCCCTCGCTCAACTCCTGGAAAAAGGGCGAATTCAACCACTCCAAAATAGCCGGGCTGCACCCGGTATGACCGTACTCGGAGTGCACGAGCGGGGCCTGGTCGGTCTTCCCTTTGATAGCGACCGCCCCGGCGGATAGCTCGGCCATCTCGCAGAGGGCTTCCGCCGCCGCGTTCATGACCTCGGTAATCATGAGGCTTTCGCCCATACGGGCGGCCAGGTCATTGAGCTTGACCAACTGGTAGTTATGAAAGCGCAGCATTTCCTCGCGGTGACGGATAATGGCGTCGCGGGCATTCATATAAGCTTCGGCGACCGAGGCGATTTGAATGTCAATGGCCTCGTTGACCCGTTTTTCCATGTGGAGGACGTTGACCGGGATGGCCTGCCAGCGCGGGTCGGTCAGCATGCGCCCGACCGAATCTATTACCGCGCCCCGGAAGACCGAGAGCGACAGCAAAATATCTTTGAGCAAAAAGCCCTGGCGCAACCGCTCCCCGGCCATCTCGCGGGCCATGCGAGTGACCTGTTCGCGCAGCCCGGCCTGTTCGGCGGGGCTATCGGCGTGGAGCGCTTTGATAATCAGTTCAAGGCTTTGTTCGTGGTAGCGAATGGGATTGCGTAACTTCTCTAGTTCGGCGAAAGAGGGCGATTGTTTTTTGATAGCGTCCCACCACTCATTAAGAATCTGGCTGGCGTCCTGGGTGAGATAATCGGCAACGCTACGAAAAGCGGTGGTAGTTACCGAGTCCGCACCGTTTCTCTCAGGGGTGGCGAAGTACATAACCAAACTTCTCCTTCTGCTAATTATAGTAAAAATTATAGCATAGGCCCTCGGTTGACAACAACCTGTGACAGCATGTAACATAACCCGTTGTACGGCTTTTACTGCAAACGAAAATTCTGGGAATAATCTCGCCTTTAGATAATGAATCACACTGAGACAGAGCGCATCACCACCAAACAGACAGTCCAGGAACTGTTGAGCGCGGCCATGCCCCGCCCGAAAGTTATCAAAAGCGGCTGGCCCCGGATTATCGGCATGCTGGCCCTGGTGGGACTCTTCCGCTGGCTGGCGGGCCGCCAGTTTCCGCCCAGGGTGCGAGGGTTTTTCGGCAAACTTTCGAAACTGGGGGTGTTCGCCGCCGCCGTGACCGCGTATTCCTACCGCGACCCTCACCGCGAACCGCTCGGCAACGCCTCCGACTTTGTCTATGCCCCGGCTGACGGCACCATTTTGCGGGTCGAACCGGTCGAGGACGAACCTCTCTTTATAAAGGGCCCGGCCTACCGCATCCTGATTACCAGCCAGCCGTTAGACGTGCCGGTGCTGCGGGCTCCCCTGCCCGGCCAGGTAGAATATATCCTTCAAAAGACGGATGATGGGACATCAGTTGGGGTGAAAGGGTCGGAGAATCGCCGCTACCTGCTCAATTTCCGGACGAACCCATACAAGCGGGTCAGTCTACCCAGGCCACTGGCCGCGAGTGAGCCAGTCGAGCTTTTTAGCGAGGCGGGCCAGACTTTCCCGGTGGTAGAGAAAGTAGGCGTGCGCGGGTTCGGGATAGCCCTGCTGACCACCCTCTACGTACCTCAGAAAGATTTCGAAATCCTGATTCGCACCGGGCAGCACACCCAGGCCGGTATGACCGTATTAGGCCGGATTAGACCCGGTGGGGCCTCTTTACTTTAAATCGCTTGGTTGATATAAAAAATCAGGAGTAGAGAGATGCCAAAACTTGGTATGGAACCGATTCGCCGGGCGGCGGTCATCAAGGCGGCCCAGGAATGCCTGGCCGAATACGGCTATGAAAACACGACCATGCAGGCCATCGCCCAGCGGGCCAATTGCAGCACCGGGACTGTCAACCACTATTTCAAGAACAAGGAAGATGTTTTAATCTCGGCGATGCGCTCGGCCTCGCGCTCGGTCGGAGAACGCATGCGCCAGGTGATGGAGGAAACGGCCAATCCCTGGCGGCGGCTGGATAAAATTATCGCCCTGTCGCTGCCCGACTCGGAGGACGACCGCCGGGAGTGGTATATCTCGCTGACCTTCTGGGTCAAGGCCATCAACAACCCCCGCTTGCGCCACCTGAACGAGGTCCGCTTCGGAAGCTGGTTCGAACTCATCCGCTCGATTATCGAGGACGGTATCCGCAGCGGCACCTTTCGTTCGCTCGACCCCGACATGGCGACCCTCTCACTGATTGGCATCATCGACGGGTTAGGAGTCCATGCGGCCCTCGGCAACGAGAATGTCACCATAGAAAAGATGCGCCTGGCCGGGAGTTATAGTATTCGCGCCCTGCTCGCCAGATAAAAACAAAAGCGTACTTGCCAGAAGAAGGTTAAAAAGATATAATTCAGCCTGAAAAGAGCGCCCGTAGCTCAGTGGATAGAGCAACCGCCTTCTAAGCGGTTGGTCGCAAGTTCGATCCTTGCCGGGCGTATTTTTTATTTTACAATATCTTCATATTGATTCTCTCCTTCCCAATGCTATAATTATTTTAATAAATATTTCTGTTTTACTTGAAATCAAAATAGAATTTTGGTTTCAAGAGCATTTTTTATTTCCAGGTGGCCTGGTTAAAAGTAGTTGGAATATATCTGGCAGTACTAATTACAATTTGCGCTAAACTTATAAATATCAGGTGCTTCTGTGACAAATTCTTTGCCATCTCTATCTGTAGCCGGTGAAATAATCGGCAACCGCTACAAAATTCTTCATTCTATTGGCACAGGAACGTTTGGCGAGGTTTTTCTTGCCGAAGATACAAAATTTGAACCGGCCCGGTTGGTCGCGATTAAATTTTTGCATCCACAATTTTTGAATGATAGCCAGGTCCGCGAGGATTTGAAGCGAGAAGCCGGTATATTGGCCCGGTTCAACCATCCGAATATTTTGCGGGTAACTGACTTCGAAATTACTTCAAAACACGCCTATATCGTAACCGATTACGCTGAAGGCGGTTCCCTGGGTGAAAAGTTGCAACCGGATTCAGGGAAGCCCGCAATACGTCTATCCCTTAAACAGGTGGCAAAATATCTTGAGCCGATTTGCGAAGCTTTGGATGAAGCACATTCGGCTGGACTAATTCACCGGGACATCAAGCCGCTCAACATCTTGCTGGATAAACGAGGTCGGCCCCTTTTAGCGGATTTTGGTCTTTCCGCAACGCTTAGTAGTTCGCAAGCCTCTTCCCAACTTCTTAGTATTAATGCCAGTGGAACCCCGGCTTATATGGCCCCCGAACAATGGCTCGGACAGGTGGGTAAAGCTTCCGATATTTACGCCCTGGGCGTACTTACTTTTCTTTTAGTTTCTGGAAAACTACCGTATTCCGGGACTCAGCTTGAAATTATGGGTCAGCATCTAAATGCTCCCATCCCGAAACTCAAAGACCGTGCACCTGATTTAGAATATCCGGCCAGTTTGGATGAAGTTCTAGGAAATGCCCTTGCTAAAGACCCCAAACAACGGACTCGAACCGCCACCGCTTTCTACGAACACTTTAAAAGCGCCATTGATGGCAATACCATCGCCGAACCAAACCAAAAATCGGAGGCTAATCTTTCAGATTTACGGCAACAGACTACGGTTGTTAACCCTGCCTATGCCAGGACCGAGGTTGCTAAAAATCTGCAACACTCTCCAATAGCAAACAAGCAGGCGGCTACCAAAAAATATCAGAAATCAGAAACATCTGCTAAAAAACCTACCAATCGAAAAGTTATGGGCTGGTCAATAGCTGCGGTCATAGGGGTTGCGCTAATTTCAGGAGGGATAATTTTCTTCTTAACAAGTTCAAGTCAGCAAACCCCGAATCCAACTGTTAGTGCTGCCATTGTCGCGACTCCTACCTCGTTGCCTATTTTTACTAATACCCCGATTCCATTTACAGCTACATCTATCCCAAACACACCAACTTTACTACCTAATACACCTACCGCTATTCCAAATACTCCTACTGTCGATATATTTTCAACTGTTAAAGTAATTCAAGCGACCAAAGACGCGCAATCAACTTTTGACACCGAGATAGCCAATAATTACACAACAGTAACTATCCGAGCAGCTCAAACTGAGATTGCAAATTTGAATAGCCGAGCCCATCTTATTTTTGGCCCTATAAGTGGGCAACTTGCAAATAAACCTAAGGGTGAAATTCCTTTTCAATCCGCAGGAGTTAATGTACAGAATTTTTATGTTACTGCCCGTTTTTATAATCCTTATAGCCCATTAGAAGGTCTTTGGTCTTATGGATTTTTATTTCGCGATACAGATAGGAACTCCCAATATAGATTAATTATAGATTCGAACGGTTCGTGGGCGTTATATCTAGCACAGGGTAGTGTTTCAGATCAGCCAGTACAATCTGGAAGTATTTCTCCAAATCCAGATTCTTTTTTCGATACTCCAAATCCGGTAAATTTTTTTAATAATTTGCCTGGAGGATTTAATGATGTTGTTGTGCATGCCTACAATAGCACGGGATACTTATATATAAATAATCAATTTATAACCAATTTAAATCTTTCTGAAAAAATAACCAAAGGAGATGTTCTAATAGCCAAAGATTTGTACTCAAACTCTGGGATAGACGGTAAGATAACTCGTTTCGAAAACTTCGGTGTCGCTGAACTCAAATAGAAATTCCTTTAAACTATTTTTCTGTAACACAAATTTAAGAATACCTTAATCCTCTTAAAGGGGAACTTTTTCCAGCCAAATGGAGTATAATAACTTGATATAGCTATTATAAATAGGCCCATCTTACTGCCTGGTTGTATTTAGAAAGGCTGGATTTAAAACCAATGATGAGAGACCGTATTGCCGATGCTTTGAAGAAAAGCAAGGCCGATTATACCGAAATTCGTATCGAAACCAAGGATACGACCAGTATTGCCTATCGCGGCAAGGTGCTGGAAACCGTCAATACCGGGCGCGATGTCGGCGGCTTCGTCCGGGTGCTCCATAACGGAAACTGGGGCGTCAGCACCTTTAATAGCCTGACCGAGCTCGACCGTCACGTCGCGCTGGCCCTGGAATGCGCCAAAGCCCTCGGCGAAGGCGATACCAAACTGGCCGAACTCAACGCCCAGGTGGCCGAACTCTCTATCAATCTAGAAAACGACTTCCGCAAAGTAGACCTCGCCACTAAAAAAGAAATTACCGAACACTATAACGGCGTCATGCTGTCGGTCCCCGGCTTGCAGGACTCCAGCGTCAGCTACGGCGATACCCTGGTCACGAACTACTACGCCAACAGCGACGGCGCTTATATCAAACAGGAAAAACCCTACGGCAGCCTCCGGTTTAGCGCGGTAGCCCGTGACGGCGCGAACGTCCAGCAGTCCTTTGACCGGGTCTTTACCGCCTGGGACTTCAATAATATTTATAACCAGGAAGAAAAAGTCGCCAACCTGGGCAAACGCACCGTCGAAATGCTCAAGGCCAAGCCGGTCCAGGCCGGGAATTACACCGTCATCCTCGACCAGATTCTGGCCGGGGTCTTTATGCACGAAGCGTTCGGCCACCTCTCCGAGGCCGACCATATCGACCAGAACCCCCGCGCCCAGGAGATGATGCGGTTGGGCCGCCGCTTTGGGCCGTCTATCCTGAACGTCTCCGACGGTGGGGTCCACCCGAACCTGGTCGGCACCCTGCAATACGACGACGAAGGCACCCCGGCCCAGGAAACCGACCTGATTAAAGAAGGCGAACTGGTCGGACGGCTCCACTCCCGCGAAACCGCCGCCAAACTGGGCGAGAAACCGACCGGCAACGCCCGCGCCATGGACTACCGCCACAGCCCGATTGTCCGCATGACCAACACCTGTATCAAGAACGGCGAGACACCTTTCGAGGATATGATTAAGGACATCGAACTGGGGGTGTACGCCTGCGACTTCATCGGCGGGCAGACCGCGATGGAAAACTTCTCCTTCAGCAGCCAGTACGCCTACATGATTCGTAACGGGCAGTTGGCCGAAATGGTCAAGGACGTGGTGATGGCCGGGAATATCTTTACGACCCTCGGCGATGTTGAAGCGGTCGGCAACGACCTGGAATGGTCCGCCGGGAGCTGCGGTAAGGGCGGGCAGTCGCCTCTGCCGGTCGGGATGGGTTCGCCGCACGTGCGGATTAAAAACGTCCAGATTGGCGGCAACAGCAACAAGCAACCCAGCGCAATGTCGATATAGGAGCCAGGATAATGGATCGAGCTATCGAAATTTTAGATTTAATCAAGCCGCACGTTGACGGCGTCGAAACCTTCGCCGTGACCGCCGAGTCGGTCAACGTCAGCTACCGGGCCGGGAAACTCCGGTCGAGCGAGGTGCAGGAGACCAGCGGCATCAGTATCCGGGCTATCAAAGACGGCAAGCTGGGGTTTTACTCCACGACCGACCTGACGGAGAAAGACAAACTGCTGGAGTCGACCCTGACTTCGGCCCAGTTCGGCGGCGAGGCGACTTTTGAGTTCGCCAAACCGGCCCAGGGCGAACCTTTTGACGGCTTTGACAAAGAAACGGCCCGCCTCGACATCCAGGAGCTTTCCGAGTTCAGCCGCGAATTGGCCGCCAAAATCGAGAGCGTGACCAACCGCGACGAGGTTATGGTTGAGGTGGATTTCTCGCGCACCAGCTACGACCAGCACCTGGCGAACTCGAACGGGGTCAGCCACAAAGACCGCCGCACCGCCCTCAGCGGCAGCGTCAGTATCCAGCAGGTCCGGGGTGACGATGTCTTCATGACCTACGATGCTCATAGCGCGGTCTCAAGGGAAGCCGCCTTCGAGGAACTGACGGACAAGGTCATGGAGCAACTCAATTTGGCCCAGAAGATTGTCAAGTTGAGCGTTTCGGATGGCGAACTGCCGGTAGTGCTGACCCCGGCGGGCTCGTTCCTGCTGTTCTATCCCTTCCTGATGGGTCTGAGCGGCAAAAACGCGCACCTCGGCATCAGCCCGCTTTCGAACAAACTCGGCGAAATAATCGTTGACCCGCGCCTGACGCTGGTTGACGAGCCGATTGTCGCCAACCGGCCCGGCAGCGCCGGGGTGGACGATGAAGGGGTGCCGACCAAACCGATTACCTTTATTGACAAGGGGGTCGTCACCGGGTTCTTCCACAACCTGAAGACGGCGGGCGAGGCCAAAACCGAAAGCACCGGGCACGGCAAACGGGGTCTATTGGGACAGCCGGGGGCCAGCTTCCACAACCCGATGATTAAGGGTGGCGATGTGCCTTTCAAAGAAATGATAAAGGACATCAAAGAAGGGCTGCTGATTGACAGCTTGCTCGGGCTGGGCCAGACAAATTTGCTGGCAGGGGCTTTTAGCAACCCGGTCAACGTGGCCTTCAAAATCGAGAACGGCGAGGTGGTGGGCCGGGTGAAAGATGTATCTATCGCCGGGAACACCTACGAACTGCTCAAAGACCGCCTGGGCAATATCAGCAAAGAAGTCGAGTGGGTCTACGGCTCGCTCCGGTTGCCCTACATCCGGCTGGATGGGGTCAGCACCGTCGCCAACTAAAGCTTTTGAAACAAGAAAAGGGACGCTTACGGGCGTCCTTTTTGATTGCCGTTTTTAACCTCTTGCTTTTACAAATAGTCTCTTGTATACTAATCTCATGAATTTATCTACTTTAATGATACTGGGTTTACTGGCAAGTCATGGTCCCAGCCACGGCCACCAGTTGCGCCGGACCGCCGAGCAGACCGATGTCGGCAAGTGGGGTGGGGTGAACGTGGGTGCGCTCTACCGCGAGTTGGGCCAGCTTGAGAAAGAGGGCCTTATCGAGCCGTTACGGACCGAGCAAGTTGGCAAGCGGCCCGAAAGGACGGTTTACAGCATTACCGAGGCTGGAAGGCAGGAGTTCGGGCGTTTGCGCGAACAGGCCATCGGCGAACTGCATTTCGGAGTGGACCCTTTCCAGGTGGCCCTGCTATTTGGCCGGACCGAAGACCGGGCCGAACTGCAACGGCTGCTCGACAAACGAAAGCAGGTCATCGAGGCCACCATAGGCTATATCAAGGCCGAAAGCGCTGAACTTGAAGAAGCGCAGAGAATCGGCCCACTTGACGTAGCCCTTTTCCGGCGGCGGATTATGCAGCTCGAAACCGAATTAAGCTGGCATAGTGAGTTGGACCGGTTGTTAAACCCCTCGGCCTAACCGCCCGGTAAACCTTTTTTTTCTTTTGGCCTGTCAGATAGTCACAGGAGGTATTCGTATGCCCTTTGAACAGACCGCGCCTTTGATTTTTGGGATTTATCCGGGTAGCGCAACCGGCGACGCCCCAGGCTTGCTCCCCGGTCCTGCCGATTTGCCGGATGAGATAAAGGTGGCCCTGGACAAACTTCAACCGGAAGGAGTGCCTTTTATCGTGCGCTGCTACCAGCACTATGTCGGGAAAGGAATAACCAGCGCTGAAACGCCCGCCAATATGACCCAATATTTACAAAAGGGGCGTCAGCTTGAGCTGGTGCTGTGCTACCGTACCCCCGATGGCGACCTGGCCGATTGGGCCGAATATGTGCGGGGAGTGGTAAGGCGATATGGCCCACACCTCGCAAAACTGCAAATCACCGAAGAACCCAATAATCCCGACCCGGTCAATGGCGGTGACGGCAGTTCGCCCAACGTCCTACCGGCGATAATAGAGGGCGTCCTGGCCGCCAGGGACGAAGCCCTGCGTTTGGGTTTTCCGATAAAACTTGGCTTCAATGCTACGCCCTCTATTCCCGGTAACCCTTTCTGGTCCAATCTCGGCGCACTGGTAAAAGATAATGACGCATTTTTGCAGGCGCTCGATTATCTCGGCTTTGATTTCTTCCCGGATGTATTCCGGCCTTTGCCAATGGGAAAAGACGGCAAGCAGATAAACCTGGAAGATGCCGTCTACTTTGTCCTGAAAGGTTTTCGGGAAACCAGCCAGGAGGTGGGTAATATCCCGGATACCATACCGATTCACATTACCGAAAACGGCTGGCCGACCAACCGGGAGCGTTCCCCCGAAAGACAGGCCGAAACGCTCGAAAGGATTGTGCGCACGGTCTACCAGCACCGCCAGGAACTAAACCTGACCCATTATGAATATTTCGACCTGCGCGATACCCATAGCGCCAGTACGGATACCTTCCAGTTTGGTCTGCTCCGGGACGACTATTCACCCAAACCGGCTTTCGAGGTCTACCGCCGCCTGATTACAGAACTTGGTTCAGGCGGTTAATGCAAAGTTCTCAGTATTCAGTTTTTAGTGTTGGAGTTGGGCTGACTTTAGGTTAAAATAAGCGCTATGACGACCACTCAAGCAAACCGAATAGCCTCTCCAACCCGCCTGAAAATAAGTATGGTGGCCCCTTTTGGCCTCAAAACCAAGGGGACCACCTCCGCCCGCGTGCTGCCAATCGCCGAAGCCCTGGCAAAACGCGGACACCAGGTGTGGGTAATCGTGCCCCCCTGGGACGACCCTGCCGGGTCGCCGGACCTGGCCCTGACCGGGAATCGGCGGGAACCGGTTAACGGGGTTGAAATGGTCTTCGTGCCGGTCCAGGGCCGTCCACAGCCCCTTAAACTGCCCCTGCGGCTGGTAAAGGCGGCTCTCGAAGGTAAGCCCAACATTATTCACGTCTTTAAACCCAAGGCCTTTAGCGGGCTGGCGGCTTTTGGGCTTTCGCTAAAACGTCACCCTTTCGTCCTCGATACCGACGATTGGGAAGGGCCGGGCGGCTATAACGATGTGCTGCCCTATTCTTTTCCGCAAAAAAAGCTGTTCGCCTGGCAGGAGCGCGACCTGCCTCGCCGGGCCGCCGCCGTAACCGTAGCAAGCCGGACCCTCCAAACCCAGGCCTGGGGCTTCGGGGTAGACCCGGCCCGGACGCTTTATCTACCTAACGGCGTCTCCCCTGAAAAATATGCCGGGTGGCGCGGGGAACGAATTGAGCAGGCCGCCCGCCAGAAACGGCTCGAACTCGGCTTCACGGATGAAACCCTGGTGCTGGTGGCCTATACCCGTTTCGTGGAATTCAAAATGGAAAAATTGCTGGAAATTTTCCGGCTTATTCTCGAAAAACTGCCACCCGAAAAGGCCGGGCAGACCCGCTTGCTGGTGGTGGGAGGGGGACTACGGGGCGAGGATAGCCGTTTTACAGAGTTGGCCCGACGACAGGGTCTTACCGATAAAATCGTCCAGACCGGGCCGTTGCCGCTGGCAGAGTTGCCCGCTGCGTTGGGTTGCGGCGACATTGCCCTCTACCCCTTTGAAGACAACCTGATAAACCGGGCGCGCTGCTCGGCCAAGTTCCTCGATTTACTTATGGCGGGGTTGCCGGTGGTCAGTGAGATGGTCGGTGAGCTACCCAACTATTTACAGAACGGCAAAGGCGGCTGGCTGGTACAGCCCGGCGATAGCGCTGCTTTCGCCGAAGCCGCAATTAAACTTTCCGTACTTTCCCACCAGGAAAGAAAAGAGTTTGGAGGGTTGAGCGCGGCCCGTCTCGAAACGGAATACACCTGGGATAAGCTGGTAGAACCGCTAGAGGATTTGTATTTCCAGGTAAACTCCTAATGTTTCAACTGAGTTAAAAGCTGGTCGAGTTCGAGAGTATTTAGAATCTCGGAGGCTCTCGCGCCACCACGCCGGGCCGTAATCACACCGTATTCCAGCATCGCCAGGCCGCTCACCGAGTGTGAATCGCTGCTGATAACCAGTTTGACCCCTTCGTCAAGAGCTTGCTGCACGTGGTCGGCTTTCAGGTCGAGACGGTCCGGGCCACTATTGATTTCCAGGGCCGTTCCAGTCTCGCGGGCGACCTTGAACACCTTTGCCATATCGAGGTCGGCGGGCTCGCGGTTGTTGATAATCCGCCCGGTCGGGTGCGCGATTATATCCACGTTCGGATTACGCATAGCCTGGATCAACCGCTCGGTTATCTTTTCGCGGTCCTGGCGTAAACTGCTATGGAGCGAACAGACCACAATATCCATTTTTGCCAGCACTTCATCGCTAAAATCGAGCGTACCGTCCGCCTTGATTTCGACCTCGGCCCCGCTTAATAGCTTGAAATTGAAACCTTCCCCACTCAAAACCTCGTTTATCCGGGCGATTTCGGCCTGCTGCTGCCACAACTTTTCCTCGGTCAGGCCGCGCACGACCCCCAGGCTCTTGGTGTGATCGGTCAAAAGGAGGTAGCGATAGCCCCGCGTAGCCGCCGCTCGCGCCATCACCTCAATCGGGGCGGTGCCATCGCTCCAGGTCGAATGGCTGTGCAGGTCGCCCTTGATGTCATCGAGTGTTACGAGGTCGAGGGCCATTTCACCCTTCTGGACGGCCTGGACTTCGCCGTTACCCTTGCGCAGTTCGGGCGGGATATAAGGCAACCCCAGGTGGCGGAAAACTTCTTCCTCGTCGTGGGCGGTCCAGATTTCATCACCCCGGATAAACCCGCCCATGCTAAGCTCGTAACCCTTCTGGCGGGCTATATCGCGCAACTGGCGGCGGTGTTCGTCGGTGCCGGTGGTCATGACCAGGGTGGTTGCCAGTTGTTCCGGGAAACAGGCGATAAATTCGACCGTCAGGCCGTTTTTGAGCCGGGCTTCGACCTTGTAATCACGTTCTCGCCGAACTTCTTCCACCACCGGCAACTTTTTAAAGTGCTGCAAAGTTTCGTAGGTATCATCGGTGGAGGCGACCACGCTGACCATTTCCATTGTTTCTTCGCCACGCCGGATGGCCCCGGTGGGCGAAACCTCTTTGATATTGGGGTCAACTTTTAGCATGTCGAGCATAAGCTGGCGGGCACAGGGCAGGGCAATTCCCAGCAAAATTTTACCTTCACCCCGGCGGTGAAGAGCTTCGATACTCTTTAAGAGGGCGGTCTGCTTCTTTTCGCCCATACCGGGGACAGTGGCGACCCGGCCCTCCCTGGCGGCCTGTTCGAGTTCGCCTAACCCCTTGATGCCCAGGTGCTTATAGAGGAGCATGGCCGTTTTCGAGCCGATGCCCGGCACCCTCAAAAGTGTCACCAGGTCGGGCGGCACTTCTTCTTCGAGGCGTTCCAGGAATTTTAAGTGCCCGGTCTGCATCAGTTCGTCTATCTTCCCGGCGATGGCATCACCTACGTTTGGTAAATCCATCACCCGGTTTTCTTTCCAGAGGGTTGCCACATCTTCGGAGGAATTGAGCATGGTGTCGGCGGCTTTCCGGTACGCCGAAATTTTGAAGACGTTCTCTCCTTTGAGTTCCATCAAATCGCCAATGAGCATGAAAACTTTTGCAAAATCCTCGTTAGTCATAATAGTCCGGCCTTCCCGCGAGGCAATACGTACAGCTAACCAATTAACCTTCAGCGCCTTACCATTATACCTTCATAAATTTTTAGGACAATACCCAGTTGACACAGAAATTCTACAAAGTGTAACATGAGCTGTGAATCGTTGAACGAAACAACGCGCCTTTTACGGGTGAACGTTGAACGTGGGAACAGTTAAGGTCAAAATTCAAACTGAAAGAAAACAATGTCGGAGAATTCAAACGAGAACCTGGCCGGGCTGACCGAAGCCGAGGCTGTCGTCGCCAAAGACCCCCAATCGCCACACACCTGGAACGAAGCGGCCATTCTCCTTTTGCAGGCGGGCAATTACCCCAAAGCAATCGAGTATATCAGCCAGGCGGTACGGCTGGACCCCGAAGAAGCGGTCAACTACTGGAACCGGGGCCGGATTCTCTTTGAGTTAGGACGCTACGAGGAAGCCCTGGCCGACTACTCCGCCGCCATCCAGATTGCGCCTACCGCCGCCCTCTATTCCAGCCGGAGCGTGGTCAACCTGGCCCTGGGGAAAGATGCCGCCGCCCTGGGCGACCTCAACGATGCCCTCGACCTGGAACGCACCGCCGAAAACCTGCTCAACCGGGCCTCGTTCTTCACTAACAAAGGCATGGCCGTGGACGCCCTGCGCGATATGACCGCCGTAATCGAACTCGAACCCGAAAAACCGAACCATTACCTGGCGAGAGCTAACCTGGCTTTCGCGCTGGCCCGCCATTACCCGGAACTTTACGAGGTAGGCGTCGGGGACATCCAATCCGCCCTCGACCTGGATAAAGAAGGGGCGCTCGGACCTTCCATGCGCCAACTGGCCGACCAGTTCGAAGCCTACCTGCCTGCCAGCCCTAACCCGGCGGTATCGAAGCGTTTAATCGAGCTTATCCGCGCCAAGACCCATGAGTAGCGCGCCGGATTTTTCCGAAATCCTGGCGGCCTGGCACCTGCCCGGTCCGCTCACTTTCGCCCCAATCGAAGGCGGCGCTAACAACCTGACTTACCGGGTGGAAACCGCCGACGGCCAAAAATACGTCCTGCGGCTGGTCTTAAACCTCGCCGATTTGGGCCGCCTCAACTTTGAAACCGCTATTGTAACCCAACTGCAAGCCCAAAACCTGCCTTTTACGGTGCCCGCGCCGCTGCCGACCACGAGCGGGCCATACCTGGCGACAATCGGAAACCACCTGGCAACCCTGTGTCCTTTTGTTGCGGGGAGTAATCCCAAAACAGTCAGTCCGGCCCTGGCTTTTCAGGCAGGTTTGGGTCTGGGCGCCCTTACCCAGGCGATGGCCCAACTCGATATGCCTCAGACCCGCAACTATACCCTGCCGTCACCTTTCGGCGACCTCGATAAAACGCACCCCCTGGTTACCGACCCTGTAAAGGCGGTTGAAGGACTGCCGGTCGAGCCGGAAAGTAAACAAATAGTGCTGAATATGGTCGAGGAAATGCGCCGGGAAGTGCCGCCGCTTTACGAGATTTTGCCTCAACAACTCATTCACGGTGATTTTACCCGCTACAATGCCCTGGTCGAAGGCGGCCGCCTGACCGCCATACTGGATTTTGAGTTCGCAACCTGGGATTTGCGGGTGATGGAGTTGGCTTCGGCCCTGCCGGCCTGGGCGTTTATATTACTTGGCACCGGGCATGAGTGGCCGGTGATAGAGGCGTTTGGCAAAGGTTATTCCCAGAATTCACCCCTCGCGCTTATCGAAAAAGAGGCGCTCCCGGCCCTCTTTAAGCTGCGTTACGTGACGAGCCTGTTGCACTTTATCGGGCGCAACCGCCAGGGGTTGAGCGGACCTGAGGAATACGAACGGCGCATCAGTTACTGTTTGAAAATCGAGAAATGGCTGGTAACCAACCGGGCCCGGTTGGAAAAGGAAATTCAAAGCTGGTAATTCAAACTAAAGCTTTTTCGACCCAACTCCGCACCACGCCATGATAAATTCCCCAGGCTTGCCAGGTTGTAAGGGCCCACTCCCTTACGAGGTCAGGTTGAATCGTTTCTTCAAAAGCCCGCGCCAGGTCCACGACGGTTAGAGGGCCTAAAAAAGTGGGCGGTTCAAGCCAGGTGAATTCGGCTACCGGGGCCTTTTTCATCACGACGACTGCCCGCTCAAAAGACAAATTCATTTCGAGGACACAACACAAACCCATCAGGTGCCGCACCACCGATTGGATAGCCTGCCGGGAAGACACCCCTGGATGTTGGACCATGTAGGTATCCGCCAGCAGGCCACGTACCGTCATATCCGGCACAATTCTGGCTGTAAGCTCGGTGTAAATTTGCCAGCAGCCCGGTGAGGTTCCCAGGTAGGTATGGGGCGGACCGTAGGACGCGGGTAAATCCGGCACCAGGGCCTGGCAACCCATACACTCAACCTGCCTAACTTCCCGGTCCATACTTCCCACTGCCCTACTTAAAAGATTGATTTACCGCCGCCAGTTCGCGGGCCAGCATGGCGTTGTAAGGTGTCGGTATCCCCAGGTCGCGGCCTTTGCGGGCCACGTAGCCGTTTAACGCCTCGAACTCCATGCGGCGGCCCATTTTCCGGTCGGTCAACATCGAACTCCCTACCGCCCCCATCTTCAGCGACCGGGCCATGGTCTGGTCAACCATCTCCCGGTCGAGATGGACCCCCAGGGCCATCGCCACCTCGTAAGTCTCGCGCAGGGTTTCTTCGTAGCCCTCGCGGTCCTCCGGGTTAGCCAGGACCCGGTCCAGGGTAGCATTGCGATAGGCGGTCCAGCCGTTCAGGGCGCTGTTAAAGACCAGTTTGCTCCACTTCAGGCGAGCAATATCGGGTGTAATTTCCAACCCGATTCCAGCACCTTCACACAGTCTGGCGAACTCGTTCAGGTGGGCAACCGGGCCCCCGGCCATACTGTAGGCGGCCACTGCCAATCGCCCGGTATTGTCCGCCGTTATCTCGCCCGGCGCGGAAAGCCGGGTAAGGACGTAGGCGACTCCCCCGGCAGTCCGGCGCGGTTCCACCAGGGCCGCCAGCGTTTCCTCGTTTTCGACCCCGTTTTGCAACGAAAGAACCGGCACAGTTTCACCCAACCCCGGCAGCAAGGACAGGGCGGCCGCGTGGGTATCGTAAGACTTGACCGCGAACAAGACAATATCCGCGCCTCGGACCGCCTGTGCGGCCCTATCTGTGACCCGGTACTGGTCCGGGGTCAGGTGCAAATCGCCGTCAGGTTTCTTCAGGGTAAGACCGTCCTGCTGTAAGGCTTGCAAATGCGCGCCCCTGGCAACGAAATTTATCTCGACCCCGGTCGCGGCCAATAGACCGCCAAAATAACCACCAACCGCCCCGGCAGTAACAACCGCAAGTTTCATTTCTATCCCAATTAACCTTTGATTGTTATAAATTGAACAATCTATAAATATTCTACCAGTTCCAGACCATTACCCCAGGGGTCGCGAGTGAAAATCCGGCGCATCCCGGCGAACTGCTGGCTTTGTATCTCGACCGGAAACCCGGCGGCTTCGAGGTCGGCCTTGAGACCGGGCAGGTTGCTCACCTGAAAAGCGGTGTGGCGCTTGCTCGGCAGGTTATAGGTTTCGGGGTTGGCTTCGGAACTGATATGGATTTGCTGGCCGTTACCGCAGTCGAGCCAGAAACCGAGGGTGTAGTTATCGGTTTCAGCCGGGCGGTCCAAAACCCCCAGCCCTAACAAATCAACGTAAAACCGGCGGGCTTCCTCGATGGCTTCCGGGCCGGGCGCTATGGTCAGGTTCGCGTGCAAAATTCCTTTTAGATAACCCATAGATAATCTCAACATCTCCTTTTCTAGTGCTTCGTGGCCTTGATACAGGTTAAAGGTAGCACTATCGGGAGATTTGTTCAATAGAAAAAGGAATTTTCGTATATGGAAATTCAGGCAAAATTATTGCGAGGAATGGGCGGGGAGGACCACTTCGATTTTCTTAGGGATATATTTCAACTCGATAAAAGAACAGACCCAGGCTATTGCCAAAAATAGCGTCAGGAGGACCGGCCCCTGCCAGGTCAGGTTGTTGAAAGCCAGTGCGATAAAGGTCAAGTCACAGACCAGGGCAAACGAGATAAATAATAAATTGGAGGCTAATGCCCTCTTTATATATTTTATGGTAGGAGCGGGTGTGAAAAACACCAGGATATTGATAATGGTCCATAAGACCAGGGGCGCATAAAGGTAGATGGGGCTAAATGCCACGCGAGTAACTACCGAATAAAACTCGGTAGCGAAGGGGGAAGCACCGCCATAAGTAGGATTAGCAATCCTATCGACGGCAGATTGCCAGGGCGCAAAAATGGCCCACCAGCCCAAAACATTGCAGAGAAGCCCGACAGGAAAAAGCCACTTGTAGAAGGGAGGCCCCTTACGCGCCAGGTCCAACCCGGCAATCTGCCAGGCGTCGTCGATGGTCCCGGCATCGTAACCCAGGCGCAGTAAATAAAGGTCTATCTCGTAGCGGGTTTCCTTGTCCCGGTGCGCCTTTATGTAATCTATTACCCAGAAAATCGAACGCGGTTTCATTTTCCTACCGTCGAATTTCTAACATACCAGTTAAAGGTAACAAGGATTGCCACGAACCCGGCCAGGAGTAAAATCCCCGGTAACTTATCAAAGGCGGGAGACACCGAAAGAACCATGGCGGCAAAAAGAGCTAAAAATAAGGCGTCATACAGCAAGCGAAACCCTAAATTCAGCCTTTGAAAGCGCCTGAGGACGAGTGGAACCGACCCCGCTACCAGCATAAACCCACTTATTTCAATTATTTCTAAAATTGTCTTTGTCGCAGGCATACCATTTCCCTTATTGCTTCTCTTTGATATAAAAGTTACCAAAAATCTTAAAGAGCTATTTAGTTCCAGGTATTTCGGTGGGCTTTCGAGACTTAATCAAGAAGGAACCAAACACAAGCACAACACCAATAATGTCAATTACTAACCTGATATTCACGTTAACCCCAAACAAAACGTCCAATAACCGTGAACCCAAACATAATTCCATACCAATATAGAATAAAAATACTTTTTTCCGTGGCTCGTCTGGAAGCCGCTTGAGGGCGAACGGCAAGGTAATTGTTGAGAGGACCAATGTAACAACGGGCAGGAATTTTAATAAATCCGGGAAAATAGGCAACAAAACAATCGCAAACAAAAAAGCCAAAGCGAAGGGTATAAACTGTTTCAAAATTGGTATCCTATCCCTATTCTAAAATTACCACTTAACTTCCGATGTTTTAAGAAACCCTTTTGTGCTCCAGCCGCCGCCCAATAATAAACAAAACCACGCTGATAAAACTCGCCACCTGCATAGGAACCGGGCCAAGCGAAAAACCATCTTTGGCTATAATGCCACCAAACATTAAAACCGGGATAGCATAAAATATCAGAATCTGGCTGCGTGAATAATTCGCCCAACGTCTGAGATTACCAGGTAGTGTAACCAATAAAATAACAAAACCAACCACTGCCAGAATTAAATTCAGGATTGGAAGTGAACCAGGGAAATTCGGCAATACCACCAATACAGCGATTCCGACTGCCACAAAAGTCAGGACGAGTTCCGCTAACTGTTTCAAGAATGACATGGATTGCCTCGATTTTAATTACGGCTTTGACTGATAATTGTTTCCTGGGGCCTTTGAGTTTTATAGCGAAAAGAATAGAGTATCATGAAGATGCCAATCAGGCAGATCGGCCAGCATAACAGAGAGTTAAGCGATAAAATAATGACCAAACCTCCACCACCTATGAGTACGCCAAACCCTCCATAAAGTAATACCGCTTTTTTTCGAGGTTTTCCGGTTATACCAATAATATTGTGTGTAGTATAAAAAAAGATTAGGATAAATGCTGCCAGAGGGAGAAGTACCCTAACAATGGGAAAGGTCTGCTGCAACAACAAAATACTCGTCCCTAACAAAGCGAATGAAATAAATAGCTCCAGATTTTGTTTTAATAACTTCATATTTACTCACCTTTCATCCTGGTCCGTTTTTTCCTTCTTTGAAGCTAAATCTACCTCAATTATAACTCTAAATTTGATTATTAAACATAGGATTTAAAATAAAAAAGAGGTGATTTCTCGCCTCCTTTTAATACATCCTTACATGAAGATTTAGCGCCCGGTCGCGGTCTTGACTACCTGGATTAAGGGGTCGGCTCCGTCGCGGGCCAGGTCGAGGGCCGGGCCAGGCAGGATACCCAGCACCAGCAGTGCGACACTGGCAATTACCACGCCCGTCGCAATTAAAGTGCTCTTGCTCGGCTGAAGCCGGGCTTTATCTTCGTCCGAAATCGGGTTGAAGTACATTGTGTAGATAATCCGCAGGTAGAAGAAGGCCGAAATCGCACTATTGATGACACCCACAAGCGCCAGCCAGGTATAGCCGTTATCAATGGCTGCCCGGAAGACATAGAACTTACCCAGGAAACCACCCGTCGGCGGGATACCGGTCAGCGACAAGAGACACCAGGCCATCGCGAGAGCCATTCCAGGAGCCCACTGGGCTAGGCCGTTAAAGGTATTGACCTCGGCCCCACCCTGCCGGTTCTGGACGTAAATCAGGATGGCGAACGCCCCCATGTTCATAAAAACATAGATGAGCGAGTAAATCAGGACCGATGAAATGGCGTCATTCTGTTTGTCGGGCGAGTTGGTGTTCAGGTAAGCGGCCAGACCGACCATGATGTAGCCAGTATGAGCAATCGAGGAATAGGCCAGCATACGTTTGACGCTGTTCTGGGCAATCGCCACCACGTTACCGAGGGTCATAGTCAGGACAGCCAGGACCGCGATAATGACCGACCACTGGACGGCCAGGGCCGGTAAAGCCTGGATTAAGACCCGTAACAGGGCCGCGAAACCCGCCGCCTTGGGTCCGACCGACATAAAGGCCGTGACAGGCGTTGGAGCGCCCTCGTAGGCGTCAGGGGTCCAGACATGAAATGGCACCGCCGCTATCTTGAAGCCAAAACCAACCACCATTAGCAGCATGCCGAGGGTCAGACCGGCGTCCCCGGCCAGGTTGTTCTGAGTAATGCTCTGGCTGATAGCGGCCAGGTTGGTCGAGCCGGTGATACCAAAAGTCCAGGCCATACCATAAACCATGATAGCCGTGGCGAAAATACCCAGCAAGAAGTATTTCAAAGAGCCTTCCGCCGAGCCGGGGTCGGTCCGGGCGAAACCGGTCAGGAGATAACTGGCGATGGAGGTCAATTCGATACCAACAAAAATCGCCATGAGGTCGCCAGAAGCCCCGACAATCATCATACCCAGGACTGAGAAAGCCTGTATGGCGTAAGTCTCACCGAGCGGGATACCTCGTTTGAGCGAATAGCTGGGCGTGACCAGCACCACCAGGATACCGCTGACCAGGAAGATAATTTCAAAGAAGGAACTGAAGCTATCCCGCACGAACATCCCGCTAAACGAGGTCTTGGTCGGGTTGTCGTAGTAGAAAAGGAACCCGGTGGCGACGAGCGCCCCGGCGTATCCCAGGATTGCCAGGTAGCCCAGGGCGGGCCGGGAACGAATCGGCAAGAACAAATCCAATATAACCACCAGCACCGCCATGACCAGCACAATCAGTTCCGGTAAGACCCGGTACAAATCGTCGCCACTGAAAGAGGGCTTTGCGGTGGATATTTGTAGCAAAGTGTGTGTTAATAAAGACACTTTTTTCGCTCCCTGTTCGGGTTAAAGGTTAAATACTTACTTGCAAGCCTACTTGCCAACCAACTGCACAATCGCCGCAAGTTTATCGGAATGTTCGACCATCGTAACGGCCAGGTTGCTTCCACTGACGGTCAGGAAATCCAGGACCAGGGCCGGAACTACCCCGACGACAATCGCCAGGATACCCATTGGTATCAGGGCCAGCCCTTCCGGCAGGTTCAGGTCGGGGAATTTTGCCCCGTTCGCCAGGATGTCCGGGTCAGGGTGGTGACCGTGAGCGGTATTGTCGTGACCGGCGTGGGGCGTAGCGTGGCCGGAACCTTTTTCGGGTAAAGTATCGGTGCCGACCCGGTTGGTATCGAGCCCGGTCCCGCTACCATATTTCTCGCTGTCAGGCATCGGCAGACCGTGTTGCCCGTGGGCTGAGTTATCCGCGCCCCTGGCCGGGCCTGATTGATTAGTGGCCGGGGTGTCTGGCGTATGTTCGTGACCGGCCCCGTGACCGAGGGCCACTGCCGGGTCGTAATCGCCAACCTTGCCGAAGAAGACCCGCTGGTACATCCAGAGCAGGTATATCGCGGCGAAAATGATTACAAACGACGCAACAAAGGCAATCCAGCCATTGACCCTGAACGCCCCTTGCATTACCAGAAACTCACCGACAAACCCGGCTATCCCCGGCAGACCGAGCGAACCCATCGCAAACAACATAAAGATGGTCGCGTAGACCGGCATTCGACTGGCAACGCGGGTCGTGTTTTGAATGGTCTTAATATCCCTGGTGTGTAAGCGTTCGTAGATAACCCCGACCCCCAAAAAGAGACCACCGGTCAGGAGGCCGTGGGCGAACATCACGAAGACCGCGCCCTCGAACGCCTGGGAATTTTTCAAAAGCAAAGCGTCGGTGGTCTGGCCGGAGCTACCGCCCAGGCCATAGGCAAAGGCAAATAAGCCCAGGATGACAAAGCCCATGTGGCTGACCGAGGAATAAGCGACCAGCTTTTTCATATCCGGCTGGACCAACGCCACCATCGCGCCATAGACAATCGCGATAAGGGCCAGGACAATCATCAGCAGGGCCAGGTCTTTACTGGCGTCCGGAAAAAGCGGCAGGTTAAAGCGGATAAAGCCGTAACAGCCCATTTTCAGCATTGTCCCGGCCAGGATGACGCTACCTGCCGTTGGGGCCTCGGTATGGGCGTCTGGCAGCCAGGTATGGAACGGCCACAACGGCACTTTGATGGCGAAGGCCGAGCCAAAGGCCAGGAAAGCCAGCACCTGGAAGGTGTAGTTGAGCGGGTGAGCGGCGGTCGCGTTGGTGATTTCAACTATATCCAGGGTGAAGTGGCCGACCAGCGGCTGAGCCTGGAAATAGAGGGCGATAATCGCCACCAGCATGAGTAAGCTACCGACCAGGGTATAGAGGAAGAACTTGTAGGCCGCGTAAATCCGATTCGCGCCGCCCCAGACCCCGATTAAAATCGCCATCGGTATCAGGACCAGTTCCCAGAAGATATAGAACAGAAAGAAGTCGAGGGCGCAAAAGACCCCGACCAGCCCGATATTCAATATCAGGAGGGCTACAAAGTATTCGCGGACGCGTTTCTGGATGGAGAACCAGCTTGCCAGGACGGCCAGCACAAACAGCAAGCCGTTAAGCTGGACCATCAGGACCGATACACCGTCCACACCCATATGGTAGCCCGCCCCGATGGGTTGAATCCAGTTGGCTTTTTCCTCGAACTGGTAGCCCGGCTGGCCCCGGTTGAAACTGAGCGTCGTGTAGAGCGACAGCCCGAAGTTTACCAGGGTCGTAAGCAGGGCAACCCAGCGAAAAACGTTAGGATTTTTCGTGGGCAGGACCGCTATTATCACCGCTCCAATCAGCGGTATGTAAGTCATTGCAGAAAGCATGATTTCTTTCTCTTTTTCAGGACTTGCCTTTTTTAGAACTTAATACCGTTCGTGACGTAGAACAGGGCTACAATCAGCACCAGTCCAAGCGCCATATAGAAAGCGTAGTTGCCCACAAAGCCGGTCTGGACTTTGCGTAACTGGCGGGCGCTTTGTTTGGTCAGCCAGGCGACGCCGTTGACCGCCCCATCAATCACGTACTTATCGAACATAGCAAGGCCGCGCATAGTCAGCAAACCGGCCTGGACGACCATCAGGTTGTAAGCCTCGTCCCAGTACCATTTGTTCTTGGAGAAGGCGTAAAGCGGCCCGGCGATTTTCCCCGCCAGGAGAGGCAGGGTGGCCCGGTTGCGGTGATACATTATGTAGGCGATAGCGACCCCGGCGATAGCGACCAGGCCGGAGAAGACCAGCAGGATGGTGGTAGTCTGGGCGTCTTCTGCCGGGAGCGGCTTGACCCCCAGGGCCGTACCAAAGGAGCCATCCAGGAATTTCTCGAACAGGTTGCCGTTTTCACCTACCAGGGCCGTCGGCAGACCGACATAACCGGCAGCGATACTCATAAAGGCCAGGAAGACCAGCGGCAGACTCATGTTCAGCGGGTTTTCGACAACGGCCAGCGGCGCGAGCGGCCCGTGGCTGTGGGCGTGTTCGGCTTCGCCGTGAGCGTGGCTGTGGGCGTGCTCGACGTTGGCCGGGTTGTAGCCATCCACGAAATTGACGATTTCTTCCGGCTTGAAGTTGGCGATATCGAGTTCTGCCGCTTTGCGCCGCATCCCTTCGTAGGCCAGGGTGTTCATCGCGGCGGGAAGGCGGAATTCCTTGCCGAAGAAGACCGAGAAAATCATCCTGAAGCTGTAGAAAGCCGTCAATAGGGCCGCGATAATACCGAAAGCATAAATCACATAGTCGAAGCCATTTTCAGCCCCACGCGAGAAGGTCACACCCAGGATTTCGTCTTTGCTCCAGAACCCGGCGGTGAAGGGGATACCGGCCAGGGCTGCCGCGCCAAAAGACATGCTGATGGCGGTCAGCTTCATACCCTTGCCCAGGTTACCCATATAGTCCATGCTCTGGGGGTCGAGGCCTGCCCGGAACAGTTCGTTTTTGCTGTTTTTGTCCACGCCATACTCGATAGCGTGTTCCGCCGCCTCGTAAAGCTCGAAGGCGACCATTTCGGCCCGCTGTGGGTCGTTAGGGAACCGCTTATTAGCCCAATCCTGGGCGTTGTGCTGGATAGTGTGGAAGCCGTGATGGATGGTTTCCTCGTTGGCATGGATAACTGAACCGCAGCCGAGAAAGAGCAGCCCTTTGAAGAAGGCGTGAGTCATCAGGTGGAAGAAAGCGGCCACCCAGCCAAAGACACCCAGGGCGAAGAACATGTAACCTAGCTGGCTGACCGTCGAGTAAGCCATCACCGCCTTGATGTCCTTCTGGGTACAGCCGACGGTGCTTCCAAAGAAAGCGGTCACGATACCGATAATCGAGATTACCAGCATGGCCTCGGTGGTGTGGGAGAAAAGCGGGCTAACCCGGCCCACCATATAGACACCGGCGGTAACCATTGTCGCAGCGTGGATGAGGGCCGACACCGGGGTCGGACCGGCCATCGCGTCTGGCAACCAGACGTGGAGCGGGACCTGGGCCGATTTACCCATCGCACCCATAAAGAGCAAGAGACAGATAAGGGTCAGGACGGTTCCGCTCAGGGCGTTGGCCTGGATGGCCTCGTTAAAAGCTCCGAAAACGTTGGCGTAGTTCAGGCGGTCCCAGACATTGCTGATATTGTGCTTGGTGGCGTAATCGCTGCCGACCGTGCCCAGCATCGTCACGAAAATCCACATGATGCCCAGGCCGAACCCGAAGTCACCGATCCGGTTGACCACGAACGCCTTGACGTTGGCGACCGGCGGCAGGAGGCGGCCCCAGTCATATTTCTTGCTGAACCAGAACCCGATGAGAAGGTAACTGCTTAAACCCACCGCTTCCCAGAAGACGTAAAGCAAAAGGAAGTTGTTCGCCATTACCAGCATAATCATGCTGAAGGTAAAGAAGGGCAGGTAGGTAAAGAAACGGTGGTAGCCGTTGTCCTCTTTCATATAGCCGGTGCTGAAAATATGCACCAGTAAGCTAATCGTGGTAACGACCACCAGCATCATCGCCGTGAGCGGGTCTATCAGGAAGCCAAAGTTAATCTGGAAATCGCCGCTCGGAATCCAGGTGTAAACCTTCTGGACCTCAATCCGGCGCAGGTTTTCAGGCTCAGTGGTGCCTTCGGCGGGAAGGGCGGGGGCGGCTAACTTGGCGCCACTGGCTTCACTCGCCTGGCCCACCTGCTGGGTAGCGGTAGGGACAGCGGCGTGTTCAGCCGGTTCCGCCGGGGCCGGTTGGCTCAAAAGGAAGCTCAGACAGATGATGGAAATCACCAGGGCCGAAACTATCGATACAATACCGATAGCCGAGGTTGCGCCCCGGACGGCCAACTGGCCGCTGCTCAACGATTGCTTGGTTTTGCTTCTCAGGAACAGGATACTCAACAGGCCGTTAATCAGGGACGCAGCCAGGGGTATCGCCGGGATTAGCCAGAGAATGCTTTCTATATCTTTAGCCGTCATTCCTACCTCAAGGGAATTTTGGTATTGGCCTGAAACGAGCTTATCCAGGCCGACTTTTAATTCGCCGGTAATAACTGCGCGGGCGAGTGGGAAGAAATTCTAAAAAATTCCGGTTCTTCCCAGGAAAAACTATTCTTTGAGCAAGTCTATCTGGTCGGCGTCCACCGAGTCGCTCTGGCGGGACAGGCTGACGATAATGGCAAGACCCACCGCCGCTTCCGCCGCCGCCACCGTAACCACGAAGATTACAAAAGCGTCCCCGGTGAAGTTCAGGCCGGTTTTGAAGGAGCGGGCGAAGGCCACCAGGCTAATGTTTACGGCGTTCATCATGAGCTCAACGCACATGAAGATAACCAGCACGTTGCGCCGGATTAGCACACCGGCCATCCCAATCGAGAACAAAACGCCACTCAGGATTAAATACCAGGCTACGGGTATCATTGTTTAACCTCGCCTTATTTCTTCAAAATGACCCGGCGGTCCTCGTCTTTAGCGTTCCGGGTGCTTTTAATGAGTCGTTCCATTTCAATCGCCTGCGGGCTGCCCGGCAACGGAGCGGCCAGGCTGATGCCGCGCCCGACTTCGGTGGGAGTATTTTCGTCGCCCGTATCGTGTTCGAGCGAACGCCGGGCAATCACAATCGCCCCGATAGCGGCAATCAACAGGATTAACGACGCGATTTCAAAAGGATACAGGAAGGTGCTGTAAAGCTCTTTGCCGAGCAAGGCGCTGTGGCCGGTCGTGACATTCTCGTGAAGACCGATGCCCGACCCCCCGATAGTATTCCCGGTGGCATCGGCGGTCGGGACCACGCCTTCGGTCGAATAGCGCACCGAGGCGGCCACCTGGGCGGCCTGGGTATTGTTGCTATCGGTGATTTTTCCGCCGTTGAGGGCAAAGCTGGTCGAGAAAGTTACCAGCAGGACTTCGACCAGGAAGACCAGGGCCACAACCGGCCCGATGCGGCTCTGGAAGAAGCGCAACTTGTAAAAACTGGGACCGGGCCGGACCTGCAACAGCATCATCACGAACAGGAACAGCACCACGATGGCCCCGGCGTAAACCAGCACCTGGACGGCTGCGAGAAATTCCGCGCCAAGCAGCAGGTAAATCGCGGCCAGGTTGAAGAATGTAAAGACCAACAATAGGGCCGAATGGACCGGGTCTTTCATTGAAATCATCCCAATGGCCGACAAAGTTGCCAGTACCGCCAGCACAATGAAGATTATTTGCTCAAGCACCATTTCTTAATTCCTAATCTCTAGATTAAATCAAGCTCTGAGCAGTTCATTTCGTCAGCCTGTTGTTACAGGCTTTCCAGGTTATTTCAGGTTTTGACTACGTTTAACGTTAATCTTTTCCGCTTTGGGGTCGCGCTTGCCGGTATCAAAAATCCGGCCCGGATTATCTTCACGGAGGTCGTGCGCCCGCACCGGGTTATCCGACGCGCTCAGCAGATGGGTCCGCTCGGTCAGTTCTTCTTCCGCCAGGGTCTTGGCCGCTTTCGGCATAGGTGTCTGCTGGTCTTCCGGCAAATACTGGTTCTGAATTTCGCGCAGGACCGGGGGCAAATTGCCCTGGGCCAGCGGCTTACCTGACTGGACCTTTTTCAGGTAATCGGTATAAGGCATCGGGTAGCCATGCGGGGCCGTACCCAGCAAAGGCTGGTGGCTCTGAAACTTGCCCCGCTGGATACGCGGGTCGAGTTCGTCGTGGCGCGCGAAACCGCTCGGCGCGTCGGTAATGGCCGGGAAACCCGGTTCCTCGATACCCTGCCCGGTCCGCTCTTTTTCGCGGTCGGCCAGGGCAAGCATCGCCTCGGCGTCCAGCACCAGTTCGCTCCGGTCGTTCACAGCCAACTCGAACTCGTGGGTCATCACCAGGGCCAGTTCGGGGCACACTTCCACGCACATTCCGCAGAAAACGCAGCGACTCATATCGTACAGGTAAATTTTAGCGTTGCGGATACCGACTTCGTCCACGCCTGGAACCACCGTGAGGCAATTGGCCGGGCAGACCGCCGAGCAAAGCCCACAGCCAACGCAGCGTTCCTTGCCGGTCTCCTGGTCGCGCACGAAACCAACCGCGCCCCGGAACCGGGGGTGAAAGTTGCGCATATGCTTGGGGTACTGGACCGTAATCGGCTTTTTGAAGAAATTCTTCAGCGTTACGCCCATGCCCCTGGCTATTTCATCTAATCCACCAAGCATTTTCTACTCCTTCACAGGCTTTCGCACGTGGACAGGTTTTTTTATATGCTAGACTTTCGCCTGACCAAACAATTATAAGTTTGACTCGCGCCGCCGGGCGCAAAACGAAAGTCGTGAGCTTGTTTTAACTCTTTATCTGTTGCTACTACTTTGACGGGTCTTTCAAAAGGTTTACCGCAATTCTCAGACCCGCAAATTAAAATCTTCTGCCTAGACCCACCAACCGATTTGGATGCCAACAAGTTTCACGATGGCAGTTATTACCAGGTTGGCGATGGCTATCGGGAACAGCACCTTCCAGACCAGCCCCATCAGTTGGTCGTAGCGGAAGCGCGGTAAGGTTGACCTGATCCAGTAATACAGGAACAGGAAGAAGGCAAACTTCAGGAATAGCCAGATGGGACCGGGCAACCAGTTGAAAGGCGCGATGTCGAAAGGTGGCGCCCACCCGCCAAAGAACATTATCGCGGCCAGGGCCGAAATAGCGTTCATGCTGATATATTCGGCCAGGTAAAAGAGGCCGAAACTCATACCGCTATATTCGAGGTGGAACCCGGCGACCAGTTCGGACTCGGCTTCCGGTAAGTCGAAGGGGTTGCGGTTGGTTTCGGCAATACCGCTTATCAGGAAGACCACAAAACCGAAGAACTGCGGGAAGATAAACCAGACGCTGGCCTGTTGCTGGCGCACGATGTCGTTCAGGTTAAGAGTCCCGGCCTGGATGAGGACGCCAATCAGCGAGAGACCCAGCGTCAATTCGTAGGAAACAACCTGACCAGTCGACCGCAAGCTACCGAGCATCGAATACTTGTTGCCGCTCGAATACCCGGCCATGATAACGCCGTAAACGCCGACCGAACTTAACGCCAGGATAAAGAGGAGGCCCACGTTCAGGTTAGCGATAGCCGGGCGAATCCAACCGCCGAGCAAACCTTCGCTCCGGGCGTCACCCCATGGGATGATGGCAAAAGCCGCCACCGCCGGGATAAAGCTCAGGATAGGGGCCAGGACGAAGACCGGTCTATCGGCATCGCGGGGAATGACGAATTCCTTGCCGAGCATTTTCACGGCGTCGGCTATCGGCTGCAAAAGCCCGGCAGTACCGGTCTGGTTGGGGCCATAGCGCAACTGCATGCGGGCGATAACCTTGCGTTCGGCCCAGGTCTGGTAAGCCATAATCACCAGGACCACGTTCATAATGACAAAGAGCGTGATAAAGGTTTGCAGGAACCAGATAAACGGGTCGGTCTGAGGATTTACCGCCTGTGCGGGGGCTACGGTTGGAGCGGCCCCGGTTTCAAATAAGCGAGCAGGTGAGAACATACTTTGATTCTTCTCTTCCTGTTGGAGTGATTAGCCGCCCCCGGTCTGTCCGAACTGCCCGGTCAGGCCAGTCGAGGCGGCATTTCCCTTCGGCTAACGGTCAACTTCACCCAGTACGATGTCAATCGTACCGATACAGGTGATAACGTCCGCCACCATCCGGCCTTCGGTCATCAAGGGTAGAGACTGCAAATTTACAAAGCTAGGAGCGCGAATCTTCATGCGATAGGGATGGCTGGAACCGTCACTGATAATGTAAAAGCCTATTTCGCCTTTGGAGCCTTCAATCTTGCCATAGGTTTCGCCCACCGGCACGTTAAAGCCGTGAATGACCTGGTAGAAGTGGCGCTGCATCGCTTCGGCCTGGCTCATCGCCAACTCCTTGGGCGGCAGGACAATTTTCGGGTCGTCCACTTTGACCGGGCCGGGCTTGAGAAATTTCAGGGCCTGTTCGACTATCCGGTTGCTCTGCATCATTTCTTCCATGCGGCACAGGTAACGGTCGTAGCAGTCGCCCTTGGTGCCGACCGGAACGGCGAAATCGATTTTGTCGTAGCCGTAATAGGGCTCTTTTTTCCGCAAATCCCAGTCTACCCCGCTACCGCGCAGGGACGGCCCGGTCAGGCCCATGTCAATGGCGTCTTCCGCCGTAATGACCCCGACACCCTTGGTGCGGTCCATAAAAATCGGGTTCTTGGAAACGAGGGTAGTGTATTCTTTCCAGGCGGTCGGAAAAGCTTTTACGAATTCCTCGACCTTTTCCTCGAAACCGGCGGGTACATCCGACATCAAACCGCCGACCCGGCAATACGAGTAGGTCAGGCGGGCACCGCAGGCCATCTCGAAGATGTCGAGGATTTTCTCGCGTTCGCGCATGGCGTATAGGAAGGCGGTAATCGCGCCAAGGTCCATTAACGAGGTGCCGTACCAGATGAGGTGGCTGGCGATACGCTGCAACTCCATCAGGATTACGCGAATCCACATGGCCCGTTCGGGGATTTCGATACCGAGCAACTTTTCGACCGGCAACACGAAGGCCACATTATTATTGAAAGCGGAGACGTAATCGAGGCGGTCGGTCAGCGGGACTATCTGGTTGTAGTAGCGTTCCTCGGCCAGTTTTTCGGTGCCGCGATGCAGATAGCCGGGGACCGGGTCGCAGCGCATTACAACTTCGCCTTCCAGGTCGAGGACTATTTGCAAAACCCCGTGAGTAGAGGGGTGTTGCGGCCCCATATTGAGACGCATCCGGCGTTCGCTGCTCTGCCGGAAAGTCTCGGTATGTTCATTTGTAGGTGTTTGTGACATCGCTTTTTTCCTGCCCGCACAAATCAGTTAAAAATTAAGTTCCGGCGGCCCGGTGTGTTAAGACCGGCCCGGATTTAGAAGATACTGCCCGCCTGCCAGCAGACGCCACCCGAATTAGATGTCGTAGCCTTCAATCGGATAATCCTTGCGAAGCGGGAAACCTTCCCAGTCCTCGGTTAAAAGAATCCGGCGTAAATCGGGATGCCCATCGAAAATAATTCCGAAAAGGTCGTAGGTCTCGCGCTCCAACCAGTTCGCGGTCTTCCAGACCGAATAGAGAGTTGGGATATGTTCCGCAGTCTGGGTCTTTATTCGGATGCGGTGAGCCTTGCCCAACGACAGCAAATGCGTGATGACATCGAACCGCTCTGTGCGCAACGGATAGTCGGCGGCGGTCTCGTCAATCATCATATTGAAGGCGCAATCCTCGTCCTCTTTGAGAAACCGGTGCGCTTCTACCCAGACCTCCGGCTTAAACCGGACCGTCACTTCGTCACGGAATTCCTGGGTGCTCAAAATTGAGTCACCAAATTTATCCTGGAGCTTTTTTACTACAACCTGGAGGCTTTCCTGTATCGGCATCTGCAATTTCCTCTAAAGTGTTTTAGTCCCGGCGACGGCCCGATTCTAGTAACCCACCTTGCTCCTGGCCGGTGATTTCGTCGTCCAGGTGTGCGGCATAATCCTGGGCGGTAGGCAGTTTGATATGACCGGGGCGGAGAATCTCGTGTACATTGGTCCTCGGTTGAGCGCCAGGGTCGGCCTCGGTAGGCTGCTTGCGGATAACCCGGCGAGAGGCGATAACCTTTTGTAGCTCGATGATGCCATAGGCAAAGGCTTCGGGGATAGGCGGACAACCCGGCACATAGACATCCACCGGGACAATCCGGTCGAGACCCTGGAGAGTGCTGTAACTTTTATAGATGTTGCCGCTAATGGCGCAGGAGCCAACCGCAATCACATATTTGGGCTCGCTCATCTGGTCATAAACGGCCTTGATGACCGGGGCCATCTTCTTGGTGACGGTGCCGGCCACAATCATCACATCAGACTGGCGCGGCGAAAAGCGAAAAAGCATGCCAAAGCGTTCCAGGACATCAAAGCGGCTATAACCAACCGCCATCATTTCGATACCACAACAGGCCGTACCCAGAAGCAGCGGGTACATGGCTTTTTCCTGGCCCCAGTTTATAAGTGAGTCAACCGTTGTGGTGATGAGACTATCTTTAAATTTATTTTCTAAAAGACCCAATCTAAGGCTCCTTTTTTCCAGGCGTATATGTAGCCTAAAAGGATTATAAAGATAAATAACAACATCTCCACCAGGATGAAGACGCCGTCACCTCGGCGGACGAACCCGTCAAAGTTAATAGCCCAGGGGTACAGGAACAAAGCTTCAATATCGAACAGGACGAAAAGCATAGCGACGATGTAGAACCGCACACTGTAACGTTCCCTGGCGCGACCTACCGGCGGGACACCGCTTTCATAGGGGATAGATTTCATGGGGCTGGGGCGTTTGGGCCGGATGAGAATACCCAGCGAAATAAGTGTGGAACCGGCTACCCCGATAACTATCATAAAAATAATCACCGAGATATAGCCCAAATTGAAATCTTGAAGAGAATTTGGAATCATACGGTTCACCTTGTAGTATTTGTTCGCTTCGGTTCCGCCACAGTCAGTAATTGTCCCGGAGTGTAAAAGTTCGTTACTTATGGAACAATCTAGCGTTGAAATTATAGCATAGCGCTGTTACACACGCAATGGAATGTGCCGAAGGAACGTTTCCTTAAAGGGTTATTAGGGTTACACCTGCGAGTTTATTTGATGTACAACTGCCCTGCGAGAACAAACTGCGGCCTGGTCTGGTTTAACTACAAATTTTGGGCCGGGTTGGCCTATTGAAATGCGATTTACTGCTGGTTTACTGCTACCGGATGGCTTTCTTTCTCCTGTTACACATTTCGATTTTACCAGAACTTGCCAAATTTTAACAGGCCCTATTCGCACGCAAATAGACCGTTCTGCTTGCCGTTGCGGGTGATAAAACCCATAGAGTATAATAAACTTCAGTTTGAAATTTCCTAGGATTAAGGTGGCTTGTCTATGCTCCAAAACTTCTTCTTCCGAACCGGCCTGCCGCATGTACTGAAACGTCTGGCGCTGATGGGTCTGTTGAGTCTGTTAGCGGCTTTACTGGCCGGTTGTACCACCTATGACGGCTACCCAACGCTACCGCCCGAACCTACCAGCACCCCGGCCCCGCCGGTCTCGCCTACTGCCGCGCCTCGTCCTACCCTGGCCGCGCCGCCTACCTCCACACCCCGGCCAAGTCTTCCGGCGGTCCCAAACGGGGTACAGGTGACGAAAGGCGACGTTTTAAAAGAAGCTCTTAACGGGTTAATTTCAACTTATTACCAGCCGCTGGCGACCGCCGATATTTACGAGGTAGCCTTAACCTCAATTGAAATGGGCCTCCGCCAATCCGGCGTAGACCCCCAGGCCAAAGTCCAGTTGCCTCAGTTCGGCGACAAGGACGACGCGAATTGGAATTTATTTCTCCAGGCCTATTCGCTGGTAGTGGCGAAGTACCAGGGTAAAGTAACCGAGGACCAGCTTGAAACGTACGCCTTATCGGGCGCGGCCAGCTCCCTGCAAGATTGCCAGACCAGTTATTACCCGGCCAATGTAGCCGAAAACTTTTTAGCGCAACGTTCCGGGCAGGCTTCTATTATCGGTATCGGTATCAATTTACAGAGCGGCACCACCAATAACGGGAATGCTCACCTGGTCTCACGGGTTATCACCGGAGGTCCGGCTGACAAGGCGGGGCTGAAATTAGGGGACCAGATCCTGGCGATTGACGGCCAGGATTTATCAACCAAGACCAGCCAGGAAGTTATTCAGCTTTTGCAGGGCACCAAACAGGCCGGTTCAAAAGTCAGCCTGACCATCCACCGGGGTAATAGCGCCTCCACCCAGACGATTGACATCACCCGCAATAGCTTCCAGGTCCCTCCGATGGAACGGGGGACCATCAATAATAACATTGCCTATATCCGCATTAGCCAGCTTCCTTATATTAATAGCCAGAGCCAGCTTACTACGGTTACAAATTCTATTGCTGGCTGGTTCAGCGATTTTGATAAGGCCGGGGTTACCGGTTACATATTGGATTTGCGTGGTAATAGCTACGGCAGCATCATCCTGGTCCAAAACATTCTGAGCTATTTTATGAGTGGAAATGATTTGGTCTACCTGGATGGAGAGCTAACCGGCCAGGACCCGGAAAACCAGACAGGACCCAGGCAATACGGCGCGTTCGGGATGCCGAGTGCGCAGAATATTAAAGCAACCGACAAACCGGTGGCGGTCCTGGTGGATGGCGGTACATCCGGGGAGGCGGAGATTTTCGCCTATGCCTTCCAGCTAAATAAACGCGGTACCGTTATAGGCGAGCCTACGGCGGGTTGCGCGAATGCCTCCGCGCCTTTCGGCCTGAGCGACAAGACGGTGCTTAATGTTACGCTCTACCGGGCCATTTCAGACCCCCAAAAACCGGAAAGTATCCTCACCGGGGTTCAACCGGACCAGGCGGTATCAATGGATTTACAGCAGTTGAGCCAGGGCACGGATAGCCAGCTTGATGCCGCAATTAAAGCTTTAACCAAGTAGCAAATAGTGGTGAAAATCGTTCCAAGCGATTTGTATTATTAAAGAAAAGAATAAAGAGGAGAAGGAGATTCGGAATGTCTGCCACGGTAACAAATTCCAGCATTTACCAGGAACGCTGCCAACGGGCTAAAGAAGTTATGGCCGAACAGGGCATTGACTATCTTTTTATCGGACCGGGCGCGGACCTGCAATATTTGATTGGCACCCCCGGTATGGAGAACGAACGGATGATGCTGATGGTCATTCCCCAGAAGGGCGAAACGGCCATGATTGTCCCTGCTCTCGAAAAACTGGCGACCAGCAAATTCGCTAACTTCTTCGAACTGCTGGACTGGACCGACGCGGAAGGCCCCCAGGGCCGTTTGAAACAACTGGTCGGCAGCGCGAACGGCCCGGTCAAAGCGGCGGTCGGCAATCAACTCTGGAGCATGTTCCTGCTTGAATTGCAAAAAGTGCTGCCGGAAGCCGAATGGTCCAAAGCCAGCGAAGTTATGAAAGCCCTGCGCATCACCAAGTTCCCCGATGAAGTCCAACTCCTGAAAGATGCCGCCGCTATCGCCGACAAAGCTTTCTCGGACATCGTGAAACTGCAATTCAGTGGTCGGGCCGAACGCGAGGTTATGGGCGACATCAATAACCTGCTTTTGAAATACGGCCAGGAAAAGATGCTCTTTTGTATTGTTGGCAGCGGCCCGAACGGGGCCCAACCTCACCACCACACCGGGGACCGAGTTATTCAACCGGGCGACGTGGTCGTACTCGATTTTGGCGGCGCGTACAAGGGCTATTGCAGCGATATGACGCGGACGGTGCTGGTCGAGGGAGGCACGCCCGACCCCGACTTCGAGAAAGTCTATAACCTGGTCAACCAGGCGCGGGCCGCCGGGCACAAACAGGCTAAACCGGGCGTGTCCTGCGAGTCGGTGGATGCCGCCGCCCGCCAGGTGATAACGGAGGGTGGTTACGGCCAGTATTTCGTCCACCGTACCGGGCATGGCATCGGCATGGAAGTCCACGAGGAGCCCTATATCGTGGGTGGCAACGGCCTGACCCTCGAACCGGGTATGGCCTTCAGTATCGAACCGGGAATTTACCTGCCGGGCCGTTTCGGTGTGCGGATTGAGGATATTGCCGTTGTTACCGAGAACGGCGAGGAAAACATCAATCTCAGCACTCACGAGTACGTGCGGGTTAAGTAATGAAGTTACTGGTGGCAACAAACAACCGGGGCAAACTGGCCGAAATGCGAACTTTGCTCAACTTGCCCGGTCTTGAACTGGTGACACCTTTAGAGGCCGGTCTTCCCGCCGATTTCGATGTCGAGGAGACCGGCACTACTTTCGAGGAAAATGCCATCCTGAAGGCGGTCCAGTATGCCCAGGCAACCCATCTTCCAGCGCTGGCCGACGATTCAGGGCTGGAAGTTGAGGCCCTGGACGGGCAACCCGGCGTTTACTCCAAACGGTTTGCCGGGGAAGACAAGACCGACCAGTACCGGATTGATTTTCTTCTTGCGAAACTCCCGGCGGATTTGCCCGAAGGAGCGCTTACCGCCCGGTTCGTGGCGGCGGTGGCTTTTGCCAACCCGGCAGGCGAGGTTTTGAAAATCGAGAAGGGCTTTTGCGAAGGGCATATCACCCGGCACCAGCGCGGTACTAACGGTTTTGGCTACGACCCTATTTTCGTCGTTAACGCGGTCAACCGGACCATGGCCGAGCTATCAGCGGCGGAGAAAGATTTGTACAGCCACCGGGGCGATGGCGTAACCCGGATTCGCCCTTTTATCGAACAGTACTTAAAATCCCAAATTTAACAAATCAATCCCTATTGGGGGCATCTGTTGGGTGCCTCTATTTTCTATCCGCGTGTTATACCAATCTTTAGTTATGTCAAGTTGGTTTTACTTAACCGGTTTTTGTAAATATGGTATAATATATTGAACTAAAGTTCTAAATAGTTTGGGAGAGAATAGGAATGGCAAAAGGGCGACCGCACGTAGTTTATGTCTGTAGCAAGTGTAACTACGAGAGTTATAAATGGATGGGCCGCTGCCCGGAATGTGGTGAGTTTAACAGTTTTAACGAAACCATCAAAAGCCCCGAAAGAGCGGTCAATTTCAGGACCGGGAGCGGGCTGGGCGGACCGGACGGGGAAAGCAAAGGCAGTGCGGCAAGATTAGGTGCCAACCGCCCTCGCAGTATCGCCACGATGGAAACCGAAAATTTTAAACGCATCACCGTTCCTATCGGCGAGTTCGACCGGGTAATGGGCGGAGGTATTGTACCCGGCTCTTTAACCCTTATCAGTGGCGACCCTGGCATCGGTAAATCGACCCTGCTCTTACAGGTGACAGCAGCCCTGGCTGAATCGGTCGGCTCGGTTCTGTATGTTTCCGCCGAGGAATCGGCCAACCAGATTAAACTCCGGGCGCAACGCCTCGGACTGGCTCCCCAAGAGCTATATCTTCTCAGCGAAACAAACCTGAATATTATTCTTGACCATATCGAACAGATGCGGCCCTCCCTGGTTGTTATCGACTCAATCCAGACCGTTTATCTCTCACGCAAAGAGCGCAACGCCGGAGAAGAAGAACAGGGCCTTGGTTTTGGACTGAGCGTCTGGGACGACGGGCTTGGTGCGGAAATGACCTCCGCCGCCGGGAGCGTCACCCAGGTACGAGAGTGTGCCGCGACCCTGATGCGATTGGCGAAAAAACAGGCCATTCCTATCTTTCTGGTCGGGCACGTTACGAAGGAAGGTAATATCGCCGGGCCGCGTATCCTCGAACACATGGTAGACGCTGTCTTGTATCTTGAAGGTGACCGCTTTCACCAGTACCGGCTTTTGCGGGGTGTGAAGAACCGTTTCGGCTCAACCAACGAAGTCGGCGTTTTTGAAATGAGCGGTGATGGCATGGTCGAGGTAAGCAACCCCAGCCAGGCGTTTCTGGCCGAGCGCATCAAAGGCGCGCCCGGTTCAGGAGTCGCCGTAACCCTGGAAGGCACCCGTCCCATCCTGGTTGAAGTCCAGGCCCTGTGCAGCCAGTGTTATACCGGGATGCCACGCCGCGCCACCAACGGTATTGATATGAACCGGCTGCTCCTTCTGACGGCAGTTTTGAGCAAACGGTTGGGTGTACCGCTCGGCAACCAAGATGTATATGTCAACGTGGTGGGCGGTCTTAAAGTGACCGAACCGGCGGCGGACCTGAGTGTCGCGGCAGTTATCGTATCGTCCTATCACGAAGCGGAGATTGATCCCAACACCGTCTTAATTGGTGAAATCGGTCTTAACGGAGAAATCCGCATGGTCAACCAACTGGAACGGCGTTTGGCGGAAGCGGCCAAACTAGGCTTTACCAGGGCGGTCTACCCACGCAGCGCTACCGCCAACGGGCGTCCCCTTGCCATGCCACCCGGTTTGCAGGGTTACGGCGCGGCGACACTGCAAGACGCTCTCGAATACGCCCTGGTGCCAAAAGAGGGTGAAGGTAATGAGAAACCAGGCCGCCGGAACCGGCGCGGCAATAACCAGCCAACTGAAACACCAGTTACCACACCGAACAACCAAAATGGTCCGGTCGTTGACGAATTTGGAGAAGAATTGGAAGGGTATAACCTGGACGATTTCTAATTTTTGGCACCAAAATTAATTGCGTGTCAGGGTATCCACATTGGTCATGCCAATGTGGATATTTTTGTGTATAATTGGTTGATAAATTTCGGATTTGTAAAGAAAAAGTAGAAACAACTTAAAGGTTTGGTAATGGAAGATTATATTGAGAAGATAAAACAATTGCCCGATGACCGCCTTACATCTTTGATTGACGGTTATCGCAAAACCCTGGATAAATTGAATGAACAACATCGCATGGCGGTCCAGGCCGCAATGATAAACGTGGCTGATTACGCCAGGGGCGAGATTGAGAAGAAGCAAACCGAACTGGTAATCCTTGAGAAACTCCTGGCCGAGCGACACTAATTCTAGAAAGTTTTGTAAATAAAAAAGAGCGACCTGAAAATCGCTCTTTTTATTTTGTCATGATTTTATAATCAGAAATACGGGTGGCTAATCTTTCGGCTTCTCCGCGAGGATTTGCTGGACCTGTTCCAGCCAGCGGCCACTTTCGACTCTTTCGGCAGGAATCCCGGTCTTTTCCTCGATCTGGGCTGGTGTCAGCCTGGCTAAATCCCTGAAGCTTCTTATCCCGGCTTCGTGAAGTTTCTGGTTAAAGACTGGACCAATGTCAACGATAGTTGTGAAGTCATCGGTGCGGGAAGCCTTAGCATTCTTTTTTCCACTCTTACCGTTTTTCTCAGCCATAGAAGATACTTTAGCGGTACCGGCATCGCTGGATTTTGGCGGGGTAACTTTGGCCGGTTTTACCACCACTTTCTCCGGCACAGCGGGTTCGGCGCTCTCCGAGCGAGGGGTGACAGCTTCCGGCGCGGTTTCAGCGGCGGCGACCGGTTCTTCGTGGCGGGCCGGGGGTTCTCCTACCAGGCTCCCCAGCGCGGCCAACCCTTCTTTTACCTTCTCCATTTCTTCCAACGCCGACTCAAGTGAGGCAGAAGGTGACGCTTCTTCAAGAAGGTCAACTTCCGGCGCATCTTCTGTTTTGATTTTCGAAACGGGAGCCGGGGTTTCCAAAGTGATGTTAGAGGGTACGGGTGCAGGCGTGGACGAAGGGGTCGCTGTTACAGCAGGACCTTCCAGGCTGCTGAGAACTTTCCTTAACCCGAATAATCCACCCGCACCGAGAGCCGCTCCTGTTAAGAATCCAAAAATAGTTTTCAAAGTTTACTCCCTTTTCTGTTTCTAACTCAGTTCTCAACTTTCCAATAGGCCCACGGTCGATTAGGGCTACCGCCGGGGAACCAGCCAGGCTTTAGATAGTATGATGGCTATTTCGCCCGGTTTGGTTTGACTATCGTAATACAGAGGGTCACTCCTTAAAATATTAAGGTCTACCGGTTCGAACTGGACCACCAGGGCTTCTATGGTACCGGAAACCTGCGAAGGCAACGCCCGGACATACAGGCTGGTATAGCTAATATTATAGGTAGTCGGTTTGCCGTAAACCTGCCAGCCGAGCGCTTTATTCTGGAGCAAGCGGGTATTATAGAAGTCCTTTAGTTCGTCCTGGGTCTTTGGTCCGATATAAGTGGCCGCCGCCTTAAAATCATCCGTGTAACTCGGCAAGACCTGGTTTAAGTACACGTCAATAAATTGCTTAGGAGAATAGAGAGTGGCCCGTTGTATCGGCCGGACTCCCGCCGGGACAGGGACATCACTCAGGACCACTGATTCGGTGGCGATTGGTACAACAGGCTTGGGCTGGTTGATGGTGGATAGAACGATAAACCCGATTATGAATAAAGCGATTAGCGGCGCGATAACAGTAAGGGCAATTTTTCTTAGGATCGTTCTTAGCTTTACGCCAGGGTCTTCGTAGAAAGCCACTCTTACCCTGGCCTGAGGTAGGGGATTTAGCAGAGCCGGGTCGGAAGCAGCCTCATCAAGCAACCGGGTCCTGAACGCCTTTGCCAGGAGGGAGGTATCCCCATCTTCTATTGCCGGTTGGACCAGGCGCGAACCAAGTTTAGCGATTTTAAAATCGGGCATCGGGTTTCCTGCTCTATAACATCTTGACCAATGGTGCTATTTCTGCGGTTTATTATAACATTCAGGGCAATAAGGCTGGCAATAAGACCTTCGGGCTACCCGGCATGTTCCACGTGAAACATGGTGCAAAGGGTGTTTATCACTCAATTTGTTCCACGTGAAACATGGAACTTACCACGCAATTACCCGTTATATCCTGGGGCATGTTCCACGTGAAACATAGTGGTGGAATTTGCCAGCCGGGGATTATGGTATAATGACCCCACTCTAAATGACCGAACTTTTCAAGTTAATTCCCAGTTTGGGATGGTACAAGAGCGAACCTGTAAAAAGGTTTGTTGAAAGGAGTTTTGTGATTTTGTTTCAAACAACTAAAAACAGGCGGCTTAAGTTGGTAGCCCTTGTTTTTTCAATGGCGCTTGTGTCCCAGTTTCTGTTAGCCTCGTTATTATTTGTAGTTCCATCCACCGCCCAGGCTGCCGCGTCCCAGGCCCCGGCCTCTGCAATCCCCAACACCGATGTTGACCCCTATGGTGTCAATACCTTCCTCGATAAAGAAGTCGAATACTGGAAGAAAGACCGGACCATGCAGATGATAAGCCAGGCCGGTATCAAGTGGATTAAGCAGATTTTTGCCTGGAACGAAATCGAGTTCAAAAAGGGCTACTACAACGACGATAAGAACCAGAAGTCGGGTTGGCAGAAGTACGATGAGATCGTGGACCTGGCTAACAAATATGGTATCCAGATTGTCGCTCGTGTCGACCAGACCCCGGCCTGGGCCAACCCCGTGGGCGGTACACCTGGCGGGCACCCTGCTAACTACCAGGACTATGCCGACTTCCTCAAAGCGTTCGTCCAGCACTACAAAGGGAAAGTTAACTATATCACCGTTTGGAATGAGCCAAACCTCGAACGGGAATGGGAGCCGACCAAAAAGGTTAACCCCGCCGCCTATGTCGATATGCTCAAATTAGCCTACCAGGCGATTAAATCGGTAGACCCGAATGTCAAGGTTATGGCCGCTCCCCTGGCTATCACGCTCGAAGAAGATATTAATATGAGCGAGTTAAGCTATCTGGACGGGATGTATAAGGCCGGGGCTAAAGACTATTTCGATATTATGCCCGCCAACGCCTACGGCCTGGCTTACCCGCCCGATGCCGCGCCCGACCCCAAAGTCTTGAACTACCGCCGGGTCGAGTTACTCCATAACGTGATGGTCCAAAATGGCGATACCAACAAAGCGGTCTGGTTCAACGAATATGGCTGGAACGCCTCGCCCGGTTCTATACCCGATGATAAACTTACCTGGGGTCGTGTGACCGAACAACAACAGGCCCAGTGGACGGTTGAGGGTATCGATTACGCCAAAAAGAACTGGCCCTGGTCCGGGGTCATTTTCATCTGGTATTTCCGCCAGGTAGGGGACGTTCCCGATGACAGCTCGGAACAATATTTCCAGATGGTGACTAAGGACTTTGTCGAGAAGCCGGTTTACGACTCGGTTAAGACCAGCGCTATCAACTACCTGAAGGCCAACAACCAGGCCACTCCGGTTTCGGGTACACCGATTGTGCCGATTACTTCGACCCCGGTACCGGGTGTTCCGACTCCAACCGTTCCACCAACTGTCACCCTGGCCCCGACCATTGGTGATAATGGTGGTACTCAAACGACTACCGGTGGTACCCAAACGGCAAACGGCACACCGGGAACAACGGTAGGCTCTGCCGGGTCCACCGCGACCGTAGCCGCCCAGGCCGGACCGACCGCGACCCCGGCGCAACCCAGGGCGACCAGCACGCCAACCCCTCCCGGTGGCGCAGTGACGAACCCGACCTCCTCGGATAGCGGTTCGGTCGTACCGATTATCATCGGGGTGGTCCTGGTGATAGCTGCCGGTGGTGGCCTGGCTGCCTGGTTCTTTACCCAGAGACGCCGGCCCTAAATTTCAGGTCATTTTCAAAAAGCTCTGTCCTTAAAAGACAGGGCTTTTTATTTTGGACCAAAAGTCCTACTCTCTCGATTTGCCATTAGCCCTATAATTATTTAGCCTGGCTTCTCAGGGCTTTTTTGCCTTGTCCGACCCGGCGGCAAACCCTGCCCGGCCCTGGTTTCGTCTATCAGAAAAGAAAGTAGTTTTATGGCATCACTCGATTTTTTAGACGCTATTCCTATTTCCGATACTTCACTTCCCTTAATCGAAGCGGATAACCTGGTCAAAGATTTTGGAGAATTCCGGGCTGTCAAAGGTGTTTCTCTGAAAGTAGAGGCCGGTCAAATCCTGGCTTTGTTAGGGCATAACGGCGCGGGCAAAACCACCACCACCCGCATGCTGGCGGCAATCCTGACGCCTACCAGCGGGCACGCTATTATCGGCGGCTTCGATTCGGTCAGGCAACCCCTGGAAGTCCGTAAAATCATCGGCCACCTGACCGAGCAACCCGGTCTCTATAACCGGATGCGGGTGCTGGATTATTTGCAGTTTTTTGGGGAACTACAAAGCGTACCGCCAAAACTCTTAAAGGAGCGCAGCGAGGAAATGTTAAAGCATTTCGATTTGTGGGATACCCGCCAGCTACGGATGGGCGAATACAGCAAAGGTATGCGCCAGAAAGCCGCTCTCATCCGGGCTTTAATCCACGAACCAAAGGTGCTTTTCCTCGACGAGCCGACCAGCGCGATGGACCCTTTTAGCGCAAAGATAGTGCGGGACGCCATCGAGGATTTGAAGCGGTCGCACCGGGCCATAATCCTGTGTACGCATAACCTGGCCGAAGCGGAGCAACTGGCCGACAAAATTGCCATCATCCGAAAAGGCGAGATTATAATAGAAGGAACCGCCGAGGAGCTAAAAGAAAAGTTGCTCGGTGCGCCCCATTATCACGTCGAACTGAACAAGCCTTTAAGAGAAATCCCCCCTTCTATTTTGGCGCTACCACAGGTTAAGGTGCTGGAAAATCTTTCCAACGGTTTTGTCTATGAAACCCCCGAACCTAACACTACCAACCCGGCAGTCCTGAAATGGTTAGTCGAAAGCGGCCTGGGAGTCGTGACGCTGAGCCAGGTTCCGCGCAGCCTTGAATCGGTCTATCTCAAAATAGCCGGGGAGGGCGTTGCCCCTGAAGCCAACCGGGATGAAGTCGAACAATCGTTGCTTAAGAAGTCCGATAAACCAAGACAGGCGGTGAAGATGTGAGTTACCAGACCGGTTTCTTCTCCAGGCCAGGCGCTTCCCTTGCGCGGGCCTTGATTGTCACTCGCCGGGAGTTACGCGACACCATGCGTGACTGGCGGGTGCTGGCCCCGATTATAACCCTGGTCATAATCCTTCCTTTTATATTGGCCTCCATCCTGAGCGCTCTCAGCCCCCAGTTGATAAAAAACCTGGGCCAATCCACCTTCCACGAGCGGCTATTACCATTTACGACCCTCGCTATCGGCTTCCTGCCGATGTCGTTCTGCCTGGTGATTGCCCTGGAAACCTTTGTAGGTGAGAAAGAACGGAACAGCCTCGAAGCCCTGTTGAGCGCTCCCCTGACCGATTTCGAATTGTTCCTGGGCAAGTACCTGGCGGCGACCCTACCGACGGTCCTGGCCAGCATCTTTGGCTCGCTCAGTTTCAGTTTTATCTTTACACTTATGGGGCAACCCTTCCCGGTCTCGCCGGACCTGCTGCTCATATTCCTGGCCCTCAACGGGGTGGAAGCCCTGGTAATGGTAGCCGGGGCGGTCCTTATCAGCACCCATACCACCAGTGTCCGGGCCGCCAATATTATGGCAAGTTTTATCATTTTACCGATGAGTATCTGCGTCCAGCTTGAAGCGGTTCTGCTGCTCAACAATTTACAGGCTGGCCTTTATCTTATGTTGTTGGGTCTGGTGGTTATCCTGGCGTTGCTCATGCGCTCCGGCGTGAAGATTTTCAACCGGGAAGAAATTATTTCCAGGGAAGGGGACAATGTCAGCTTTAAGGGTATTCTGCGCGGTTTCGGCTACTATTTCCGGCGCACCCCCCAGGAAGCCCTGGCCCACCAGAAGACCGGTCAGCGCTGGACAATCTGGCGTTTCTATCGCCGGGATATTCCGCAACTGCTCGGTCTGTACAAGAGCGCTATCCTGGTCGTAGCCATTTCCATCGCAGGCGGCATCCTGGTCTGCATCTGGGTCGCTTACTGGCCGGTTGTGCGCGATTTCCGCGACGCCCTCAACCTGGGCGACCGTCTCACCGGGACCCAAAATCCGATTTGCCAGTCAGGTACGATAAACAGTATTACCATCGGCGGGTTCCAGGGCGTCACATGGCAGGGTCTATTCATAAATAATACTGTTTCGGTGCTACTCGGGAGTGGCCTTTCGCTTATCAGCCTGGGAGTAGCGGGAATTCTCCTGCTGATAATCTCAACTGGGCCGGTCGGCTTTATCCTGGGTTTCTTCTTTCAGCTCGATTTGAACCCCTGGCCGCTCCTGGCCGGGTTCATTCTGCCGCACGGCATTTTCGAACTGCCAGCCGTTATCATCGGGATTGCCGCCGCCCTCAAGATTAGCACCTCGGTTATCGCCCCGCCGGAAAATATGAACCTCGGCCAGAGTTTCCAGTTTGCTATCGTCAACTATATCAAGCTGCTGGGACTTATCGTGCCTTTATTACTGATTGCAGCTATAATAGAGGCCAATATCACCCCGGCCATCGGCTGCTGGTTGACCGGAGGAACGATATAGTGAATATGTTATAAAAGTAATATTACTATCCTGGAATATGATGAGGTTGGAATGACAGATTTATCGAAGGTAAAAATCGCGCCATCTATTCTCTCAGCCGACTTTGCCCGGCTGGGCGAACAGGTCAAAGCCTGCGAAGAAGCTGGGGCCGATTATATCCATTTCGATGTAATGGACGGAATGTTCGTGCCGAATATTACGATGGGACCGATGGTAATGGAAGCCCTGACGCGGGTTACAAAAGTGCCGATGGATGTCCACCTGATGATTGAAGACCCCGACCGCTACCTGGAAGATTTCGCCAAAGCCGGGGCTACCGTAATAATGGTCCACTTTGAAGCCGTGAAACATCTTCACCGGACCGTCCATCACATCAAAGACCTGGGCTGCCGGGCCGGGGTCGTCCTCAACCCGGCCACGCCGATAATCATGCTGGAAGACATCCTGGCGGACCTGGACCGGGTGCTGCTGATGAGTGTCAATCCGGGTTTTGGCGGGCAAAGTTACATCGAAAATACCACCAATAAAGTCCGGCGTATGCGCGAGATGGCAAGCCTGTACAATCCCCAACTGGAAATCGAGGTGGACGGCGGTGCGAAAGGAAACAATATCCGCGAAATCGCCGAGGCGGGCGCGGACGTGATTGTGGCCGGTACGGCGGTCTTTAACAACAAAGAAACCGTAGGCGAGGCTATGGCAAAACTTAGAGAGGCTTTGAGGTAATGATTGACTTACGAAGCGACACGGTAACAAAACCGACCGAGGCAATGCGCCAGGCCATGGCCCAGGCCGAGGTCGGTGACGATGTTTACGAGGAAGACCCTACGATTAACCGGCTGCAAGAATTGGCCGCCGAAACGATGGGCAAAGAAGCGGCGCTTTTCGTGCCGACCGGCACCATGGGCAACCTTGTAGCGGTGCTGGCTCACTGCGACCGGGGCAAAGAAATCCTGCTCGGCGATAACTCGCACGTCTTTTATTACGAGGTAGGCGGCGCGGCGGTAGCGGGCGGGTTGGTCTATCACACCCTGCCTAACGACCGCTTTGGCATGATTGACCCGAACGCGGTCGCGGCGGCGATTCGTACCCCCGATATTCATTTCGCCCCGACCGGCCTGCTCTGCCTGGAAAATACCCACAACCGGGCCGGGGGCACCGTCTTGAGCAAGGAACAAATTGACGAACTGTGCCAGGTCGCCCACAACCACAATGTCCCGGTCCATCTCGATGGGGCGCGGGTCTTTAACGCCGCGACTTACCTGGAAATCCCCGTAAATAAGCTGGTCGAAAACCTCGACTCGGTCCAGTTCTGCCTTTCGAAAGGGCTGGCGGCCCCGGCGGGTTCCCTGGTAGTCGGCAAGAAAGATTTTATAAAAAGGGCCCGCCAGATGCGTAAAATGCTGGGCGGCGGGATGCGCCAGGCCGGGGTGCTCGCCGCTGCCGGGATTATCGCCCTGACCGAAATGTCAAAACGCCTTGAAGAAGACCATTACAACGCCCGCCGCTTTGCCGAAACCCTGGCCCTGGTGGATGGTTTCGAGGTAGACCTGGCAACCGTCCAGACCAATATAGTCGCGGCCAACCTGGATGAAAAAGCCGGGAGCGCCGCCGAGTGGGTCGCCAGACTAAAGGCCAACGGCGTGCTGGTGGGTGCGGCGGGGCCGCGCCGGTTGCGGTTCGTCTTCCATAACGACGTGGACCGGAGCGACCTCGAAAAAGCCCTCAGCGTTATCGCCAACCTGGCCGGGTAGCCGGGGCGAGGATAAAGTAAAGCAAATGCGATTCGATATTCTAACCCTCTTTCCAGGGATGTTCGAGTCAACGCTGGGCGAAAGCATCCTGGGGCGGGCGGTCAGCCAGGGGTTAATTGAAATCCATACCCACAATATCCGCGATTGGGGCCTGGGTCGCCACAAACAGGTGGACGACTACCCCTACGGGGGTGGGGCCGGGATGGTCTTCCGACCTGAAGCGGTCTTTGCAGCGATTGAGGAAGGGCTGGGCGTACCGCTTGGCACCGCCGGCGAGCCCGCCCCACCGCCCGATTTTCCGATTCTGTTGATGAGCCCGCAGGGGCAGGTCTTCAACCAGGCCATGGCCCAGGAGTTGGCCGCCTACCCGCGATTGGCTTTGGTCTGTGGCCACTACGAAGGTCTGGACGAACGGATTGTCCGCCACGCCGTCACCAGGGAGATCAGCATCGGCGATTTCGTCCTGACAGGGGGAGAGTTGGCGGCGATGGTCATCGTGGACGCGGTGGCCCGGCTGGTCCCGGAGGTATTGGCCGAAGAATCACCCGGCGAGGAGTCGCACACCCGTCCTTTGCTCGAATATCCCCACTATACCCGCCCGGCTAATTTCCGGGGCTGGACAGTACCGGACATCCTGGTTTCCGGCCACCACGCCAGAGTGGCCGAGTGGCGTCTTAAAGAGTCGTTGCGCCGGACCCTGCAACGCCGCCCCGACTTGCTGGCAAAACTCGAGCCTCAACTTGACATAAAAGAGAAGAAACTGCTGGGCCAGGTAAGGAGAGAAGAAGAAAGCCAGGGTCACAGCTAGTGATACCCTGGCGCTCTTTTACAAAAACACTCGCTTGGCGGCGGCTTTAGTTTTTGCTTTCCTGGACCTGTTTTAGCAGGTCAATCGCCTTTAGCCGGGCGACCACGGCTTCGATACTTTCATCGGGAGTGCTGGCCCCGGCGGTCACGCCCACGCTAGCTACCCCTTCAAACCAGGCCGGGTCAAGTTCATCCGGCCCCTCGATTTTGTAGGTCCTGGCCCCTTCGGCTTCGCAAATATCGCGCAGGTGGGCGGTGTTGGCGCTCTTTTTCCCACCGATAACAACCATTACCTCGCACTCCTGGGCTAACTCCTGGGCCGAGGTTTGGAGGTGGGTGGTGGGGGCGCAAATAGTGTTGTGGACCTTGATTTCTTTGGTCTTGCCGAGAAATTGGTCGTTGACCTCGGCCACGAAATGCTTGAAGTGTTCGAGAATCTGGGTGCTCTGGCTGACAATTCCCAGCCGTTTCGGCGGCTTCATATCCTTAATTTCTTCAAAGTCCATCGTGGCGACCGTATCTTTCCCGGCCCAGCCAACGATGCTTTTGACTTCGGGATGGTTCTTATCGCCGTAAACGATAACCTTAAAACCTTCTTCGACCATTTCGCGGGCGGAACGCTGGATAAGAGTGACAAGCGGGCAGGTAGCATCGAGGATTTCCAGGCCGCGCGAGCGGGCTTCGTCAATCACCTGGGGAGCCACACCGTGCGCGGTAAAGGCAATCATACCGCCCTGGACCTGCTCCATCTCGCGGGTATCGACGTTCTTGACCCCCAACTTTTCCATGTGGTTGACCACGACCGGGTTATGCACCAACTGTCCAAAGGTAGTGATATTCGGGCTGACTCCGCGCCCCTCGGCTTCCTTCTCGACCAGTTGGATGGCCTTGCGAACCCCGAAACAAAAACCCATTTCCCTTGCCAGTTTTATTTCCATAGCTCGAAAAACTTACCCCTTAAAACCTTTCTCCCGGCTTACCTTCTCACAACAGCCTGCCGGTACGGCCTCTTTTCCCCTGTATTATACCATTTTTCACAAACTTTAGCCGCCCTCGAAAATACGGTTAAAGATATTTTGGGTTGATTTAAGTGATAACTTGCAAAATTCTTGCCAACCCGGCAACCGGACGGTTATACTCACGTTATAAATTTAGGATTAGCACCGACCTTTGAAAGGATACCAGGCGTGTACGTAATCGGTACGGCGGGGCACGTTGATCACGGCAAAAGCACCCTCGTAAAAGCCCTGACCGGGATTGACCCGGACCGGCTTGAAGAAGAAAAACGGCGGGAAATGACTATTGACCTCGGCTTTGCCTGGCTGAAATTGCCAGGAGGCCGGGAGATTTCGATTATTGACGTGCCGGGCCACGAACGCTTTATAAAAAATATGCTGGCCGGGGTCGGCGGAATTGACGCCGCCTTGCTGGTGGTTGCCGCCGATGAAGGGATTATGCCCCAGACCCAGGAGCATCTCGATATTCTAAAACTGCTGCATATCGAGCGGGGCCTGGTGGTCTTGACCAAGTGCGACATGGTGGACCAGGAGTGGCTCGAATTGATGACCGAGGAAGTGCGCGAGGGACTTAAAAACGGCCCACCCGGCCTGGCGAACGCGCCTATCCTGCCTGTCTCTGCCCGGACCGGCCAGGGTTTGCCCCAACTTCTCGAAGCCCTCGATAGGGTACTCGATACAGTGCCGGTCCGGGCCGACCAGGGTCGGCCCCGTCTGCCGATTGACCGGGTCTTTAGCGTGAGCGGGTTCGGGACGGTAGTGACCGGCACCCTGGTTGACGGCAAACTGAGCGTGGGCCAGGAGATAGAAATCCAACCCGGCAACCTGCGCAGCCGGATTCGTGGTATCCAGATGCACAAGACCAAGGCCGAAACGGCCCTGCCCGGCAACCGGGTCGCGGTCAACCTGACCGGCCTTGAAGTGGGCGAACTGCACCGGGGCATGGTCCTGACCGTCCCCGGCTGGTTGGAAGCGACCGACCGGCTCGACTTGCGAGTGGAAATGCTAAAAAGTTCTCCCGTAGAGATGGGCCAGAATAGTTTTTGGGATTTGTTTACCGGCTCCGCCGAAGCCGTGGCCGGGGTTACGACCCTCGATAAACCCAGGCTAATGCCGGGCGAGAGCGGGTTGGTTCAGGCCCGCCTGAGTGCGCCGGTAGCCGTGGCTAAAGGTGACCGTTTTATCCTGCGCCTCCCCTCGCCGAGCCAGACTATCGCCGGGGGGGTGGTGATTGACCCGCACCCGCGCCGTCACAAACGGTTTCGCGAAGACGTGCTGGAAAACCTCAAAACCCTCGAAAAAGGGACGCCCGGGGAGATTATCCTGCAAAAACTTAACACCGCCCCGCGACTGCCCCGCGACCTGCGAACCGTCGCCGAGGAAACGAAAATCGAGTTGAAAGATACCCAGCAAGCCCTGGCCGGGCTGGTCGGGCAGGGGAGCGTCCTGTTGCTCTCGGAGGATGCCGCTGCCAGGGAGCAGGCCCTTAAAGCAGGTGAAGCGGTGGTGCTGGCCCCGACCCAGGTAGTGATAAGCGAAACGGCCTGGCAGGAGTTGAAGGAACGCGCCGCCGGGCTGGTCGGGCAGTTTCACGGCCAGTTCCCCTTGAAAAGAGGTATGAACCGGGACGAATTAAAAAGCCGCCTGGGTATCGCCAGTTCCAAGACCTATAATTTTGTGGTCAGCCGCCTGGTGGCCGAAGGCGTCCTGGTGGAAACGTCCACCCAGGGGAGCGCGGCCCTGGCCCTGCCCGGTTTCGAGGTAAAGTTCAACCCGGCCCAGCAAAAACAGGCCGACAACCTGCTGGCCGCTTTCCGCCAAAACCCTTTCACGCCGCCCAGCCTGGTCGACCTCGGCACCGACCCGAATATTGTGGCGGCCCTGGTGGACAGGGGCGAACTCAAACGGGTGGGAGAAGCCGCTTACTTCCTGGCCGAAACTTACGACTTCATGCTGAAATCTATCCTGGAAAAACTCGACCAGCAGGGACAGATCACCCTGGCCGAAGTGCGCGACCTGTTCAACGCCAGCCGCAAGCCGGTCCAGAGCCTGCTCGAATATCTCGACGAGCAAAAAATCACTCGCCGGGTCGGGGATGCCCGCGTTAAGTTCCGTTGAACGTAAAACGAAACAACGTTGAAGGGATTTGATGGTGCTGGAGGCAATAATGACAAATTGGGTTGCTTCAACAGCATATCGAACCTTGCACAGGTTTGACCGTTATACCAATTATTATCAAAAAGATTTACCTGCTAACTTCTTTTCAAACGGAATTATATTTGAAAAAGACGAGCAATTAGTTGGTGTCTATGAGAATATACCGGGCAACCTTGAAGACAGCATCGTTATCACCGATAAAAATTTGCACCTTTTCACAAAAGATAAATGGCTAACAATAAGATTCGGTGATGTAACAAAAGTTGATACCATTGGCGAAAAATTTCTCAAAAGCGGCTTAACTCTGTACCTGACTGATGGGCAAACTTTTGATATTCCGGTAACGGGTGGGAAAGGTAGTTTTACCGACAAATTCGAGTTTCTAAGATTTTTTCAAGGTATTATGCGCCGCAAAAATCTTTTAAAAACAACGTAACAAGGGCAACATCTCACGAAAGGGGGATTCTATGGTGGCAAAGCGATTCGGTTTAGTGATAAGTCTCTGGCTTCTTTTGGCGATACTATTATCTGCCAGTCCGGCCTTTCTCCAGACCCCGACCGTCTCCGCCGCCACCGACCCTTACGCCACCCAACCGGCCCCAACCGCCCCGGACCCCAACCGGACCTATTTCCCCGAAACCGGGCATTTCGTCAGCGCCATCTTTTACAAATACTGGTCCAAATACGGCGGGCTGGCCCAGTTCGGCCTCCCCTTGACCGAGGAATTCAAGGAGCTAAACCCGGCGGACGGCAAGACCTACACAGTCCAGTATTTCGAGCGCAACCGCTTCGAGTATCACCCCGAATTTGCCGGGACTTTCTACGAGGTCGAGCTTGGCCTCCTGGGTCGCCAGGTTACGGGTAACCGGGCCTTTCCCGATGTACCGGCTACGGCTGGTGTTCCCGGCGAGCTTTATTTCAACGAGACCCACCACTTTTTAGCCAGCGCCTTCCGCTCTTACTGGGAAAGCAAGGGTGGCCTCGCCATTTACGGCTACCCGATTAGCGAAGACTTCCAGGAAGGCGGCTACCTAGTCCAGTATTTCGAGCGAGCCCGGCTGGAATACCACCCTGAAAATAAAGGAACACCTTACGAAGTCGAGCTTGGACTCCTGGGAGCCAACATCATGACCGCCAGCGGGCGACCCCTGCCGCAAGCCTTCCGGGTCCAACCGGACTCCCAGAGCCTGACCCAGGGCCACGCCCTGAAAGTTACGGTAATTGCAACGGGCGGGACCTTCCTGGGGAGTAACCTGGCCGGGGTGAAAATCAACTTCCTCAACGAGGGCGACAAACTGGTCGGCGTGACCGGGGTTTCCACCGATATACCCCTGACGCCGCGCAAATTGGTCACGGAAATCCGGGACGCCAGCGGGGTCGTGCGCCACTTCGAGCAAACTATCGCTATCAAAGCGGGTAACTTCGAGCAGCAGACCGTCGCTCTCGACCCTACCGTCGAGGCCGGGCTTGGCACCCCGGAAGAACAGGCCGCCGAGCGTGCCCGCGACTTTGGTTTCTATAACACCGTCACGCCCGACAAACTCTGGACCGGCACGTTTAACTGGCCGCTCCCGGTCAAAGGCATCATCACAACGCCCTTTGGCAGTCGCCGTAACTATGTCGGGGGCGGCTACGAGGTGCACGAAGCCCTCGATATTGCCGTACCTGCCGGGACACAAATCCTGGCCCCTCAGAAAGGGCGGGTGGTCCTGGCCGAGTTCCAGAAAGTGCGGGGCGGCATTGTCATAATTGACCACGGCCTCGGCCTGCACACCGCCTATTTCCACCAGTCACGCATCGTGGCAAAGGTCGGGGATGTGTTAAACCAGGGTGATTTGATAGGCTATGTCGGCACCACCGGCCTTTCGACCGGGCCACACCTTCACTGGGAAATGCGGATTGGCTCGATTGGCATTGACCCGCAGGAATGGCTGACCAACAGCTTCATATCGTCCACTACTGATAGCGGTTTGAGCAGCCTGACCTGGACCGGCGGGTTGTAGGGAAAATATGGCCTGGCATTTTATCATTGACGGCTACAACCTGATGAAGACCGACCCGGAACTGGCAATGTTCATGCGAAATGGGTTGGAGTACGCCCGCGAGGGTGTTATCAAACGGGTGGATAATGCCAGGGGTCTTAAAAATGCCCGCTCGATAACGATTGTCTTTGACGGGCACCAGGGCGGTCAGGCCGTCGAAACCCGCCAGCGCCGGGGCCGCCTGGTTATCGTCTACAGCAAACTGGGCGAAACCGCCGACGAAGTTATCAAGCGTCTGGTCCTTACCTACACCAAAGAGCAGGAAGTCAAGGTGATTTCGCGGGACTGGGAGCTAAAAGACGCCGCCCGTGAAGCCGGGCAAAGTTCGGGCAACATCAAAAGAAAGCAAAGCCTCCACCAGGCCCGCCAGCAAGCTGCCGCGAAAGACGAGGATGGTGGCGGCTGGAACAACTCCACCAAAAAGCGCGGCCCGGCCAAGCGTCCCTCCAAGAACAGCCGCAAAAAAGGTCCCGGTGACGATGTCTACTGGTAGTACTTTTTAAATTTCAAACAAAATTGTAACGAAAGATAGAGACTTTTTTACCAGATTTTAGCTGGACAAGATTCCCCGGCTATGCTACCCTGAAAGCCAATAGCACGGGTAGTTCTCAACTTTATCTGCTCTCAAACAGCGAAGGAGAAACCGGGTATGAGTCCCTATGTTTTCATGCGACAGTTTCGGACGGCCAGCAGCGAAGGTTACGCCATAATGGAGCACGACCTCCGAATCGGGCGGGTGGACCTCCATTTTGCGACCGAGAAAGTCTATGCCACGATTGTCCTTGAAAGAGAAATGACCGAAAACGAGGTCGCCGCGATTATCGACGAGATTGACAACAACCTGGTTGCCAGCGCCACGGTAAAGCGCGAAGACCTCAATGTCTGGGTTTATACCGGGACCGAAATGGGTTTCTTTACCGACGAAGAGCCGTACCTGGACGGGGAAGAACCTGAGCTAGAAGACGACCTGGATGAGGAAGACGAGCTGGTTGATGACGAAGACCTGGACGAGGAAGACCTCGATGAAGACGACCTCGACGACGAAGATTTGGACGAGGACGAAGAAGACTTAAGATAACCCTTAAAACACCTAATTTTATTTTCTCCTAAAACTTTTTCTTACGTTTAACTTTTTACGTTCAACGTTATTTCATTTTACCTTTAACGTTCTGAGTTGACATAACTTACCTTGCCATATCCTGCTCAAAGTAGTATAATAACCCACCGAGATAGAATAATCTGGGCGTTTTGACCTCTCCAAAGCTTGCTTCACTGGCCTACACCATTCGGAAAAGCCGGGCAAGCTTGATTGTGTGTTATGGCTGGATAATATTCCCCCATTCATTCAAAGCGCAGCTACCGGACCGGGCAAATCTCACTCACGCCCCCCGTCCAGGTTTAAGTTCGTCTCAAATTTTATAAGAGGTAATTTTTAACGCATGAATAGTATCGAAGAAGTTGTAACTACTCCTCAGGAATCCGAAGTTTCTACCGAAACGGAACAGGTGACTGTGCCCGAAATCACCGGGGAAGCCTTACCGACTGTAACCGTTGAACTGGACGAAAATGGGCCGGTTTCCTTGATGGAGCAACTGCTCAATGACCCGGCCAGCCGCCCGCGCACCTTCGAATATGGACAGGTCCTGGAGGGAACCGTGATGTTCAAGGACCGCGAGGAAATGCTGGTGGACATCGGCTCGAAAAGCGAAGGCATCGTGCCCAACCGCGAATTCCAGACCCTTAGCGCCGCTGAAATCGAAGGCTTACACATCGGCGATTCGCTGCTGGTCTTCGTAGTGCAGTCCCAGAACCAGGAAGGTTATACTGTCCTCTCGATTGATAAAGCTCGCCTTGAGAAGGTCTGGCGCAACCTGCAAGTCCTTTCCGACGCGAACGAAATCGTCCAGGGTGACGTGGTTGGCTTCAACAAGGGTGGTCTGCTGGTCGAACTGGATGGGGTCCGCGGTTTCGTACCGAGTTCCCAGGTCAGCGGTATCGGCAACGGGCCGGACGCGGTCAAGCAGGCCGAACTGGCCCGCCTGGTCAGCACCAAAATCCCGCTCAAGATTATCGAAATCGACCGGGGCCGCAACCGCCTGATTCTCTCCGAGCGCCAGGCGACCCAGGAGAAACGCGACGCTCAGAAAGAGCGTCTCTTGACCGAACTGGAAGCCGGACAGCTTCGCGACGGTGTAGTTACGACTATCGCCGATTTCGGCGCTTTCGTGGACATCGGCGGCCTGGACGGTCTGGTCCACCTCAGCGAAATGTCGTGGAGCCGGGTCAGCCATCCGAGCGAAGTGGTCAAACCGGGCGACCGGATTAAGGTCTACGTCCTGAACGTGGATGAGAACCGCAAGAAAGTGGCCCTCTCCATCAAACGGACCCAGGCCGAGCCCTGGAGCCAGATTGCCGCGACCTACGCACCGGGCCAGATTTTGCAGGCGACCATTACCCAGGTAGCCAACTTCGGCGCTTTCGCCCGCATCGCGGACGGCATCGAAGGTTTAATCCATGTTTCCGAACTTTCGGAGGAACGGGTCCAGCACCCCAGCAGCGTGGTTAAGGAAGGCGATGTGGTAAACGTCCGCTTGCTCAGCCTCGACCCGCAGCGGCGCCGGATGGGCCTCTCTATCCGCAAAGCTGCCCCCGACTACGACGGCACCGTCGAAGCCGAGGCCGCCAGGGAACAAGAAACGGTCGGCGCTTCCGCCTAATCGCAGCCACATAAAAATAAAAAGAGCAGGACTGGTTTTAAGCCGGTCCTGTTTTTTGTTATAAAAATATAAAAGCAGAGCCAATTGTTTTCGGCCCTGCTTTTGTTTGAAGTAAAACCTGATGACGTGAAGGAAGATTTTCCTTACTGACCTTGCGGGGTGAGGGCCAGGGTTTCCGGTTCGTCAACCCCGGTTTCCTCGACCGGTTGCGGTTGCTCTTTGAGGCGGCGGACCGGCGAGAACAACACCCACAAAAAGCTGAGCGAACCCCCGATAGCCCCGATTAAGAGCGTGGAGCGCAGCCCGATGACCTCCCCTAGAAAACCACCAAGCAGCGAACCAACCGGGATAGTTCCCCAGACCACGAACCGCATACTCGCGTTCATGCGGCCCTGCAAGCGGTCGGGCGTAATCGCCTGGCGCAGGCTGACCTGGTTGATGTTATAAACCGTGCCCCCTAAAGCGGTCGCAAACATTGCCGCGATTAAAAACGGAATAGTCGTAAAGCTGGCAGCACCGGTCAGGGGAATTAACAAATTGACAAAACTCAGCGCCGTTGACCCGATAATGGCCCAGCCCAGGCCGAAACGTTGAGCGGTCCAGTTAGCCCCAAAGGCCCCCAACAGCGAACCGATACTGCTTATCGCAAAGATAAGCCCGATAATGGCCGGTTCGAGCCCCAATTCGTTGACCATATACAGGGTAAAGACAACCATCAAAATATTACTGAAAAGGTTAGAGGTAGCGGTGCAGGCGGCGATTGACCGCAAAACCGGGTTGCCAAAGACGATTCCCAGGCCCTCGCCAATCTCGCGCCAGATACTTTTCTTCTGCGCGGCGGACTGAATTTTTTTAACTTCCGGTTTTTTAATCAGTCCGATAAAAAAAGCCGAAACAAAATAGGAAACCGCGTCTATAAGAATAGCTATCGGGGCCGACACGACCTGGACCAAAGCCCCTGCCAGGCCCGGTCCGCTAATCTGGGCGGTGGAACGGCTTATTTCCAATTTGCCGTTTCCCTCGACCAGGTGTTCCCGCTCTACCAGGGCCGGGAGGTACGACTGGTAAGCTACATCGAAAAAGACCGTCATTATACCGGTTAAAAAACCGACCACGTAAAGCAGTTCGATACTTAAAATGCCCAGGAAGAAAGCCGCAGGGACCGAACCCAACAATATCCCACGCATAATGTCGGCTATAACCAGGATTGGCTTTCGCCGCAGGCGGTCCACCCAGACCCCCGCGAACAGACTCAATAGCAAAAACGGTAAAAACTCGACCGTCGCCAAAAACCCCATTTCGGCGGGACTTGATTTCAAAACCAGGGCGGCGGTCAGCGGCAGGGCCAGGGCTGTAATCTGCGAACCGAAAAGCGAGATGCTTTCACCCGTCCACAATTTTAGAAAGTCAGGATGTCGCCACAAACCCGTAAATTTGACATGCATAAATAAACCCCCTTTTACTGGCGGGAACCTGGAAATCTCTGATTAAAGGCTAGGACTTTTCTTTTTCTTCTTTATCTACTTTAGCACTCAGCCAGGCGGGAGAACGGAATAACGCGACCGATAGCCCGTAGACATCGCCATCGGGGTCGTCCGGCTCCATAAAGAGTTCCTCCGCGATAACACGTAAGCGTTCCGCATATTCCTCGGCTTTTTCCCTGGACATCCGGGCGTGTGGAAATCCGCTGTAAAACGTGGTTTCCTCTTTGAAATCCAGGGTCGCGTCGGCCAGTTCATCGCGAGCATCGGTTAGAAATTTAAGACTGACTGCGCCAGCCTCAACAAACTCTATGGGTGGGTCGTACATAAAGATACGCGCCGAACGAGTGTAGTACCGGGCGATAATCCCGCGTGTTACCCTCAATGCAACCACCTGGACCAACCCCGCTGCCTCAAGGACATGCAAATGATGGCCGATTGCGCCGGGGGTGGCCTCCAGGCGGTCCGCTAACTGCTTCGCAGTCGCCGGTTGGTGGCGGACAATATTTAAAATCCGCATCCTTACTTTATCGTTCATCGCCTTGAACTGCTCAACAGTATTAATGCTCAAGCGAGCGGGCAGTTCCGGCATTGTCACCGGCACATCTCCGGGCAAAATCGGTAAATCTTCAACTTCTTTTGTCACATCGGCCACTTATTTACTATCCTCTTTCAAGGCTGGTTTAGCGATACGTTCTATATTATTAGCACGTACTGGAATTATAGCACGTGATTTTAGAATGTCAATATTTTTGTTGTTAAGTATTTCCTGCTCAAAAGTGATAAGAGAAGTTGAATTGCGAGGATGCAAATAATAGGTAATTTCTATTACTTAACACGTAACCGAAAATATTTTCAGGCTCAAATCCGGTAAAAAACCAATTTAGGAGAATAGTCATACTTTTTTGTGTGAGATTCTATGGTAGACTATACTCATATATTTAATGTCTGGCTATAGATTCCGGGCATTAAATTGCATTACTTCACAGGTTTTGTTACAAGACTGAAATTTGTCACAAAACCGATTAAGGGTTGATTACGCAAAGTATTTTGCTACATCAAAATAAAATCACATAAACCCTTCAGAAGCTGATCTTTTGTCAAGCTCAATTAGTGTTAGTTTTTGGCTATATGCCAAAATCTTGCAAAAGCAGTTCATGAGGTACATATTTGATGAAGACTTTGAAGTTTTCAAGCAGTTTGATGCTGTTTGTATTATTGGTTGGTCTGCTCTCAGCATGCGGCGACATCGCAATATCAGCAAATGACGACGAAACTACCATTCCAGCAGTTAGCCCAAGCGCAAGTCCTTCCGTTAGTCCGAGTATAAGTCCTTCCGTTAGCCCGGAGGTAATCCCAACGGTCACTCCAAATGCCAGTCCAGGTGTGAGTCTCACGGTTACCCCGATCATCAGCCCTTCGGTTAGCCCAAGCCAGGTAGCTGACGCTAAGAAGGTTACAATCTGCCACGCTACTGGCTCACAAACCAACCCCTACGTGCTCATTACTATTGACGAGAACGCGGTAGATGCCCACAAAAATGAACACAAGGGCGACATCATACCTGCTCCTACCGAGGGCTGTCCTACCACAACCACGACAAGTCCCTCGGTTAGCCCAGGTGTCAGTCCGAGTGTGAGTCCTTCAGTTAGCCCAAGTTTAACCCCCGGCTTAACAACTGAAGATAAAAAGGTCACAATCTGCCACGCTACCGGCTCCCAAACCAATCCCTATGTGCTCATTACTATTGACGAGAACGCGGTAGATGCCCACAAAAATGAACACAACGGTGATATTGTGCCTGCCCCGGTTACTGGCTGTCCTACAGCCAGGACAAGCCTTGAACCCACCCGGGCTACCGCAGCACATACTCCCAAACCTACCCCTACTGCCAAAGCTAGCAATGGTAACCAGGGTAACGGCAACAGCGGAAACAACGGCAAGCAGGGTAACGGTAATAATGGCAATAGTGGAAACAAGGGTGGTGGCAATAACGGTAATCAAGGAGGTGGCAACAAAGGAGGTGGCAACAAGTAGTAGTTTTTACACCGTTTAAATTTACTCAGCTTCTAATAAAACATGAATCATCCCGAATTTTAGGATGAAGTAAGAATAAAGAAACCTCTTGAGCTAAAATAGGTTTGCCTAGAACCGAAATAGCCAGGAGGTTTCTTTATGAGAAAAGAGTATCCTACATTTGAT